>ERZ773131.10-NODE-10-length-193495-cov-9.228898_pt1 | contig 193495 bp, 163 predicted proteins | sample MGYA00511082_ERZ773131 | MGnify/ENA primary metagenome ERZ773131 (study PRJEB29015, sample SAMEA2737813) | human gut metagenome | biome: human gut; feature: human-associated habitat; material: faeces | place: China | collected 2012 ... | reverse complement strand
GTCAGCCGTTGGCTGACGGGGCTTCTTGTCATTTTATACATCATTATTTTGTGAGGGTGATGCGGCCCTGCGGTGCCTTATAGTCGGCGCTGACTGTGCCGCCGAGCTCTTTGAGGTAGTTGCGCACGGCGTCGGTATCGAGGTAGTCGACGTCGTGGATGGTGACTTTAGCGGGGTCCTGCATGGAGTAATAGGAATCGCCGCCGGAGGTCAGGAAGTCGGGCACAGCGATGTTGTAGGTCGCCTCCGGATCGAACGGCTTGCCGCCGACGCTCGTGATGGTCACGCGCGTGCCCGGGGCTGCCGGACGGTAGTAGACGGAATGCGGGTAGAGCTCGCCCTTGTCAAACGGCTTCGCCGTGTCGACGGTGAAGTCGATGCCGGCCACCTGTGGGAAGGCACCGAGCGCCGTCGGCGTCGTGCACGTCGCCGCCTCGAGGATCTCGAGCAGGGTCGAGCCCTTCATGGTGACGTACTGCAGGTAGTTGTGGTACGGCAGGACGCGCAGCAGGTCGGCCTCCGTGATTGCGCCGGCCTTGATGCCCGCGCGGATGCTGCCGCCGTTCATCAGGGCGCCGTCAATCGTGACACGGTCGAGCACTGCGGCCTGGCGGACCTGCCAGAGGTAAGCATCGGCGATGAAGTCGCCGAGATTCGTCTCCTCCGTGCGCACGCCCGGGTCGCGGGATCCGTTGAGCTCAAACGGCGTCGTGCCGACTTTTGTCGCGAGCTTCTTGTCGATGGCGGCCTGCGCCTTATCGACAATGGCCTTAACCTTCGCGTCTTCCTTGTTGAACTGGCCGTAGGCATGGAGATCTTCCTGCCACTTGCCATCCTCATAGCGGACGACGCCGATGTTCGCGAGGTGCGCGCCCGTCTCCGTCAACAAGCTGCCATCGATGTAGAGGTTCTTGACCGTGTGGTCGTGGCCGTCGATGAATACATCGATGCCCTTGACGTTCGCGAGAACGTCATTCGAGCGGTCGCCGACGGCATCCGGCTCGCTGCCGAGGTGGCCGATGGCGACGATGAGGTCACAGTGCGCCGCCTTGAGCGCATCGACTTCCTTCTGGGCAGCCTTGTACATCTCCTCTTTCGAGAGGAAGGTCAGGCCGCGCGTGCTCTTCGGGTTCGACGTCGTGATGGTCGACGGCGTCGTCAGGCCGAAGACGCCGATCTTGAGATCACCCTTGCGGATGATGGCATGCGTCTTGCCCGTGAACGGCTTGCCCGTCGCGTCGACGATGATGTTCGCCGACACGATCGGGAACTTCGCCTGCTTGATGCGCGCGAGCGCGACATCCGAGCCGTAGTCGAACTCGTGGTTGCCGAGCGTCATGGCATCGTAGCCCACGGCATTCATGAAGTCGATGGCCGTCTTGCCCTTGCTGAAATTGACGAGATTGCTGTCCTGGATGGCATCGCCGGCGTCGACGAGCAGGACCTTGTAGCCCTTGGCCTCGTAGTCCTCCTTGAGCGCCGCGACCGTCGCCATGCCGTTGACACCGTCCGCGCGCTGGTCGTAGCCGTGCGTGTCATTCGTGTGCAGGATGACGATCTGCGAGAAATCCGCCGCAAACGCCGTGCCCCAGAGACAGGCAAAGACGAGTGCCAGCATCACCAGTATTTTTTTCATAAATGCTCCTTTCGGCAAAACAATACTCACACATCCATTTTACCGAACGAAAATTCTGACGTCAATCACCTCCCGAAAAAAAGAACCCGCGGCAGTGGGGTACTGTCGCGGGTCAAAAAGGGAAATTTAAGAGAAATGAGGGATGTTGTAGATACCCGTCTGGATGTATCAGTCGATCAGTCCTGGACGAGCATCATCCCCTGGTTCTCACCAAGGGCAAGTGTCAGCTGACCACCGCTCACCGTGGCTTTGGTGCCGGTCAGCTCATCAGTGAATACCGTGCCGTCAGCGGCAGAGACGGGCAGAGCGACGCTCTGCGCTTTGCCGCGGTTCAGTGCGACGATACCCATCTTGCCGGAGTCGGCCTTGCGGCTGAAGGCGTAGATATCGCCCTCGGCCTTGAGCGTATTGACATCGCCGCGTGCGAAGATATCCTTGTGCGCGTTGCGGACACCGATGACTTTCTTGTAGTAGGCAATGAGGTCTTTGTCCTCCTTGCCCCACGGATAGGTGCGGCGGCAGTCCGGGTCGCCGCTGCCGTACTGGCCGGCTTCATCGCCGTAGTAGATGGTCGGCATGCCCGGATAGCCCATGAGGAAGGTCGCCGCAAGTTTGAGGCGCGCCTTGCCGAGGTCGTAGTCGAAGTCCTTCTTCGTCGGCTGGGCAACACTGTCGGAGCCGCCGCCAAACTTGTAGATGGCGCGGACCGTATCGTGGCTGTCGACGATGTTCATGAGGTCATAAAAGGCCTCCTTCGGGTAGTTCTGGCGCAGGACCGTCAGCTCGTAGTCAGCCGCCTTGGCGTCGCCCTTGTTGAGGAAGAGGTCGCCGAGCGCGAACGAGAGCTTGTAGTTCATGACGGAGTCGAATGCGTCGCCTGTGAAGAACTGCGAGCCGTCCTGCCAGATCTCACCGAGCAGCAGCGGCTCAGAGCCATCCTTCGTCTTGATGGACTTGACTTCCTTGCGGACGTCGGCCCAGAATCCCGGCGGCACCTCCTTGGCGACGTCGAGGCGCCAGCCGTCGAGGCCCTCGTCGAACCACTTCATGATGACGCCCTTGTCCTTGCCGTTGCCGTAGAGCAGATAGTCGCCGAGGTCCGACTTGACTGTGCCCTGCTCCGAGCCCGGATAGTCGGCATCCTTGAACGGCACGAGGCTGTCATAGCCCTGCCAATCGTGGTAGGCGTACTTCTTGCCCATCATGTCCTGGGTCTTCTCGTTCTTGATCTCGAACCAGTTCTCCCAGTGCCACGGGCTGAAGACCTGACCTTCGGCCTCGAGCTCTTTCTTGGCCTCAGCCTTGGCCGCCTCTTCCGTCATGTGCTTGTCGTTCATGAGGTCGTAGATGCGGCTCCAGTACTCGTAGGCGCCGACCGTCTTGTACTTGCCGTAGCGGTCGAAGTAGATGGAATCATCGCCGACGTGGTTGTAGACGCCGTCCATGATCAGGTGCATGCCGCGCTTCTGCATCTCTGCCTTCATCGTCTCGAGATCCTTGAACGTGCCGAGGAACGGGTCGATCGTGCCGTAGTCGACGGCATCGTAGCGGTGATTCGAGCAGGCATTGTAGATCGGGTTGACGTAGATGGCCGTCACGCCGAGGCCTTTGAGGTAATCGAGCTTCTTCGTGATGCCGGCGAGATCGCCGCCGAAGAAGTCATTGCACTCCCAGTTATCGCCGTCCGTTGCCGGCGTCTTGCTGTGGTTGGCAGGCAGCGCAGACCACTTGCGGTGCTGGACGGGCTGGAAGCCGCGCGCATTAGCGCGCGCATTGTCGTTGCTCTTGTCGCCGTTGAAGAAGCGGTCCGGGAAAATCTGGTAGCAGACGGCATCTTTCGCCCAGTCCGGCGTCTTGTAGTCCTTGCTGTAGACGGTGAGCTGGTACGGTTTGACGCCGCGCAGCTTGAGCTCGCCCGTGCTGCCCGGCTTTGCGTCATCGCCGTACTCCTTCGTGTCGTTGAGCACGAACTTGTAGCCGTAGAGGCCGTACGTCTGCGGCGTGAACGATGCCGTCCAGATGTCCTGGTCGCCAGAAGTCGAGACCTTCGTCATCGGATACGAGGTGACCGTGCCGGCCGTGTAGTCGGGGTTGTACTCATCGCCGCCATTGGCCGTGATCTTGGCCTTGTAGACGACGAGCTTCGCACTCGTGACATCGCCCTTGCCCGTGGCGAGCGAGAGCTTCACTGGCGTGCCTTCCTTGACAGCCTCAAACGGCGCGCGGTAATTCGTGCTCCAGCTGTCGTGGTAGACCTTGTCCTCGCGGATGCGGCCATCGTCGGCAATCAGATGCTTTGCCTTGCTGTCGTAGTAGAACGTGACATCGCCGTCCTTGGCGACATTGACCGTCTGCGTCAGCGCGTCCGCTCCCGGCATCGTGACCGTGACCGTGTAGTCGCCCTTCTTCAGGGGGACCGTCTTCTGGAAGAGATTGTCGAGCATCTGGTCGCGCATCAGCGGGTCCGCGACTGCGCCGAAGCTGCCCGAGAGCACCGGCAACTCGCTGTCTGCGCGGAACGTGTAGCTCGTGCTGTCCGCGATGTGATGCGACTTGTCGTTGTAGTAGAACGTGACTTCCTGCGCCTTCGGCAGCGTCAGCTGCACGTTCGCGCCGTCGAAGTTGCCGCCGAGGCCGTAGTTCTCGGCCCAGCTGCCATTGACGGAGATCTTGTAGTAATACGTGCCAGCCGGCAGCTTCATCTTGTAGGAATAGAAATCATGGCCGATGGCCTTCATGCGCGTCGTCGTGTCCGACGGGTCCCAATCTTTGGCCGCGCCAGCCTTCGACTGCACTGTGCCCGTCAGCACGATGCTGCGTCCTTCAGCGGCCAAGGCCTTCGCCTCGGCATCCTTGCCCGCGTAATTGTACGTCACGGCATGCGTCGCATCGTCATAGGTGAACGTGACATCGTGGTCCTTGAGCAGGCGCAGCGCGATGTTCTTGCCATTCGCCTCGCCATTGGCGCCGTAGTTGACATCCCACGAGCCGCCCACAGCGACCTTGAAATCGTAGTTGCCCTTCGGCAGATGGCCCGTGAAGACATGATGGCCAGCGCCGTCCGACTTCATGATCGTCTTCGCATCAGCAGGGTCCCACTCCTTGGCCGCGCCGAGCTCATCCTGCAACGAGCCTACCAGAACAACATCAGTCGGCTGTACGGAGCCTGGTCTGGCAGCTTCAGCAGCAGCTGCTGCTTTTTCCTCCGCAGAACCCTGTCCGACATACGACACCGTCGTCTTGTGCGTAGCGGAATCGTAGGTGAAGGTCACATCCGTATCCTTCGTGAGCTTCAGCTTCATGTTGGCACCATTGGCCGCGCCATTCGCGCCGTAATTCTCGTCCCAGCTGCCACCGACGGCAATCTTGTACTCGTAATTGCCCTTCGGCAGCTTGCCCGTATACTGATACTTGCCGTTGCCGACATCCTTCATGATCGTCGTGCCATCACCCGGCGCCCAATCTGCACCGGCACCGAACTTCGACTGCACCGTGCCGACGAGGACGACATCCGAAGGACCTACCGCTGCGGCCGCTTCAGCAACCGAGGCAGATATGTAAGACGGCATCATGTCCGCCGGCATAGCATAGGGGCTGGCAAGCAGACCAAAGGCCAGCGACATGCCAATCGCACGTTTCAAGGCTTTCTTGTGATTCATGGCCAAATACTCCTCTCAACAAAAGGAATAAAAAATCGGGACCTCAGTTCTGGGGGTAACGGCTCACCCTAGTGGTAACCAAAGCCCATGTCAGGTGCGAGGTTGCCCCCACTGTGAAATCCCGATTCCATTCAGAAAATCATTTGCGTATTATGCGGCAAGCACTTCATCAGAAGTGGAAGTCGAGCCAGCTGCGCAGGATGTGACGATTAACCTGCTGATTACTACCATACGTGAAGTTTTCCTTCAAATTCGGAGCCCAGAGCGTTTCCCACTCAACATTTTGCGACGGTACGCATTTGAACCCAAAATACCAGCCACGGACACCGTTTGTGAAGGTCGGTTCACGCGTAGACCACTCATCATCATGACCGAGGTCTGCGAAAGCACCGAGGTTCATCCACTTTGCATAAGCACCCCAAGAACCGACTTTATTGAGGTCCGTACCACGATAATCAAGGCGAACAGCAAGGTCACGATCGCCATGCCCCAATGCGCTCTTCTCATTCGTGAATGCCTTGACATAAGAACCCGTAACCTTGAAGTCCTTGAAGAGCTTCACGGCGAGATCAGCATTGAAGAAGCCCGACGTATCAAACCAGTATCCATCACCGCCAAGGCCAGAACCATCATCCTTCTTATACTTGTGGCCTACAACACGCGTATAGCCGACATTGGCATCCATATACTTACCGAGCGGGCCCCAGAAATCAAGGGTTGCATTGATCGGGTTGCGGCGCGCATGTACCGTATACCCATCATAGACATACTCATTGTTCGCTTTATCATACTTATAATCCAAAGTATACTGCGTTGCATCCGACGAAGATTTCCAGTACTGAGCGCTCATCCACCAACCGTGACCATGCTCAATCGGATGGTACGTTGCGATGCCATCGACCTGACCACCGAGCAGCAGGTTCTGCATGCCGATGCCGTTCCACTTACGACCGATGTTCGTGTACCAGTCATGCTTCGGGCCAAGTTGCAGCTCCACCCAGATGTTGGAAATCAGGCCGCTGTGGTTCGTATCCATATCCGGCATATCACGCAGCTCGCCGGAAACAGGCAGAGGCAGTGCCCACCCGCCATTATTCCAGGAAGCAGGCCCATTATTAAAGGGAGCCTTCGAAACAACTTTGTCGCCCAGCATGACTCTCTGCTTAACCTGATATTCTTTATCATTATAGCGAGCGTTCTTCTCAATCGTGAAGCGGGCCACTGCATGATCGTTGACTTTCATCTGACCTTCAAGGTCCATATAGAAGCGGTTGTTGTAATCGCCGTTATGGAAGTGATTCTTCCATGCGTCACCGCCCATGGCTTTCAGAGAGCTTTCTTTCTGCAAACCACTGTCATCGCCAGCCTGTACACGTGCCATGCCCCAAATCTTGAATTTATCGGTCTTGTTCTTGAGGTCATTGATATCGTTCGTATTCTTGTTGACCTGATTCTTCAGCGTGCCCAGTTCATTGGCATACTCAGCGGAGAGTTTGTCGAGTACGGCCTTGTCGCCAAAGCTGATGTCGTTCTTCTGCATTGCCTTTGCGACGATTGCTGCCATCTCATAACGCGTCATGGCGCGGCTGCCCTGGAAGGTACTATCCCCCATACCTTCAATGACGCCCTCTTTGGCGAGGTAATCGAGTGCCTGATAGGACCAGTGATCCTTCGGCACATCCGTGAAGCTGTCCGCCGTAGCAGCAAATGCTGTGCTGGACATCCCGACCGTCAGGCCGGCAAGGATAGCAAGTGCTTTCGTGTTGATCTTCATGTGATAGACTTCCTTTCCCTTTTAAGATAAATGGGTAACTTGGATTTTATAAGAATGAGACTCCCTTATCTATCCTTGTTCCGATATGAAAATCTCATCATATAAACTTTTCTGATATCTCCCGGTTAAAAAGCAGGCGATAACGGTTCTGTGTGTGATAGAGGACAGAACCGTTACACACCCAAAGGGGGAATTCCTGCAAACATGTCACAGGTCATAAAAAGAAATATATGTACACGCAAATACATGCGCGCGGGGGCGGATTAAAGGTTGGCGAGCAGCATCGCGCCGACGCTCTCGTAGGCGCAGCGGGCCTTGGCCTTGATGGCGTCGCGCGCCGTCGTGACCGTGTAGCCGTTGAACGCTTCGATCATCGGCAGGTCGTTGACCTCATCGCCGATGGCGAAGATCTCGGCACCCTGCCAGCCCATCAGCTTGAGCGTGTGGTCGATGGCCTGCTCCTTGCTGATCTCTTTCGGCGTGATGTCGACGGCACAGCGGTTCGGATAGGCATGGACCACATCGCCGAATTTCGCATTGACTTCGTCGCTCGCGGCGAAGGCATCCTCGGGATTCGTGAACCCGAGGGCGAACTGGTGGATGGTCTGCGGCAGATGGCCGACTTCGCTCTCCTCGATGTTGACGATTGGGAAATCCCACTGCTTCGCCTCGCGGATGACCCAGGTACCCTCCGACGCATGGCAGAGGTAGGTGCGGTCCGCGGCTGACAGGGCAAAATGGAAGGACTTGCGCACGTGCGGCAGCTGCGTCAGCTCGGCCAGCATCTCTGGAGCGATCTTGGCTTCCCAGAGCACCTCGCCGTCGGCCGTGCAGATGATGCCGCCGTTGTTGCAGGCGAGATAATCGTAGCCGACACCGTAATGCTGGAGCTGCGGCACGAGCATGCCGTGGTCGCGTCCTGAGACAACGCCGAACTTGTGTCCGGCTTCACGCCATTTCTTGATTGCTTCGGCATCGCTCTTCGCGATCCTGTCCTGTCGGAACAGGGTTCCATCATAATCACTAGCGGCTACTTTCATCGTCGTTCCTCCTCATTTGACATAGACAACGGCCTCAGCCGGTCTAAGTATCCCCTTTTTCGCGTTTCCGTAGTTGCCGATCAAGACGTCGGCATCCTCGAGGACGCTGCTATCGTAAGTTACAGTATCATTCGTGAAATTGATGACCGTGTACGCCGCATGCTCCCCAAGCACGCGTTTGAATGCGTAGACGTGCTCATCCTCGTGCAGCAGCTCTTCATACGAGCCCTGCAGCAGGATGGCGGAGGCTTTGCCCTCCGTGCGCTCGCGGTTCATCTGGCGGTAGTAGCTCAGCACGGACGTGCCGTCCTCGCTCTCTGCCTCGACACAGCAGTTCGTGAAGTCTTTGTGGACGGGCAGCCACGGCTTGCCGGTCGTGAAGCCTGCGTTCGTCTCGCGCGTCCACTGCATCGGCGTGCGCGCGTTGTCGCGGCTCTGGAACTGCACAGCCTTGAGCGCTTCCTCTGGCGAGAGTCCTTCTTTGATGGCATATTCATACTGACCGTGCGTCGAGATATCATTGTAGTCCTCGATCTTCGGGAAGGCCGTATTCGTCATGCCGATCTCTTCGCCCTCGTAGACAAACGGCGTGCCGCGCAGCGTGAAGAGCACGGTCGCGAGCGCCTTGGCTGCCACCTTCGGGTCCGTGCCCTCGGGGAAGTAGCGGTGCATCGAACGGTTCTGGTCATGGTTCTCGAAGAAGATCGGATACCAGCCCTCTTTGGCCGTCGCCGCCTGGCTGGCGGACAGGGCGTCCTTGAGCTGGCCGAGCTTCCATGGGAAGCGCTTGCACCAGATCTCACCCTCTGGATAGGAGAGCTCGAGATGGCTGAACTCGAAGAGCATCGAGAAGACGCCATCCTTGCCGACCCACTGCGGCAGCTCCTGCGGGCTGACGCCGTTGGCCTCGCCGACCGTGAAGATATCGTGGCCATCGAAGACGTTGCGGCGGAACTCGTGCAGGAAGTCGAGGATGCCCGGCGTGTTGGCCGTCATCTCATGGATGCCGGAGAGGCCGTCGGCACCGTCGACCGGGCCGTCCTTGAACTCCGGCTTCTTGATGTAGACGATTGCGTCGATGCGGAAGCCGCCAACGCCCTTGTCGAGCCAGAAGTTTGCGGCGTCGAAGAGGGCCTGACGCACTTCCGGGTTCTCCCAGTTGAGGTCCGGCTGCGCCTCTGCGAACGTGTGCAGGTAGTACTGCTGGCGCTCCTCGCACCACTTCCAGGCTGAGCCGCCGAAGATGGCTCTCCAGTTCGTCGGCGCCGAGCCGTCCGGCTTGGCATCGCGCCAGATGTACCAGTCGGCCTTCGGGTTCGTGCGGTCTTTCTTCGACTCGAGGAACCACGGGTGCTGGTCGGACGTGTGGTTGTAGACGAGGTCCATGACGATGCGGATGTCGCGCTTCTTCGCCTCGGCGATGAGCTCTTCCATATCCTCCATCGTGCCGTAGGACGGGTCAATCCCGCAGTAGTCGGAAATATCATAGCCATTGTCGACCATCGGCGATGGGTAGACTGGCGTGAGCCAGATGGCGCCCGTGCCGAGCGACTTCAGGTAGTCGAGATGGCTCGTGACCCCTGGAAGGTCACCCACGCCTGTCCCGGTCGTATCCTGGAAACTCTTTGGATAGATCTGATAGACGATGGATTTCTGCCACCATTTCAATTCACTCATGTATATGCTCCTTTCTTCTGAGAAGCTCCGAGAAATAAGAAAATGGAGTGTGGAGCTCTCCACACTCCACTCTCATTTCTTATTGATGGGACATCAGAAGGAGATGATTGGTGTTTCGTTTACTTTGACGTCGCCGTCAGCAGCTTTCTTCATCTGCGGATAGTCGGCACTGTTCGTGACAGCGAGGATAATCGTATCCTTGTAGCCCGCAGCCTTGATGGCCTCGCGGTTGAAGCCGATGAGCTCGTCGCCGGCCTTGACCTTGGCACCCTGCTTCGTCAGGCAGCGGAAGCCCTTGCCACCCATCTTGACCGTATCGAGGCCGATGTGGATGAGGATCTCAGCGCCGTTGTCGAGGCGCAGGCCAATCGCGTGATAGGAACCTTCCATGATCATGGTGACTTCGCCGTCAGCTGGAGCTACGACCATTTCCGTCGTCGGCTCGATGGCAACGCCGTCGCCCATCATCTTCTGGGAGAATACGTCATCCGGTACTTCCGTCATGTCGATGAGTTTGCCGGATGCAAATGCCTTGAGTTTCATCGAGAGGTCCGTCTGAACGGGCTCGCTCGGGTTGGCTGCTGCCTTCGCCTCAACGGCTACGTCAGCGATATCGCCCTTAAGGAGGGCATCGAAGTAGCTGCGGACATTCGGTACGGAGAGGCCGACGATGACCTGGATGGCATGGCCGTTCTTGACGAGGCCGAATGCGCCAGCTTTCGTGAACTTGCTTGCGGATGCGACTTTATCCGGATCAGCGACCGTGACGCGCAGGCGCGTTGCACAGTTCGTGACTTCCTTGATGTTGGACGGACCGCCGAGGTTGTCGAGGAAGACCTGAGCCTTCAGAGCTTCAGGGTTGTTGGCAAGACCCTTCTTCTCCATCTCTTTCTTGGCCTTGTACTCGGCTTTCGAGAAGAGCTTATCCTCTTCATCGTCGTCCGTGCGGCCCGGCGTCTTGTAGTCGTTCTTGAGGATGAGGTAACGGAATACGAAGAAATAGATTCCGGTGAAGCAGAGGCCTACGATGATCTGCATGATGTAGGTGCCTGCATGATACTTGAAGAGTGGGATCCAGTTCTGGACGAAGCAGTCGATGAGGCCGCCGCCGAAGTTACCGGAAAGGCCGAAGAAGTAAAGCGTTGCGGAAAGCGTTGCAGCGAGGACTGCATGCACTGCGTAGAGGAGCGGTGCGACGAAGAGGAAGGTGAACTCGAGCGGCTCGGTGATGCCGCAGAGGACAGCCGTGATCGTTGCCGGGATCAGGAGCGTTGCGACCTTCTTGCGTTTCTCCGGCTTAGCGCAGAAGTACATGGCAAGGGCAGCGCCCGGCAGTCCGAAGACCTTGGACATGCCGTGGAGGGCGAAGCCGCCTTCCGGGAACATTTCTTTCAGGGAATGTGCGCTCGTGGCAAAATCATTGAGATGCTGGAGCCAGTAAGCCTGGATACCGCCATCGCAGACGGCCGGGCCGAAGATGAACGGTAGGTAGATGAAGTGATGCAGGCCTGCCGGCAGGAGGATGCGTTCGGAGAAGGTGTAGCACCATACGCCGATGATGCCGCTCGTCTTGAGGAAGAACTGGAACTGCTCAATGGCGTGCTGGACAGCCGGCCATACGAAGCAGAAGAGCAGGGCCATCGGAATCATGACGGCGAAGCCGACGGCTACGACAAAGGCAGGGCCCTTGAAGATGCCGAGCCAGTCCGGGATCTCGGTATCATAGAAGTGGTTGTGGATCCACGAGGAGCAGCAGGCGATGAAGATGGCGCCGAGCATGCCCATGTCGAGTGTCTTGATGTTCGCGATCATCGCGAGGCCCGTGCCTGCGCCAGCTGCCTGGCTGTAATCCACTCCGAAGAAGCTGCCGTGCAGCGTCAGGAACGCGGAGATGAAGTAGTTGAAGCACATGTAGATGACGAAGGACTCCATTGCGCAGCGCGCAGGTTCCTTTTTCGCGAAGCCGATTGGCACGGCGATGGCGAAGAGGATTGGCATCTGGGCGAATACCGTCCAGGCACCCTGTTCGACGACGAACCAGAAATCATACCAGACGGTGCCTTTATCTGCGATGCTGCCGAGAAGCATCGTGTTCTTGCAGACAATCGAGATGGCAACCGTGAGACCGAAGAATGCGAACAGGATGACCGGCGTGTACATTGCGCCGCCAAACCGCTGCAATTCTTGCATGACGCGATCTTTCTTGATCGACATGTTCATACCCCCTATTTCTTAACATAACCCTTATGAGTTCCTACCGCCTCGATTGTTATCGATTTGGCTTGCTTACCGAGTCAGGTGATTGCAATCCCCCGATCACCCTCTCGGTTATCCTGTACCTAAAGGATACAAAAAAAGCCCGCGAACGCAATAGTTTCGCGGGTTTCAGGCACAGTGCCCCTTTCGTGTACCATGGTACATTTAGCGTACATCGATACAAGCGAGGCGCTGCAAGGGTTTGCGGGCATTGCCCTTCCTTCTTCCTTTATATTGTTGACTGAATGTTTCTCTCTTTCAAGCGATGCACGTACATGCGGTACTTGACGTACCAGACCTCAATGAGCATGAAGTACGGCATCATCGACTTGAAGGAGATGTGCTTGCCGTCCTCGGCATCGTAGAGCTGGAACTCGGCCGGCGAGATGTAGAGGTTGACGGTCGAGAGGCTCGCGAGCGTGTTGTCGTGGAGCTTCGTGATGGAGATCAGCGGGATGTCGCGCAGCTGCAGCTCGCGGGCAAACTCGACGACGGCCGGCGTCTCGCCCGACAGCGAGACGATGATGAAGAGGTCATCCTTCGTCAGGGTCTCGAGTACGGAGTAGAACTCCTCGCGGGCCGGGATGTCGTAGAGGAAGACGTTGTCGTAGAAGAACAGGCGCTTGAGCTCCTGCAGGACGTTGGCCTGCACGTAGCCTGAAGCATAGGTGAAGACGCGGTTGGCCTCGTGCACGAGGCGGCTCGCGCTGTCGAAGTTGCGCTTGAAGATCTTCTCCCCCGTCTTGAGGTAGAAATCACTGAGGTCCTCGAGCACGTTCGAGCTGTAGCGCGGCGTCTCCGCCTCTTCCATCTTGAGAATGGCCTTGAGCTCGCCGAAGCCGTCGAGGCCGAGTTTCTGCGCAAAGCGCACGATGGTCGTGCTCGAGACGCAGCAGGCCTTCGCAAGCTCGTGGATGGAGATGTGGCGCGCTACTTCCCTGTGCTGCAGGATGTATTTCCAGATGACCATGTCGGTATCATTGAGTGATTGCCGGTGGGTATTGATGATTTCGTCGAGACGCATGTCCGTTCCCCCTTAACGAATGCATTTCTTACTTCTTTCATTAAATGATACCATCCCTGCGAGGATACGACAAGGTGTTCCCAAAAAGCATCAGAACATGCCGAGCGTCTTGAGCACGAAGACCCAGCCGAAGATGGTGAAGCACGAGAGGCCCGTCGTGTAGACGACGCAGTTGCCGGCGAGGTCGGCATCGCTGCCCATCTGCTGCGCCATGGCGTAGCCGGCGACGGCACACGGCGTCGCGAAGATGGCCATGAGCGTGACGAGCTCGATGCCGCGGAAGCCGAGGAAGATGGCCAGGCTCAGCATGATGGTCGGCACGATGATGAGCCTGCCGAGAATGCAGCCGATGAGCTGCGGCAAATGCTCGTGGTAGCTGCCGGCCTTGAAAGAGGCGCCGAGGACGATCAGGGCCATCGGCGTCGTCGCCGCGGCGAGCTGGCTGATTGGCTTGAGGATGACCTTCGGCAGAGGGATGCCGAGGACGAGGAAGAGCGTGCCGAAGATGGCACCGAGGATCATCGGGTTCTTGAGCACGCCCAAGAGGATGGTGGGCAGGTAGAAGTGACCGCCGCGGAAGGTCTCGAGGATGAAGACGGAGACGATGTTGTAGATCGGCACGATGATGGCAATCATCATCGTCGGGATGGCCAGCTGGTCGTCGCCGAAGATATTGCTGATGATTGGGATGCCCATGATGACGAAGTTGCTGCGGAAGATGGCCTGGATCATCGCCCCGCGCCGCTTGTTCGACTTCTCGATGAGGCAGATGATGATGCCGCCGATCAGCGCCGAGGCGAGCACGCCGACAGCGCCGAACAGCATGAGATGCGGCCGGAACGTCTCGGCGAGGTCGGTGGTGTAGATGTTATAGAACATCATGAAGAAAAAGAAGATCTTGAAGACCATGCGGTTGACATGGGCGAGCTCGAGCTCCGTGAGCAAGTGCATCTTCTTGACAGCCACACCGACGAGCATGAGGAAAAACAACGGGATGACTGCGCAGATTGCGACAATCAAGTTACTGACCATAATGATTCCACCTTTCATGATGTGTTCAGTATAGCACAAAAAAAGCCGCTCTTGGAAGCGGCGGTGTGGATTTTGTCATTGACAGATACAGGTTTGGGGTCGCAGCGTTATTTAGATTTTTTCTCGCGTGGCGGGGTGGACCTGTTCCGGCTTCGGACTGGGGTTTCTTCAACGCATTCTGGCATACTGCGTGGCGGTCGGGGGGATGTATTCTGGCTTCGTCGCTCCGCTAAATGTGCCCCATGACCATTTCTACCTCGATGGCGATTCGCCGCCTGCCGCGGCGTTCCAACATAGTATCTCTGAAGTCCAGTCCTTCTTGGGGCACAGCCCATTGGGCAATCGCTGCGCTCCTGCAGGCAGAATACATCCCCCCGCCCCTAAAGTCAGGCTATCCATGTCTAGGACAGAGCTCAATATGCTCGTTCAGATGGAGCGTCGTGACAGCGCGACTCTTCCCATCCCCCAAAGTGGCTGCGTTTCTTTTGAGCAGCCAGTGCGAGCCCTCGCCAAGTGCTGCCGACGTACCTAACAGGCGGGGTACCTGTTTCGCCTGCAGGCGTGCAGTGACCGCCCGCAGGGCTGTGTCCCAAGGGTATCGCCCCTAGCGCGCCGATGTCAGAACGACGCGGCAGGCGGCGAAGTAACCTCAAAGGCAGGCGTATCATGGGACACATTCAACGGAACGCCGAAGCCGAAACAGGTACCCCCGCCAGACAAGAATGTCACTCGACAACGTTTCGCAGCACCTTTTCCTTCCCTTACCAGCGGTTCCTGATCTTCCAGAATTCGGGGCTCAGCATGACGAGCAGGGTGAAGAGCTCGAGGCGGCCCAAGAGCATCTCGACGCAGAGGATGCTCTTGGAGAAGTCGGAGAGGCCGGCGAAGGTGCAGGTGGCGCCGGCGATGCCGAAGGCAGGGCCGACGTTGCCGAGGGTGGTGACGCTAATGCCGAGGGCGTCGAAGGCGCCGATGCCGTCGAAGGTCAGAAGCAGTGCCCAGAAGACAATGCAAAAGATGTAGAGGAAGAAAAACTGCCCGACGCGCAGCAGGGTGTCGCTGCCGACCTCGATGCCGTTCATGTGCGCGCGGATGACGCGGCGCGGGCTGAGTTTCTGGTGCACGACGGCCCAGGCGTTCTTGGCGAGCAGGACGACGCGGGAGATCTTGACGCCACTGGCCGTCGACCCGGCGCAGCCGCCGCTGATCATGAGCAGCATCAGGACGCCCTTTGCGAAGGCCGGCCACTGGTCGAAGTCGGCGGAGACGAAGCCGGTCGTCGAGAGCGAGCCGACCTGGAAGCTCGCATAGCGGAAGGCCTCGACAGGATGCATGCCCATCGCATCGACGAGGTTCACGGTGATCAGCAGCATGGCCGCCACGAGGATCACGAGGTAGGCCCGGAACTCCGTGTTGTTCTTCAACACGCGCGGTCCCTTTTTCCAGACGCGGTAGTAGAGGCCGAAGTTGCCGCCCGCGAGAATCATGAAGAAGGTCATCCAGCCCTCGAGCGCGGGGTTGTCGAAGTGCATGGCGTTGTCGTCGTAGAGCGAGAAGCCTCCCGTGCCGAGCGTGCTCATCGCGTGCGCGATGGCGTCGAGGAAGGTGAGTCCGCAGCAGAGGTAGATGACGCAGGCCGTCATCGTGAAGACCATGTACATGAGGAAGAGCGAGCGCGTCATCTCGCGCAGGCGCGGCAGCACGCGGTCGCGCGTCGGGCCCGTCGTCTCAGCGTTGTACATGTAGACGGTGCTCTGTCCGGCCTGTGGCAAGAGCGCGATGAAGATGACGATGATGCCGAGACCGCCGAACCAGTGCGTCATCATGCGCCAGAACAGGATGCTGAACGGCTGTGACTCGATGCTCGTCATGACGGTCGCGCCTGTGCCCGTGAAGCCCGAGATGCTTTCGAACAGGCCGTCGAGGAAGCCGAGCGAGCCACTCAGAAGGTACGGCAGCATGCCGAGGAAGGTCGCGAGCAGCCAGCCGAGCCCTGTGATGGCCGCGCCCTCGCGCATCGTCAGCTGCTCGTTGCCGGAGCGGCCGTGCACGCGCAGCGCGAGCCCTATGAGCACACAGATGCAGATGGAGACGGCAAAGGCCGGCGCGCTTTTCTCCCAGCCGTAGAGCGCCATGAAGAAGGGGATGCCGAGGATGACGGCCTCCGCCAGGACGAGGCGGCCGAGTACGTAACATATGATGTTCTGGTTCATCCCCTTACCCCCTTTCTATCTGTATCGATTCACTTACCAATGGCGCCCGACGGAGCGGATGCCGCCGTCGAACAGCACGAAGAACGAGAAGAGCTCGATGCGGCCGATGATCATGATGAAGGTACAGAAGAGCTTTACCCAGCCGGGCGCCTCCGCGAAGCTCCAGATTCCGAAGAGGTCGGCCGTCGAGCCCGCGCTCGTCAGGCAGCCCGCCGCAACGCCCATCGCCTGCATGAGGCTGATGCCTGAGAGCGAGATGACGAGCGTCGAGATGATGAAGATGCTCAGGAACAGGAAGAAGAACGACAGGATGCGCCCGACGATCTTCATCGGCACGGGCAGCCCGTCGACCTTGATGCTCACGACCATGTGCGGATGCAGAGTGTGGCGAATCTCCGTCACGCTCATGCGCATGAGCACGAGCAGGCGCATGACCTTGAGCCCGCCGCCGGCCGAGCCGATGCAGCCGCCGACGAAGACGAGCACGAAGAGCATGAGGCGCGAGAAGTCCGGCCAGTCCCAGCACGGCGCGGAGACGAAGCCGCCCGTCGACAAGAAGGCCGCGGCCTGGAACAGTCCGTAGCGCAGGCTCTCTGCCGCATCGTAGGTGCCCGTGCGGCAGAGGTTCCAGGCGACGAGCGCGCCGCTCACGAGGAAGAGACCCGCATAGGCCTGCAGTTCCGTGTCGCGCAGCATCAGGCGGAAGCTCAGCCTGTCCCAGACCTTCCAGCAGAGCAATGGGTTGAGTCCCGAGAGGAGCATCGAGATGCCAGCCGCGAGCTCCAAGGGGATGCTGTCGCGCGCGAGGAAGTAACCCGGCTCGGCCGAGCCGCTCGACGAGAGCGTCACCATCGCCTGCGTCAATGCCGAGAACGGGTCGAGTCCGGCGGTGAGGTAGAGCAGGAAGGAGAGCGCCGTGAGGCTGGCGTAGACGCCAAAGCCCTGGCGGGCCGACTCAGCCATCTTGTTCCAGACGGGGCTGAAGAAGATGCTCTGGCGCGCGGAGAGCGTCAGGCCGAAGCAGCCGCTGACCTGCGGCAGGACTGTCGAGAGGATGATGATGAAGTTGAGGCCGCCGAGCCAGTTGAGGATGCTGTGCCAGAGGACGAGGCCCCGCATCATGTCGCCGCGCGCGTAGTCGAGACAGGAGACGCCCGTCGTCGTGACGGCCGCCACGCTCTCGAAAAAGGCATCGACGGGATTCACTAGGATGCCGGAGAGCACATAGGGCATCATGCCGAGGATGGAGAGCAGCGGCCAGACGAGCACCATGAAGAGCGCGCCCTCCCAGACATTGATCTGGCGCTTGTGGTCGCGGCCGAGCCAGCTGAAGGAGAGGCCGAGCGCGATGGCGAGCACGGCGGGCACGAGGAAGATCCAACCCTCTTCGTGCCAGAGCAGGCTGTCGGCAAACGGCACGAAGAGAGCGAGCCCCATGATCTCCGCTACACTGCCCATGAGCAGCCAGAAGATGTCCAGCTGGCGTTTTCTCCGTTGGAACTTGATCATCTCATTCCCTGCCCTTGAAATACTGCATGACTTTCTTCGAGAACTGCGTCTGGATGAAGAGGATGGTCCGGTCGCCCGGCTGCAGGACGGTAGCGCCGTTCGGGATCACGGCCTCCCCGTCGCGCACGTAGGCGCAGACGAGGCAGGCGCGCGGCAGCTTGGCCTCCATCAGCGGCTTGCCCGCGACGGGCGCGCCCTCCTGCACGATGACCTCGACGGCCTCGGCCTTGGCGCCCTCGAGCAGCGAGACCGAGACGACGCCGCCGCGGCGCGCAAAGGCCAGCACTTCGCTCGCCGAGAGCAGGCGAGCCGAGAGAACGATGTCGACGCCGACCTTCTCCATGAGCTCCACGTACTCATTGCGCGCGACACGCACGACCGTCTTCGTCTTGTTGTGCGACATGTGGCGCGCGAGCAGCGCCAGCATGAGGTTGAGCTTGTCGTCCTCCGTCAGGCAGACGACGACATCCGCCTCGGCCACGCCCTCTTCGGTCAAAAGGTCAATGTCCGTGCCATCACCGCAGATGGCGATGCCATCGACGAGCTTATCCGCCATGAGGCGGCAGCGGTCCGGGTCCTTGTCGATGACCTTGACGCGCACGCCCTGTTTCTCGAGCATCGGCGCGAGTGCGCGGCCCGCACGGCCCGCGCCGATGATGACGACGCGGTGCAGCTTGCGGGCATCGCGCTGCACGAAAGTCTGGCTGAACTTCTCGATCTCCTCCGGGATGCCGATGAAGTAGGCATTGTCGTGCGGCAGCAGGCAGTCGTCGCCGTGCGGGATGATCATGCGGTGATCGCGGAAGATCATGCCGGCCAACACGCCCTTCGGGAACTCGATGTCCTTGAGCGGGATGTTCGCCAGCGGCGACGAGCGGCGCACCTTCGTCTCGAACAAGCGGATCTTGCCGTGCGCGAAGTCCTCGACGTCGAGGGCCGCCGGCGTCATGAGGATGCGGTTGATCTCGTTCGCCGTGATGAGCTCCGGGTTGAGCATGAGGTCGATGTCGAAGTTCTCCTTGAGGTAGTCCCTCGCCTCGCTCATGAACTGCATGTCGCGGATGCGGGCGATCGTATGGCGGATGCCGTGCTTCTTCGCGAGGATGCAGGCGACCATGTTGACCTCATCGCTGGCCGTCACGGCGATGAGAATGTCGGCTCCGCGGATGTCGGGGTCATTCATCGTGATGGGGCTCGCGCCGTTGGCGAAGATGGTCAGCACGTCGAGCGTGTTCTTGACCGCCTCCAGCTGGCTTTCATCGTGATCGATGACGATCACATCGAACTGTTCTTTTGAGAGGAGCGCAGCAATGCTGTAACCCAGCTTACCCGCTCCGACCACGACAATACGCAAGACGGCGACCTCCTATACACGATACATACACTCAGACTCCCTCATTATACCATCTCTGCCCATATCCAACAAAATTTTGATGCCAGACAAAAAAGACAGGGGCCCTTGGCCCCTGTCTCTGGAGTGAGATATGTGGATTTGGGAGGTATTCTTCTTACTCAGCGAAGAGTTCCGTCGAGAGGTAGCGGTCGCCCGTGTCCGGCAGCAGGGCGACGATGTTCTTGCCCTCGAATTCCGGACGCTTGGCGAGCTCGATGGCTGCTGCGAGAGCTGCGCCCGAGGAGATGCCGATGAGCACGCCCTCGACGTGGGAGAACTGGCGGCCATACTTGAAGGCATCGTCATTCGAGATAGCGATGACCTCATCGTAGACCTTCGTGTCGAGCGTCTCCGGCACGAAGCCAGCGCCGATGCCCTGGATCTTGTGCGGGCCAGCCTGACCCTTCGAGAGGACCGGGCTCGTCTCCGGCTCGACTGCGACGACGTGGATGCCCTTGTCCTGCTTCTTGAGGTAGTGGCCGACGCCGGAGAGCGTGCCGCCCGTGCCGACACCAGCGATGAAGGCATCGACTTTGCCGTCGAGGTCGTTGTAGATCTCCGGGCCCGTCGTCGCCTCATGGGCAGCCGGGTTGGCCGGGTTGGCGAACTGCTCCGGAATGAAGGAGTTCGGCGTCTCCTTGGCGAGTTCTTCTGCCTTGGCAATCGCGCCCTTCATGCCCTTGGAACCGTCCGTCAGGACAATCTTCGCGCCGTATGCCTTGAGCAGATTGCGGCGCTCGACGCTCATCGTCTCCGGCATCGTCAGGATGGCCTTGTAGCCGCGGGCTGCTGCGACGCTGGCGAGGCCGATACCCGTGTTGCCGGAAGTCGGCTCGATGATCGTTGCGCCCGGCTTGAGCTTACCATCCTTCTCAGCCTGCTCGATCATGGCCTTGGCGATGCGGTCCTTGACGGAGCCGGCCGGATTGAAGTACTCGAGCTTCACGAAGATGTTGGCCTTGAGGCCATTGGCCTTGATGAAGTTGTTGGCTTTGAGGAGCGGCGTGCCGCCGATCAGTTCCGTGACGCTGTTGTAGATTTTACCCATGGTGAATACCTCCATTTATCTGCTTATATTCAATGCTAAGTGAAAACATATATGATTAATATGTTTATATAGTAGCACAGCCCCTGCCGCTTGTCAATAGGGATTGACTTTTTCCTGCATTTTTAATATGATATAGTACACAAGCATGACATATATTTTCAATATGATTATCTGAGAAACGAGGGAATATAGATGAAGATTTCTGCTAAGGGCCGCTATGGCCTCGCTGCCATGACGTATCTCGCGCGCAATTACGCCGCTGGCACGCCGATCACGATCGTCAGCATCTCGGAAAAGCTCGGCATCTCCAAGATCTACCTCGAGCAGGTCTTTTCCCTGCTGAAGCGCGCCCGCCTCGTCAATTCCATCAAGGGCAGCCAGGGCGGCTATCAGCTGGCCCGTCCACCGCGCGAGATCACGCCGTACGACATCCTCTCCTCCATCGAGCTCTCCCTGATGGAAAAGACGGCTCCCGCCGCCCAGGAGAAGATGCCCGAACTCGACCGCGCCCTCGCCTCCTGCGTCTTCACGCCGCTCGACGAGGCCATCCAGAAGGCGCTTTCCGCCATCTCGCTCGACGACATCCTCACGGCCATCGACCAGGAGAAGTCGGCTGAGAGCCTCATGTACTTCATCTGACGTGCCCTGACCGCGGTCCAACGGTGAGCAATATACACAAAATACGGCAAGACTTTGACTATTTCAGAGTTCTGCCGCATCTTTTGCGCGAAATTATGCCCATTATGCAACAATTCATATAGAAAACGTTATCTGAATGAGATTAATTCCATAAAATGGACCAGTTTTCCAGCTATAGCCGTAAAATACAGGTTAACATCAGATTCAATCTGTAGTATAATAGCCGTAAGTTGTGAAGGAATACGCCCCTATCCCTATCATCGCTTACAACAGTCCGCAAGTTTTCTGTGCATGGCAGGAGGAGCCGGTCCGTCCGGGTCCTGCTGTCATGCCGTCGGTTATGTTGGAGGTGTTTCCCATGATGATCGACAATATCCGCGTTATCATCGAACAGGGTCCCTTCTCCGCGGAAGACGCACAGTATTATATCGAACGTATCAAAGCTACCACGAAATTCACATTGAAGAAAGTCACATTTACGCGTTCCGATACTTATCTGGATATCCGCTATGCATTTGCAGAGATTCCATTTGAGCGTATCCGCCGAGTTGCATTGGCGGCCCCACCGGAAAAACGTGCTGTAAATAACTGATCCCATCAGTTCTGTTTGCAAAGAGAAAGCCCCGAAGCAATGCTTCGGGGCTTTTTCTGTATGACATGTCAGGGATTGAAGTGGAAGGCGTCGAGCTCCCAGACACGGCCCGTGACCGTCTCGAGCGGGGCGTCGGCTTCGATGCGCAGCTCGGGTCGGATGTTCTTCTCGGGGAAGACGAGCAGGCTCGCCGCTTCCTCGCCATGCTGGAAGAACGCCTCGACGGCTGCGCGGTCGACGAAGAGCTGCAGCGAGAGCACGTTGTCGACGAACATCTTGAAGCGGCGCACACCGCGGCCGCCATTCTTCATGCCCGTGCGGTCGATTGTCATGACCTGCGTCGTGCGGTCGTACGCGAAGACCGTCTTCTCGAGGCCATAGGCCAGCGTCATCGTGACCTTCTGCGCTTCGCCCAGCGTGATGTCCATGAGGACCTCCGAGCCGTCAAACAGGCGCGTGAGGACCTTGCTCTCCATGTCGGCGTCGATGTCAATGGCCGAGCTCTCGATGCGCAGGGCCTTGAGTTCTGCGGCTGGGCGCGAGAAAATGTGCCCCTGGCGCAGGGTCAGCACGCGCGGCAGAGTCAGGCTGTACATCCAGCCCTTCTCACTCGTCGGGTACTCCGCATCCTTGTCGGGCATGCCCATCCAGCCGAGCAGGATGTGGCGGCCTTCATGCTGGACGACCTGCGGTGCGTAGAAGTCGAAGCCGTGGTCAAGCTCCTGGAATTTCGTGTGCTGCATCATGTCCATACTGTCGAGCGACAGGTGGCCTGCGATGTAGCCGGCCTGGTAGATGTTCTGGCGGTCGAACTCGCGCGCCTCGAGTCCCTGCGGGCAGAAGATCAGGGCGTCGTAGCTGCCGAAGTGCAGCATGTTCGGGCACTCCCACATGTAGCCGAAATCCTTGAGGCGCGTCTTGAGCTCACCGAGGTTCTGCCAGCCCTCTTTCGTCTCCTTGTAGATGAGGACCGTGCCGCGCGGCTTCTCCTCGTCAGCCTGTGCGCCGATGACGAAGTAGCGCTTGCCGTGGCGGTGGAAGAGATACGGGTCGCGGAAGTGGCCCGTGATGCCCTCGGGGCTGTCCGGCACGACGATCGCGCCCTTCTCGACATGGCCGTCCTCCTGCAGCGTGCCGAAGCGCTGCGCCGGCGTGCGCACGCCGTCATTCTTGGCGTTGCAGGTGTAGAAGACGTGGACCTTGCCCTTCTCCGTGAAGCCGCAGCCCGAGTAGCAGCCGTCCTTGTCGTGCTCGTCGCTCGGCCAGAGCGAGAGCTCCGGCATCGAGTAGTGGACGAAGTCGCGCGTCCGGACATGCGCCCAACACTTGTTCTTGTGCTCGCAACCGAGCGGATTCCACTGGTAGAAGATATGGTATTCGCCATCCGCGAACGTCAGGCCATTCGGGTCGTTGATGAGGCCGAACGGCATCTCGAGATGGAAGCGGTTGTGCCAGCGGTCCGTCAGTGGGAAGCCAGCCGCCACCTTAGCGTCGATGGCCTTCTTATCAAACTTTTCCATTAGAGAATCCTCCTTCTATAACAAGAAAAGGGCTGCCGTAACAGGCAGCCCCATCAGTAGTTCTTACGCTTCGTCCTCTTTTTCCGGGTTAAACAGCGTGAACGTCAGAGCAAACGCTACGGCGAAACCAACGACATTGACGAGGATGTACTGCGGCAGGTGATCGAGGTACAGGAGTGTACCCGGCAGGACCGTGATGCCCATGCCCGTGCCAGCGAGGTGCAGGAAACCGGCAATGCCGCCTGCGCAGGCGCCGCCGACGAGTGCATAGAGGAACGGCTTCATGAGGCGCAGGTTGATACCGAAGATGACCGGCTCCGTGATGCCAAGGAAGGCCGGTACGATCGAGGAAACGTAGAGAGCGCGCTTCTTCTTGTTCTTCGTGCGCGCTGCAACAGCGGCAGCGGCACCGCCCTGTGCGATGATAGCGCCCGTGATGATGGCGTTGAACGGATCGACGCCCGTCGTGGCGAGCAGCTGGACCTCAAGGGCATTGAAGACGTGGTGGACACCGAAGACGACGATGACCTGATGGATGCCGCCGACGATGAAGCCGCCGATGCCGTACGGCAGGGCGAGGAACGTCTGGATGGCGCCGAAGACGGCGAGCTCAATCCAGTGCATGATTGGGCCGACGATCAGGAGGCCGAGGATCATGGAGATGAAGAGCGTCAGGAACGGCGTGACGATGAGGTCAATGACGTCCGGAATGAAGGTCTTGAGCCATTTCTGGAGCTTCGCGGCAAAGATGCCGAGGACGAGGGCCGGCAGGACGGAGCCCTGATAGCCGACGACCGGCACGCTGAGGCCGAAGATGTCCATCATGATCGGCTGTGCTTCACCGGCGGCAATCGCGTAGGCGTTCGGCAGCTGCGGTGCGACGAGCATGAGGCCGAGGACGATGCCGATGACCGGCGTGCCGCCGAAGCGCTTCGTCGTGGACCAGCAGACGAGGGCTGGCAGGAAGGCGAAGGCCGTATCCGTGAGGATCTGGCTCATGCGCAGGACGTTGTCACTGAACTGGACGCCGAGGCTCAGGCAGGCGCCGCGCAGGCCCATGAAGAGACCGGTCGCGACGAGGACTGGGATAATCGGCACGAAGACATCGCCGAGCGTGCGAGAGATCTTCTGGGCCATCGACATCTGTGCATATGCCTCAGCCTTGTTGTTGCTGGCACCAGCGAGGCCCGTGCCGGCGACGAAGGCGTCGTACACCTTGTCGACAAAGCCCGTGCCGAGGATGATCTGGTACTGGGCCGCTGCAAAGAACTGGCCCTTGACGCCGTCGATGTTCTCGATGGCCTTCGCGTCGAGCTTCGACTTGTCGTTGATGATCAGGCGCAGGCGCGTCGCGCAGTGCTCGGCGCTGCGGACGTTGTCGTGGCCGCCGACGTACTTCCAGATGAGCTTCGCGACGCGCTCTTCCTTTGGCAGGTCGCTGTAGTCTTCCTCCGGCTCTGCCGACGCAGCGGCTGCATCCACCTCCGGGGCGGCTTCTTCTGCCGGCTCTGCCGTGACCGTCGTGATCTCCTTATCGCCGAGCGCCACCGTGATCTTGTCGTAGTCGAAGGCGTTCGTCACGAGGACCGGCGTCGTCGTGTCGTAGCCGGCCGACTTGATGCCCTCCGGGTCGAACTCCAAGAGCAGCTGGCCCTTCTTGACCGTATCGCCCTGCGCGATCTTGGCGTCGAAGTACTTGCCGCCGAGGTTGACCGTGTCGATGCCGACGTGGATCAGGATGTCCGCGCCGTCCTCAGCATGGATGCCGAGGGCGTGCTTCGTGCCGAAGAGCACCGTGACCGTGCCGTCGACCGGCGAGTAGACCTTGCCGTCCGGGTCCTTGACGGCAGCACCCTTGCCCATCGCGCCGCTCGCGAAGGCCGGGTCCTTGACATCTTTCAATTCGATGAGCTGTCCGTTTAGCGGACTGTCCAAGCGAATCTCTTTCATGAAGATTTCCCCTTTCTTTATTCCTCTCGTTTGACTCTGATTCTTCGTTATGAGACCGTTTTCATAATCCAAGTGTATAACGAAGTGAACGTTTTGTCAAGAAAAAAGAGCGTCATTCCTGAATCATATCGCGGAACTTCGTGTACTCCTTCTGGAAGTAGAGACGGACCGTGTCAACAGGGCCATTGCGGTGCTTGGCGATGATGACTTCTGTCTGGTTCTTCTTGTCCGTATCCTTGTCGTAGTAGTCCTCGCGGTAGAGGAACATGACGATGTCGGCGTCCTGCTCGAGGGAGCCGGACTCGCGCAGGTCGGAGAGCATCGGGCGCTTGACCTGGCGCGCCTCGACGGAGCGCGAGAGCTGCGAGAGTGCGATGACCGGCACGTTGAGCTCGCGCGCGAGCGCCTTGAGGGAGCGCGATATCTCGGAGATCTCCTGCTGGCGGTTGTCGCCGTTCTTGCTCGGCCTGCCCTGCATGAGCTGCAGGTAGTCGATGACGATGAGGTCGAGGCCATGCTCCGCCTTGAGGCGGCGCGCCTTCGAGCGCAGGTCCATGACGGTGATGCCCGCCGTATCGTCGATGTAGATCGGCGCGCGGTTGAGCTTGTCGGCGACAGTGACGAGATGCGACCAGTCCTCGTCGTCGAGCTGGCCCGTGCGCAGCATCTGGGAATCGATGTCGCCCTCAGAGCAGAGCATGCGCTGCATGAGCTGCTCCTTGCTCATCTCGAGCGAGAAGAAGGCGACCTTGCCGCCGTGCAGGCCGACGTACGAGGCGATGTTCAGCGTGAAGGCCGTCTTGCCCATCGACGGGCGTGCGGCGACGAGGATGAGGTCGGAGGCCTGCAGGCCGCTCGTCAGGCGGTCGAGGTCCTTGAAGCCCGTCGGCAGGCCCGTGATGCCCCCCTTCGACTCGTAGAGCACGTTGATGTGCTCGAACGTCCGCATGATGATGCTCTTGAGCGACTCGAAGCCATTTGACGCCTGTGCGCCCGCCACGGCGAGGATCTTCTGCTCGGCCGCATCCATGATGTTCTCGACCGGCTGCGTGTCCTCATAGGCAGCGCTGGCAATCTCCGTCGCCGCGTCGATGAGGCGGCGCAGCTCGGCCTTCTCCTTGACAATCTTCGCGTGGTACGCAACATTGGCCGCCGTCGGCACGATGTTGGCGATCGTCGTGATGAACGGGATGCCACCGACCTTCTCGAGCTCGCCGTCCTTGCGCAGCTGCTCGGTCAGCGTGACGAGGTCGACCGCCTCGTCGTTCTCGGCGAGCTTCAGCATCGCATCGTAGACGCGGCGGTGCGCCTCGCGGTAGAAATCTTCCGGCTGCAGGATCTCCTGCGCCTCGACGATCGCCTCTTTCTTGATCATCATCGCACCGAGGACCGCCTGTTCTGCCTCGATGTTCTGAGGCGGCACACGCTCTGGTAATGCCATCTTTATTCCTCCTCGAAAATCAGCTGGAATGCCTCCTCAGCCGTCTCCACCGCATGGATGTCGAGGCCCAGGAGGTCTTCTGGGATGTCGCGCTCGTTCTCCTTCGGGATCACGAGCGTCTTGATGCCGGCCTGGCGCGCGCCGTACGCCTTCTCGAAGACGCCGCCCACGGGGCGCACGCGCCCCGCCAGCGAGATCTCACCCGTCACGGCCACGTCCTGGCGTATCCTGCGGCCCGTCACAGCGCTGACGATGCAGGCGAGGATGGCCGTGCCGGCACTCGGCCCGTCGATATTGCCGCCACCGATGACGTTGATGTGCACATCGTAGTCGTGGATGTCCTTGCCGGTCAGCTGGCGCATGACCGAGGCAGCATTGAAGACGGAGTCCTTGGCCATGCTGCCGGCCGTCTCATTGAAGCGCACCGTGCCCTTGCCCTTCTCGCGCGCGGGGAAGGCGACGGCCTCGATCTCGATGACGGAGCCGAGGAAGCCCGCGACGCCGAGGCCGAAGATGTGGCCCTGCACGGCGGTGTGACGCGCCTTCTTCGTGACGAACTGATAGAGGCGCGAGACCTGCGCGACCTCGTAGACGGCCTCGCGGCCAATCGTCAGGCCCTCCATCCTGCCGTCGGCCTTCTCGAGCGCGAGGCTGTAGGCGTCGGCGAGGATGTTGATGGCCTTGCGCCCCTCGACCGTGTACTCGGAAATCAGCGCCGCGACGCCGGGCTCGAGCGCAACCTTGAGCTTCGCGGCCGCGTTCTGCACGATGGCCTCGATGTGCTTCGGCGTCAGCGGCTCGAAGTAGATCTCGGCACAGCGCGAGCGCAGCGCCGGGTTGATGTGGCCGGCGTCGCGCGTCGTCGCGCCGATCAGCACGAAGTCCGCCGGCGCGCCCTCCTCGAAGAGCTTGCGGATGTAGGGCGGGACCTTCGGGTCCGTCGGGTCGTAGTAGGCCGACTCGAAGTAGGCGCGCTTGTCCTCGAGGACCTTCAGTAGCTTGTTCTGCAACATCTCGTCCATCTCGCCGATCTCGTCGATGAAGAGGATGCCGCCGTGTGCCTCCGTGACGAGGCCTGGCTTCGGCTCAGGGATGCCACTGTCCGCAAGCGTCTTCTGCGCGCCCTGATAGATCGGATCGTGCACCGAGCCCAAGAGCGGATTCGTGATGTCGCGCGGGTCCCAGCGCAGCGTCGTGCCGTCCGTCTCGACAAAAGGCGCATCCTCGCGGAACGGCGAGGCTGGCTTCTTGCGCGCCGCTTCGAGCACGAGGCGCGCGGCCGTCGTCTTGCCGACGCCCGGCGGGCCGTAGAGCAGCAGGTGCTGCGGGTACGGTGAGGAGAGCTTGGCGAGCAGGGACTTTACAGCGCGCTCCTGCCCGACGATCTCGCTGAAGTCGCGCGGGCGCAAGAGCTCCATGACGGACTGCGTCAGGTGGATGCTGTCGAGCTTTTCGAGCTTCTCGCGCTTCTGTGCGTCCTGCGGCGTCTCCGCGTCCTGCTTCTCCTCCTTGATGACTTGCTTGCGGATGTCGTCGACGTAGTCCTGATGCTCCTGCTCGAGCTTCTCGTTGACCTTCTTCTCGATGCGGTCCTCCACGTCCTTGCGCGCGCGCTTCTCGGCGATGCGCTCCGTCAGCTGCTGGAGCACGGCCGGCAGCTCCGCTTCGCGCGGGGCCGGATGCAAGAGCGGGTCCTCGTCGAGGATGCGCTGCAGGGCCAGCACGCGCTCACAGCGCCCCGTGGAGCGCAGCAGGTCCATCGCGTTCATGCGCCCGGCCTGGATGACGAGCGAATCCGCGCCGATGAGGTCGATGAGCGCCTGATAGAGCGCGTCGATCTCGCGGTCGATTGGCAGGACTTCAGGCTGCTGCACGCCCTCTTCCTGCTCTGGACGTTCCTTCTGCCTGTCCTGCTTGTCCTGCTTATCCTGATGGAAAAAACGATTGAAAAAGAACATAGTCCCTCCTTTACTCGATGATACTGTGAACCAAAAAGCCCCCTCTTGCGAGGAGGCTTCTTCCTGGTCAATCACTCTGCGACGACGCTGACCTTGATCTTGCTCGTGACAGTCGGATGAACCTTGATGACCGCCTCGTAGACGCCAGTGCCCGTCACTTCACCCTGGATGGTGATCTTGCGCTTGTCGATGTCGATGTGCTGCTTCTTGAGCGCATCCGACACATCTTTGCCCGTCACGCTGCCGAAGAGCTTGCCGCCCTCGCCGATGCGGACCGGGATCTTGACCTCGACCTTCTCGAGCTGCTTGGCCATGAGCTTGGCCTCATCTGCTGCCATGGCTTCCTTGCGAGCCTTGGAGCCAGCCTGTGCGTTCGCCACGTTGAGGTTCTGTGCGGTGGCCAGCACTGCTGCCTTGCGCGGCAGCAGGAAATTGCGGCCGTAGCCCTCCGATACCTCGACGATCTCGCCTTTTTTACCGAGTTTCTTAACGTCCTGCTGTAAGATTACTTTCATCTTGATCAAACTCCTCTATGTACTTCTTGGCAATCTCGATTGCCTTTTGCTTGATATCTTCGACATTGCCGCCCTTGATCTGGGCGCCGGCAACGTTCTGGTGGCCGCCGCCGCCGAACGCCTCCATGATGACCTGGACATTGAGCTCGCCCGTCGAGCGCGCGCTGATGCCCACCGTATCCTCCGTGAGCTGGAAGACGACGATGCTCATGCGCACGTTCTCGATGCGCAGCAGCGAGTCTGCGACCTGCGCCGCGATGACCTGGCCGTTCGAGATGAGCTCGGGACAGGTCGAGACGATGAGGCCGCCCTCGTAGAACTCCGAGCGCGCTTCCGCCTTCGCGAGCGCGACCGTCGTCTCGTAGTCCGTGCGGAAGAGGTGGCGGACCATGACGGGGTCGGCACCGCTGCGCCGCAGGTAGGCCGCGGCATCGAAGGTGCGCACGCCCGTCTGCACGGCGAAGTTCTTCGTGTCGACGACGAGGCCCGAGTAGAGCGCCGTGGCCTCGACGCGCGAGAGCACGAGGTTGTCGCTGAAGTACATCAAGAGCTCCGTGACGAGCTCACTCGACGAGCTCGAGGCTGGCTCGATGTAGACGAGCAGCGGATTCTTGATGAAGTGCTCGCTGCGGCGGTGGTGATCGATGACGATGACGCGGTGGATGCGCTCTAAGAGCGCCGGTGCCGCGACGAGGTGCGGGATGTGCGTGTCGACGACGACGAGCACAGGGTTGAGCGCCGTCACGTTGACGAGGTCACTTGCCCGCACGATGATGTCCTGGTACTCCTCGTTGTCCTTGAGGATATCGGAGAACTTGCCGATGCCCTCGTTCATGTCGGACAGCACGATCTTGACGGGCTTGCCGAGCTGGCGCGCCATCTTGGCCACGCCCATCGAGGCGCCGAAGCAGTCGAAGTCCTCGTTGTGGTGGCCCATGACGAAGACGGCATCCGCGCCGTCCATGATCTCACGGATGGCATGAGCGACGACGCGCGCCTTGACGCGCGTGTGCTTCTCCACGGCCTTCGCGCGGCCGCCGAAGAACTGCGTCTTGCCGCCAATCTGCACGGCGACCTGGTCGCCGCCGCGGCCGAGCGCGAGGTCGAGCCCCGCCTGGGCCTGCGTGCCGAGGTCGGCCATACTCTGGCAGTCGGCCACCGCCACGCCCATCGACAGCGTGACGGGCAGGCGGTTCGCGCTGTGCAGCTGGCGGACCTTGTCGAGAATGTCGAAGCGGGCCGCGATGGCCTTGTCGAGCGCCTTGCGCTCGAGGATGACGACGTAGAGGTCATCCGACACGCGCCGCATGAAGCCGCCGAGGCTCTTCATCCAGTTGTCGAGCTGCTGGTTGACTGAGAGCAAGAGCGCCGTGCGCGCCGCCTCGTCGAGGCCCTGGATGACCTCGTCGTAATTGTCGATCTGGATGTAGGCGAGGACCGTGCGGCTGAGCTTGTACGAATTGCGCAGCGTCTCGAAGCCCGTGATGTCCTGCACGTAGAGCGCCATCAGCGGCGTCTGATGCGGCGGCACAGGGACGGGCCGGTAGCGCACCTGATAGTAGTGGTCCTCATTGGCGAAGACGTACTCGCCGATCGTCCCCCAGACCGGCCCGATGATGATGGCGGGCCAGATATCCTTGACATCCGTATCCTGCTCCGGCTTCGTGCCGGCGTATTCCGCCATGCGCTCATTGCACCACTGGATGCGCCCCTCCTGATTGACGATCAGGATGCCCTGCGGCAGGTCCTCGATGGCGTAATTCATCATCTCGTTGAGGTTGCGCACGACGTTGCGGCAGTAGCGCTCAAAGCGCCGCGAGCGGTCGTGGCAGCGCTCCTTCGCGAAGAAGGCGAGGCAGAGCCAGACGACGAAGGAGATCGCGGCGATGAAATGATTGTAGCACGACAGGATGCCGATGAGCATCAGTATGACGAACAGATGTATCGAAAGATCGATCCATGCCGAGAGATTCCGCGGCATTGTTTCACCTCATTCCTATTATGCGCGACGACCTTGGCGGTCGCCACGCCCCGTTCAGGATGTTCCGTACGTTCAGGACGTCTTCTTGCCGAAGCGGCGTCGATAATCGAACAACATATCGAAAAGGCCTGTGAAGGCCAGGATCTGCACGAGGACGCCGCCGAGCAGCACGAAAGCGTAGAGGCAGACGCGCATGACCTTGCCCACGCGGAAGCGGTCCATGGCATAGCTCATGAGCGAGAGGCCCTGGATGACACCGGCGCCCATCGCCACCATGTTGAGGTTGAAGGCCGCCTGATAGAGCGGCTGTATCTCACGCGAGCCGCCCCAGTAGATGCCGACGAGTGCAAAGCCGAGCAGGTACAGGAAGAACTGCGGCAGGCGCCACTCCGCGAAGGGCGGCAGCTGCGGCACGGACTCGCCGAGGCGACGCAGGACGCGGCTGCCGATGATGTAGGCGACGGCTGCGTCGAGCAGGCCCATGACACCGACGATGAACGGCAAGAGCAGGTTCAGGTAGGTCAGCGCCTCCTGGACCTGCGCGCGGCTCGCATCGATGGCGGCCTTGTCGAGGCCCATCTGTTCGTAGACGGCAAACGTCTGGTCAAAGCTCTGCTGCATGACATCCATCTGCATGTTGAGCGGATTGACAGAAGTCAAGAGGAACAGCAGGCCGAACGTCAGCAGCTTGCCGGCAACCGACGCGACGAGCGTCGTGCCGAAGGCCTGCGCGCCGGACCAGCCGTGCCGGAAGGCATAGCCGAGCATGAGGCCGGTCGGGCCGAAGGACAGGACCATGCGCAATGAGATTGTCGGCTCGATGAGCAGCGCCATGATGACGCCCGAGACGAGCACAGCCATGACGCCCCAGCGCAGGCCGTGGCGCACGACGAGCACGATGATCGGGATGGCCCAGACCAGCGATGCCACGACGCCGACAACTGGCAGATAGACCGCTGCCAGAGCCAGGATGACCGTCAGCGCCGACAAGAGACCGCTCTCCGTGAGTGGCGTGATTCTATGTGAAGTCATGTCTTCATCCTTTCCAAACTAAGACTATCCTTCATTATATCAGAAGAACCGTTCCCTGTCTTGCCAGCTGGTACTAAAGCAGCTGGCCCTGACAGGGAAAAAGAAGGCCCCGCGCCATGCGCGGGACCTTCTCCCATCGTCATCCTCTATCACTGTGCCTGCGTCGTCACGACACCGTAGAGCGTCGTGTCGGCCTTCGTCTGGATGTAGAGCTCCGTGCCTGCCGGCAGGCGAACATCCTTGCCGTGCACGAACGCGCCGGCCACGATACCGATTGGGCCGAGGACGGCAATGCCTGCGAGGCTTGCACCAGCGGCCATCGCGAGGTTCTTCATCTCCTTCTTGGCCTCCTCGCCGACGTAGGTGTCGACGTAGGTGCCATCGATGGACTTCGTCTTATTGAAGTCGATGTTGACCTCCGCATTGCGGCCGAAGTTGCGCGCCTGCTTGACCTTCGTCACCGTACCCTCGCCCGGCAGGCCCTTGGCAAAGACGAGCTTACCGTTGACGATGACGTCATCCGCGATCTTGTAGCGGATGGTATCGCCGACCTTGAGGTTGTCCGAGTCGACCGGCGTGACGAGCGCGACCTTAATGAGCGTCTCAGCCGGGACGCGCACCTGTTCGAGCGGCAGGACGGCCGTGCCGAACGAAGCCTTCGAGAGCGAGGCGAGGCGCTGCTTGTAGGTGCCCGTGCCCGTCTTGCCCGTCATGCTCATCTCGAGGTCCGCCATGCGGGAGTCGACCGGCTCCATGCTGACCTCATGGCCGATGTTCCACTCGACGGCGTTGAGGTCCGCGAGCAGCGACGGCTTCGTGCTGTTCGTGTAGACCTCATCGTAGATGGCGTTAACGCGCGCCATCATGCTGCCGCTGCGGTGCGTGCCGTCGTAATCCTTCTCGAGCTTGTTGATGCGGTCGACGAGCGCGCCCGTCTGGACCGTGCCGTACGTGTCCTTCTCGATGGCCCCGAGCTTGTCCTGGACCGTCTCCGGCGTTGCGGCCGCCGTGATGCCCATGGACGAGACGAGGAAGACAGCGCTCATGACGGCGCTGATGAGCTTGCGGAATTTCATGTTCATTCTCCCCTTTAAGCCTGTATTGCAGGTTACGACCTGCCTGCTCATACTATCTGTGTCTATTCTGGCATAGTTTCTTGGAAATAGCAAGAAAGCCTTCAGGCTTTTTGCGGGCCACCGTCCGCCTGCGATTCCTCATAGAGGCTGACCTTCGTCTCGACATCGTGGTAGCCGGCCGGCTCTGGATGGATCATGATGTCGAACGTGCCGAACTCCTTGCGGATGAGCTGCTCGAGCTCGTCGCAGATCGCGTGGACCTGCGAGAGATGCATCGTGCCGTCGAACAGCACGTGCACGTCTAAAAGCTTATACGAGCCCGAGCGGCGCGTCCGCAGGCAATGGCAGCCCCTGACCTCCGGCACGCTCTCGATGATCTTGCGGATGCGCATCTCCTCTTCCTCTGGCAGGCTCGCGTCCGTCAGTTGCATCGTCGACTCGACGATCATGCGCCAGCCGGCGCGGAAGATGATGCCGGCGACGAAGATGGCGATGACCGGGTCAAGCCAAGCCCAGCCCGTGACCTGCATGAGCACGAGGCCGGTTAGGACACCGACCGACGTCCAGATGTCGGCGCGCAGGTGGAGGCCGTCGGCCTCGAGTGCCTGCGAGCCCGTCTTCTTCGCCACGACGATCAGGCGGTGCGAGACGAAGAAGTTAATGATGATGGAGAAGACCATAATCGCGATGCCGTAGCTCAGCGTCTCCGGCACGGCCGATTCGTGGAACTTGTCCACGGCCTCGTAGACGATGCCGAGCGCAGCCGCCACGATCAAGACGGCTTCGACGGCCGCCGAGAGGTTCTCGTACTTGCCGTGGCCGTAGTCGTGCTCCATGTCAGGCGGCGTCACCGACTTGCGCACGGCCCAGAAGGCGATGAGTGCAGCGATGAGGTCGACGCCCGAGTGGAGCGCCTCCGAGATCAGGCTGACCGCGCCGACGTAGATGCCGACGATGAGCTTGAGGACGACGAGCGTCGTATTCGAGATGATGGACAAATATGCTGTCCGCTGCTTCAGCGCAGCGTTTTTTGACATAGGAATGCCCCCTAAAAAATGTTCAAGGATTTGCAGCGAAAAGGCTGGACAAAGCCGTCCTGCCTCGCTATAATGAGTTTGTCGAGAGATCGACATACTCAAAAGCACTTATATTTCATATTGGATCTTGCTTTTTGGACGCAGTTGCGTCCTCTTTTTTTGTCTCTTTTCCCTGCCCCTGCGCCATGGCGCAAACAAGAATCCTTTGCAGGACCTCCAACTTGCAGAAAGAGCCTGCCCCATGGGGGAGCAGGCTCTTGTCATTTCATTGTAATTCCCGGTCATTCGGTGCTCGAAGACTTTGCCGTCATGATGAACTGAACGATCTCATTCATCGGGGAAGTCACGAGGTATGGCCTCGGCGGTTCCGCCTGGTCACTCGACTGCAGCACGTCCTTCGTGTCGTAGCGCTGCACTTCCGAGGCAAAGATCTGGTACATCCGCTTGTCCGGGTCGAACTGCATCAGGTAGATGTAGCGGCGATTGAGGTCGGCCCGTATGACGGCGACGCGCGCCGTCCAGAGCGTCTTCTGCACGTCGTTCTCCACGACCTGGTCCGACGAGATCGAATCCGTATCCACATAATATCCAGTCGAGCCATTCGCATCGACAAACTGCATGTTCTCGGCATAAGCGCGGCTCATGAACACCATCAGGCAGACTGCCAGCAGGCAGCCGATCTTCCGGATTCCCATCCCGTCATCGTCCTTTCCTCGTTCCCATTCCCGTAAGCTCCTTGCAAACAGGATTCACTATCTCTACTATTATAGAAAAATCCCTTTGCAACGTCAAGCGCTGTCAGCAGATCCGCGGCACGAGGTTGCCGAGCGGCATGTCGACGATGCGGATGCCGCCGATGGCCGTGCGCAGGCCGACCTGGCCCGGTGCCTCGGCCGTGACCTCGCCGATCAGGCAGGCGTCCTTGCCGTACGGGTTCTCGCGCATGACGGCGAGCACCTTGTCGGCTTCTTCAGCCGGCACGAAGGCGATGCACTTGCCCTCGTTGGCGAGGTAGAGCGGGTCGAAGCCCAGGATGTCGCAGACACCGCGGACCTCCTCGCGGATGGGCAGGGCATCCTCGTCGATGAGGACGCCGCAGTGCGAGGCCTCCGCAATCTCGTTGAGGACGGCCGCTACGCCGCCGCGCGTCGGGTCGCGCAGCACGGCGATGTCCGGCGCCGCCTCGAGCATGGCGCGCGTCAGCGAGTTGAGCGGCGCGCAGTCCGTCTTGATGGTATCCGGCAGCTCGAGGCCATGGCGTCCGGCGAGCACCGTCGCCGCGTGGTCGCCAATGTAGCCGGAGAGCAGGACCTTCATGCCGGGCTTCACATGGTGCGGCGAGATGGAAGTGCCCGGGATGATGTCGCCGATGCCGGCCGTGTTGATGAAGATGCCGTCAGCCTTACCGCGCTCGACGACCTTCGTGTCGCCCGTGACGATGGCGATGCCGGCCTCATCAGCCATCTCGCGCATCGTGTGCGCGATCTTGCGCAGGTCCTCGATGAGGAAGCCTTCCTCAAGGATCATGCCGACCGAGATGTAGCGCGGCACAGCGCCCGTCATCGAGAGGTCGTTGACCGTGCCGCAGACGGCCAGCTTGCCGATATTGCCACCGTTGAAGAACAGCGGCTGCACGACGTACGAGTCCGTCGTGAAGGCGACGCGGCCGCTCATCGTCACGGACGCGCCGTCGTGCAGTTCATTGAGGTACGGATTCGCGAACTCCGGCAGGATGACCTCCTGCATGAGCTGCTGGCTCATCTTGCCACCGGCGCCGTGCGCCATCGTAATGCGTTCATCTGCCATATGAAAATCTCCCCTGACCGTATTTATACCAAGCCGCGCAGACGCCTTCGACCGAGACCATGCAGGGGCCGACGGCGTGCGTTGGCACGCAGGCCTTGCCGAAGAGCGGGCACTCTTTCGGCGTCACGATGCCGCGCAGCACCTCGCCGCAGCGGCAGCCCGGCTTGTTCTTGCCCATCGGCACGTCGAGCGGCAGCAGCCGCTCGATGTCATAAGCCGCGAACGAGTCGCGCATGCGCAGGCCCGACATCGGGATGATGCCGATGCCACGCCAGGCCGCATCGGCCGGCTCGTAGACGAGGTCCGTCGCGCGCTGGGCGGCAGGACTGCCGCCCTCGTGCACGACGCTGCCGTACTCGTTCTCGATGCGCGCTTCGCCCTTCGTCACCTGCTGCATCAGGCGGTAAAGCGAGCGCAGGATCTGCAGCGGCTCAAAGCCCGTGACGACGCCCGGCATGTGATACTCTTCCGTGAGGAACGAAAAGACATCCGTGCCCGTGATGACGGAGACGTGTCCCGGCAGGATGAAGCCGTCGACGCGCACTTCCGGGTCATTGAGCAGTGCCCGCAGAGCGGGCGGCACGAGCTTCTGGGCCGACAGCATGTAGAGGTTCTCGATGCCCTGCTGCTGGGCCGCGAGGACCGTCGCAGCAGCCGTCGGAGCCGTCGTCTCAAAGCCAACCGCGAGGAAGATGACCTTCTTGTCGGGGTTATCCTTTGCCACCTGGATGCTGTCGAGCGGCGAGTAGACGATGCGGATGTCCGCCCCCTCTGCCTTCGCCTCCATGAGGCTCGACTTCGAGCCCGGCACCTTGAGCATGTCGCCGAACGTCGTGATGATGGTATCCTCGCGCAGGGCGTAGGTGATAGCCTTATCCATGTAGTCGTCCGGCGTCACACAGACGGGGCAGCCCGGCCCCGAGACGAGCTCGACGTTCTCCGGCAGCATCTGGCGCAGGCCCGCGCGGAAGATGGCCACCGTATGGGTGCCGCAGACCTCCATGAAGCGCAGCTTGCGGCCGGCCGTCTCGGCCATGCGGCCGATCTCCGCCACGAGGCGCTTGGCGAGCTCGCGCTCTTCCTGTTTCGTCATACCTGTCATATCCGTCATACCTGCATACCACCCGCTTCTTCTGGGATGTCCGTGACCGTGCGCGGCGCGCCGTTCATCTCGGCGAGCAGCGCATTCGTCTCGGCGACTTCCTCTTCCGTGACCTTCTGGATGGCAAAGCCGGCATGCACGAGCACGTAGTCGCCGACCTGCGTCTCCGGCAGCAGCATCAGGCTGATATCGCGCGTCACGCCCGAGATATCGACCTTGCCCACTGCATCATGGATTTCCTTTACCTTAGCAGGAACTGCCAAACACATAGCTATACCTCCGTGTCATTCCATCTCATCTAGTTTTATTTCATCTCTTCGCGGACACATTCCTCGGCGACGACGCCGTAGTCGAGCGAACGTTCCTCTGCTTTTTCCTTGACTTCGATGCCCCATTCCTTGAGGACATCGATGGCCTCCTGCGCGACGAGTGGCAGGAGCGCTTTCATCTCGGGGCTGAGCTCCACGCCGGCCTCGAGGTCGTACGGCTGCGCGCCGAGCACGACGACTTCCGGGATCTTGCGGCCCGTGACCGTCAAGAGCGCGAGGACATCCTGGATGCCGACCTCGTGCGCGCTGAGCTTATCCTGGAAATGCGTCATGATATCGTCATTGTGGAAGTGGAAGCGCGTGCCCGGCTCCTGCCCGCCGTTGATGGAGTCGATGACGAGCAGTTTCTTCGTGCCCGTCACGTATTGCGTGAGCTCGATGCCGAGCGTGCCGCCATCGACGACCTGCACCGACTCGGGGAAATCGTAATGCGCATCGAGGTATTCCGCGGCGCGCACGCCGAAGCCCTCGTCGCGCAGGATGACGTTGCCGACGCCGAGGATCGTCACGTCTGCCGGATGGAGCACATCGTCCATGCGAGGGTCTACCGCGCTGTCATTGCCGAATACGTCTGCCATGCTCATTCCCCTTTCTTCTGTTTTGCCGCGACGCGGCTGAGCAGCCACTCACACCACTCGTCGAGGCCCTGGTCCTTCGTGCACGAGACCTCGATGACATCCATGCCCGGATGCAGCGTCGTGATGTCTTCTTTGGCCGCCGCCATGTCGAAGTTGCAGTACGGCAGCAGGTCCGCCTTGTTCAAGAGCGCGATGGCCGACTCCTTGAAGATCAGCGGGTACTTCATCGGCTTGTCGTCGCCCTCCGTGATGGAGAGCACGACGCCCTTGTCGTCCTCACCGACGGCGAACTCCGCCGGGCAGACGAGGTTGCCGACATTCTCGACGACGAGCAGGTCGAGACCATCGAGGTCGAGCTTCTGCGCGACCTTCTGGACCATCGGCGCATCGAGATGGCAGCCGCCGGCCGTGTTGATCTGGATGACCGGCACGCCGTGCTTCTCGATGCGGTCTGCATCCTTGCTCGTGAAGAGGTCGCCCTCGATGACGGCCATCTTGAGCTTGTCCTTGAGCTTCTCCATCGTCTTTTCGAGCACCGACGTCTTGCCGGCTCCCGGCGAGCCCATGAGATTGATGACGTAGACATTCTTCTCCGCGAACAGTGCCTGATTCTCAGCCGCCACGCGGTCATTCTCTCCCAGGATATTCTTCATGACCTGTATCTCAGCCATTTAATCCACCTCCAGATATTCAACTTGCATCTCGCGTCCCGATATCGTCTTGAGGACGCCGTCCTTGCACTCCGGGCACCAGAAATCGTAGTGCTCGATGTGGAATTCCTTCCCGCACTTCGTGCAGCGGCCGACGAGCGGCACGTGCTTGACCTTGATCTTCGCGCCCTCCGCGATCGTCCCCTTGGCGATCATGTCAAATGAGAACGTCAGGGAGTCGACGACGACGCCCGACATCTCGCCGATCAGGAGCCCGATCTCGCGGATGCACGTCGCATCGTTCTTCTTTGCGTAGTCGAGGGCAATGTCGAGCACGCCCTCGGCAATCGCCATTTCATGCATGGGATTCCCTCCACAGAAAAACGCCTTCCCCGCCATCTTACCTGACAGCCGGGAAGGCGTTCCATCAAATTACCGGTTCAATCACAGTGCGGCTTCGAGGTTACGAGCCTGCAGAACGCCCAGGATGTCCATGAGCTTCGTCTTGGCAGGGCTGTAATCCACCGTCGTCTCACCGTCGTGCGCGTGGATGTGGACGAAGAGCACGCCCGGCAGGCCGAGCAACGCCTTCTCTACTTCCTTCGCACTCTCTTCTGTATAGCCTTTAACTGTGAACTGGAGACGCGTATTGCCGTTCGTCTCGCCGCAGCCACATTCTTTACACATGAGTCTAAGTCTCCTTTGTCAATCCTTCTTCTTGGGCTTCGGGCCCTCTTCATTGATCTCCGGAGCATCGAGCGGTACATGCTCGAGGAACTTCACGCCGGAGAACATCGAGGATGCCTCGCCCTCGGCTTCCATGAGGTCTGCGCGCAGGACCATGTAGACATGGCCGATGGCGAAGACGATGATGAGCCAGGCGACGATGTGGTGCACCCAATGCGTGACCATCTCACCGCCGAGCACGACATTGACCCAGCCAAAGAGCATGCCGCCGATGTTGTTCGGCTCCGTCATGTAGTACATCGCAAAGCCCGTGAGGATCTCGATGAGGACCATCACGTAGAGGCCGACGTACGACGTGCGTGCCAGCGGATTGCGCAGGTACGGGTCGTGGCCCGGCTTCAGCAGCATGTAGTGCAGGGCGACGTCAATCGTATCGCGGTAGAAGTGGCCCTTCCAGACGCGCGGGAAGAGGCGGTCACCCGGATAGCGGATGTAGCCGTAGATGCGCAGGATGAAGGCTGCGCAGAACGTGAAGGCCGCGATGAAGTGGATATTCCTTACCCAGTCCATGGACATGGAAGTGTACGTCGGCTCAATGCCCATCACGGTCACCGGCTTCGTGATCAGGAGGCCGGTGATGAACAGCGTGACGATCGACAGCACCATGACCCAATGGAAAATCCGCAGAAACGGACTGAACAGGTAGTAGACTTTCCGTTTTTCTTCTTTCATTCTACTATTCCTTTCCTTTCCACCAGAACCCTGGCTCACTTCTCAACGTGCGTGCCAGAGTACGGGTCCGTCGTGATGACATTGATCTTCTCGCCCTTCGCGTTGAACATGTGCGTGGAGCAAGCCATGCACGGGTCGAAGGAGCGGACGACCTTGACGATCTCGAGCGGCTTGTCTGCGATCTTGACCTGCGTGTCCATCATGGCCTTCTCGTAAGCGCCATGACCGGCTTCGTCATCGCGCGGGCATGCATTCCAGGTCGTCGGGACGACAGCCTGATAGTTGTCCGTCTTGCCGTCCTTGATAACGATGTAGTGCGAGAGCGCACCGCGCGGAGCCTCGTAGAGGCCGACGCCCTTGGCCGTCTTCGGCCACGTCGACGGATCCCATTTCTCCATGTTGGCCGTCTTCGTGTCGCCCGACTTGATGTTGGCGATGAGCTTGTCGAAGAAGAACTTGTTGATCTCTGCGTTGAGCTGGCAGTCGAGGCCGCGGGCAGCCGTGCGGCCGACCATCGTCGGCAGCCAGACTTCCGGTGCAAGATTGAGGACCTTCGATACCGCGTCGATCTGGTCGAGCATCATCTTCTCAGCCCAGGTCGGCTCGCCGAGCATGCCCTTCTTGGCCTTCGTGTAGATGATGATGTAGCGTGCGAGAGGACCGACCTCACAGAGCTTGCCGCGCCATTTCGGCGTCTTGAGCCAGGAGTACTTGCCCTGCTCGTTGAGTGCCTTCCAATCCGTCGGCGTGCCTTCCTTCGGTGCCGTGAACTTCGGCGCCGTCACGCCGTCCCACGGGTTGAGGTCGTGGTCGCTGTTAGCCGGGTACTCGTACCACGAGTGCTCGACGCCTTCCGTGAAGACTTCCGGCTGCGTGAGGTCTTCGGCATCGATCTCGTAGACCTTTGCCGCATCGATGCCCTTGCCGAAGTCCTCGACAACGCCGTTCGTGCGGATCAGCAGGTTCTTGAAGAAGTCGCCATTTGCCGTGCCGGAGAACGGCTCAATCGGATAGGAGCCGTAGCCGAGCACGCGCTCCTTGGCGAGTCCGCCGCCGTCGACGCGGCCAGCCTTGACGTAAGCGGCGCCGATTGCGAGGACATCGGGGATGTAGTAGTTGTTGACGAGCGTGCGGCCGAGGTTGATCGCGCGGTCGACGATGCCGAGGCGGGCCGTGTTGACCGGTGCATTGCCATCCTCGAGCGAGATGGAGCACGGCATGCCGCCGACGCAGTAATGCGGATGCGGGTTCTTGCCGCCGAAGATGACCTGCGGCGTGACGAGATCGCGGTGCTTGTCGAGCATCTCGAGGTAATGTGCGATGGCCATGAGATGGACCTCAGGCGGCAGCAGCTTGTAATCCGGATGATCCCACCAGTTGGCCGAGAAGATGCCGAGCTGGCCGCTCTCGACGATGGCCTGGACCTTGCCCTTGATCTCTGCGAAGTACTGCGGCGTAGCAGCCGGGAATGCGTGGTCGTACGCTTCCGTCACCGACGTGCCCGGTGCGCTGAACGGCAGCTTGTAGGCGTTGAGTGCAGCGACCTGCAGGTTGGCCGTCGCGACAGGGTCAGCGGCGAGTGCCTCGACCGGGCTGACCCAGTCGAGTGCATGCAGGTGGTAGAAGTGGACGATGTGGTCCTGGACCGTCAGCGTCGCTGCCATGATGTTGCGGATGTAGTTGGCGTTCTTCGGGATCTTGATGCCGAGGGCATCCTCGACAGCGCGAAGGGAACCCAGAGCGTGTGCGCTCGTGCAGACGCCGCAGATGCGCTGGATGTAAGCCCAGGCGTCGCGCGGGTCGCGGTCCTTCATGACGAGCTCGAGGCCGCGCCATGCCGTACCGGACGAGATGGCGTCCGTGACCTTGCCCGAACCTTCATCGACCTGCACCTCAACGCGCAGATGGCCTTCAATTCTTGTGATTGGATCTACTACTACGTGTTTCATTTATTCACCTGCTCCCCGTTCTCTTCTTCCTTAGCGGCATCGCGTTTCTTCTTCTGTACGACACTGGCAACGCCATGTGCGGCGACACCGACAGCCGTGACACCGGCGATGGCTGCGCCGATCTTATCGACGTCGCCGATCGGCTGGCCGAACTTCGGCAGGCGCTCGCTCATCTTGCCCTCATCCCAGAAATGCGCATTCGAGCAGCCGATGCACGGTGCACCAGACTGGATCGGGTAGCTCATGCCCTGGAACCAGCGCATGTTGCCGCAGGAGTTGTAGGTCTCCGGTCCGCGGCAGCCGAGCTTGTAGAGGCACCAGCCAGCCTTCGAACCCTCATCATCGTAGCTCTCGGCGAACATGCCAGCATCGAAGAACGGACGGCGGTAGCACGTATCGTGGATGCGGTTGCCGTAGAACTGCTTCGGACGGCCCTGGCCATCGAGCGGCGGCACCGTGCCAAAGAGAGCGACGTGCATGATGACGCCCGTCATGACCTCTGGAATCGGCGGGCAGCCCGGAACGTTGACGACCGGCGTCTTGCCCGTGAAGTTCGTGATGCCCGAGGAACCCGTCGGGTTCGGGTTGGCAGCCTGGATACCGCCCGAGACGGCGCAGGTGCCGTAAGCGATGACAGCAGCAGCATTCTCTGCAGCGCGCTGCAACGTGTGCGTGAACGGATGACCGCCGCTCATGCAGTAGACGCCGTTGTCCTTCGTGCAGGCAGCGCCTTCGACGGCCAGGATGTACTGGCCCTTGTACTTCTGGATCGTCTCTTCGAGATGTGCCTCGAACGGCTCGCCGCTGGCAGCGGAAAGCAGATGATCGTATTCGAGCGCAACCTGGCTCAGGATGACGTCCGAAGCATACGGAGAACCGGAACGGATGAAGGACTCATCGCAGCCCGTGCATTCGTGTCCGTGAATCCAGATGACGACTGGAAGCGGCTTCTTCTCGGCAGCCTCGACGACTTTGCTGAGCTTATCCGTGCTCAGTCCCATCAGAGACGTCAGTGCAACGCAGCCCTTGACAAAGCTGCGGCGGCTCATGCCTTTTCTGAGATATACATCCCACATACTCTCCCGTTTGTCCACTTTGTTACCTCCTCATGTAATCCTTGCGGATCCTGTGCGACTCCCCTGGCAACGGCGGCTCGTTTCCATTGCAGGCAGAAGGCAGACGCGTTATTGTGGCTTCTCATTTTATTATACGCTGAATGGCGTAAAATATCTATATCTATTCCCCTATCGATTCATTATAAATTCCATTGATGGTCATCTAGAATAGTCCAGATGAATCAATAGATAAACAGGGATTATCCAATAGAAACTCGCTGGGGCGACTACGTTCTTGTTCGTCAGACGGGCAGTGTTTTCCTGCTCAACAGACCGGCTCCGTGCCATTCTTTCATTCCTTTTTTGCATTATATCAATATGTATTTTGAATCGTTTTAAAAAGACTTGAAATACAGGACAAAACGCGCTATACTGTAACTTGTCTTGGGGACGTAGCTCAGCTGGGAGAGCGTTCGGTTCGCATCCGAGAGGTCGAGGGTTCAATCCCCTTCGTCTCCACCAAGCAGAATATCGAGCAGGCATGGCCTGCTTTTTTTATGCCCATTTTAAGATTTCTTTTGTAACCATTGACTTTACAATTACGGTGTGCTATCCTTGACATGTAAGAGATCCGATAATCTTCAAAGGCAAGTATCAGGAAGGATGATCATCATGATGAAAGAAGAAGTATTGCAGCATGTACAGGGTGTCATCGACGCGCCGAGCGCCTATGCTGGCCTCAAGGACGTCGCCAAGGATTACCTCGCTTCCGTCGGCAAGGCAGACGAGAAGGCAAAGGCCGAGAAGCTCATCGCCGCATTGAACGAGTGCGTCGAGAGCATCGACGATGTCCTGCCGTTCTTCGCCTCCGACAAGGCCAAGGAACTCTTCGGCGAGGAGCAGGCAGCCGCCATGCTCAAGAAGGGTCAGGAAGTCAAGGCCGCCGGCGGCGACACCTGCTTCTGCCCGGCCTGCACCAACGGCAAATTCGTGCTCGACCATCAGGATCTGCTGCTGGGATGAGTTAAGGGGTAACGCAACGAGGGTGAGTGTGTTTACATCTCAGAAGGAGCGGGGGCATGCATTTCGGCTTCGTCGCTCCGTTGAATGCAGCCCCAGATCATCTGTGCTTTCAAGATGCTTCGCCGCCTGCCGCGGCGTTCTGACATCGATATGTCTTGTCACATCGGATTGGGCTGCATCCCTGCGGGCGGTCACTTCGCTCCTGCAGGCGAAATACATGCCCCCGCTCTCAGGTACGCTTCGGAGATGAGCCGCACGAGAGACCGCCTCTTGGCCCCCGCCCCTTTGCCCACCGTTCCTACACTGTCCCGAACTTCATACGAAAAAAGCTGCTGCACCATCGGATGCAGCAGCTTTTTTATGCTGATATGACGTTGTCAGTCCTTGAAGACGCTCATGTCGAGGCTCGTGAAGCCCTTGAGGAATTCCTGGACTTTCGCGGCGATTTCGGCGACGCCGCCCTTCTTGCGGCTCTCGATGTTGAGCGGCATCTGCGGGTCGTGCAGGCTCATGCGCAGCAGGGCCCAGCCATTCGGGAAGACGAGGCGCACACCCTCGTACGACGGTTTGGCCGCGCGGATGCCGGCCTCGGCGGCGCGCTCTTCGAATACTTTGAGGACGTTCTCGCCGTAGCCGCGGAAGTCGTCCTCACCCATGATCTTCATGCGGTACTCGCGGCTCTCGACCGGCTCGCCGAGCTTCTTGACGAGGTCTGCGAGGTGACGGCCCTGTGCCTTTGCCTTGGCGGCGGCGATCAGCAGCTTGACGGCCAGATAAGCGCCGTCATCGAGGTAGTAGTTCTCCGAGAGGGCGCCGTGGCCGCTCGTCTCGATGGCCAGCGGCGAGACGGTGCCTTCTTTGTTGAGGCGGATGCACTCATCGATGACGTTCTTGTAGCCGCGCTTGAAGCGCAGGTGGCGCAGGCCGAGCTCGCCCTGCAGGAATTCGGTGAGCTCGTCGCTCGTGACCGAGTCCGTGACGATCGTGCTGCCCGGATAATCCGGCGCGAGGATGGCGGCCATCATGGCGATCAGGGCATTGCGGCTGATCTCCTTGCCGTTCTTAAGGACGGCGCTCATGCGGTCGACATCCGTGTCGAAAATCAGGCCGAGGTCGGCATGGCTGTCGAGCACGGCCTTGCGGATAGCGGCCATGGCCTGCTTGTTCTCCGGGTTCGGGATGTGGTTCGGGAAGTGGCCGTCCGGCTCGAGGAAGACGCTGCCCGAGGTGTCGGCGCCGAGGCGGCCGAGCACCTGCGTCGCAAAGAAGCCGCCCGCGCCGTTGCCGGCATCGACGACGACGTGCATGCCGCGAAGCGGCGTGTCCCCCATGTTGAGCGCCGCGCGGATCTTCTTGCGCAGATGATGGCAATAGCGGTCGATGAGGTTGTACTTCTGGACCTTCGCGAGATTGCCCTTGACTTCCGGGCTGCGCGCTGCTGCCTCGAGGATGGCGATGATGTCCTCATGCTCGACGCCGCCGTCTTTCGTGAAGAACTTGAGGCCGTTGCGGTTGAACGGCAGATGGCTGGCCGTGATCATGATGGAGCCGTCCATCTTCGTCTCGGGAAAGACGATGGACATGAACATCGACGGCGTGGATGCGAGGCCGCAGTCGACCGTCACAGCGCCGGCATACGTCAGCGCTTCGAGCACTGCTTCCTTGAGCATCGGCGCCGAGAGGCGCGAGTCGTGGCCGACCGCGATGCGCAGGTCCTTGACCTTCTTGCCCGTCTTCTGCGAAAGGAAGTCGAGGAAACCGCTCGTGATGCGGTTGGCCGCCTCGGCGTTGAGCGTCACCGGCTCGTCCGCCACGCCCTCAATCGAGACGCCGCGCACATCGCTGCCATTGGCGAGCTTGAGCAGATTCTTTTCCGATATCGGCATATGATTACCCCCCTGCAAGACTCATTCTTGCTGTTTTCATGATATTGCTACTTCCTCTATTCCATAACTGCACCACAAAATCCTGCCTGTAGTGCACAACAAAAAGAGACATTGCCGGAGCAATGTCTCTTGAATATGTCTTGATGGAAGCCGCAATCCGTCAATCAGGCCTTCTTGCTGCCGAGCACGATCTTGCTGAAGACGAGCAGGGCGAGCACGAAGACGGCAAGGCCGAGGTACTCAGCCGTGTCGGCGAAGTCCTTGCCGACAATGGCCAGCGGTGCCTCCGAGCCGCCGTTCGTGACGGAAGCGACGATGACACCGGCGAGCACGACGCCGACGATGGACTCGCCGACGATCAGGCCAGAGGCGAACAGCGTGCCGCGGCGGAAGCCAGCTTTGGCCTCTTCCTCACCGTACTTGCCCTTCATGTACTTGCGCAGGAAGTAGCCGAGCACGGCGCCGACAACGAGCGGCGTCTGCACGGAAGGCGGCAGGTAGATGCCCATGCCGACGGCGAGCGGCGGCAGGCGGAGATTGCGCGTATTTCGCTTGAGCAGCTGGTCGACGACGACGAGCACGACGCCGAGGCCGAGGCCGATGTAGATGTAGTCCCAAGCCAGCGTGCTCGAGAAGATGCCCTGTGCGATCGTCGTCATCAGGGCTGCCTGCGGTGCGGCGAGCGCCTGCGACGGGTCCATGTCCGGACGCGGCAGAGCACCCGGGAAGCCGTACGCCTCGTAGAGCAGGTTCAGGACCGGTGCGATGACGAGTGCGCCGACGACGCAGCCGAGCAGCAGGGCGACCTGCTGGCGCCACGGCGTAGCGCCGACGAGATAGCCCGTCTTGAGGTCCTGCATGTTATCGTTCGAGATGCAGGCAATCGCCATGATGATGGACGTCGTGAAGATGGCCGTCGCCGTCGCGAACTTCTCACCGCCTGGCATGGAGAAGATGCCGAAGGACGAGCAGAGCGCGTACATGACGAGCGAGGCCACGATGATGGCGAGGATGCCGATGCCCGAAATCGGGCTCGAGCTCGTGCCGACGAGGCCGGCCATGTAGGCGCAGGCCGCGGCGACGAAGAAGCCCATGAGGACAGCGACGCCGACACCGACGAAGGTGAACGTCAAGTTCTCCGAAATCGGCAGGCCCGCAGGGCTGACAAAAGCGTAGAAGATGCCCAAAAGGCCCATGACCGTCAGGCTGAAGACCATGGCAACGCTCTGGATGCTCATGTCGATGTCCATGCGGTGCTTGCCCTTTTCTGCGTCCGGCATGTGAAGCGCAGCCAGCGATTCCTTGACGCCGTCGACGACCGGCTTCGCGAGCATGATCAGCGTCCAGACGGCTGCGACGCCCATGGCGCCAGCGCCAATCAGGCGGACGCGCTCCTGGTAGACCGAGCCCGCAAACTTCTGCAGCGTCATGCCGTCCGGCAGCGGGCTCGTGATCGTGTAGTACGGCACGAAGCCAGCCCAGGCGATCAGGATGCCGACGAGCATCGAGAGGCCCGCCGCGATGCCGATGAGGTAGCCGGCGCCGACGAGCGCCGTCGAGTAGCCGAGCGGCAGCTGCGTCATACCGCGGCCGACCGGGATCCAGCAGGAAAGCTCAGAGCCGAGCACCTGCAGCGCGTTCGTGCAGAACGCGACGACGCCTGCAAAGATGCCGCCTGCGCCGATCTCCTTGACGCCCGAGCCGCCCTTCTTATCCGACTTCTCGTGGCTGCCGACCTTGAGGATCTCAGCAGCCGCAACGCCCTCCGGGTAGGCGAGGTCGCTGTGCACGACCATCGCGCGGCGCAGCGGGATGGTGAAGAGGACACCGAGGCAGCCGCCGCAGGCCGAAACGAGCAGCGTCTGCCAGAACTCGAAGCCCTGCCAGTAACCAATCATCAGCATGCCCGGGATGATGAAGATGATGGCAGACAGCGTGCCCGCGGCCGATGCCTGCGTCTGGACCATGTTGTTCTCGAGGATGTTCGAATCCTTGGCCATCTTGAGGATGGCCATCGAGATGACAGCCGCCGGGATGGCCGACGAGAAGGTCAGTCCGACCTTGAGTCCGAGGTATACGTTCGATGCCGTAAAGATAACCGTCAGGATGGCACCCAGGATCATACCGCGGACCGTGAGCTCAGGCAGCCGCAACTCGTGCCGCATGAACTCATTCTCTTCCTGTTTCATGATGATTACTCCTTGTTCTAGGATTTATCTTTGTGCACCATAGACGCACAAACACAAAATCTATTATATCATAACATTTGACAATGTAAATCGTTTTTTCCGATAAGCCTCATGTTTTCAATGTACAAGTACGGAGAGAATCGTGTAGATACAGGTGACATAGAGCAGGACGAAGATCAGGCGGCGGATGAGGGCCTTGGGCACGTAGGCGAAGGCGGCGTGGCCGATGAGGATGCCCAGCACGAGGGCCGGCAGCAGGTAGACGAACTCGCCGAGTGCCGGCGCGATTGGCAGGCCGCCGAGCTCATAGCTCGTCAGCGAGGTGATGTTGCAGAGAAAGAAGAAGACGAAACATGTCGCGCGCATGACCTCAACCGTCATCCTGCTGTGGGCCAGGTAGATGAGGAACGGTGGGCCGCCCATGCCCGCCGTGATGGACGTGAACCCCGAGAAGATGCCCGTGATCCACGAGTTGCGCGGGCACTCGCGGATGCGCAGGTGCATGGCCTGCATCGTGCCGAGTGAGAAGAGCACGATGGCGCTGATGAAGACCTTGAGCATTGCGCTCGACGCGTGGTCAAATGCCCAGAAGCCGATGGGCTGGCCGCAGAGCACGCCGAGGTAGAGCCAGAAGACCAGCCTGAGATTCGCCGTGCGCAGCGCGAAGAGACCTTGGAAGAAGTTGGCGCAGCAGGCCAAGAGCAGCATGACCGGCACCGTGAGCTTCGGGTCGTAGAAGATCATCAGGAGCGGCGCGGCGACAATGACGAGGCCGAATCCCGTGATGGACTGCAGGACGGCCGAGAAAAAGATGACAAGAGCCGGCGCGAGATGAGCTCCGAGACCTGCCAGATATGCGGTCAACATAATATCCCCCCTAAGATGCAATGAAATGGACTGTCTCTATCATAGCATCAACGTCTTAGGAATGGCAAAAGGCCCTGCTCCAAAGGAGCAGGGCCCGAAAAATATCTGGATTCAGTCGCCGAAGAACTCGTTCTCTGCGGCGATGCAGAGCATGTGGTAGACCGGCAGGTGGAGTTCCTGGATGCGGAACGTCTCGTCGTCCGGCACGCAGATCGTGATGTCAGCGAGATTGCGGCTCTTGATCTTGCCGCCCGACTTGCCCGTCAGCGCGATCGTGCGGACGCCCTTGACCTTGGCCATCTGCAGGGCGTAGATGACATTCGTCGAATTGCCCGAGGTCGAGATGGCGAGCAGGACATCGCCCGCGTCGCCCATGCCGAGGAGTTGCTGGGCAAACGAGAGGTCCGGTGCCTGGTCGTTGGCGAAGGCCGTGTTGAGTGCGACCTGATTGACCATCGAGAGCGCCGGCAGGGCGCCCTGCAGATTCTCCATGAAGTAGTCGGCCTCCTCCGGGCAGACGGCGCGCATCTTCTTCTCCATATCCGCACCGAGCTTGCGCGGCAGCAGGAAGCCCTTCATGAGCTCGCCGACGATGTGCTCGGCATCCGAGGCACTGCCGCCATTGCCGCAGGCGATGAGCTTGTGGCCGCCTGCATAGCTCTCGCAGATGGCCTTGACCGCCGCGATGAGGTCATCGCGGCAGACGGAGAGGACGGGATAACGCGCGATGAGGTCGTCGACCTTCGCGAGCGTAGATGTTTTTGCCATTGGGTACACTTCTTTCTGAATGTGGGATACCGGCCTACAGGCTCAGCATCGTGATTGAGGAAATCATCAGCGGTTGCGGTAGCGGTCCGCCGTGGACTTCGGCTCATAGTCGTTGCCGCGCGGCTTGATGTCGTGGATTGGCGTGCGCATCTGCGGCTGACTGTCCATCGGCTGCTGGCGCATCTCGAGGTCCTGACGATAGTCACTCGAACGGCTGGCACTTGCCTTATTGCCGCGGAACTTGTTCCAGAGCCAGCGCACAGCCATGATGGCGACGACGATCAGCAGGCCGTTCATCAGGAGGCCCATGATATCGGCGAACATGCCGCTGCCCATGCCGAAGAGATGCGAGAGCATCGAGCCGAGCAGCATGCCGCCCGCAAAGATGCCGATGCCGCGCATGATGCTGCCGAGGCGGCTCGAGCTCTGCGTGTTCGCATTCGCAGCAGCCGTATTCGACTTCGCATTCGCAGCCGGCGCGTTCTTCTCGAGGCTCTTGGCATCCTTGGACGGCGCATACGAAGAGCCATTGCCCGAGACGGACTTGCTCGTATTCGCGTTGCTCGTCGCGCTGGCAGCCGGTGCCTTCGGCGCCGGAGCCGACTTCGGGATGCTCATCTTCGCACCGCCCTTAGCTGCATAGGCCGTATTGAGGAAGGACGGCGCTGCAGGAATCACAGGCGCGGCGGAGAGCACCATCGCGCCCACCATGAATGCTGCCATTGTCTTCTTGATATTCATCGTCGTGTCTCCTTATCTATAGAAACAAAATGTTTTAACGTCACTCTTCCCGATACGACTTGATGTCCTCCGGGAACGCGTAGATCTCGCCGATCGTATCGAGCTCGCCCGACAGATAGCGGTCGATGTCATCGACATCGATGTAGAGCTTGCAGTCGATATCGAGGTAGCCCTGCTCCTTGCCTGCGGACAGGTCGCGGATTGCCATGAGCTTCTCGCGGAGCTTCAAGAGCTCACTGCGCGTCGCATGTATATCGAGCTTGATCTGTGGGACGCCGTATTCCTTGAGTACTTCATCCATCGTCATGCGCTTTGACATATTGGTCATCCTCTCTTTGACTTTTTGATGTTTGTATTGTATCGAGCTTGGCTGAATACTTCCTGAAAAGATGAAAAGATCCTAAAGATTTCAGAGCGGTTTCTTCTCATCCGCTTCCTTGGCCAGCAGGCGGTCTAGGATGCGCTGCAGCTGGCGCTTCTGGCGCAGGTGCGACTCGTACTCGAGGTCGTTCGAGTCGATGCGCATGCGCTCCTTGAGCATGTCGATGCTCGCCTGCAGGCGCCGGATGGCTTCATTCTCTGCCATAGTATGACTTCCTTTCGTGATTTGCTCTTATTCTTTATTATACAGGAAAACGAAGGCGCCGACAATCGAGCAGCACCATCAGCTTTTCCCCAGCCAGCCGTGGTATACTGATAGTCAGATTACGACACACTTGAGGTGATACGATGATTGATTTCCACGAATGGCAGCAACGCGACCTACAGGCCATCGGGCGGCAAAAACAGCGCCTGCAGCGCCTCGTACTGCTTCGCACCGTCTCCTTCCTCGCCATGGTCTTCGCCTTTGCCGCGGGCTTTGACGGCCATGTGCTCGGCACCATCTGCGGCGTCCTGCTGCTCGCCGCCTTCCTGCTGCTCGTCCGGCGCCACCAGAAGGCCAGCTTCGCGAAGCTGCTGACAGAAAGCCATCTCGGCTGCGTGCAGGCCTTCCTCGACCGTAAGTCGGGCAAGTGGCGCGACTTCTCCGATGACGGCCACGGGCTCATGCGCGAAGAACGGCCGCAGGAAGCCGACCTGCCGATCTTCGGCAGGGCCTCGCTCTACCAGTACCTCTCGGCTGCACGCACCAAGGCCGGCCGCGAGCGGCTCGCCGCCCTGCTCTCGCCCTTCCCCGACGCAGCCGACGCCATCCGCCTGCGCCAGCAGGCCGTCCGCGAGCTAAGCGGGAAGCCGCAGGAGCTCCTAGACCTCGAGGCCATGAGCCACCTGCTGCCGCTCGGCACCGACCTCTCGGAGTTCTGCACGATGCTCGAGCAGGCGAGCATCAAGAAGAGCAAAGCCCTGCGCCTGCTCTCCTTCCTGCTGCCAGCGCTTTCGCTCGTCACCTTGGCGCTGGCCATCGCCGGACGGCTCGATGTCACCATACCGGGGCTGCTCTTCTCCTTGCAGCTCCTGCTCTCCTTCCTGCTGCTGCGGCGCAGCCAGGCCCTGCTCGCCCCACTCATGGCCCTGCCGCAGGAGCTCAGCGTCTACGAGCAGCTGCTCACCAGACTCGAGGAGGCCGACTACAGGAGCCCGCTCTTGCTCGCCATCCAGAAGGACCTGCGCGAGCAACGCGCCTCAGAGGGGCTGCGCGGCCTCGCAAAGCTCGCCGACCTCGCCGCCATGCGGCGCAATGTCTTCTTCTTCCTCGTCGCCAACACCGCCTGCCTCTGGGACCTCCACTGCACAGCGCGCCTCTTCGCCTGGAAGGAAGCAAACGGCCGCAGCCTGCGCCGCCACCTCGCGGCCTGGGCCGAAGTCGAGGCCCTGCTCTCCCTCGCCACGCCGGCGCTCACGCGCCAAGCCGTCTGCTGGCCCGAGCTCTGCACGGGCGGGCCGGAGCTCACCGGCAAGGCCGTGACGCCGCTGCTCATCGAAGAAGCGAAAGCCGTGCCGAATGACGCCTCCTTCACAGCTGGCACCTGCATCATCACCGGCTCGAACATGAGCGGCAAGACAACGTACATGCGCACACTCGCGACCTCCGCCATCCTCGCCTACGCCGGCGCCCCCGTCTGCGCCGAGCACTTCGCACTGACGCCGATGGCCGTCTATACCTCGATCCACGTCAGCGACGACCTCTCGCGCGGTATCTCGACCTTCTACGCCGAGATCCTGCGCATCCGCCAGATGGTCGAAGCAAGCCAAGAGGAGCGGCCACTCTTGCTCTGCATCGACGAGATCTTCAAGGGCACGAACTCCGCCGACCGCATCACCGGCGCTGCCGAAGCCATCAAGCGCCTCACGCGCCCCTCCTGCATCACCCTCGTTACCACCCACGACTTCGAGCTCTGCGACCTCCAGTCGCCAAACGACCTGCCGATCAAGAACTTCCACTTCGAAGAATCCTACCCCGACGACAAGATCCACTTCGACTTCAAGATTCGCCCCGGCCGCTGCCACACCACCAACGCACGCTACCTGCTCAAGATGGCAGGCATACTCTCCTGAAACACATGAGAATCGCATCACAAAAGCGGTAAGCACAAGTACGTACACTTGCGGCTTACCGCTTTCTTTCGCCAAAATGAGCGCGGAGGGAGGTATTTCGGCTTCATCGCTCCGCTGAATGTGCCCTATGACAGGCCTTCCATCGAGGCAGCCTCGCCGCCTGCCACGGCGTTCCGACATCGCATGCTAAGCTGCTCCGCGTCAGGGCACAGCCCTTCGGGCAAATCGCTCCGCTCTTGCAGGCGAAATACCTCCCTCCGCTCGAACGCTAGAGCAGCGCCGCAAGACGATACTGCCTGCGCAACCGCCATACCAGTAACTTACTATCGCGAGAATCGGATACCGTCACTTCCGCATGGAGGGGCAGGGTGGGCATAAACGCAGCGTTCGGCGGTCTGCGTGAAGAATCGATTTTTTCCCCACCAAGACCCTGACAAAAGAGCATCGTCCAAGCGAAGCGCGTTTCGCTCTTTTGTCAGGATGCATTGAAAGGGAAAAAATCGATTTAGCAGCCCGCCGTCGCGCAGTGTTGCCCGCCCTGCCCCTCCAGCCTGCGGGCGTGAGAATCCAAATCCATTTAGCGGAGCGCCGAAGCCAAAATACATACCTCCGCGCTCGCAACGGAGAAGTCCTCAACATGCTGGCATCAAAAAGACGCCACAAATCAATGTGACGTCTTTTGTCCACCCCGCCCCTTCGTGCGAGTAATACTACACCTTACTTCTGGAATCTAAAAGCCGCCTTGCCCGGATATACCGCGCTTGCGCCGAGCTCTTCCTCGATGCGCAGCAGCTGGTTGTACTTGGCGACGCGCTCGGAACGCGAGGGCGCGCCCGTCTTGATCTGGTTCGTATTGAGCGCAACGGCAAGGTCCGCGATTGTCGTGTCCTCCGTCTCGCCCGAGCGGTGCGAGACGATAGCCGTGTAGCCCGCCTCATGTGCCATCTTGATGGCCTCGAGCGTCTCCGACAGCGTGCCAATCTGGTTGAGCTTGATGAGGATGCTGTTGCCGCAACCGAGCTCGATGCCCTTCTTGAGGCGCTTCGTGTTCGTGACGAAGAGGTCATCGCCGACGAGCTGGACCTTGTCGCCGAGCTCCTTCGTCATCTTCTGCCAGCCTTCCCAGTCCTCCTCATCGAGGCCGTCCTCGATGGAATAGATCGGGTACTTCTCGATAAGGCTCTTCCAGTGCGCGATGAGCTCATCCGACGTGAACTCCTTGCCCGACTTCGGCTGCTTGTAGAAGCCCTTGCCCTTCTCGCTCTTCCACTCCGAAGAAGCCGCATCCATCGCCAGCACGAAGTCACGGCCCGGCTCGTAGCCCGCATTGCGGATGGCCGTCAGGATGTGCTCGATCGTGTCCTCATCGCTCTTGAGGTTCGGCGCAAAGCCGCCCTCATCGCCGACAGCCGTCGTCTGGCCTTCCTTCTTGAGCAGTGCCTGCAGTGCGTGGAAGACCTCCGTTGCCCAGCGCAGGCCCTCGCGGAACGACGGTGCGCCGGCCGGCATGATCATGAACTCCTGCGTGTCGACCGAGTTCGTCGCATGTGCGCCACCATTGAGGATGTTCATCATCGGCACCGGCAGGTGATTGCCGCTGATGCCGCCGAGGAAGCGGTAGAGCGGGATATCCTGCGACTTCGCCGCTGCCTTGGCCGCTGCGAGCGAGACCGCGAGAATGGCGTTTGCACCGAGGTTCGACTTATCTTCCGTGCCGTCAAGCTTGAGCATGATGGCATCGACCGCATAGATATCCGAAGCATCCGCGCCGACGAGTGCCGGTGCGATCTTCTCGTTGATGTTCGCAACCGCCTTCGAGACGCCCTTGCCGCCGAACTTCGACTTGTCACCGTCGCGGAGCTCCAGTGCCTCGAACTCGCCCGTCGAAGCGCCCGACGGAGCGGCTGCGCGGCCGACGGAACCATCCTCGAGCGTGACCTCCGCCTCGACCGTCGGATTGCCGCGCGAATCGATGATTTCACGGCCGATGACCTGCATGATCTGTAAATATGCCTTCATGGTGATTACCTCCTGATATTCATTCTCATTCATGTACTCAGTATAACATAGACGAGATTCATTTTCAACAACAGTTGCAAGCTTTTTGCTGCAACCTTTTTTCTTTTTCCTTTCGACTTTATTATAGGAAACAGGCACAGCTGCCGCTGTCACAATTGCGACAAAATGCTATCCAAAATCACACAGTATGCAATTCGTTCAAATTTTTTCCTCGTTCTATGTATTTTTTCGTGAAAACGCGAGACAAATGTCCTTTTCTATGGTATTATAGAACCTATCACATACATGTGTACATCTATCAAGGACAAAAAGAACAAATGGACATTAGGAGGCTATCATGGAATCATTCATCCCTATACTCAATGCCATCGACTCCTTCATGTGGGGCCCGCCGCTCATCACGCTGCTCGTCGGCACGGGTATCTACCTGACCATCCGCCTGAAGCTCCTGCAGGTCTTCCGCCTGCCGAAGGCGCTCAAGCTGATCTTCAAGGCACAGAACAACGGACGCGGTGACGTCTCGAGCTTCAAAGCCCTCTGCGTCGCCCTCGCCGCCACGGTCGGCACGGGCAACATCGTCGGCGTCGCCACGGCCGTCAAGGTCGGCGGCCCCGGCGCCATCTTCTGGATGTGGGTCGCTGCCTTCTTCGGCATGGCCACGAAGTATTCGGAAGGCCTCCTGGCCGTCAAATTCCGCTCCATCGACGAGAAGGGCGAGATTGCCGGCGGCCCGATGTTCTACATCCGCAACGGCATGGGCGAGAAGTGGAAGCCGCTCGCGACGTTCTTCGCACTCGCCTGCATCGGTGTCGCTTACTTCGGCATCGGCACCTTCCCGCAGGTCAACGCCATCGTCGACAGCATGCAGATTGCCTTCGGCTTCCCGAAACTCGCGACGGACGTCATCCTGACCGTCTTCATCGCCGCCATCACGCTCGGCGGCCTGCAGAGCATCGCCAAGGTCGCCTCGGGTATCGTGCCGTTCATGGCCCTGACGTATGTCGCCATCAGCCTCGGCTTGATCATCCTCAACCTCGACCAGGTCCCGGCCGCCATCGCCATGATCATCAGCGACGCCTTCACGGGTGCCGCAGCCGCCGGCGGCTTCGCCGGCTCCACGGTCATGATGGCCATGCAGAACGGCGTCGCGCGCGGCGTCTTCTCCAACGAGTCCGGCCTTGGCTCCGCGCCGATTGCCGCCGCTGCCGCCAAGACGAAGTGGCCGGCTGAGCAGGGCCTGATCTCGATGACGGGTACCTTCATCGACACGATCATCATCTGCTCCATGACGGGCCTCGCGCTCGTACTCACGGGCGTCTGGCAGGGCGACACCGCCGGTGCCGCAATGACGAGCGCTGCCTTCGCCAGTGCCTATGGCTTCTTCGGCAGCCAGCTGCTGACGATCGCGCTCGTGCTCTTCGCCTTCACGACCATCCTCGGCTGGAACTACTACGGCGAGCGCGCTTGTATCTACCTCTTCGGCAACAAGGGTGTGCTGCCCTACCGCCTGATCTTCATCGCGCTGATCGCCTCCGGTGCCTTCCTCAAGCTCGAAGCCATCTGGATCCTCGCCGATATCGTCAACGGCCTCATGGCCATCCCGAACCTCATCGCGCTGATTGCACTCTCGGGCGTCATCGTCGCCGAGACGAACAAATACATGAACCGCCACAAGAAGACCGCACGGTCTTCCGCAGAGAAATAAAACACACGTTTTTATAAAAGCCGCCACTCCCCTGAGAGGGAGCGGCGGCTTTTTCGCGCGCACGCCTTTACACCGGCGCGATTCCGTCATAAAATAATAGGAACGCCATCCAAACATCGCAAGAATGCGCATGTGCAAGCCAATACGATACGGACAGCTCAGATGCATCGCAGATGCTGCAGAAAGGAGTTTTCTCTACGGATATGACGGAATCACTTGAATCAGCGCTCACGAAGTCTACGCGCGAGGTCTTCCTCGAGGGGGTCCACGACGGCATGCCGATTGCACTCGGCTACTTCGTGGTCTCCTTCACGCTCGGCATCGCCGCCCGCAATGCGGGACTCGACCCGCTGCAGGGCTTCCTCGCCAGCTTCTTCAACAACGCCTCGGCCGGTGAGTACGCAGGCTTCACGGTCATCGCAGCCGATGCGCCCTACCTCGAGATCATCCTCATCACACTCGTCGCCAATGCGCGCTACATGCTCATGAGCTGTGCCCTCTCGCAGAAGTTCCAGCCCGGTACCTCCATCTGGCACCGCATCTTCGTCGGCTTCGACGTGACCGACGAGATCTTCGGCATCACGATTGCGCGCAAGGGTCCGCTCAATCCCTACTACAACTACGGGGCCATGGCGCTCGCGCTGCCAGGCTGGGCCGTCGGCACATCTCTTGGCGTCGTCGCAGGCAACATCCTGCCGCCCGCCGTCGTCAGCGCCCTCTCCGTTGCGCTCTACGGCATGTTCCTCTGGGTCATCATCCCGCCGGCACGCAAGAACCGCATCGTCGGCGCGCTCGTGCTCGCGAGTTTCGCGCTGAGCTACCTCGCCTCCATACTGCCGGGACTTGCTGCGCTGTCCGCCGGCACGCGCACGATTATCCTGACCGTCCTGATCGCGGGCGTCGGCGCCGCGCTCTTCCCTGTCCCCGATCATTGCCAGCAGCAGGAAGGAGATGACGGCCATGCAGCATGATATCTACATCTACCTGCTGCTCATGAGCGCCGTGACGCTCGCGATACGCATCGTGCCGCTGACGCTCATACGCGGCCAGATCCAGAATCCATTCCTGCGCTCCTTCCTCTTTTACGTGCCCTACGTGACGCTGGCCGTCATGACCTTCCCCGCCATCACCGAGGCCACGCAGACGCCCGTGAGCGGCGCCCTGGCCCTCGTCTTCGGCATCGGCCTCGCTTGGTACGGCGCGAGCCTCTTCAAAGTCGCCTCCGCCTGCTGCCTCATCGTCTTCCTAAGTGAGCTCGTCCTGCTCTGATCCCTAGAAAAAACAGCTGCCGCGAAAAATTCGCGGCAGCTGTTTTTCTTCACTCACGTCAGGTCATCGTCCTCAGACAGATGCTCGGATACAAAAGGCCAGAGGAACTTCTGCTCCACGAGCGTCGCATAGAAGACGCGCCCGTAATTGGGATTGTCCGCCATGCGCCAGACCGAGAAGATGTGTTTTCGCTGGCCCTTGACCGTACGGATACAGTACGTCACGGAATACGTCTTGCCCGCATCTTCGAGCAGCTGCTGTTCCGTCAACTGGCGCACGCGCTCCCTGTCGCATTCGCAGATGATGTGGTTCTGCTTCTCCTCTGTGAACGCCATGAATTCCGTGACGCTCCGGCAGTCGAGCAGGTCGAGCATCGCCTTGTTGACGAACAGGATCTTGCCGTCCTGTTTCGCCTCCGTGACGAGCAGCGCCAGCGGCAGGTTCTTCGTGATGGTCTCGAGATTGAAGCCGAGCGACGTGCGGTTGAGGTTCTCCATCGTGGCATCGTAGATGCGGTAATGGTTGCGCCCGCGGAGCTTGACGGCGTAGAGCGCCGTATCCGACTGATGGAAGAGGCGCGAGAGCGACGTGCCGTCGCCCTTATAGAGCGTGTAGCCGATGGAGACCGAGAAAGCATGTATCTCGCCGTCATATGTGAAGGTCTTCACCTTATTGGAAAATGCCTTGATGACCTTCTCTGCCTGCTCCGGCTCCGTGTCCTTCATGAAGACGACGAACTCGTCGCCGCCATTGCGGCCGATGATCTGGTCGTGGCCGAAGCTCTCGATGAGGTCCTTGGCCAAAGTGCGCAGGGCCTCGTCACCCGCCATGTGGCCGTGCAGGTCATTGATGAACTTGAAGCCGTCGAGATCGAGGCTGACGAGCGCGCCATGCGAAGCAGGATGCGCCTTGAGCCAGTCCGCGACCTCCTTGTCGAGGCCCATGCGGTTGAGGATGCCCGTCAGCGCATCGTGCTGGGACATGTAGGTGAGATTCTCCTGCGCGGCCGCGACCTTCTCTGCCATCGCCTGGAAATTGCGGCTGAGCTCGCCGATGTCATCGGGATGCATGTCGTGCAGCTTGACATCGTAGTTGCCCTCGCCGACTTCCTTGGCCGCCTCGATGACGAGCTGCAGGCGCTCCGACAGGCGGCTGATCATGTAGAGCGGCAAGAGCGACGCGAGAATGCAGACCGCGACAAGGCCAAAGCCCATCTGCATGAACGCCTTGTGCGTGCGGTCGTAGATCTGCGGGATCTGGCGCAGGTCGATGAAGTTCATGCCGTTGCGCAGTCCCTCGATGCCCGCGATGCTCTGCTGACCATCCCAGGTGTAGGTGACCATCGTATTGTCCGTCTGGCTCGCCTCCGCGACCTTGTCGGACGTATCCACGAGGTGGATGTCCTTGTCGACGAGCGGCATGCCGAGCGGCTTCTCCGGCGAATACTCCACGGTGCCCGTGGCATCGCTCAAGATGATCATACCGTGCTCCTCTCCCTCGGACGGTTTGGCGTAGAGCCGGTCGATGAAGGCCTGGAAGTCCAGGTCGACACCGATGATCGCGACCATGACGCCGTCCTCGTAGATGGGCCGGAGATACGAGATAATGTAGCGGTTCAAGTACGGCGAATAGTACGGCTGCGTCCAAGCGGCCTTGCCCTGATCCATCAGGTAGGCAAAGGCAACGACATGGCGCGGAGCCGCCTGGCCAGACTCGCCCCGCTGCTGGGCCAGGACATCATAGAACATCGAGTCGTGACCGCGGGAAGCCTTCCAGAGCGCCGAGATATTCTCAGACGGATAGTAGAGATAGTACGAGCAGATGATGTGGAGATTGGTCGTAGCATCCTGGAAATCGTGGTCGACCGACTGTGCCAGGCGCTGCTGGAAAGCAGAATTGCGCAGCTGATCTGGATCACTGATCTTGCGCGAGACGGAGTTAGCCGCATAGTTCACGATGCTTTCTGAGCGCAGCAGCTCATCGTTGATGATCGTCGCCTTCGTGTCGACGAGGTGGTTCATATTCTGGATTTCATAGTCATAGGTCAAGTGCGAGATGGTCCAGAGGCTGATGCCTCCCACACAGAGAGCCATCAGGATCATACCAGCCAGCCAGACACACCGCCAGCACCTTTCGCTTGAGCGAGTAAAACAGCTTGAGCTTCATCAAGGACCCTTCCTGCCTGTCAAATATCAAATCTATGGATACAGATTATTCTTACCAAACTTTTGTCCATAACATACTGTTTATAGTATTCTCCACACTGCATCAGGATTCCTGTCACTTTTTCAAGTATTTTTGCCCCCCCCCAAGCGGACACGGCTCTTTCTCCATGCCCCAATCCTTTGGATTGGGGTCATGGCTCTCGGGAAAGAACACCTGCAGCACCTTCGCTTCCTGCGGCTTGCCGAGATAGGCGCCGAGCAGGAAGAAGGCGAGCGAGACCGTGATGCCGATCGTGATCTGGTGGAGCCCCATGAACTTGAAGCCGAGCCCCTGCGTCAGGCAGTAGGCAATCGTGCCGCCGCCCATCGAGAGGATGGCGCCGAGTTTGTTGGCCCTGCGCCAGAAGAGGCCCAAGAGCAGCGTCCAGAAAAAGGCCGTCTCGAGGCCGCCAAAGGCGAACATGTTGATGAGCCAGATGAGGCTCGGCGGCGTCAGCGCGATGCAGAAGACGATGACGCCGATGACGGCCGTCGCCGCCGTCGAGAGGCGACGCAGCTGACGCTCCGTGACCGTGCGGCCATGCTTCTGCGCATGGTGCAGGTAGACATCCTTGACGATGGCCGACGAAGCGACGATCAAGAGGCCCGATATGGTCGAGATCGACGCGGCGAGCGGTCCGATGATGGCAAAGCCGACGAGTGCGGGCGGCAGCGCCGCGACGATCGTCTTCGGGATGATGTAGTCGACGCCGCCGTAGCCCTCAAGCGGCCCCGTCAGCACGCCGTGCGCGAGGATGCCCGTGAAGTTGACGCCGATGTTCATGAAGCCGACGACGACCGTGCCAATCAGCATGGCCTTGTGCAGGCTCTTCGTGTCCTTGTAGCTGATGCCGCGCACGACCGACTGCGGCAGCGCAATCGTGCAGATGCCGACGAGGATCCACTGCGTCAGGTAGAGGCCAACCGGCATGTGGCCTCCCGAGAGCGGTTCGAGCATCTCCGGATGGTTCAGATGGATGTTCTCCATGATGGCCGCATAGCCGCCGCCCACCTCGAGCACGTAGTAGAGCAAGAGAGCGATGCCGACCATCATCATGATGGCGCAGCACGTGTCCGTGATGGCCACGGCGCGGAAGCCGCCGATGCTCGTGTAGAGCACGACGACGAGGCCGAAGAGCAAGAGGCCCATCTCATAGCTGTAGCCCGTGACCGTCGCGAAGAGTTTCGCGCCGCCGACGAACTGTGCCGTCATCGTGCCGCAGAAGAACAGCACGATGATGAACGCCGCCATCGCCGCGAGGCCGTCCGATTGGAACCGTTCGCGGATGATGTCGACGACCGTGACCGCATCGAAGCGCCGCGAGAGCATGGCCACGCGCTTGCCGAAGATGCCGAGCACGAGAAAGATGGCCGTGACCTGCACGACCGCCATGTAGACCCAGCCGAAGCCGATCTGCCAGGCCATGCCGGGCCCGCCGACAAACGAGCTGACCGAGCTGTAGGTCGCCACCGTTGTCATCGCGAGCACGAAGCCGCCGAGGTCATGGTTGCCGATGAAATACGACTGGACGAAGTTCTTGCCGGCGTTCTGCCGGCGCACCCAGAAGCCGATGCCCACCATGAATCCCATAAAGATAAGCAATGGCAATAGCGCAGAAAGATTTCCCTCATTTATCATGATGGACCTCCTCTCCCGCATCGACCGCATCATCTTCATCCTCTTCCAGGCTCATGTCCACAAACACGGTCGCCGTCAAGAGCTTGACGCCGAGTATGGCAAAGAGCCAGAAACCGATGGTCGCCGTCCATACCCAGAGCGGCAGATGGAAGAATTCCACCCGCACATCTGCCAGCCCAAAGCCAGCAGCAATCCAGGCCGCGATCAGGATCAGGAGCAGCAGCCCCGTGGCCGCCGCCTCTTTCCGTACCTGACGGTACTTCTCGTAGTTGTTCATTCTGTTTTCCTCCTTGTACAGTCGCACCCCCATGGTGCGTACCGTCATCCCCTATGATGACACGAAGCCGAGGCTTTGTCAAAAAAAGAGAGGCCGCGGAAAAATTCCGCGACCCCTTTGGGTAGAGAAAAGTATATTAAACGGTCAGTCAAGGGCCTTGAAGGCCTGATCGAGATCGTAAATGATATCATCGATGTGCTCCGTGCCGATGGACAGGCGAATCGTCGACGGCGTGATGCCGGATGCAGCGAGCTCCTGCTCGTTCATCTGGGAGTGCGTCGTCGAAGCCGGATGGATGACGAGCGACTTGACATCCGCGACATTGGCCAGCAGGCTGAAGATCTTGAGATGGTCGATGAACTTCTTGGCCGCCTCAGCGCCGCCCTTGATCTCGAACGTGAAGATGGAGATACCACCGTTCGGGAAGTACTTCTTGTAGAGCTCGTGATCCGGATGATCCGGCAGAGCCGGATGGTTGACCTTCGCGACATGCGGGTTCTTGGCGAGGTAGTCGACGACCTTGAGGGCGTTTTCGACATGGCGCTCGACGCGCAGCGACAGCGTCTCCGTTCCCTGCAGCAGCAGGAACGCGTTGAACGGCGAGAGCGTTGCGCCCTCATCGCGCAGGATCAGCGTGCGGACGTACGTAGCGAAGGCCGCTGCGCCGACATCCTTGGCAAAGCTGATGCCGTGGTAGCTCGGGTTCGGGTCAACGAACTGCGGGAACTTGCCCGAAGCAATCCAGTCAAACTTGCCGCCATCGACGAGGACACCGCCGAGCGTCGTGCCGTGGCCGCCGATGAACTTCGTGGCCGAGTGGACGACGATGTCGGCGCCGTACTCGAACGGGCGCAGCTGATACGGCGTCGCAAACGTGCTGTCAACGACGAGCGGGATCTTGTGCTTGTGCGCGATATCGGCGACAGCCTGGATGTCGATGAGGTTGGCATTCGGGTTGCCGACAGACTCGATGTAGACGGCACGCGTATTCTCCTTGATGGCCTCCTCGAAGACCTCGACGCCCTTCGTCGGGTCGACGAACGTCGTCTCGATGCCGTAGTTCGGGAACGTGTGCTCAAAGAGGTTGTAGGTGCCGCCGTAAATCGTCGTAGCTGCGACGATGTGCTGGCCGTGATGGACAAGTGCCTCGAGCGTGTACGTGACAGCAGCTGCACCAGATGCGACAGCAACAGCAGCGACGCCGCCTTCGAGTGCGGCGATGCGCTTGGAGAAGACATCCTCCGTCGGGTTCGTCAGGCGGCCGTAGACGTTGCCGGCATCCTTCAGTGCGAAGCGATCAGCAGCGTGCTGCGCGTTGTGGAACACGAAGGACGTCGTCTGGTAGATTGGCACAGCGCGTGCATCCGTAGCGGGATCAGCCTGCTCCTGACCAACGTGCAGCTGCAGTGTCTCAAAATGGTACTTTCTCTCTTCACTCATGAATAACGGCCCCTTTCTATCGGCAAACGTAGCTTAAACATATCTGATTAATATGTTTACATTATAGATGTAACTCTGTAACTTGTCAAGCCAGAAACCTGAAAAAATCAGGACTTTGTCGATACTTTTTTCGCATCATCCACGACAGGTGTACTCCTGTCCAGAGGCCAGAGGAAGCCGTGCAGGTTAGCATCGTTGACGACGCGCTCCATGCAATTGAGGGCGAGATACGAGGCCGTGCCGGCCGAGGAGTACTCATCGTCGAAGAAGTCGGATGCCTTCTTGTGGACGAGCTTGTCCTTCGTGCGGTCGTAGACGATGAGCTGCACTTCTGCGCGGCTGTGCAGAATCATGCCGCGGTCCCAGTACCAGCTCATGGTCGTGTACTGCTCGTACTCGGCGAGGACCGGAATGACGACGAGGTCCGCATTGAGCTTCTCGGCAATCGGCTTGGCAAGGTCCTTGATGCGGACCTTGCCCGTCAGCTGCCCCTCCGCCTCATCCCAGGCCGCGAGGCAGTCCTTCCCAGGGATGAACTCGACCGCCTTGAGCGTGTCATTGAGCGGCACGTGCAGCGCGCGGTCAATCTTAGTCTCCAGCTGGTCCTGCACCGAAGCGTCCGGCTGCTGCCAGCTCTCGATGACGAGCGGGAACTGCGCAATGCGCTGCGGCTGCCGCCCCGCGGCAAGAGCCGGCACCGCGGCAAGAGCCGGCACCGCGAGCAGGAGGAGCATCAGCATGGTGATGCAGGAACGAGTGATGATGTTTCGCATAAAGATACCTCCTTTGGTTTTGGCGATGAAGTTACGTTCGGCAATGGATGGGGGTGACATCGGGGATGGAGGCAGGGGTAGTGCGGCCGGGAGGGGCAGGGACAACGCTCCGTGGCGCAGCTGGCTAAAAGATTTTTCAGCCTTTAATTGAGCCTTGAAAAGGAACGAAAACGCGCTGCGCTTGGACGATCGTTCTTTTCAAGGAAAGTAGTGTAGGCTGAAAAATCTTTCTTGACGCCAGCTGCGAACACTCCGCTCCTGTCCCCGCCCCTCCTGGCATGCCACGCCACACGGGCTCCTGCCTCGGGGGCGACCTTCGGATTGTCACTTGCCCCCGCCCCAGACAGGACGAGTTTCAGCCTGCGTTCCTAGACAGAGATATTTCCTCGGCCATGCTAAGTGGCGCAATAGATGCTCTCCAAGGAAATTTTCGGGAGAAAAAGGAGCCAAAGGCCGTGGCCGAGGCGCTGACGTAAGCGAAGCTTTGGCAATGGCCGTCAAGAAAATTTTTTCAGGCTACAAGCTACCCTTGACGAGAATCATCGTCCAAGCGCAGCGCGTTTAGATTCTCGGCAAGGATTGATTAAAAGCCTGAAAAAATTTTTAGGCCATTGCCCAGCGAAGCGTCGGCAGTGCCTCGGCCACGAGCCGCCTCCCTTTGCAAATGCCTCAGTGGATTGCCTTCTTCTTGAAGCGCCCGCCGACGATGTCATGGACGGCGTTGATCGTGACGAAGGCGTTCTCGTCTTTCTCGAGCACGATTTCCTTGAGCTTGTCGACCTCGAGGCGCGTGACGACGCAGTAGAGCACTTCCTTGGCCTCGCCCGTGTAGCCGCCCTGCCCGTGCAGCAGCGTGACGCCGCGGCCGAGTCGATCGTTGAGGGCCGAGGTAATCTCATCGTGCTCGTTCGTGACGATCATGACGGCGTACGACTCGTCGAGCCCCTTGATGACGACATCGATCATCTTCGAGATGACGAAGTACGCGACGAGCGAGTACATCGCCTTGTCCCAGCCGTAGAGCAGGCCCGCACTCGACAGGATGAAGAGGTTGATGAACATGACAACCTCGCCGACCGAGAAGACCGACCGGCGGTCCATGATGATGGCGACGATTTCCGTGCCGTCGAGCGAGCCGCCCGCGCGGATGATCAGGCCGACGCCGAGACCGTCGATGATGCCGCCGAAGATTGCCGCGAGGAACGGGTCATCCGTGACCTTCGGGATTGGCGCGAACACCGCCGACCAGACCGACAGGATGCAGATGGCGATCGTCGTCGCAATCGCGAAGTTCTTGCCGATCTGCTTGTAGCCCAGATAGAGGAAGGGGATGTTCAAGAGGACCAGGAACACGCCGAGAGACAGCCCCGTGATCGACGACATCATGATCGAGATACCGACGATGCCGCCGTCGATGACATTGTTCGGGATCAGGAACAGCTCGAGGCCAATGGCCGCGATCAGTGCGCCCATGAAGATCATCAGGTACTTCTTGACGTAGAATGACGCCTTGCGATGCTGGCGGATGACGGCCTTCGCCTCCGCTTTGCCGGGCAGGTGGTGGATATCGTTCATATGATTCTCTCCTACTTTCTCTTTCACTTTCTTCCTATTTATAACTTTATTATAGCGAAAAAGGATACAGTCAGCCATGAAATTCTTATGAAAATGGGCAAATCTGTTACAGAAATCTTTTCGTATTGCTCATCCGTGAGAACCTCGTCGTTTTTTCGCTTCTTTCTCCGTATTTCTTCATATTGTTTGACGAGTATGATTGACTTTGATTGACTTTGATGATATTATGGAAGTACAGAAAGGTGTGAACGCCATGCTTACGGAAGAACGATATGCGACCATCCTGCGCATCCTCAAAGAGAAACAGGCGGTGACGGTCCCGGAACTCACCCGGGCGCTCTGCACATCGGAATCCACCATCCGACGCGACCTGACCGCGCTCCACAAGCGCGGCATGCTCTACAAAGTCTACGGCGGCGCGACTTCCATCGACAGCAACTACACCGCGATGGAAGAAGACATGCCGACCAAGAGCAGCCGCTGCACCGAGGAGAAGATCGCCATCGCGCGGCGGGCGGCCAGCCTCGTGACCCGCAAGGATTTCGTCTACATCGATGCCGGCTCCACGACGCTGCACATGGTGGACTTCCTGCAGGAACGTCAGGCCGTCTATGTGACGAACGGGCTGCCGCATGCCTCGCGCCTGTCCCTCAAGGGCTTCAAAGTCTTCCTGCTCGGGGGGCGCCTCAAGGCCGTTACCGAAGCCGTCATCGGCACGGAGGCCCTGCGCAATCTAGAGCTCTACAATTTCACCAAAGGATTCTTCGGTGCCAATGGCATCAGCATCAAGTCCGGCTTCTCCACGCCGGACTCGAGCGAGGGACTCGTCAAGAGCGAGGCCCTCTCGCGCTGTGAGCACGCCTACGTGTTGGCCGATCAGTCGAAGTTCAACAAGATTTCGCCGATCACCTTCGCCAACATCTCGAGTGCGACCATCATCACCGGACATCTAAGAGACAAGAAGTATCGGGATTGCACGACAATCCTGGAAGGAGAGTAAGAGAAGAATGATCTACACCGTAACTTTCAACCCGTCGCTCGACTACATCGTCCGCCTCGATTCCTTCACCGCAGGCGAGATCAACCGCGTGAACTACGAGCAGGTCCTCGGCGGCGGCAAGGGCATCAACGTCTCCATCGTCCTCGGCAACCTCGGCCATGAGAGCACCGCGCTCGGCTTCACGGCAGGCTTCACGGGCGAAGAGATCAAGCGCCAGCTCGACGGCTTCGGCGTCAAGCACGACTTCGTCCAGCTGCCAGAAGGCTTCACGCGCATCAACGTCAAGGTCAAGGCCGAGAAAGAGACCGAGATCAATGGCCAGGGCCCGGACATCAGCGAGGCAAAGCGCGAAGAGCTCTTCGCCAAGCTCGACAAGCTCACCGAGGGCGACACCCTCGTGCTCGCCGGCTCCATCCCGAAGACGCTGCCGGATGACATCTACGAGAAGATCATGGCCCGCCTCGAGGGCCGCGGCATCCGCATCATCGTCGATGCCGAGAAGAAGCTCCTTCTCAACGTCCTCAAGTACCATCCGTTCCTCATCAAGCCGAACAACCACGAGCTCGGCGACATGTTCGGCGTCAAGCTCACGACGGACGAGGAGATCATCACCTACGCCAAGAAGCTCCAGGAGAAAGGCGCGCAAAACGTCCTGATCTCGATGGCCGGCGATGGTGCCATCCTGCTGACGGCAGATGGCCAGCACTACAAGAGCCCGGCCCCGAAGGGCAAGCTCATCAACTCCGTCGGTGCCGGCGACTCGATGGTCGCAGGCTTCATCACGGGCTACACGGAGTCGCAGGGCGACTTCAAGACCGCCTTCCACATGGGCGTCGCTACGGGCTCGGCTTCCGCGTTCAGCGAAAACCTCGCCACACGCCCGGAGGTCGAGGCACTCTTAAAGACAATCATCTGATTCATTCTATATTAGTTAAGGGGAGAAATCTATGCGTATCACTGACTTGCTCAAGAGCGAGAGCATCGCCCTTGGCCAAAAGCCTGCTGACAAGGAGTCAGCAATCCGTCAGCTCGCTGACCTCATGGCAGCCTCTGGCAATCTTTCCGACAAAGAACAGTATCTAAAAGACGTCTTCGCCCGCGAAGCTTCGGGCACGACGGGCCTCGGCGACGGCATCGCGACGCCGCATGCCAAGAGCACGGGCGTCAAAGAAGCCGGCCTCGCCGCCATGACGGTGCCTGCAGGCATGGACTTTGAGTCCATGGATGGCAAACCGGCCCGCCTGTTCTTCATGATTGCAGCACCGGATTCCGCCAACGACGCACACATCCAGATCCTGCAGCAGCTCGCCATGATGATCATGGACCCGGACTTCAAGGAAGCCCTGATTGCCGCCAAGACGAAAGAAGAGTTCCTGCACCTCATCGACCTCAAGGAAGATGGCAAGTTCGAAGCGCCGAAGGCAGAAACCGCAGCCTCTGAGGGCGAAGCCGTCGACGCTGCACCGGCCAGCGACCACATCCAGATCCTCGCCGTCACGGCCTGCCCGACGGGCATCGCCCACACCTTCATGGCAGCCGAGAGCCTCGAGCAGCACGCCAAGAAGCGCGGCATCTCCATCAAGGTCGAGACGAACGGCTCCGGCGGTGCCAAGAACATCCTGACGGACGCTGAGATTGCCGCTGCTGACGGCATCATCGTCGCAGCCGACAAGAACGTCGCCATGGCCCGCTTCAACGGCAAGAAAGTCGTCATCACGAAGGTCGCCGACGGCATCAACAAGGCCGATGAGCTCATCGACCGCGCCCTCAAGGGCGATGCGCCGGTCTACCACGCATCGGGCAGCGACACGGAAGAGAGCGCTGCTGACGTCCAGGGCGAGAGCCTCGGCCGCCAGATCTACAAGCACCTGATGAACGGTGTCTCGCACATGCTGCCGTTCGTCGTCGGCGGTGGTATCCTCATCGCCCTGGCCTTCCTGTTCGATGATTACTCCATCGACCCGAAGAACTTCGGCTCCAACACGCCGCTCGCGAAATTCTTCAAGGACATCGGCGGTGCCTCCTTCGGCTTCATGCTGCCGGTCCTCGCCGGTTTCATCTCCATGTCGATTGCTGACCGCCCGGGTCTCGCCGTCGGTTTCGTCGGCGGTGCACTCGCTGGCACGACGGGCTCCGGCTTCCTCGGCGCCCTGATCGCCGGCTTCCTCGGCGGCTACATCGTCAACTTCCTCAAGAAGGCCTCGAAGTGCCTGCCGGAGTCCCTCGAGGGCATCAAGCCGATGCTCATCTACCCGTTCTTCGGCATCCTGATCATGGGCTTCATCAGCCTCTTCATCATCGCGCCGCCGGTCTCCGCCATCAACGGCTGGATGGTCGACACGCTGAAGAACATGGACCCGTCGGCCCGCATCTTCATGGGCATGATTGTCGCTGGCATGATGGCCGTCGATATGGGTGGCCCGATCAACAAGGCTGCTTACGTCACGGGCACGGGCCTCTTGGCTTCCGGTGAGTTCCACGTCATGGCTGCCGTCATGGCAGGCGGCATGGTCCCGCCGCTCGCGATTGCCCTCTGCACGACGTTCTTCAAGAACCGTTTCACGGAGAGCGAGCGCAAAGCCGGTGTCACGAACTACGTCATGGGCCTCTCCTTCATCACCGAAGGTGCCATCCCGTTCGCCGCAGCTGACCCGCTGCGCGTCATCCCGTCCTGCGTCGTCGGCTCGGCCGTCACAGGTGCCCTGACGATGGCCTTCGATTGCACGCTGCGCGCACCGCACGGCGGCATCTTCGTCGTCCCGACCATCGGCAACCCGCTGATGTACCTCGTCTCGATCCTCGTCGGCGCCGTCATCGGCTGCGTAATCCTTTCGATCCTCAAGAAGCCGCTCAAGAATGGTGAAGACAAATAAACACATCCCGCTATAAGTAAAGAGCGCTGGACCGCGTCAGCCACGGTCCAGCGCTCTTTTTTGCTTTATTCTGTTTATCCACAAAGAAATCCACAGCTGTGGATAAATCTCATTTTCCTCGGTTTTAATCCGATTTCCTACTATAATATATACAGGCAGCTGTGCATATTGTGGTTAAAATCAACGACTCTTGTCCACAAATTCTGTGGATAATGTGGATAAATCCGTGGATAACCCCATATATACACCGTACTCCTGCCCGCAGCCCCATATATTGGGTTTCAGCCGCGCGATTTTCCCACGTCTGCCTGTGGATATCTAGCGAAGCGCCGAGACGACTTATACACAGCCTCTTACTTCCACTCCCGATACGGATGGTGGATCAGGCTCGAATTGTAGTAACGCACATCGCCCGAGACCTCCGCCCCAATCCAGTGGGGCTTTATGAACGCAGCATCTTCTGTGGGCAGCTCAATTTCCGCCACAACGAGCCCCTCATTGGCACCCGCGAACACATCGACCTCCCATGTAAAGCCGCCGTACGACTCGAGGAAGCGCCGCTTCTCGATCAGTGGCTGCTCGCAAAGAGCGAGCATGGCCTCCGCATCAAGAAGCGGGATCTCGTACTCGAACTCCGCACGTCGTGTGCCCTCGTTTCGCCCCTTGACCGTAAGGAAGCCCTTCTCCCCCTTGATGCGCACGCGCACCGTGCGCTCTGGCACCGAAGAGAGGTAGCCCTGAGCGATGCGCACCCCTTCTGTCTGCGGCTGCCAGCCCTCCTTGACAAGGAACTTGCGTTCAATCTCTGCTGCCATATCCATCATCCTTTCTCTATGGTCTCCCCCCATTCTACCATCTATCCATCGATTTTTCAGGCTTGACCGCTACGATATGGTGTGGATATAAATAAAGTAATTGCACATCCCACGCGCTTTCCTTATAATGTAACTATAAATGTGCCCTGCTAGAATAGCAGGGATTTATGCTTGATTTTGAGAAAAGAAGGTATCATTTTGCAAACGAATCCGATCCCGCCTCGCCAGCCGCGCCGTTCACGCCGCCGGCATCGAGGTCTCTTTTGGGGGCTCCTGATCGTCGCCTTTATCGCGGCGGCTGCCATGGGCGCGCTCTTCGCGTCGAACAGCCTGCTCGACAAGTCGGCCGATGACGTCGTCGAGGAGGGCCTGCTGACTGCCAAGGACAAGACGACCATCATGATCATGGGCGTCGACGAGCGCGATGACGACGTCGGCCGCAGCGACACGCTGATGGTCGCGACGCTCGACCCGAAGAAAGACCAGGCCGCGCTGATGTCCATCCCGCGCGATACCCGCGTCAAGATCAAGGGACACGGCTGGGATAAGATCAATGCCGCCTACGCCTACGGCAGCGCCAAGGGCGGCCCTGAGGCGGGCGAGAAGCTCGCACAGCGCACCGTCGAGGACTTCCTCGGCGTCAACATGGACCACTACGTTGTCGTCAACATCCAGGCCTTCCAGAAAATCATCGATGCCATTGGCGGCATCGACATCGATGTCGAGAAGCGCATGTACTACGAAGACCCGTGGGACGACGACGGCGGCCTGATCATCGACCTGCAGCCGGGCATGCAGCACATGGACGGTAAGACGGCCGTCACCTACGTGCGCTACCGCGACGAAGAGGGCGACATCGGCCGCATCAAGCGCCAGCAGAAATTCATGAAGGCCTGCATGGACAAGATCACATCCCCGGCCATCATCCCGAAGCTGCCGAGCGTCATCGGCGAAGTCATGTCCTCCGTCAAGACCGACCTCTCCTTCCGCCAGCTGCTCGAGTTTGCTGGCACGCTCAAGGAAGCCCAGAAGAACGGGCTCAAGACCGAGATGGTACCGGGCAAGCCGCTCTACATCGACGGCGTCAGCTACTGGATCCCAGACCTCCAGAAGCTGCGCACGACGCTGGCCGAGACACTCGGCATCAAGCTGAACGCCAGCGAGAAGGCCCAGCTTGAACGCACGCAGCACGAGTACGAGAGCTCCATCCCGGCGGGTGCCACCTCTGCCCCGTCGACGACGAAGGCGAAGAGCAGCTCGAGCACGAGCAGTGTCAAGAGTTCAAGCTCGAGCAAGAGCAGCTCAAACAGCAGCAGTTCCAGTTCGAGGAGCACGAGCCGCTCGAGCTCCGAGGGGACGAGCGACCACTCCACGAGCAGCTCGCATGCGGGCAGCACGCACACGACAGCAGCCCCGGCCGAGACGGCGCCAGCCGCTCCGACGCGCAGCAGCAACACGGCAAAGACACAATAAGACACCGTCTTTCGACAAGCATACCAATATGAGCCTTTCCTGCCAAACAAATTGTAGGAAAGGCTCATATTATTATGGCAACTTATTTCACTATTAACAAATTATATTTGTATTTTTATTTCAACAACAATATAATAGTATGCAACACGTTTTTACAGTTTGAACATAGTTGTAACTAAAGTTTACTGTAAAATGTAACGTTTATCACAAGTATAACTCAATAACCCTATCATAAACGTCAGCCTTGCTTTCCCCATCGCCTGACGAGCGCGATTCTGCGCAGACAAGAAGCAAAGCAAGAAAGGAAGTATCCCCCATGAGCAAATTGACGGACCAGGCATTAGCCTTGCACAAGGAACACCACGGCAAGATCGAGATGCACAGCAAAGTCCCCCTCCAGAAGGCCAAGGACCTGACGCTGGCTTATTCGCCTGGCGTCGCGGCTCCATGCCTCGAGATCAAGAAGGACTACAATAAAATCTACGACTACACCAACAAGGGCAACACGGTTGCCGTCGTGACGAACGGCAGCGCCGTCCTCGGCCTCGGCAACATCGGCGCTGGCGCCGGCCTGCCGGTCATGGAGGGCAAGTCCATCCTGTTCAAGGGCTTTGCCGGCGTTGACTCCGTCCCCATCTGCCTCGACACGCAGGACGTCGACGAGATTGTCCGCGCCGTCGAGCTCATGGCTCCGACCTTCGGCGGCATCAACCTCGAGGACATCAAGGCACCGCAGTGCTTTGACGTCGAGCGCCGCCTGCGTGAGAAACTCGACATCCCCGTCTTCCACGACGACCAGCACGGCACGGCTATCGTCGTCGTCTCGGCGCTGATCAACGCCTTCAAGCTCACGGGCCGCAAGTTCGAGGAGTCGAAGTTCGTCCTCAACGGTGCCGGCGCTGCCGGCCAGGCTATCACGCGCCTGATTCACAGCATGGGCGGCCGCGACATCATCCTCTGCGACCGCATGGGCGCCATCTACGAGGGTCGTCAGGAAGACATGAACCCCTACAAGGATGATATCGCCAAGATCACGAACCCGCAGCACGAGAAGGGCCAGCTCGCCGATGTCATCAAGGGTGCCGACGTCTTCATCGGCGTCTCCATCGCCGGTGCCGTCACGCAGGACATGGTCCGCTCTATGAAGAAGGACCCGATCGTCATGGGTATGGCCAACCCGACGCCGGAGATCATGCCGGATGAGGCCTACGCTGCCGGTGCCCGCATCGTCTGCACGGGCCGCAGCGACTACCCGAACCAGGTCAACAACCTGCTGGCCTTCCCGGGCATCTTCCGCGGCGCCCTCGACGTCCGCGCCAAGGCCATCAATGAGGAAATGAAGATGGCCGCAGCAGAGGCCATCGCCGATCTCATCGACGAGACAGAGCTCGACGAGCAGCACGTCATCACAAGCCCGTTCGACCCGCGCGTCGCCCCACACGTCGCCGCAGCCGTAGCAGGTGCCGCCATCAAGACCGGCGTCGCCCGCCTCACCGACATCACGCCGGAACAGGTCGCCGAACACACCCGCCAGCTCCTCGCAGACGAGCGCGCCAGCGAGGCCTGAACCTGACAGCATATCGCATCACATACAGAAAGAGCCGGACACCAGCAAGGTGTCCGGCTTTTTTGTTGCAGAGGTTTCACTGCCCACCTATAATAGAGACAGGAATCCATTGTACGAAGAAGAACGAGAAATGAGAAAGGAAGGATACTATGAACGCCATCTTCACCCGCACGAGCGTCCGCAAGTTCGAGAACCGTTCCGTTGAGAAAGAAAAGATTGAGAAGTTGCTGCAGGCCGGTTTTGTCGCGCCGTCGGCGGGCAACCAGCAGCCCTGGGAATTCTATGTCGTGACGAAGCGCGAGACGATTGAGGCGCTAGCTAAGACGAGCCCCTATGCCGGAGCCGCCGCCAAGGCCCCCGTCGTGCTCGTCATCGCCGCCCGCAAGGACGTCATCTTCCCGGGCATCACCGACATCGACTGCGCCATCGCCACCGAAAACCTCTGGCTCGAGCTCGAAGAACTCGGCCTCGGCGGCGTCATGATGGCCGTTTCCCCCGTCCCGGACCGCATTGAGAAAGTCGGCAAGATCCTCAACCTGCCCGACAACCAGTACGCGTTCGCCCTGCTGCCTTTCGGCTACCCCGTCGGCAAGAAACCACAGGTCGACCGCTACGACGCCAAGAAGATCCACTGGGTCGAGTAAATACATCCTCATGAAAGAAGGAATTGTTTGTCTACCTCAAAACGCTATCTATTGCTGGTCATAGCCGTCATGATCCAGTCAGCTGGCATCGCTCTCGTGGTCAAAAGCCTCTTGGGCACATCGCCAATCTCGAGCCTGCCGTATGTCCTGAGCCTGATCTTGCCGTTCACCTTTGGCCAGACGACGTTTGCCGTCAACATGGTCTTCGTCGTCTTTGAGCTCTTGATGCTGCGGCGCGATTTCCCGGCTGTCTTCTGGCTGCAGATCCCCGTGACGATCCTCTTCGGCTTCTGCATCGACTTCTTCATGCAGCTCTTCGCCATCGTGCCGGAGGCCTACGCGCTCAAGCTGCTGCTCTGCCTGCTCGGCACGGCGCTCGTCGCACTCGGCGTCGCGGGGCAGGGCATCGCCGATGTCCTCATGCTCGCCGGCGAGGGTGCCGTCTATGTCTTCGCGCGCAAAACAGGCATCGACTTCGGCAAGGTCAAGGTCGGCAACGACATCAGCCTCGTCGCAATCGCCGCCATCGTCTCCGTGCTGACCATAGGCACCATCGAGGGCATCCGCGAGGGCACGCTGATTTCCGCGCTCTTGACCGGCATCATCGCCCGCTTCTACCTGCGCCATCTGAGCCGCATCGACGCCCACGGCCGTCTCTACCTCGCACCGCATAAATCATAACACACGAAAAGGCTATCGAATCTGTAGGTTTTCAGTATAATCAGCAGGTCTCGCCCTGCTGGAAGCCCATCGGGAGGGGCTGGAGCGAGGGGAGCTCTTCGTGGCGGATGCGGCGCACGATGGCTTCGGCGGCACGCCGGCCAAGGGTGGGGATGGGCTGGACGACGGCAGTCATGGTCTGCGGGCCGAGGCGCGTCAGGTAGGTGCCGTCGTAGGCGACGATGGAGAGGTCGTCGGGACAGCGGCGGCCGCGCCGGCTGGCCTCACGCAGCGCACAGATGGCGCCTAGGTCCGTGCCGGAAATGGCATCGACGTCAGGATAGCGCTCAAAGACCTCGCGGGCGGCTATAGAGAAGTCCTTGGGCTGCAGGGCGTTGGCCGGCATGACGATCGTGTCGAGCGGGACGCTGGCCTGCTTGATGACTTGCGCGAAGATGTCCTCGTGTTCGTGGGCCGTCGTGTGGACGGTTGGAGCGCCGGTGATCTGCACGACATGGTGCGGATGGCGCTTCAGCAGCGCATTGGCGGCCAGCTGGCCGCCCTGATAGTGGTCAGCGCGGATGATCGGAATCTCGTCGCAGAGGTAGCGGTCGAAGGCGATGACGGGCAGCTCAATGTGCTGGTAGTTCTCGATGTGCAGGGCATGGGCGCCGATGATCAGGCCGTCCATCGTATGGCGGCGCAGCATGTCGAGGAAGGCGAGCTCGGCGTTCTTCTTCTCACCTGTCGAGCAGATCATCGTCTTGTAGCCGTAATCGTAGAGAGCTATCTCAATCTCGTGCAGCAGGGCGGCGAAAAAGGGGTGAGCGACGTCCGGGATGATGACGCCGATGAGGTTCGTGCGGTTGAGCGAGAGGTTGCGCCCGACTTCGCTCGGCACGTAGTGGAGCTCTTGGACGGCGGCCTCGACCTTGGCCCGCGTGGCGGCTGAGACGTATCCCTTGTTGTTGAGCACGAGAGAAACCGTGCTGGTGCTGACGCCAGCGAGCTTGGCGACATCTTTGATTCTTGCCATAGGAGCAGTCCTTTCATCTGGTCTTGTGTTTAGTCTATCACAATCTCGGTTTTGTTGCATATCTTTTACTTATAGAGACAGTATTTTCAGATAAATTGAATGACAATGACAAGAAAAATAAATACGATGAAATGATTGACATGTGCGATGAAAGTGAATATAATAAAAGCATCGAAGCGGTTCGACATGCGACGGAATGCGAGAAGCCGCTTCGATTTTCCAGACATATTTATCGAATCGGTTCGATATAGTAACTACACGAGGTGAAGACGATGACAGACGAACAGAAGGAGCTCACGCCGGACGCGTTTATCGCGGCGCATGAGGCTGAGATAAACAAGCGCTGGTATCCGCGCTTCCACATCGCGCCGCGCGTCGGCTGGTGCAATGACCCGAATGGCTTTGCCTACTTTGGCGGCCAGTACCATTTCTTCTATCAGTACTACCCGTACGAGCCGAAGTGGGGGCCGATGCACTGGGCACATGCTACGAGTAAGGATCTCGTGCACTGGCAGCGTCAGCCGGTCGCGCTCTTCCCGGATCATCCGTACGATGCAGATGGCTGCTTCACGGGCAGCGGCATCGAGAAGGACGGCAAGCTCTACCTGCTCTACACGGGCCATGTCGACCTGCTGAAGAAGCCGGGCCAGCCGGACCGCATCGAGACGCAAAACCTCGCGGTCAGCGTCGACGGCATCCACTTCGAAAAGTCGGAGAAGAATCCGGTCATCAAGCTGCCGCAGAACGTCTCGACGGGCGAGGATCATCACTTCCGCGATCCGAAGGTCTGGCAGCACGAGGGACGCTACTACGCGGTCGTCGGCGCGCAGACGGCGGACGAGGTCGGCCAGGTGCTTGTCTTTGAGTCGGAGGATCTTGAGGACTGGAAGTTCAAGCACGTCATGGCCAAGGCGCACGCCAATCAGGGCTTCATGTGGGAGTGCCCGAACTTCGCGGAGTTCGACGGCCACGAGGCGCTGATCCTCTCGCCGCAGGGCGTCAAGCCGGAGGGCAAGCGCTACCTCAACCTGCATCAGTCGGTCTCGATGCTCGGCAAGATGGACTACGAGTCGGGCATCTTCTACCACGATGCGTTCCACATCCTCGACCACGGCTTCGACTTCTACGCGCCGCAGGTCACGCAGACGCCGGACGGCCGCTGCGTGATGATTGGCTGGCTCGCGATGTGGGAGAGCGCGATGCCGGAGCAGGCCGACGGCTGGTCGTGCCAGATGACGGTGCCGCGTGAGCTGCACTACCGCAAGGACAGACTGGTGACACCGCCCGCCCGGGAGCTCACGGCCCTGCGCAAGGCCGCGCACACGATGCCGGAATGCATCCTGAGCGAGGAGACGAGCCTGGGCGACTGGTCGTATGAGACGGGCGAGCTCTGCGCAGACCTCGATCTCACCGCAGCCAAGGGCGTGGCTATCCACTTCACAGCAGGCTTTGAAGATACCGTATCGCTCATGGTCGAGAATGAGAGCGGCCTCGTGACGCTCTCGCGCAAGTCGGCGGCGACGGGGCGCAGGGAAGATCGCTACGCACAGCTGCCGGCGGGCGAGGAGCACCTCTCACTGCGCGTCTACGAAGACCGCTCCTCGCTGGAGTTCTTCCTCAACGACGGCGACGTCGTCATGAGCACGCGCTTCTACCCGAAGACGGAGGAACGCGTCGTCGTGCTCGAGCCGCAGGACGGCACGGTGCGCATGACGGATGGCGTCTTCTATGAGCTCGACGACATCTTCGCTTGAGTGTTCTTTTTGGGAAAGGGGAAACAATCATGGGAAATCTCTTGAAGGCATTTTCGAATCCGTTCTACAGGACGAGCTCGCTTGAGATCCTGCTGTTCTTCGCGGGCTGGGGCATCTGGTGGTCGTTCTTCCAGATCTGGCTGACGACGAAGCAGGGGTTCACGGGCGCGCAGGTCGGCACGATCTATTCCTTCGGCAGCGCGGTCGCGCTCGTCCTGATGTTCGTCTACGGCTCCCTGCAGGATAAGCTCGGCATGAAGAAGACGATGCTGAAGTTCTTCGCCGTCTGCCAGATCCTCGTCGGCCCGTTCTTCACCTGGGTCTACGTGCCGATGCTCGCCTCGAACTTCTATGTCGGCGCTGTCGTCGGTGCGGTCTACCTCGCGGTGGCGTTCCTCGCGGCCTGCCCGGTCTTCGAGGCGGTGACGGAGCGCCTGAGCCGCCGCTACTCCTTTGAGTACGGCCAGGCCAGAGCCTGGGGCTCGTTCGGCTATGCCGTGGCAGCGCTCTGCGCAGGCTTCCTCTTCACGATGAACCCGAACCTGATTTTCTGGACGGGCTCCGCTGTGGCGGCAGTGCAGCTCATCGTCCTGGTCTCGATGACGCCGGAGAACGATGCTTCGCTCACGGCAAAGTACGAGGTCAAGTCGGAGAGCCTCAAGGAAAGCAAGACGCCGTCGTTCGGCGAGATCATCGGCGTGTTCAAGCTCGTCGAGGTCTGGAAGATGATCGTCTTCGTCATCATGAGCTGGACGTTCTACACCGTCTTTGACCAGCAGATGTTCCCGGAGTTCTTCACGCGCTTCTTCGCGACGCCGGAGGCAGGCCAGCAGGCTTATGGCGTGCTCAACTCCATCGAAGTCTTCCTCGAATTCCTCATGATGGGTCTCGTGCCAATCCTCATGCGTCGCATCGGCGTTCGCAAGGCCATCCTTCTCGGCTGCGCCATCATGATTGTCCGCATCGGCGGCTGCGGCCTCGTCACGAATCCTCTCGGTGTCGCCATCATCAAGCTCTTGCACGCACCGGAAACGGCGCTCTTCATCCTCGCCGTCTTCCGTTACTTCACGCTGCACTTTGACACGCGCATCTCGGCGACGCTCTATATGGTCGGCTTCCAGATTGCCGCACAGGTCGGCCAGATCATCTTCTCGACGCCGCTCGGTGCCCTGCACGACAGCATCGGCTACCAGAGCACCTTCCTCGTCATCTCCGGCATCGTCTGTGTGGCCAGCCTCTACGCCGTTGTCATCCTCAAGAAAGACGACCAACAGGTCGACGGCCAGCCGCTCTGAGCAATATTAGCGAAAACCTTCATCTTTCACCGTACAAATCTCATAACACACGAAAAGGCTATTCCCTGAGCAGCCAGCTCAAAGGAATAGCCTTTTTACGTTACTTACATGATTCAGTTCTCGAAGATATCGGCCAGGGTGATGTCGAAGCCGGGGTCGAGCTCAACGGGGATGGTGTATGGCATATCTGCCTCTTCTTCCCGGTGCTCCTCGAGCAGCTCGGCGTTGCGAGCGCGGTCGGTTTCGGAATAGTAGGTGTAGACCTGCGCGAGCTCGAAGCGGCCATCTTCATTATGATAGACCTCGATGCTGCGCGTTTCGATGCTGACAATCCAGTAGACGCGGACGCCAGCCTTTGCGTAGGCCTTTGCCTTGTCGCCACGATCCCGCTTCGCCGTGCTCGGCGACAGGACCTCAACGGCGAGGTCCGGCGCACCCTCCACACAGGTATCCTTGATCTTGTCCGGGTCGCAGACAATCATCGCGTCCGGTATGAAGTGATTCTTTTCGTCCAGGATGAGGTCGACACCGTCCGGCAGAGCCGTGCATCGCTTGCCTGTCAAATGATTGGCAAACAGACGATAAATCGTTCCAGCAATCACAGCATGGCGCACACGAGGACGCGGCGACATTATGACCACTTTGCCATTGATGAGTTCAAATGGGATTGGATAATCTCGTTTTGCTGCCTGATCCATACCATCCCCCCTTCCCAAATCATTCTTCAAGCGATCTTCAAGTCATCAGTTCTTCTGGTCCATGACGGCCATCGAGGCGACGATGTCGTTCTCGCCGGTCGACATGAGCTTGACGCCCTGGGTGTTGCGGCTGATGACGGAGATGTCGGAGATGTTCGTGCGGATGACGATGCCCTCCGTCGTGATGAGCATGAGCTCCTGGTCCGGGTGGACGACGCGCAGTCCGATGACATCGCCCGTCTTCTCCGTGACCTTGAGGTTGATGAGGCCCTTGCCGCCGCGGTTCTGGGCGCGGTACTCGCTCGTCTCCGTGCGCTTGCCGTAGCCCTCAGCCGTGACCGTCAGCACCTCGGCGTTTGGCGAGAGCGTATCCATGCCGATGACCTCATCGCCGTCGTTGAGGCTGATGCCCTTGACGCCGCGGGCCGCGCGGCCCATCGCGCGCACAGCTTCCTCGCCGAAGACGATGGCCATGCCCCACTTCGTGCCGAGGATCATGTCGCGCTCGCCGTCCGTGAACTTGACGCCGATGAGCTCATCATCGTCGTCGAGGTTGATGGCATTGAGGCCGCCCTTGTGCAGGTTCTTGAACTCGACGAGGCTCGTCTTCTTGACGATGCCCTTCTTCGTCGCCATGAACAGGTAGGCGTCCGGATTGAAGCCCTTGACCTGGATGACCGCCGTGATCTTCTCGTCCTTCTCAAGCTGCAGCAGGTTGATGATGGCTGTGCCCTTTGCCGCGCGGCTTGCCTCTGCGATCTCGTACGCCTTGAGATGGTAGACGCGGCCGCGGTTCGTGAAGAACAGGATCGTGTGGTGCGTCGTCGTGATCAAGAGATTCTCGACGAAATCCTTTTCCTTCGTCGGCATGCCCTTGATGCCCTTGCCACCGCGGTTCTGGCGGCGGTAGGTGTCGAGCGCCATGCGCTTGATGTAGTTGTTGTGCGTCAGCGTGATGACGACGTCTTCCTCGGCGATGAGGTCCTCGACGTCGATCTCGCTCGTGTCGACCGTCAGGCGCGTGCGGCGCGCATCGCCGAACTTCGCCTTGACTGCCTTGAGCTCGTCCTTGATGATGGCGAGGATGCGGCCCTCGTCCGCAAGGATGGCCTTGTACTCCTCGATGGCCTTCAGGACTTCCTGATACTCCTCCTCGATCTTCTCGCGCTCGAGGCCCGTCAGGCGCTGCAAGCGAAGGTCGAGGATGGCCTGAGCCTGCTTCTCCGAGAGCTTGAAGCCCGAGATCAGCGCTGCGCGCGCGATGTCAGCCGTGCGGCTCTCGCGGATCGTCGTGATGACAGCATCGAGGTGGTCGAGGGCAATCGTCAAGCCCTCCAAGATGTGGGCGCGCGCCTCTGCCTTCTTGAGGTCGTAGCGCGTGCGCCGCGTGATGACATCTTCCTGATGCGCGATGTAGTAGTGCAGGACTTCCTTGAGGTTCAGGATCTTCGGCTTGCCGTCGACGAGCGCCAGCATGATGACGCCGAAGCTGTCCTGCAGCTGCGTGTGCTTGTAGAGCTGATTGAGGATGACGTTCGCGTTCGCGTCGCGGCGCAGGTCGATGACGATGCGCATGCCGCCGCGGTCCGACTCATCGTTGAGCGCCGTGATTCCCTCGATCTGCTTGTCGCGCACGAGCTGCGCGATCTTCTCGACGAGACGCGCCTTGTTGACCTGATACGGCAGCTCCGTAACAATGATGCGCGGCTTGCCGTTCGACAGCGTCTCGATGCGGGCGTTCGCGCGCATCTTGATGACGCCGCGGCCCGTCGTGTACGCCTGGCGGATGCCGTCCTGACCGAGGATCAGGCCAGCCGTCGGGAAATCCGGTCCCTTGATGACCTTCATGAGGTCGTCGATCGTCGCATCTGGATGGTCGATGAGCATCAGCGTGCCATCGATGACCTCGCACATGTTGTGCGGCGGGATGTTCGTCGCCATGCCGACCGCGATGCCCGACGTGCCGTTGACGAGCAGCTGCGGGAACTTCGCCGGCAGTACCTCCGGCTCCTTCAGCGACTCATCGTAGTTCGGCGTGAAGTCGACCGTCTCCTTGTCGATGTCCTGCAGCATGAGCTCCGCAATCTTCGACATGCGGACCTCAGTGTAACGCATGGCAGCCGCCGGGTCGCCATCGACCGAGCCGAAGTTGCCGTGACCATCTGCGAGCATGTAGCGCATGGAGAAATCCTGCGCCATGCGGACGATTGCATCGTAGACCGACGAATCGCCGTGCGGATGATATTTACCGAGGACTTCACCGACGATACGGGCCGATTTCTTGTAAGGCTTGTTCGAGCCCATGCCCGCCTCCTGCATCGCGTAAAGGATGCGGCGGTGTACTGGTTTCAAGCCGTCCCGGACATCCGGCAGAGCACGCGCGACGATGACACTCATAGCGTAGTCGATGTACGAGTTCTTCATCTCGTGTTCCAGGTTGACCGGCACGATCTTTCCCTGACCAAAATCCACAATCTCACCTCAAAATCTCAAAACAAAAAACATGTATTCTAGCAAAATCATTTAGCATTTTATTATACCATTTTTCTAGGAGAAAGTCCATCAGAGCGCATGATACACGGGACTTTCAAGATCTTCCCGGAAATAGCGAGGCCCATCGGTCAGTCACACCGATGGGCCTTTGTGTTTCATGATGTTGTCCGACATCACTCTATTAATATCCTAGGTCAATATGGACATTTCGTCAATATTTTACTTCAATACCTCCGAATAGATGTAGCCCTCGCGCACGCCGGAATCGCTGTAGGTGATCTCCTTGCAGTGGAAGCGCGCGGCGAGCACCTCGGCGATGATGAGCCCCGGGATGACCGTGTGGATGCGGTCCGGCACCGTCTTCATCAGCATCGCCGTCATCGCCTCATTGATGCCGTGCTCGTCCGTGAAGCGCTCGATGAGCGCCTTGAGGCGGCCCGCCTCCATCTTCACATTGTCGATGGGCTTCTCGTACAGCGCATTGTAGAGCGCCGTCGCGCCCTTGAACGTGCCGCCGATGCCCGCGATCGACGCCTCGCGGACGTCCGCGAAGGCCGTGGCCGCTCTGAGCGTCGCCTCCGCCTCCTCGCGCATCGCCTCGCACTCCGCCTTCGTCGGCAGCATGCCGTGCACGTACTTCGTGCGGAAGGCCAGCGAGCCAATCGGCAGGCTGATCTTCTGCTCGATCTTGCCCGCTCTGTAGGAGACGATCTCCGTGCTCGCGCCGCCGATATCGATGAGCAGGCCCGCGTCCTCGCTGAGGTCGTGCGTCGCGCCGATGAAGTCGTACGTCGCCTCCTCGTCGCCCGTGATCACGCGGATCGGCAGCCCCGTGCGCCGCTCGATCTCGCCGACCGCCGCCGCGCTGTTCTTCGCATTGCGCAGCGCCGCCGTCGTGAACGCCACGACATGCGTGATGTTGAAGGCGAGCAGGAAGGCCCGGAACTCCTTGAGAATCTCTACCGCCTTATCGATGCCCTGCTGCTGCATGACGCCGTCCCTAAGATACGCCGCCAGCCCGACCGTGTGCTTCTTCTTCATGAGCATCTCGACATGCGTGCCTTCGATGCGATAAATCGCCATGCGGACCGTGTTCGATCCGATATCAATCATTCCGTATAACATGGTACTCCCCTCGGGCCTGCGCCCACTTCTCTCGAATCCGGATCCCCTCACGCAGCCTCAGCGCTTCAGGCCATTGCCCGTCAGCGGGATGACGACCTTGTAGTTGTCCGGCTTGCCGTTCTCGAAGAACTGCACCGCGCCCGCGAGCGCCGCCGCCGACGTCATCTCGACGTAGATGCCGCGATGGCTCAGGTACTTCTGCGCCTTGAGGATGTCCTTGTCCGGCACCGTGATGACATCGCCGCCCGAATCGCGGATGGCCTTTACCATCTCCTTGAGGCGCTTCGGCTTCGTGATGCGGATGGCCTCCGCGATCGTCGTGCGCTTCGGCGAAGCCGGCACCTCATGGTACGCCTCGTAGAGCGGCGCGCACTTTGACGACTGCACCGCGACGAAATGCGGCAGCCGCCCGATTTCCATGAAGCCGAGGAACAACCCGATGAGCATCGTGCCATTGCCGACCGGCATGAAGATGTAATCCGGCACATGGTGGCCGAGCTGGTCGTAGAGCTCATGCGCCATCGACTTGATGCCCTCGAAGAACAGCGGATTGTAGACGTGCGACGCATAGTACGCATCGCCGAGGTTCTGCTTGACCGCCGCGCACGCCTTCATGCGGCCATTGGCCACCTTCACGATCTTCGCGCCGTACGCCTCGATCTGCTTGACCTTCTCCTGCGAGATGTCATCCGGCGTGTAGACCGTGCATTCCATGTCCGCAGCCGCCGCATACGCCGCCATCGAAGCGCCCGCATTGCCCGACGAGTCCAGCGCGATTTTCTTGATGCCGAGGTCGTGCAGCGCATTGATCATGCCGCAGGCCCCGCGGTCCTTGAACGACCCCGTCGGCAGCAGATGCTCCATCTTGAGCAGGAAGTCGAGCTTGCCGACCTGGAACGGCAGCAGCGGCGTCACGAACTCGCCGAGCGAGATCTCGTGCTTCGCCACCGCCTCATGCGGGTCCTTGTGCAGGCGGAACATGCCGCCGCAGTCACATTTGTACGAATGTGTATTCAATGGGTATTCTTTCTTGCAGTCTTCACAGTAGAAGTACATGCCAATCGCTTCCTTTCCCTTGACGAACACGTACACGAGATGCCAGCTCTCACCGCCAGCCATTCGTCTTACCTGTATCTAAAAAGATTCGTCACGCGAGCCGCATTCCCCTCTAAAATCTTACGCATCTTGCCAAAAATCTTTGCCGGCCGCTGAGATTAACCGACTTCTCATCCTGCCTCTAATTTTTGCTTGAGAATCATTTGCTATCAACGAGACGGGCACCGGTGTCAAGCAGGACTACACCAAGGCGCGACAGCTCTATGAGAAAGCCGCCGCGCTCTCCGGCACCAACGAGACGAGCACCCTCTCCGAGGAATCCGGCCGCAAGATCACGACGCGCGTCAGCCCCGGCAGCGCCCTCGACATCCAGGACGGCGTCACGAAGATCGACACCTCCGCCATCTGGACGCCCGTCACCACCATCGACTTCTCTGCCCAGCACAATACCATGATTGAGAACGCCGACGGCAAGACCCTCTACCAGCGCGGCCGCGTCCGCCCCGGCGACGAGACCAAGAACGCCCCCGAGACCATCCCCACCGGCCAGCGCATGACTTACACCGTCGACGGCTTCCCCGTCACCTACATCGAGACCACATCCGCCAGCAACAAATAACAAAATTTCAAACGCCCTATTGAAATGCTCCCCCATTTGTTGTAATATAGTCATGGGAGACCTACTACATCTAGTATGTGGTAGGTGGCAGAAGGTATAGAGGCGGCAAAAGCGGGAACGTTCGGTTGTTCCCGCTTTTGTATTGCATAAAAAAGACTTGTATGATAATACAGACATGATAAAATGGAATCAGCGTGGATATGCACGATAACCTACATGACAAAAGCCACTTCCTAGGATGGTAACCTAGGAAGTGGCTTTTATTTTTGACTGACAGTTTTGATTTGAGTTTAGGCGACGTTTCGCCTAGACTGCACACCTATCACATAAAACCTATTTTACTAAGTGGACTGTCTTTTTCCCATCTCCAGATGAATTTGAGCCTCCAGAAAGGTAATTAGCCCATCGTATTGTTTTATTACCGCCTGTGATAACTACTCTGTCAGCAACAATACTGCCATTGAAATTGGTATTATAGGTCTGCATAGTAACTGTTTTATTTTTATTAGGTGCATATATTATCCCATTTAATTCAGGTAAATTGCTAGGCACAGTTATATTACCATATAGTGATATAAAAATAAAGAATTCATCTTTTGTTGGTTGTAGAGAATTTTCAAAGCTAACTGTCAAGTTTCCTGGAACAATAATAACCCTATAGTAATTGTTGCCATTCATCGTTAGATTCGGATATGTCTTTTGGGGATTTTCTTGCCAGCTATGGAATGAGTACCACGAATCTTTCTTTGTTTCATCGTCATCAAAATAAACATGGTTTTTTTCTCTATCTTCAGGTTTCATTTTTCTATATTTTTCTATTAATGATTGTATTCCCTTATTCTTCTCTATAGAAATATCAATATCATCACCATACTTAACTTTATCAGAGTCTGTTTTATAATAATAAATATCTTTATAGGCAGGATCGTCAGGGTATTTTAATTCCATTTTAGAAATAGGTTGCCCATTCTTATCGACAAAGGTATAAAATTCTTCCCTTCCATTGTACCATCCATATCTGCCCCAAACATTTGGATCTATATCCACTGTGCCTTTAAAGCCTCCATAGTCAAAATTTTTAAACCTAGGAGTCCCATATGTTACGTCTTCAGATGTATATATTTTCCCTAATAATGTATTGCTCCGGCTCTGGTCCATAGCAATCCTTCCATTAGTTCTTATATCTCCTTCTATCGTTACATTAGTTGTATTAATATATAATCCTGACGTATTAGGGTCGCTGTAATCATCACGCGAAGAAACCCCTTTACCAGTAGTTATTGCATAATTGAACATTTCATCTAACGGAACCGATGGATTATCTTCACTAGATACTTTTGCCGTTGCCGTAACGGATACTGGTATCGTATTGATATCAAACAACTTCAAGAATGACGCTTCTACACTGCTCCGCAATGTTACATCCAATTCATCTTTCTGTTTATCCGTGTGATAATTCAGCGTCTCGAACTTGTCTGGGAAGTCATCGCCTGTCTGATACGAATAACTAGTAAAATGTGGATCAAGATTCGTCTTCAGATACTTAAGGACGACATCATCGGCCTGGTTGTCGTCAAGGTGATATGCTCCGGCCAAAGCAGCTGCATCTGCTGCGTTCTGCAGCTGCGAGCGGCGCACATAGGCGCTGCAAAAGTCAACGGCCATCCCCGTGAACGCGATGATAAAAGGCAGCAGAAAAGCCGTCAGTACCAGGATTGCTCCCTGCTGTCCTCTGCGATGTCCCTTCATCTCTGCGCCCTTCTTTCCTAAAACCGATTGTTCTCTTCTAGTATAGCAGTCCCCCCGCCCCGCCGCAATGAAAAAAGGACTGCCCCTCGAAGCAATCCTTCATCCGCCCGCCAAGATCCACGGCCCATACCTCAAGGCCTCTTCCCCCGCTCCGCGGTCCCCCTTCTCCCTGAAGGAGACGGCCTGACAAAGCCTCAACCTTGGTCCACGAGATCAAGACTGATTTTGCATCCTTTGCTGGTCTGCCCGTACCATGACTAGTATTGCGGACTGTTTTCGAGTATAATAGAAGATGATACATTTGACGTTCAAATAGACAACAATGAGTCAGGAGATGAAAACAGATGTGGAAGCAAAAAGGACAAGGTATCGTTGAATATGCGTTGATACTGGCTTTTGTTGTGGGCGTAGGGGGTGTACTCTACTCCAATACGAGCGGGAGCTTGGTCAATTCCATCCGCTCTGTTTTCAGCAATGTCAATGAACTTTTAGCATCGAAGCCGGTGGTCACTGAGGAAAAGGACATCATTGAGCGACTCCGGGAGGGACGGTATGAAGGATTGGCAGAAGTGCTAAAGGGGAAACCAGCATCTCGGATGACGATTGCTTCGGACAGTGCAGCTGGACAGGAGCTGGCTCGCAAACTGAACATCCAGACTCCAGAAGGGGATGGATGGTTTGTGGACCTTCATACAAATGGGGTGTATGTAATTACTTATTATGCAGCGGATGCCAACAAATTGACCTACTCTGCGCTGAAAAAAGATTATGCGAATAATACTTCGAAGTATTATCAGCCGGAAAATGACAAATCTACCCGTTATCCTACTAAGGTAAGTATCTATGAAGGGCAGTATAATGGCACAGGGAACCAGCTATACCTTATCCAGACCACGGGGCATGTAGGCCCGGCAGCTGATGGTAGCGGAATGAGTATTTATCCTGGCTCCTACTGACCGTAATATAGGACAGCGAAAAAGTCAGGCACGATATTTTCGGGCCTGACTTTTATTTTGTTTTTGGGATTGTGAAGTTTTGCCCCACTCGAAGTCCTAGGGCGTCTGCCTGCCCTGCTGTCATCTCGAGGACGCTATGAGCGCGCCAGCAGGCGGAGAGCCCGAGCCAGGGGCGCAGGTGGCGGGTGATCTTGAGGATCTTGCCCTGTTTGTCGAGGTAGACGGCGTCGATGGCGAAGCGCATAAAGCACATGTGGATGCTGTTGCACGGCGCGATGAGCAGGGCCGTGGCGGGCGGCAGGGGGCGGCGCAACATGAGGCCGCGGAAGCGCTGCCAGAAGGTGGTCGCTAGGTGAACGGTTAGGGTAATGTCGGCCCCTTCCACCTGAAATGTTTTTGTCTGCATGATTATTTCTTTCTAGAGGTTCTTGAGCAGGTACAGCAAGCTCGGCACGAGGGTGACAACAAAGATGGCCGGGAAGATGAAGAGGACGAGCGGGAATACGATTTTGACCGGGGCTTTCATGGCTTGGGCCTTGACGTATTGGCGGCGGCGTTCGCGGATGTTGTCGGCCTGGTTCTTGAGGGTCTTGCCCATGCTGGTGCCAAGGCGCTCGGCCTGGATGATAGAGGTCATGAAGAGCGAGACGTCCTCGAGGCCGCAACGGTCGGCCATGCTGCGCATGGCGGTACGGCGCACGACACCCATGCGAATGTCGTCCTGCATGCGGCGGCACTCGTCGATGAAGGGGCCCTTCATGCGCGCGGTGATCTTCGAGAGCGCAGCATCGAAGGAAAGGCCTGCCTGCACGCTGACGCAGAGCAGGTCGAGCACCTCCGGCAGCTGGTGCTCGATCTGCTGCTGGCGGCGCTGGATGGTCGTATTGAGGAAGACGACGGGCATGAGGCCGCCGAGGATACCGAGCAGGAAGACTAACGTAGCCTTCTGCACAGGCGCATAGGCAGCCGTGCGGACCATCACCAGCGCAAACAGCCACATGACGACGGCGCCGAGCAGGCAGCTGCCGAAGAACTCGGCGACGCCCCACTCGCGCGACTTGCCCGCGAGCATGATGCGCTTCTGGATGATGGGGCGTAGGCGCAGCGGCGTCAAGGTCGTCGCCAGTGCGCCGAGCATCTGCTTGATGCCGCCCGCTGGCTTCTTGGCCTCGGGCTGTTCCGCTTGCGGCTGTCCAAAGGGCTCCGGCTGTGTATCGAGCGTCTCCAAGCTCTCGATACGCTGGCGCATCGTCGACTTCGGCTGGACCTTGCTGCGGATCAGGCCGAGCAGAATCAGGAACAGCACAGCCGTCACGGAGAGGACAAACAGCAGCTTCAGCATCGTCTCAATCCTTTCTCAAATCGTAACTTACACCTCAGAACTGGCCGCCCTCAAAGGCGATGTCGTTCGTGCCGGCGGCGGTGAAGAAGCCATCGGGCAGCTTGATGCCGCTGACCTCGAATTTCTCGAGGAAGCTCGGCTGCAAGCCGGTCGGCACGAAGTGACCGAGGATCTTGCCATTGCTATCGAAGCCGGTCTGCTCGAAGCGGAAGATATCCTGCGTCGTGATGGTCGTGCCCTCCATCTTCTGCACCTCGGTGATGTAGGTGATTTTGCGGCTGCCGTCGCGCAGGCGCGCCTGATGGATGATCAGGTCGATGGCCGACGAGATCTGCTCGCGAATGGCGCGCTCGGGCAGCTCGAGGCCGGACATCATGACCATCGTCTCGAGTCGCGAGAGGACGTCGCGCGGGCTGTTGGCATGGGCCGTCGTCAGCGAGCCGTCGTGGCCCGTGTTCATGGCCTGCAACATGTCGAGCGCCTCACCCGTGCGAACCTCGCCGACGATGATGCGGTCGGGGCGCATGCGCAGAGCATTGCGCACGAGGTCGCGGATGGTGATGGCGCCCTTGCCCTCGAGGTTGGCCGGGCGCGCCTCGAGCGTCACAACGTGCTGCTGCTGCAGACGCAGCTCGGCGGCATCCTCGATGGTGACGATGCGCTCGCCCTCGGGGATGAACGACGAGATGACGTTGAGCGTCGTCGTTTTACCGGAGCCAGTACCGCCCGAGACGAGGATGTTGATGCGCGCCTTGACACAGGCGCGCAGGAAGGTCGCCATCTTCTCGTCCATCGTGCCGAACGAAATCAGGTTGTCGACGCTAAGCGGCGTCTTGGAGAACTTGCGGATGGTCAGGCACGGACCGACGAGCGAGAGCGGCGGGATGATGATGTTGACGCGCGAGCCGTCCTCAAGGCGCGCATCGACGAGCGGCGACGATTCATCGACGCGGCGGCCGAGCGGCGTCAGGATGCGCTCGATGATGTTCATGAGGTGCGCCGTGTCGTGGAACTTCGCATCCGTCAGCTCGAGCTTGCCCATGCGCTCGACGAAGACCTGACGCGGGCCATTGACCATGATCTCGGTGATGGCGTCGTCCTTGCGCAGCGCCTCGATAGGGCCGAGGCCAAGCACTTCGTCGCGGATGTCCGCGATGAGCCGCGGCTTCTCGCCCTGTGGGATGGCAAACGGATTCTCATCGAGCACGCGCTGGCAGTAATCCGTGATGAGTGTCTCGACCTGATGCGGGTCCTGATGCACCGAAGTCAGCATGAGCTGCTCCTCCGGCGTCATCTCATCGACAATGCGCTGATGGATACGCTGCTTGACTTCCTGATACGAGCGCTCCGCCGCCATATCCTGGCTGTCCTCACGGGCACCAAAAATATTGACCTGACGATTCTCACCAGCCGCCCGTCCCAGGCGCGTCAATAATGACATCGTATCTCACCTCGCTTAATCTTTATTATCTTCACTATACATTGTATACGTTATTGACAAATTCAATAGGTCAGGCTTATTCCCTGATAAGCCGTCCACAATAGTAGCTAACATAGAGCCATTTTTATTCATCGTAGCGTTTATATTGACAACTACATTATGATCTTGATGCGTAATATTAAATGGAGTATCATTTCCATTAGGAGAAGGATTCCATGTGTAAATATCTAATGGTAATGGTTGCTTTGCATATCGCTTACGTATTCCTGCATACTGCGCATCTCTATCTGTATCAGTAGACCATGTAATGACCGATGCTTCACGGGCACTATTCCGTGCAATCGTGTTCAAAGTCATATAATCTGAAAAAATACTACTAAAATAAAAAATACCAAAAACGAGTAAAAGAAAGAGAGGAAAGATAAGAGCAAATTCAATCAAGACTTGTGATTTCTGTTTTCTCATATCGTTTCCTCTCTTCATTTTTAATCAGTAAATCAACCCTTTTTGACGTCTGCGGTCCCCAGAAGCTCCTTAACACTAGTAAAGATATTTGATACATGTTCTCTGATACCGCCAGCATCAACCACAGCAGCACCAACTGCTACGACCAGTGCCAGAAGCAATGCGTACTCAACGAGATCCTGACCTTTTTCCGTAAGATAACGAGCTTTCAGGTACTTTGCGATTTCCAACATCATAATAAGTTCCCCTTTCATTGGTATACAATAATTCATTTTGTTTTTATCTATGTAAATACACGAACCCGTATCACAAATCCGTGTTACATATTCAACGAGTTTTATATATGCTCCAATGCATGGATAGCTCCATAAAATGCTTGCAATAGAAACATACGCATATAAGCAAATACGCCAGTAGCATAAAAGAAATACGCCACACCAAAAAAGAATGCTAGAAGCAGTGAATATTCTACAACATCCTGTCCCTTTTCACTTGATATCGTCTGTTTGGCCTTCCTGAATAGTATTGATTGAAACATCTATAAATCCTCTAATAGCGAATATCAACAATACGCCGAATAATCAGCATTCCAATGCACTCTAAAATCAAGGATCCGATAATAAACATATGCCCAATTTCCGTTTCAAACAAAGGCTGAAGGTAAGAGGGATTAAATACATATAGGAAAGCTGCTAAACCAAAAGGTACAGTAGCAATTACCCACCCTGAGGCTCTTCCCTGCGCCGTTAACGCCAAGACTTCCCTTCGCATCCTGATGCGCTCTGCGATGGTCTCGCTGATCGTATCGAGGATACTGGCGAGGTCGCCGCCGACTTGTCTCTGGATGAGCACGGCGGTGACGACGAGCTCGAAGTCGGGGCTGGCGACGCGGTGCTGCATGTTGTCGAGTGCGGACTCGAGTGTGTTGCCGAGGTTGACCTCGTTGACGACGAGCTGGACTTCGCGGCCCATCGGGGCGTCCATCTCGCGGGCGATGAGCTCGAAGGCCTGCATGAAGCTGAAGCCGGCGCGCAGGGCGTTCGCGACCATGGTCAGCATATCGCCGAGCTGGTTCGTGAATTTCTTGCGTCGCCTGCGGATGCGCAGGCCCAGTAGGGCAAAGCCCATCAGGATACCCACAAGGACACCGACGAAGAACATCGCGCCCTTGAGCGTCACGAGGAAGGTGACGAGGCCGACGAGCCCGCCCCAGAGCAACAGGATGGCCTCAAACTCGGTGCCGCGTATCGGCCAGTCGGCCTGCTGCATCATGAGCTCGATGCGCTTGCCCTGCTGCAGCCGCCCGAGGCCCTTGGCGATGCCCTCAATGCAGTTGTAGAGCAAGGCTTTCGGCGTGAGCTTCTGCTTCTGGCGCTGCGCCTGTTCGCCGCCGGCGAAGTAGTTGAGGCGCTCCGTCATGACGCGGTCTTCGCGCGAGCGGATGGAGAGCAACCCGAGGAGCAGGGCAAAGCAGAATACGGTGATCAGGACGGCGAGAAGTGCCTTCATGACGACCACCTCGCTGCCTGCGGGGCGCGGCTGCCGATGATCTGCTCGGCGAGCCGGTCGACGCTCTTGGCGAGCGGGTTGTCCGGCTGCAGTTCCGTCGCCATCTGGCCGTTGTCGGCGGCCTGCGAGACGACGAGGTACTCATTCGGGATGATGGCCGCGACGGGGTGGCCGAGCTCATTCTCGAGCTCGCGCCGCTTCTGCTCCGTACACGGCGAGACGCGCGTGAAGATGACCTTGGCGCGCTCGTCGGCGTCGTCCCAGTCCTGGAAGATCGCCAGCGCCCGGCGCATATGGTCCATCTCGAAAGCGCCGTTGATCATCGCGCAGAGGTACGTCACGCTGGAGTTCTCCGCGGCGGCGATGGAGGTCGGGTTGAACCCCGGCGGCACGTCGATCAGCAGGTAGCGGAAGAGGCTCTTGGACATGCGGATGATGTTCTCGAGCTGCGGGATGGAGACCTTGTCGATGTAGTTCGGCTTCGTCGTACCGCAGAGCACGTGGACGCGCTCAGAGACGGGCACGTAGTAGCGCTTGAGCGTCACGGGGGAGAGGAACCTGACATCGCGGGCCGCCTCGACGATCGTCGACTTCGGCGCGAGGTTGAAAAAGACGGCCATGTCGCCGAACTGCAGGTCTGCGTCGATGATGCCGACCTGCTCGTGCGAGCGGCGCGCCAGAGCCTCGGCGAGGTTGGCTATGAGCGTCGTCTTGCCGCTCTTGCCCTTCGGGCTGAAGAAGACGAGCGTCTCGCAGTCCTTCTCGCTGCCCTCCGTGACGAATTCGCGCACAGCCTCCTGCAGCTCGACGCCGGTGAACGGCTTGATGAGGCAGCCGCGCGCACCCGCACCGATGAGGTGTGTCGCGCTCTCGGGGCGCCACTCAGCCGCCATGCCGAGGATGTCGGCATTGGGGTAGGACTGGTGGAAGGACTCGATGAGTGAGATGGCATTCTCGTTGTCGATATCGAGCAGGATGAGGTTCGGGTCGAACATGCGGCCCTGGCCCAGTGCGTCCTGCTTGCTCTGGTAGCGTACAGCCATCGTGAAGCCCGGCGTGCGCTCGATGACGGCGCTGAGCTTGGAGAGCATCAGGCGGTCTTTCTCGACCAGCATGACACGGTGCATCGGGAATGCCTCCTTTCTTTAACCGAAGATGCGGCTGAGCCAGGATGACTCTTGCTGCTTGGCCTCTGTCTCGGCTGGGGTGCTGCTGTGGTTGGTGTAGCGGTCGACGAGGGCCCGGAGGGCATCGCCGAGGGCCGTCCTCTGCGGCGCCAGGACGAGAGGGATGCCGTCTCGTATCGAGGTGCTCGCGGCGCGGAAATCATTCGGCAGGACGTGGTAGAAAGGCTCGCCGAGGAGCTTCTGCACGTCCGCTAGGCTGATGCGCGTCTTGGCGTCACTGCGATTGAGCACGAGGCGAATCTTGTTCTTATCATAACCCAGTGTTTTAAGGGTGTCCATACCTATTTTCATGTTTTTTATCGTCGGCAAGAAGTCGACAATACCGAGGAAAGTCACGATGGTCGACTGGTCGAGCATGGCGAGATTTAGTGTGCTGAACATCGAGGCCATGTCGATGAGGATGTAGTCGAACTGACGTTGCAGCGCGCGCACCGCACGCACGGCGTAGTCGTGGTGGATGTTGTAGGCCTCCTCGAGCAGCTTCGGCGCGGCCAGCACAGAGAAGTGCACATCCGCGCGGTCGTACGGCGTCAGGAAGTCCTGGACGCGGCACGAGTCGCCCTCGACCTGCATCGTGCGCTGGAGGTCGGCCAGGGTCTTCGTCGGCTGGAGCTTCAGGAAGTGGCAGACATCGCCGAACTGAAGGTCGAAATCGACGAGGCAGACGCGGTAGCCCTCGCGGGCCAGCTCGGACGCCATATTGCAGGCGACGAGCGTCTTGCCGACGGCCGAAGCCGTGCTGAAAAAGGTGATGACAATGCCGTTGACAGGCGTCGGCCGGGGTTCAGTTGACATGGGCATCACTCCTTTCGGTAATTGATCTTACTTATCCATGCGGTCGAGGATGTCGCGGGCGGTTGCCTTGATGCGGTCGCCCGGGAGCTCGGCCGTTGGCTCAGCTGACTGGTCGATGGCAGGGGCCTTAGCCTGTGCTTTGGCAGCTTTCTTCGCGGCCTTGGCGGCATCTTTGGCCTCCTTGGCCAGCTGCTCGTTGGACTTTTCGGGGATGTCGCCGTTGACGTCGACCTGCTTCATATCGCGGACCTCGCGGCGGCTGTCGTTGTAGGCATCCTCCATGTCCGGCGACATGCGCGCCGGCGTCTCCTCACTGACGACGCGCGGCGTGATCAGGACGACGATCTCAGTCTTCTGGCGCGACTTGTTGTGGTACTTGAAGAGCTCGCCTAAGATAGGGATGTTGCCGAGGAGTGGCACCTTCTGGATGGTGTTGGCATCGTCGGAATTCAGCAGGCCGCCAATGACCATCGTCATGCCCGAAGGGATGTTGACGGTCGTGTAAGCAGAGCGCGTCGCGATGCCCGGCATGCGGTAGCCGTCCTTGGTGACGGCATTGTTCCAGTCAAGGCGGCTGACCTGTGTCTCGAGTTCGGTCGTGATGTTGCCATCCTGATCGACGGTCGGGGCATGCAGGTCGAGGCCAATACCGTACTCCTTGTAGTCGGTCGAGGTCGCACCGAAGCCGTTCGAGGTCTGGTACGGGATCTCGCCACCGATGAGGATTTTGGCATCCTTGCCGCTCATGGTCGTGACATTCGGCCGCGAGACGACGCGGGCCTTGCCGTTCTCGATCATAGCGTGGATCTCGGCATTGATTTTCGAGAAATGAGTGAATAGCCAGTTGCGGTTGTACCAGTGGCTGCCGCTGTCGCGCTGGCGGCCATACGACTCACCGGCGTAAAACGTACCAGCAGAATTCATAGTAATGCCGCTACTGCTATCATCGCTCAAATCCTGCGACATGTAGTTGATGCCGAGGCTCTTGGAGTCATTGGCGCTGATCTCGACGAACATCGCTTCGATGTTGATCTGGTCGGGATTCGTCATCTCGAGCATGTTGACGACGGAGTCGTTGAGGTCGCCGCGCGTGTCGGCGGACGAGCCGAGATTCGAGCCGAGCGACTGCAAGCCGCCCGATGAACCAGCGCTCGCAGAAGAGCCTCCCTGCGACTTCTGCGGCGCCGCACTGCCGCCGCCCGCATAAAGGCTGGCAATCTTATAGGCCAGGTCGCGCTCATACTGATTCTTGACCGTGCCGCGCAACAGGAACTTGCCGCCAATCATCTGGACGCGCACGTCGGGCAGGCCGATGGCATCCTGGACGATCTTGGCGAGGCCGGAGTCCTGATTGGAGACGGTAATGCGGTACTCGTAGCGGTAGCCGTTCGACGCCCAGACGTTGAGCGTCGTCGTGCCCGGCGAGATGCCGATGACATTTAGCGACGTGCCGTCGAGAAGGCTCACGTCGGCAATCTTCGGATTGGCGATGGCGACGCGCGTGATGTTGCGCCCCGTGTTGAGGTAGTACGACTGGTTGAGGTCGATGGAGAGCGGCGTGAACTGCGCGTAGGCGGGAGCAGGGGAGAGGATGGCGGCCGCGGCGATGGTGGCGGCGGTCAGGCCGTAGATGGCATTTCTCATTGGACTCCCTCCCTCGTCGATGTCACACCGCGGATAACCTCGATGGTCCGCCCGAGGACGGGCATCGAACTGGCCGAATCGCCAGAGCTTCCAGAACTGCCGGCACTGCTCGGCGCGCTGTAGCCGCCCGTGCTCGGAGCACTCGGGGCGGGTGACGGTGCGCTGTAAGACGGTGCTGGCGCGGATTGCGGAGCACTCGAAGCGCTCGAGCTCGAAGCGGCCTGACCGTTGCCCTGCGGCACGCCGGCATAATCGGTGTCGAACGTATACATGTCGCGCGGCTTGAACGGGCGCAGGACGAGGTACAGCGTGCCTTCCTGCGACTCGGCGGCGAGCTTGAGCGCGTCGGCCGGCTTCAAGGCGACGGTGGCAGTGGCCATCGTGTCGCTCGAGGCCTTGGTGTTGATACTGCCGACGTTAGCAGCGCTCGCGTCATCCTTCTTATCACCGTCTTTCTTGCTGCTGTCGCCGGTCGGCGTGTTCGGCAAGTCAGCCGTGCGGTTGATGCCGAGCAAGAGGACGTCCTGCAGGATGATGCGGCCGTTGATGCCGTTCTCCTTCGTGCCGGTGATGACCATGATGTCGACGTAGTCGCCCGGATGCGCGAAGCCCGAGACGCCGGTGACGTCGTTTATCGGGATGGTCACGGCACGGCAGTCGGGCGGAATGATGCCCGTGAAGCCCGCCATGCGGATGTCGACGTAGACCTTGCGCGAGGTCATGATGTCGCCCTGCTGTATCGCGGTGCTCGTCGGATGGTCGATCGCGTCGGCGACGTCGTGGAAGGCGCCCTCGGGCACGAGCTCACTCGGAACTTCGACGACCTTGAGCATGTCCTCCTTGACGACGGTGCGCTCGGGGATGTCCTGCTTGGCCGCGACGACCTGCACGAGGTTGGTCTGCGGCTTCTCGGCCGCTTTCTGGTCATCGCCGGACATCGCGAGGTAAACCATGAGACCGAGCAGGATGCTGACGACGCCTGCCGCCACCACCCATTGACGATATGTGATTTTGTCGAGGAACTCACGGATGCGCTCCATGGGTTTCAGCTGATTTGCCATACTGCCATTCCCTTACTTCATTCTCATGAACCTTTGCCAAGGTCCAACTGCAACTGTTGCTGCGACTCTGCCAAGCCTTTGCAGGCAAGGCTTCTCCATCATTCTTATTTTATCGCAATAATTATACCATATCCAGAGCATTTTGTTCTTAGAAATTTTGACGTACGACGAGGTTTTTGCTAGGATAAGGTCAGCATATAACTCTTTTTTACAAAAGGGGTGTTTGGAATGATATTTATCATAATGAAATGCCTGCTCTCGGTACTGCTGGCGGTGGGCGGCGGGCTGCTCGGCAGCCGCTGGATTGCGGCGAGTTACCGCAGGGCGAAGGGCACGGAGGGGCTGCTGAGCTTCCCGGAGCGCATCGAGGAGCAGGAGAAGAAGCGGCCGGGGCGCTTTGCGGTCTGCATCGGTTTCTTGTTCTGCTTCACGATGCTGGAGCTTCCGTACGTGCATCTGACGAAGCTGGTGTTCTTGATGATCTTCCAGTACTTCATGGTGCTCTACACATGGACGGATCTGGAGCAGCGCGTGATCTTTGACCGCATGCTGATCCCGTTCGCGGTGATCGGGCTCATCTCGATCCCGATGCTCGACCGCGTGCTGACAGACCATCTGATGGCGGCGGCTGTGGGCGGCCTCGTGTTCCTCGCGCTGGCGGTGCTGACGAAGGGCGGTATCGGCGGCGGGGACATCAAGCTCGTGGCGGCGCTCGGGCTCTGGCTCGGGTCGGATATGCTCATGACCGTCGTGATTGCGGGCATCGTGCTCGGCGGGATGGCGGCGCTGATCATGCTCGCGACGGGGAAGCGCAAGAAAGGGGATTACTTCGCCTACGGGCCTTACTTCACAATCAGTGCGCTGCTGTTTACGCTGCTTTGAGTTACGTTTGGCAAGGGGGCCGGGGGATGTATTTCGGCTTCGTCGCTCCGCTGAATGAGCCCTATGACTGGGTTTCCGTTGAGGCGGGTTCGCCGCCTGCCGCGGCGTTCTGACATCGCACCACTAAGATAGCATGGGGTAGGGCTCAGCCCTGCGGGCTATCGCTGCGCTCCTGCAGGCGAAATACACCCCCCAGCCCCTAGGTACGTCTGTGTGACAGCGTGGCAGCTAGGGCAGGAATGCTTCGTGACAAGAGACTGCGTGGGCAGATGGAAGTGCGCAGGTTGACATTGTGGCTTTGTTGCTGGGCTTGTGTTGGGCTCAGCCCTGCGGGCTATTGCCTTGCGAGTTTTTTGATTACAGTGATTTAGAATGCAAAACGAGGTACCGTTGCGGTACCTCGTTTTTTTATGCTCGTTATTCGATTAGCGGACGCGCATTTCTCTGGCCTGTTCGCGCAGGCGGGCAATGCGTTCGGCTGTATCGGGGTGGGTGCTGAAGAGTTTGGTCAGGGCTTTGCCGGTGCCTTCGAAGGGGTTGACGATGTACATATTAGCGGTGGCGGGCTTGGCGCTCGGCAGGGTCTCCTGAGAGTGGGTGACGTAGTACTCGATTTTCTCGAGGCCATCGGCGAGGTAGTTGGGGTTGCCGCAGATCTCGCCGCCGTCGTGGTCGGCTTCGTACTCGCGGGAGCGGGAGATGGCCATCTGGATGAGCATGGCGGCGATCGGGGCGAGGATCATCATGGCGATGGCGGCGATCGGGTTGACGCCGTCGTCTTCGTCGCTGGAACCGCCGAAGAACATGAAGAACTGAGCGGCGTAGGAGATGACGGTGGCCATCATGGAGGCGATGGTGGAGGTCAGGATGTCGCGGTTCTTGACGTGAGCGAGCTCGTGGGCGAGGACGCCGGAAATCTCGTTGTAGTCAAGGACGCGCATGATGCCGGTGGTGACGGCGACGGCTGCGTGGTTGGGGTTGCGGCCGGTGGCGAAGGCGTTGGGCTCGTCGGCGTCGATGATGCAGACTTTTGGCATCGGCAGGCCGGCGCGGTTCGCGAGGTTCTCGACGAGGGCGTAGAGCTGCGGGGCTTCTTCGCGCGTGACTTCCTGGGCGCCGCTCCAGCGCAGGACGAGGGAGTCGCTGCACCAGTAGCTGTAGAGGTTCATGGCGATCGAGAAGAAGAGCATGACGGTCAGGCCGGTCCGCCCGCCGACGAGTCCGCCGATGAGCATCATGATGACGGCCATGAGGACCATGAGCATCACGGTCTTGATATTATTCATGTTCATGATTATTCCTCCTAGGATATATCTCGTTTATCTTGTATATGCTTCAGACTTCGTGCTGCCGTTCGCGGCGGCGGTTGATGGTGTAGCCGATGAGCAGGACGGCGGCAACGAAGAGGACTTTGAGCTCGAGCGAGTAGGGGGCGAAGTAGACGCCGAGGGCCTTGTCCTCGGTCATGAGCTCGGCGGCGGTCATGCCGAGGATGCCGGCGCCGAGGTAGATGAGGGCGGGGACCTTGAGCATGATCATCAGGAAGATCTGGGCGCCGAACAGGACGATGGGGATGGAGATCATGAGTCCGCAGATGATCAGGCTCCACTTGCCCTCTGGCACGGTGTTGGCGACGCCGGCAAGCGAGAGGATGTTGTCGATGCTCATGATGAAGTCGGCGATCAGGATGGTGCGCACGGCCTGGCCGAAGGTGGTCGGATGATTGCCGCTGTCGTCAACGCGCCCGTCGCTGTGGTCGGTGACGAGCTTGATGGCAATGAAGACGAGCGCGGCGCCGCCGATGAACTCGATGTACGGCGAGGCGAGCAGCCCGGTCGCGAAGAGCGTGCAGACGATGCGCACGAAGACGGCGCCGAGGCCGCCGACGATGATGGCCTTGCGGCGCATCTCATGCGGCAGGTTCTTGCAGGCCAGGGCGATGAGGATGGCGTTATCGCCGGAGAGCAGCAGGTCGAGCAGCAAGATGCCCGAGAGCGCTGCGAGCCATTCCGGCGAGAACATCCCCGCAAAGAATTGTTCCAATCGATTCACTCCCTAAGATTTTCCCATGCCCCTGCATATAGGGCAGTGGTTCTTCTGTAGATTTCTACAGCGTATACGAAAAACCCTGCCCTATATGCCGCCGAAAATGGTGGTAATAGGGCAGGGTCTTGCTTGCTAGCGCCGGCCGCACCGGGATTGCTCCGTCCTGACGATGGTGGCCGTTCAGCTACTCCCCCTGTTGGAAGTATCGTATATCGTGTATGTCCAATATAGCACAATCCTGTGCATCTGGCAAGAGAAAAGTCAAAAAATCAGATATCGAGGTTGCGCACGAGCTTGGCGTTCTCTTCGATGAACTGGCGGCGCGGCTCGACCTTGTCGCCCATGAGGATGGTGAAGAGCTCGTCGGCTTCCTCGGCGTCTTCCATCTCGACGCGCAGCATCGTGCGTCCCTCCGGGTCCATCGTCGTCTCCCAGAGCTGCTCTGGGTTCATCTCGCCGAGGCCTTTGTAGCGCTGGACGGTCACGCCGTCGCGGCCGACTTCGTCGAGCTTCTTGGAGAGCTCATCGTCGCTGTAGGTGTACCAGTGTTTCTTGCCCTTGCGGATCTGGTAGAGCGGCGGCTGGGCGATGTAGACGTGGCCATGCTCAATGAGCGGCTTCATGTAGCGGTAGAGGAACGTCAGCAGCAGCGTGCGAATGTGTGCGCCGTCGACATCGGCATCGGTCATGATGATGATCTTGCCGTAGCGGCGCTTCGAGAGGTCGAAATCCTCGCTGATGCCCGTGCCGAAGGCCGTGATCATCGTGCGAATCTCGGCGTTAGCGAATATCTTGTCGAGGCGTGCCTTCTCGACGTTGAGGATCTTGCCGCGCAGCGGCAGGATGGCCTGGAAGCGGCGGTCGCGGCCCTGCTTGGCCGAGCCGCCTGCGGAATCACCCTCGACGAGGTAGATCTCGGCCTGCTCCGGGTCCTTGACGGAGCAGTCGGCGAGCTTGCCCGGCAGGCTCGACACCTCGAGGGCGTTCTTGCGGCGCGTGAGCTCGCGTGCCTTGCGGGCGGCTTCGCGGGCGCGGGCGGCCATGATGGCCTTGTCGATGATGCGCTTCGTGATGGCCGGATTCTCGTCGAAGTACTCGGAGAGGCCTTCCGTGACGATGGAGTCGACGATGCCGCGGACTTCAGAGTTGCCGAGCTTCGTCTTCGTCTGGCCCTCGAACTGTGGCTCGCGGATCTTGAGGCTGATGACGCAGGTCAGTCCCTCGCGCACATCGTCGCCCGAGAGGTTGGAGTCCTTATCCTTGAGGATGCCCTGCTTGCGCGCAAAGTCGTTGGCTGCGCGCGTCAGCGCGAGCTTGAAGCCGGCGAGATGCGTGCCGCCCTCCTCGGTGTTGATGTTGTTGACGAAGGAGTAGATGTTCTCCTGATAGCTGTCGTTGTACTGCATGGCAATCTCGACGACCGTATCGTCCTTGACGCCGTTGAAGTAGATTGGCTCCGGATTGAGCACTTCTTTCTTGCGGTTGAGGTGCTCGACGAACGAGCTGATGCCGCCGTCGAAGTGGAACTGCTCGCTGCGGACGGGCTCGACGCGCTCGTCGTGCAGGCCAATCGTGATGCCGTGGTTGAGGAAGGAGAGCTCGCGCAGGCGATGGCGCAGCGTCTCGTAGCTGTACGTCGTGACGGAGAAGATCTCCGGGTCCGGCACGAAGTGGACGCGCGTGCCCGTCTCCGTCGTCGTGCCGACAACAGTCAGCGGCTTCGTCGTCACGCCGCGCTCGAAGGCGATCTCGTAGATCTTGCCGTCGCGCTTGACCTGGACTTCCATGCTCGTCGACAGGGCGTTGACGACGGAGACGCCGACGCCGTGCAGGCCGCCCGAGACCTTGTAGCCGTCGCCGCCGAACTTGCCGCCCGCGTGCAGGACGGTCAGGACGACCTCGACGGCCGGCTTGCCGCTCTCGTGCATGTCGACCGGGATGCCGCGGCCGTTGTCGACGACCGTGATGCTGTTGTCCTTGTGGATCGTCACGTCGATGTGGTCGCAGTAGCCGGCGAGGGCCTCATCGATGGAGTTGTCGACGACCTCGTAGACGAGGTGGTGCAGGCCGCGCTCGCTCGTGCTGCCGATGTACATGCCCGGGCGCATGCGGACGGCCTCGAGGCCCTCGAGGATCTGGATCTGCTCGGCGCCGTAGTCGGCCTCGACAGCCGTGACCTCGGCGCTCGACTCATCCGTGTGGATCTCGACGCCCGTCGTGTCGAGGTCCTTGTCGGTGAGGTCCTCGACCTCTTTCTGCGGCGCTGGCGCAGCCTCTGGCTGGTCGTCCGGCGTCAGAGTCAGATCGATGGATTTCTTGTCGTTATCGTTTGCCATAAAAACTCTTTCCTCACTTTTTATCGTTACTTACACCAATGTCCATATCGTAAATCGCGCGCGTGCGGTCCTTGAGCGTCATGGTGGAGATGCCGGACAGGTAGACCCTGTCCGCCGTGATGACAATCGACTTGACGAGATCCATCGAAGCCGTCGTCCGCCACACTTTGCCCTCGGCCTTGCACCGTGCGAAGTAGCGCATATTGTCTTGATTTTCCTTGACGAAAAAGCCCACGTAGTCATAGATCGCGATGATGTCGCGCGTGCGCACGGAGACATCATTGCCCAGATGCAGGAACATGCCACATCATCCTTTCTCTGCATTCTCTGCTTTCTCAGCGTCTGCCTGCTGGCTCTTTGGCTGAGCGGCTGCCGTACTGGCGCTTCTGCGCGTGGCGCAGCGGAATGGCCTCGTAGCGCTTCGGCATCTTGTAGTCGGGTGGCCAGTACATGTTGAAGCGCAGCTCGTAGAGCGCCCGCCTGATGGCGTCCTCGGTCAGCTTGTCCGGTGGCAGGCAGCGGTAGAGCATGACGAGCGTCTTGGCCTCCATGCTCGTGCGGTCGTTGACGGCAACCTTCGCTGCCATGAGCTGTACGAGTGCCGCGCGCTGCTCGTTGAGCAGCTGCGGCGTGCACTCCGGCACGTACTCGCAGACCTCCTTGCAGCGCGCCCACGGGATGTCCCGCAGGACGGCGCGTATCCTGGCGCGGACGTCCTCCTCCCGCTTCCTGCGGCAGCTGCTGCAGGAGGCGGCCTGTGGCGGGCAGAGATGGCCGCAGGTGGGGCAGGCCTTCCAGCCGCGCGCGCGGCGCAGCTTGTCGAGCTGGCGCCCGTTGCGGTAGAGCTGCCGCAATTTGCAGGCGAGGTCTTCGTCCTCGAGCCCTTCGCTGACCGTCTCGGCGGCCTTGATGTCCGCGGCGTCGAGCGGCATCTTAGCCCGCTCGCGCCCAACGTTGACCTCGGGAACGCTGGGCGCTTCCGATGCCTTCGCTGTCGTATCAGCGGCGGCGTCATGCGCATCCCAGTCCGCTATGCTCCAGGAGCGGCTGAACCGGATGTCCTTGATCATCTCGCCGCCCGCGTAGTTGTTGACCTTCTGGATGATGCGGGGCATCTGGTAGCGCGTCTCATTGCTCCAGGCGGGGTTGCGGCAGCAGACGTAGAGCACCTCGCGCTCGATGCGCACAGCCTTGACGTTCTGTGCGTAGGCCTTGCCGACGATATCCTCCCAGTGCCAGAGCACCCAGTGCTGGTAGAACTCGCGCTCCTGCTTGGGACCGAGCTCGTGGATGGCCTTCGGGATGATGCTGACCACCTTCTCGAGACCCGGTGTGCGCTTTGCCATACTGCCACCTCCATTCCGGACAGCCTGTACCGACGGTCAAATCCTCAAGTCGTGATCTGACCGCTCTGGACATGGTAGTACCGCCCCATGCCCTCTGCTGGGAAATAGGCGGCATCCGTCGCGGTGATGAGCGTCTGGATGCGCTCGCGGCGGATGAACTGCAGGAGCTGCTGGCGCCTCTTGACATCGAGTTCGCTCATGACGTCGTCGAGCAAGAGGATGGGGTACTCGCCCGTCTCGGAGCGCAGGAACTCGAGCTCGGCGAGCTTCAGTGAGAGCACGCCGGTACGCTGCTGTCCCTGCGAGCCGAAGGTGCGCAGGTTGATGCCGTTGACCGTCAGCACGAGATCGTCGTGATGCGGGCCATAGCTCGTCGAACCGCGCAGGATATCGGTCTCCTGCGATTTCCTCAGCATTTCATTATACCATGAAGCAAAGCCCTTTGTCATGTCCTCGCCGCCATGTACCTCGTAGCTGACGGTCAGGTTCTCCTGGTCGCTCGAGATGCGCCGCTGCATGAGGTTGGCGAGCATGTTGAGCTTGCGTACGGCCTCGATGCGCTTGCGGATGATCTTCTCGGCGCTCGCTATAAGCTGCTCGTCCCAGAGCGCGAGCATCGACTTGTCGGCGCGCCGCTCGCGGATGCGCTTCAAGAGCGAATTGCGCTGGCTGATGATGCGGTTGAACTCGACGAGCTCGTGGTAGTAGGCAGGGCTTGCCTGCGAGATCTCGCCGTCTAAAAAGCGCCGGCGTCCGGCCGGCGCTCCCTTGATGAGGAACAGGTCCTCTGGTGAGAACAGTACAGTGTTGATGCTGCCGATGAGCTCTTTGAGGCGGATCGGGTGGCCGTTCAAGAGGATGCGGCGTCTCTTGGCCCGGCTGAACTGGAACTCGAGGTGATTCATGACGCCGCGACGGTCGAAGTCGAGGATGATGCAGCCCTCGCCGGCGTCCCAGCGGATGAGCTCGGTGTCGAGATGTGTCCGGTGCGAATGGCCGAGCGAGGCGTAGTAGACGGCCTCGACGACATTCGTCTTGCCCTGGGCATTCGGGCCGAGGAAGATGTTGATGCCCGGCTGCAGCGCGAGCTCGAGCTCAGAATAGTTCCGATAATTTCTCAGCTTTAAAGAACGAACATACATTCTTATATCAGCCTTTCTCGTGGACCTCGTCATGGACGACTTTCCAGGCGCCGAGTCCCTCGACTTCGATGACGTCTCCATCGTGGAGCTGGCGGCGGCGTGCCGACTCGGTCTCGCCATTGCGCTTGATGCGGCGCTCGGCAATCAATGCCTTCGTCTCGCCGCAGGAGCCGAGCACGCCAGCCCACTTGAGGAACTGGTCGAGCTGGATCGTTTCCGTGTCGATCTTGACTTCTTCGATGTTCATATTGGGTCCCCTTTCTGTACTGTCATCATCAATGATTGGTTCTTACCGGCGTGACGATGTAGACAAAGCTGTCATCATCCTCTTCCTGGATGGAAGCCGGGGAGAGTGGCTGGTTGAGGCCGATGCGGCAGGTCTTGCTGTCGATGTTCTTGAGCACGTCGATGATGTACTGCGCATTGAAGGCGATGGCGATGTCCGGGCCGTCGATTTCAGCAGGGATGTACTCCTCGGCGTTGCCGATCTCCGGGTTGTTCGAGGTGATGTGGATCTGGTTGTCAGCGAACTCGAGCTTGATCGTGTTGTAGACGCCGGCTCTGGCAATCAGGGAGATGCGGTCGACGGCAGCAGCAAAAGCAGCCGTATCCGTCTTGATATGCGTCGCGAAATCCGGCGGGATGACGCCGCGGTAGTTCGGGAACTGTCCCTCGATGAGGCGCGAGGTCATGTAGAGATTGTCGAAGGAGAAGCTGATCTGGTTGTAGCTGCAGGAGATCTTGACATCCGTCGGGATGTCCGAAGACATGTTGTGGAGGAGTTCCTGCAGGATGCGCGAGGGGATGATGACCTTGATGTTGCCGATGCTCTGGTCGAAGGTCTCCGACTTGACGGAGAGGCGGTGCGTGTTCGTCGCGGCCATCGTGACTTTGTTCTCGGTGACCTCTAAGGAGCAGCCCGTGAAGACAGGTCTCGCTTCATCGGTGCTGCAGGCAAAGACGGTCTTCTTGATGAGGTCGCGCAGGATGTTGTCCTTGATGGCGAAGTCGAGATTGCCTTCGAGCGGCTGGATGGTCGGGAACTCGGCTGCGTTCATGGAGAGCAGGGTGAATTTGGCCATGGCCGATTCGATGTGGACGATCTTCTCATCTGCTGTGCAGGCAAGTTTGACGTTTTCCCCAGGCAGCTTGCGGACAACTTCCTGGAAATAACGGCCACCCACGGTCAGTTCGCCAGGTTCCTCGATGTCTGCCTCGATGCGGGCAACGAGGCCAATCTCATAATTTGTTGCTTGGAGTTCCAAGGTCGTGCCTTCGGCTCTCAGATAAATACCGGAAAGGATGGGGGTCTGTGGTTTGGTGGCTACCGCGCGTGCGACGATCTGCAGGGCGTTGGTGAGCTCGTTCTTATTGCATGTGATTTTCATACTTTGGGGCCTTCTCTCTTTTTTTTATGATAACTAAAATATTTATATAAATAGCCGACGTAGTAGTAGGCTGTGTGGAAAAGTGGATAAGTCGTCTGAGGTGTTGCTGTTCATCACAGTTTGCTGTGGGTAACTTGTTCATAACAATAGGGGAGGTTATCCACAGTATCCACGGTGATAAACTCCCCTATCGGTTATCCACAATCCATCGACAGGAAATCCAGAGGCTTCTCCACAGGGTTATCCACGGCGGTCTGTGGGGGATTTACATCTTCTGGATGCTCTCGATGAGGTCTTTGATGATCTTATGAAGCTTGGCGTTCTCCTCGCGCTCTTTGGCGATCTTGTCGTAGGCGTGCAGGACGGTCGTATGGTCGCGGCCGCCGAAGAAGTTGCCAATCTGCGGCAGCGAGGTGTCGGTGAGCTCGCGGCAGAGGTACATGGCGATCTGCCGCGGGAACGCGATGCTGCGCGTGCGTTTCTTGGAATGGAGGTCCTCGATGCGGATCTTGAAGTAGGCGGCGACGATCTCCTGGATGACCTCGAGCGTGACCTCTTTCTTATGATTGTTCGGGAAGACGTCCTTGAGGGCCTCGGCGACGACGTCGGTCGTGACGGGCTTGTTGATGAGGGAGGCGTAGGCGACGACGCGCGTCAGGGCTCCCTCGAGCTCACGGATGTTGCTGTCGATGCGGTTGGCGATGAACATCAGGACGTCGTTCGGCACGTCGACGTGGTCGAGCAGCGCCTTGTTCTTGAGGATCGCGATGCGCGTCTCGAGGTCCGGTGCCTGGATGTCGGTGATCAGGCCGCCCTCGAAGCGCGAGCGCAGGCGGTCTTCGAGCTTCTGGACTTCGCGCGGCGGGCGGTCGGACGACAGGATGATCTGCTTGTCGGCGACGTGCAGGGCGTTGAAGGTGTTGAAGAACTCTTCCTGTGTGCTCTGCTTGCCGGAGAGGAACTGGATATCGTCGACCATCAGGACGTCGATGGTCCGGTACTTCTGGCGGAAGAGCTCGGCCTTGCCTTCCTGGATGGCGCGGATGATCTCGTTGGTGAACTGCTCACTTGAGACGTAGAGCACGCGCATCTCGGGGTGGTTCTGCAGCACGCGGTTGCCGATAGCGTGCATGAGGTGGGTCTTACCGAGGCCGACGCCGCCGTACATGAAGAACGGGTTGTAGACCTTGCCCGGCGATTCGGCGACGGCCATGGCCGCCGCATGGGCAAAACGGTTTGAGCTGCCGGTCACGAAGGTCTCGAAGGTGTACTTTGGGTTCAGCGATGAGCGATCGCCCGGCGCGACGATGTGCATGTCGCCGTTGTCGACGGGTGCGGGCGGCTGCTCCTGGAAGAGCGTCCCCTGATTGGGGTCTTCCTTCTTGCGGCTGCTGTGGCCGGCTGCTTCTTTTGCCTCTTTTGTGTCTTGGGCGCTGTCGGCGTCTTTTTCCGGCTTGGCGGGCTCGGGTTCGGGCTCGGGCTGAACGGAGGGCAGGACCAGGAAGTCCACCTTGCGCTTGCTGCCGAGCACGGCGCCGACCGCATCCTCGATGATCGTGAGGTAGTGGCTGGTGATCCAGTCCTTGACGAGGTCGTTCTGCGCGCTGAGGACAAGTCCCGTGGCGGTCAGGGAGATGGGCTTGACCGACTTGAACCACTTGAAGGCTGACTCGGCGAGCGTTTCCTTCATCTTGGTGAGGATCTGCTCCCAAACAGCCTGCAGCTGTGTCTGCTCCATGAAAAAAATCCTTTCCTGCTATTAGAATATGTAGAAACTTTTTCCACAGGTGCATAAGGTTATCCACATTTTTATCCACAGTTGTGGATAAGTATAGTCGTTCCTTGGGTATAGTGGCGGGAAATGTGGATGATATCTTACGGTATCTTACGTTTACGAGCCTTGCCTCGCAGGGCACCAATGGGGTTTTCCGCACAATAATCAACAATATCTTATCAAAAGTAACGGGACTTATCAACAGTTTTTCTGTGGGCAAGTGGCCATAAGCCTGAAAATATCCACAGCCTGACAGCAAAAAGACAAGGGAAAATCCTTGACAGGCCGCGAGTCGGTAGTCTATAATTTGACATAGTTAAAATCTGATACTATGCTTCTATACAGCCAATTAGTCTCAGAGACAAATCCAGAAGGAGGTGTTACACACATGAAACAGACTTTCCAGCCGAACAACCATTGGAGAAAGAAGACCCATGGCTTCCGTGAGCGCATGAAGACGAAGGGCGGCCGTCTCGTTCTGAAGAGAAGACGCCAGCGCGGTAGAAAGAAGCTTTCGGCATAAATCGGATGAGGTCACTTCGGTGGCCTTTTTTGCTTATCTTTTTCCGTTTTACTAACTCGTTCAATTGGATTTTGGGGAAATGCGAATGCTTACCTTACCGAGGAGACGGATCATCAAGCGCCGCAGTGACTTCCAGCGCGTCTATCGGAGCGGCCGCTCTTATGCGAACCGTTACTTCGTGCTGTATGTCTTCCCATCGGATGGGGTGCGCGGCCGCGTCGGCTTTGCCGCGGGCAAGAAACTCGGCTGTGCGGTCACGCGCAACCGCGTCAAGCGCCTGTTGCGCGAGGCCTACCGTCTGAACCAGGACCGCGTCCGCGAGGATGCGGCTCTCTTGCTCGTCGGCCGCAAGCCCATCGTCGATGCCAAGTGCCAGGCCGTGGAGCAGGCTTTTCTGCAGCTCGGCCAGCAGGCTGGCATCTTCAAGGGCTCGAAGAAGGACCTTCGCGTCTTTCATGGGGCCCATCATGGGGTCCGTCCGAAGCATGGGAAATCTACTGCAAGGCAAAAGAGGTCCTGAGCTTGAAGACAATTCTGCTTCTATTGGTGCGGTTCTATCGCGGATTCATTTCGCCGATGTTCCCGCCCTCCTGCCGCTATGTCCCGACGTGTTCTGAATACGCGCTCGAAGCGATCGAGCGTTATGGAGCCCGGCGTGGGGGCTGGCTGGCCCTCAAGCGCATCCTGCGCTGCCACCCGTTCCACAAGGGTGGCTATGATCCCGTGCCGTGAGGCATTGGGGCTGTTTTTCTGTATTACTGGTATTTTTGTGAAGATTAGGATGTGATATATTGGGTTTCTTTGGAACGATATTCGAACCGATCGAGAATCTCCTGCACGTTGTCCTGCAGGCGCTCTATAATGTGACGGATCTGGCAGGCTTCGGCAGCTACGGTGTGGCCATCATCCTGCTGACGATCCTCATCAAGATGCTGCTCTACCCGCTGACGGTCAAGCAGGTCAAGTCGATGAAGGCCATGCAGGAGCTCTCTCCGAAGATGAAGAAGATCCAGGAGAAGTACAAGGACAATCCGCAGGTCATGCAGCAGAAGGTCGGCGCGCTCTACAAGGAGGCCGGTGTCAACCCGCTGGCTGGCTGCCTGCCGCTGCTCATCCAGATGCCAATCCTCATGGGCATGTACTACGCGCTCTACAATTTCACGTATCCGACGCCGGAGTCGGCTGCCTTCCTCTGGCTGCCGAACATGTCGGACCCGGACCCGTACTACATCCTTCCGGTCCTCTCGGCTCTGACGACGTTCCTGCAGCAGAAGCAGACGACGACGGAGATGAATCAGCAGATGAAGATCATGATGACGGTCATGCCGCTCTTCATCGGCTGGATCAGCTTGAACTTCCCATCCGGCCTCGTGCTGTACTGGGTCACGATGAACATCGTCCAGATTACGCAGCAGTGGTGGATGTATCGCCACGACGACAAGAAAAAGGAGGCTGCCTGATATGGCAGATACCATGGAATGGACCGGCCGGACGGTCGAGGCGGCGCTTGAGGCAGCCGCCGCTGACCTCGGCTGTGCGCCAGCGAGCCTGGAGTACACGGTGCTCGAGCAGCCTTCCCGCGGCTTCCTCGGCCTGATCGGCCGCAAGGATGCGCGCATCCGCGTCCGCGATATCGATGGCACCGCAGTGGCTGAGACGAAGGCTGCTGACCCGTCTGCCGATATGGCAGAGCTGGAGACGCGCCTGGAGGAAGAGGTCGAAGAAACGCAGGTGGATGCGCCGGCTAAGGCAGCATCTGCTAAGGCCGCCAAGGCAAAGGATGCTGTGTCGCTGCTCGAACAGGAGCAGCGCGCGCGCAAGTTCCTCGAGGATGTGTTCGCCGCGATGAAGATCGAGGTCGAGCTGCAGCGCTCGGAGACGGAGGAGGGCATCCTCTTCCAGCTCGAGGGCGAGAGCCTCGGCATCCTCATTGGCAAGCACGGGCAGACGCTCGATGCGCTGCAGTACCTGACGAACCTCGCGGCCAACCGCGGCGTTGCAGGCGAGCGCCTGCATGTCCAGCTTGATATCGAGGGCTACCGCGCCCGCCGTGAGGAGACGCTCACGCGCCTCGCAGGCCATCTGGCTGAGAAGGCCTGCCGCATCGGCCAGGAAATCCATCTCGAGCCGATGAACCGCCATGAGCGCAAGATCATCCACATGGCGCTGCAGGACAGCCGCAAGGTATCGACGTACAGCGCTGGCGATGAGCCGCGCCGCTATGTCGTCATCGTGCCGCGCCGCCGCCGTCGGGCGGAGAACAGCCGGCGCAGCCGGGAGAACGAGGACAATTGATTCTGTCCTTAACCCGGCCAGACAGCAAGATACAGAGAGCTGTGAAAGGGCTTTCTCCTTCTGGGAGCAGGCCCTTTTTGCTTTACCTGCCGGGGTCCATGTACTAGAATGATTGAGAACGAAATTGCTTAGAACGACTCGAGATGACTCGAGAGCGAAAGGAAGGGAAGACAGTATGCAGCAGGGAGATACGATCAGTGCCATCGCGACGCCGCAGGGCGAGGGCGGCATCGGCGTCATCCGCATCAGCGGAGAGCATGCGCTGAAGACGGCCGGCAAGGTCTTCGAGGCGAAGAACGGCAAGCCGCTCGTCCTGGCGGGAAGCCATCATGCCGTCTACGGCCATATCGTGGATGAGAAGGGGCAGGTCGTCGACGAGGCGCTGGCCCTCGTCATGCTCGCGCCGCATTCGTATACGGTGGAGGACGTCGTGGAACTGCAGTGCCACGGCGGTCTCATGACGCTGCGCAAGACGTTGGAGCTCACGTGGAAGGCGGGGGCAAGGCCGGCGGAACGCGGCGAGTTCACGAAGCGCGCTTTCCTCAACGGGCGGCTCGACCTCTCGGAGGCGCAGGCCGTCATGGATATCATCCAGGCGCGGACGGAGACGTCGCTGACGATGGCGGCAGGCCATCTGACGGGGCATTTCTCGAAGGGCATCCATGCGATGCGCCACGAGATCCTCGGCATGATTGCCCATATCGAGGCGGCCATCGACTTCCCCGAGGATGAAGTCGACGATGTGCTGACGTACGATATCCAGAAAAATGTGGTTGAGATACGCAACAAAATTGCCGGCCTCTTGCAGACAGCACATGCGGGGCGGATCCTTCGCGACGGACTGCTGACGGCCATCATCGGCAAGCCGAATGTCGGCAAGTCGAGCCTGCTCAATTCCTTACTCCGCGAGGAGCGGGCCATCGTCACGGACGTGCCGGGCACGACGCGCGATTCCATTGAAGAGTACGCTGACGTCGGCGGCATCCCGCTGCGCATCATCGACACGGCGGGTATCCGCGCGACGGACGACGTCGTCGAGCGCATCGGCGTCGAGAAGGCGCGCTCCTATGTCAAGGAAGCCGCTTTGATCCTCGCGCTCTTCGACGCATCACGCCCGCTCGACAGCGAGGATGAAGAGATCCTCAAGCTCGTGCGCGGTCGCGATGCCATCCTGCTGCTCAACAAGGACGACCTGCAACCCGTCGTCACGGCCGAGATGTTGCAAAGGCATGTCAAGAAAGAGGTGCCGGTCATCACGATCTCGACACGCACGCAGGACGGCCTTGAGAATCTCGCAAAGGCCATCACCGCGAAGGTCTATGCGGGCACGCAGGCCGGGCAGGAAGGCACCTTCGTCACGGACGCGCGCCAGGCCGAAGTGCTGCGCCAGGCGGACGAGCACCTCGCGGCGGCCATCCGCACGATTGAGGCGGATATGGGCCTTGACTTCATCTCCATCGACCTGCGCTCCGCCTGGGAGAAACTCGGCGAGCTCACGGGCGAGACAGTCGGCGAGGATATCATCAATGAGATCTTCAGCAAATTCTGCATTGGCAAGTGAGTAAGTTCGTACCTAATATAGATAAGGGGGATTTTTGTTGTTTACCGCTGGATCATACGATGTCATCGTCATTGGCGCTGGCCATGCCGGCGTGGAGGCGGCGCTGGCCGCTGCGCGCATCGGCTGCCGGACGCTTTTGGCGACGCTCTCGATGGATAATATTGCCCTGATGCCCTGCAACCCGTCGGTCGGCGGCCCGGGCAAAGGCCATCTCGTGCGCGAGCTCGATGCGCTCGGCGGCGAGATGGGCGTCAATGCGGACAAGACTTGCATCCAGTTCCGCATGCTCAACACGGGCAAGGGCCCAGCCGTCCACGCATTGCGCGCACAGGCAGACAAGAAGCTCTATCAGTTCACGATGAAAGAGACCTGCGAGAAGACGGAGAACCTCGACGTCAAGCAGATTCTCATCACGGACCTGCTGCTGACTGAGGACAAGAAGGCCGTGCGCGGCGTCCTCGTCGAGACGGGAGAGGTCTACCTCGCGCCGGCCATCATCATGGCGACGGGCACGTATCTCAGGGGCCGCATCATCGTCGGTGAGCACACCTACAGCGGTGGCCCGAACGGGCAGCGCCCAGCCATGAAGTTCTCGGACTCGCTCAAGGCGGCGGGCATCCGGCTCATGCGCTTCAAGACGGGCACGCCGGCCCGCGTCGACGCCCGCACGCTCGACTACGAGAAGATGCAGATCCAGCCGGGCGACGAGGAGGTGCGCAATTTCTCGTTCATGAGTGACGAGCGGACGCGCGAGCAGGTGCCGTGCTGGCTGACCTACACGAACGAAGCGACGCACAAGATCCTGTGCGACAACATGGACCGCGCGCCAATGGCGAACGGCATCATCGAGGGCATCGGTCCGCGTTACTGCCCGTCCATCGAGACGAAGATCCTGCGCTTCCCAGACAAGGACCGCCATCAGCTGTTCCTCGAGCCGGAGGGCCTGCACACGAATGAAGTCTACGTGCAGGGCATGAGCACGAGCATGCCGATGGACGTGCAGCTCGCCTTCCTCAAGACGATACCGGGCCTCGAGCATGCGCACGTCATGCGCGCGGGCTATGCGATCGAGTACGACTGCATCGACCCGACGCAGCTCAAGCCGACGCTGGAGTTCAAGGATATCAAGGGCTTCTTCTCGGCAGGGCAGGCCAATGGCACGTCGGGCTACGAGGAGGCGGCCGCGCAGGGCATCATCGCCGGCATCAATGCGGCCATGTTCATACAGAAGCGAGAGCCTCTCATTCTCAAGCGTTCGGAGGCTTACATCGGCGTGCTCATCGATGACCTCGTGACGAAGGGCACGAATGAGCCGTATCGCATCATGACAAGCCGTGCAGAATATCGTCTCCTTTTGCGCCAGGACAATGCCGACCTGCGCCTGACGCCGTACGGCCGTCGCGTCGGCCTCGTCAAGGATGACCGCTGGGCGCGCTTCACCAGAAAGAAAGAGGCCATCGAAGCGGCGATGAAGCTGCTCAAGGAGACGAATATCAACCCGAGCCAGGAGACGAACGCCCGCCTGCAAGAAGCGGGCATTGAGCCCATCAAGAGCGCGCAGCCGCTCGCCGATTTGCTGCGCCGCCAGCAGGTCGACTATGAGAAGCTGCGCCTCGCATATCCCGAACTGCCGGAGCTTGCGAAGGAAGTTCGCCAGCAGGTGGAGACCTCCATCCTCTACGAGGGCTACATCAAGAAACAGCTCGAGCAGGTTGCGCACATGGAGAAGCTCGAGGCGAAGCTCCTGCCGGAAGATATTGATTATCAGGATGTACCGAGCCTGCGCGATGAGGCGCGCGAGAAACTCGCGGCCATCCGCCCGCGCTCGGTCGGTCAGGCAGGGCGCATCAGCGGTGTCTCGCCGGCCGATGTATCCGTGCTGCTCGTCTGGCTCGAGCAGCAGAAGCGTCTCCATGATGCAGCGAAACAGAATGAGGAAGATTGAGAGGGGGAAGAGCAATGTTTCGAGATGAGATGAAGAAAGCAGCGGAGGACTTCGGCCTGACGCTCGGCGAGAGCCAGCTCACGCAGTTCACGCGCTACTACGAGCTGCTCGTGGAGTGGAATGAGAAAATGAATCTCACTGCCATTACGGAGGAGCATGAAGTCGCCATCAAGCACATGGTCGACTCGCTCTCCGCATACGATCCAGCGCTGTTTGATGGTAAGATATCGATAATTGATGTCGGTACTGGCGCGGGCTTCCCCGGCTTGCCGCTCAAGATCTTCTGCCCGCAGGTGCACCTGACGCTCATGGATTCGCTGAATAAGCGCGTCAACTTTCTGCAGACTGTCGTCGATGAGCTCGACCTCGAAGATGTGGACTGCGTCCATGCGAGAGCAGAGGAGGGGGCGCGCATGAAGAAGTACCGCGAGCAGTATGACCTCGCCGTCTCGCGCGCCGTCGCACGCCTGCCCATTCTCTGCGAGTACTGCCTGCCGTTCGTCAAGCGCGGCGGCCACTTCCTCGCGCTCAAGGGCAGGGCGTATGCTGAGGAAGTCGAGGAAGCGGCGAAAGCCATCAAGGTCATGGGCGGCAGCCAGACCGATGTGCGCGAAGTCCACCTGCCCGGCCTTGATGACAAGCGCGCGGTCATCACCGTAACCAAGACCATGCCGACGCCTAAAGCCTATCCGCGCAAGGCCGGCACACCGGCAAAGAATCCACTTTAATGCGTTTAGACAAAGGGGATGTTTCACGTGAAACATCCCCTTTTACTTTTGGAAGAAAGGAAGAATCCCATTGAAGATTTCCTACACCGTAGATGCTGCCCATGACGGCAGGGAACTGCGCCAACTCGTGCGCGCGCCGCTCGGGCTCTCGGCGAAGCTCTGGAAGCACATCAAGTGGAACGGCACAATCCTCGTTAATGGGAAGCAGCATGGCAATGCCCGCCTGCGCGTCCGTACAGGCGATGAACTGACACTGCTCTGGCAGGAAGCATCGCCTGTCGTACCCGTCAATCTGCCGCTCGACATCCTCTATGAGGACGAAACCTTTCTCGTCGTCAACAAGCCCGCGGACATGATTGTCCATCCGACGCACCGCGCGGCGCGCGATACGCTCGTCCATGCCGTGGCGGGCTATTTCGAGCGCAGGGGAGAAGCAGCCGGTATCCATCCGCTCTATCGGCTCGACCGAGGCACAACGGGCATCGTCATCCTCGCCAAATCCGCGCGCATCCAGCACGCGATGACAAAGCATCACGGCCAGATCTACCGCGAGTATCTAGCACTGGTGCAAGGCTATCTGGACCGCCCAAGTGGCCGAATCGACATGCCCATCGCCCGCGACATCACAAGGGCGAATCACTGGCAGGTGCGCGCCGATGGCAGGCGCGCCCTGACGGAGTACGAGACCATCGCATCGTGGCCATCATATTCCCTGCTCAAGATCCATCTGCTGACCGGCCGCACCCACCAGATCCGCGTCCACTTCGCCGCCATCGGCCATCCTCTTTTAGGCGACACAGCCTACGACGGCCCCCGCGATACAATCCCGCGGCAAGCCCTGCACGCTTGGCGCGTCCACTTCTTCCATCCCGATACTGGCAAAGAGATTCACATCGAAGCCCCCATTCCCGAAGACATGTGCCGACTCATCGGTTCCGACACTGTTTCACGTGAAACATTTAAAGAGGAGATAAAATAGCAAAATAATCTTTGACAGCAAGACTACCGAAATCAATTCGGCATCGATTGCAGAAAGGTTGTGGTTGTTTTGGATACTGTTGTTTGGCAGGCGCATCTCTTACCGGCGCTAGCCATCGGGCTGGCTGCGTTCATGCAGGGCATCACGGGATTTGGGCTCGTGATCATCGCGGCGCAGTGAAATCAAAAATAGGCGTCGATGTTTCACGTGAAACATCGATGCCTATTTTCGTTTATTGTTATCGGTACGGCTCCTCAGTGTTTATGCGCTTCGGCGTAGATGTCCTTGAGCGCTTTCTTGGCGATCTTGCCGGTGGCCAGGCGCGGCATGGAATCGAACTGGTAGAAGATGCGCGGCACTTGCTGCCGATGCGGCATCAGGGGTTCTCTAAGTCACCGTCGTGGTAGAGAAAATCGAGATAGGGGATGGCGGCAAGATACTCCGTCCTCGCGGGGATCCAGCTGTCGGTGTAGAGGATATCGGCCTCTTCGAGGACTTTGCGCTGCGGGTCGTAGCGGACGGCGAAACTCGGGAAGAGCAGGTTGGCGAGGCCGTCCTCGGTGTCGGCCAGCGAGCAGTAGAGCATGCCATCGATGCGCTTCATGTTGAGCTTATCGGTGTAGAGCGGCGGTTCGAGCAGAGGGATCGGGCCCCAGCCTGGCTGTTTGAGATGGGCGTACTCGGGCAGCTGCAGCTGCTTGCAGACCAGGCGGCGGTAGTAGTCGTCAGTGGAGTAGGTGGCAATCGGCAACATGGTCTCGCGCGCGTTCTTGAACTTCAACTCGGTGGCCTGGAACGGTTTCTCGGTGATCTTTGTGATCTTGTAGATGCGCTCGGTGTTATCCGGATAGGAGAGCTCGACGTGGAAGGCATAGAGCTGATCATCGTCCACGGCTCTCGTGAACCGGTTGTAGCGGATCAGGCCCGTCGCTTTGTCGTAGCTCACGCTGTCGACATCGTAGCCTACGTCACAGACCTTCTTGAGCAGGGAGCTGTTCTGGGCAAATTTCTGGAAGTAGGCCGTGCCGTAGGGCAGCTCGCCTGCCTTGCCCTGGCTGTGCTTGAGGCCTTCGATGACGGCCTTGAGCTCCCGGTTCTCGCCCTCGATGTTGATCTGCTGGATGGCCTGGTTGAGGTCGACCTGGTCGAGCTGGATGTAGGCCGTCAGATGGCAGGTGACGAGCGTGTAGCCGTCGCTCGTCTTGCTCGTCGCATATGACTCGTTCTGGACGGCGAGGATGTTGCCGGATATGGACTGAATCTCATCCTCAGTAAGTACCTGATTGTGCGTCTTAGAATAACTCTGGACAAAAACGCCGGCCTTCTCCGTTGCGAGGCGCAGGGCATCCTTGTGTGCTTCTTCGCGGGCCTTCTTGAGCCCGGCTTCGGAGGTGTCGTCCGTCAGATAACTGCCCGTCACCTCGACCGTCTCGATATGGGCATTGCCGTGCCATTCGGCATAGGCAGGTGCTGCTGCGACGAGTACGGGTACCATGGCCAGTACACCGATTTTCTGGAACATCAAAATCGCCTCATTTCTCGTATCTCACGTGTATCTGTGTCTTTCTTTTATTGTATCGCAAATGAGAAAACAAGCAAGAATTTTGTAATAATCTAATCTGTAAGGTACAGGGCGTTTTGATCCTATGCGGCTTCTGGACATGAAAAAGGCTGCCGGACTTGCGGCAGCCTTTTGCTGTATGTGAGGAAAAGCAGGATGGGAATATGGTAAGCCAAGGAGTGGTGTGTTTTATTTCTGCGGGTAGAAGCCGGACGGCTGTCCCGAGAGATTGATGAGGATGTTCTTCATCTGCGTATAGTGCTCGAGGATGACTTTGTGCGTCTCGCGTCCGATACCGGACTGCTTGTAGCCGCCGAACGGCGAGCCTTCAGGAATCTGGTTGTACGTGTTGACCCAGACGCGGCCCGTCTCGATGGAGCTAGCAACACGGAAGGCACGGTTGATATCTTGTGTCCAGACAGCGCCGCCAAGGCCGTAATCGCTGTCGTTGGCCATCTTGATCACTTCTTCTTCCGTCTTGAACTTGATGACGACGGCGACAGGTCCAAAAATCTCTTCGCGGGCGACGCGCATATCGTTCGTAGCATTTGTGATGAGCGTCGGCTTCATGAAGATGCCGTTCTTGAGCGCACCGTCAGTTGCCTGCTCACCGCCGCAGGCGATGGTCGCACCTTCTTCTTTAGCGAGTTCGACATAGGAGAGAACCTTATCGAGCTGAGCTTTATAGATCGTCGCACCGAGCTGCGTATCTTCCTTCCACGGCAGGCCAATCTTGACTTTGTTGAAGCGTTTGGCGAGTTCTGCTACAAATTCGTCATAGATATCTTCCTGAACGAAGATGCGCGAACCAGCGCAGCAGACCTGCCCCTGATTGAAGAGGATGCCGAGCTGGGCACCATCATAAGCCTGTTCGAGGTTGCAGTCCGCGAAGAAGATGTTCGCGGATTTGCCGCCGAGCTCAAGCGTGGCCGGAATGAGTTTTTCGGCCGCAGCCTTGGCAACGGAAAGACCGACTTCCGTTGAACCTGTGAATGCCAGTTTGCAGAAGCCCTTGTGGTCAAGCATGTACTGGCCGGCTTTTGAGCCTGCGCCCGTGATGACGTTGAATACACCTGGCGGCAGGACATCCTTGATGAGATCGGCAAAGTACAGCACGGAGAGGGAGGTCGTCTTTGACGGCTTCAGGACCGTGCAGCAGCCGCTGGCGAGTACCGGTGCGAGTTTCCACGCGGCCATGAGGAAGGGGAAGTTCCACGGTACGATCTGGCCGACAACGCCAATCGGTTCACGCAGGATGATGCTCATGGTCGTATTATCGAGCATCGTAGCGGTGCCTTCCTCCGCGAGGATGCAGCCGGCAAAATAACGGAAATGAGCAGCGGAAAGCGGCACATCGATGTTCTTTGTCTCGCGGATGGGCTTGCCATTGTCGAGGGTCTCGATGAGAGCAAGCTCGTCCGTATGTGCGTCGATGATGTCGGCAATCTTGTTGAGAAGGGCAGCACGCTCCTTGACCGTGGTATTCTTCCACGTGGCAAAGGCTCTCCAGGCTGCGTCTACGGCAGCATCGACATCCTGCGATGTGGCTTCTGAACAACTGGCGAGTTTGTCACCAGTCGCAGGGCAAAAAGAATCAAATGTCTTGCCATCGGCTGACGGACGCCAGGCCCCGTCGATGAAAAGGCCATACTGGCTGTTCAGTTTCGTTTCTGGAATCATGCGAATCCCTCCTATATATCTGGACTAAAAGGTAACGTTTCTTTATGTAATAGCTTTTTGCTTTACATGCATTACGACGCCTGTTTCTCTACTCCGGCATCTCTTGCTCCCGGAGCATTTTTTATGGATTCAGGCAGGCCTTTCAACTCAGGACGAGTGATCAGGCGGCCAAGGCGTGTCCCCGAGAGATAATTGAAGATCCATTTAAACGTGACGGTGATATTGGCATGGAACCCTGCTTTCGTGAGCAGATGGATCCAGAGCCAGGCCGACCAGGCGAGAAAACCGCGGCCGCGCAGAGGGCCTGCTTCCATGACGGCTTCACTGTTGCCGATGATGGCCATGACGCCTTTGCTCTTGTAATGGAGGTGTTCCATCTCTTCCCCGCGTACATCATGCAGGATGTTCTTGGCGGCGAGCTCTCCTTCCGCCAGCGCAACGGGGGCAAGCGTCGGCAGAGGACGCTGTTCACCGGGCGGTGTGTAGCTTGAGCAGTCCCCAATAGCAAAGACATCCTGCATGCATGGGACACGGATCGTATCATCGATGAGCAGGCGTTTGCCGCGGTCTTTTTCGCAGGCAAAGCTGTTGAGGCAGTCCACAGGGCGTACACCTGCTGACCAGACAACCGTTTTCGCCTTGATCGTGGAGCAAGGCGCATCTTTGGGCGCATTCATCGGACGGTAGGAAAGCGTCTCTCCGTCGTAGCCCGTCACGAGCATGGAGCACTGTACGTCAATGCGTTTTTTCTGCAGGACCTTGAGTGTCTCTATACGGAGCTTTTCGGACATCATGCTGAGCACGCATGGGTCGGCGCCAATCAGATGGATGCTGACTTCCTCAAAGTCAATATGGTGAAACTCTTTCTGCAGGACATCGTAAACGAGCTCGGATACGCCGCCTGCCCCTTCAACACCAATCGGGCCAGCGCCGACAAAGACAAAGGTCAGCAGAGCCTTGCGCTTTTCAGGGTCGGTCTCAGCAGAAGCTTCTTCAAAGACACTCAAGAGATGGCTGCGGATGCGGATGGCGTCCTGCAAGGTCTTCAATGGGAATGCGTTTCGTTCTACTTCTTTATTGCCAAAGAAATTTGGCGTCGAGCCAAGAGCGATGATGAGATAGTCGTAGGGAACATCCCCGTGACTCGTCTTGACAATCTTTGCTTCTGGCTGGATGCCGCGGACTTCTGCTAAAAGGAAATCCACGTTATTTGCTTTTTTGAAGAAACCACGAATGGGGTAGACGACCTCATCCGTCGAGAGCATCGACGTCGCTACCTGATAAAGGAGCGGCTGGAAGACCTGGTAGTTGTTGTGATCGATGATCAGCACATCCACCGGCTGATTGGCCAGCTGCTGCGCTGCTTTGATGCCGCCGATACCTCCACCGAGGATGACGACACGCGGCCGTTCTTTCATGTCCGATCCCGCCTTTCTATTCAAGGATGAAGGGAATATGCTCGTGTAGCGGAGAACGCCTAAGTGACGTTTATCACATTTTGATACTCACTTCGTCTCAATATTTATTATCCTTTAGGTATATTATACACTTATTTTTCAGAAACATAAAATACTAAAAATTTATAATGTATAGCATATTGATATCCTTTATCATGAAGCAAAATAAAAATCCCGGCGGAAATGCGCCGGGATTTTGCTGTCGATATTTGGTGGATCAGTGATGGAACAGGCGGATGTGCGTCATGGCCATCGTCATGTTGTATTTGTCGGCCGTCTCGATGACATTGTCGTCGCGGATGGAGCCGCCGGTCTGGGCGACATAGGTCACGCCGCTCTTGTGGGCGCGCTCGATGTTGTCGCCGAACGGGAAGAAGGCATCGGAGCCGAGGGAGACGCCAGTCTCCTTCTTGAGCCAGGCCTTTTTCTCCTCACGCGTGAAGACGGGCGGCTTCTCGGTGAAGACGCGCTTCCAGTCATCGGTCTCCAGGAGGTCTTCCCACTCTTCGCCGATGTAGACGTCGATGGCGTTGTCGCGGTCCGGGCGGCGGACTTCCGGCTTGAACGGCAGGTTGAGGACCTGCGGGCTCTGGCGCAGGAACCAGTTGTCGGCCTTCGTGCCGGCAAGGCGCGTGCAGTGGACGCGGCTCTGCTGGCCGGCGCCGATGCCGATGGCCTGGCCATCCTTCGTGTAGCAGACGGAGTTGGACTGCGTGTACTTGAGCGTGATCAGGGCGATCAGCAGGTCGCGCTTGGCGTTCTCCGGCAGGTCGTGGTTCTTCGTCGCGATGTCTTTGAGGCAGTCTTCCGTGATGGCGACGTTGTTGCGCTTCTGCTCGAAGGTGACGCCGAAGACCTGCTTGCGCTCGAGCTCTGCCGGCTGATAGGCGGGGTCCATCTGCAGGATCAGGTACGTGCCCTTGCGCTTCGACTTGAGGATCTCGAGAGCCTCTGGCGAATACGATGGCGCGATGATGCCGTCGGAGACCTCGCGCTTGAGGAAGGAAGCCGTCTGGGCATCGCACTCGTCGGACAGGGCGACGAAATCGCCGTAGGAGCTCATGCGGTCCGCGCCGCGCGCGCGGATGTAAGCCGTGGCAATCGGGGAAAGCTCTACGCCTTCGACGAAGTAGACTTTCTCGAGGACGGGGGAGAGGGGAACGGCGACGGCAGCGCCTGCCGGGCTGACGTGCTTGAAAGAAGCGGCAGCCGGAAGGCCGGTGGCCTCGCGCAGCTCGCGGACGAGCTGCCAGCTGTTCATCGCGTCGAGCAGGTTGATGTAGCCCGGACGGCCGTTGAGGACGGTGAACGGCAGCTCAGCATCGTGCTCCATGAAGACACGGGCTGGCTTCTGGTTCGGGTTGCATCCGTATTTGAGTTCCAGTTCTTTCATTTCCTATTGCTCCTTTTTCACATACAAAAAAAGCCGACACAAATCCAGGCTGTGCCCAGACGGTCGGCTCTTCTTCCCTGTGCTCCCTGTGGTCATCCACTTCCGTCAGTTGCACAGCATCTAGTTAAAATCTATCATCCTCATGGCCTTTTGTCAAGGGCTGTACTGGTCCGAAAAAATAACCGTCATCCCTGTTTTCTTCGGGGCTTTTATGGTATGATTAAAGATGATAAACGCCATACTATGGTTTTGAATCAGTCAATATGCTAGCAATTCTCAATTCAAGGGGGACTTCCATTATGTTGAAAAGTATTGCAGTCTTGACGAGCGGCGGCGACAGCCCAGGCATGAACGCAGCAGCTCGCGCTGTCGTCCGTACGGCTCTGTACGAGGGTGTCAAGGTATGGGGCATCCGCGGCGGCTATCACGGTCTGCTGGAAGAGGATATGTTTGAGATGAAGTCCAGGGATGTCAGTGATATCATCCAGCGCGGTGGTACGTTCCTCGGCACGGCGCGCTGCAAACGCTGGAAGACGCCGGAAGGCCGCATGATGGGCTACAAGCATCTGACGGACCGCGGCATCGAGGGCCTCTGTGTCATCGGCGGCGACGGCTCGCTGCGCGGCGCATCGCTGCTCTCGAAGGAGACGGGCATCCCTATCGTCGGCCTGCCGGGCACGATCGACAACGATGTCTGGGGCTCTGACTACACGATCGGCTGCGATACGGCTGCGAATACGATCATCGATGCGATCAACAAGCTGCGCGATACGGCTTCGGCACATCGCCGCGTCATCGTCCTCGAGGTCATGGGCCGCAACTGCGGCTGGCTGGCTCTCGTCTCGGGCATCTCGGGCGGCGCTGAGTACATCCTCGTGCCGGAGGAGGAGTACAACCTCGATGAGATCTGCGACAACATGACGGAAGCCTATAAGAGGGGCAAGCGCTACATCCTCGTCGTCGTGGCAGAGGGTGCTGGCAGCGGCCAGGAGATTGGCCAGTACATCGCGGAGAAGACGCAGCTCGATACGCGCGTCTCGGTCCTCGGCCACATCCAGCGCGGCGGTTCGCCGTCGGTCATCGACCGCGTCCGCGCCAGCCAGCTCGGCGAGCAGGCTGCTCTCGCACTGATCTCGGGCCTGTCGGACATCGTCTTCGGCTACAGCAAGGGCCGCGTTGTCTCGATCGACCTGCACGATGCAGTCAACAACAAGAAGATCCTCGACCCGGACTACCTGCACCTCGCAAAGGTACTGTTCTGATTGACGATACTCGGATAACGGCAAAGGAGCCCGTTTCTTCATCCACTCGGATGGGAAACGGGCTCCTTTTTTGATGCAGATGTAGTGGACGGGCGAGCAGGGCTGCACAACGCTACGCTTTTGTGCAGCCCTGCTCGCCCGAAGGTGCTTCTTGTGCAACTTAGCTCGATTGAAGGCACTGTTGTGGGCAACGCAGTTCTTAGCATGCGATTTTAACTCGGTTAGTAGGCGGGGGCAGGTTTTTCGCATGCGAGCACGGTGAAGGCGTAAGCCGTAACTTCAGGAGGGGGCTGTGTTTCGCCTGCAGGAGCGCAGCGATAGCCCGCAGGGCTGAGCCCTGATAATCTTGGGCATAGAGATGCGATGTGAGAACGCCGCGGCAGGCGGCGGGGGGGCATCGAGAGGATATCGTATCATAGGGCTCATTTAGCGGAGCGACGAAGCCGAAATATAGCCCCCTCCGTCCACACGCATGTGTCTTGCCCATTGATCTTACTCTACACCAACAATCTGTTTAGCCAACTTCACTGCCTTGACGCCATCGGCTGCATAGGCGTCGGCGCCGCAGCTGTCGGCGTAGTCTTGAGTGACGGCGGCGCCGCCAATCATGACTTTGGCGCGTGCGCCGGCGCGGCGCAGTTTGTCGATGACTTTATCGATCTGAGGCATGGTCGTCGTCATCAGGGCGGCGAGGCCGACGACGTCGGCATTTTGCTCGAGGGCAGTCTCGACGATGGTATCGGCCTCGACGTCCTTGCCGAGGTCGATGACCTTGAAGCCGGAGTTCGCGAGCAGCGCGCCCGTGATGTTCTTGCCGAGGTCGTGGACGTCGCCTTTGACGGTGGCGATGACGAAGGTGCCCTTATCGGCTTCGGCGCTCGCGGGGATGAGTTCCTTGAGCTTGTCGAACGCCGCGCGCATCGTCTCGGCCGACAGCAGGACCTGCGGCAGGAACATGCGGCCGGAGCCGAAGTCCTCGCCAATCTCGGTCATGGCGGCTGTCAGGCCTTTCTCGGTGATCTCGTTGCTCGACTTGCCCTCCTGCAGGGCCTGGACGACGAGGCCGACGATGATGTCTTTCTCGCCTTCGATGACGGCCTGCTTGATCGCGTCGAGGATCGGCAGGTCGGTCGTCTTCATGACGGCGGCCTTCTTCGGCACGGCGAGGTTTGCCTCGTCCTGGCTGAAGGCGAGGCCGCAGGGGTCGTCGCCTAAAAGGGCAGCGCTGGCCTTCAGGGCCTTCTGCATCGATTCGTCGTACGGGTTCATGATCGGGGCGTCGAGGCCAGCGGCGAGGCACATCGCGAAGAAGGTGCTGTTGATCAGCGGGCGGTTCGGCAGGCCGAACGAGATGTTCGAGAGGCCCATCGTCGATGGATAGCCGAGGCGCTGGCGGTAGAGCTGCAGGGTCTTGAGTACTTCGCGGCAGGCGTTCTTGTCGGCGGAGACGGTCATGACGAGGGCGTCGAGTAGGAAGTCGCCGTCATCGAGGCCGTTTTCCTTCGCCTTGCCGACGATGTACTCGATGGCCTTGAGGCGGTCCTCGGCCGTCTTGGGCACGCCGTCTTCGGTGATCGGCAGGCAGAGGATGGCGGCGCCGTACTTCTTAGCCAGCGGCAGGAAGTCGCGGATGCGGTCGTCTTCGGCCGTTACCGAGTTAATCAGGGCGCGGCCCGGATAGGCGCGCAGGCCGGCCTCGAGCGCGGCGGCATCGCTCGTGTCGATGGCGAGCGGGGCGTCCGTGAGCTGGGCAATCTCGGTCACGGCCTGCTTCATGGCCTTGGTGGCATCGATGCCGGCCACGCCCATGTTGACGTCGAGCAGCCTTGCACCGGCCTTGACCTGGTTCACGGCCTCTTTCTTGACGGAGAGCAGGGAGCCTTCACGGATCTCGGCGGCGAGTTTCTTGCGGCCTGTCGGGTTGATGCGCTCGCCAATCAGGACGGTCGGCAGGTCCTTGTCGACGCAGACCGAGCGGCTGCGGCTGGCGAGCCAGAGGCGCTTCGGCAGCGGCTCGCGCACGGGCTCAGCTTGTCTCTCGAGCGCAGCGCGCAGCGCGCGGATGTGAGCTGGTGTCGTGCCGCAGCAGCCGCCGAGGTAGGTGGCACCGGCGGCGAGGAGCTTCGGGCCCCAGCTGCCGAAGTCCTCAGGACCCATCGGGAAATGCGTCACACCGTCAACGAGCTTCGGCATGCCGGCGTTCGGCTGGACGCTGATTGGGCAGTCGCAGCTGGCGGCGAGTGTCTTGACGATCGGCACGAGCTGCTCCGGTCCGAGCGAGCAGTTGACGCCGATGATGTCCGCGCCCATGTGGGAGAGGATGATGGCGGCCGACTGCGGGTCGGTGCCCGTGACCGTGCGGCCGTCGTCGCTGTAGGTCAGCTGGCAGATGACCGGGATCTCTGGTGCGACCTCCTTGGAGGCGAGCAGGGCGGCGCGCATCTCCTGGATGTCGATGCAGGTCTCGATGATGAAGTAGTCGACGCCGGCCTTGGCGAGTGCGCTGGCCTGCTCCTTGAAGCACGCATAGGCCTCTTCGAAATCGAGGTCGCCGAGCGGGCTGATGAAGCGGCCCGTCGGGCCCATGGAGCCGGCGACCTTGGCGCGCGTGCCGGCAGCTTCTTTGGCAATACGGACGGCTGCCGTGTTGAGCTCTTCGACGCGGTCCTCGAGGCCGTAATGGTCGAGCTTGAGGCGGCTGGCGCCGAAGGTGTTCGTCTCGATGATGGTCGCGCCGGCCTCGATGTAGGCCTCGTGGATGTGCCGGACGACTTCCGGGTGGTCGATGTTCATGAGTTCGGGACAGCCGCCCGCCTTTAGACCGCCAGCCTGCAGCATCGTGCCCATGGCACCGTCAAAGATGTGGATCATAGCCAATTCCTCCAGAATGTTCCTGATACGTGATTCCTGATGTTCTTGCTCAAAGATTCTATTGACATAGTAATGCAGTATGAATTCTATGTCAATGCTTTTGTCTCCCGCTCACTTGACCGCCTTGCGGGAGGGGCAGTCGACTTTGTCGCAGGCGGCACAGCCGTTGGGGGAGTGCGCTGCTTCTTCTGAGCCCTTGACTTCCTTATATAGGCCGATGATGGCCGTGACGCTCTTGCGCGGCACGAGCATTTTCGACTCGGACAGCGAGATGCCGATGGTCTCGCACTTTGTCACGCGGATGAGCTCGGGCTGTTGGTCGAGCGGCCAGTCGCCGTAGCCGGGGCTGAAGCGCCAGCGCATGCCATAGCCCTGTGCGGCCATCTTCGGCTTGATGGCCTTCTCCATGCCGTCGGCCAGCTGCTCGACAGCCGTGGTCGCGGCGGCGTCGAGCAGGACGCTGCTCGCGTACTCGCCATCGGCAAAGCGCTTCGTGACCATGTCCTCGATGGCATCGCCGACCGTGACGGCGAGCAGGATGACCTTGTCACAGCCGGAGAGATGCTTGCCAATCTTTGTTCCCTCGATGTGGAAGAGTGGGTCGGCCTTCACGATCTGCTTCTCGCAGTCGTAGTCGTAGAGCTGCCAGATGCCGCGTGGCTCGGCGAGCAGGCGGGCGTCCTGGCAGGCATCCTCGATGAGGCGTTCATCAAAATCCTTGGCGCGCATGAGCCCTGCATAGCGGCGCGTCTCCTTCGGGTCAATCTTCAGCAGTGGGGCATTGTAGACAGGCATGGATATTCCTCCCCGTAATTTTTTAAAATGTTTCACGTGAAACAATGGCATTTTCGCGATTTCTATATTATGATATAGGGTATACAGCGCGGAGGAGCCGTGACGGATGGCAGAGGCTCCTGCCGCACAAGCATTACAAATGTTACAATGTAACAATTATACTGATTCTAGCACGCTTTTACAAGGATAGCTGTGCACTTGTTTACGATTGCAGGACAGAATGGTATGGGAAATCAAAGAAAGTGGTGAAATTCGTGGCAAAGGCAAAGATCATTGCAGTAGCCAATCAGAAGGGCGGCGTCGGCAAGACGACGACATCGGTGAACCTCGCGGCATGTCTGGCGGCAAAGGAGAAGAAGGTCCTGCTCGTCGACTGTGACCCGCAGGGCAATGCGTCGAGCGGCTATGGCATCGACAAGTCAGCGCTCGCGACGACGATCTATCAGGTCATCATCAACGGTGCGGCGGTGCAGGATGCCATCATCAAGACGGAATTCGGCGTCGACGTGCTGCCGGCTAACATCGAACTGGCCGGTGCCGAGGTCGAGCTCGTCGCAGCCATCTCGCGTGAGACACGGCTCAAGCGGGCGCTCGAGCCGGTCGAGCAGGACTACGACTACATCCTCATCGACTGCCCGCCGTCGCTCGGCCTCTTGACGCTCAACTCGCTAGCCGCAGCAGACTCCGTGCTCATGCCGATCCAGTGCGAGTTCTACGCGCTCGAGGGCGTCTCGCAGCTCATGAACACGATTGAACTCGTGCGCACGAATCTCAATCCGCATCTCGAGGTCGAAGGCGTGCTCATGACGATGTACGATGGCCGCACGCGGCTCGCGGAACAGGTCGTCGCTGAGGTCCGCGAGAATTTCGGCGAGCTCGTCTACAAGACGATGATCCCGCGCACGGTCCGCCTCAGCGAGGCGCCGTCGTACGGCGAGCCCATTCTCTACTACGACAAGCGTTCCAAAGGAACGGACACCTATATGAAGCTGGCAGAAGAGGTGATGGCACATGGTGAGTAAGGGACACGGCGGCCTCGGCAAAGGACTCGGCGCGCTCTTGAAGAACCGCGAGATCACACCGGCCAAAGACCAGGTGCAGGAAATCGCGGCCGATGAGATCCGGGCCAACCGCTATCAGCCGCGCCAGAATTTCGACGAGGCGGCGCTCGAGGACCTCAGCGAGTCCATCCGCCAGTACGGCATCTTGCAGCCCCTGATCGTCCGGCGCCTGCCGGAGAAGGGCTACGAGCTCATCGCCGGTGAGCGCCGCCTGCGCGCCGCCCGCAAAGCAGGACTTGAAAAAGTACCGGCACTTGTGCGAGAATATAACGATGCAGAGATCAGCGAGATTGCTCTGATTGAGAATATCCAGCGCGAGAACCTCAATATCATCGAGGAGGCAGAGGCCTACGCTTTCCTCATGCAGAACTTCCAGCTGACGCAGGAGATGCTCGCGAAGAAGGTCGGCCGCAGCCGCCCGCACATCGCCAACTCGCTGCGCCTCCTGGAGCTCGCAGAGCCTGTCCAGGACAAGCTCATCGCAGGTGAACTGCTCATGGGGCAGGCACGGCCGCTGCTCGCGCTCAAGGATGAGGCACTGCAGGTCAAGGCGTCGGAGCACATCCTCGCGGAGCACCTGTCCTCGCGCCAGGCGGAAGAACTCGTGCGCTGCCTGCTCGATAACCCCGCCTACCTCGACGCAGAGGCGGGTGGGCCGGAAGACGAGACCGCAGAGGCTCAGGAAACGCAGGAAGCTCAGCAGGATGCATTCTATCAGGATGCTGTGGGCCGGCTCAACGAGTACCTCGGCACGAAGGTGCGCATCCGCCCCGGCAAGAAAAAGAGCCGCATCGAGATCGAGTTCTACTCCGAAGACGACCTCGAGCGCCTGCTAGAGCTTCTCGAGGGACAGAAGGACTCACATCCGACTCCGCCCGAGCACTTCTCTGTCTGATCTTGACGGCATTGTTTCACGTGAAACATCGTCATCTATTTACCGTATCTTATGAAGGAGCATTCAATAGACAATGGATATTCAGGAAATCACGAAATTTGCCCTAAATAACATCATCCCGATCCTCGCTGGTCTCGGCGTCATCGCCGTCATCCTGCTGGCGCTGCTCATCAACCTCTACATGAAGGTCAGCTACATGAAGAAGCGCTACCGCAAGATGATGACAGGCGCGGATGGCGCGAACCTCGAGCGCATGCTCATCGGCCATCTCAACGAGATCCAGGAGGTATCGGAGGAGAACGCCGCAATCAAGCGCGAGAACGAGCGCCTCGATGGCCTGCTGCAGCTCGCCATCACGCGCGTCGGCGTCGTGCGCTTCCGCGCGTTCGACGATATGGGCAGTGACCTGAGCTATGCCGTTGCACTTCTCGACTCCTACAATGACGGCGTCATCCTCACGAGCATCTTCGGCCGCGAGGATTCGCGTAGCTACGTCAAGCCGGTCGAGAAGGGCCAGTCGACGTACCAGCTGATGCCGGAAGAGCAGCAGGCTCTCGACGAGGCAATGCGCAAGGGCGCATCAGCCTGAGCCATGAAATAAGCTTTGAATTGCGGTAAATCCTATGCTATAATAGGCGTAAGATTTACCGCATCATTTTTTCCAGTAAATTTTTCCAGTAATTCAAAGGCAGTTCTGATCCAGGGAGCGTATCATTTCCGTGGATTATTTTTTTGTTTGGAGGTTTCATCTTTGGCTAAGAGCGAAGAACAGAAAGCGCAGAAGGCAGCCCCTGCACCGGAGCAGGAGGGCGTGACCGAGCAGACGACGGTGATGGCCCCTCTGTCAGACGAGGCAGTCAAGGCTGCGGCAGAAGCTGAGAAGGCAAAGGACGAGAAAGCAAAAGACACGAAGAAGAAAAAGGCCAAGAAGAAGCAGACGATCTATACGATCAAGCTGATCCCCGATGATGATGGCGACACGAAGAGCATCCGCCTGTCGGAGCGCGTGCTCAAATACGGCATTGCCTCAGTGGCGGCCGGTGCGCTGCTCTTCGTCGGCGCGTTCAGCTACTCGGTCTACAGCACGTTCGCTAACCAGAACGGTGCCGCAGAGATCCATGAGCTGCGCGAGGTCAACAATATCCAGCAGGAACAGCTGCTGCAGCTCTCCAAGAAGGCCAATGCGCTGCAGGATGAGATCGACCAGCTCACGCAGCTCGAGTCGGACCTGCGCCGCATGTCGGGCGCGAGCCCCGCACAGGATGATGGCTCGGGCGACGGCAGCGGCCTGACGAATGACGGCACGAGCGGCCAGCACGATGGCCAGGGTGGCCCGTACGCACAGCAGCCGAGTCTCGACAACGTCAGCGAGGCCCTCGACAATGTCGCGAAGGACATCGAGAAGCGTCGCGCCTCGCTGCTCGCGCTGCAGGAAGAGCTCAAGGCACAGCAGGAGTCGATGGGAACGCCGGGCATGGTCTCGCTGCCGGGCTTGCTCGTCGGCAGCACGGTGTCGGTCACGACGCCGACGGGCTGGCCGGCGCGCGGTGAGGTCAGCTCGCCGTACGGCCTGCGCTGGAACGGTTCGGACTTCCATCCGGGCATCGATATCGCCAACGACATGGGCACGCCGATTGTCGCGACGGCTGACGGCACGGTCACCACGGCTGGCTGGAATGCGGGCGGTTACGGCAACATGGTCGACATTGACCACGGCAACGGTGTCACGACGCGCTACGGCCATGCGATGCAGGTCGTCGTCAGCGCCGGCCAGCACGTGCGCCGCGGCCAGATCATCGCCTACATGGGCAGCACGGGCTTCTCGACGGGCCCGCATGTCCACTACGAGGTCCGCATCAACGGCCAGGCGGTCAACCCGGTCAGCTACCTCTGATACTAGAACAAATAGAATGAGACTCTGTATCAACGCGTTCTCTCGCGTTGATGCGGGGTCTCTTTTCTTTTTGCACGAAATCGAAACAAAATAAAAAGGAATAATCGTTCGATAAGGCGTATCCATGTATACATGTTAAGTTATGGTTGACATGTTAAGTATACATTTTTATAATAGAAGTTACGTAACGCCATATGCATTGTGCAAACACATTTGTGTATTGATTCTATGTAGGATAGAAAGCTAGAAGGATAGAAGGAGAGACCGCTATGTGTCGGATAGGTTCCATAAAGAGTAAAGTACCCATTCAGCCCTCCAAGGCACTGCATCTCATGCTTCCGCAGCAGGAAGGTCATGATAACTCAGGTTTCGCCATGGTCATGCAGGACCTGTACGGAATCTTTTCCAATTATAAGGACAAGCCCCTGTTGTCGCTGGCCTGCACGCAGCGCGGTGCCCAGCTCGTCGAGGAGTACATGGACACGCACAACTTCGTGCAGCTGGCCGAGTGGATCCCGGTCCCGGACAAGCAGCCGGGCCTCGACATCCAGGCCATGCCGTACTACATCTTCCGCAACTACGATTATCCGGAAGATGCAGAACACATGACGAAGGAGCAGAAGGAGGACCTGCTGCTCGACACGCGCCTGGCCCTGCGCAAGATCCTCGAGAAGGAGAATGCCGGCTACGTCTACTCGTTCTGGCCGGATGTGCTGACGCTCAAGGAGATCGGCGACCCGCGCGACATCGCGACGTACTTCCACCTCTGGGATGACAATGGCTGCCTCGTCGCCAAGTCCATCGTCGCCCAGTGCCGCCAGAACACGAACTACGACATCGTCCGTTATGCGGCACACCCGTTCTTCCTGCAGGGCTACACGCTCTGCGCGAACGGTGAGAACACCTTCTACACGAAGAACAAGGAATTCCAGAAATCCCTGCACCGTGGCTACATCGGCTTTGAGTCCGACTCCCAGTGCTTCCTCAATACGCTCCATTACGTCCATCACGAGCTCAAGTGGCCGCTGACGTACTACAAGCACGTCATCACGCCGCTGCCGTTCGAGGAGATCGCTGAGCGCCCCGACAAGGATGTCCTGATCGCCATCCGCCAGAGCCTCGCGAACCTCGAGATCAACGGCCCGAACACGATCATCGGCGTCCTGCCGGACAAGAAGATGATCACCTGCTGTGATTCCAAGAAGCTGCGCCCGGTTGTCGTCGGACGCACGGATGACATGGTGGCCATCTCGTCCGAGGTTTGTGGTCTCAATGAGATCATGCCGGACCGTGACCAGACAAAGGATATCTACCCGAATGAACGTGAAATCGTTGTGATTGACAACGACCTGGAGGTACAGAGATGGAAGCAGTAAAGACTCAAGATGTGGGCGTCAATGACCTGCCCTGGATAATCGAATATCATCCCGATCGCTGCACGATGTGCGGCAGCTGCGTGGCATCCTGCTCCTTCAAGGCCATCAAGGTAGCGGTCCGCGGCCAGTCCCTGACGGTGTCGGAAAAGCCGGTGCCGGAGCCGAAGAAGATTCATCGCGTGCGCCCGGTCATCAAGCAGGTCGCGAGCCTCACGGATTTCTGCCGCGGCTGCGGCATCTGCGAGAAGGTCTGCCCGAATGATGCCATTCATCCTGTCCGCAACCCGGATACGCGCAAAACCTTGCTCTCGAAGGACCACGGCCCCATCAAGCGCGGCGGCCGCACGAACCTCAACGCACAGCGCACGCTCGACTCGATTGTCGTCGGCCGCATCTCGCAGATGACGGACCCGTCGCTCGATGCCGCGCGCCACACCTTCGACATCCGCTCGCCGTTCGGCCGCGTGCTCTCGGCTAAGGAGCTGCCGTTTGCCATCAAGGACGGCAAGCTCGTCGAGACGAAGCACACGCCGCCGGTACACTGGATCTACCCGCTGATCTTCTCCGATATGTCCATCGGCGCGCTGTCGACGCGCGCCTGGGAAGCCGTCGCACTCGCCGTCGGCTATCTCAACGAGAAGTGCGGCCTGCCGGTCCGCATGAGCTCTGGTGAGGGCGGCATGCCGGTAAAGCTCCTCGAATCGGATTACCTCAAGTACTTCATCATCCAGATCGCATCCGGCCACTTCGGCTGGAACCGCATCATCAAGGCCATGCCGCATATGAAGACGGACCCTGCGGGCATCCTCATCAAGATCGGCCAGGGCGCAAAGCCGGGCGACGGCGGCCTTTTGCCGGAGGCCAAGGTCGCGGAGCATGTCCAGGCCATCCGCGGCGTGCCGAAGGCGACGCTCGCCTCGCCGCCGAACCATCAGGGCCTGTACTCCATCGAGGAATCCGTCCAGAAGATGCACCTCTCGATGAACGCGGCTTTCGGCTTCCGTGTGCCGGTCGCCATCAAGTGCGCGGCCTCGGCCACGTCGGTATCCGTCTACAACAACCTGCTGCGCGACCCGTACAAGATTTGCGGCGGCTTCTTCATCGACGGCATCCAGGGCGGCACGGGTGCGGCCAATGAGGTCTCGCTCGACCACACGGGCCATCCGGTCGTCTCGAAGATCCGCGACTGCTATCTCGCAGCCGTCAAGCAGGGCCTGCAGGGCCAGATCCCGCTCTACGGCGGCGGCGGCATCGGCATGACGGGCAATGCCGCAGCCGACGCCTTCAAGATGATGTGCCTCGGTGCCAACGGCGTTTTCGTCGGCAAGATCCTCATCCAGCTCCTCGGCTGCATCGGCAACGAGCAGGGCCGCTGCAATTCCTGCAACACGGGCAAGTGCCCGATGGGCATCTGCTCGCAGGACCCGCGCCTCGTCAAGCGCCTCGACATCGACCGCGGCGCGCAGAAGATCGTCGACTATGTGCTGGCCTTCGACGCCGAGCTCAAGAAGCTCATGGCGCCGATCGGCAACAGCTCGCTGCCAATTGGCCGCAGCGACGCGCTCGTCTCCACGGACAAGGCCGTGGCCGACAAGCTTGGCATCCAGTACGTTTGCTGATAGCAGGAGGAGAGCTCAATGTTTAAGATAGATACCATGAAAGGGCATGAACGCATGTCCACCCAGGACCTGCTCCTGGCCATCGGCGAAGCCGTCAAGCAGGGCGAGACGGATTTTGAGATCAAGGCATCCGGCCAGCATGACATCGGCGGTCCGCTCTGGCATCCGGAAGGCAAGAAGCTGCACTTCCACGTCTGGAACGCCGGCCAGCGCACGGGTTCGATGTGCCTGCCGGGCACGGAAATCGTCATCGAGGAGTCGACGTCGGCTGACGTCGGCTGGCTCAATGCCGGCGGCATCATCACGGTCAAGGGTGATGCCGGCGACACGGCGGGTCACTGCTCGTCGGGCGGCAAGATCTTCATCGGCGGCCGCGGCGGCACGCGCACGGGCTCGCTGATGAAGCACGACCCGCTCTATGAGGAGCCGGAGCTCTGGATCCTCAAGAACGTCGGCTCGTTCTCGTTCGAGTTCATGGGCGGCGGCAAGGCCGTCGTCTGCGGCTACGACAGCGCGGAATTCGACTCGGTCCTCGGCGAGCGCGCCTGTGTCGGTATGGTCGGCGGTACGGTCTACGTGCGCGGCCCGATTGGCACGCATCCGGCCGACATCATCTGCTCCGCACTCGACGAGGATGACATCGCCTTCCTCGCGGGCGGCATGGATGACTTCCTCGCGCACATCGAGCGCCCGGAGCTCAAGGCAGAGCTCACCAACTGGAGCGAGTGGCACAAGCTGCGCCCGCTGACGGCTGCGGAGCGCAAGCCGAAACCAGCGCCGGACCTCCGTTCCTTCCGCCTGCACGAGTGGGTCAAGGGCGGCATCTTCTCGGACGTCGCACACGATGACTTCGAGGTCCACAATACGATCACGCACGGCCTCTACCGCTTGCGCGTGCCGAGCTGGGACAATGCGAAGTACGCAGCGCCGTGCGAATTCAACTGCCCGACGGGCATCCCGACGCAGCTGCGCTACAAATATATCCGCAACGGTGAGCTCGACAAGGCCATCCAGCTCGAGCTCGACTACACGCCGTTCCCGGGCTGCGTTTGCGGCTCCGTCTGCCCGAACCCCTGCATGGATGCCTGCACGCGCGGCACGATCGATGAGCCGATCCAGATCGGCGACCTCGGCTACAGCTCCGCCTTTGCGAAGGTCGAGCCGCCGAAGCAGAAGACGGGCAAGAAGATCGGCATCATCGGCGGCGGCGTCGCCGGTCTCTCGACGGCTTGGCAGCTCGCCCGCAAGGGCCACGACGTCACGGTCTACGACGATGCCGACCACATCGGCGGCAAGCTCGAGCAGGTCATCCCGCGCGGACGTCTCTCGCACGAGCTGCTCGAATCGGAGCTCAAGCGCATCGAGAGCGTCGGCGTCAAGTTCGTCGAGGGCTGCAAGGTCGACCGCGAGAAGTTCGACAAGATCCGCGAAGCGAGCGACGCCGTCGTCGTCGCGACGGGCGGCACCAAGTCCCGCTACTTCCCGTGGGAAGGCGTCGAGCGCCTGACGATGGGCCTCGAGTACCTCAAGGCCATCAACCGCGGCGAGCATCCGAAGACGGGCAAGAAGGTCGTCGTCATCGGTGCCGGCAACTCCGGCATGGACACGTGCCGTGGCGCCTACGAGATGGGCGCGGAGTCAGTCATCGCTGTCGATGTCCAGAAGCCGGCTGCTTTCCAGAAGGAAATCGCCTATTTTGAAGGCCTCGGCGGCAAAATCGTCTGGCCGTTCTTCACGAGCAAGATCACGCCGGAAGGCGTCTACGGCAATGACGGCCGCTTCATCGAAGCCGACCAGGTCATCGTCTCCATCGGTGAGGCACCGGTCCTCGACTTCCTGCCGGAGGATGAGGGCATTGAGTACTTCCGCAAGAGCTGGCTCGTGCCGAAGAAAGACCTCTCCATCATGGATGGCGTCTTCACGGCCGGCGATACGATCAAGCCGGGCCGTCTGACGGATGCCATCGGCAGCGGCCGCAAGGCAGCCTGGTACGTCGACCAGTACGTCATGGGCAAGGAGTATAAGGCTTTCCCCGAGAAGAAGCAGGTCCCGGCCGACCGCCTCTCGAAGGCCTACTTCGAGAAGTGCCACCACTGCGAGCTCGGCGACCCGGTCAGCGACTACAAGCGCTGCGTGAGCTGCGGCACCTGCCGCGACTGCAAGATGTGCCTCGAATCCTGCCCGGAGAAGGCCATCAACCGCATCGAGCATGAGGACGGCACAATCGAGTACACGAGCGACCCGAACCGCTGCATTGGCTGCGGCATCTGCGCCGGTGTCTGCCCGTGCGGCGTCTGGACGATCCAGGATAACCCAGAGAAGATCCCGATGTACTCCACGGGCGCTAAAGCCTAAGGGGTTATCGGAGCACATAGCAATAAAAAATCAGCCTTTCCACTGCGATGTGGAAAGGCTGATTTTGTTTCACGTGAAACATCAGAAGGATTCGGGGGGAGTGGAGGGGCATGTTTCACGTGAAACATTTGCGGGCGGCTATCAGGCATTCCTGCCCTTGATATCGGTCAGGCGGATTTCTTTCTGTGCGGTGTCCATATCCTTGAACTCGCGCATCCGGCTGACGAGCAGGAAGGTGCCGAAGAGCAGGGCCGTGACATCGGCAGCCGGCACGGCGAGCCAGACACCGGAGAGCCCGAGCATCCGCGGCAGGGTCAAGAGGAAGAAGACGATGCCGAGCAGGTTGCGGGCAAACGACATCAGCGCGGACGTGCGGCCATCGGAGATGGCCGTGAAGAAGCCAGAGATGAAGAGGTTGAACCCGCAGAGCAGGAACGTGAAGGAAAAGAGCGCGAAGCCCTGGCGCGTGAGCTCGTAGACGTGGCCGCCCTGTGGCAGGAACAGCGAGACAAGCGGCTCAGCGAGCAGATGCGAGAGGCTGAAGGAGAGCAGCGCACTGCCTGCGATGACCGTCAGGCTCAGGCGGACGAGGCGGCGCAGCTCCCCGAAGTCCCGTGCGCCGAAGCGATAGGAGAAAATCGGCGCGATGCCGTTCGTGAAGCCCATGTAGACGGCTGTCAGCAGCATCTCCGCATAGAGGATGACGGAGATGGCCGCGACGCCATCGGCACCGGCATAGCGGAAGGTCAGGATGTTGAACAGGAAGGTCGTGATGCCGACCGAGAGCTGCGTGACGAGCTCTGAGCTGCCGTTGTAGAAGGCCTGGCCGAGCGCGCGCCATTCGAGTCGGGGCCTTGTGAAGCGGATCAGGTGGCTATAGCGATAGAAGTAGACGAGGCCGAAGATGCCGGCAATCAGGTCGGCGATGCCCGTCGCGAGGCCCGCGCCGAAGATGCCGAGGCCGAGATGCGCGAGGAACAGGTAGTCGAGACTCGCGTTCGTCAGGCCAGAAAGCACGGAGACGATGAAGCCCTGTATCGGCCGTCCGTCTGCGATGAAGAAGGCGTTGAAGAGAATCATGAGCGCGGCGAACGGGAAGAACGGCAGCAGAGAGTAGAGGTAGCTGCGGCAGTCCGCCATGAGCTCCGGCGAGGCGCCGAGCAGCATGAGCAGGCTGTCGCCGGCGGCAATCGTCAGCGTGGCCAGTGCTATGGCGAGCACGGCTGTCGTCACGGTGATCATCGTGAAGCGCTGGCGCGCGAGCTGCGGCTTGTTCTCGCCGAGATTCTTGGCGACAAGAGCCGAGCCGCCCGAGGCCAGCATGATGGCGAGGCCGAAGACGACGTTGATGGCGGGGTAGACGATATTGGAGGCGGCCAGCGCGTCGCTGCCGGCATAGCGCCCGATGAAGATGCCATCCGTCACCGTGTAGAGCGAGATGATGATCATCATGCCGATGGACGGCGCGGCAAAGCGCAGCAGGCTGCCGAGCCGGAACCGGCGGGCGAGCGGTGAGTGTTTTGTCGTTGTGCGTTGCATATCTATCAAGATCCTTTCAGAAAACTGTCCTATACTCATGGTAGGGTATACAGTAACTGTAAAGTCAAGGAAGAAAGTCATATGGAACCAAAACCGATGCTTCATACGGGCGAATTCGCCAAGCTCTGCGGCGTCAACAAGCGCACGCTCCACTACTACGACGAGCAGGGCATCTTCTCGCCCGACCACGTCGATGCGAATGGCTACCGCTGCTATGCCGTGCGGCAGCTCTATCCCTTCATCATGATCCGGCTGCTGCGGCAGATGGGGCTCGACCTCGCGGAGATACGGGACTACATGAGCCATCGCAGCCCCGCGCGCCTCGAGACGCTACTCGAAGAGCAGGAGGCGTGGCTTGACGGCGAGCTGCGCCGTCTCCAGTACATGAAGGAGATCGTGCGGAACCAGAGGGATGTGCTCGCCGTCGCGCACCGCATCCACTGCGATGATGTGGAAATCGAGGAATGGCCGTCAGCCAATCTCATCTACTCGCGCCCTGTGCGCGCGCTGCTGCAGGCCGGCGATGAGACGGGCGTGGAGCGCGTCATCATGGAGCACATGCGCTACATGATGGAACACGAATTGACGACAGGGCAGGTCTTCGGCGCGATGGTGAGGACCGAGGACTGCCTTGCGCCGAATGGCGAGACAGGTCTTTTTGCGCGATTCTTCACCGTCACGACGAAGAGCCTTGCCTCTGTGCCAGAAGGATTCTGCGCCGTCCGTCCAGCGGGCCGCTACCTCGTGACGTATTTCAAGGGCGACTACATGAAGACGGGGCCGGCCTACGCGCGCCTGCGCCACTGGCTGCAGGCGCATCCCGAGTGGCGGCCGGGAGACTACTCCTATGAAGAGAGCATCTTGGAGGACCTCAGTACCGCCAATCCGCAGGAGTACATCACGCGCGTCGCCGTCCTGCTGCAGCAGGATGGCGACAAGAGAGGAGATAGATGAAATGGATTTAAAGCAATTGCGCTATTTCATGGCGATCGTGGAGGAGCGGCAGATCACGGCGGCCGCGCGGCGGCTGCACATGGCCCAGCCACCACTGAGCAACCAGATGAAGATGCTCGAGGACGAGATCGGGCTCCAGCTCTTCCGGCGTGGGCCGCACCACATCGAGCTGACCGAGGCCGGCGAGCTGCTCGCCGCGCGCGCAGCCCAGCTCTTAGACATGGCGGCCATGACGAAGCGGGAGCTCCAAGACCTCAAGCAGGGGCTCTGCGGCACGCTCGCCATCGGCACGGTCTCCTCGTCCGGCAACCTGCTGATGCACGAGGGCATGCAGGCCTTCCGCGCGAAGTTCCCGCGCGTCCACTTTGAGATCCACGACGGCAATACGTACCAGCTCATCGACATGCTGGAGAAGCGGCTCATCGAGATCGCCATCGTCCGCACGCCGTTCAACGCCTCGCGCTTCAATTGCAAGTACCGCCAGCCGGAGCCGATGATCGCCGCGATGACGCCAGAGCTTGACTGGGCAACGCAGCAGCAGGAAATCGCGGTAGAAGAGCTCGCGGACAGGCCGCTGATCCTCTACCGGCGCTTCGAGCAGCTCCTTCTCGACACCTTCGCCGCGCACGAGTTCACGCCGGACGTCACCTGCCTCAACGACGATGCGCGCACGACAATCCTCTGGGCCAATGCGGGGCTCGGCGTGGCCATCGCGCCGGCTGCCGCCGTCGACCTCGCCGCCCACAACCACCTGCACGTCAAGACCATCGCGGAGCCCTCTCTGCGCACGCGGCTTGCGGCCATCTGGCCGCGCGAAGCCTACGTTTCCTCGCTTGCCGAGCACTTCCTGGAACATTTTTGACTCAGTCAATTAATTTAACGGAAATCCAACGGCTATTTAAGCGGACTGCAAAATCGTGCGGCTATACTGCCATCATCAAAAGGAAAACAGACTCCATATAGAAAAGAGGAGATTATCATGATGAAGTTGAACTGGAAGAAAAGCATGGCCGCCGTCCTGGCAGGCATCATGAGCTTTGGCGTGCTGAGCACAACGCTGGCTGTCCCCGCAGAGGCTTCCTCGCGCCGCACGGACCCGCCGCGCATCGAGCAGGACCGCGACAACCACAGACCGCAGCCGCAGATCTCGCAGCGCGAAAGAGACAGAGATCAGGCGCGCTTGGAGCGCGAGCGCCGCAACGACAGAGACCGCAGACGCACGTCGAGCAATTCGCATTCGACGGGTGAGGTCACGACGGCCGCCATCCTCGGCGCCGTCGTTGGCGCTGTCATTGCCAAGAATACCTGATGCCCGAGCGTCCAGCTCCAGCAGGACCCGGAAATAAATTCGCCTCCGAGGCGTCAGGGAGAAGGAAAACGCCCTCGTTTTGGCGAAACCATTACATTGAATACGAGAATTAAAGACCGCTGTTCTGCAAAGAAAAGCGGTTTTCTTTTTGTCATGATCATCATGATCGTCGTGAAAGGATGGGGATATCCATGAACTTGAAGCACTATGTCCTGACGGCGCTGGCCGTCAGCGCTCTGACGATGCCGTGGGCAGGCGTATCGCAGGCCGCTGCCGCCGATGCATCCGCTGCTACCAGCAGTAGCAGTGCGACGGCTGTCAAAGCCAATACTGCCGCCAAGAGCGATGTAGCTGCGGCAGCCAAGAAGACGATGCCGGTCAAGGTGAAGCAGGTGAAATACAGCCTGAAGTTCAACGCGAAGAACTACACGAAGGAGACGCTGCAGCTCGACGGCAAGGACGTGGCCTTCCGCGCCTACCGCGATGTCGTCTACGTCTCGAAGCCGGCCTCTGTCGCCTCGGAATCCATGAGCGTCTTCATCCCCGAGGCGTACTTCCAGAAGGGCGGCTCGGTCAATGGCTACACGGCTAAGACGGCACCGATTTTCCTGCCAAACGGTGTCGGCGGCTACATGCCGGGCGAGATCAAGGAGCCGAGCGCCAACGACCGCATGAGCGGCGGCGCCAATGCCTCGCTCGTCGCTCTCTCGAGGGGCTATGTCGTCGCGGCACCGGCCATCCGCGGCCGCACGACGGTCGGCGATGATGGCAAGACGTACGTCGGCAAGGCGCCGGCCTTCCTCGTCGACTACAAGGCGGCCGTGCGCTACCTGCGCTACAACCGCCATCGCCTGCCGGCCGGCGATACGGACAAAATCATCTCGGACGGCACGAGTGCGGGCGGCGCTCTATCCGCACTGCTCGGCGCGACGGGCAACAGCAGGGAGTACGCCGCTGAGCTCAAGGCCATCGGCGCGGCCAACGAGCGAGACGACATCTTCGCCTCGATGGACTACTGCCCAATCACGAACCTCGACCATGCCGACATGGCCTACGAGTGGATGTTCAACGGCGTTAACGAGGCACATCAGAGCAGTGCCCCGATGAGCCCGCTGCTGCCGCTGAAGGCGGGCTCCATGCCGGGCGCCATCAAGGCCGGCGACATGGTCGTGCCGCTTGGCCCGGGGCCCGTTGTGCAGGGCGATGGCGGCATGGTGACGGATCGCCCCGCGAATGCGCCGACGGAGACGAGCGCCGGCACGGAGATGACACAGGAACAGCGCGTAGCCTCGGATCAGCTCAAGGCACTGTTCCCCGACTACGTCAACAGCCTGGGCCTTAAGGACCGTCAGGGACACACCCTGATGCTCAATGAGGATGGCACGGGCAGCTTCGCCGATTACATCAAGTCCGTCTACGCCGCCTCGGCACAGTCGGCCCTCGATGCGGGCGAAGACCTCTCGAGCCTCGACTGGCTGATCATCGAGAACGGTCTCGTCAAGGATGTGGACCTCGCGAAGTACGCGGCCTGGGCGACGCGCCTCAAGGCAGCGCCGGCCTTCGATAAGTTCGACCTGAGTTCCGGTGAGAACGACGAGTTCGGCACGTCGGACAACACACCGCGCCACTTCACTGGCTTTTCCCTGACGCGCGATAAGAAAATGGGTGCGACCATGGCGACCTGGGACGACATCCGCCGCATGAATCCACTCTACTTCATCGGCCAGAAGGGCGTCAACGTTGCCCCGCACTGGCGCATCCGCCATGGTGCCAAGGACCGCGACACGTGCCTGGCCATCCCCGCCATCCTGGCCCTGACGCTGCAGAATAACGGCTACGATGTCGACTTCTCCTCGCCGTGGGGCAAAGGACATGCCGGCGACTACGACCTCACCGAGCTCTTCGACTGGGCCGACGGCCTTTGCAAGGCATCAACGAAAAAATAAAGAAATGTGTGAGCGACGCTCCTGCGCCTGCTCTCTGGGCATCCTTCCGACTGGCAGGATGCCCTTTTTGATTATTAGAAAATAACAGTAAAGCTGAATGAAACGGGTGTCGTTTCTTACAGTAATGGGATATAGCCTTATGCTATAATAGAGATACGTACCGATACAGGATTGCGTATGGACAATAAGATACAAGCTATATAGGAAATACAGGATAAAAGATAAGAAAGGTGATTCTTACGATGATGACATTGACGCAGATGCGGTATTTCTATGAAGTGTGCCAGTGGCAGAATATCACGAAGGCGGCCGAGCATCTCCACGTCTCACAGCCGACAATCAGCGTCGCGATGCAGACACTCGAGGCGGAGACCGGGCTGAATCTGTTCCACCGCGAGGGCCGGAAACTCGTCGTGACGCCGGAGGGCAGCAAATTGCTTGGCAAAATCAACCACATTTTGACCCAGATGGATCAGCTCGAGACGGAAATCCAGGACATGGCGCACAACCGCAATCACATCCGCATGGCGCTGCCGCTGCAGATCGGCACGCGCTTCCTGCCGCGCATCCTCGGCGAGTTCCGGCGCACGCATCCGCAGATCAAGCTCGAGATCATCGAGACGGGCGGCATCAGCGCCCTGCAGATGGTCGAAGAGGAAAAACTCGACATCGCCCTGACGAACTACACGACAGGCTTCAGCCAGAAACTCAGCTACCAGAAGCTATACGACTGCGAATGCTGTTTCGTCACATACCCCTCGCATCCGCTGGCCAAGCGGAAATCCGTCTCCTTTGCGGACTTTGCCGACGAAGAGCTCGTCATGCTCGACAGCCATTACTTCATCTACCGCATCGTCCACGACCTCTATGCCGAGCACAGCTGCAAGCCGCACATCATCCACTTCTCGCCATACCTCCACACGATCAAGAACCTCGTTGAGCGCGGCATCTGCTCGACGTTCCTCGCCCGCCAGGCAGTGCTCCCCGACGAGAACCTCGTCGCCGTCTCTCTCGAGAAGCCCTTCTACATCAATTCCGGCATCGTCACCAAGAAGGGCCGCCAGGTCTACGAGGACGAGCAGCAGCTCATTGATTATTTGCGAGAAATTACAAAAGATATGTAAATATACAATGCGAAGATAGAAAAAAGAAAATAAAAATTAATATTACCGAAAAACTTGATTCAAGAGTTACCTTGCGATATAGTGTAGATAGGTTTCATGCAACATTAATCCATACCTAGCCATACTGTTATGTATATAGAACGCGAGTTTGTATCTGGTTGCATATATTTAGGAAAATGTTGCATTTATATAAGGAACACAGGAGAAGATTTGGATATCCTGTCGCTTATCACATCGAACGCTTGATTGCAGGATGTGGAGATCCTTCAAGCGCGCTGAGCAGGCAGATATCACGTCCGTGTTTCTATGCCAGTATGTATAGGATGAATGAATATGCATACAACCGGGACTGATTTCACTGCATGTACAGAAGTACAAGGAAGGAACTCTATGAATCGGATCTATCAAGTCATCTGGAGCCGCGTCAAGAATTGCTACGTCGTCGTATCAGAGAACGCCAGCCCCCGCGGCAAGAAAAAGTCCGCGCACCTGGCACCGTCGACCACCAAGCGCACCATGCTGGCCATGAGCCTGGGCGCAGCCGTGCTGTTCGGGTCAGCTGCTTCAGCATCTGCAGCAGGCAAGGTCATTGGCGGCGGTGGTACAGAAAGTGGTGATACTTCATCTGCACCGGGTGAAGATGCTACAATCAGCGGCGGCTTTGTCAACCATGCAGAAGGCAATTATTCCAGCGTCAGCGGCGGCTCGAAAAACCATGCCAAAGGGACAAATTCCAGCGTCAGCGGTGGTTCAGATAACCAGGCCTTTGGAGAAGATTCCAGCGTCAGCGGCGGTGGGCAGAACAAGGCTACTGGCAAGGGAGCCAGCGTTGCCGGCGGTGCACAGAATCAGGCTGGCGGTGATTTTGCCACAGTCAGCGGCGGTACCGGCAATAAAGCCTTTGGCTATGGCTCCATCGTCATTGGCGGTACCGGCAATGTGGCGGGCAAGGTGGCCGTCGATGATAAGGGAAATTACCTTACCGATGCAAATGGCAACCAGTATCCGGCCGATCAGGGCAAAGATCCCTTTTTCCGCATTGGTCAGGATTCCGTCGCCATTGGCGGCGTCTCGTCTTCGGTGCAGGGCAACTATTCCGTCGGCATTGCCGGCGGCAGTACCAGCGCCAAGGCTGCCAGCGGCCTGGCCGCCGGCAAACAGGCTACGGTCACGATGGCCAATGGCGTGGCCATCGGCTATGAGTCCACGGCCTCTGTGATCAACGCATCTCGCGCAGCGGATCAAGAAGGGCGTATTGTATCGTTTGGCCATCAGGCAGGGGATGTTTATTATACCGTAGATTATCAGAATCATACGGTTACAGAAAACAAATATGACTCTGCTGCCTACAACCGTCTCGTCAATGTAGCTGATGGCATCGATGACCACGATGTCGTCGTCATGGAACAGCTCAAGAACGCCAAGGCAGAGGCAGTGGCAACGGCCAAGAACCAGATCAAGGTTAAGGGCGATGAAGTCAACGTTCATGCAGAAGAAACCACGGACAAGGCCGGCGTACAGACTACGACCATCAGCCTGAAGCCAAAGGTCACGCTGAAGGAGAGTACGGACACCACCGGCGCGAAACAGGTGGTGCTCGACGGCACAGCAGGCACCATTTCCGCCGGCCTCAGCACGGATGCAAAGAACTACATCTCGCTGAACGGGACGACGGGCGTGGCCAAGGTGGGCGCTGTCGAGATTGGCAATCAGGACTTCACCTATACGTATGACAAGCCTGACGGAATGAATGATGACGGTACGGTGAAACTCACGTCCACCCGGTCTGATGCAAAAGGCACCTTTGTGACGGGACTCTCCAACAAGACCTGGACGCCGGGCAACTATGTGACCGGCCGGGCAGCTACGGAAGACCAGCTGGAACAGGCAGGACGCCATTTCCTGAGCATCAAGACGGCTTATGTTGACGAGGATGGCAATCCAATCACGCCGGTTGCGGAAAACACGCTGGCCAATTATTACAATGACGGTGCTACCGGATCGGCTTCCATGGCCTTTGGCGTAGGCACTACGGCACAGGGGAATCTATCCCTGGCCATGGGCGTCAACAGCTCCGCTTCAGGCCTGAATTCTCTGGCCATCGGCTACGGCAATGAAGCAGCCGGCACGCAGTCGTTAGCTGTGGGCAACAGCAGCAATGCCAGCGGCAATTACTCCGTTGCCATGGGCCTTGGCGCTCAGGCCGGTACGAAGAATACAGATGTGGAGTCTACCGACCATGGCGGTGCTGTTGCCGTTGGTTATGGTGCCAGTGCAGCAGAAACCGGCTCAGCTGCCTACGGCTATTCGGCTACGGCAAGTGCAGTAGAATCCTCGGCTTTTGGTACCAGTGCGCAGGCCAATACAGAAGGCAGCATAGCCTTGGGTGCTCACTCTGTAGCCAACCGGGAAAAGGGATCTACCGGTTATTTAGCGCCGGATATGACAGATCCCGCCAATGCAGCCAAGGCAGCGACCTGGGTGTCCACTTCCGGTGCTGTTTCCCTGGGCGGAACGGATGCAGCAGGTACGACCATCAGCCGCCAGATCACCAATCTGGCTGCCGGGTCTGAGGATTCCGATGCTGTCAACGTGGCCCAGCTCAAAGCTTTGGCAAGCCAGGGCATGAACTTCCAGGGCAATGATACGACGACCTCTGTCCACCTGGACCAGGGCGGCACGCTCCAAATCCAGGGCAGCGGTCGCAAGGATGACAAGGAATACTCCACGCAGAATGTCAAGGTTCTGACGGATACGGTGAATAACCGACTGTCCATTGCCTTGGACAAGAATCCGGACTTTGATTCGGTCACGGCTGGTACGGAAGGCACTTCGGCGGATGGCGGCAAGGCTGGCTCCATCAAGATCGTGGGAGCGGACAGCAGCAATGCCCAAAAGGCCACGACCATCAAGGCAGGCTATGATGCTTCGCCGGAACTCTCCGGTACCAAGGGCACGGGCCGCATCAGCTATACCGATGGGGATGGCACGGCTCATACCGTGGCTACCCTCGGCGATGGCCTCAAGCTGGCCGGAGACGCGGGAAAGGGCAGCGTTGCTCTTGACAACACCCTCACCGTTTCCGGAGGCGCCACGAATCTGGCAGATGGCAGTAATATCGGCGTCACGGCCAACGGCTCCACCCTTTCCCTGAAACTGGCCAAGAACATCACCGGCCTCGATACGGTGACGGCCGGCGGCGTCAAGATGGGCACGCAGACGGATGGCAATGATACCACCAAGAGCGGGAACTACGTCACCGGTCTTGACAACAAGACATGGACCGTAGGGCAGACCCAGCCGGTCACGGGCCGTGCTGCTACAGAAGATCAGCTGAAGAGCGTCTCGGATGTAGTAAATAGCAACAAGACCCAGATTACGACCAATACGAATAATATCGCCAAAGGACTGAATTTCTCTGCCAACACCAAGACAGGCGATACTTACAAGGTCGTTAACCGTGCCTTGGGTGATACGGTGGCAGTCCGCGCCAATGATGCTCAGTCCGGCCATACCTACAAGACGGACAACCTGACTACGGAGATCGACGACAACGGCATCATCACCGTGAAGATGGACACCAAGCTCACGGCGGATAAGGTGACCGTTGGCACAGGTGACAATGCCATCACCCTTGACGGAAGCAATGGCAATGTGACCACCGGCTCGTCCACCCTGGGCGGCACGGGCCTGACCATCGCCAATGGCCCCAGCGTCACCACCAGCGGCATCAGCGGCGGCAACCAGAAGATTACGGAGGTAGCCAGCGGCGCATCCGGCACGGATGCATCATCGAGCAACCCGATATATGACACAGACACCAACGGCGCCAATATCGGCGATGTCAAGAATATTGCCGCCAAGACGGTCACCGTCAGCGGAGACAACAAGAATACGAAAGTCGCTAAGACTACCAATGCAGACGGAACAGTGGACTACACGGTCTCCCTGAATGACAGCGTGACGCTGGGCAGCGATGCCGGGAAGAGAATCGCTTTGGATGGCACGGCCGGAACTATCTCGGCAGGCGATAAAGTCACGCTGGATGGAGCAAATGGCACGGCTACCATTGGCGGGGCCACCCTTGGCAATGACGGCACGAATACCTATCTGACCGGCCTGACCAACAAGACTTGGGATCCCAATAACATTACCAGCGGCCGGGCCGCTACAGAGGACCAGCTGCAGACGGTGTCCAATACGGTGAATGCCGGCTGGGAGGTCGATGTCAATAACAGCAAGCTCAAGGACGTGACGCCGACTAGCAAAACAGTCAACTTTGTGGAAGGGCAGAATATCTCTATCACGGGTCTGAATGACAGTATCACTGTGGCGACGAAACCGAAGGTGCAGTTTACATCTGTCTATGTAGGCGGCACGTTTGATCCGGATAAAAAAGAATATACGGGTGGCATCAAGATTGCCAACCAGGCTGGCGGCGGTGCCAACACGTCGGATGGCAACTACATCACTGGTTTGAGCAACACCAAATGGGAAAAAGACAACATCGTCTCTGGCCGAGCGGCTACAGAAGATCAGCTGAATCAGGTAGCTAAGACAATGACTGGAGAAATTCAAGCCGGTGATGTATACGTCAATGGCGGCGGCATCACGTATGATGCCGCCGGTAATGGTACGGTACAGCTGGATCGGAACAATAACACGCCGATTACTTTTGTAGGTGTAAAGAATAATTATGTGACTGGGGCTGCTGTCAGCTCTGTCCGCAATGCGGTCACAGGGAAAAACGATCCCCATCTGACACTTACCCGCAACGATGGGGGCAGTGTCGATGTGGACCTGTCGGGCATCAAGAACTATGATTTCCGTCTGGTGAAGAATACAGCGAGCGATTCTGATGGCAAGTACAAGGTTCAGGCTGATGGCACGGTGGGCTTGATCGTGGCCAATGGAAATGGAGACTCAGAGACCATTACACTGCAGGATCTGGCCAGCAAGACCACTGTGGATCAGGGTCTGAAACTGGAAGGAAATACCAAGGCGGCAGATGGCACTTCGTACAAGAGTGTCAAACGCAGCCTGGGCGATACCATTGCTGTTCGTGCTGCCGATGCACAGGCCGGTCATACTTATACGACAGATAACTTGACCACCGACGTTGATGATAACGGCGTGATTACGGTGAAGATGGATAATCGGGTCAATCTGGGCCGGGCAAATACATCGGAAGGCGCAGATGATGGCAATGATGGCAATCTCCATGTTACAGGTAAGAGCGGTAACTATGTGGAAATTAACGGCAGTGACGGTTCTTTCCGCATGGGATTGGGGAATCAATATGCGTCCCTGAACCAGGACTACGGCGGTGCCAAGTATCTGAAGGAACAGGGTAACTCTTCGCCGCGCTTCACTTACACGGTCAATGGTGATGCGAATACGAAGCAGACCCTTGCTACGTTGAGCGACGGTATGAACTACAGTGGCGATATGGGTGCGGCCGCAGTGCTGCTGAACAAGAATGTACAGATTACCGGCGGCGTTACGGATGCCGATAAGCTCACGGCGGACAATGCCCATAATATTGGCGTTGTTGCTTCGCAGGATGGGGACAATGGCAAGCTCACCTTGAAATTGGCGCAAGACTTGACGGGCCTCACTTCTGTTACCGCCGGTACTGCTAAATTGGGCAATCAGACCATTGCAGATAGTGCTTATGGCAACAACAACAATCCGAAAACAGGCAACTACCTCACGGGCCTCGATAATAAGAATTGGAAGGCTGACAGCATCGTCAGTGGCCGGGCGGCTACGGAAGACCAGCTCCAGCAGGTGGCCAAGTCCATTGTCAATGGCTCGGCTACGGGCGGCGGCTTTGGCCTCAGCGCCGATAATGCTGACAGCACGAATGCGACGGAGGTCAAGCAGGATCTCGGCAGTTCCATCAAGATTACTACTGGCGGTGACACCAACCTGTCCACGCAGGCAGATTCTACCAACAAGGCCATAGTCGTTTCTCTGAATAAAGAATTGAACCTGACGAAGACGACCCTTACGGATGGGACAACTGGAGCCACTACAGTGGTAGATGGTAATGGTGTTGTCATTACGCCGAAGCAGGGGACTGATGCGGACAAGGTAAAACTGACCACCGATGGCCTGTCCAACGGCGGCAAGCAGATTACCAATGTATTGAGTGGTCTGAATGGCACGGAACTGGTAAAGGCAGAAGGGGATACCCTGAAGCATGCGGCCACGATTGGTGACCTGCAGGCGGCTGCCAAAGACGTTATGGATGGTGCGGATGCCAAGGGTCTGAACTTTGAGGGAAATACTGGAACGAAAATCCATACCAATCTTGGAGATACTCTGAAAATCCAGGGAACTGGTGCTACTGACCGCGACTATGACGGCGGCGCCAATGTCCGGGTGGTAGCGGATAATACGACCAATACGTTGACCGTCCAGTTGGACCGTGACCTCGATGCCCATACTATGACGTTGGGCAAAGAAAGTACAAAAGGTACTGCGGGCGAACTCGGTACCCTCAAGATCAACGGCCAGAATAAGGATGGTGGCATCAGTCCTGTTTCCATCAATGCGACGTATACCGATACGGCGCAGGATACCAAGACTGCGTTAAAGACTGCTATGTCCCGGATTACTTATGATGGTGGCAATAGCAATTCTCATACGGTAGCTACGCTGGACGATGGTCTGCAGCTTTCTGGTGATAATGGCGAGACGGCCAATACTACCTTGAACAAGAAGGTGACCATCAAGGGCGGCGTCACGAAGGATAAGTTGGTGGATAACACCACAGATTCCACGAAGAACAACAATATCGGTGTCGTTGCCAGCCAGGATGATGATGGCAACACCACCCTTTCCCTGCAGCTGGCCAAGGACATCACCGGCCTCAATACGGTGACGGCTGGCACGGTTGTCATGGGTAATCAGAGTGTCGTCAGTGAAGACAAGGTCCCGGGAAGCGGAAACTTTGTTACTGGTCTTGACAATAAAGCTTGGGACGGCAAAGATTTCGTTTCCGGCCGGGCGGCTACGGAAGACCAGCTGTACACGGTCAGCAAATCCATTCAGGATACAGTAAAGGGTGCCACCTTCGCCATCACGGCCGGAGGTCAGGGAGAAGCCACGGATGCTACCATCACCAAGAGGGTGGGTGAGTCCATCCGCATCTTCGGCGATGCGCCCAAAGTATCCGGCGGTGGCGACGGCGATGGCTGGGACCGCAGTGCGGCTAACATCCTCACGAAGGTCAAGAAGGACAACCATGGCGATGGCTATGTTTCCGTTGAACTCCAAGACCATCTGGAGGTCGGTGTCCATGCAGGTACCGATACCGATGGTAAGGCCATCGACGGTACGGATGGCAGCATGCAGTTCAAGGGCAAGGCTGCGTCCAATGAGGTAATGGTTACTGGCGATACCGGAGTTACTTTGAAAAACAACGGCAATCAGGCTGCGGCACTTCACCAGACGGATGGTACAGGTTATCTGGATCTCGCTGGTTTTCAGGGTGCGTTCACCAGTCTGTTTGCCCAGCAGGGAGAACAGAATCTGACCTCGAATCAGGACAGCAAATCCGATACGCGTTTGACGTATACGGATAAGAACAGCAAGACGGCTCATCAGGTGGCTACGCTGGACGATGGCCTCATCGTCGCTGGTGACAATGGACAGGTGACGCGCCTTCTGAACAGTACGCTGAAGCTGTCCGGTGGTGAGACGGATACGACGAAGCTTTCCAATGGCAAAAACATCGGTGTTGTCGCCAATAAGGACAACGATGGCCTTGATATCAAGCTGGCCAAAGACCTGACGGATATCGACAGCATCAATATGACGGGCGGCCTCAAGCTCAACAGCACCAATAGCTCGTCGACGATCACTGGCCTGACGAATACGAGCGTCGATCTGCCTGACTTTGGCAAAGCTGGCCGGGCTGCTACAGAAGAACAGCTGGAGCAGGTGAAGGGCAGCATCACCGACGCTGCAAAGGGCGGCGGTTTTGGCCTGGCCGATGACAAGGGGAATGCCGTAAAGGCAGACCTTGGAAGCAACATCGGCATTCACGGGGACAGTAATATCACGACGGCTGTTTCTGAAGATGGCAAATCGCTCAACATCGGCCTGAAGAAGGATGTTGACCTCGGTGATGCTGGCTCCATCAAGGCCGGCGGCGTCACAATCGACAAAAACGGCATTGACGCTGGTGGCAAGAACATCACCAACGTCAAGAGTGGTATCGTCAAGGGCGATGACAGCGACAACGGCAATGCTGCCAACATCGGCGATGTGAAACATATCGTCGATGGCAAGATTGGCGATGTCAACGGTAAGATCGACAACATCACGAAGGATGTCTCGAACATCAAGACGGATGTATCGACGATCAAACAGACGAAGCGCACATATCAGGGCGATGACGGCAAAACCGTCAATATCGACTTTGGCGGTGCTCTGAGCCTGACGGGCGGCGCTACAGAAGTCGCGGAGGATAAGAACATCGGCGTCGTCAAGAACGGCGAAAATGGCCTGTCCCTGCGCCTGGCGAAGAATCTTGGCGGCCTTGAGAGTGTCACGACGGGCAAGACCACGATGGACGACAGCGGCCTGACCATTGCGGGCAGCGATGGCAAGGCTGGCACCACGGTCACGAACAGCGGCATCAAGATCGCCTCTAGCGGCGATGATACGCATGCGGTGGAAATCAGCAATAGCAATGTCTCGATGGGCGGCCAGCAGATCCACGGTGTGGCCCCTGGTTCGGCGGACGATGATGCGGTCAATGTCTCGCAGCTCAAGAAGAGTGTCGGGGCGCTCGGTGGGGCCATCAATCAGGTGGACCGCCGCGTGGATCGCGTCGGCGCTGGTGCGGCTGCCCTGGCGGCCCTGCATCCGCAGGATTTCGACCCGGATGACAAGTGGGATTTCGCTGTGGGCTACGGCAATTACCGCGGCGCGAATGCGGCGGCTGTCGGCGCGTTCTACAAGCCGAATGAGGACACGACGTTCTCGGTCGGCGGCACGGTCGGTGGCGGCGAGAACATGGTCAATGCGGGCATCAGCTTCAAGTTTGGCCAGGGCAACCACGTCTCGAACAGCCGTGTGGCCATGGCCAAGGAGATCAAGGACCTGCGCAAAGAGGTCGAGAGCCTGCGCAGTGCGCTTGTCGATGTCGCATCTGGCAAGCAGCTTGACTCGGCGAAGACGAAGCTCTTCCCGGACATGCCGAAGAATCACTGGGCTTACAAGGAGATTTCGGAGCTCGCAGGCAATGGCTTGCTCGACGGGTATCCGGATGGTGAGTTCAAGGGCGACCGCATGATGACGCGTTACGAATTCGCGACGATCGTCTACCGCCAGATGATGGCGGGCAGGGAGCTCAGCGACCGCCTCGTACAGGAGTTCGAGCCGGAGCTCGAGCGCATCCGCATCGATGTCGTCGCGCGCCACAAGGACGGCACGCCGTCAATCGAGCGCGTCCGCGTCAACAAGCCTGCTGATGCGAACCGCAAGTAAAGCGCAGACAAGATAAAAATAAAAACCGGAAGGTTTCTCGGATGAGAGACCTTCCGGCTTTTGCTATATGCGATTATTTTGCGTTCTTCTTCGCGAGAAAATCCTTGAGGATCTGACGCTTGGCAATCTTGCCGGTCGAGGTGCGCGGCAGGGACTGGAGTTCGTGGAACTCGCGCGGAATCTTGTAGAGCGCGAGGTTGGCCTGCAGGAATTTCTTGAGCTCGCGGATGTTGATAGAGGCACCCTCGTGCAGGCTGTAGAAGCAGGCGCCGGCCTGGCCGCGCAGCTTGTCGTCGATGCCGACGACGGCGGCTTCGCTGATGCCCGGGAACTGATAGATGAGCTCTTCGACTTCGCGCGGGTAGATGTTCTCGCCCATGCTGATGATCATGTCCTTGAGGCGGTCGACAATGTAGATGTAACCTTCTTCGTCGGCGCGGGCGACGTCGCCCGTGTGGAGCCAGCCGCCGCGCAGCGCGTTCTTCGTCGCGTCGGGCAGGTTCCAGTAGCCGAGCATGATATTGTCGCCCTTGACGATGAACTCGCCGGCCTCACCTTTGGGGACTTCCTTGCCGTCGGCGTCAATGAGCTTCCAGGCGATGCCCGGCACGACGGGGCCGCAGGAGCCGACTTTCGGCTTCTCAGGCGGGTTCATCGTGACAACTGGCGAGGTCTCGGAGAGGCCGTAGCCTTCGCAGATGTCGACGCCGAACTTGTTCATGAAGTCCTGCTCAATCTGTAGCGGCAGCGTCGTGCCGCCCGAGACGACGAGGCGCAGGGAGGCCATGTCTTCCTTGCTCGCGAGCTTCGTCAGCAGGCTGCAGATTGACGGCACGATGTAGAGGTCGTTGATCTTCTCCTCGCGGATGACGCTGATGGTCTCTTTCGGTGTGAAGGCGTCGAGGATGACGACTTCGGCGCCGCAGTAGAGCGGGTAGAGCACGGAACAGGTCCAGCCGAAGCAGTGGTACATCGGCAGCACGCAGAGCACGTGGTGCTCTGCCTTGCAGCCCATGATGCTCATCTGATCGGCGTTCGTGATGAGGTTGCGGTGCGAGAGGACGGCGCCCTTCGGCGAGCCCGTCGTGCCGGACGTGTAGATGATGACGCAGGGGTTCTGCTCATCGAAGGTCGGTGGCAGGGTCGGGGCAGCCGGCAGGCTCTCGTCTTTCTTGCCCATCTGGCGGATGTCGTGCTGCGTCACGCGCATGTCGCAGCGCAGGGTGGAGAGCGCGTCGACGAGGTTCAGCGGCTGGTATGTCAGGATGTGGCGTGAGCCGGAGTCCTTGATGATGTAGGCAATCTCGCGGCTGCTGAGCTGGAAGTTGATTGGCACGGCGATGGCGCCGAGCGAGACGATGGCCATGTAGGCGTAGACGTAGTCCGCACTGTTGCGGGAGAAGATGCTGACGCGGTCGCCGACGCGCACACCGGCGGCGTAGAGGCGGTCACGGCAGGCAGCGACGTGCTGCTGCAGCTCGCGGTAGGTGATGCGGCGCTCGTGATCGACGATGGCGAGGGAGTCTGGCTTCCCCTGATAGATCAGTTCATGTACAAACATTCTATACCCTATTCCTTCCTGAGAGCCTCAAGACCGCAAGTGCAGAGAGGCCCTCATCGCACAGGACAATTCCTCTTTATTATAGCCCTAATTTTATACCAGGTCATAAACTTTGTCAAAGCATAATGTTGCCAGCTCGTGATTTCAGTCCTCTTCCTCGTCGTGCGGGTGTGCGAGAGCGCTGTGCTGGTAGCTGTAGCCGAAGTAGACGAGGCAGCCGAAGGTGCACCAAACGATGAAGCGGACCCAGGTCTCCCAGGGCAGGTGATACATGAGGTAGCCGCAGGTCAGGACGGCGAGCGGCGCGATGAGCCAGACGAACGGGCAGCGGAAGGTGCGCGGCACCTCCGGCTTCGTGATGCGCAGGACGAGCACGCCGATGGCGGCAATCAGGAAGGCCGAGAGCGTGCCGATGTTGGCCATCTCGGCGATGATGCCGATGGGGACGAAGCCCGCGATGATCGAGACGAAGATGCCGCCCATGACGGTGACGATGTACGGCGTGTGGTAGCGCTTGTGGATCTTGCAGACGCGGGCCGGGACCATGCCGTCACGGCTCATCGCGAAGAAGATGCGGGCCTGACCGTAGAGCAGCACGAGCAGGACCGTCGTGATGCCGGCGATGGCGCCGACGCCGACGAGAGCTGAGCCGAGGTTGTAGCCGATGTAGCGCAGGGCAAAGGCCACTGGCTCCGGGTTGTTGAGTTCGGTGTAGGGCACGATGCCCGTCAGCACGCCGGCGACGACGACGTAGAGGGCCGTGCAGATGACGAGCGAGCCGATGATGCCGATCGGCAGGTCATGCGAGGGGTTCTTGCACTCCTCGGCGCTCGTCGCGACGGCATCGAAGCCGATGTAGGCAAAGAAGACGATGGCGGCGCCGCCAAAGATGCCCGAGACGCCGAATGGCATGAAGGGCTCCCAGTTCATCGTGTCGACGTGCGGGATGGCCAGCAGCAGGAAGATGGCGATGGCCGTGAGCTTGACACCGACGAGGATGCGGTTGAGCTTCGTGCTCTCCTGCGTGCCGCGGATCAGCAGGACGGAGAGCAAGAGCGTGATGAAGATGGCGGGGATGTTGATGATGCCGCCGTCGGCCGGCACATGCGTGAGCGCGTGGCCCGGGTCGATGCCGGCCGAGAGCAGCAGGCCCGTGACGTAGCCGGACCAGCCCGAGGCGACGGCGCTCGCGGTGACCGTGTACTCGAGGATGAGGTTCCAGCCGACGATGAAGGCGATGAACTCGCCGAGCGAGGCGTAGGTGTAGGTGTAGGCGCTGCCCGACGCCGGCACGATGGAGGAGAATTCCGCGTAGGCGAGGCCCGCGAGCGCGCAGGCGAGGCCGGAGATCATGAAGGAGATCGTGACAGCCGGGCCCGCGTATTTCGCGGCAGCGACGCCCGTCAGGACGAAGATGCCGGTGCCGATGACACAGCCGATGCCGAGCAGGATGAGATCGACGGCGCCAAGCGTCTTGGCCATGCCCGAGTGGGCAGCCGTCTCACGCATCTGCTCGATGCTTTTGGTGCGGAATAAGTTCATAAGTTACCATTCCCTTTTCTTTTTCTTCCTTAAGATTTACAACTTTACTAAACTCTATTATTATAAGTAAGGAAAAAGCCTCCGTCAATACGACAGAGGCTCTCTGCAGCAAAATATATCGGGAAGTGGGCGTCAGGCGCGGATCCACTCCTTGAATTTCTCCGGCGAGCTGTTGATGACGAGCTCCTCGGGGAAATCGGCCTCACGGATGACCTCTTCCGAGAGTGCGTGGTTGCCGACATCGAGGTCGATGTGTGCATCGCTGCCCATGATGACGTGCGTGCCGTACTTCTTGCAGGCCTGCAGCATCTTCTTGGCGAGGTCGCGCGAGCCGGTGCGGCTGCCGCCCGGGCGGTAGGAGCTGTTGTTGCACTCGAGCAGGACGTGGCGCTCTGCAGCGGCCTTGGCAATCTGGTCGAAGTCAACTGGGAAGACCGGGTTGTCCGGATGGCCGATGATCTTGACCTGCGGAATCCACATGGCGCTCATGATGGCCGTCGTGTTGTCGAGTGCCGTGCCCGGATTGATGCAGGGGTCGTGCAGGCTCGCGATGGCGTAGTCGACGGAGCGCAGGCCCTTCTCTTCGAGGTCGACCTTGCCCGTCGTGTTCAGGATGTTGAGTTCCACACCCATGAGGAGTTCAACGCCGGCTTCATCGCCGTAGACCTTGCGGTCGAAGATGCGCAGGTTCTCGAAGTAGAAGCGGTGCGTCGAGCCCGGCATGGCCGGTGCATGGTCAGCGATGCCGACGAGTGCGAGGCCCTTCTTGCTGCCCGCCGCAATCATCTCGCGAATCGTGTTGTAGGCATGGCCACTGGCCAGCGTGTGCATGTGGACGTCGAGTAAGTCTTTCATAATAAAACCCCCCAAAACAGTTGATGTATCCTATCGACTATTATACCACGGATGGAGGGAGTCAAAAATTTTTTCAAGAAATTTGAATTTCCCTGTTGACATTTCTGGGGGACTCCTTTATAATAAATCTTGTCGTTAAGACATGGGGTTATAGCTCAGTTGGTTAGAGTGTCTCGTTGACATCGAGGAGGTCACAGATTCGAATTCTGTTAACCCCACCATTTAGAAAGATGAGGTTTCGTCGAACGGCGAAACCTTTTTTGTTTGCTCGCTTAGCTCAGTTGGCTAGAGCATCTCCGTCACATGGAGGGGGTCGGGGGTTCGAATCCCTCAGCGAGCACCAGATTGATATCGTGCCGTGCGCTCTGCGTACGGCTTTTTTGTTTGCCCGGGCGGTTTGCCCGCTGCTTTGTGATTTTTGCTATTTTTCACTATTAATGTAGGAAAGGTGCGGACACATTGACACTGGGGCCCGCAAGATGATATGATAGATAAGGGAATATCGGTAACTTCTCCAAACTCAAAATGAGATTTTCCAGAGGCCGCCATGATAGGCGGGTGGAAGGTCAATTTGAGTTTTTTCGTCGTGTTTTCACTTCCGCGGTGCAGAGACGCCGCCAGGAAATTGAGGAGGAAATCACTAAATGATCGAGCGTTATACTAAGCCGGAAATGGGCCATCTCTGGTCTATCGAGAACGAGTGGCAGCAGATTCTGAATGTCGAGATGGCTGCCTGCGATGCCATGGCCGAACTCGGAGAGATCCCGAAAGAGGCTGCCAAGAACATTCGCGCGAAAGCAAAATTCGATGTCAACCGCATCCATGAGATCGAGTCAGTCACGCATCACGACATCATCGCGTTCCTGACGAACGTTGCCGAGAATGTTGGTGATGACTCCAAATACATCCACAAGGGCCTGACGTCTTCGGATGTCAAGGATACGGCATACTGCATGATGATGCGCGATGCCTGCACGATCATCCTCGATGACCTCAAGAAGTTCCGCGAAGTCCTGCGCCGCCGCGCGAAGGAATTCAAGCATACGCCGTGCATCGGCCGCACGCATGGCATCCATGCTGAGCCGATGACGTTCGGCCTCAAGCTCCTGCTCTGGAGCGCTGAGATCGAGCGCGACATCGAGCGCATGGAGCATGCGAAGAAGATCGTCTCGGTCTGCAAGCTCTCGGGCGCTGTCGGCACGTACTCGAACATCGACCCGAAGATCGAGCAGATGGTCGGCAAGAAGCTCGGCCTGACGCCGGTGCGCCTTGCTACGCAGGTCATCCAGCGTGACCGCCATGCTGAGTTCGTCACGTCGATCGCAATCTGCTCCTCGACGCTCGAGAAGATTGCGACGGAAGTCCGCAACCTGCAGCGCACGGATATCCGCGAGGCAGAGGAGTACTTCTCCCCGGGCCAGAAGGGCTCTTCGGCGATGCCGCATAAGCGCAACCCGATCAACTGCGAGCGCATCTCTGGCATGGCCCGCCTGAACCGCGGCAATGCCGTCGCTGCTCTCGAGGACATCACGCTCTGGCATGAGCGCGATATCTCCCATTCGTCCGTCGAGCGCGTCATTCTGCCGGATTCGTCGATCAACCTCGACTACTGCACGCAGAAGCTCACGGACATCATCGACAAGCTGCTCGTCTATCCGGACAAGATGCTCCACGATATGAACCGCACGGGCGGCCTGATCTACAGCCAGCGCATCCTGCTGTCGGTCGTCGACAAGGGCGTGCTGCGCGAGGATGCCTACAAGTGGGTACAGCGCAACGCCATGAAGCGCTGGATGGAAGGCCAGGACTTCCGCACGAGCGTCGAGAACGACCCGGATATCACGAAGTACCTGACGAAGGAAGAGATCGATGACTGCTTCGACTACAAGTACTTCCTGCGCCATGTCGATATGATCTTCGAGCGCTTCGGCCTCTGAGAATCCAATAAGTGAATGAAAGCCTCTTCTCCCTGCGGGGAGAAGGCTTTTCTATGTTTGTGGAGCATCGCAGTAGATGGTCCAACATGCATCATAAAGGAGAGACCATTATGTCAACAGTAGTAGTAACGGGCACCCAGTGGGGCGATGAGGGCAAGGGCAAGATTGTCGACTATCTCGCTCAGCAGGCTGAGACAGTCGTGCGCTTCCAGGGCGGCAGCAATGCCGGCCATACCGTTGTCGTCGATGGTGTAGACTATAAGCTGCGCCTGATGCCGTCGGGGATCCTCTTTAAGGGTTCGCACTGCGTCATCGGCAACGGTGTCGCCTTCAACCCGAAGGTCATGCTGCAGGAGATGGACAACCTCGCAGAGCGCGGCATCGACCTTTCTGGCATCCGCATCAGCAACCGCGCCCAGCTCGTCCTGCCGTATCACTGCCTGATGGACCAGCTCGCCGATGAGGCGCGCGGCAAGAACAAGGTCGGCACGACGCACAACGGCATCGGCCCGTGCTATGTCGACCGCGACAACCGCATCGGCATCCGCGTCTGCGACTTCATCGACAAAGAAGAGTTTGCAAAGCGCCTCAAGGAAAACCTCGCCATCAAGAACCGCGAGCTCAAGCTGCTCTACGACCATGAGCCGCTCGACTATGAAGAGATCCTCGAGGAGTACAACGGCTATGCGGACCGCCTGCGCCCGTATGTCTGCGACACGATCGCCCTGCTCGACGAGGAGCTCAAGGCCGGCCGCAAGATTCTCTTCGAGGGCGCACAGGCCACGATGCTCGACATCGACTACGGCACGTATCCGTACGTCACGGCCTCGCACCCGATCTCGGGCGGCGTCGGCATCGGCGCCGGCGTGGCTCCGCAGAAGATCGACAAGGTCGTCGGCATCGTCAAGGCTTATTGCACGCGCGTAGGCGAGGGCCCGTTCCCGACGGAACAGCTCAACGAGACGGGCGACAAACTGCGTGAAGTCGGCCACGAGTACGGCGTCGTCACGGGCCGTCCGCGCCGCACGGGCTGGCTCGATGCCTGTGTCGTCCGCTATGCCGGCATCCTCTCGGGCATCGACTACATGGCCGTCACGCGCCTCGACATCCTCGACAGCTTCGACGAGATCAAGATGTGCGTCGCCTACAAATACAAGGGCGAGATCCTCAACGAGATTCCGGCCAGCCTCAAGGTCCTCGCGGAAGTCGAGCCGGTCTATGAGACGTTCCCGGGCTGGAAGTGCGATATCAGCAAGATCCGCAAGTACGAAGACCTGCCGGAGAATGCCAAGAAGTACCTCACGCGCATGGCAGAGGTCACGGGCATCGGTCTCGGCATCGTCTCCGTCGGCCCGAACCGCGACGAGACAATCGTCATCGCCAAGGATATCTTCTGAGATATAGTTTGATTGGAGCAGGGTGCATCGAGTGATGCACCCTGTTTTTTTGCCCTGCATAAAAGTCAGAAAATACTGTGTATTTATATAAGTCGATGAGAAATAGAAAACAATAAAAATAGATTGACAAACCGGGAGCATGGTGCTATATTTAAACCATGAAATGTGCTCGAACACAAATGAGCAAAGTATTGGAACTCGAACAAAGGAGAGAAAAGAAATGGTAACAAGCACAGGCAATGCGCCAGAGAAGAAAATCTCCAGTGCATTCATTTATTTCTTCGGATCCTTCGGCGGCATCCTCTTCGGTTATGATATCGGCGTCATGACAGGAGCCCTGCCGTTCCTGCAGAACGATTGGAACCTGCAGGGCAATGCGAGCATCATCGGCTGGATCACATCGGCCGTCATGTTCGGCGCTATCTTTGGCGGCGCACTCGCCGGTCAGCTCTCTGACCGCCTCGGCCGCCGCAAGATGATTCTCATCTCCGCACTCATCTTCGTTGTCGGCTCGATCCTCTCTGGTATCGCTCCGCACAACGGCCAGTATTATCTCATCGGCGTCCGCATCCTCCTGGGCCTCGCCGTCGGCGCGGCTTCGGCTCTCGTCCCGGCTTACATGTCGGAAATGGCACCGGCTCATCTGCGCGGCCGCCTCTCGGGCATCAACCAGACGATGATTGTCTCGGGCATGCTGCTCTCGTACATCGTCGACTTCCTGCTCAAGGACCTGCCGGAGACGATGGCATGGCGCCTGATGCTCGGCCTCGCTGCCGTGCCGGCCATTATCCTCTTCCTCGGCGTCCTGCGCCTGCCGGAATCCCCGCGTTTCCTCGTCAACCACGGTTTTGTCGATCAGGCACGCCGTGTGCTCGGTTACATCCGCAAGAATGACAAGGAAGTCGAAGCAGAGCTCGCTGACATCCAGAACACGGCAGCAAGCGAAGCACAGGCTCAGAGCAAGACGACGTTTGCCACGCTTCTTTCGGACAAGTACCGCTACCTCGTGACGGCTGGTGTCGGCGTTGCAGCCTTCCAGCAGTTCCAGGGTGCAAATGCAATCTTCTACTACATCCCGCTGATCGTCGAGAAGGCGACGGGACAGGCTGCCAGCTCGCAGCTCATGTGGCCGATCATCCAGGGCATCCTGCTCGTCCTCGGCTCGCTGATCTTCCTCGTCATCGCAGATAAGTTCAACCGCCGCACGCTGCTGACGGTTGGCGGAACGATCATGGGCCTCTCGTTCATCCTGCCGGCTGTCATCAACAGCATCATCCCGGATGCTGACCCGATGATGATTGTCTTCTTCCTCTGCATCTACGTTGCATTCTATTCCTTCACGTGGGCACCGCTCACCTGGGTCATCGTCGGCGAGATCTTCCCGCTGGCCATCCGCGGCCGCGCTTCGGGCCTTGCATCCTCGTTCAACTGGATCGGCTCCTTCCTCGTCGGCCTGCTGTTCCCAATCATGACGGCTTCGTTCTCTCAGGCTGCAGTCTTCGCTATCTTCGGCGTCATCTGCCTGCTCGGTGTCTGCTTCATCCGCAACTGCGTGCCGGAGACGCGCGGCCATACGCTCGAGGAAATCGAGGCCGCTGGCACGAAGAAATCCGCAAATGCATCGATGCACAATGCCTGATCGCATATAGATATCAGGTAAGGGTATTGCAAAGGGAAGGTTTACCATGGACTTAAAGAAAAATGCCGCAGCGATTGAGGCGGGCCGCACGGCCCTCGGCCTCGAGCTCGGTTCGACGAACATCAAGATGGTGCTGGTCAATGAAGCTTGCGAGACGCTGGCCTCGACGAGCTACGGCTGGGAGAACCAGCTGGAGAACGGCATCTGGACGTACGACCTTGCGACGGTCTGGCTCGGCATCGAGGATGCGTTCCACAGCCTGACGGCCGATGTGCAGAGCCGCTACCATGTGGAGCTCAAGACCATCGGCTCCATCGGCGTCAGCGCGATGATGCACGGCTACCTGCCGTTCGACAAGGACGGCAAGCAGCTCGCACCGTTCCGGACCTGGCGCAATAACATCACGGGCGAGGCAGCAGATCAGCTCACGGAGCTCTTCGGCTTCAACATCCCGCAGCGCTGGAGCATCGCGCACCTCTATCAAGCCATCCTCAATAAAGAAGATCACGTCAAGGACATTGCTTTTTTGACGACGCTGGCCGGCTATGTACACTGGCAGCTTAGCGGCGAGAAAGTCCTCGGCATCGGCGATGCTTCGGGCATGTTCCCGATTGATGAGAAGACGGGCCTCTACGACGCGGCGATGCTCGAGAAGTTCGAGAGCCTTGATGCGGTCAAGGCCTATCCCTGGAAACTGCAGGAAATCCTGCCGCAGCCGCTGCGTGCAGGCCACTCCGGCGGCCAGCTCACGAAGGAGGGTGCATGGCTGCTCGACCCGACGGGCAAGCTGCAGCCGGGCGCGCTCATGGCGCCGCCTGAGGGCGATGCCGGCACGGGCATGGTCTCGACGAACGCCGTCCGCAAGCGCACGGGCAACATCTCGGTCGGCACGTCGGCGTTCTCGATGAACGTCCTCGACGCACCGCTCAAGGAAGTGCATCGCGACATCGATGTTGTGACGACGCCGGACGGTGCGCCGGTGGCCATGGTCCATGCCAACAACTGCTCGAGCGACCTCAATGCCTGGATCGGCATGTTCGGCGAGTTCGCAGAGCTCATCGGCCACGGCCAGACGCCAGCCAAGCTTTACCGGACGCTGTTTGAAGTGTCGCAGCGCGCAAACCGCGATGCGGGCGGCCTGCTCAATTACAGCTGCCTGTCGGGCGAGAACATCACGAAGGTCGAGACGGGCCGTCCTCTCTTCGTGCGCACGCCGCACAGCCACATGAACCTCGCGAACTTCATGCTCGCGCAGCTCTACGGCTGCTTCGCTCCACTCAAGATCGGCATGGACATCCTCGTCAAGGAAGAGGGCGTCCAGACGGATGTCATGATCGCGCAGGGCGGTCTCTTCAAGACGCCGGTCATCGGGCAGCAGGTCCTCGCGGATTGCCTCGGCCTGCCGATCACTGTCATGGAGACGGCTGGTGAAGGTGGCCCGTGGGGCATGGCCGTACTCGCCGTCTTTGCCAAGTGGCACAGTAGCAAGGCGCTGGCAGACTTCCTCGATGACGATGTCTTCCACAATCCAGAGAGCTCGACGCTGCTGCCGACGGAAGCCGGCCGCCTCGGCTGCCAGAAGTTCATCGCCGCCTACAAGGAAGGCCTCGAGGTCGAGCGCAAGGCTGGCGAGCTCATAGCCGACCATGCCGACGCCTGAGCATTCTTTACGAAAGGACCATCCTACCAATGTTAGAAGAACTCAAACAGGAAGTTTATGAAGCCAACATGATGCTGCCGAAGCTCGGCATCGTCACGTTCACTTGGGGCAATGTCTCGGGCATCGACCGCGAGAAGAACCTCTTCGTCATCAAGCCGTCGGGCGTGCCGTACGAGGACCTCAAGCCCTCGGATATGGTCGTCGTCGACCTTGAGGGCCACGTCGTCGAGGGTGATATGAACCCGTCGAGCGATACGATGACGCATCTCGTGCTCTACAAGGCCTTCCCGAATATCAAGGCCGTCGTCCACACGCATTCGAAATGGGCCGTCTCCTTTGCAGAAGCTGGTGTGCCAATCGAAGCGCTCGGCACGACGCACGCTGATACGTTCTACGGCGACGTCCCCGTGACGGATGCCCTGACGAAGCAGGAGATCGAGGAGGCTTACGAGGAGAACACGGGCAAGGTCATCGTCCGCACGTTCAAGGAGTACGGCATCGACCCGGATGCTGTGCCAGCCGTCCTCGTCAAGCAGCACGGCCCGTTCACCTGGGGCCCGAGCCCCAAGAAGGCCGTCGAGAACGCGAAGATCCTCGAGGTCGTCGCCGAGATGAATTACCATGCCCTGCAGCTCACGCGCGCGGACATCCGCGTGCCGCAGTTCCTGCTCGACAAGCATTACTACCGCAAGCACGGCGCAAACGCCTACTATGGCCAGAACAACGCCAAGTCGAAGAGCGGTGTCACGCACAAGTAAGGGCAGCCTCCTGCGGCACACCGCAGGAGGAAATCAAGACTAAGTCTCCTGCGGCTTGCCGCAGGAGGAAGCATAGAAGTAGAAGGGAAGTAACATCATGTTGAAACTCACGCACGATTACAAATTCTGGTTTGTCGCTGGTTCCCAGTTCCTCTATGGTGAGGAGCAGCTCAAAAACGTTGCCCGCGATGCGGAAGACATCGTCAAGAAGCTCAATGAGAGTGGCAAGCTCCCGTACCCGATCGAGTTCAAGGGCGTCATGACGACGGCTGACGGCATTACGCAGTTCATGAAGGATGTCAACTACAATGACGACGTCGCAGGCGTCATCACCTGGATGCACACCTTCTCCCCGGCGAAGAACTGGATCCGCGGCACGAAGCTCCTGCAGAAGCCGCTGCTGCACCTTGCGACGCAGTACCTCAACAAGATCCCGTATGACACGATCGACTTCGACTACATGAACCTCAACCAGAGCGCACACGGCGACCGCGAGTACGGTTATCTCAACGCTCGCCTCGGCCTCAACAACAAGGTCGTCTACGGCTGGTGGGGCGATGAAGAAGTCCAGGATGAGATCGCTTCGTGGGAAGATGTCGCCGTTGCCTACAATGAGAGCTTCCACATCAAGGTCTGCCGCTTCGGCGATACGATGCGCAATGTAGCCGTCACGGAGGGCGATAAGGTCCAGGCGCAGATCCAGCTCGGCTGGACGGTCGACTACTGGCCGGTCGGCGACCTCGTCGAAGTCGTCGATGCCGTCAGCGAGGCAGACATCGATGCAGAGTACAAGAAACTGCAGGAACTCTACACGTTCAACCCGCAGGAGAACAGCCCGGAGAAATTCGAGAGCTCAGTCCGCTATCAGCTGCGCGAGTACCTCGGCATCAAGAAGTTCCTCGATGACAAGGGCTATACGGCCTTCTCGACGAACTTCGAGGACCTCAAGGGCCTCAAGCAGCTGCCGGGCCTCGCTGCTCAGCTCTTGATGCGCGACGGGTACGGCTTCGGTGCAGAGGGCGACTGGAAGACGTCAGCACTGACGCGCCTTTTAAAGATCATGGCACACAATGACCGCACGGTCTTCATGGAAGACTACACGCTCGACCTGCGCAAGGGCCATGAAGCTATCCTCGGCGCTCACATGCTCGAGGTTGACCCGACGATTGCCAGCGACAAGCCGCGCGTCGAAGTCCATCCGCTCGACATCGGCGGCAAGGATGACCCGGCCCGCCTCGTCTTCACGGGCGCTGACGGCGAAGGCATCGACTGCACGGTCGCTGACTTCCGCGATGGCTTCCGCCTCATCAGCTATCCGGTCGATTGCCGCAAGGCTGAGGCGGAGACGCCGCATCTGCCGGTCGCTAAGCAGCTCTGGACGCCGAAAGTCGGCCTCAAGAAGGGCGCTACGGCTTGGATCCACGCTGGCGGCGGCCATCACACGGTCCTGTCCTTCCGTATCACAGAAGAGCAGATCCATGATCTCGGCACGATGCTCGGCATGAACCTCGTCGAGATCTGCTGATTGCTCCTATATCCATACACCTACACAAAAGAAGGCTCTCGTTCCAATCTCAGGAACGGGAGCCTTCTTTTTATCGCGCTACCATTATTCTACATTCTGCAGGATGCGGATCTCATTGCGCATGATGTACTTGTCGTGTTCCGGTGCGATGCCATTGACGAGGTAGTCGAAGACGACCTGCATGGCGCGCTGGCCCTGCTGGTGCGGGTGCTGATAGAGGGCAGCCTGGATGACGCCCTTCTTCATCATCTCGATTGTCGTCGGGATCGTGTCGAAGACCATCATCGTGATGTCCTTGCGCCCTGCGGCGAGGACGGCGCGGGCGGCGCCGTAGGCGCCGGCCGAGATGATGAAGATGGAGTTGAGCTCGGGATGGTCGAGCAGCAGCTGGCGAACCTTCTCGTAGGCAATCATGTCATCATCCTCACACTCCTCGACGCCGCAGAAGTGGAAATCGGGGTGCTCCTGCATGGTCTCGAGGAAGCCGTCTAGGCGTTGGCGATGGCCGAGCATCTGCAGGGAGCCTAGCAGCACGCCCGTGTGGAGCGGCTGCGGATGGATCATGCAGAGCAGTGCGGCGGCTGTCTTGCCGCCATTGGGATAATTCGGCCCGACGTAGCACTGGCGATGGGATGCCTCGATATCGTTGTTGAGCGTGACGACGAAGATCTTGTCGGCGACGCATTCGTCGATTTTCTGGATGATGCGCGGGTGGTTGAGTGGGTCGATGATCAGAGCGTTGATGCCCTGCTCGCGCAGTTCGTCGATGATGGCGCACTGTTTGTCGAGGTCGAACCCGCGCATGCTGCGCCAGATGACCTTAAGGCCGTAGGAATCGTATTTGTCCGCCATGTGGTGCATGGCAGACAGTACGTCGTCAAAGAAGTGGACGCCCTCGGAGAGCAGCAGAACCCCGACGGTCGGGTGCTTCTTGCGGGCGGCGAGGGCCTTGCCTGCTGGATTCGGGTGATAGTGGAGCTTGGCGGCCATGTCGAGGACGAGTTTTGCCTTTTCGGGTTTGACCTTGCCGCGCCCGTTGAGCACGCGGTCGACCGTGCCGCGTGAGACGCCGCAGAGTTCGGCAATCTGTTTGATGGTTACCATGATATCGACTTCCTCTGTTGTTTCTTTTTGATTCTTTGCAGCAATCTTTAAATTCCAATATTCTAGGTGCAGGTGCTTTTTTCCTGCTCGTACGCTTCCTGGATTGCTCAGTGCGGGGATTTCTGCTATACTATTCGCGATTGCAGAAATGCAGGAATGTTGCAGAGCAGCGATGAACAGTGATGAGCAGCGAAAGGATGGACACGCGCGATGTATAAGATGATTGCCCTCGATCTCGATGGCACGCTCAACAACGATGAGAAGAAGATCACGGAGAAGACGAGAGAGGCACTGCTCTCGGTCCAGCAGCACGGTGTGACGGTCGTGCTAGCCTCCGGCCGTCAGGCGCCGGGGCTCGCGCGCGAGGCGCAGGCCCTCGACCTCAAGGACTACCACGGCCTGCTGCTCTCGTATAACGGCGGCCGCATCCAGGATGCGACGACGGGGGAGGTCCTCTTTGACCAGGCCATCGACCGCGCGACGGCGCTGCGCTTCCTGCGCCATCTCGAAGCGTATCCAGAGCTCTCGCCGATCGTCGACGACGGCGAGTCCATCTTCACGACGGACGCGCGCCGCCACAAGGTCCAGGATGAGAGCCGCAATAACAACCTCAAGGTCGAGATCGTCGAGAACATCGCCGATGCCGTCGAGGCGCGCGGCTTTGCGCCTGTCAAGATCCTGACGGCTGCGCCGAACGAGATCCTCGTGCCGCGCCTTGCAGACATCCGCCGCGGCTTCGAAGATGAGCTCTCCTTCGTCCAGTCGGCCCCGTGGTTCTACGAGGCGACGGTCAAGGGCGTCAGCAAGTCGACATCGCTCGCGATTGTCTGTGAGCGCTTAGGCATCGCGCGCGCAGAGGTCATGGCCTTCGGCGATGCGCAGAATGACATGAGCATGCTCGACTTCGCCGGCCACGGCGTCGCGATGGGCAATGCCTGCCCTGAGCTAAAGGAGATGGCCGACGAGATCACGCTCTCGAACAACGAGGACGGCATCGCCGCCTCGCTGACGCGCCACTTCGACTTCCTGAATTGATGAAATATGGAGGAGCTTCCCTTTGGGAGGCTCTTTTTTTATGAAAAAAAGGCGGATTCATAGATGAAACTTATAGAAGAACGCTATTGCTATTGACTTTTTCGTGTTCAGGCCATACAATGAAATCATCAATCCCGAGTATTTTTGTAAGGATTACAAATCCGAGCGCATATCTTAAGTCTTAAAGGAGAGTTTTATATATGGCTGAGAATCTTTTGGAAATCAAGGATCTCCACGCTGGTGTCGAAGGCAAGGAAATCCTCAAGGGCCTGAGTCTGTCGGTAGACAAGGGCGAAGTACACGTCATTCTCGGACCGAATGGCTCTGGCAAATCGACGCTGATGAACATCATCATGGGCCATCCGAAGTACGAGGTCACGTCCGGCACGGTGTCGTTCGAGGGTGAGGACATCACGGAGCTCAAGACGTTCGAGCGCGCGCGCAAGGGCCTGTTCCTCTCGTTCCAGACGCCGGAGGAGATTCCGGGCATCACGGTCGAGAACATGATCCGCACGGCAAAGCAGGCCGTCTCTGGTGAGCGCGTCAAGATCGTGCCGTTCCGCCGCCAGCTCAAGGCGACGATGGAAGAGCTCAAGATGAAGCCGGAGTACGCAGAGCGCTACATGAATGTCGGCTTCTCGGGCGGCGAGAAGAAGCGCAATGAGATCCTGCAGCTCCTCATGCTCAACCCGAAGCTCGCGCTGCTCGATGAGACGGACTCGGGCCTTGATGTCGACGCCGTGCAGATCGTCTCGGAAGGCGTCGCGAAGTTCCACAACGAGGACAACAGCTGCCTGATCATCACGCACAACACGCGCATCCTCGAGAAGCTCAAGGTCGACAAGGTCCACGTCCTCATCAACGGTGAGATCGTCGAAGAGGGCGGCCCGGAGCTCATCGATGACATCAACCGCCGCGGCTTCACGCACATCCTCGATGCCAAGGCAGAAAAGTGAGGCGCGCCATGGCTGAAGAAAAATTCACACCGAAAAAGAAGACGTACGTCGAGGACATCGAGCGTACGCTCTACGATATCAAGGACGCCGACCACTCGGTCTACAAGACGCAGAGCGGCCTGACGGAGGAGATCATCCGCGACATCTCGAAGCGCAAGCACGACCCGCAGTGGATGCTCGACTTCCGCCTCAAGTCCCTTGAGGTCTACAATTCGCTGGCGCTGCCGACCTGGGGCCCGGACATCTCGGAGCTCAACATGGACGACATCGTCACCTATGTCCAGCCGGATGCCAAGATGACGGGCAACTGGCAGGAAGTGCCGACGGATATCAAGAACACGTTCGACCGCCTCGGCATCCCGGAGGCCGAGCAGAAGCAGAGCCTCGCCGGCGTCGGCGCGCAGTACGACTCGGAAGTCGTCTACCACAGCATCCAGGATGACCTCGTCAAGCAGGGCGTCATCTACACGGACATGGAGACGGCCATCCGCGAGCACGAGGACGTCGTCAAGGAGTACTTCATGACGCTCGTGCCGCCGAAGGACCATAAGTTTGCGGCGCTGCATGGCGCTGTCTGGTCTGGCGGCTCCTTTGTCTACGTGCCGGAAGGCGTCCACGTCGAGATCCCACTGCAGTCGTACTTCCGCCTCAACGCAGCAGGTGCCGGCCAGTTCGAGCACACGCTGATCATCGTCGAGAAGAACGCGAGCCTGCACTTCATCGAGGGCTGCTCCGCGCCGAAGTACAACGTCACGAACCTCCACGCGGGCTGCGTCGAGCTCTTCGTCAAGGAGGGCGCGCGCCTGCGCTACTCGACCATCGAGAACTGGTCGCGCAACATGATGAACCTCAACACGAAGCGCGCGCTCGTCGAGAAGGACGGCATCATCGAGTGGGTCTCGGGCTCCTTTGGCTCACATGTCTCGTGCCTCTATCCGTGCAGCATCCTGCACGGCGAGAATGCGCGCTGCGAGTTCACGGGCGTCACGTTCGCCTCGAAGGGCCAGAACCTCGATACGGGTGCCAGCGTCATCCACGCGGCTCCGCATACGTCGGCCAACATCAACACGCGCACCATCTCGAAGGCGGGCGGCAAGGCGACGTACCGCAGTGCCGTCAAGGTCACGCGTCGCGCTCCGTTTGCCAAGTGCTCGGTCAACTGCGAGTCGCTGATGCTCGACAACGAGTCGCGCAGCGATACGCTGCCGGTCATGGACATCGAGGGCGACGAGGCGGACATCGGGCATGAGGCCAAGATTGGCCGCATCAGCGATGAGGCCATCTTCTACCTGACCTCTCGCGGCATCGATGAGGATGAGGCACGCGCGATGATCGTGCGCGGCTTCGTCGAGCCGATTGCCAAGGAACTGCCGCTCGAGTACGCAGTCGAGATGAATAACCTGGTCAACATTGAATTAGAAGGGACGATGGGCTGATATGGCAGAGCTTAAGACATTCTCCCGGATCCCCATGCGTACCTGGCGCTGGCTCGGCGTCAATGAGAGCAGGATCCCGGCTGATAGCGATGAAAATGTAACAACGCAGAAAATCCTTGTCGAAGCGGGCAAGGAAGATGAAGTCGTGCTGACGCAGCGCGAGGGCGGCTCGTACGAGCTGCAGGTGCATCTCGAGGAGGGCGCAAAGCTCCACCTCGTCACGGCACAGCTCGTGCCAGACAACGCGCTCTACACCTGCCGCGTCAAGGTCTATGTCGGCAAGGGCGCGACCTTTGCTTACACGGTCGTCGAGGCCGGCGCACACCAGACGGCGACGGAGCTCCACGTCGATCTAGCCGGCGACGACTCCAAGGCCGATATCTGGGGCCTCTACTTTGGCGATGGCGAGAGCGTCATCGACCTCAACTACATCATCCGCCAGGGCGGCCGCCGCACGGACGCCAACATGCAGGTGCGCGGCGCTCTGCTCGGCAAGAGCGAGAAGATCTTCCGCGGCACGCTCGACTTCCTCGAGGGTGCAAAGGGGTCGGTCGGCCGCGAGAACGAGGAAGTCGTCCTGCTCTCGCCGGATGTCCGCAACCGCAGCGTGCCGATCATGCTCTCGCATGAGGACGATGTGGACGGCCACCATGCCGTTTCCGTCGGCAAGATGGACGAAGATAAACTCTTCTACCTCATGAGCCGCGGCCTCGACCTTGCTGAGGCACAGCGCCTCGTCGTCGAGGCGTCGTTCAATCCGGTGCTCGACCGCATCCCGGATGACGCGCTCAAAGAGGAGATCGATACGTATTTGCAGAGGAGACTTTCGAATGGCTGATGCACAGGAATTTTTGAAAGATTTCCCGCTTCTCAAGATGAAGATGAACGGGAAACAGATCGCTTATCTCGATAACGGCGCGACGACGCAGAAGCCGGAGCAGATCATCCAGGCCATCTGCGGCTACTACGGCGGCTGCAACGCCAATCCGCATCGCGGCGCCTATGCGCTCTCGGTCAAGGCGACGGAGATCTATGAGAACGCGCGCGTGCGCACGGCGAAGTTCATCAACGCGGCCCGTCCTGAGGAGATCATCTTCACGAAGAACGCGACGGAGGCGCTGAACCTCGTTGCCTACAGCTATGGCCTCAGCAACGTCAAGGCTGGCGATGAGATCGTCATCACCATCACGGAGCACCACAGCAACCTCGTGCCGTGGCAGTTTGTCGCCAAGACGACGGGCGCGACGCTCAAGTACATCTACCTCGAGAAGGACGGCAACCTCTCGGAGGAGGACATCGAGACGAAGATCACGGAGAAGACGAAGATCGTCGCCGTGACGCAGGTCTCGAACGTCCTGGGCCTCAAGAACGACGTCAAGAAGATCGTCAAGAAGGCGCACAGCGTCGGTGCTGTCGCCGTTGTCGACGGCTCGCAGAGCGTCGCACACATGAAGGTCGACGTCCGCGACATCGACTGCGACTTCTTCGCGTTCTCCGGCCACAAGATGCTCTCGCCGATGGGCATCGGCGTGCTATACGGCAAGTACGACATCCTCGACGCGATGCCACCGTTCCTGCGCGGCGGCGACATGATCGAGTACGTCGAGGAGCAGGATACGACGTACGCAGAGCTGCCGGCCAAGTTCGAGGCCGGCACGCAGAACGTCGGCGGTGCAGCCGGCCTGACGGCGGCTATTGACTACCTCGAGACGATCACCTTCGATCGCATCGAGGCCATCGAGAAGGACCTCGTCGACTACGCGCTGCCACAGCTGCGCGAGCTGCCGTACATCGAGCTCTACGGCTGCGATACGACCCGCGACAACAAGACGGGCATCATCGCCTTCAACGTCAAGGATGTCCATCCGCACGATGTGGCGAGCATCCTCGACAGCTACGGCGTCGCGATCCGCGCTGGCCATCACTGCGCCCAGCCGTTGCACCGCTACCTCGGCCAGAACGCAAGCTGCCGTGCGAGCTTCTATCTCTACAACACGCGCGAGGACATCGACCGCTGGATCGATGCACTCAAGAAGGTAAGGGGGGTCCTCGGCTATGGCGCTTGAAGACATCTACACGGAGCTCATCGGCGAGCACAGCCGCAATCCGGAGAACAAGCATCATCTTGCTCATGCGACGTGCGCGCTCAAGGGCCACAACCCGAGCTGCGGCGATGAGATCACGCTGGAGCTGCAGATCGAGAACGGCGTCGTCAAGGATGCGTCGTTCACGGGCGTGGGCTGCGCCATCTCGCAGGCCTCGACGGACATCATGATTGACCTGATCCGCGGCCAGAAGGTCGAGAAGGCCAGAGAGCTCGCGGAGAAGTTCATCGGCATGATCAAGCGCGAGATCACGGACGAGAGCGAGCTCGAGGAGCTCGACGAGGCACTGGCGCTTCAGAATGTCTCGAACATGCCGGCCCGCGTCAAATGCGCGGTGCTCGCATGGCATACGCTCGACAATGCGCTCGCAAAAGACGGGCAGGACGCAAAAAAATAAGATTTATCCACAGAAATCTGGGGATATCCATGGTGAACCTGTGGATATCCCCTGCGTTTTGTGGATAACATGTGGATAGAGACAGCAGCAGAGTAACAGAAAGGAAGAGTATCATGGCAGTAAAAGAGATTTCTCCGTTTGATTTCAACGAGAGCGCGTTCCGCGTCATCGGCAAGGACTGGCTGCTCATCACGGGCGAGTACGAGGGCAAGTCGAACGCGATGACGGCTTCGTGGGGCGGCCTCGGCATCATGTGGGGCAAGCCGGTAGCCTACATCTTCATCCGTCCGACGCGCTACACGAAGGAATTCGTCGACAAGGCAGAAGGCCTTTCGCTGTCGGTTTTCCCGGAGGAATACCGCAAGATGATGAACTACTTCGGCACGGTCTCGGGCCGCGATGAGGACAAGATCAAGAAGGCGGGCCTGACGGTCTGCCACGATAACGGCCGCACGTACTTCGATGAAGCGCGCGTGACGATGCTCTGCCGCAAACTCTACGCACAGCCGCTCGCTTCGGAGTTCTTCGTCGACAAGAGCTGCGACGAGAAGTGGTACAAGGACGACTATCACACGATGTACGTCGTCGAGATCGAGAAACTCCTCGTCAAGGAATGAGCCGATGAGCACAGTACGGAAAAAGGGTGGGGTGGCCTGCTGCAGCTGCCTGTCCGACAAAGAAGCGCCGGTGGCATCGATCCTGCGCTGCAGCAACCTGACGACGGGCATGGATGACGCGGAGATCGCGGAGCTTCTGGCATCGAGCCAGGTCCGGCGCCACGTATTCTCGGCGGGGGAGATCGTCTTCCACGACGGTGACCAGCCACATTCGCTCTACATCCTGCTGCGCGGTGAGGTCCACATCCTCAAGGACACGTTCTCGGGCCGCCGCATTTTCATCTCGGAGGTCAATGAGCCGGGCGACATGTTCGGCGAGGTTTACGAGGTGCTCAAGCGGCCCTATGACATCTACGTTGAGGCGGCGAAGGAGACGGAGCTCTTAGAGATCGGCAGCCGTTTCTTCACAATCGGCGGCCAGAGCGAGCATCCTTCGCGCAGCGCCCTGCTCGTCGAGCGCAATCTCATGCGCATCTTCGCGCGCAAGGCGTACTTCATGCACGGCCGCATCAAGGTGCTCGCGAGCGGTAGCCTGCGCGAGAAGATCGTGCGCTTCCTGTTCCAGAATATGGACGCAGCGGGCCACGTCGAGCTCGCTGTGAGCCGCGAGTACCTCGCGGCTTACCTTGCCGTCACGAGGCCGTCGCTTTCAAGAGAGCTCTCGGCCATGCAGAAGGACGGCCTGCTCAAGGTAGCGGGCAAGAACCTCCAGATACTCGACCTCAATCGCTTTGAGGAATACCTCTGAGGCAACTGAATCCATTCGACACAAAAAGCCAGTTCCATGCATGTGTTTTGCATGGAACTGGCTTTGTCTTTTTGATTACATCGAGATTACATCGAGCAACGTAGCGCAGGGCCTTCGGAGGGGATGGACGAGCAACACTCCGCTGAGTCGTCCTGCTGAATCGATTTTTTTCCCTTATCAATGAAGCCTGTCTAAAGAGCTAAACGCGCTCCGCTTGGACGACGCTCTTTAGACAGGGGCGGGTTGGGAAAAAAATCGATTCTTGACGCAGGACGCCAACGCTCCGCTTTTGCCCGCCCATCCCCTCCGGGCCTGCAAGGTTCGTTACGGCTCGTTTCGACTAGCCTGCAAGCGGGGGCATGTATTTCGCCTGCAGGCGCGGAGCGATTGCCCGCAGGGCTGTGGCCCGAGGATATCCTGCTTAACACAGAGATGTCGGAACGACGCGGCAGGCGGCGAAACAGCATCCGTGCGCTCTGCAGCTTGGGTCACATTCAGCGGTAGCGCCGAAGCCGAAATACATGCCCCCACGCTTTGCTGCTGGATGTGAGTGTGTCGCGAAGCGTTGTCCGCTTGTCCCCTCCGTGCCCCGCGCTTTGTTGCTGGATGTGCGAAGGCCTTAACTCAACAGCAGGCTGTCGCTTGTCAGCTCGCTGCCAGCTGCCTTCTCGAACATGGCGAGCAGGTCTTTGACGGTCAGGTGGGCTTTTTCTTCACCGCTGACGTCGAAGAGGATGTGCCCGTTGTACATCATGATCAGGCGGTTGCCGAGGCGCAGGGCGTCGCGCATGTTGTGGGTGATCATCAGGGTGGTGAGCTGCTGTTCGCGGACGATGCTCTCGGTCAGGGCCAGCACTTTCTCGGCGGTCTTGGGGTCGAGGGCTGCCGTGTGCTCGTCGAGCAGCAGCAGCTTCGGCTTGGCCATCGTGGCCATCAAGAGGGTCAGGGCCTGGCGCTGGCCGCCGGAGAGCAGGCCGACTTTTGATTCGAGTCGGTCCTCGAGGCCGAGCTTGAGTCCTGCCAGGAGTTCGCGGAAGTGATCGCGGTCCCGCGAGGAGGAGCTCCAGCGCAGGGTCGGACGGCGTCCGCGGCGGGCGGCAATCGCGAGGTTTTCCTCAATCATCATGCCGGCCGCCGTGCCCATCATCGGGTCCTGGAAGACGCGGCCGATGAACTTGGCGCGCTTGTGCTCCGGCCATTTCGTGATGTCGGTGCCGGCAATTTCGATCGTGCCCTCATCGACGGGATAGGTGCCCGCGATGGAGTTCATCAGGGTGGACTTGCCCGCGCCGTTGCCGCCGATGACGGTGACGAAGTCGCCGGCGTCGAGGTGAAGGCTCACGTCGTGCAGGGCCAGCTTCTCGGTGATGGTGCCGGGGTTGAAGGTCTTGGAGATGTGCTTGATGTCGAGCATTATTTCTTCACCGCCTTCCGGAATGCATTGAAGCGCGCCTGTATGAGCGGCAGCGAGAGGGCGATGGCGACGAGGATGGCCGTGAAGAGCTTGAGGTCATTCGGCGGCATGCCCATCTGCAGGACCACGGCGATGACGGCGCGGTAGACGATGGAGCCGAGGATGACCGAGATCAGGCAGTTCTTGAAGCTCCTCGTGCCGAAGAGCACCTCGCCGATGATGACGGACGCGAGGCCGATGACGATCGTGCCGACGCCCATGCCGACATCGGCAAAGCCGTTGCTCTGCGCGACGAGGGCGCCCGACATGGCGACGAGGCCGTTGGAGAGCAGCAGGCCGAGCACGACCATGGCGTCCGTGTTGATGCCGTTAGCGCGGATCATGTTCGGGTTGTTGCCCGTCGCGCGCACGGCTGCGCCGATTTCCGTGCCGAAGAACCAGTAGTTGAGCACGGCGACGATCAGGACGATGATGGCGCCGATGACGAGTGTCGTCATGCCCTTATCGAGGCCGGAGAACTGCCAGATGGTGAAGATCGTGTCCTGCTGCAGAAGCGGCAGGTTTGCCTTGCCCATGATGCGCAGGTTGACGGAGTAGAGCGCGATCATCGTCAGGATGCCGGCGAGCAGGGCCGGTATCCTGAGCTTCGTGCAGAGGATGCCCGTGACGACGCCGCCGAGCATGCCGGCGACGCAGGCCGCGAGGATCGCGGCGATGGGGTGATAGCCGGCCGTCAGCAGGGTGGCGGCCGTGGCGGCTCCGAGCGGGAAGCTGCCCTCGACGGTCAGGTCCGCGATGTCGAGCACGCGGAAGGTCAGGTAGACGCCGATGGCGAGTAGTGCCCAGAGCAGTCCCTGTGAAACAGTGGATATGACTAGATCCATAGATTTCTCCTTGCTGTGACTGTAGCAGTGACTACTGCAACTTCAGTTGTGGCTTTATTCGACGACGTCAGCGTCCTTGAGGACATCCTCCGGGAAGGTGATGCCGAGCAGGGCGGCATTGGCCTTGTTGACCGTGACCTTGAGGTCCTTGGCCAGCTCAATCGGCATTGAGCTCGGCTTCTTGCCCTCGAGGATGTCGGCTGCCATGTGGCCCGTCTGGACGCCGAGCTTGTAGTAGTCGATGCCGTAGGTCGCGAGGCCGCCGGCCTTGACCATGTTCGGCTCACCGCAGATGACCGGGATCTTGGCAGCGTTCGTGATGTCGATGAGCGTCGGCATCGCCGAGGCGATGATGTTGTCGGTCGGCTCATAGAAGGCATCGACGGAGCCGACGAGGCTCTGCGCGGCCTGCTGGATGTCGTTGACCGTGGAGATGGTCGCGACCTTGACGGTCAGGCCCTTCGATTCCGCGTATTCCTTCATGGCCTTGACCTGGACTTCCGAGTTGACCTCACTCGAGCAGTAGACCGTGCCGATCGTCTTGGCGTCCGGCTTGATCTTCAGCAGCAGGTCGATCTGCTCCTTGACTGGGTTCATGTCGCTCGTGCCCGTGACATTGCCCTTCGGCTCCTTGTTGGAGGCGACGAGCTTGGCGCCCTCGTAATCCGTGATGGCCGTGCCGACGATCGGGATGTCATGCGTGACGTTGGCCATCGTCTGGGCCGCTGGCGTCGCGATGGCGCAGATCAGGTCCATCTTCGCACTGACGAAGCGCTGGGCGATGTTCTGGAGGTTCGACTGGTCGGCCTGTGCATTCTGGCGGTCAATCGTGATGTTCTTGCCCTCTTCGAAGCCGCGTTCCTTGAGGCCATCGACAAAGCCCTTGTTGGCGGCGTCGAGCGCATTGTGCTCGACGAGCTGGACAATGCCGATCTTGTAGTTCTTGCCGCTGCCCGATGAAGCCGACTGGTCGCTCGAGCCACAGCCGGCCATGAGCCCGAGGCTCAGCACAGCGGCGGCACCGAGTGCCAGGAGTTTGCAGCGCTTGGATACATTGGATAGTCTCATGAGGAATCCCACCTTTTCTCTTTGAATCTGTACACTCGCGTGCACGATGAATAGACTCTTATATTATACAATGTTACAGATGAAAAATCCATCACTGTTTCTGTAAGACGGACATATTCATGGCATTTATGAGTCGTACCCTGCGGATGACTTTTGACCTATGAATCTGAAATGTTCGATGATATAATAGAGGAAGTTTACACGCGATACGAGCAATCCGTGCTGCGGGGAGCGGCACAGAATATGGAGGTTTTTTGTTTTGCTGGCTACACGCGAATATCAAGATATCGAAGAGAAGGTGATGCGCGGGGAGCGCCTGACGCGAGAGGACGGGATAAGGCTTTTCCACTGCCATGACCTCGCCTGGCTCGGCGCTCTGGCTGACCATGTGCGCCGCGAGAAGTGCGGGGACATCGTCTACTACAATGTCAACTGCCACGTCAATCTGACGAATATCTGCACATCCCACTGCAAGTTCTGCGCCTTTGGCCGCGATGCGGATGAGAAGGGCGCCTATGCGATGACGAAGGCGCAGGCCATCGCGGTCGTCGAGGACGCCATGCGCGACCCGAACCTTGCGGGGCTCCACGTCGTTTCGGGCCTCCATCCGACCTGGTCGTTCGAGGATTACCTCGGCATCGTGGAGGCGCTGCACAAGCGCTTCCCGAAGCTTTACATGAAGGGCTTCACCGGCGTGGAGATCACGCACTTCGCGGAAATCTCGGGCCTGTCTGTCGAGGAGGTCCTGCGGCAGCTGCGCGACCGCGGCGGCCTGCAGGCCATCGCCGGCGGCGGAGCGGAGATCCTGTCGGACCGCGTGCGCGGCGAGCTCTGCCCGAACAAGGCGACGGCTGATGAATGGCTCGAGGTGGCGCGCACGGCGCACAAGCTCGGCATCAAGTCGAATGCCTCGATGCTCTACGGCCACATCGAGACGCTGGAGGAGCGCGTCGATCATTTGCTGCGCCTGCGCGCGCTGCAGGATGAGACGGGCGGCTTCCAGACGTTCATCTGCTTCCCGTTCCTGCCGAAGCACACGGAGCTCGGCGAGCACGTCAAGCAGACGAGCATGTGGGACGACCTGCGCACGATGGCCATCTCGCGCCTGATGCTCGACAACTTCAAGAACATCAAGGCGTACTGGGTCATGCTGACGGTGCCGGTCGCGCAGGTCGCACTCGGCTTCGGCGCCAATGACATCGACGGCACGGTCCACAAGGAGACCATCCTGCACGATGCTGGCGCGAAGAGCCCACGGGCCCTGAGCGAGGACAATATCATCCGCATCATCAAGGAGGCGGGCCGCATCCCGGCCGCCTGCGACTGCAATTTCAACATCCTGCGCATCATTGAATGAGAGGTATAGATATGAAGCAAATCGAAGCGGCGCGCGCAAGAGCGGCGGCGGGGGAGCGGCTGAGCCTCGAAGATGCCCTGGCGCTCTACAAGGACAATGACCTGCTGTTCTTAGCGGACTGTGCGCGCAAGGCGAAGGAGCGGAAGAGCGGGCACCGAGTCTACTACACCGTCAACCGCCACATCAACCTGACGAATGTCTGCAGCTCGAACTGCCCCCTCTGCGCCTTCCAGGTGGAGGCGGGCGATGCGCGCGGCTTCGTGATGGAGCCCGATGACATCGAGCGCGTCCTTACGAAGGCAAAAGAGACGCCGAACCTGTCGGAGATCCACATCGTCTCAGCGCTGCATCCCGACAAGCCGTTCTCGTATTACCGCGCTGTCGTGCGGCAGGTCAAAGCGGCCCTGCCAGATGCAGACGTCAAGGCGTTCACGCCGGTCGAGATCGTCAACTTCGCCAAGATGACGGGTAAGAGCATCCGCGAGATCTTGACACTGCTCAAGGAAGACGGCCTCGACAGCCTGCCGGGCGGCGGAGCGGAAATCCTCTCGGACCGCGTGCGCCAGATCATCTGCCCGAAGAAGGCGACGACGGCGGAGTGGATCGAGACGATGAAGACGGCGCACAGCCTCGGCATCCGCACGAATGCCTCCATCATGTACGGCCATGTCGAGACGATCGAGGAGCGGCTGCAGCACCTCATCACGATCCGCGAGATCCAGGACGAGACGGGCGGCTTCCAGGCCTTCATGCTCTTCCCATTCCATCCGGCGCACACGAAGCTCGGCGAGGAATACCACCTGCAGCGCGTGGGCGCCTGGGAGGACATGAAGATGATGGCACTCTCGCGCCTGATTCTCGACAACATCGACCACGTCAAGGCGTTCTGGATCATGCTGACGATGCCGGTCGCACAGCTCGCGCTCGGCTTCGGCGCCGATGACCTCGACGGCACGATCGGCGAGGAGAAGATCATCCATGCGGCAGGCGCGCGGACGAAGACGGGCATCACGCGCACGCAGCTCGAGAAGATCATCCGCGAGGCGGGCTACGAGCCCGTCGAGCGCGACACATTCTATCAGCCGATCGGCGGCAGAGAGGAGGGCGTATGAGACTGACAGAACGAGAGGGCGAGGAGCTGCTGCGCGAGGGCGACCTCATCGCACTCGGGCGCGAGGCAGACAAGATCCGCCAGCAGCGCTTCGGCAATACGACGACGTTCATCATCGACCGCAACATCAACTACACGAATGTCTGCGTCAATGAGTGCCGCTTCTGCGCGTTCTTCCGGCGGCAGGGCAGCAAGGACGCCTATCTGCTCACGCACGAGGAGATCCTCGAGAAGGTGCGGGAGACGGTGGAGGCCGGTGGCACGCAGGTCATGATACAGGGCGGGCTCTATCCGGAGCTCGGCCTCGCGTATTACGAGAAGATGCTGCGCCTCATCAAGGAGCACTTCCCGACCATCACGATCCATTCCTTCACGGCGACGGAAATCCAGCACTTCGCGCGCGAGGCGGGCTTGTCCATCCTCGAGACGCTCAAGCGCCTGCAGGCGGCCGGCCTCGACAGTCTGCCGGGCGGCGGCGCGGAGATCCTCGTCGATGACGTGCGCCGCAAGGTCAGTCCCAAGAAGATCATGACGGATGACTGGCTGCACGTCATGGAATGCGCGCATTCCATCGGCATGGAGAGCACGGCGACGATGGTCATCGGCTTCGGTGAGACGATGGCGCAGCGCATCGAGCATATGGAGAAGGTGCGGCGCCTGCAGGACAAGACGGGCGGCTTCCGCGCCTTCATCACCTGGACGTTCCAGCCGGGCCACACGGAGCTCGGCGGCGAGAAGACGTCGAGCTGGGACTACATGCGGACGCTGGCGCTCTCGCGCCTCTACATGGACAACATCGCGCACATCCAGGGCTCCTGGGTCACGCAGGGCGAGCGCATCGGCCAGCTGACGCTCGGCTTCGGCGCCGACGACGCCGGCAGCATCATGCTCGAGGAAAACGTCGTGCGGGCGGCGGGCACGCTCTACGACATGTCGACCAAGAAGATGGTACGGCTCATCGAAGGGGCGGGCAGAGAGGCCGCGCAGCGCGATACCGAGTACAATATCATACGGCGCTTCTGATGGGATACCGTGAGCTGTGTTCGATAAAGATGGTTTTGTTCGTGGCGTGGGGCGGGGCATACATTCCGGCTTCGTCGCGCCGCTGAATGAGCCCTATGATGCAGCATGACGTTGAGGCGAGTCCGCCGCCTGCCGCTGAGAAGCGAGATGTGCGTAAAAACGGGCTGAACTTAGGCCAGGGTGGTGTGTGCCGCCTGCAGCCGCGCAGTGACTGCCCGAAGGGCTGGGGCCCAAGGCTCTGCGGCATCGATTGCCGTGTAAGGCGCCGCGGCAGGCGGCGCAGCAGCTTAGAGGCATACAGTGGCATGGGCCCCATTCAACGGAGCGGCGAAGCCGACACATACCACCCCGGTCCTTTGCTATAAGTCACTCCGTTTAACGAATCGATACAGCGTATTACTATAAAGAAAGAGAGGCAGTAATCATGGCAAATGAACAGCAGGCAGTGAAAGCAGAGATTCCGCGTGCGGATTATGCCGTCGTGGGCGGCTCGGGCACGCTCTCGAGCGATTTCCCGCGCAATCTGCCGGATGAAGACGTGAAGATCCTTGAGGACAATCTGTATTTCGAGACGCCATATGGCAAGAGCCCCTCGATGCGTCTCTTCTGCGTCGGTGAGAAGCATGTGCTGACGGTGCGCATGCACGGCTGGCGCTCGGGCGTGACGCGCGCCGATGCTTCGCGCCAGGTCTTCTGGGTCTTCCGCGAAGCGGGCGTCAAGCGCATCATCTCGGAGGGCGGCGTCGGCACGGTCAACAAACTCCTCGACCTGCGCGACTTCATCATCCCCGACGATTACCTCGACCTCTCGGTGCGCAAGGACGTCATGCTCGACGGGCGTTACCTGCTCGTCATGCGCGACGCGCTCTGCCCCGAAGTGCGCGAGGCGCTGATCAAGGCGACGAAGAAGCGCTTCACGGGGCGCGTCTTCACGCGCGGCACCTATGCCGTGACGGACGGCCGCCATTTCGAGAGTCCCGCGGAAGTTGCGATGATGAGCGGCCATGCCGACATCGTCGGGCAGAGCATCGCGCCGGAAGTCTACCTCGCGCGCGAGATCGGTGCCTGCTATGCCGGCCTCTACTTCACCGTCAACTACGGCGAGGGCATCCGCAAGGCCTGGTCGCATCAGGACATGGCCGATATCTTCTACGATGACGCGCCGATGATCGGCGAGATCATCCTCGAGACCATCCGCACGGTCGCGGCCGATGACCGCCAATGCGAGTGCCTCTCCCTGCGCAAGGAGACTCTGCTCAAAGACGTCTACAATGAGGTCTCGTCCAAGGGCTGAGACCTCATAAGAAAACGAGCTGTGCATCACATTTCGCAAGCAGCGAAGTGCGGTGCACAGCTCGTTTTGTCTTTGATGATGGGCAAGGCGTTATCAAGGCTCAAGCGAGGCGGCGTAGAGCGCCTGGATGAACTTCTTGGTGTTGATGTGGACCTTGGAGATCTGCGGCTTCTCGTTTTGCTGGATCGTGCGCATGATGCTGCAGACCTCTGCATAGTCGAAGTAGAAAGGCGCGTACTCCTCAAACTTGGGGTTCGTGTAGTCGACGACGCCCATCGAGGCCGTGCTGACCATGGCCTGGAACACCGCGCGGCGCAGGCGCTGCTCGATGGTCTTGGCCTCTTTCTGGATGTTCTCGGCGGCGTGTTCCTCTGCAATCGCGGTGAAGATCTTCTTGAGTGAGGGGAAAGTGGAGCTCTTGTGATGCGCCTGCAGGTAGGCGATGATCTCGAGCAGGTCGTCGTAGCCCGCCGTCCCCGCAACGCCGAGTTCCTTGAGCAGCGAGGCAGCCTTCTGCTGAGGCGTGACCTCTTTCGCTGGCGCCACAGCGACGGCCGGGTTCAGGGTCGTCTGCAGTGTGCTCTGCAGGGTGTGCGCGAAGCGCTCGAGGCGGAGGTATTCTTCAACCGACCGCAGCACGCTGACAATCTCATTGCGGTTCAGTGGTTTCGTGATGTAGGAGTAGACGCCGCTCTCATAGGCCTTGCCGATGAGGTCCTTGCTGTCCACTTGCGAGATCATGATGATCTTGCCGGGGAAATCATGGAAGCGGCGCACGGAGTCGATGCCGTCGCAATCGGGCATGAGCATATCGATGATCAGGAGATCGATGTGGCGTGCGACGAGCTCTGCCGTCGTGAGCTTTGCGGCGCTCGGCAGCGAAGCGACGACCGTGCCGAGCTCGTAGTCTTCGATGATATCCTGCAGCATATCGCGGATGGCTTCATCATCATCGATGAGCATGATGTTCATGATATCGTTCCTTTCTGTTGAGGTGGTGCGTCATCAGCCTGCCGGATGGCAGGTATCTTGGTCACGGGATGCGTGGTCAGGCTGTCGAGTGGCAGTGTGATGAGGAAAGTGACGCGGTTCTTCCCGTCAGAAGCTGCCGTGATATTACCGCCGAGGTGTTCGGCGAGCGCCTTGATGTACGTCAGGCCCACGCCGCTCGAGGCGCGGCCGTCGCTGTCGTACTTCGTCGTGTAGCCGGGGCGGAAGATCTGCTTCAGGCGGCGCAGTGGTATCGAGCTGCCCGTGTTCGTGACTTCTAAGTGCAGGTCGCTACTCAGGCGCTTCATGGAGATAGCAATCGTTCCCTTGTCATGAATGGCCTCGATGGCGTTGGCCGTGAGATTGCTGAGGATGGACAGGATCGTGTAAGCGTGGAGCTCCGGTAGGCGGGCAGAGAGATTCGTCGAAAAAGCGATGCGCTTCTCGAGCTGACGCGCGTATTTCTTCTGCGCGTGGATAACCAGGTGGCAGAGTTCGTCTGGCGTCATGTAGTCATTGAGCTTGTGTGAATTGTTCTGGTTCGTCAACTCGCTCAGTGCGGCGTAGATGCGCTGGCTGTCTTTCTTGATGTCGTGGACTTCTCCCGCCACGCGCAGCGCTTCCTGCGTGATGTGTGGCAGGTCTTCGGTGTCGTGCAGGCTGCGTAACTCTTCGTAGACGCCGTAGCAGTCGTGTGTAGCCGTCTCCGCCCGGTGCAGGGTCTGCTTGAGTTCGAAGACCTCTTCGTAGATGCTCGCGACCATCATCGTCAGGCGGTTCTTCTCATGCAGCTCGTGGGCGAGATGGATCTCTGTCAGGTAGAGCTGCGAGAGGAAGAAGAAACTCAGGATGAAGAAGCAGCGCAGGAAGGCGATGCCCGTGAGGCGCGTGAGCACCGGCACAGTGATGATGGCCGCTTGCGTGCCGAGGAAGAGGTCCATCGTGTAGAGTTCAGCGATACTCGCGAGCACCTCCGCGATGATGGCCCAGACTGCAATCTTCATGGCCTGTGTCGTGATGGGCGCGCGGTTGAGCTTCACGCAGGAGAAGCAGATGGCATACGTAAAATAGTAGAAAAACGTCGGGATGTGCTGGTAGACGCCTGTAGCAATGGGGGTGCCGCCAACTGCATCGAGGGCTCCGCGGAACAGGACGACCGTGATGCCGACGGCAAGCCCTGAGACGGCCATCGGCACATTGCGGAGCCAGAGCAGGAAGAGCAGGAACATCGGCGAGCCAAAGCTCACGCGGAAGCCGCTGAATTCATTGCCGAACGGATGGATGCGCGGCTCGCCGGCCAGCGGCACGATGAGCAGCATGCAGATGAAGATGAAGAGTTCCCGATGTTTACTGATCATGAGCAGCTCCTTCTGATACCAGTGATGTGCATTTCAAGATGATAGGGCCAATGCAGGTCATATTGCAGATGCAAACAGCCATATATGCTCTATAGTGTATCACACCGCTGTTTTTGCTGGCAACGGGCGCGCTTATCGAAATGATAAATGGAATGCATCTAAAACAATGATATTATATCACATACTCGTCCTTTAAGTTACAAGTTGTCAGTAAAAAAAACTATTCCCTCGATATTGTAGGATTCTGTCGTTTTTTCTAGATGATACGGTATATTGAATACAGTAATAAAAAGATAAGTCATACTAATGACAATGGGAGGGACTTATATGTCAAAAGAAAACAGCAGTAACTTGCTGCGTGGCCTGATCTGTGTGGCCATCGGAGCAATCATCTGGTGCATCCCGGCACCTGCTGGTGTCGGCCCGCAGGCCTGGGGCCTGCTCGCCGTCTTCGTCGCGACGATTGCCGGCTTCATCCTGCAGCCGCTGCCGCTCGGTGCCATCGCCATCATCGCCTGCGCACTGTTGCCGGTACTCGGCATCATGAAAGCTGGCCAGGCGCTGGAAGGTTTCTCGAACGGCACGATCTGGCTGATCGTATCCGCCTTCATGTTTGCTACGGGCTTCATCAAGACGGGCCTCGGCAAGCGCATCGCTTACCTGTTGCTCTCGCGCTTCGGCAAGAACACGCTGAGCGTCGCTTATGTCATGAGCGCAGCAGATTTCATCATCGCTCCGTTCACGCCGTCGAACACGGCTCGTGGCGGCGGCATCATCTACCCGATCGTCAACAGTGTCACGACGGTCCTCGGCTGTGATCCCAAGACGGGCAAGAACCAGCGCACGGGCGCATTCCTGATGTACAGTGCCTATGCAGCCGTCATTACTTCGGCCTGCATTTTCCTGACTGGTGCTTCGAACAACGTCCTCGCGAATACGCTGACGGAACAGGCCTTTGGCCAGTCCCTGAGCTGGATGTCCTGGTTCGAGGTCAGCATCATCCCGGGCCTGCTGCTCTCGATCGTCACGCCGTACCTGCTCTACAAGATCATCAAGCCGGAACTCACGGAAACGCCGGAGACTCTGTCTCTTGCCAAGAAAGAACTCAGCACGATGGGCGCCATGACCAGCAAGGAGAAGATCCTCTGCGTCATCTTCATCGCCTGCCTCGTGCTCTGGGCAACGGGCAGCATTCATCATATCGATTCGGCTATTGTCGCACTGCTCGGCCTCTCCGCCATGCTCATCACGAAGTGCATTGACTGGAGCGACGTCACGAAACAGCATGGTGCATGGGATGTCCTCGTATGGATGGGCGTTCTCGTCAACATGGCTGCGTATCTCTCGAAGTTCGGTTTCATGAAGTGGTTCGCAGCCACGATGGCTGCCGCCTGCGCTGGCATGTCCTGGATGACGATGCTCATCGTCCTCTGCATCATCTACACGCTGGCCCACTATCTGCTCGCCAGCAACAGCGCCCACATCGCTGCGATGTTCATCGCCTTCACGACGATCCTCGTTGCGGCAGGTGCCCCGGTCATCCCGACGGCAATCATCCTGGCAATCCTCTGCAACAGTGCATCGTTCCTGACGCACTACGGCTGCGGCGTTACGCCAATCTTCTTCGGCTCTGGCTTCATGGGCCAGGGCGAGTGGTGGAAGATCGGCTTCATCATCACGGTCCTGCACATCGTGGTCTGGATGGCCCTCGGCCTGCCAATCATGGGCATCCTCGGCATGATGTAATTCAAGCAATCTAGTTTTCCAATAAGATGGTTTTGGGAGAAAGCATCCATCTGGGTGCTTTCTCTAGATTATCTATCACGGTGTATACAGAGAAAAACATTTTTGTTAAAATGTACTTGATTGTATTCTGTATACATGATACAATACAGTCAGTTGAGCGGGGAAGGAAAAAAACAGAACCGCTGCTCTAAATAAAAACAACGTGTACAACGCGAGATGATTTCATTTCAGGCTTCGCCTGAGAAATCGGGCGGAGAAAAGAAAGGAACGTGGCAAACATGAGAAAAGAACATGATTTCATTGGTGAGCTCGAAGTACCGGATGAGGTTTACTACGGTGTTCAGACGATGCGTGCCATCGATAACTTCCATATCACGGGTCAGGTAATCGATCCGGATTTCGTTCAGAGTATCGCTCGTGTCAAGAAGGCAGCTGCCATGGCCAACATGGCTACGGGCCGTCTCGACAAGAAGATCGGCGAAGCACTGATCGAAGCTGCTGATGAGATCATCGACGGCAAGCTCCTCGACCAGTTCCCGGTTGATCCGATCCAGGGCGGTGCTGGTACGTCCATCAACATGAACATGAACGAGGTCCTCTGCAACCGTGCACTCGAGATCATCGGTCAGCCGAAAGGCCGTTACGACATCATCTCCCCGAACAACCACGCCAACATGGCACAGTCCACGAATGACTCGTTCCCGACGAGCATCAAGGTCTGCCTGAGCCACAAGGCAAAGAAACTCACGGCTGCTCTCGACCGCCTCGCTACGGAGCTCGAGAAGAAGTCCGAGGAGTACAAGGATGTCCTCAAGATGGGCCGCACGCACCTGCAGGATGCTGTTCCTATCACGCTCGGCCAGGAGATGGGCATGTATGCATCGGCTGTACGCCGCGGCATCCGTCGCATCGACCATGCTATCGATGAGATCCATGTCATGAACATGGGCGGCACGGCTGTCGGCACGGGCCTCAACGCAGAGCCGGCTTACATCAAGAAAGTTGCTGAGACGCTCAGCGAGGTCACGGGTGAGAAGTACGTCACGGCCGACAACATGATCGACGCGACGAACAACACGGATGGCTTCTCCGATGTCTCGAGCGCTATGAAGACGACGGCTCTCGTCCTCATCAAGATGGCTAACGACTTCCGCCTCATGGCTTCTGGTCCGCGCTGCGGCCTCAACGAGCTCAAGCTGCCGAAACGCCAGCCGGGTTCCTCCATCATGCCGGGCAAAGTCAATCCGGTTATCGCAGAAGTTCTCGACCAGGCTTGCTACCAGGTCATCGGCAACGATCTCGCCGTCTCGATGGGCGTTGAGAACGGCCAGTTCGAGCTCAATGTCATGGAGCCGGTCATGGCCTTCAACATGTTCAACTCGATGAAGTACATGACGAACGCTGTCAACACGTTTGTCGACAAGCTCCTCATCGGCCTCGAGCCGAACCGTGAGCAGTGCCAGAAGTGGCTCGACAACAGCGTCGGCGTTGTCACGGCTCTGCTGCCGCACATCGGCTATGAGAACTCCGCTATGCTCGCTAAGGAAGCTTACAACACGGGCAAGCCGATCCGTCAGGTCATCATGGAGAAAGGCCTCCTTTCCCGCGAGAAGATGGAGCACATCCTCTCCCCGCGCCAGATGACGACGCCGGGCATTGCCGAATAAGCTGCGCTTGACTTCCTATTCCAATAGAAAATCTGGATTATCCCGATAGATCGAAGTTTCCCCCCTAGATTGAAGGGCTCCTGCAAGGCTGAAGCAGGAGCCCTTTTTCGTAAGGTAAGAATTGTTACAACACCATAGCCGCGGCTGTGTTATGATGAAGATGTTCCATTTATCTGTACTGTGTATTATAAGGAGGAGTCTTCATGAAGGGATATGTTGACAAATCGGCCTGCATCGGCTGTGGCATGTGCGTGGATACAGCACCGGATGCGTTCCGCATCGGTGAGGATGGCCTTGCAGAGGGCTACCAGGAGATTCCGGCAGACAAAGTCGATGACGCAAAGGAAGCTGCCGAAAATTGTCCGGTAGGAGCAATCGAGGTCAAGTAATTTTCATAAAACCACACAATCGAGAACAGCCGCCTTGTGGCGGTTGTTTTTTTTCGGTAAATTCCATATAATAAAAAATAATGATGAATGGTCAGGAATCGAGAGGGCAGATGATATGCGGGAACGAAATGAAAAGGCCGTGCAGGCCATGCGAGCCTTTTTGGAGGCACTGGGCCTGGATTTGGAGCAATGCGGCATGGAGCGGACGCCGGAACGCGTGGCAGGTCTCTATGCGGACCTATTCGACGGCCTCGGCAAGGACTCCAACGGGATCTGGGGCGAGCGCTTCCCGTCGGAGACGAAGGGCATCGTGGCAGTGCGCCACATCCCCTTCTATTCGGTCTGCGAGCATCATCTGCTGCCATTCTTCGGCGAAGTCAGCCTCGCGTATCTGCCGCACGACGGTGAGGTCGCGGGGTTCAGCAAATTCGTCAAGCTGGTCGAGTGCTATGCGCATCGCCCACAGCTGCAGGAGCGCATGACGGCGCAGCTCGCAGCGGCCATTGCAGAAGGACTGGGCGCGGACGGCGTGCTCGTCGTCGTGGAGGCGGAGCAGCTCTGCATGACGATGCGCGAGGGCATGGCCAGGGGGACGCAGACGGTCACTTCGGAATGCCTCGGCGCATTCCGCGAGGACGCAGCGCTCTGCGAGCAGGCTTGGATGGTACTGGGAGGAAAGAAAGGAAAGAAAGATGACAGCAATACGGAAATACGTATTTCATGACGGCAAGGAACTGGAACTCGGCAAGCGCACGCTCGTCATGGGCGTGCTCAATGTGACACCGGATTCCTTCTCTGATGGCGGCAAGTGGAATACGCATGACAAGGCCCTGCGCCACATGGAAGAGATGGTGAAGGATGGCGCGGACATCATCGACATCGGCGCAGAGTCGAGCCGCCCGGGCTTCAAGACCATGCCAGCGCAGCAGGAGATCGAGCGACTGATGCCGTTCCTCGAAGCGGTGCTCAAGGAGTGTCCTGTGCCGGTCTCGGTCGATACGTTCAAGGCAGAGACGGCGCGCGAGGCCGCGAAGGCAGGCTGCCATATGCTCAACGACATCTGGGGCCTGCAGTACAAGGAAGAGCCGGGCAAGATGGCCGAGGTCGCGGCGGAGTCGGGCCTGCCGATTGTCGTCATGCACAATCAGGAAGGAAAAGCGTACGAGCGCGACATCATCGAGACGATGAAGGACTTCTTCCGCCACACGATCGCGATTGCCGACCATGCCGGTGTACCGCGCAACAACCTGATTCTCGACCCGGGTATCGGCTTCGGCAAGACGCCAGAAGGCAACCTGACGGTCCTGCGCCGCCAGCAGGAACTCCTGACGATCGACGGGGTGGAGTACCCGCTGCTGCTCGGCACGAGCCGCAAGAGTTTCATCGGCGCAGTGCTGGGGCTGCCGGTTGACGAGCGCATGGAGGCGACGGGGGCGACGTGTGTCGTCGGCATCATGAAGGGTGCGGGCATCGTGCGCATCCACGATGTCAAGCCGATTGCGCGCATGTGCCGCATGACGGATGCCATCCTGCAGGCAGATTGAGTGGAGCGAGGAGCGAGAATATGGACCGTATCGTATTAGACCATATGGAGTTTTACGGCTACCACGGCTGCCTGTCGGAGGAGCGTCAGCAGGGGCAGAAGTTCTTCGTCGACCTGACGATGCAGCTCGACCTGCGAGCGGCTGGCGAGCAGGATGACCTTGGGCAGACGGTCAATTATGCGGATGTCTTCACAAAGATTCGCGGCATCGTCGAGGGAGAGCCCTGCCAGCTCATCGAGGCGGTGGCAGAGCGCATTGCCTCGATGGTGCTGCGGGAATACCCTCGCGTGCAATGCGTCGATGTGACGGTCCACAAGCCGTCTGCGCCGATTCCGGGCGACTTCCGCGATGTCGCGGTCGCCATCACGAGGGAGCGCGCATGAAGCGCTATACGTGTTATCTGAGCCTCGGAGCCAATCTCGGCGAGCGCGGAGAGACCTTGCGCGAGGCATTGCGCCAGCTCTCGCAGCTGCCAGAGACGCGCCTCACCGCGGTCTCGCCTTTTTATGAGACGGCTCCGTGGGGAAAACTCGATCAGCCAGCTTTCCTCAATGCCGCGGCAGCCGTCAAAACGACGCTGACGCCGCAGCAGTTGCTGCATGGATGCCAGCGCATTGAGCGGGCACTCGGACGCGTGCGCCACGAGCACTGGGGGGCGCGCACAATCGATATTGACCTGCTGTACATCGCGGGCGTGTCACTCGTGAACCCGGAGCTCGTGTTGCCGCATCCCTATCTGACGCAGCGCGCCTTCGTCCTGCGGCCGCTGACGGACATCGCACCGGAGCTCGTCATAGAGGGAAGGCCCGTGCGGGAGTGGTGCCGATCGGTAGAAGACCAAGAGGTCTCACCGGCCGCCGAGCTTTCCGATCCCTGGCCGCTCAGCATGATTGCTTGCATCGACGAAGGCCGCGGCATTGGGTATCGCGGTGAGCTGCTCGTGCACCTGCCCGAGGACATGAAGCATTTCCGCGCCCTGACAGAGGGGCAGGTGGTCATCATGGGGCGCAGGACGATGGAGTCCCTGCCAGGGAAGAGGCCACTTGTCAACCGGCAGAACATCGTGCTGTCGCGCCAGCTCGAGGGAGCGGAGGGCTTCCTCATCTGCCATAGCCTGCCAGACCTCTGGCGAGTGCTCGGACGCCTGTGCGCAGAGAAGCCGCAGCGGAAACTCTGGTGCATTGGTGGGGAAAAGCTCTATCGCGCACTGCTGCCCTATGCGCATGAAGTCTGTCTCACGCGCCTTAAGGCGGTGTATCCGGCCGACTGTTTCTTCCCGAGACTCGATGATTTCTCGTTGGTGGATGCAGACGACCGGGAAGGCTATGTATTTGAGCGATATGAAGCAGCAGGCAGAATGCTGGACTATAGAAAGAAGTTGTTAGGCGATGGAAATCTTTCACAATGATTGGGCAGAGCTCCTCAATCCGGAGCTCAAGAAACCGTATTACCGCAAGCTCAGGCAGTTCCTGATCGGGGAGTACCGGACGCACCACGTGTATCCGGACATGTACTCGATCTTCAACGCCCTTCACTATACGAGCTATGCGGACACGAAGGTGGTCATCCTCGGCCAGGATCCGTATCATGGACCGGGGCAGGCGCATGGCCTCTCGTTCTCCGTGCTGCCCGGCGTGCAGCCGCCGCCATCCCTGCTCAACATCTTCAAGGAACTGGAAACGGATCTCGGCTGCAAGGTGCCGAACAACGGCTGCCTCAAGCCTTGGGCGGATCAGGGCGTGCTGCTGCTCAACACGGTGCTGACCGTCCGCGAGCATCAGGCGAATTCGCATCACGGTCAGGGCTGGGAAATCTTTACGGACCGCATCATCGAACTACTCAATGAGCGCGAGAAGCCGATGGCATTTATTTTATGGGGGAGCCCGGCTCGACGCAAGAAGGCGATGATCACGAATCCGCATCACTACATCGTCGAATCGCCGCATCCGAGTCCGCTGTCGGCCTCGCGCGGCTTCTTCGGCAGCCGACCGTTTTCCAGGGTCAATGACTTTTTGAGACGTACCGGACAGGAGCCGATTGACTGGCAACTGCCGGACATTTGATTTGCAGGAGCGAAGCTCCTGTTTTGGAGGGAATATTGTGGGAGCAAAGGTAACGATCAAGGATGTCGCGGAACTGGCCGGAGTCTCAAAGAGCACGGTCTCGCGCTACCTCAATCACGGCTACATCAGCCTGGAGAAGCAGAAGCGGGTGCGCGAGGCCATCGAGAAAACGGGGTTCAAGTCGAACTTCTTCGCCAAGCGGCTCAAGACGCAGGAGAGCAAGCTCGTCGGCATCGTCCTGCCACGCATGGACTCCGTGACGGTTGGCAAGCTGCTGTCGGGCATCAACCGCATCTTCGACCCGGCTGGCTACCAGGGCATCCTGCTCGTCAGCCATCTTTCCATCGAGAAAGAGCTCGAGAACATACAGAACCTGCAGCAGCAGGGCGTCGACGGCATCCTGGTGGATTCGGTCGGACTCACGGACCGGCACATCGAGATCGCTAAGAGCACGCCGGTGCCGATCGTCTACACGGGCCAGTGGAACGAGGCTGTGCCGAGCATCAAGATCGATGATTGGGCTGCGGGGCGCATGGTCGGTGCGTATCTGCGGCAGATGGGGCATCGCCATGCCGTATTCGCCGGTGTCACGCCAACCGACAAAGCTGTCGGCATCGAGCGCAAGCAGGGCTTTATCGAAGCCTTTTGTGAGGAGCGCCCCGAGGCGCATGTGGACTTCATCGAGACAGGCTTTGATTTCCTGTCCGCCTACAACAAGGGCGCGGCCATCCTGGAGCTGGCACCTACCGTCGTGGTGGGGGCGACGGACAACATCAGCCTCGGCGTGCTTCGCTACCTTCACGAGCGCGGCATCCGGGTGCCGGAGCAGATCTCCGTCGTCGGCTTTGGCGGCTATGATGTCGGCGCGGTCGTCTATCCCGCCCTGACGACGGTGGCGTTTGATTATGAGCTCCTGGGCATGAAAGCGGCGCAGTATCTGCTCGACCTTTTAGCACACCGCGAGGTGGAGGAGAACATGACCCTGCCGCTGTTCTTTGTCGAGCGTGAGAGCGTGCGCAACCTCACGGCGAAATACGAGACAAAGGCGCCAGCATCATATCTTGAGCTGACCTGAGGCAATAAAAAAGGACCCTGCTATGGCAGAGTCCTTTTTACTTCGCTGCGAGAATCGCGACCGACTTATCCTTATTTCTTAGTAAAGGTGATATGAGCACCAACCGAGAGCGTCGGCTGGGCCGGTCCCTTGACGATGATCTGTCCCGGCATCGATCCCGTTGCGTTGAAGACAATCGTGCAGTGGCCTTCGTCACGGATGTTGTCGTTGGCAGCATCGCCGACTTTCTCGACCGTGTACTTCACGCCGCCCATCAGCAGCTTGTCGCCCTTCTTGATGTCCTCCTCGAGCTTGCCCGGCGTATGCTCGATGACCATATCTGAGAGATTCGGGCGGATGCCCTCATCGAGCAGGATCGCGCTATTGTTGTTCTCGAGGAACGTGCGTGCGAGATTGCCGATAGCCGTGATTGAAACATCGTACTTGATTTCCATGTTTTTGCCTCCTTATATAAACACATCATAGTATAAACGTCACAAGTTGATACCAATTATATTATAGCATAACCGAACGCATGTGAAGGGCGAAAGGCGTTTTTTTGTACCAGATTTTCAAAAAAAGGAAAAAAAGTACTTGCTAAAACACTCTAGATGCGATATAATAACTTTCGTTGACAGCGATTCGCTGAAGACACAGGGGTATCGCCAAGTTGGTAAGGCACGGGTCTCTGAATCCCGCATGC
>ERZ773131.9-NODE-9-length-199888-cov-5.886285_pt1 | contig 199888 bp, 195 predicted proteins | sample MGYA00511082_ERZ773131 | MGnify/ENA primary metagenome ERZ773131 (study PRJEB29015, sample SAMEA2737813) | human gut metagenome | biome: human gut; feature: human-associated habitat; material: faeces | place: China | collected 2012 ... | reverse complement strand
ATGAAATTATCATCATTATATAAATTTTCTAAAAATTTTGCTTTGATTTTTCTAAACATACTGTCCACCTCTATATTCTCGAATAAATGCAGAAAAAGAGCGCCTGCTTAATTGCAAGTGCTCTTTCTCCCAGGTCTTACCTGAAACATTGAACCGCTGTTGGCTCAATCTCTGTCTACACGCGCAATTTCGGCCTTGCGCTATCTACACACCATAAGGCTATCTGAAAGCCTCTGGCAATATAATTATACCACAGAAAGCCATTCTTATTCTTGTGCCAGGATATACGGAATTTGATCAGCAGTTATTTCCCCGGCAAGAAACATTTCCAACGCCAGCTTTACATGCACAAGCGATTCCAATGCTACAGAAAAACAATGTTCTAAATAAGAATAATTAACCTCGGCATAAGCGGTATGCAGAGAATCAATTAAAACCACTTGATTTCCATGAAACTCGTAAACAAGCTTCTGGTCCATAATCAGTGAGTTAATCACATTCACACCTACAAGGATTTCTTTCATCTGTTTTCGGTTCACTTCCGGAATGATAATAAAATCAATACAGACATTTCCGGGTTCTTTGCTAATGGAAACAATAAACTCAGTGTGCAGCTCTGTCTCATCTCGAAGCACAACGCCTACGCCGGACGCCATATACATGATTACACTGTCTGAAGAGATCTTTCGATATGGCAAGTGCTGATTTTTTAACAGCTTCTCAATTCTTGACTTGTTAACCTCTGTGACAGATTTGTATGATTTGCTTACTGAATGCTGATTGTTTGACATAATGACTCTATTGTGTATTGACCTTTCTAAAGTATAACGCTATTTAGCATCTTCTGTCTATTAATACTACAATTTATGGAAAAGAAAAAAGAGCAAGCTTTGTACTAGCTCCTTTTTGTTTGCAAAATCCTTAGCATATTTTTGAGTAAATTCAAACATTTTAGGGTTATTTAGCAAAATTGCTATTTATTCTGTTTCAAGTTTTGAGCAGATATAATGTAATCCATCATATTCGATTCTTTCCCTACACTCAGGAAAGCATTTTGCAATACTTATGTTAACTAATTCCAAAATATACTTCGGACATTTTAGTACTCCTAAATATTCATTTAGAAAATCAGCATAATCTGCAGGTGAAGTAATTCCGTTTTGTTCTAATTCTTCTTGGGAAAGTGGCAAACGATGTGTTTTTTTGTGAATTTCTACAGATGTTGAAATAAGCTCCGCGAATAAACATATCATCATCCCAAAAAGTGACATAAAAGCACAATATGCGCATATTGTAGTGAAATCCTTATGAAGACAACACCCAACTATTATCGTCACAACAGTAGGCAAGACCAAAGACAGGTATCGCCGAATCTCAAAAGCGTGTTCCTGGATTTTCTTTTTAGCATAAACCCTTCGGTATTCTTTAAGTTCTTTGGATTTGTCGGACAAATTGGTATAATCTTGCATTCAAAATCCCCCTAATTCTAAATTTTCTAATATTGTATTGTATTTTTTCAAATCTGGCGAACACCTCTCTGTCGTGTTCTATACGGATATTTATTTTTTCTAACACCTTTCGTTGCATTAATACCACTTTTGTGAAAAACAGAAAAGGTCATACAAAATGTGCGGCTTTTTTATAAAAAAATCAAACAGGAATTCTACTCAAATCTTTAGCGTACTTTTGAGTAAACTCAAACATTTTAGGATTATTAAGCATAATAGCTATCTCTTCTGTGAAACCTGATTGTGCGACTCCTGTCAAGTCTCCAGAACCACGCTGCTTTAAGTCTTGTTTTGCAATTTCAAAACCGTCATTCGTTTCAACCAAAGCTTTTAATCTTTGATTATCTTGTTTGTCTGAAATTAACAAACAATAAGACTGCAAATTGCTTCTGCCTACTCTGCCCCTTAACTGATGCAGCGAAGCCAGACCAAACATTTCTGCATTTGAGATTGCAATCACTGTTGCGTTTGGAACATTGACGCCTACCTCTATCACGGTAGTAGAAACCAATATTTGAATCTTATTATTGCAAAAATCTTTTAAAACCGCAGTTTTTTCTTCTGCCTTTGTTTTTCCAGTTAATGATTTAACCACGACAGAAGAATTATGTTGGGCAAAATATTTTTCCAGCATTGCGGTTAATTGTTTTACAGACAAAACATCCTTTTGTTTTCCTGAACCGCTTTCGATTTTTGGTGCGACAACATAACACTGATGCCCTTTCCTAATTTCTTGATCTAAAAATTCAAAAGCGTTTTCATAATCATTTTCAATTTTGGTGGTCACAGGAAGCCTTCCTTGAGGCTTTTCTTTAATGGTATATACATTTACCGAGTTGCCATAAAAAGTCGTTGCAAGCGTTCGTGGGATAGGTGTGGCAGACATTGAGAGCGAATGGACTTCACCAAGAGTCTTGTTTCTTAATTTTTCTCTTTGCGAGACGCCAAACTTATGTTCTTCGTCCGTAATAATCAATGCCAAATTATTATATTCAATGCTGTCGTTTAACACGCTGTGTGTTCCGACAATAATATCATAACTGCCATTATTTATGTCTTGTATTATCTTTTTTCTTTGTGAAGCCTTTATATTAGAAGTTAACAAGGCTATTCTCAAACCAAACGGCTCACATAATTCTTTTATGTCTTGAAAATGTTGTTCTGCAAGTACCGATGTAGGGGTAACCAACACAGACTGATAATGCGATTTGGCCATTGCAGCCATAATCATAATTGCCACAATTGTTTTACCAGATCCGACATCACCCTGAATTAAGGCAGTTTCACACTTCCCTTTTTTCATATTGGAAAGAATTGAGTTTATTGTCTGCTTTTGGTCATTAGTAAGTTCAAATGGCAATTTTGCAGCGATTTCTTTTATAATTCTAAAGTCAGTAGGAACAAAATTCGTCTTAGAACAATTTTTATTATCTTGTTTTGCAAGTTTGATTGAAAACTTCAAAAGCTTTTCAAAATCCAAAGTAGTTAAAGCTCTTTTTAATTTTTTGAAATTGGTCGGGAAATGAACTTCTTTATATGCTTCTTCTAAAGTCATCAAATTACATTCTTTTCGGATGTATTCAGGAATCCAATCTTGAAACTCATATTCATTGACGCATTTTGTCAACACTTCTCTGAAATTATCGTAGTCTTTTTCAGCTATACCGGTATATACCGGCAAGATAGTCAAGGCTTCATTTTTACTTTCTGTTGTGATTTTTGGGTTTTGCAACGAAAATGTTCTAAATTTTTCATCGTAATGTAGTGTTCCGCATACATGAATAGGATGACCGCTCATTCGATACAAAATCGGGCGCATATACGCTTGACCAAACCACATTACGTTCACTTTTTTGTTTGTGATTTTGTCAATACAATGTCCTACGAAATATGTTATATGTGTAGTTGTTTTCCCCTCTTTATAATCATTGAGGTGTAAAAGCATACAAACTTCATTACCAACATTGTCGAAAGTCGCACCTTGCGGATGCGTGAAATCAATATATTTTCTCGGAACAAACTTTACAATATCTTCTTGTTCCGGTTCTTTAGGCAATTTAACTTTTGAAATCGACAAGAGTTCGATTATATTCTTATATTCGATAAACATAATTAGCCTCCTGCATTATTAATACTACAATTTACAAAAAAAAGAAAAAAGAGCCAGTTTTGTACTGGCTCTTTTGTTCTAATTACTGCTCGTATAGGTGCAAAAACAGCTTTGTGTTATTTTGTTTTAAATGTTTTGGTTGTCCAACCGGAATAAAGATAGCTCCAAGAGGAACCGTTCTTTACCAGGTTGTATTGACGAATTTTTACGGTATATTTTTTGTGACGCTTCAAACCGGACAACTTGACGCCATAGATTTGATTGCTGTCAGATTTGATGGTCTTAAAGCTGTTGCCGTAGCCATATTTAATTTCAACACCACTAAATGCAGATGTCTTTTTCCACTTAATGTTTGCTGTTCCCTTTCCTGCACTTACGGATGAAAAGGCTGCAGTCTTTGGATATGTACCGCCGGTCATATATAACGGATCTCCGTAATACTTTTTGCCGTTTACTGTCTTGTATTTTTTGATGCGTACTGTGGCTTGGCCACCGGTTGCAACGCCCTTGATCTTATAGCTGACTGTTTTGTTATTGGTAATGGTCTTTACTGCCTTCCACTTTCCGCCGGATTTCTTTTCGACAATGTAGCCGGTGACATTTTTATCTCGTAGCCAATACACAGTCGCACAACCATTTCCGGCCTTGAATGGCATTTTAGACATTGTAAACTCACCGTCCGACGGACGAATGGTAAACGTCTTTGTGATTTTACCACTGAAATTGCCAATTCCGGTAATGACGACGTTTGCGGTGCCAATCTTTTTATTGTTGGAATAAGACACTTTGTAGTCTTTGTCTTTCCGCAGAGTTGTCTTGCCCAGCTTAACTGTTACGCCAGGTGTTTTCGATTTGTTATTGTATTCGTAGCTTGTGGATGACAGCTTTACATTCGCTTTTGCTATTGAAGACTTTGAATAAGACTTGGTGCTCATATTGTTACCGTATGTCTTTGCAAAGTAGCCACCAGTAAATACTTCTGTTCTGGTATGCATCTCTTTCGCCGTTTTGGTGTCGCACATATCTCTATCGCTCTTCAAAAAGTAGCGGTATTTATTGTTTGTTTGCCCGGCGTCGTTATAGGTATCGTCCCAAGTAGCATCAATGTTGTAATATTTGCCGTTTAACTTAACGATATTCCAGGCGTGAGTATCGGAATTAACGATTCTGTCGTTATATCCCATCTCTTCGTTCAGGCGATGAATAGCTAAAGCATAACCCTGGCATACAGATTTGTGATAAACGAACGGACCTGCAGCTGAATATGCGTATGACCGATTATGGTTTTTTGCTGCATCGTAATCATAGGTGTTGATTTTTAACACGTAATCGTGGATCGCTTTCAAATTGTCATAATCAGACAAATGTTTAGCCTTAAGCGACTTCACGAACGAGTTAACAGCAGATTTAACTTGCTGTTCTTCTTTCGCTGTGTCTTTATAATCTGCTTTGATTGCAAATTGTCCGTAATATCTGCCCTCGCATCGAACCATCTTTACGCTACCTGTGGTTTGATTTAACTGATATTTCAAATAATCTCCATCAGTGGAACTCACAGACAGCTGATCGTCAATTGCATTAAAAAGCAGATCTTCATAAAGCAGATTAAAGTTTTTATAGCCTCCGTACTGCTGATTGAGTGCTACATTCAATGTAAATGAAGTATTGCGCTGTACCAGATTATCTCTGTATTGCTCGTATAATTCCTTACCGGGCGTCAAATACATTTTTCCACCATAAAGATACATGTTACTCTTTACGGTTGGGTTAATTTGCACTGCTGTTTTTGTCGGTTCTGCAGCAATTACGTTATACGGCAACACTGCCACTTGTCCGGCCATTAAAGCAGCCAGCAGAACACTGCCGATTTGTTTTACCAATTTCTATTTCCCCCTTATTTTGTCTTAAACGTTTTTGTTGCCCAATCAGAATAGAAGAAATATGTCTTTCCGTCTATCCGTTTGGTGCGTATGGCTTGAATTTTGATCGTGTATTTTGTCTTGCGCTTTAGACTGCCAAGATATAGCCCGTTCAAACAACCGTCATTTAGTTTAATTTGCTTTGCGTTTTTACCGGACCCAGCATAAAACATTATCGCGTACCCCTTACAGTTCGAAGGGCGACTCCAACTTACGTCTGCAGTCGTCTTACCTGTTTGGATTTTAACGTTTTTAACAGGAGGCGGATTTGTTGCGGTTGTATAGACCACCGGTTCTCCATAAGTGTATCTACCCTTTGTTTTGATGTACTTATACAGTCTTACTTTGTAAACTGTACCGGATTTCAGACCTGTCATTTTCCAAGAACCAACTTTTGGATTTGTGATATTCTTCACTGTGACCCACTTCTTATTTTGATAGCGGTCGATTTTATACCCGGACACATGTAAGTCTGTTTGCCAGACATATGTGATGGATGTTTGTGTTACATTTTTTGTTGTTACGGTGCTAATTTTTGTCGGCTTTTCTTGTGCCTGCGCTATCACAGGAACAACCATTGCTGCTTGTAAAACAACAACACCGGCAAGTAGTGCAGAAATTACTTTTCGCTGCAAAGCTATACCCCCTTATTTTTTCGTTTTTGCAAAAGAAAAGGAACGGACTGCAAATCCGCTCCTAAATCTCAATGTTTTCTGTATTTAATTTTAACAGGTTTTGTTTGAAACCAAAAGTTGCATAAAAAAGTTAAACTATTTTGTGCAATATGATGGACTATCCAACGAGTGTTTGGACTGTAAAGGCAACGATAAATGTCACAAGTGCTGCTATACCGCACACTTTTGCTGTCTTGGCTTTGACTTCTTATCTACAAAGAAAACAACAAAGCCAACAATGGGAAAGCAGATGGAGAGAATAAGCAAAGCAATGTTGATTTCTTCTTTATCTTTGCTTGCGTTGTCATTTGCATAATGCTGCGGAATGTCGCTCCAGTCAACGTCGGGTTTCTCCCACTCACCCGTTTTTGCATCTGTAAAAGGTTCATCATTATCACTTACTGCAATATTTGTGCCCTTTGCAACTGATGTTGTTTTTACGTCCCCCATAAGTCCAGATAACGCCCGAGAACCGCAATATGGGCACTCGTACATACCGTCTGCCACTTCTTTATGACACTGATTACAAATTTGCATTACTCTAATCCTTTCGGTTGAAGTTATTTTTTTGTTTTGTGTTTGTTTTAATTATACCATAATGCAAAAAAAACTCTAAAATGATAGCGCGTAAGTGGTGGATTGCTTTCATAAGTTAGAGAATTTAAGTTTTAAGCAGAAACACACAAAAAACAGCAAGTGCTTTCACACCTGCTGCTCTATGTAGGTTGTTTGTACGATTTAATAATATCTTCTTAAGGTGTTATGCGTTAGGCTGCAAAGTTTCTGTATTTCTTCTCAATTACAGCCTCAATAGACCCAAACACCCGCGCATGCTCTTCGTCGAAGGTGTACAGACGAACGGAAACAATATCCCCTTCTCTCGGCAGATCAATGCAGTTGATTTTCCGGCAATACACGTCAATACCGCTGATATGGTCGCCAATCTGTACAAAGTAGCCGCCATCCTTAACACCGGAGACTTTACCCTTGAGAATGGAGTCTTTACGGTACTTCTTCATATTCTCTCGCATTACATTCGGCTGGGCTGCTTTAATTGACAGCGTTGCATTTATAGTCTTATTCTCTTTGTCAATGTCTAAAGTTAAAAACTTAACATGCAACTGTTCGCCGATGTACACAACGTCTCTCAAGTCCTCTGTATACCGCCAAGACACCTCTTTGGCAATGATTTTTGCCACGTAGCCATATACTTCTACGATTACGATGCTTTTTGCAATGGAAATCACTCGTGCGATAACAGATTCACCGGCCTCAAAAGCACGTTCAACTTTTGATTTCCCGTCCTTATCGCTCTTGAAAAAGTTCGACTGCTGCTTTTTCTGCATTGCTGTGATACGGTCGCCAACAACCATTTTATTGGCTGCGTTGATGCTTCTCTCGTCCTTATAGACAACAAAGTCAATCTCGGCACCAATCATCGCTCTGATGTAAGCCTGATACATTTTAGCCTTATTGTTTTCGCTGACCGGATTACCGGCCTTGTCAACGGCATTTTCAATATCAAGCCCCATAAGCGATCCGGGAATTAACACCTGATATCCCTCAAATGCACCCAACGCATAGTATTTCTGACTTGCGTGTGTGATGCCGGGTGTCGTATTTGGTACAACGCCTACGATTTGCGTGCGCAAAATCTTGCCCTCTGTTCTGGACTGGTCGAGCTTTTTATATGTCTCGACATTCTGATATTCTTCGTCTAATTGAATTTGGTCTGTGTGTTTATAAGCCATTTTTCTACCCCTTTACTTAAAAGTTTAATTTGTTATGCCGCCTTAGTTGGCTTTGGCGGAATTTGTACATTTTGCAAAAACGGATTGTTTTGGCTGAATATATTATCCATACTCCGTTCTTGTTCGTCTTTCTCTTTTTGTGCTTCTTGCTTGATCTTGTCAAGTTCTTCCTTTTGACGGCGTTTCTCTTCTTCTTCACGCTGCTTTCTTAGCATCTCTTTTTGAAGTTCAAGAGCCTGCTGTTTCTTTTTCCAATCTGGAACGTGCTTTTCCACTTCTTCAGGAATCAGCTTTTCACTAAGCGGATGCAACGTGTAGTCGAATTTCTTCGCCTTCAATGCCTTTTGACCACGCAAGAAGATGAGTTCTTCTGTATTCTTTAAACGCAGCACTTCGTCAGAATTGAGAACCTTTCTTTGTCCTGATGAACGAACTTCGTTATAAGATGTGCTTTGGTTGAACACTTGAATAGTTCGGTCGTATTTTGAGTTTTGCGTCTCCACTTCAATTGTTGCTATGCCCGTTTTGTCCGAAATATACTTGGCTGTTGTTTCATCGGTACACCCCAAAAACACAGTTGCGTCGCAGTTACCGAGAATTTCTTCCCACTGCCCATTCGGATAACGGTTTTGCATTTGCGTGATGTTCTGAAAGATAACAACAATATTCAAATTACGTGATCGAACGGTTGAAATCTTCTTACAAAAATCTGGAATTTGGCCTATATTGGGAAATTCATCCAGAATTAGGTTTACAGGAATTGCATTCTTCGTATGCTTTAGTCTGTCAGCCTTACGCACAAGCTTGATAAACAGCATTGCGTAAAACAAAACTGCAATAAAGTCGAACACTTTATGCTGATCAGAGGTGATGCAGAAGTATGCACACTTTTCAGTTACCGGCTTCGTCATATTAATCTCTTTTGATGATGTAATGTTACGAATTTGGTCGTCCTGAAACACATCCAGCATAATGCCAAGGCCGTTTAGAATTTGCCCCTTTACTTGGTCCGTACAGACACGGAAGATATTGTAGGCTCTGCGTGCTACGCTATTCTCTGGCAACACATCGAACATTCTGTCGATCTCTTGTGGCGTTTTAGAGGAAATAATATCGTAGACCGAACCCATATTCTGATTCTCTTCCGGATACTCATACATAACATACAAACATACGGCCTTTAACAGGTTTCTGGCGTTGTCGGACCAATAATCCTGCTCGCCGGTTGCATTCATTACGATAGTATCTGCAAAAATCTTTGCGTCCGTGCTATCTACATTTCCGTCTTCATCTAAAAGTTCCGCAAGACAATTCCAACTATCACTGTTCTTTTGCTCATTCAGGTTGAACATCTTTACGTCATACCCCTTCTCTCTCAAGAGTGGAGCACAATCTTCATAGAGTTCTCCTTTAGGGTCTGTAATAATAATGCTTTCCCCGCGAACTGATGCCTGCATAATCAGATTTCGAGCCAACGCTCTGGATTTCATAGTACCTGACGCACCAAACACTGCAATGTGATGGTTTAGTTTGTTGTTTACGATACTATCAATTTTCCAGTTCCTAGCTTTGCCCTTTTTCTTATACTCGGCGTCCGAACAAAGCGAAATTACAGGTATCTTTGCTTTAACGCTTGCTGGAGTGTCTTCCTTAATGTCAGAAGTGTCTACGGAAAGTGGTTTCCCGAGAATAACACCCTCTGTCTCTCCAACCGGTTTTACGTCCAGCACATCCCCAAGTTCTGTAGGGTCAAAGATAAGTTCACTCGTGCCATAAGTACCTTGTTCTGTCAGCACTCGAAATCCGCGCTGATCTGCTTTGCCTCGTTCTTTCTTATTCCGAGGGTCAACAATGAAGCGTTTGACTGCCCAGAATATAAGAATAACCAGAAACAGGCACAGGTACCCACGTCCTGTTGTAAAAAGTTCCTGATAGACTTTCAGCGGGTTCCACGTGAATGGTGATGTTATTTCTTTATTTAACACCTTTGGCAGTAAAACGATTGTTTTAATTGCAAGCGACAGCAGCCCCGACACGTATGTAGTTCCTAAAACAAGCAGGACACTCTGCCACGGGTGGGCTCTTACCCATCTCTTTATGCTTTCGATCTTTTCTTTCACATTTTAACCTCCCCGTTCTTTTCAAAGTTGAATTTGTAAAACGAGAAATACAGTTTTCCCTGTTCTTTGATTTGCGAAAATACTTCTTCATAAAATTTCTCCTGACTCGCATCACACACAATGTTTAGTGGCTTTGCTTTTGTATTTTCTTTGTAGTACCTAAGTACCTTGCGCAAGTGCCTAACTTCCGGCAGGTACCCAATGATGTTGTTATACTCGTCGCTGATGGAAATAAAAACGTCCTGCAATGTCTTTTTTGCTTCGTTCACATAGGGCACTGCAAAAATGTACGCGTGGTACTCCATACAGTCCGTTGCATTCCAATAGTCTCGCAGGTCCTTTGCCTGTAGTGACATCAACAGGTTTAGATGTCTAAACTCTGTAGAGTTCCTACCGTATGGCAAAAGATAGATACGTTGATAGTCCATTACGTCGATGATGTTATGGATTTGTTGCCACTCTGGCATAATATCGTCTCGTTCCACCAGCTGCTTAATTTTGTCCACCGACTGGTAGACGTACACGCAGTCTGCACAAACCGAACCAGTACCTACAGAAAGTTTGCTCAAAAGTACCTGTTCGTTCTTTTCGTGCAGATTGAGGTTTTTGTATGCTGTAAAATAAACTGGAAAGGTTTTATGTTCGCCGTCAAGCAACCCCAAGAATTTTGACGCACTGAGTACCAACCCATTTCGTGTCGTGAAGTCATAGACGGTTCCCACTTTCCTCGTTTCGTCCAGGTTCCCATTTCGGCGTTTGAATTCAATCGCTGGCAAGTACCTAAAGGACGCATTTGTTAAAAGGTCTGATTGAATTTCTTTTTTTGTTCTATCTTTTAGTCTTGCTTGCTTTTGGATGATTTGTAATGCGAATTCTACGTCAAACATTGAGTCACAGAGCACAGTCCGTTTCAGCCTTTCTTCTGTTTGTTCGTTTCGTGTTGCAATTTGCTTTTTATAATGCTCACGCAACAGTTTCATTTCTTCGCTTATGAGATTGGTACAAGCGAGATATTGTACCCCTTCTTTTGTTAGAACTACTGTGTCATATAACGCTTTTCCCTTTTGTTCTTGATTGTGACTGAAATTTTTGTTGTACCCTATTCTTTGTCTCTTTATGAGGTTGGCTTTTATCAGCCGAGGAATAAGTTTGAACTTGATATTACTGTCGCTGAATGTTCTTGGCATATTATACAACACAGCCAACGGCAAGATGTAATCACTGTATGTCAACATCAGGATCAGCCTTTGTTTCTCGCTTATGTTCTTCGTTTTTGTTATGACTCCACCCCCTCCAGTTCGTCATACTGGTTTTTGGTACTACACCCGGAGGCTTTTGAATTCTCCGGATTAAAAAATCGAAAAAATCTTGATTTTACGCAATTTTTTCCGTTGTTATAATGGTCAAAAACACACAAATTTTTATTTTTTGAGGTTTTTGACCTATTTTAGGCCATTTCTTGATTTGTAATGTGGATGTCACTTACACCAGATAAGCACTCTCGAATAGCGGACACATTGTCGATAAAGTCCTCTTTCAAGACACAAAACACCATAGTCTGATCTGGTCCGTCAATCGGAATCGTGTCCAGATAATAAGACGCGTATTCATACGAATCATCTGGCACAAAGAGTTCCTTAAACACATTGATTAACTCGTGATATTCTCGGTTGTCCGTGTCGGGAATATAGTGTTTTGGTGTATTCTGATCAACCAAGTTGTAAATCAAAAACATACATTTGTTGTTGGCGGGCTTGATCCCGTTTTGTACTGCAAAGCGTCTTAAGCTTTCTTTTATAACAGATGAAAAATAAGAGGCTGTACGCTCATATGTATTACCATCTTTTCCCTTACCCGTGATCCTAAAATTCAGCAACGGCGGCAATACAAACGCAAGTAATCTTTCGTTTATTCTTTGCGCTTTGACATACTTTGAAGTCGTCAAATGCTGAAACTCAGATGCGTTTTGCATATCGTTTGGTGTGTGCAGGATTGCATATTTTCTTATGTTATATGCGAGCGTTTCAGCCAGCGAATTCATATCCCAAAGTTGTTTTGGATTGTCTGAATTGTTTGTGATAAAATCTTGTTCCAGACTTAGAAGTCGATTCGTTTTGCTTAAAATTGACGTGCTAAAACTCTGATTATCATTCATTTATTTGCTCTCCTCTTGCCATTGATTTTGCCTTTATGATTGAATTTGAACATTGCCCAAGCCATCAATAATTGCCACAGTTTTGATATCAAAATCGTCTGACAATTGGAACTTATCGAGTCCATTTTCTGATGGAAAAACCAATGCCGTAGGGATCTTTGATTGCATTCCACCATAGTTTGTTTCGATCATTCTGGACTGAATATGCTCATCGTTTTCAGGGATATAGAACACAGAAAGATCTTCTGCATGATCGTTTTTAACCCCGTAAAAGTATGCAATGCTCGGATATTTTGGCTGAAAATTACACCAGTTAAAGCGGTCACTTAGATTTACGAACAGCCAAATCGCCTTGTCTAAAGTAGGCGTAAGGTGCGAATAACTGTAACCTTTTGTTGATGTCAAATACTTTTTCGTTGAGTCAAAATATGCGTCTCGACGAATGGAAAGCGTGCGTAAAACATTCTGTGCAGTTTGAGCATCAACATGATTGACATCGAACATTCGTTCTAATTGCTCTGTACGCACAATTGATGCAGCGTCAACTAGGGACGCTGCACGTTGATAGATTTCATTAAACTTCATAAATTTACCTCCTGTTGTCTATTGAAAATAAGCTCTTAATTTACAGATAACACAGGCACAATTCTCTTCTTATTCTCCTTCCCTTGTACCTGAAAATTATCTGAAAATTATAAATTATGCTGCCAAATCAGCAGCGGAAATTTCTTCACCGTTTTGAATTTTCTTCAACAATTCACGATCCGTCGTTACCAAAAGCGTTTCGTATTTTGATGCTTTATAGTCAATGGCAAACGTGTTTGAATTTGATTTGACAAGAATCTGTCCGCGACCGAATGCCATGATTGTTTCCTTTTCACCATCAGATAGATCAAAAATTCTTTGAATTGTGTCAGCTTCTTTCTTCTCCAATCGAAGTAGCAGCTTGATTTTGGAGTTGTTAATGATTGCTTCGCCGTAAGCGCCATTATCGAGTGCAAAGAAGTCCTTAATGTCCTGCGTTGCCGCGATAGCTGCACCACCATATCCGCGGATTGTTTTGAAGATTTTCTTGATGAATTTTGCTGTTAATTCATTCTCGCTGATTAGCTTCCAAGCCTCATCAATGGCGATAATTTTCTTCTGCGTTTTGTCTTCACGAACCTTGTCCCAGATGTATTCCAAAGCCACATACATTCCGACAGGCTTTAATTCATCGCTCAAATCCGTCACGTCCATAACGATGTATTTGTTGTCCAAATCCACATTTGTTTGTCCGTTAAAGACTGATGCAGAGCCATGCACGTACCGATTAAGGATGTTTGCAAGTCTGGTTGTCCGCTCGTTTTTGATCAGCTCATTGTAGAGATCTTCGAGAATGGGCATCTCTTTAAACACCGGATATCTGGTTTCTTTTCCGTCAATCATACGCGTCTCATAGTGATCCAAAAGGCTCTTATTGTCCTTTGTAATCCCTTTTAAGGCATATGTGTTAATGATGGCCTCGTCCAAAAGCTGACGCTCTTCAAGGGACATATCTGACAGAATCAGAGAGAAGAATGTGGATAAGTTTTCAATCTTTTGATTAAGCAAAACAACGGGGCGGCGGCGTCCTCTGAACATATACGTACTCAAATCATCATTTTCTTCAATGATTTCATCAGCCTCTTCAAAGTTAATCGTCGGGCGAATTTCCATGATGTTAATCGTGTTGACTGAACCACTGGAAATGTTGATATATGATCCTCCAAGTGCAACAGTTGAGGAAAGGAATTCTTCTCCCTTTTCCGGAATAATTGAGAAGACCTGTACACCTTTTAATCTGTATCGCATACAAATTGTTTGAAGTGTAAATGTCTTGCCTGCACCGGAAGTGCCAAGAAGCACCATATTTGCATTTGCATATTTCTTTGTATTGAAATTATCAGAAACAACCATGGAGTTGTTGTCCTGGCTAATGCCAAGTAGTATGCCGTCATCATCAGATACCTCAAAGGAAGTAAATGGATAGATAGAAGCAAACCCAGTTGTTGTCATATTACGCTTTGCTTTTTTCCAAAGTTTTTCAGGAAGCGAACCGGCAATCATTGTTGATTGCAAGCATTCTTCAACACGATACGGCATCTCCATCGCTGTGATGTCAATGGTACTCAATTTCTCACGAAGCTGCCCCTGCTTGTACAACAAAACATCCGGATTTTCGTCAGAGATAGTAATCAGCGTACCGACGTAGAAAAACTCCTCTCCCCCGCTCAAAGCGTTCTTGATATAGTTCGATGCCTGAATGGAGTTAACCAGTTCGTCCTTGTTATCGCCTTCGGCGTTGCTGTGATTTAACCGAGCCGTGTTGATACGAGCCTTTTGCCGCACTCTAGACTTCATTGTCGTAGTTGGCTTTTTTTCAACGAATACATCAACATCTACACCCTCACAGAAATTGAACAGGAAGTCCATCCAGGCGCCGGAAACATACTCCGGGTAATCGGATCCTGAAATAAGTAAAAACGTGTAATAAACACCGTCTACGACCGCATAATCGCGATGAATTTCGATATCTTTTGGCGAGCAAATATCGTTGTAATATCCTTTTGCCTCTACCATTTTTTCTTCGTCGTTATTGTAATACTTAAGAACACCGGGTTTGCTTTCGTGAATACGATACCACATTTCTCCCAGGTCTCCGTTGCGATTAGCAATGCGATAAACGGTCTCTACGACCCATTCCGCCTCGTTTTCGTGGCGGACGGTCTCGTTACCACATCCACGCAGATACTGCGTTGCTGTTTGTCTGGCACGACGTAGATAGTCAACAATATCGTATTCATTATTAACCGGCATGTTTTCAGTCTCAGTAAACTCGAGAATTAAGTAGAAATGTCTTTCAATTCCCTCTCTGTTCCCTAAGTTGCGGACCAGGTTAACATACTCTTTTTGATACTCACCAATATACTTGTTGTCCGCTTCATTTTGAAACTCCTTTTGCAGATTTGCGATGTAATGATCTACATTGGCGCGTCTTGATGTCACCTTAATGCGAAAGCGCACAGGAAGGATCTTTGAGTATGCGGCAAAAGCGCGAATGATTTTTCTCTTTTCATCGACGCTTTTGTACGAGAAGTTGATCGGGTCGATTTCGAGAATGGTCAAATATCTATTGTCTGTTGTAACGATTACTTCATCGAGCATCTTATAAATATTGATGAAGTCATTTGTTGCTGTAATGATAAACACCCCCTACTAAAAAAGGCAGCACGCGCAAAAGCTCGTACTGCCGAATCAGGATAACCTTTTGCGAATTTAACCTATGGGCGTCAATGAATTGCGCCTTGAACAACGAAATTAGCAATTGTCAGTGCGAGCATTACAACAAACGCAATACCAATCCAACGTGTACGCTTGTCTTGCCAAAATTCTTTAAACTTCTCTTTGGTAAATCCGTTTTCGCCATTTTGACGAGTGTTCTTCTTGTCTTTGTCATCAATTTTCATAATCATACCTCTCTTATTCTTGATTTATTTGTTTTGTTTGTTGGACATCAGAAAGTACATTTCTCATGCTGGCTTCGAGTTCGTCTTCGTCAATGAAGAGTTCTTCTCGCTTGTATTCTTTTGGCTGCGACTTAAAGTGCAACCATAGAAGCACATATTCTGTAACTGAGCACTTATGAATTCCAAAGAACCCAAAAAATGCAGCCGGGCCTCCGAAAAGGATAATCAAGACGATTCTCGCCTTGACAGAGATTGGCAAAAAGCCAAAAATCAATACGAAAATCGCAAAGAAAATAACGGCTTCGACTACGTTGCGCATACTGCGTCCCGAGCCGGTGATCATATTATCTTCGTAATTTTTAGGAATATAATATCCGTCTTCCATATGTTCCATCACTCCTTTGATAAAAATAAAAAGAGAACTATCAGATGATAGTTCTCCTTAAATTGCACATTTGCCTATCTGTGCATCTATTCAGTTCATATTTTCAAAAAAAATCCAAGAAAAGATATAACTTACGCATATCCATCACTCCGATGGATTCTTTGAGTGTGATTCAATTTACGTAGGCATTCTTTTTAAGGACTTCTTTGATTTCATCTTCTCAATAATTATAACATAGTCAAAAAAACAGGTCAATAACACCGAAGCATTATTGACCTGGTAATATCGGGAAATTCAGGAAATATTATCCATTACCCCAAGAAAGAATTTGCAGGGTTCCGTCCTCTCTGCCGATCCGGTAGCACTCTGAGTGTCCGCCGGGTGTGAAAATATCAATACGTCCACGATTATTGCCTGTCGGGGCAATATCAAAATCACTACCGCCTCTGTCTGCCACCGTATACACTGTTGTCTTATTGCCGATCTTGACGCTGATTTTCGTCCCTAAGGGTAGCCAGTTGCAAGCAATGTAATGCGGATCCGACATACCATTTCGTATCTTTTTACCACTGGCCGTCGTTCCGGTTCCGCCCGTTCCGTTGCAAATAGCACAAGCGCAATAGTGTGTTGCTGTAATCTTGTATGATGTTCCGGGAGAATAGGTGCGGCCTTTGTAAGTGTGTTTTACAGTTGTAGTAAAGAGTTTTGATGGGTCTTTGTACGAACCATTCACCAAATAGCCAAAATGCAAGTGAGGACCAGTTGAGTTACCTGTATTACCAGAGTACCCGATAAGTTGTCCCCTTGTAACCTTTTGGCCTTTTTTTGCAATTCTTTTGGATAGATGGCAATATTGTGTCGTTACATTTCCGCTTCGAATATAAATATGTTCACCGAAGCTTCTATATGCCAGACCATTTGGCGCTTTCAAGCCGTTTCCTGCAGAACCGCCTGATGTTGTATATGTTGACTCGGCAACAACGCCATCAGCTGCGGCAAATACCTTTGTGCCAACGGGAACGGCAAAATCAACGCCATTATGGTTTGCGTAACCGTAGAATCCGGTTGTAATCTTATGGCTCTTTGTAGGCCATCCAAGCACACCAGATGTGCTATATGTATCAATGCTTGAGGACATAGACTCCAATTGCTCTTGATACGCAGCATTGTAAGCATCAACAAATGACTGATAGTCAGGTTGCGCATATCCGGTTACAGAATACAAATGATAATAGTGTGATAAAGTCTTATCGATAGGCGTTACGGTTCCGGTTTTGGCATCAATTCGCACATTTGTCACGGTAAAGTTTGATCCGCGAATATTTCTCGTTACAGACCAATCTTTGTAGTCTTTATAATCCGTCAGATTTGCTTTGAATGGCTCATCGTCATAATTATAAATAGCCACATTGATTGTTTTGTTTGTTAAATTAACACCTGTTACAATGCCAACCTGATATGCCCAGTTGTGATTACTATATTTGGCAAAGGCAGCGTCGTAATTTTTATTATTCTTTTGGCCGAACAGAGACGCCATTGCGATGTTTGGATAATTCTTAAGTTTTTCTCCAAGCTCATTTCCCTGCTCTCCAGCTGTCCAATAGAATGCCGCATTCATAAACAGCATATCACCTTGCTTGATGTGCGTACTACTGCTTTTGTTAAATGCGTTTTTCCAACCTTCTTTATACGGCTTTGATTCTTTAATCAATGCGTGGTAGCTGTTTTTTACTTTGGCCTGGACTGCCTTATCTTTGGAGAGATTGTGTCTGTAATATTCATAATACTCCTCTCCGGCAATCATCTTGAAATTCTGATTTGTTTTTCCGTTCTTTGTGCTATACTGTCCAGGGAACAGATACTCTCTCAACTTTACCTTAGAATTTGACAAAGCCTTTTGGTAGATGCACGTTACAAATAAACCATCTTCGCCTTTGGCCAACTCGCCTTTTGTGAAGGTCTCTTCGTTGTATTTAATTACATTTCCGGCAGAGTCTTTTGTGGCATAAATGCTCTTTACGCTGCCATTCATCATGTTTTCGAACATATCGTCAGTGACGAATACGCCCTTTCGGTTAGATAGCGTCGGATTACCGACATAGCTTTTTGCCATAACTGCTACATAACGTCGTGCAGTTGCTTCGGTCAGGTTTCCGGTAAGAAGTCCATCGCCTTCTAATTGACTCAATAGACTCTCGCCGCCACAAAGCTGTACATAAACCGTGTGTGCTGGCGTCATTTTACAATACGGATCGTATTTCTCATCGCCTTTTTCATATTCCGGCGTGTTTGTTGCTGCTTCTATAATGGCATCAGAAATAAGAGTCTTTCCGGCCACTTCTTCCATTTCTTTATCAGTCAGGTCGAAGATCTTTTGAACAAAGCGAGAACTCGTAGTTCCGTCAGCATTCTTCAGCTGCTCATTTTTATTATCGTCGTTTGCAAATACCGATACATTAACAATAATGCGTTTAATGGAGTGGTAATTCGTATCCCCCTCTGTCGTATCGCTCAAATATGCTTTGTCGATATTGGAAATCAAATTTCTGCCAACATTTATCTTGTCGCTTCCAACTTGGTAGGAATAATCATACATTTTATCTGCCACATCCGACTGGTGCATGTAGTAATAGAGTGCAGATGTGTCTGTAAGACCCCAACTGGCCATATTGGCATCCACGCTTTCAAGATCGGATTCCATTTTTGCAAAATTATCTGCAACTTGAGTCATATTAAATCTTGATGCCGTGCTATTCCCAACCTTGCTCACGACCCTGCCAACATCGATAAAAACAGATTTCCCGCCTGTTTTTATGTATCGCTTTACAGCATCTAATCCCTCAGTGAATACAGACACAACACCATTTTCTTCAATCAGCTTCTCGCGGTATTTAACAAACGCGTTAATAATCTCCGAGTAGGTGTAGTCATATGTTGAAGATCCGCTTCCGGAATAAGCATTTTTATAAACGACTTCTACACAGTTGTTGTCAGGATCTACATAACGAAATACTGCATCGTTTAAATTCGCTCCCGTATAGCCGTCCATGTCTACTCCAATACTAAACTCTCCACCGTCATCAATTTGATAGGCGTATCCGGATCCACCGAAGTGTTCTTCGTCATAATATGAATTACACAGAGTGTCAAAATTTGGAATAACCTTGCTATTGCCTAAATCTTTCTTCATGTGATTAACAGTGCTCCAGGCTGCATCGGATACAGCATCGTCTATGGCCACTGTTGCCTGTTTTAAGGTCCAATCAGAATAGCTTTTGTTAATATTATTCCAAATCATCGCCGGAGTGCTTAAAAATAGCACAATCATAGCGCAAAGAAGAAATAAAATCGGTAAAACGATTCTAAGAATTGCAGGTATAATGCGAACTCCGTCTTTAACGGCACCCGCATAGTCGTCTGCCATGGCTTTTGCAGCAACCTTACCGGCACCAATAGCAACATCCTTTATGTCTCCGGCTGTATTTTCAATGTCGCTTTTACCATTATCTTGATAGAGATGTGCAGTGTCTTGAGCAGCTCCGCGTGCAGCATTGGCAATCCCGACTGCATCTGCAGCACCACCAGCACCACCGGAACCACCTGAGTCTGCGCTGCCACTATTTGCATTTTCAGCCGCCTTTGGGCTGTTTTTTTGTTGCTCGTTGTTAGAGTTTGGTGTGTCTTTCTGTTTGGAACCATCAGATTGGTCTTGGCCGTCAAAGGTTTGTCCAGTTGGATCTCCGTTCGGTTGACGATTCTTATCGCTATTTTTTTGTGTGTTTCCGGAAAATGTACTGGAAGCTGATTTCATTTTGTCAGCTGCGCCTTTGAAGTCTGGTCCTGTGGCATTAGCCGATGGGGACGGCATATTCCCCACCGACTGATTTGTAGATTGTTTGTCTTGTTTGCTGTCAGCGGAATAGGAATTGCTTTTCTCTATTCCTGTATTATCACCAGCATTTGCGTTTTGCTGATTGGTTTCAAACTCTTCGTTTGCCAATTCCTAAACCTCCCTTCAAAAAATAGAAGCATAAGATTTTGTCTTATTTGTTTTATAATGGCTTTTCTGTTTTTGCATTGACGGCTCCTGTGTCTCTTAATTCAGGACCAGTCAAAGCACCTGTACGCCACTCATTTGCATTTGGGGACCTGTAAGAAAATGTTCCAGAGACGCCTTTTGAATCATAAGCAAGATTGGCAGATGTTAAAACGACATCGTTTTGCGCAGCGTATGCTTTTGCAACTTCTGCCAATTCCCTTTTTGTGGTGCCCCTAAAAGTATAGGAACCAGCTTTAGCATTATCTCCCGGTGCAACGCCACCATGCGCCTTATTGTAATCGACAGCCATAGCTTCAGGAGATATGTGCCCCAACATACTATCACTAATTCTGCCAACAATGGCGCGTCCGTTTTCGAAACCAACAACGCTATGTCCGGGTTTCAATGTTCGATTAATGTCTCCGACAACGCTTTTTGCTTGTTCCGGTGTAATACGGCCATTTTCGTCTTCCATAGCCTCAAGTACGGAGCCCGCATCGATTACACCATCATATCCTGTTTTGTACTGGGGCGTCCCCAGCGGGTCACCGTTCATGTTGCGATCGAATTTGTTTTGATTCATAAGCGATTGTGTTTTTTTACTTGTCATGGCTCCTTTGCTAATTGGAGCTGCTGCGCTGATTGTGGTATTTTTTTGGGGACTGGCCGCCGAGGACGTACCACCTGAAATCCCACTTAGAGGATTTGCACCTGAATTACTTGATTTGTCGCCTCTATTGAATGGGGCAGTAACAAGGCTATGCAGACCTTTTCCAGTAAGTAGCTTTGAGCCAGTCTCTAAACTCTTCATTACGCCAAGACTGCTCATCAGGAAACTTCTGTTTTGGATCGGATTAACCTTAAACACGATTTGTGCCAATAGCTGATCCAACCGTTGAGCCATCTTGCTGATAGCAATAAGAGAAATCAGAGACAAGATTTTTGTACCAGCATCTGTTGACAAGTCGCCTGTAGAACGACCCCATGCAGAAAAGCAGTTGCTGAACGCAAGCAGACACAACTTATAACCAACAAGGTTGAATATGATGGTCAAAACATTTGAAATCATCAAATTGAACCAGTTTTTGAAAATTTGGATGCTCTTTTCAGATACGATAGTCGCTGACGCAAGTGGCGCACTTAGCACCAATAAGTTGATCGTGAAATACCGTTCTGCATTTTCAGCAACCAGCTTAAATAAGTTGATTGTTGCCGCTATAACGCAGATCAAAAATAGAAGCACTCCGAACAAAGCTTCAATCGACTTAAATGTGCCGTTCGTGGAAATAACAAAATTAGAAAAAGAACCAAGAGTTCCATCTGTCAACTTATTTAACAAGTCAGTTCCGCTCACTTTTGATAGCGGGAGTTGAAGGTTAAGCACCTTGTTAAAGAAAGATTGAGCAAATGGAAAAATATAGTCTGTGATTGCGGTTGCTAACCAGTAGTTACAAAAAATAGCAATAATAAACTTACCCACCAACGCATAAGGGTTTGGAATATCATCATTTAATCTTCCGCTATACACGCGCAATAGGCCGAAAATTAAAAGCAAAATAGAAATAGATAAACCGGCTGTTGTAATGATAGTGTTGAGCTGATTCAGAAATGTTGCCCCGAACATAGACACAAACATATTGGTAGAAAAGTTAAATGGTTTCATAAAAAATTCGCCCATTGTGTTTAACAGTGAGAGAACAAGTTGCAGCAGACCAGACAACAATGCCCAGATTACATCGCTAAGTATGCTTGTGATTAGACTACTTCCAACCATTTGTGTATTCACCTCCGTTTCTAAAAAATAAGGGGCTTAAATGAATTAAGCCCCTTGATGAATTAACTCTTTAATGGTTTAGAATAATTGAGCAAAACTCATAATGTCTGCTGCTTTAGCCGCACCGAAATCGTATTGTGTTCCGGCGAACAAGCTGACACCATATGTCAAGATAGAGCCAAGCAGGAAAAACACGACAAAGCATCCAACAGCGCGTTTAGCCCAGCTAATGCCTTCATCTGCAGACTTGGAAGACTTGCCAATCATGATCGTCACGATTGAGATACCAAGCACCAGAACACAAAGTGGTGTAAACACTGTGTTTAGCAATGTACCAAGGCTCTTGATGACATTCAAAATTGCATCGCTTAAGCCGGTAGCTGCAAACGCTTGAACTGCCATTGCACTTGTTACAGCAAAAGCAGCCATAGCGGAGATGCAATTGCTTAGCTTTTTGCTGTTTTTGTTTTGAAGCGTATTCTTTTTTGTCAACATAATACGTAATCCCCCTTTCGTAGTGTTTTGTAAGTATTTTGTTGATTATTATGAAGCGGATATATTCCGCATCTTTGCTTATTTCGTTTTCCCATCTTTGAACAAGCCACTGCTGAATCCGCCAATACTCGGATCTTTGGCATTTGAATAGGTATAGGAGTGATTTGGCACAGCCTGACCGACAAACTGAATGATAGCTCCGGATAAGTTGAAAATTACAAATACAGCAATAATTGTTGTTATAAATTTCAAAGCACCGGATACGACCTTTTGATCTCGACTTACCATCACTTGAATAAGTGAGAATCCTGTCGCAAGCACACATAGTGAATTAAACCAAGGAGAGATTTGGCCAATAATGTTTTTTACTGCAGCCATACCTGCGGCTTGTGTTACTGACGGTGCTTTGGCAGCGTATGCCATGCTCGGAAAACAAAGGCAAATTCCAAGGAATATCAGAGAAAAGATTGTTCCTAAGAGAATATTTTTCGATTTTTGTGTCACAAATTCATCACCCCTTTCTAAGAAAAAAAGCGGGAAGGCACATCTGATAACTGTACCACTCCCGCCGTGTTGTTCGATTTTTCAATAAATTTGATCTGGAATGACCAGCACACAGACGGAGCCAAAGGCCCGGTCTGTGGTAAACCCACATCGTCAATGTTATGAATTGTTTGTTGTGTACTGCACGTCTCCGACCACATCAGAGATTTTTAACAATACACCGTAGTGCAAGGGGCTTGTGGAGCACCCCTTGGTACCTATTTGGCAGCCGAGGCTGCCATTAAAACATAACGTAGCACTCGAAGTGCTTAGACTAATCAACTATGGACTTGTAATTACTCACAAGCCCCGACTGACTGTTTTACGGTCAGTCTGTGGTAATTGACTTACGCAGCCTGCGGAATCGAAGAGATGCGCTCATCTGTATCTTTTTGACAAGCAATCTTGTACGCTTGCATAATACCCCGATTCAATTCTTTTGAAGCTTCAGGGCTATTTGGAAAAGCAACGCTTACAAATACGTCTTTACCATTACGCTTGCTCAGTCTCTTTGATGGATATACAATCGTAATTCTACCAAATCGCTGAAGAATACAAATGTCATTGATTACAATGTGTCCATAAGTCACCTTCGCAAATGCCTTCAGCTCCTTCCCATTAAACAAACGAATGTCTACCTGATACGGAATGCACATATTACCATGTGAGTCTTTCTTGAGAAGGTCGCTTACATTGATCATCATTTCCGGTGAACTGTATTCGTTTTTGTGTTCCGGCATCGAAATCCTCCTTTCATCGTATTGGATTGTTTTAAGTGTCTCGTGTATTTTTGTTCTGTGAACACAAGACACAAAAAATAAAAAGAAGGAGAACGCATTTCGTGCCAGTTATGGCAGCTGCATTCTCCTTGTTAAAATAATTATAACACTTTTGTGAATTTCGGACAAATTTTATTAGTGAACAGAAAAAAGGCGACAGATTTCTCTGTCACCTTTTTTGTTATAAAAGTTTTTTGATTTTCGCCAGCAAAATTCTCGCTATTTCTGTCGGCAGTTTTTGTAGATCTCGGCCATCTACAAGTTCTTTGCCATAAATGGCTTGCAGATTATAAAAATCGTCGCCAATAGCGATAGGAATAATTGCAATATGTGATTTTTTACATATTTTATTCAAATATTCCATATCGTGGACCATTTGTGTATGACCGTAACCGGTGCCATTCGGACGCCCATCTGACAATACGAATAAAAACTTTTGTGTTTCTGGCCGCTTAACTAGCTTAGAAATGCCAAAACGAAGTCCATAGCCATCATGATTACAAGCATTATGTGCTTTCATAGACACAAGTTTTGAAGCATTGATGTTGTTCTTGATGTCATCCATCTTCAGATACTCGTTAATCATAACACTTCCGTACTCACAGTGACCGTAAACTCCAAATGGAATTTTAAGCTCTCTGCAAAACGCTTCCAGACACATTGCTGCTAGTCTTGCTGCTTTCTCACGATCTCCGTCCATACTGCCAGATTCATCAACCATGATTTCGACAGCACACAGCGGACGTTTTGTCGGTGCAGTGATATCCATAAATACTCTCTCTGAACCGGACGCATACGCATTGACATCCAACATAATGCCCTCATCTTGTTCATAGTAGATATTCCCTTTTCGACGTTCCTTGAGAACTTTAAGGACTTTTTTGGCCAACGTTTTCGCAATTGCCTTCTCTTTTGATGTGAAAATTGCATTATAAGCATTTACATCAGTCTCAAAATCTCTGCGAATACTGTGTGACAGATTTGCTACTCTGCCATCTTTGATAAATCTACCGAATTCCTGGTTTTCATATTGTCGATTTAGATCTTCCAGGTTTTGTTCGGCAAAGATCTTATTCAAAACTGATTCAGAAGATTTGTTTGCTTCGTTTTCGGCTTTTGCAAAAATATCCTGCAGTGCTTTGCTGAAAGCAGGATCAATAGGCGCTTGTTTGCTTTTATCTGTTTCTTCATTCTGTTGGCTCTGGCCATCTGCATTCTGATTTTTATTGGCACTATCTTCAGAACTTTTTTGTTGCTTGTTTTGGGAACCGACGGCATTTTTGCCGTTAGTATCATTTTCACCAGATTCATCATTTGAAGAGCCCGTAGAAGCACTCTCAGCGCCGTTTTCTTTGTTTTGCGAGTCCGTGCTAGGCTGTTCAGCCTTACTGCCTTCCGAGTCATTCTGAGAGCCTTCGGAGCCACTCTGATTGTCCTTGCTTGAATTGTCAGAAGAAGATTGGCTTGACTGAGCACTCTGTCTCTGATTGGCTTGACCAACCATTGTAGAACGCGATTGTCCTTGTCCATCCTCTTGCTCATTCATTTCACTCTGGTCATCAGAGATTGCATTGTCATCTGCAAATTGAGACAGCATATTGAGTGCCTGTTGGATTTTATCAGCTTGCTCAAAGTATTCATTAAAATACTTCCACAAGATCTGCATAATTTTTCCAACAACGTGAAGACGATCCTCATAATTTGGCATCGACTCCACAGCAAACAAAGGCTGCGTATCCTTTAATTCCGGATACAACTTCAGACTTTCATCCGCAAAGCACCCTCTTGCCTGGCAGAGAAGTAAATTAAGCAATGTATTAATGTCTTTGCTTTGAGGCGTTTCTGCAGAAATATGTTGCCGTAGACGTTCTGTCAAAGCATCAACATAGCAAGCAAATCCAGGGTACTTTTGTACAGCAAGATACTCAATTACCGGGTCCTCAACAATGTTTGCAATCTCAAAAAACAGCTTATCAAATAGCGTTTTGGAAATCCCGTAAGATTTCTTTACTTCATCGGCTTGCTGAAAGCCGTCAAAATATTCGTCATACGGAAAAACTGTTTTCTTCTGCAGTTCCGCAGCTCTGGCGAAATCTGTGTGCAGCCCATGGCCAAACACTTCGTGTGTCAGCTTGCCAAGAGCAAGCTTTTTTCGCTCTACAAAGTTCAGACCTTTATCCAACACAGAGTCCAAATTGATGTAGCACTCTTTGTCGGAAATCCAGGCAACATCTCCGTCAGGGGCAAAGTCTGTACGAATCGGTACAGACTTGAAACCATAATAGTTCAAACTGGAATTGGCCAGCCCTTGTAGGACTGACCGAAAACCAGATGCCTTGACTATTTCCTTGAGAGAAGTGTTTTTTTTTCACAAACTCTCGCAGTTCTTTTTTATTCATGAATTTCTCCTTAATTAAGACCCAAAATAGAGTCAAGCTTATCGCTGATAATTTCAGCATAACCATCCTCCAAAGAGGTCTTATTTTCAATCGTCAGGGCAGCAGACTGTCGTAAAGTCCCACCATTGAACTGGTAGTCGTTAATACAATCAATTGCCCCACGAATATCCGCAATGCCCTGCGTAATGCTTTGATCGCGGATGATTTCCTGTAACTCGCCAATGGCGTGAATAACCTTGGCCACATCTTCCCTATCGCCCTGATATCCGGTAACAGACATCACACGGTCAATCTGTTCAGCAACTGTCGGTGCATCGATTTTCTTGACATAAGCGACACGAGACAGTAGGGACAGGTTAAAGGGATTGCATCCTTCGTAATCCACATTCGTTGTAAAAATGAATGTGGTGTTCGGATGAATGGGCACCTGCGCACCATTCGGCAAGATCAAAGTGCGATTGGAGTCCAATACGCAATTCAAAAAGCCGAGCGTACCGGCGTTGATAATCAGAGAGGGCTCCTGGATTTCAATTATCCAGCCGTAACGGCAAGCCAATACCAGTTCCGTTAAGGAATACTGAATCTCATCGTTATCGATGCCAGTCACATCAACATCCTTTTTCCACAGGCTTTTAACTGCCCGCTGAAAGAACTTAACAAGCGCTCCGTTAGAAGCAATTTTGTTAGGTTTACCACGCAGATCACTTTCGTTTGTCATTGCAGAACAACAAATGAAAGTATACGGGATTCCGGTCATCTTGCTGAAATATTTACCCATTTCAGACTTACCAGTTCCGGCAGGTCCATAAAAGAAGAAAGCAGGTGCCTTCCCCATCTTTTGGATGCCATTATACAGACGAGACACAAACAGTTTATCGTTGTTTGTAGGGACATAACCTTCGACAAGCTGATTGGAAGCAATACGCTCCTTCTCAAACTTGTTGTACGAATTTTCTTGTCTGATAGTCCAGTCTCGTTCGTTAAATGTAGGTACTGAATTGACAGTCTGCTTCGCATCCATCGGCAACGCCTTTGCAGAGATGCCGAGACCGTTCACCGCATATGGGTACGGAACTCCATTGGCACACAAAGTCACAAGAGGCGTTAAGTTGTTCAAAAACGCCGGCAAAACAGGTCCGCTTAACGAAAGCGGACGCCAAGGAACCATTCTGGAATTGCTATCTTCAAGATTAACAATCCTTTGCTCAATTTTTTCTTTGTCGAGTGCAGATGAAGTTTCTGTCATGCAAGACGCAATGACAATAAACATTGCATCAACTGCTGACTCGCCACTAATAGTCCGTCTATCAAAGTAAATTTCGCCTTGATACCAGCAGCCAGTGACTACCCGCGACTCATAGGCGTATTGCAGTTCGACGGCTACAGCGCCTTGGTCAGATTCAGCAATAATAACACTAAGTTTTTTGTTGCCGATAAAATTGAAAAAGTAATTAATCAATTTGGCGACATTGTTTGCCCCACCGAGGTTAGTAGGAACTTCATTTGCTGCAGTCAATGCCGTTCGATTCCATTTCGTTCTGTTGCTTGCCATAATAAATTTCCTCCTTAATAAAAAAGAGCCATCAGTAAAGAACTGACGACTCTTTTTGTTTTTAATGTTTATTTTTTTATAACTATAACTTCTGTGCAAAAGCGCAGAATATAATTAACACCATAATTATAACACAAAACGAAATCAAAACAAAAAAAGAGACGCATAAGCGTCTCTTTTTTATTATAGTTTAGAAGGGCAGATCGTCGTCCTCGTCTACCTCTTCACCCACATCTTCGGATGCAGGCTCAGACTTAGCAGCGGGCTTGGAAGCACCATTACCGTTCTGACCACCAAACGCAGTCAAACCGTTGACCAGCACACGGAAGTTCCGGCGCTGATGGCCCTCTTTGTCCGTAAATTCACTGAAATCAGGAGTACCGGTTACAGTGACTGACATGCCCTTTTTCAACCAGCCCAGAGCACCGCTCTGCATACAGTCGAAAAAGTTAGCCTTGTCCTTGTTGTAAGGCTGGCAGGCGACCGTATAGGTTACGAACTCCTTGCCGGACTTGCCGGTACGAATCTCTGCGTCTGCTACGAGACGACCTGTAATCATAATGTGGGCGAGATCTCTGCCTCGATTTTCTTTATTTGCCATAATAATTCTCCTTTCTGGCAATTAATTTTATTTGTATATTAAGAAACACCTAAATAATAATCCCTGTCATATTTCGGCACAAACTCAAATTTTTTAAACTTTTCATTCAGTTTTTCAAATGAGTTAAAACGCACTTTGTTAGTTGGAAAATTCAAGGTGTATTCTTTGGTAAGGGGTAGATACAAGAATGTGTATTTGTTTTTAATACCTTCATTGTCCTTGTATTTAATACGTTGAACAATCTGATATGGATCTTCATGCTCAACGACTTTTGCCTTCAGTTGCTTGTCACGATATGTCAGCACGATCTTTGCCAACACAACATCGTACTGCGATGGTGCATCTTTTAGCATAATGTCATCTTTATAGGACAAGACAACATACCGATCAAAGCCATCAGATAAACACTGACTAACATAAGAATCAAGCAGAGGCCGATATTGCTCTCTCAATTCTTCGATGGGTTTAGTGAATTTTCTTAATGCCATTTTATCTCCTAAATAATATGAAAAGACGGGCACCACAAGGATGACCGTCTTAAAAGCAATTTATTTTTTGTTATAACTTATAACGTCATAATTATAACACATTTTTGTAAACGAGACAAATTATGCAACATTCAAGCGTTTATTGGGTAGGCTTTCCAGCCAATCAACAAAGTCCCTATCGTACACATACCGAACGTTGTCAAGCATAAAAGCACCGGGTATAACATCCATAATTTTCCCGGCCTTCGGTCTCCCTACGCTGAAAATGTCCATAATATCCTCAACCGTGTACATTGCAGGGCGTATTTTAATGACTTTCGTGTCAACGCCCTCCCCCAAGTGTGAATAGTACATTGCTTCACTTACCAGATAGCCATTTGTAAAGTAATCACTTGCCAGAATATAGCGACGGGAATTGATGTAAAAATAATCATATTTTTTCATTTTACAACAAGCTTGAGAATATGTACAGCCTTCGATTCTTTGAATATCAACAGCACTGATTACATACATTTGGAATTTGCCATCATTTCTTTTAATACGCATAACTTATCTCTCCTTGATTTTTTGGTAAAACAAAAGAAGCCTCAAATGAGACTTCTTTATTTAATTTTTTAAGCGTCCTTTAGAAAACGCTTGGCGGTATCGCCAACCATCACTACGCAATTAATTTTACCAAACAAATCGCGAGAATTTCGAATAGACGAAATATCCCCATTATAGGCAAATCGTGCGCAGTCTAAAAGAATTTGATCGGTAATTCTGGCTTTATCAATAACAACAGGCAGATGTGTCTGTGTATGAAAATAGATAAATTTGCCATCGTCTTTATAAGACCTATTGATTCCAATCAGATAACTATCCAGCTTTAAGCTGTTTGTGATCATTTGTTTCCCCCTTTTGTGCAACGACATACTTGAGCTCGTCGTTGATGTCTTTCCCGTGTTCGGCACGCACATCAACAATTTTTCCATCCCAATGCATATCACTCAACATCTTCTTTGTGTGCGTTCTTGCATTTTCTCCGGCCTTATCATTATCCAAGGCAAGATAAATGGTTCCAATAGACGGATCCTTTTCCAGCCAATACTTGATGCACTTGTATTTTGAGCACCCGGTAAGCGCCAGGTAGTTGAATTTGGCGAAATCATCACCATTCAGATCAAACAAGGACATATACGCCATTGCATCAATCACAGCTTCCGTAACAACCATTTTATTTGAATGATTGTTAATGTAGAATGCATGATCTACATCGCTGCCGGTCACACCGTAAGTAATACGCTCGTTCCAGTTGGTATCTCGAACACAGCCAAATACAGGAACGCCGTCTTCATTGTAAGACACATATATGCACTTACCGGTAAGGTCCTGATACATATAATTGTTATCAATAAAGTAGTCGTAAACATGCGGTGTAATCTTTCGAAACCCCACCAGATATGCAAACAGCCGTTTATAACCGGTGTGCGGATCATCGCAAGGATGACGCAGAGGCAGTTTAAACTCTCTGCTAACATTACGCAATGAACTTTGTCTTTTAGATTTTGCAGCAGCGGCAAATTCATTCCGATCTGGAATGCCTGCCAAAAAGCGATTTCCGTAATCGATTAAGATCTTTACTGCCTGACTGAAATCCACATCTTCCGTATTCATGATAAAATCGATGATGCTTCCGTGCGGATTTCTACCCTTGCCTGAGTTACGCCAAAAGCAATTGGCTTGCAGGTCAATTACAAGGGAGGACATGTCATTCGAGTCCGGAGCTGCAAACTCAATCTTGGGTGTTACATAAGAACGCCCAACTTGCTTCCACTCTGTAATCCCGACCATATCCTCGGCGTATGTCTGGATAGACACATTCTGCTTGAGATATTCGATGTCTTCTTTGTTATCCTTGAACTGCATAAGCTCATTTCCTCCTTTCTTATTTTTCGAATGTCTCTTATATTGAGCGCATTCTCTTAATTGTGTCGAGAATAGTGGCCCGATCAGAAGGTGTCGGATCATCAAGATAACGACACAGCGTTGCAATCAGCTCATTCAGGGTCAAATCATCGCTGACCAAGTTGTTCTTGTAGTCTCTGCCCTTCATTTTTTTAACGAAAGTGATGAAGCCAGGGTTGTCGATAACATCGATAACATTTTGGCCTCTGAATGAGCCATAAGGAAAGTTTGCCATCAGACACTTCTCAAGGTGTTTTTCGTCATCAGACAAAATAACATCCGTTGTGTCAGGCTCGCTTTCATCATCCTCGACCACAGGCGGAAACAGATGCTCCGGCTGTGCCTCATCGATTACAGGCACTTCTTGAACTTCCTCTTCTTTGGGCTTGTCTGTTTTCCTCTTTCTCGAAGTTTTGGGCTTTACATCACCAGTTACATCAGAATCAGCTTTTACCGCACTCCGACGGTCAATGAGAGGCCCGTCAACGGGCTTTTCTCCCTCATCAAACATCTGCTCCTTCCGAATGGAAAACCCTGCAGAACCCAAGCAGCGGGCCTTTGCAATGGTCTCACATCTTTCCAAAGCAGACGGGTCAGAATCCTGGTAAGCACTTGCCTGCCCTGTCGCTACGGGAAACGTCATCTGATTTTCTGTTCCGGGGAACAATACCTCCGTCAGCGTGGCCTTCTGAATAATCATGTTATTACTGAACTTTTGCAGTTCCGTCGTCAATGACATGACTTTCTTTGTCTCTTCTACATAAAGATTAAACCACAGCTGACGCGCCCAGGCCGGAAGATACTTTACCTTTTTGGTAATTTCCTGGCCGAACTCGTCTGTCACGATTTGGGTGCCGGTCTCGAGATAGTCAACCGGGTTAAAATCAGAGACTTTTCTTGTCAGCACCAATTGTTCCGTCTTCTTTTTTGCCATATTTGTTTCTCCTTACTAAAAAAAATAATCATATACAAAATAAAAAAACCGGCCCTTCAAATGCAAAAAAATAACATAAGAAGAGTCGGTGACTCAATTTCATATATAACTTTATAATTAAGTTATACCACAGCAAAATAGTTATGTCAAGCGCGCAATTTTGCGTTTAATATGCTTTTTTGTTTTGTTCACTTCACCAATCATAATTGGAGAAGAAACGATACAATTAGTATGCTTGCCAACGAACTTATTGCCACCTACGAAGCAGTATTGACACATTCCCTTGCAAGTATTTGGCAAACCCATATCAAAAACATCGATGTTTGCATCCTTTGAAACACCACAGTGACACAGAATACTGCGCATAAGCTTTACAACTGAATTTTTTGTGCCTTTCGCATAAACTGTAATTTGATATTTTTGTGCTATTTCTTGCATTTTTGTAAGCATTTTTGTTTTTGCGCCCATATCAACAACAGCAGAATACAGGCAAGCATGTATCGGTTGCTCAAATGGTTCAACAAATTCAACGATGCACGCCCTAACTGCACCGGATAGCTTTTGACACAAACTATCGAATTTCTTGAGATGATATTTCTCGCTATATTCATTATTGATGATAATCGGAGAATACTTCCAGACGACACGGTGCGGATATTTCTTACCCAGTAATACCAGATCTTCTAAAACCTGTTTCTTATTAAGCCCCGGTTCCACCTCTGCCTTATATGGTGTCAACGTAACCATCGCTACAGATTGATATCCAAGCCTATCCAGATACTCAAAATCTTCAAAGAGATTATGCGGATCTTTAGTTTGAAAAACAACCAATTCAAAATTTTTGGGACTCAATTCGTAGATATTGTTTAATTTCTCTGTTTCAACCGCAAAATAGCCATCATCAAACCTTTTTTGCAACCAGCCATTGTAAAAACGAACTAAATCAGTATTGTTACTTACATTTAAAATCATAAAAAACCTCAAAACGAACTGGGACAAAGACATTGCCCTGTCCCAGGAAAACAGGAACGCATTCATAGATAAATAGTGTGTAGACAGATAACTTATGGTTGCCACTTTAAGCACATAATCTCTTTCATAGCTGACAATCCCCGCTGTGGCAAAACGGTTCTTTATGAATGCCTCGGTTAATAAGCAACAGCCGAATATTGCTCATTGCCGACCTGATAGTGAACATACAATCGGTACTTCCCCGCAATATCAATAACGGGCTTTTTCTCGATTGAAAGGCTCGTTCCGGTTCCAGTTGCGGTCCAGTCACGCTTTGTAACGTAAGTTGTACCCTCTTTCTTCTGCAAATACATATTGATTGTAATTTTGCATTTCGATTTGGCGCTGACACTTGCGAAACAAGTGGCGGTAATGCCGGATTTATCTAACGACTCAGCGTGTGAGCTGATATGTACAAAGCACTGTTCAATGTCTGAATTATCAGCAGCTCCAGATTCTCCGGCGTATGCCGTTAGATTTACCACGCTTGTTAACATAATGAACAATGCAACTAAAAAAGAAACGATTTTTTTCACTTCAAATCCTCCGTTTTCATAATATAATATCTGTTATCTTGTAATGATTGTGAAATTATTGAACACCATCGGCAATCTTGCACATTATATCCTGATCTATATGAGTGCTAACTGTACCGGTAATAATGTAGATATAATCATTTTTATACTCTACAATTCGCATAGTTTGTGGTTGCGTTGTACTTTCTAAAACAATACGTGACCCTGTGTTCTCAATTTCTTTATATCCTTCTAAATCAATAGAAACATTTACTCTTTTACGACATTTTTCAACCTGGAACCACTCATCGTTATCACAAACATAATGTCTGCTGATCATTGACGACGTGTTTGTTTTATGATCGCATACAAATCCATTGGGCACATATTCTATCTGAATTTCGCCAACGCTGTCGCCTTTTGTATCTGAACTGAAAATTAGAATGTTTGACAAGGTGCTGCGCGTAATAAGATTTTTGCCTTCAGGAACGAACGCGATACAAGAAACAAACGCTCCTGCAATTAGGATGATAGCAATTGCAATAGCGACGATGCGTTTTGTAACAAAATGCTTTTTTACACTATTTGTCTTTGTTTGGTTGAAAATAGCGCTATGCAAATGTTCATATGTTCCGTATGGAATTGGCTTTTTTGATTGTTTTTGGCGTTTAACTTCATCATATTGTGCGATGATTGCAGACTTCCGAACATCTTCATCTTTCAATGTTTTAACTCCTCTCTCATATTCTTTTTTGCAATTTGTAATCTTTTGCGTACATAACTACTCTTCAGTCCATACATCGCTCCGATTTCTTTGCTTGTATAACCGTAAATGTAAGACAAATATACGAAAACGCGATCTAATTCCGGTAAGCGCTTGATAATATCACTTAGTTCGCCACCATTCTCGTTTGGCATTTCCGCAATCTCTTCGCATACATCCAGTGAGATGTTTTGGCTACTTTGTCTGCTTGCTCGATGATAGTATGTAATTGCAAACCCGTTTGCAACAGTCGCTACATAATTTTTGGTTGACTCCGACTCAATAGATTCCATGGCGTTAATATGTTTGATAAGATACAGAAATATATCCTGCAGACAATCCTCAACATCTTCCCTGCCATTAATTCGTCGCGTAACTACCGAGTAGATCAGACGCATGTATTTATTGTATAAAGCGTCGAACAATTGTTCGCTTGTGCTCTCCACTTTGTTTTTGTCCACTATATCACCCAACTATTAATACCTCAATTTTTAGAAAAAAGAAAAAAGTCAGCATCCAAAATGGACGCTGACTTCTATCATCATGCACAAAACTCTTTTCTTATTCTCTGCATCAGCAATCCATTCCGTTTGGATGTACGATTGTTTGCAATAGTTTTAGAGATTTGTTCAGGATCACCGACAAGATACATTTTCTTTCTCGCTCTTGTTACTGCAGTGTAAAACAAATTACGTCGTAGCATGCTTTGATTTTCCCGCGACACCGGCATAATCACAGTCTGGAATTCACTCCCCTGTGATTTATGTACAGTAATACAATACGCAAGCCCAATTCCAAGATCGATGGCATCATCTACAGCGAAATGCTCCTCGCCTGTTTCAAAATCACACACCAAAGTGTTGTTGCGCGATTCCGTTACGATTCCAATATCTCCATTTCGAACCGTCTTTGTGTTCTTAGAACAAATCACTTTGTCTCCGCGCTTGAAGACAAATCCGTTTGCTCGAAAGCAACCGGCAGAATTTCCGGGATTTAATTTGTCTTGAACGATCTTATTAAGCTGATTTGTGGCTAACTCTCCCTTAATGCGCATTGGACAGATACACTGAACCTCTAAAAGGTTGCCTACCTTGCGAACTTCCATTTGGTAAATACCAGCGACCAGCTTGGCAATCTTTTCCGTTTCTGTCTCTTGAACAATGAAAAAGTCATCACCGGTACTTAAATTCTGACGTCCGTGAAGAATGCGATCAGCATTCATTATAATATTAGAGTCTTTAGCCTGTCTGTAAATAAATTTTAATTTTACAACGGGCACACAGTAGGACTCAATCATATCTGAAAGTACATTACCAGAGCCGACGCTTTCCAGTTGGTTTGGGTCTCCAATAAAGTACAGACGACAGGATGGTTTAAGCTTCTGCAACAGTCTATAAATAATGCTAATGTCGCACATGGATGTTTCATCAATAAACACAGCGTCTGCATCTATTTTTTCATCATCCATATAAACATCGACCGCCTCAGTGTCTTCATCTTCAATTCCAAGGTGCAGCAGTGAGTGTAATGTTGAAGCCTCTCTTGAGGTAGCTTCTGACATTCGTCTTGCCGCACGACCAGTAGGAGCTGCAAGAACAATCTTTGAGCGACCCAAATGTTCCAGTGTCTGAATTGTCGCGTTCAACACAGTTGTTTTACCTGTACCGGCAGAGCCCGTAATAATGGCTACTGGGTTGTTCACCACGGTTTCAACGGCAAGCCTTTGGCTATCTGCCAGTTTGAATGCCGAATTGGAATCGAACAAATCAAGTTCAGCCTGGATTTTTTCCAGACTGATTTTTTTAAAATTGCTTACAAGTTTGCGATGCAGTTCTTCGGCAATGAATTTCTCACAATCGTAATAAAAAGCATTGTAGATCCTCAATTCATCTTTGCCTTTTTCGGCCTTGATCTTATGCTTCTTATTAAGTAAGTTCATATATCCTTTTATACACGCAGCGTCCACTAAGTAAGCATCGTCTACCACGCCATCATTAAGTGTCGCAATTGACTTTTCAAGCAGCACTTGCGCATTCACATAGGTGTGACCCCTTGAGAGCAGCTGTTGCAGCGTATACTCGACGCCATAAAACATTCTATCGTCAAGATTGAGTAACTCCGGTTTATCTGATTGCATCTGCAGCACAATCGAATTACATACTCTAAAGGGTAAATTGATTCCAGCTGTATAAATGGCCGCAAACGGATTGGAAAAGAACTCACATTCGTCAAAAGCCGAAGCGATCTTGTGAATTTTGGCCTTTTTAATTACGCCAAAACCCGCCAGTCGTTTAATAAATGCACCCTTACCATCCGAAGTTTGTTGTTTGTTTGCTATCTCGACGATTTCTGCTGCGTGAGAAGCGGAGTATTGTTGCATTATCCCTAAATCAGAAAAAACGCCATAATCCGCCCCATATTCAGCCAGGATTTTTAACGCTTTAATTTTTCCAATTCCCGGAAATGTGCGCGCATAAGAAACGAACACATCGTCTTGTGCCAATCTCTCATACGTCCAAGACAACACATTGAAGCCCTTACGATCCTCTGTGTATGACCCAATAGCGTTAATTGCTACACCCTGTGTATCTGGTAAATCACCGAATAGATACACGCGCTCTTTTAACTTGAGCGTTGTTCCGATAACCACATTTTTTCTTTTATTGATGTATTCAATCAAGAATGTGGCAGAAACTTCTTTAGACCCCACAGCAACCTCCTTTCTTTGATGTTAAAACAAAAAACAAATTATGCCATGAGTTCTCGGCTCATGCGCTCGACAATTTCCTGATACTGATAGTTATCAGCAATATTACAGTCGTGATTTTCCAGAAACTCATCTGCCACCTCTGCAGGGTCAATCTGATCCGCAACAGTATCGTCAGCATACTCCTCGATGGCGCGAGCTGCATCCTCTATTGCGAAATTCTTGCGTACCTTGTAGAAAATATCAAGTTCTTCGTTATTCATGAAAATTTCCTCCTAAAAATAATTAAGTTTATACTTTAATGACAAAAAAAGCAGCCATCCCATCAAAGAGATAACTGCAAGAAATAAGTATAACACTATAATTATATCACGATTTTACCAAAAGAAAAAACGGCGCAACAATGCGCGCCGTTTCAAGCTATTTTTCGTCAAAGCAAGAGACATCATGCAAATCCCGAATATATTGTTTTGCCTCAGTAGAAATCTGATCAACATCAACCGGGAGAACAGAAATTAGCGATGCATTATTAAACACAACCGGACCGCTGTGACGAAAATGGAACATGGCGACACACGGCTGACCTTCGACGTATTTCATCGTGGCATCTCGCGTCTTTTTGCTTAATGACCGCCATTTAAAATCGTAAGCAAACTGCAAATCAATTTTGTCGTTTGCGTTTTCACTGTCATTTTCCGACACAGTTTTTGTGAGCAATACGCACTCGTCTGGCACAGAGAGATTTGTGATTTTGAATCGATAAATTCTGCTGTTTGTAATTCCGTATCCGATATGAGAGCGTTTAGAGCCTAGACAAATCATTTCAGCATAGGCAATCTCGCTCTTTTTCATCGCCAAATGCAATGTTGCAAACTGCCAGATGCAGTAAGCAACAGCAATGCCAAATAAAATCAAATAGTAGTAGTTTTTGGTCGTTACAGAAATTACAATCCCCGCAATAGTGAGCAAGAAGGCGCCACCCAAGTACAACCAGCACCGCAATGACAAACGTCCGTCAAAATCGTTTTTATTGTATTTCCCATGCAAGTATTCAAACTGAGATTGAATCGATTGAGTCTCTGAGGCGTTTTCTTTTTTACTGTGCATCTTGTGCCCCCTTACTCAACGGTGTAACACTCAACTCTCCGTTAATTCCTGTTTGATTGTAGATCAACCGATTGGTTGTAGAATATGCAACGGCATTCATATTGTCGTTTGTTCCGGTCAAATAGATAACGAATTGTTCCAAGATGGACTCGTCTTGTAAACTTACAGAACTTCTCACCGCGCTTGTTTCTGTTTCATTATCTTCTCCGTCTACATGATGATGCAGAATGTCGTCGATTTTTGCTGTGACTTTGCCGTTTTCATCATAAGAAGTCAGCGACTTCTTGTTCATTGTAAGCACAACTAAATTATTCGGATCAATAGCACCAGAATCCACAAAAAAGGCATCTGTGAATTCCTGCTTATCTTTGATATTCAGCGCTTTAAATGCGTTATTCACGCCAACTGCAATATCGTATTTCCCTGTAAACACATCTCGACATCCGGTTGTGTAATATACGGTATAAGTGTAAGTGCCATCTTTATTGATGTCAAATGTTGTTACGGTTAAAGCTTCGTTTGTGTACGAATATGTGTTGAACTTATTGAGCGGCTTATGGTATTCTACCTTGATTTGACCGTAATCTGTATCACAATACATGCCATCGGATTTAATATAATAAAGATTGCCGTCCTTATCTTTTGTGGTATATTCTTGACCAGGCTTTGCCGTCACCGTTGTATAAGTATCGTAGTCAATTTTGATGCTTTTATTATTGTTTGTCCTAATGAATAACGTTCCGAGGATCGCTACAATAATAACACCAACGATAATGCCAAAGATTACGACATTCTTATTGCCATTGTATTTGTTGCTTCGCTGTGATTGCTTGTCATTCACCATAAATACCTCCCCCTTTTCTTAGAAAAACGAATTTTCAAATTTAACAGTAGCAATATCACCAAGATAGTGTACGGCGGACACGAAGTCCTGATTCTGAGATTGCTTGAAGTAGATCAAGAAATAAAAAGCACTATCATTAGCATTTTGAATTTTACCATTATAATATTCTGTTCCGCCTTTGAAGTAATGCTCATTATAATTACAACTGACTGCATACAAGTTGTTCGCGTTGATTTTCTTTGGATTCAAACCCGCTTTCTTAATTGTATCTTCGCCAACCGCTTGTATTGCTTCTTGTCCGCGTTTAACAACATATTTACCCGTAAATTGATAGGTTGCGTCATTGCCAACCAAAACATAGTCGCCTTGTTCTGTGAGAGACAAGATAAATCCATCACCATTGTATTCACGATACAGTTTAGTTTGCTCAACCATTGGCTCACTTGAAGCGTCCAACTGCCCAACCGATACTTGCTTGTCTGATTTCGACGATAAATGCGACTCACCGAATGATACGGCAAAAATTGCCAGGAAAACCAAAAGCACAATGATAACAACCGAAAGTGCCTTGCTTCCCTTTGATTTTTCTTCTGCAAATTTTGTCTTTTTCAAAACTACTCCTTCTTTCTATATTTGGTAGGCGGGAAGCTGGTCGTGTAATTGGGGTACTTTCCGCTGTAATCTACATGAATGATAATAGAATACTCTTTTCCGGTTTTAGATTTACACTTGTTGAGTTGGACCTCGCCTTTTTTTAACAACGACTTGGCGGTAGAGGCTGTGATTTTACGCCCAAACCTTGCAAAAAACTTATCCTCTTTGTAAATATAAAACTCACAATCTTTATTTGAACATTGGAAAGACCTGTTGCGTTCGACTACATCACACCCACAACGAGGACACTTCCCAACAACTTTCGCATCATCCTGATTAACTGTAATTTGCACATTGGCAATACGCGAGAAAATCGCATCAAGTTCTTTTTTCATCTCACGCTTATTTTCGTCGAGCGTGTATGTACGATTGCCAATCGCAACAATCGTTTTGTTCATCTCAATGTTCTTTTCTTTGTAAAGGTTAATGCCAAATGCATCTAAGAGCTGGATAAGTGCTACACCTTTTTCTTGAATTGAATAACTTTTTCCCTTCAAGGCAATATATCCATATTTTTGTGCGTTCTTGACTATCAATGCCGTTGTTGACTCGGTGCCAAGTGTAGCGCCTTCTTTCAGAAGTTTGTAATATTCTTCATCGTCTTCTTTGTTTAATGTTTTAATCTCATCCGCATACGGATTCTTTAAAAAATCCAACAACGCAGGTGGCGTGATTTTTGGAGGCGGTGTGCTCTCTCGTTCAGCCACAGAGAAGGACATATTTACCTTTTCTCCGACTGAAAACGCCGGTAGAGGGTCTTTAATACTTCTCGGTTCAAATTTCATAAAGCCTTTATCAAGCAATTCATTACCAGCAACATGAAATTGATATTCCCCGGCTTTTATATATAGATGCGTTTCTCTAATCTTCGCGTTGCGAGAAAAATTACTCAGGGTTCGATTAAAAATTAACGCATAAGCCTTTTGCTCGTCCTCGTCCATTGCATCCAACTCTTCTTTTGTTGGAATTTGTTTGGTGATTGTCAGAGCAGTATGTCCCCCTACGCACTTGCTGTCATCAAAGACACTTTTCTTTTCGTGAAATTGCAGGTCATAACCGGACGCAACGAGTTTAGCGATTATGAATTCCATCGCACGAATTTCTTTTGTGCTTAAGTATTCAACTGATGTTCTCGGATATGTTAAGTATCCACGCTCATACAGCTTCTGAATCGTTTGCAAACCTTGGTCAAGCGTGTACCCGTATTTCTTAAAGAAATCGCTCTGAAAGGACGACAGACAGTATAGACGCTTTGGAGTTAAAGACTTCTCTTTTGTTTCTATCTTCTCAACAACTTTATCTGCAGCCGCCAGTTGTGTACATATTTTTTCAACAATTGTCTTCTGGTCCTCTGGCATAGAGATGGCTGGTTTTGATGTTGTAATCTTAACCTTCCAGTCACCTTTTTTAAGAAGCGCATCTATGCCATAGCTTTTGGTTGATTTAAAGTTCTGGATGGCTAAATCTCTATCATAAACACACTTTACTATTGGGACTAAAACACGACCAGCCGGAAAATTCATTCCTGCTTTTTTAGTCAGGAATCTTGAAATGTTAATTCCCCAAGCAAAATCAAACTGTTGGCGAGCCATTGCTTGGTAGTACATACCAGTGTATTTCTTATCATTTTCTGCATTATAATAAGCTTCAGCAACCACATCTGGGACCATCGAATTGCACCAAAGTCTCTTTACGGGTTTGGCATATCCGAAATATGACAAAATTTCCCTGACAATCAATTCCCCTTCATTGTCCGGATCACCATAATGTATCACTTGCCCAATGTCTTTACGCTTTAATAGCTTCTCAATAATAGCGAATTGTGTTTTGCTCCAGTCATCATCGCTGACTGTTTGTTCAAACTGATCTGGCACATACGGCAAGCAATCATAATTTCGAGGACTTGCAGGCAAGCCTAGATATTCTTCAATGGTTTTGAGTCTTAAAATATGCCCACACGCATATGTTACAATCACATTGTCCGACTCAAAATAGCCAGCTTTACTCTTCGGCGGCTTGTATTTCTTTCCAGGCTCAATAAATTTAAAATTCTCTTTATAAAGCCCTTTTACAAGCGCTTTGGCAGCTTTTGTCTTTTCAGCAATTACTAATGTTTTGATACTAAAACCTCCTATACGGAAAAAGAGAGGACAAAAGTCCTCTCTTCCTAAATTAAATTACATTATAATTATGCCATACTTGCTTAAAATTAAGAAATCGACATTTGGTAATAAGATCTGGTGCTCATTTCTTCCAATGAATATCCATCCATACCATCGGATACACCCATGAAGATGCGATTTTCAATGTTCTTTCCAGTCTCATCTTTAAGATTGGACAACTGCAAATAAACGACATGTGTCGTGTCTTTTGCCAATTGCGCGTCTACCATGGAATCCACTGCTTCTTTAACTGTTTTGATGTCGCTATAAGACAATCCATCTGTGGATTTGTTTTCTTTATACAACTTGGCAATGTCGTCACCCGTGTATACTGCATACATCCCTGTTACCTTATTAGTCGAATAGGTTGCGTCATCTGCATATGCAACTGAGCCATCATCGGAAAAAGTAAGATAAATGGCGGGGCCTTCTGTACCCTTTTGCGGCTTCATCACAAATGACTTGTTACTAAGCAGGGTTTGCTGCTTTTCCGGTGTGCCATGCACACCTCCGGTCACGCCGTAATAAATACCGCCAGCCACAGACGCAAGAACGATTGCAAGGACTAAAATGATTGAAACGATTTTCTTCTGTGTTAATTTCAAAACAAACCTCCGGCTCATGAGAAAATTGGTGGAAGCAGAGGGACTCGAACCCTCGACCTTCTGCTTGCAAAGCAGATGCTCTACCAGTTGAGCTATGCCCCCAAATGAGAATCTTACAGAAGTGGTGGGAATAGTAGGTCTCGAACCTACGACCTCCTGTTTGTAGGACAGGCGCTCTCCCCAGCTGAGCTATACTCCCAAATGGTGCTGGATCTCGGACTTGAACCGAACACCTCTGCGTTACGAAGGCAGCGCTCTACCCGATGAGCTAATCCAGCGAAATGAGTGGTGCCACAGGCTGGAGTCGAACCAGCGACGCTCGGTTCTTCAGACCGACGCTCTACCTACTGAGCTACCGTGGCATATGGTGCGAAATGCAGGACTTGAACCTACAACCTACGGCTTATCGAGCCGTTGCTCTGCCAATTGAGCTAATTTCGCATGGTGATCGCAGTGGGATTCGAACCCACGATACAGGTTAGAAAGACCTGCGGCTTAGACCGCTTGCCGATGCGACCGAAAATGGTGAACGCACTGAGATTCGAACTCAGACTCTGCGGTTAGAGAGACCGCCATGTTAGCCTATTACACTATGCGTCCAAATGGAGCAGGTGATCAGATTCGAACTGATGGAGAATGGGTTTGCAGCCCACGCCGTTAACCTCTTCGGTACACCCGCAAATATATGGCTCCCACGGTCAGACTTGAACTGACAATTTTCTGATTAACAGTCAGGCGCTCTACCGATTGAACTACGTGGGAATGTTGGCAGGGGCGGAGCGACTTGAACACTCGTACCATGGTTTTGGAGACCAGGCGATTTCCTGTTATCTTTACGCCCCTGTATGTCTGGGTGGAATCCCGGGAGTCGAACCCAGATTACTTGTACCACAAACAAGCGTGCTACCGTTACACCAGAAACCACATGTGAAAATACGTATGTTTTGATTTTGCAGCTACAATGTAGAGCCGGGCTAAACATACAAAAACAACTTCTACCCTTATGGTGCGCCGAGCAGGAGTCGAACCTGCTGAGTCCGAGAACACCTGATTTACAGTCAGGGCCGCTACCGTTTACGGGATATCGACGCGTATATTGGTGCTGATAGAGGGACTTGAACCCTCACGGCCCTGCGGCCAGTGGATTTTAAATCCACCGCGTCTGCCGATTCCACCATATCAGCACATATGAATAGCCACACCTGATAGCCATGCACGCCATTCAGCGTGGCTTTTTGCGTTTATCATCATTATTTGGTAATCCGATCCGCAATTGTACTGGCCACAAATGAATTTGGCTTGGTTTCAACATTGTAGCCGCAAGAGCGGATCCAACTTACCAGCCCAGGAATAAGATCCTTTGTTTTCCCGTTAACCGAATTTCCAGCATCAATATGAATTGACAATGGACATTCTGCAAACATCTCTCTATATATTGCCTTACCCTCAAACATGTCTACCAGTTCCCCAGCCAAAGTTAAGCTGGCAGCAGTTTCAGTTTGCAATTTGAGTTTTACATTTTGGATCAAGTTCTCACGAGAAATTTCATAAAAGAAGATACCTCCATGTCCATGGGCAATAACTGCAATAACAGATACCATTTTTGTATTATTGAAATTTTGACTATCTGTGCCGACAATGATACTGATTTGATCTGTTTGTGCTTTATTACGCCGGTAATAAGCCAAGATAGCATCTGGAATTTCTGTAAGCTGTATTGAATTCCCTGAACCGGTACAAAACATTGGACATACCCTCCTTATAATTTTTGGCGGCGATGGAAGGATTCGAACCTTCGAGCCTTACGACTAACGCGTTAGCAGTGCGCCGGTTTCAACCACTCACCCACATCGCCAAAATGGTGCGCCGTTTGGGGTTCGAACCCAAGACCGCCAGATTAAGAGTCTGTTGCTCTACCAGCTGAGCTAACGGCGCATAATGGTCTGGACAACAGGATTCGAACCTGCGGTCTCCGGATCCCAAATCCGGCGCTTTACCAAACTAAGCTATATCCAGATAACAAAATACATGCAGACAGATCAGATTTGCCGTGAAATATGTGCTCGACCACAGCAAAAAATCGATCTGATTTTGTCTGCATATTGGCACCGCCTGCAGGATTTGAACCCGCATTACAAGGTCCGTAGCCCTGTGTTCTGTCCTTTAAACTAAAGCGGTGTATATGGTGCCCCTACGAAGATTTGAACTCCGAATTGGGGATTAGAAGTCCCCTGTTTTATCCAGATTAGACTATGGGGGCATATGGAAGCGATGCCGGGGATCGAACCCAGAATGCAAGAGTCAAAGTCTCGTGTTTTGCCGATTAGACTACATCGCCATATAAGAGCAGGTTTTTCATTGACTGGGACACACACCCAAAATCGGGTGGAGGTGCGCAACGCTTCTCGTACTGCTATCTCGGCAATACCGAACGAGGCGAGTCCGGAACTCGCAAATTGGTACTGGATAAGGGACTTGAACCCTTACGATCTAAATCAACGGATTTTGAATCCGTCGCGTCTGCCAAATTCCGCCAATCCAGTATTTGTACAAACGAGACAACGCCTAACCGATAACTCTTGTCGCCTCAAAGAGTTTTCACAGCACACATCGTTGATATAGATTATCATCTAATTAAGACACTATCATAAACATTAAACACAATCGAAAACAAAGAACATCCGAATAACCGATAACAGAAAACAATAAACCGATGTATTACTTGCTTTTAGGCTGGAGATGCGTGCTGACGGAGAAAAATTAAATCTCAATCTCGAAATAGATTTCAGTATTTACCTTATCCAGTGCAAGCTGCGCTTTTGACAAGCGTTCGGAGACTGTTCTGAAATCATCTGCTACAGACTGTACATTATAATTTGCATAGCGATAATCGATCAAAGAAGAATGTGAACCGAAAGAGGCGTTGTCGCGTTCTTTAGGCAGCCGAGATGCCATTTTCTCCAGCTTTCCCTTTTGCTGTGTCAGTTGGGGAATATATACAAGCATTTCGTCAATTGTCATATCAAATCCGGAGCAAGCCTGAGTTGCATTAAACACATTGATTGCATGCTTCACAGTGCGGATCCTGTGGTTAAGCATATCAATCTGTTCCTGAACCTTTTCATAACTATATTCTGGACGCACATCCTCAATATCTTCGCCAACAGCTGCAATAAAAGTGCTGCTGCGAGATTCGATATTAAGCAAACGCTCCTTCTGTTCGTTGAGTTGACGAAGCAACTTATTGGCCTCTGCTGATGTATATTTCATACAAAACCTCCAAAAAAACAATTTATTTGTGGCGGGGCGTCAGGGACTCGAACCCTGAAGGCTGTTACACCCAACGGTTTTCAAGACCGCACGACTACCAATTATCACAACGCCCCACATATGCGGCAGACCGATATCGATCTGTTATAAGAACATTGGGAGAGGTGAATCACCCCTCTTATGCAGAAACTCCTAAGTTACCTTGTTACATGGCGACTCCGACCAGGTTCGAACTGGCAACCTCCAGCGTGACAGGCTGGCGCTCTACTCTTTTGAACTACGGAGCCATATGGTGCTCGATAAGAGATTCGAACTCTTACATCTTTCGATACCAGATCCTAAATCTGGCGCGTCTGCCAAATTCCGCCAATCGAGCATATGAATAATAATGGTGCGCCGTCAGAGAATTGAACTCTGGACCTTTAGATTATGAGTCTACTGCTCTAACCACTAAGCTAACGGCACAAACAACACAAAATGGTGCGCGCACGGGGACTTGAACCCCGGACCAATGGATTAAAAGCCCACTGCTCTACCAACTGAGCTATGCGCACATATTGGTTACATCTATTAATACCACAAATTACAAAAAAACAAAAAATGACCGGCTCAACAACGAAAGTTTTGATCGCGTTGAAAACCGGCCAAGGTGCAATGAAAAAATCCAAAGTGGAGCAGATAAGGGGATTTGAACCCCCACCACCGGTTTGGAAGACCGGGATGCTGACCATTGAACACCATATCTGCATAAGTGGTGCTGGATATCTGACTCGAACAGATTACCTTCGGGTTACAAAGCCGATGTTCTACCAGGTGAACTAATCCAGCATTTATGCGCCTAAGAAGGCGCTTGGATTTTATGGCAAAATACACTCCAAAAAGTGATGCAAATCAGGCATCGGCATGTATTCTCGCCGCACTTCAGCAATGTCCTTGCCGTCGCGATCATGCGGCAAGGCGTTATATTCTTTGACATAATTTTGCACAAGAGTATTGAGCAATTCTTGCTTCTTTTCTACCAGCTGCTTGCACTGGCGCAGAGACTCAACCGCAGAGACAATCTCATTTTCCTTTTCTCTGCGAACATTTTCTCTGTCCTGTAAAGCGTTCTCAGCTGTTTTTAGCTGCTCTTCAGTGTCATATAGTTCTTTAGTCAATTCTGAAAAATATTTCATATTTGTACCTCTCTTAAAAATAATTCAAACCTTTGAGTATTACGATAGCAGTTATCAGTAAAATGATAATCCTACTCAACCATAAAACCCACTTTCTACTCGAAACACGCAGTGCATAAACGCACACAGAAGTTGTTAGCGTAATGGCTATGAGCCAAATGAGACGATTAGTCTCCAAACCACATCGTGCACCACTTCAAGATGCCCTCAACGTCTGGGTCTACATGTTCTTTATTCTTGCAGGCGTTAACGATTAAATCAAACGCCTTTGCCTTATCGGCTGGCTTCATTTCGGTCAATGTTTCAAAATCTTTTTCAATCAATGTTGATTACCTCTTTTTAACAAATATTGTTGCACATTTGCCCGTGCCAGGCGTTGGGCCCGGGAGTGGGATTCGAACCCACGACTGTTGACGTATGAGGCCAACCTGCTAACCGCTGCATTATCCCGGTATATAAGCCGCAGAAGCGGCTGTATTAAAGTTTTCTGTCCATATTGAGTTCTTTATCGATCTCTTGCTTAATCGTCACCATACGGGACAGAGTGTCGTATCGTAATTTAACGGCACTGACAATCTTGTCGATAACATAAATTTTATCAATGGCGTCTTCCTTTCTTTGCTTGTCGCCGTCTCTTGCACAAAGGCGCTTTTGAACAGTTGCAAGCGCAGACAGTTGCATCAAAAAGGAATACTGGTTTGTAGTCGTTGAGAGATAAGTCGCAACCAACGACAAATCGTCCGGACTTTCTACCCCGAAGGGAACGTCATACACAAAGTCTTTTTCAAGTTCTTCCAAAAGACGTTCAGGGGCCAATTCAAGATATTCTCTGCAGTTCAATTAACCACCTCACATCTATTAATACCACACATTTTGAAAATACTAAAAAATTAAGGAAAAAAGACAGAAAAGAATAAGACTTAATGTACTAAAACGCACGATATGCCGGACTATCCAAAGCCACTGCACTTTTCCAATCCACCCTGCAATTGAATATGCGCCGCTATTCGTTCCCTTACGCAAATTGCAAACTCGACAAGCTGCAGCTAAATTCTTTTCGCAGTTGATGTTTTCAATCCCGGCCCTTTTAAGCAACCATTGTTTAAATTTACTGCTTTTTACAGGCGCAATGGGAACAATATGATCTACTGTTACTTGGGCTTTTGGCAAAAGACGTCCACAGTACGCACAGAAGTAATGTCCGTCTATGCTTTTATTGCATGAAAAAAAGGTTCGTCTATAAGATGAACCTCTTGTGAATGCTTGATTAACTAAACTATATCGCAAATGATGGCGCTTACAGTATTTTTCAACCTGTCGCTCCATCGACTTATCAAGCCCGTCAATAGATGTACATCTTTTTTGTTCATTTAAGAAGGGCTTAAACTCGTGTAAATCATTTCTGACATATCTTTTCGTTGACCAGATGTCAACCACATAACTGTCTCCCATAGATTAACTCAAGAAAAACAAGCCCTGCATATATGCTGTCGTTTTCGTACCGGTAACGGATGTAATAGAATCACGCAATGCACGAATGATCTCGTTAAGCCACTGCACGAACAGATCAATACCAACTTTACAGAAGTCGATAATATACTGCCACATATCAGTTGCAGAAATGCCAATAATGAGACCTGCAAGCACCAAGACAATAATTGCAAAGAGCCACGGATGTTTTCCCACGAGATTGCCCCCTTTCGTTAATTTGTTACAAATTAATTATAACATACTCAACGAAATGGACAAAATCAATTACTCTACAGGCTCTTCTTTAAGCAACTCCTTTGTCATTTCTTCAGGCGTAAACTTATCCTCGTCTTCCGATAGAAGCGAGTTAAGCAAATTACAGAATTCGCCTACACTCACAGAAGAATCTTTATTCATTCGATACCTCTCTACATCGTTATCTGTGATGACGTTTTTATTTAAGATTTCGCTAACCTCAGCGTGCAAATTCTCACTGTTTGTCATGTCAAAGACTGCATCATCGAGTACCGGCACACCGGAATTGTTTTCTGCCATTATAACCAACCTTTACTATAGAATTCGGTCAAAAACCGTTATTAAAATTATACCATTTTTGCATTTGTGAGTGAAGTTTTGTTCAATGTGAAACTTACAGCTTCTTGAAGCCTGCAGTTACATCACAAAAAACCTTTCCAACGATCTTCTCCTTGACAACATAATGGTTGGCCCAGTAGCGAGAATCCAAGCTGTTGTTTCGGTTATCACCCATGCAGAAGTAGCAATCAGCCTTCACATAGTAGTCGTTGTCCTTCTTTTCACAATAGGTTTCCAGAAAACCAGGCTCTCCACCGTCCAACATTTTGTCTGCATCATACTGCTTAACTGTCTCTACATTACCGACACAATAGATACCAATGTAGCACTGACCGCTAATCCAATTCCCCTCTTTGTCTTTTTCGCCGTCAACAATCCGAACTTTATCCCCTGCCTTGGGTACATAGTAAGGACCACAAGTGCTGGAATGATCGTTTACAACATAGGACTCTGTTTTTGCTTTTCCATTCACATATAAAGTCCCGTTAATTTCAGAAATGACTTCTCCGGGCATACCAACTACACGCTTGGTGAATTTTTTCTTTTCATTGTCCGGATAACGAAAAATGATAATATCATTGCGCTTTACATTCTTGTCGCCGGAATAGGCGATACGATTTGCAATCAGGCGATCACCGACCTTAATTGTCGGATCCATCGATCCAGACGGAACGCTTACATTGGCCAGAAAACAGCCAAACAAAATAGCGGTCAATACAATCGTAGTAACAAACACACGAATAACGGAACCATTTTCGTTAATTTTCTGAATGAATTTTTCTTTCATAGCTTTTTGTTAAATACTCGTTTGCGCTGTTTTTTGATTAGAAAATACAGCGAAAAAAGATATTTTTTAACCTCGATTCTTTAATGTTTTTTCTAACTATTAATACCTCAAAAACAAAAAAAAGACAAAAAATCTTTAAGAAACATCAAAAAAAATATACTCATCTGGGTAGCAATAGCCATCTTCATACGCCTTTTGTTCTGCAAAGTCTTTAATTTCTTTTTTGGAATATTCAGCATATTTTTGCTCTTCTTTGAGCGCTTGTTCATATCTTACTGACTCGGTGTTATAGTTTTTAGATAGGCTAACCAGTTTGGGTAGTCCGGACGCAATGGAAACCAGCGCAAAAATCAAAGCACACAATGCTCCAATCCACATAATCCGGATTGCATAGTCAAGCGGTGCCTTTTTCTTTGTCTGTGATAAATGTTGAATATTATTCTTTCTCATAGCATAAAAAAAGGAGCGCCGAAATGACGCTCCTCAACCCTTCTTACTTCTTAATCGTCTCCACAACACCTTCCGCTAAACCAGCCATGCCCTGGATTTCGGAAGGAATAATAATTTTTGTCGCCTGACCATCTGCTGCTTTTGCAAATGCTTCCAAGGCTTTAAGTTTCAGCACCGCATCGTTTGCATTTGCTTCGTTTAACAGACGAATTGCATCTGCAGATGCCTTTTGCACGGTCTCGATTGCAGCGGCCTCACCTTCAGCTTCTCTAATCTTTGCCTCTTTAACAGCCTCTGCATGAAGAATAGCAGACTGTTTTTCAGCCTCCGCCTCCAAAATCTTTGATTCTTTGTGTCCTTCTGCAACCAAAATCTTACTTTGTTTTTCGCCTTCTGCGCGAAGAATGGACTCTCGACGCTCACGTTCTGCCTTCATCTGCTTTTCCATCGCGTTTTGAATTTCTCTTGGTGGAATAATGTTCTTAAGCTCTACGCGGTTCACCTTGATACCCCAGGCATCAGTAGCCTCATCCAAGATAACTCTGATTTTAGCATTGATTGTGTCTCTGGATGTCAAGGTGTTATCCAGTTCCAACTCGCCGATGATGTTTCTCAATGTCGTAGCTGACAGATTCTCAATAGCAACAATCGGATTTTCTACGCCGTAGGTGTACAGCTTAGGATCGGTGATTTGATAAAACACCACTGTGTCGATCTGAATGGTGACGTTATCCTTGGTGATGACAGCCTGTGGCTCAAAATCCACTACCTGCTCCTTCAAAGAGATCTTCTTCGCAACCCGTTCGATAAACGGAATCTTAATGTGTAACCCAGTCTGCCAGGTTGCACTGTACACACCCAGCCGTTCAATCACATAAGCAAACGACTGCGGGACAATTCGAATGTTTTTAGCAATAGCAATGGCAATCAACGCCACCACAACAATAGCAATAGCATATTTCATGTTTTTTACTCCTTCTCAGAAATTTTAATGACAGCCTTAACGCCTTCTATTGATACGACCTCAATAGGCGTCCCGGCCCTGATGTATTTAACGTCCGGATCTTCCGGTTTCGCACTCCAGATCTCTCCCAGAACTTTAATCTGTCCTATTCCATCGTTTGCAACAATGTCTTCAGACACAATACCAGATTCTCCGATGATGCGATTTGCGTTTAGGTTTTGCGTTCGTTTCTTAATGGATTTCGCTATTGGCGGATATATGAACGCCAAACAAAGACCTGATACAGCCACAAACAAAATGATCTGTACCGATGACTGTATGTCACACCAACTGGCAATTAATGCTACAGCCGCTCCAACACAAAACCAAATGCTGATTAGCTGAACAGTGACAATTTCGATCAGCAACGAAAACAGAAAAACGCATAACCAAACCTTGTCCAAAACTTGCATCACTCCTATAAAAAAATAAATCTCCCGCACGCATTGGTGCGATACTAAAAATATACCACACTTTTGCATACGAGAGAAATTTTTGGATTATTTGGTTTTTACACTCTTCGTGGAAGACCAAACGCTATAATAGTTCTTTCCTCCAGCCTTTTTATACGATCTAACACGCACATAGTATTTTTTCTTTGCTGAAAGACCGGTTATTTTCCCAGAAACTGTTGAGCAACCACTGTATGTTTTTGTCTTTGCATCTTTGAAATCACTGCGTAGTGCATACTGAAGTTGATAGCCCGTAACCTGCACTGCCTTCTTTGCCCACTTTGCTGTAAAGCCTTTACTTGCAGCGGTCACAGAACTCAAGGAAGTTCCAACCGGATTAATGACAAATGTTGTTGATTTTGTACCGCTATATGGCGACTTAAATGTAACCTTGACTGTGTAAGTCCCAACATTCATTCTGCCCGACGGCATCGTTACTTTATAATATGAAGATGATACGGTATTGCCGAAGTTGTCCTTAACCGTTACGGATGGGTTCTTTGTTTTGCCACTATAGCCGTACACAGTCTGGCTAAGTACAATTTTATCCGCACGTGGAAGCACCTTAAATGTACAGTTAATGTCGCTGGTCTTCTTAGTCGTTTTGTGATCGTTACCGGTATATTTCGCATATGGCCGCTTAAAGCTTACTGTTGCTAAATAGTTGCCAACTTTAGTTCTTCCCGCAGAATATTTTATCGTGTAGTAATTTGAACTCACGACTGCCCCTCGGTTGTCCTTAACAACGACCTTTGGTGTTTTTGCTTTTCCGTCATAAACATATTGTGTCGTTGAACAATAGGCTTGTGCAATTTTACCGTAGCTCTTGACATAATCACATCCAGCCGCCGCACAAGTCTCATTGATGCTTCGTCCGTCAGAGGACTCATTGTACATAAAGACATGCTGATGAGCTGCAATATTTAATGTGTGTTGAACAGTAGATGCCTTTGGCTCAACCTTGTAATCATACACAGAACTGATGCAGTAAACATAGTAGTTCTTGGCTGCCGAAAGCTCATAACTTAGATACGCAGCGCAGTTAGCACCGTTGCTTGAGATATTGGAGCCAATCGCTTCTGAAGCAGGCTGTCCATTCTTTTCTTCAAAGATTACCAAGGACAAAGTTCTGTTCGTGTTTGTTGTTGAAAGGCGAAGACTGTACCACCCGGATTTAGCGGGTTTAAATTTAAACCACTTTTCCGAGTCCGTGAAGTAATTGCCCCTTCTGTCATTGCCACGGCACATAATATAGCTGTATGTAGCCGGAGCCTTGATTTCGATTGCTGTGTCTGCAGCGTTCTCATGTGGGAAAATAACTCCGGCAAATGCCGGTGTTGTACTCAAAAGCACACAAAGAACAGCGAATATTGCAACAATCGTCTGTACTTGTTTTCGCATATATATATCCCCCTTTACCAAACGAAGTTTTGTTCGTGTGACCAAAACCCGACTTGATTGTTTTGTGCTTGTTGTTTAATCATTTCGAAAGACAAGGCATATTTGACATTCGGCTCAATTTCCATTGTGTTTGCGAACCCTTTTGCCAACAACATTGCGTTGAACATATGACTGCTCAACTCGTTAAGTGATGTTGTGTTCGTCGAATTGTCAAGCCACACATAAGCAAGCGTTCTGCCGTATTTGTCTGTTCGTCCTGCATCATATTCCAGATACACCGTCTTTCCCGGCGTCAGTACGGATTTCGTATAAGCCGAAGCCTCTCTCCCCTCAGCACAATTTTTTGATTCACTGTTGCTTACGGACTCCGGCGTGTTAACGCCAATGAGTCTAACCTTTTGCTCTTGGCCTGAAGTGTTACTGGTCACCAGTGTGTCTCCATCCACCACGCGCACAACTGTCGCTTTTTCTGTTTGTTCAGAATTTTGCGATGTTCGCCGTGAAACAGTCGCGGTGACAGTGGTTGATTCCACAGGCTTGGCTTCGTGTAAATTTCTACACGCAAAGCCAATTCCAACAATTAAAGCCACACATAGCAAAAATGTCAATACTCTTTTCAAGATAACCACATCCTTCCGATATAGTTATACCATACTGAGCACCAGCGCGAAAAGAGTACCAATCGAAATAAACGGAACAAACGCCGCCATTTTTAGTTTTTCTTTCTTTCTGATTCGATAAATAAGCGCGTACAGAAGATACGAAACGCAGGTTCCGATTAGCATGTATGGCAAATATGTAAACCCTGTCACTAAAGACACGGCAGCGAACACCCAAATATCAGCGCCACCGATTGCATTCTTGCCCTTAATTTTAATCATAGCCAAAGCCAGAATAAAGACAAATACAATCAAACCCGTCAATCCGTGATTGATTAAATATTGCTTCCACGGGATCTCTGCAGCGTGAACGGAACGCAAATATGTATTTTCAGCTAAAGCGCATAATACCACATTCACGATTGCAAGTGGATACAAACACCCCGTCTGCCAATATTCAAGCTGATGCTTCTTGATGTCAACAACTGATAAATATGTCAGATATCCTAAAAAGCCGAGAGTTAGAATGAAATAAATCACTCCAACCGCGCCTGTATGAAACATGACTGTCAAAATTAAATTCCTCCTATTTTTTTAGCTTCCCTGGTCAGCATACCCGCCAGTGTTTCCAGATACATTATTGGAATCTTCTCCAACATTCTGTACAAATTCGTAACTGGAAGTAAAATCAATTTTTCCGGTTGAAATTTTTGTTGGCTTTTCGGCCAATGCCAATTTAGTTGTGTATGAGATCTTTGCCGTTACAGTAAAGTCAACCTTAAAGCTATGATCTGTTGCATCTTTGGTAATAGACTTGATGTTAATGTCATCAAGACTAATTGTAAACCCGTTGCCAACAAGCTGATTGTTTTCTTCATCCGTTTTAAAGTTCGGGTTCTTCTCGAGAAAATACAGATATTTGTTCTTAAGGGTTGTCCCCTGCTCTTCCAGCTTCGCCTCAAGATCGCCCTGATACGACCCGCTCTGGAAATCAGAGAGTGAGTCATATGTTTCTCTTTGCAGTGTCGTTTCTAACATTGTAAGAGAATGTTCAAATGCGCGCGTCACAGTATAATGTGTGTTAAGCATATATACAACTTGAATCATTGTAAATGCCACGAGAATGATCATAACGCAAATTGCGCTTCCGCCAATAATGGATGCACGCTTGTTTTTTAGAGTAGATTGCATGATACAGCCCCCTTACTCCGACTTGAAGTAAACTTCACCAACGCCGGAAGAAGTGGCCGACAGCGTTGTTTTTACGGCTTTGCCGCCCACATGGAACAAGACCACCTGCGCTGAAGTGTGCACAGTAAATTCATCACCCAGGTTCACACCATATTGCCCGGCTTTGGAGTCACTTGTTAGCAGTAAGTCATCATAATGATAATAACTTGTATTCTCAGACTCTGTGTGAAAGCGAATCTCCAGCGAACCCGTCTCAATCCGTTTTCCAAGCTGTTTTGCCGCAGTGTCATAAATTTCTTCGCTTTTTACATTGTCAATTTTGCCACACACCGACACGGTTCTGGCAACATTATTTGCCACGATGTTCATGGTGTAAATGGAGAACACGTTGATAGTTAATTCAATGAGAATAACCACCAAGATAACCGCAACCGAGAAGAAGATTATAAAATCCGTTGATTGAGCAAAAGCCCTTTTCTCTTTTAGCTTCTGCTTGATTTGTGTCAATATAGTAAACCACCTCTTTCTAAGCCACTTGCAAACAAATATTTGTATCGGCATTGTCTGTGTCGTAGTAATAATCTGTAAAGAAAGTTGGACTCTTTTTTTTGAACGCCTGAACAACTTTTTCAATACGCGTTCTCACTTGCTTTTCAGACAACCCATATTTTACGCCAACGGCTTTATCCGATTTTACTTTATCCGGATCTGAAAACTTATATAACAGCAGCTCCCCATCATCAATAGCAGCCACATCATGCAGCAAGGTCTTATTCATTATTTCCTGTTCTGTTTCGTTATGGTCTTTGCTTTTTCGACCCAGTACATAGTTCTGAACTGGGATTGATTTCATCTCATCACGTCGTTCTTTGGGAATGTTACCCGTCACTTTTAAAAATCCGGATTTTTTTTCATTCTTAAACGCGATATCCAGGGCTTTGTTTAAATAATTCAAAAACGGACCATCCGGCTCACGATAATTGCTCACACATTTCTGTATTGTTACAAAATATAGAGAATTAAAATCATCCACCGAACAGTATGGCAAATATGCATTCTTCATTGCTACTTGAATTTTGTTTTTCACTTTACACTGTCGATAACACACCGCGATCAACTCTTGTGAAGCTTTGCCAACTTCATGATCACGAGCGGCCATCGCCGTCACGTCAACGCTTTTTGCGGACGTATATGCCTTTGTATTGACCACATTTGCCAAATTGTATCCGTTTACCATAAAATTTTTACCTACCTTTGAAAAAATAAAGGAGAACCGTATAAACGGCCCTCCTGATTGACTACTTGTGAATATTACTGCTACTTTGCGTAACGCTCAATAGCTTCCTGGGTTGGCTCCAAGGTACCAACGATGTATTTCCTCATTGCCTCCTCAAAATAATGCTTAAAGACAACATATTGATTGGAGTCGCATTTCATTAATATACAGTACGTCCTTTTCGCATAGCTTTTCTTTGTGACCTCTGAAATATCCAAAATATTGATATTTTTCAGCCTATTATCCTTCATCTTTGCGAACATAATTATTGGCTTAACATTTACTTCCTGATTATCCTTTAAGCAGTAATAAATCGTAAGATTATGCGGTTTGGTATCTTGAAGTGACTTCGGCAGTTGTTTGCTCGGTCCCTTGCTTCTCATGGTGATTTTTTGTTTCAAGCTTTTCCCTCCTGTTTTTGTTTTAGCGTTTCGTTTGCACTATTGATTGCAGCAATTTTGGCACTCTTTGCTGTTTTCCTGGTCTTGATCAATTGTACGATAGTGTTAATCAGGTTCCATGTGTAAGTTACGATAAAATAGAAACTAATCACGATTGGCGTATTAAACACAATCGTTGCAGTCAACGCCAAAAATGCCGTGTTCAAAATTGGCTGCGTTAACATCATAGCCTTACCTGCCGGTTTGAGTTTCTTAAAGCTTAATCGCATTTTTTCAATGCTCTGCCACAACCCAATAATGTATTGTAAAACATACAAAACCATAGCCAATGTGGGGATAGACATCAACTGAGGATTATCCTTTACCGGTGGCACCAAATAGGTTTTTAATGAGCCCAAAGAAAAAGAGTCTCTTAAATCATAAAGCTTTTGAATGTCCGCTTTAGACACTCCGCCCTTTTCAAAGTCCGGCTCATACTTTTCCAGATCCTTTAACACACGAATTTCCGTGTATGGTGTGGACTTCTCTTCTTTGTCCATATATATTTGTGTAATGGTAGTCGCCGTGTTCTTTTCAACCACATGAAAATTAGAAATGGGCTTAAATGTTGTAACCATTACTGCCACGATAGCAAAGTCGATAATGATTAATGCCACTTTGGATAGAAATGTTAAATATGGATTGTAATTGGATTCCTTGTAGTATTCGTAAATCTTATCCGAGAGCACATTTCTGTCCCCGCCAGCCTCTTTTTGAAGCTGTGCGATCTTCTCGTCTCTAACAGCCTTTTCTTCACTTTGCTTTTTACTGTATTTATTCAAAAATATACGAATGATTTTAGTTACCAAACAAAGACCGATGATAAAAGCGGGATAACAAGTAATGGGAATGCCTAAAAGCCGAACTGTGGCTAACATAAAAAACCTCCTGACAAAAGAAAAAAGGAATACTCGCGTACTCCTTTCAAAAAAATATTAAGTTAAATGAAAGCAGCCACTGACCGCCATTGTTGACCTATGGATAATTATAACACAAAAAGAAAAACTTGCCAAACCACATTCATTTTAAGCAAAAGGTAAAAACAAACTCTTTAACTAATATAGTTTTGGAGTTTTTTACCGATGTAATTAAAAAGCAAATAAATGCATCCTTTGTGGGTGCTTTTTCTTTATTGCTAAAAATATGTTATAATTAAATTAATAAGTTAATACAAACGAGGCAGTTATTCGTGTAGGCGGGTATCTGCCTCTTTTTTGTTAATTCAAAAAAATAAAAAGATAAAAAGCCCTCGTTATTGCGAGGCGGAAAGGAAACAAAACAATGAAAGAAAAATTCATGAACGCACATATTAGCGGTTTAAAATGTGATAACCCCAACTGTAATTGGGCGGACCCTTCGATCCAACTGAACGAATACCCTGATTGGGTTGGAAGAGGATGTCCACTTTGCGGCGAAGTTGTTCTTACAAATGAGGCTTGGCAAACAGTACAAAAAATCATTTGTATTGAAAACGCTGTGAATAGATTTTCAGGATTGTTAAAGCCTTCATCAAAAAATGGGCAAGCTAAAGTCGAAGTAAGACTCACTCTTGATAAAAAAGGAAAAATTCATTTTAAAGGAGAAAAATAAAGATGGCAAGCCTTTGAAATATGAAGAATTTTGTAAAAACTTTATTTTAAATAAGAAAAAGCACTCTTATAGGGTGCTTTTTCTTTTTTTGCTAAAGATGGCATTAATAAACAAGAATATTCAAAGAGGTGTGATTGTGATTAATTTTAAATGTGGTTTAACAAAATTCTAATTTGTCACAATTGGCATATTTCACACGAAAACAGGCATCGACCTATACGGCGACGATTAACGCCTAAATAGCAAAGTGGAGTATCTTGTTCCTCATTGGATCACAACCGCCCTTCTTGAGGCATCTTCGTCAATAATTATAACATAATTGTCAGTGTCTCTAAAATATAGTTTACATCACAAAGAAAGCCGCCGATGCAGATTGCAAAGGCGGCTTTTGTATTGACAACACGGAATATGTGTTCTAAAATGCTATTGGACGGAAGTCCCCAGAGACGCTCAGGAAAGGAGCGTTAGAATGCTTGACAATTCAACTTTGTTGCGGTTAGGGAAGGCCGTTATCGTCTTGCTGCTTGTAGCTAGTGGAGTTGTGTTCGTCGTACTCAGTATGCTCAAAGTTTACACAAAGAGAGAAAGTAAAGCCTTGCTTAGTCTCGGTTTGCTTTTCTTGGAGTGTGGGCTACAGGCGTACTTCGATGATTGACGTAGCATCCGACGCTTCATTGGAGAAGTTCCTCCCTTCCGAAGAACCAATTCAAGTAAAACAAAGGAGCGTCTCTGTGTATGAAAATTATAACACATTTGCTTTCCACGGCAAAATATAATATACTGTAATACAAACTAAAAAAGACTGCCCTCTCGGACAGTCTTCTTTGCTATTTCAGCGTCACGCCTCGTAATTCGTGATCCGGATATTTAGCCGTATCTTCGGTGTAGTTATTTGCAGTATATTCTTCACTCCACCCGGACGCTTCCGGTTGAGTGGTTAAATCGACATCTGTGTCAGATTTATGTGCAAACAAAATGCCCAAAATAACGGATACGATACAGATCACGATAATCACAACGACGATGATTTTATTTTTTCGTTTATCACCTTGTGGCTGATCCACAACATCATCCGCGTCTGTGTCAATGATGCTGCGGTCTTTTTTCTCTTTTTGTTTCATAATACCCTCCACAGGGGCGCTAAATGCGCCCCTGTCTTTGTTTTTACCACGGAGAAGTCTCACGTGTCTTGAAGTCGTCAAACAGGCTTCCGTTGATCTTTACGGCGTTTGAATCACCAACATAGCTTAACATACCACTTGGCGTCCAGCAATCAGCAACACGAACCTGGATCTTGTAGTCCGTATCATTTGGATACCATACCGGGACATGGTGCAGTGAACGTGCGTTGCTGTCCTCATCCTCATATTCCATAAACTTAAACCAGTATGGGTTTTCGTTCGTGTTGGCACCAGTAGGACGTAATGATGCATAAGGTCCAAAATACTTTCTGTCAGTTGGAGCCGATTTGAATCCATACATCGCATACAACGCTGAGTATTTACCATTCATTGTTTGGTAATTGTACTCTGGGTAATACGCCAATGCAGATTGCGCATTTACGCAACTACCATTTGGTAAAGCAGGATCCTTTTTACGCTGTGGCGTTAAGTTCGCTGTCACTCGACTCTCAAGACTGTAACCGCTTTTGGTTTCCCAGTAATTCTCGTCGTTATTGTTTTCGACTTTTTTGCTTGGGTTCTGAGCACTGCCTGCAACGGTAGATGCCAGCGGTTTTAACAGATTTTCTTGGAAGCCAAGTCTTGCTGTGTAAGTATGCAGTTTAAACACTCCATTTTCGCAGGTGTATTCCTGCCATGAAGTCGTGTTCGCATACGGCTTGTCATTTGTCGGATCTTTATAAGAATATCCATCTCCACCATTCAGGTTATAACCTTCATAATTTGTGAAACTGGTATCGTCAAGATCGTTTAGCTGCACAAGGTTTTTATCTTGCAGCCCCGAGTCACAATACACAAACTGTCCATTCTCCTCGTCATTATAACGTAGCTGAACCCACGGTATAATTCCATAAAATTTATACCCCAGATTACCATAAGATCTATCGATCGAACTAACAGCAGGCGTTCGAACAGTATAATAAATCAGATTGTTCTTTTCAGCTGGCACCACAGCAGTTCTGGCGGCGTACTGACAGTTGTATCGACCAATCAATTTCTTATCGTATTTGACTTCCACATTTTCAATGGCTTCATACTGCCACTCTCCTGTGTTTAAATTATACAATTTAGCATACAGACCACCAGTCGCATTCAAAGCATTTTGATCGGTAAAGTTTTTCGTGCTGTGGTTATCCACTATAAAGGACGTTACAACATCCGTGCCATATGAATACTTTGCATTTGGATATTGGAATTTAACATCCACGGGCAGATACTTTTCATTGACATAACAACCGACATTGTAAGTAGCACCTTTACTTCCGTCTGTCGGAACCCCACCAAACAAACTGATGTGCTTTTTATCTGAATCTTTATGTCCTGGTATTTCATAGCACAATTGATACTTTAAATTTGCTGTACCACTTGGCCCACACCCAAACCACATTGTCGATGGTTCCAAATAATACGCTGTCAGAGAATCTAAAAGTTCTTTCGGGAAGTAATAGCTAAATACAAATGGAAAATCTTCTTTGTTATAGTAAGAAGAAAGCTTTGTGTTTGCTTGTACTCCGCTTGAAACAGCAAATCCCATGTTTTCAATTTGTTCTTCTGGACTCATTGCAAAGACCTCTCCAAACTGTGCTGCCCAAGAGTTTTCATCGATCGTATCGCGATTTGTTTCCGGTCCGTACAGCATTTTCGCAAACTCTAATTCCGTCATTGTGTCGGAGCTAACATTTTTCTCTTTTACAGCACTGTCTGGGATTGCATACGGCAATAGATCCACCTGTCTCTTTAATGGGTCAATCGGATCCGTAGAGCCACCAGCGGTTTCATATGCTTCATTTGACAGATAGGTGTTGACGACTATGCCAGCCGTACACTCAACGTCAAATGAGTGGTCTGCAGTAATATTTTCAAAGGTATAGCTACCACCACTCCAGTACTTATAAACGTCACTGATTGTTTTTTCAGTGTCGAGTCCTTTATCAATCACAATCTTATTTACCATAAATCCGTCATTTGGCGTAAACTCAATGGTTTTTGTTTCGCCATACTTAATTTTGGTAATTGTATCTGTGATTGTGCCGTTCGTGATGCTTGTTGTAATAGTGTATGTTCTTGTACAAACAACATCAACCGTATGGTTAGCACTCAAAGTTCCGGGAATTGAAATTTTACCGCTCTTGTTGTCACCCGTCCACACTAATTGTGCGCCTGTTAACTTTTCGCCAGAATTTAATTCCTTTCCATCAATTTTAACAGAAGTAATCTGATAACCAGGATCCGGCGTAAATGTAACAACAGAGTCGGCACCCGCGATATTTTTGTAGTTACCAGCACGTAGTCCAGTCACCGTTTTGGTAATTGTACCATTCTGAATACTGGTCTTTATCTGATAAGTTTTCAGATCCATTTCGGCTGTATAATGTTCTACTGTTTCATAACTAAGAGGCTTGGAACCTTGGACATCACTCTTAAATGTAAAAATGTTGTTCGCAGTTGTTCCATTTGGTGTCACGCGAGTTGATGTTCCAAACAAGCCAAACAGTCTACGGTCATCATTTTCGAGGGTTTTATCCACAGATGACAAAAGACGTACACTCATCTTGTATGGATGTGTATTCTTTGGATAAGCCGGATTACTGCCGTCATTATCTTCAAACTTATATCCGACATAAATGAAGTTTGACTTACCAACATCCTTTGTGGTGGCATCTAAAGAGCAGTTTGCGTTTAGGGTATAGATATAGCCATCTGCATCCGTCAGGAGATCGTTATCCTCGTTAATAACAGTAGCATTACCATCCGGAGAAACATTATAGTCCTTTAGCACCGCTAGTGGTGTTGCAATTTTGCTTGTATACAAATTCAAATACTGAAGCGTATTATCCAGAGTTACACGAGTGGTTGCGTTTTGAGCGTCCTCTCGGTTTGTAACCTGAGCAGTTGCAAGATTATCTATATTGGTAACTTTCGTCTTCAACTTATCTTCTTTAAACTCAACAGCCGAAATACCAACAAACTCTGACGGAATTCCATCTATAAATAGATTACTACTCTTTATAAAAGGATTAGCAACAACCGGGTTTGTCGATTGCAGACTGTTTTTAATGCTGTATTTTGCAGCTAAATCTGTAGCGTAAATATCAATGGTAGCCTCAGAACACAACACTTTCAAGACTACATAACCATCTCTGTCTGCTGCCTGGTGACGAACAGCAAAGTCGCAAAGCATATTATATAACGCACCGGGTGTTGCGCCTTCTGCACTGTCACCAAAATACAAGACTGACTTATTGGCATAATCGAATACGCTACCTTTGTATATCACACCGGTCCTTGACTTGTTATACTGTGACTTAATTACAGAATACTTATTCTGTGTGCTGTCCATACCGTCAGCGTCCCAGGCTCGTTCATCATCGGCTGCGACAGGCTTGCCCGTCGGATAATATTCCAGCATTACGCCATAGGCCATCATGTCGTTCTCAAGAACACTCTGTAAATAACTGATTTGATCTTCGTTTATGTGATCTTTCAATGCGATCGTGGCATTGCCGCTGCCCCGTAGCATAAATTGGTCAAACAATTTACTATACTCAACACCATCGTAACCGATAACCGGCAAGCCATTAGATGTTGTAATAATACCATTAAGCTGGCTCGATTGTGTCTGATCACCTTTGCCAATATTTAAGAGCACATCATTACCATTCGCAAAATTGAGCACAGTAAAATCAGAAAGTGCATTATATCCGTCTATCGTGCCCTCTGTATCAGCGGAGTATTCATAATTTGCAAGAGACTTTGAATCAACCTTAAATACTGTTGAAGACTCATCGGAAGTGAATCCATCACAAGACACAGAATAGTACAAATCCTCTGGCGATTTGGTTGTAATTGAAATATAATACTTCTTAATTGGAGTAATATTGGAAATTGCTGCCAACGCATCTGCTGCATTCGTCACATTTTTCTCTGTAATCGGAGAATATGGGTTGTGACATTCGCCCCATCTGTTCGCGAATTCCATAGCCTTAGATGCAAAGAATTCATAGTCTTGATAGTCCACGGTGATCGTGAAATTATCATTTGTAGCATCGTCATGATACGTGTATGACTTATTGAAAGATGGATGACTATTTTTGCTAAAGTTCTTAGCATCCGTCACTTTTTGGGCATTTAGTGTGCTTACTTTTTGGGACAATTCGGCTAAAATTCCAATTTTATCAAGATCAAGAGTCGTATATGGGACAAGTTCGTCCTTTTCATTCTTTGTGTACAAAGAATACACAATGTTGTCATTATCATAAAATGAAACACCGCTTTCATTATAGGACCGATCCACCGAATCAAAAAAGGTTGTCACAGTTTTATCGTCTGCATAAGTCTGTTTTTTCAAATAATAATCAAGCTTAGCATACTTGCCTGTGTACTTAATTTCTTGCACATTTTCTTTGAAGGATACCGATCCTGAACGAGTCGTCCACACCTTTTGCTTCTCGCCATTTTTATCTACAAAGAAGAACTCAAATTTATATGTTCCTGGCTCAGCCGGATAATAAGAATAATTCAAATAAGTTCCATCGTCTGAATAAAAATCAAAATCCTTAGAAGTATTGAGAACCTTATCTCTTTCGATGGATTGATAAACGCCTAGAGAATCCATCTTATAAACGTTCATTGAGACATTTTCAACAGGATCACCTTGTTTGTATCCTGGATTTAAGTTAGCTGATTTATCCAGTGTGTGCAGTCTCAAATCAATACGCTCTTTAGCACATAGCTCAACCTCAGTTAAATATGTTTTTCCAACTATAGATTTTTGCCCTGCCGTATTTGCGTTTTTAAACTCTTCTAAAGATGAGACAACACTCTTTTCAGAAACAGTTCCAAAAGCCTTTGGCGTTGTTTTAAACGCCTCTTCATAAGTGTAATAGTTGAGATGGATTTCATTATAGTCCTTGATGTTTTTAGTTACATCAGACACAGTAAAGTCTTCAGGCATAATAAAGAACTTGTATGTGTCTGCGTCACCATAAAACATTACAGCCCCATTCTCGTCGGTTTTTAAGATCTGAAAATCGGGGTCACTTCGAGGCTCGTTACATTCACTGCAGAAATCCGTATTATACGGATTCGTTTTATATGTCGGAATATCAGACAACCACGCTCCACAATTCGCACACACGATGGCATCATAGGCGTTTTTTTCTTTGCATGACGGACATTCCTTGTAAGAACAGCCATAACAAGTCCAGGTAAGATCATCTGCAGACTTAAGTCCTACTAATTCTTTATACTTGCTTTCAGACAAAACCATCACGCGCGCGCCAGCAACAGGCGTTCTGGAATTAAACGTTGAGTTATCATATACTTTGATCTGATTTAACTGATCTCCATAATATGCTTCGGCGTTATACACCAGGTGGTTATTTGTATAACGCACACTGCCACCAGTTACCTCGTCATTGTAGTAATAGCGATCAGACTTGTTATCTTTAATGACAAAATAATAGTAATATCCAGAAGTCAAACTATTTGCAGGGAGTGACACAGTTACATAATTCGGATAAATGCTGTGTCCACAATAAGCCCTTCCGGCTGGATGTTTCGTTCCACACACAGAGCATTGCCAGCCTGTTGCAATTGTTGAACTAATCAAAGAACCACCGGTGCGAACATAGGCGGTATCCGACTGATCTGCTGTTCCACCGCCACCACACAAAGCAAGACTAATCTTTGAATAGCCGATGTGTGGAGAACCAACATATGCCGTAGATGTATGTCTCCCGTTACTCACTCCTAGTCCACCAGAAAACCACTTATGACACTTAGAGCAACGAATCAGGGAAACAGAACCGCCAGTATATGGGCTATCCCCTTCATGCCCCTCACAAGCATACGGATACTCTTTAAATGCATTGACATTTGCTCGACTCTCACTCACATTAGCCGTAATGTCTTTAACTAATTCCACATCATACGTTGAACCTTGACAAGTCAGCGTAGAGTTAGAATGGCCACAGGTAGAGCACTTCCAAGTCTTGGACGAAGCCGTTTGTTGCATATAGGTATTCGTGCATGTTTCTCCATCGCACTCCAAACCACTATTTGTAGTTTCGCACTTTGAACATTGCCATGCTTCCGGAACAACCCAAAACTCGGGGACACTGCCCTGGTCGTCGATAGACTTACCGCAGTCTGGACAAATAGAAGCATTCTCTACGATACTACCGCACGAGCACTTCCAAGCGTAGTTATTTTGAGCCGTCAAATAATCAGAGAACTTTGAACCACACTTTTCATTGATGTTGTCAAACAATTCATCCGCATTGACCGGCAGCGAAGAAAGTGACTTGGATCGATACAAAAGCAGCTGAGAGCCGGTTTTAAGCAGATTTAAAGCCTCAACAGCTTCGTCTCCGCGAGCAAACAAATTGTACTCAATACCGCCTTTACCATCGCCCTTAGGCATATAATACAGATACACATTCAGAGTGCCGTGCATTTCATCAACAGTAAAATCAGGCTCCCCTGCCACTTCTTTATGTTGGTAGTTACCAAACACATCTATGTAACCATAAGCACCAACATAATCGCATTTACTTCCACCATATTCTACAGATTCTTTGAAATATGGAACGTTTTCTGTAGTCGTTGTTGTATTGCCGTCAGCGTCCGTCTGTTCAACGGTATCTTCATAATAACCGTCTTTAAATGTAAACGCTTTAGCTGCGTCCCAATCCAGAACCTTCGATGATACAATAGCGTTGTCTTCATAGATAGAAGAACTATTGTAATCAAAGCTGTCCGTCAATGCTACATAGTTCAGGATGACTTTGGAATCACTAACCGGAGCAAATGTGACATGAATGTCAGAAGCCTTCAAAGATGCAACATTCGTATTGAATGACATTTTATAGAACTGCTCACTGTTTTGTGGATAAAGTGTTCTGGAACCAACAGGGCTGCCGTCTTTGTTTACTGCACCATCGTCTACAACAATGCTCACAATCTTAAAGCCGGTTGATTTTGGAATAGAAACCGTAACCACCTTGCCCAATGAGTTATTGTCCGTTACATACATATCTGTTTCTACAGAATTTTCGTAGTCAGTTGAAGCTCCGGCCTGTCCGGAAGGCTTAATCGCCTTGTTGCTCCCCTCTTGAAGCGTCCAGTTATCTGATACGCTTACCCATTTGGAGATTTTCTTTTGTGCCTCATCTGCAGCTTCTTTTGCATCAGCCGCAGCTGCCACTGCCTGATCATCACTTGGATCAATTGTTACATCTTTATAATTGGACTCATAATTACTGATGGCATTTAGCAAATCATCGATTCCGGACAAAGAACCGGCTGCTGAAATATTGTTTTGCAGCTGCCACTGCGCATAATAGGTTACTTCACCTTCAGCAGGCGTCTTGATCGTCGTTACCTGATCTTTCGCATAATCATAGTTATCTGCCGTAGCGCCCCAGCCCATGAAAGTTCTGTTCAGATCTTCCAAATCGCCGTTCAGCCCGGCTATTGCAGCTGTGCCCGTACAATTATGCCCCTTTACTGAAGGTGCATTGATCGTCTGTCCAACGTTAGCAGTTGTTGAACTGATCGTTTCACCACACAGCGCACAAACAAAGTTTACCGTAGACTGCAGCGTGAATGTGTACTTTGCATAATACACTGTCACTTTAGCACTTGGCATCGTAATGTCATTGCCGACAGTCAATGAAGCATTATCCGACTTGTCATTCACTGTATAATCAGGATTTGTTCCCCAATAGCTGAATGTAATTTTATAATCACTCAGCGGATGACCTTTGTATTGCAAATCACTTAAATTGCTGGAATCTTTATGGGATTCACCAGACGGAACCGGACCCTGTGTAGAGCCTGGTGCACCACGCAGCAACGCAATCTCATTTTCATCAATGGAACACTTAAATAAAACTTTATTCTCGTTCGTCAGCTTGAGTGTGTATTTTGCATAATACTTTTGCGTGCTGCTTGGCACAGTTGTCTGAGAACCGGCCTTATGGTTGCTTAACACGCTCAAACTATCATTCAATGTACCGGTAGCCAGCTTAGCATTTGCGTTGCTGTCTTGACCCCAGCCTTGGAATGTGATCGAATAATCTCCAACATCAATGGTCTTGCCATTGTATGTAATCTCTCCATCGTTGACAGAGCACACATGTTTTGAACCGGTTGGAATAGTGTACTTTTCTCCGGCGTAATGTTCTCTGTCATTTTTACTGGTTGAAGTATCATACAGTTGTGCTCCGCACAAACCGCAGTAATAAACTGCTCTGCCCTTTGCGTTCTCTTTCTTATCCAGACACATCCAGAATGTGGTATCGCCATAAATCTTTTTCTGACTTGGCGCCGGATTGGTCATTTTTGAGCCATTCTTTGACGCGCTCCAATGTTTATAGCTGTAAGTATATTTGTAGTTGTTGTGCTTTTGAGGATGCGTCTTTTCTTGGTCATTGAAGTAGCTTCCGGAAACCGTCTCACCATGTGCCACAGCAATCGTTTTTAAGGTTGCTCCATCTTCAGAACATTTTAAATAAGCCTTATGCGCCACGGTCTTTAAATTAAACAGCACACGCACGGTGTTATAACGACCACCACAAATATAGCCCTTAACACCTGCAGTTTTATCTTTGCCCTGGAAATACGTTGCTTTGTTATAAATATCAGGTGCATTCATATGCCAAGCCAAATTGACAGACACATTGGACCGGCGTGATGTATAGAATGTCAGCTTATTACCGCTCACCTCTACCTTCATAAACGGTTCTGCAGGTTTTGTTTTCAGTTTAGCAGAGCTTACGGGGACATAGCCATAGTAAGAGCCCTTTTTATTCTTTTCATCACCAAAGTACACACAGTAAAACTTGCCATTTCTGGTTTTGCCCAGCACAGTCAGTCCTCGTCTATTACCGCCCTTCGACGTAACCATGTTATTACGCATAGCACTATCCACATTACAAATTACCTTAGACTGTGTAGTTGCTTGCGAATAGACTTTAACATCACCGGTAAATGTGGTGGTAAATACTGAGCCATCACTGTTTCTGATAGGAAGCACAATCTTATTTGGATCATACTTGCCATACTCAGTACCCAAAAACTTTTTGGAAACATAGTAAGTAGATTCATAACGCTTTTTGCTGTCATTCCAAGCCATCTGCGTATAATCATTACTACCCAAATCGCTGAAATTACGCCATTGACTTCCACTCTTATACTGGAACTGCTGACCATACATTTGCATCTCTGCAGCTTCCAAAATTTCGTTATAGTAATCAGGACAATCTTTTACATTATTGAAATACTTATTCTTTACAGTGTAATAGAAGTCATGCCAATAGTAACGATAAGAAGCGTCAATGCTCTTGCTGTAGGACCCAACGATATCCTGACTGCGCTCTTTATTCTTTGCGTTAGCCTTATACGATTTAGAACGCACATCCGTCCACTTTGTATCATTTCCGAAGCCAACGCGCTTGCCCTCATCCAGCTCCCACAGAATACACTGTGTAGCAATAAAATACAACTGCTCACGGTAAAACTGATCGCCGGAGTTTGTAGTGAATTGTTTAAAGCCGTTATTCAGAACATAATAGACACGCTTTGCACCTCTTTGCGAAACCTTTACACCATCAGCTCGTGCTGCAGATGTAAATTTATCAATTTGCTTCGGGTCAACATTGATCGTCGTTACAGCACTGGCTCCGCTCTCATCACTGGTATAACCGTAAGATCTGGAAAGACGGAAAATCGGCACTTCATCTTTTCCAGCATTCTTTTCACTACCGGACAAATCTGATGAAACATACTTTCTCAAAAGATTGGTTGTACCGGCACCGGCTTTGTTTCCGGCAATTTCTCTACTGTATTCCGGAATACGAATTTTACCATTCTCATTCTTACCATAGTTGTAGTTCCAGGCAACTTTGTATTTCTTACCATTTGAAATGGTAATCTGTCCGGATGCTACGTTGGCAAATGCCTGAATGGCTCCGACTGGAAATGTCGTAAAGAACATTAGCAATGCCAAGAACACAGATAAAATTCTTTTTGGAATAGATTTTTTCATTTGACCTCCCCCTTACGGATAACAATAGATTGAATGTGAAAAAAGAAAAGGAACACCCCTTGGTGCTCCTTTCAAAAAAATTCATATATAGTAAATTATAACACACTCTCCACAAAAAGGAAAAAAGCGCAAGCATTATGCCTGCGCTGCAAGTATTGAATATTGCTTGAACATTTGACTAATATAAATATTACATCAACTTCTATTGGTGTTCTCTGAAGTATTGCTTTGATAATTTGACGTACCAGCATTGAGGAATGATTCTACGGTTGGTAACTTATAAGCAACACCAAATACAGATTCTGTACTTAGACCAATAATAGGATTAAGCACGGAAATCGTTCTATCTAAAAACGGTTCGATTTGTATACTTGGCTTCGTAGACGTATTATTATCAGATAATTGTAACTCAACGTCATATATCAAATCTGCTCATGCATAAAATGGCGTTTTTTTCTGAAAGGGATCGCCTACTTGTACACACACTTTTACGCAAAACTGGTTATTGATTGATTTTTCTGTTTTTTTGTCAATACTTATTGATATTTCGTTGCTTATTTCTTGAAAATCGCTCTTCATTGCGGAGTTTTCGCACTTTTTAAATTTAAATGCCACTAATCTTCTTTGGTTAGAACCCATAAATAGCCTCCACAGAAAATACAAAGTTACTTTTGTCAGCACTGTTCAAAAATCTTGTTTGCCGCAAATCCGCTTTGCAAAACAAGTTTGACTCGCTTTGTACTGCGTTGTTATAAGAGAATGTAAATTGAGATTTGGAAATGGCGGTAAACATTGGTCTACATGTTCCGGATTCATAAATTTGAAATAAATCGCTTTCAGTCATTAGACGTCTATTACTATCATATTTCCCCTCATTTAACATATGGCAATGCGGCATGGGCGTATAGAAAATGGCGGATTTGCTTCTAATTTCAGCTTTACCAAATATTGCAAAAATTTGATTTGCTCATCGTCCACCACATCACTATACAGCACCTGGATTATGCTTGCAACGCAGTAATATCTATATATGTCCGCAAAATCTTGCCAATACAGTCTTATTTCGCTCTTGACGTCTTGTTTACTAAAAATATACTGCACAATTTCAGAATAATGCCGCTAAATTGATGCAAATCCAAAAATCCCAACATTGTTTGATCGTTGAATGCATTCGGGTTCTGTCTGGAAATTCCATCTGCGATTATTTTAGGGATTTTACTTTCAAATACGATAGAATTATATACAGCAGAACAAAAAGTTCCATGATTTCGTTGAAATTTGATGAGTTTGTTCCACAAAGATGTTATCTCTCCATCATAAAAAGTTTCAGCCTTCGATTTGTTACACCGCTCTCGAATTAGCCTGCAACATTCCTTTCCACTACCAAACGCAGCGTATTGGTCATCTTCGTTTGGCCACTTCAACTGACGGAGAAAACTATCTTTCAGCATCACTATCATGAATTTCTGCGTTGGAGATGGGATAACTACAACGGAATGTGATTGCTTTCGTTGGAAATATTGGAACAAAAGAATTGATATGCTGTTGATGCTGCTGATTCAATGCTTTTTGCCCACCCATGACCACAATTGAGCAAAGCATTGTTTTCTTTTTTTAAAATGCACCAAAAGTAATGTTCCGTATTATTAAATGTTTCGCTTTCTAAATTAATTTGAATGGTATAAATATATATCACCTCACTCGAAAAGAGTATATACAATATGGCAACTTTTCCCTGATTGGCCATTTCCAATATCAAAGTCTTTCATTGACTGAGCTCTTGAAATGCTTGTGCATCAATTCTATCAATAGTATCATACCAACACATGTTATTTTATTTGTAACCTCTGCTTTGCATGTATTCTTCAATATATTAATACCCCACATGTAAAAAAGCAAAAAGCCTCTGAGCCAAAAGGACATCGGAGGATAAACAGAATTGTTCAATCACAGTTAAATGACGAATGCTGTTATTAATTTATGTAAATGTTTCAGTTTTCGGCGAAAACAGTAATGACATAAAGACGCACAAACACTATATGTTTTGGATCTCTATTGTCAATTCAGGCAGCATTTTGCTTACACATGTTATGCTGTGCTGGAAAACACTATTCTTTTCGTCATCATATTCCAATTCATCAGTACACCTTTCAAAGCCCAAAAATGCATTTGCTTCATCTCTTGCACTTGGGTTATTGCTTATTTCCTCTATGTATCGAATATAAACATCTATCTGCGATACGCCCAGCTCTCGCTGCATTGTTTTTATATGGCTTGCGAGAGTTGTTGACCATTCAGCAAACTGTTCTATCAGCGACTTGTTTTCGTCTATTGCAATTTCCCTGCCATCTAATGTAGCTGTGTAAACCGAATATTTTTTCCAATCGATAGAACATTTTATCAACCCAACAACACGACCGCTGCGATCCTTATAAGCAGCATACACAGAACTTAAAATTTGCTTATCCACTATGCCTTTTTTCAATACCTCAGAAATATATCCGGGAAAATTAAACGCATAACACAATTCGTTCAGAACATTGTACAAGACGTTAATGCGGACCTGATTTTGGATATTGTTTGCGAGTTCAATATTAATATCTGGCATATCAATCCGTCCTTTAATCGTATCTCTTTGGTATATTTTTACTTCTTTCGTCAGCTAATCTCAACAAATTGTCAAGACTTAAATCGCAATTTGTCGAAATACCATCTTTCACGAAATCAGTAATGTTATCTAAATTCAAATTTTCTCTTTTCTCATAAAAATGGTCGATTGTAGAGTAACAGTCTTTCCAAAAAAGGTCTTGCGCTATGGATTGAAAAAAAGCCACATAATAATCTTTATATTCAGACACCAACTGCTTTATAACATCGGATTTAATGTCTGGATAATACTTTTTAAAAATATGATAGACGATCACTTCTTTTTCACTAATATTTGGGGTCCACTCAAACAACTCCATACGTCCGTTTCTAAGCAAAGGAGAATATGTAGTTGCAAAAGTGTTCGCCGTCAATATTATAGGTATTCTATTATCGACGACATATGGATGATCAGCCAAGTTCATAAGTCTCCCAACAAGAGTGTCTGAATTTGAGGTCCTGTTAACATTTTGTTGTTCACTAGCAGCTATGCTCTTGTGAAAATCATCAATCACGATACAATGAAAGTTTCTGTTTACATGAGCTTCAACACTTGTATTCTTGTATGTGTCATCAAGTTTCTTGATCGAGTCTCCTTCATTTTTGCCACACAATTCAGCACCAGAAATTAAAATACAATTAATATCATAGTGCTGGCATATTTGCTTGATCATAAACGACTTTCCTTCCCCCATCGGTCCTTGTATACCAAGAAGAAGCGGAGGCGAAAAATTGTTAAAATTCGATGAATAGTTAAGCAACAAATGCTTAAGTACAGCATTCCTGAATCGTTTTGGAATGTACATACCGTTGTATATGTCGCCGTCCACATTACCTGAATTAAAATTTTGCACTTTTTTGCGTTTTTGCTTAAAAGTATTATTTATAGTCAATTTTATCACCATCCCTTTTTTTAATTATTAACTCGGTGTACAAAGCTACATAATATTTGTTCGACCCGAATTGTGGTAAGTCTCTCGAACGACAATCGTCTGCTGCTCCGCAATATTGGTTCAGTCCATTGACTGAACCGCCAATTTCCGTAGACGAGTTAATACGGTTATGAGTTATTTCATTAGTAATTTCAACATGGACATTGATCTTTGAGTTGTTGTCGTCAGTATCGACCGTACCATGCCCCTTATCTTTTTTCTTTCTGATTATTGGGATAATTGTAAAAACAACAATCAGAACCCCGCCACCGCCAAACAAAAAATAATACCAGGAAGAATGTACAATTTTCTCTATACAAAGCATCGCATGTTCCATAATATCACCATTGGCAAAAAAGTTCAGTCGTTACTATCCTGAAAAGTATACATAATTGTCTGTATACTCATTAAATTTGCTTAATGTATCTTCTTTTCATTCTTAATTTCTTAAATCATTGTATCACAAATTATGCTTTTTTACAACTGACAACTTCATGATTTTTGTCTATTATTGTTACAAAACACAAAAAATAAGAACAGTAATATTAAAACACATAACCAATATGCATATATTTTACAAAAACAAACAAAAAAGCAGTACAAGCATAATGCTTGCGCTGCACATCGCTGGTAATCATTTATATATATTTTTTTATACAGATTTTTTATAAAAGATAAAAAGGAGCCCGTCCATGGCTCCTTTCCTTTTGAAAAAAGTTCTAATGTCCTTTTCACTCCGGAGAAAGACTTCTTTGTACTAAGTGATGTTTTTTAAAACAATTTCCCCGTTGTTCCGCGCTCGGTTGTGACAAGCGATAAATATAAAGGGAGTCGAATTGCTCCAACCCCCTCATGTATGAGTCCGCAAACGAAAGGTGGGTCTATCAAAATAATTAAGGATCAAAAAAAATTAGTCGCATACTAGACACAAATCGGAATAACCATCACGGTCAATCCAGCAATAAGAAATTCTGGTTCTACCATAATCCGCAATCTTAAGATAAGTCAAATACACATTCATATCTCGATGATTCCCATTTGCAAAAAAGCAAGAGTCAGCATAGAAAACAGTCGAAATCCATCGCCAGACGAATAATAGTCTTCCTGTTTGATAAACGCGCTATAACTGGCTTGCGAAAAATCATCGATATCAAAAACAATTTGTTCATCTTCTAAAAATCTTAAAAACTCTTTTGTCGCTTTTAGAAGTGAAAAATCAGAAATGTTATGAATTTGAATATCTGAGTTTTTTCCGATGTATGCTTTGGCATGTTTACCTAATAGAAATCTCAGAGAGTCTGTTGTGTCTCTGAAATTAGAAATTATGTAACTTTCTATGCTAGGATAACTTAAAAGCAACTGACCCGGTTTGTAATCGGTATTATCATAAGGATCAGAAAGCGACTGAATATACGACTCAATTAACGTAGAATCTTTATTGGATCTTGGATCACGATCGAATAGATAGTATATAGCTGACTGCTCAACTGGAAACTGGTACTGTGTACGCAACATATCAAACAGATCATCTACATATTCTTCATTTGAGCTAATATCACGTATATTGCTCTCTTTTGTGTTGATAACAGCCACTCTGGAGTAAGGGTCATTACCGCTAACAAAACACTCTTGTTCATTTCTGCGCTTTTCAACGTAGCTATATCCAAGAATATTACAAAAAATTTGCCTTAGAATCGAAAATTCAGTTCGACTCCCCTCTACGATAAAAAGAACTCTACCTATATGCTTATCCTTATTTAGTCTCATCATTAGCCTCTTTATAATTGGGGAGACCGCCAAAGACACCGCTAACATACATTTTTTCTATATTTTGTGCGGATCTTGGTTGCTCCGACGAAAATCGTCTAATAGAACTTCCGGTTTCGCCCTGAAAATCTACAGCATATTCCTGATCTGGTCTAAGAATAGAATTACTAAGCAAATTTGTAGAATGAGAAACAAACAACATTTGTGCATTGCTTGATTTTTCCATAAAATATCGGACAAGCAGGCTTTCAAGTTCGTTATGAAAACCACTTGAAAATTCATCAATCAAAAGCATTCCACCGTTTTGAATGACAGTAAGAAATGATGGGAGAATGCGCAAAAGATTTTGATTTCCAAGAGATTCTTCAACAAACGGAATTGGTATATCAAAGCCTTTACGCTTAAAGAAGATGTACTTGCCATCATCATCGTTAACCGTAAAGCGAACATTACCACCTTCACTACTGTGATCATACTCAATGCTTTGCTCGAAATTATATTCATCAAAAAAATGATTGATCGATTCACAGCCTCCGTTGCTTAGATAGTAAGGCAGTGATAATTTTACTCTATCGTAAGGTACTATTCTTCTTTCAAATATATTGACATAAATAGAGCTTTTTAAGAAATCCATCCATGCGCTCAAAACAGGGTTGGACGTAAATTTGGTATTAAAATACAATGTCCGCAAAAACAGTGTATCTCTGTCTACGTCATCTTCATTGTAACTTACACCGTTTTTTTCAGCAATGAATGATTTAGCAGATACACCCATTCTATCAAGCATGAGCGCACCATCCAGCCAAAGTTTTTCAGTAATTATATTTTTTTGGATGTCTACATTTAAATAATATACTATCTTTTTCTCTTGAATCAAAAATTCATAGGAAAGAGTGAAACGCGTATTATCTCCAAACATACACGGAAAAATTCCTGTATTCAGACCTCTCTCCAGAAACAGGAAATCAAGCAGCAACTTTACGGCCAGAATAACCGTAGATTTACCAGAAGCATTAGGGCCAACAAAGATGCAACCTTTCAAGACACCGTTATCTGCTACATTCTGCGGCAAAATTGCATAATTTGTTTTCGTCAAATCAATAGTGGTTTTATTTTTGAATGACTTAAAATTATCAAGCGTGATTTTTGTCAGCATTGCTTTGCCTCCTATGTATCTAAGTTATTATTATTCTTGTTATTATAATTATAACATTAAGTGCCCAACAATTGCAACTATTTTACGAAGTATTTTTCGCTTGCCGTAAAATATTTACGATTTATGTCGAAAAAACATCATGACTGTTGTTAATTTAATATCATCAAACAAAAAAAGACCCTCCAAAAGGAGGGTCTGTCAAAAAGAATTTATTCACGCACAATACAGAGGTCAGTATATCCACCTCTATCTACAAAACAATAGGAAATAGAGGTTTTCCCCAATTCAATAAAATCAAAAACAAGCCAGCAATTATCAGGATCTTTGTAATTGTTCCAATCATTAATAAATGTCTTATAATAGAGAACAGATTTCGGGTTTGAACTCAAACTCTTATAGCCATGATACTTAATTGCTTTTTTATATTCATCAGTACCTTCTTTGATCTCGCGGATCTTGAAAGTCTTGTTGTATCCGTATTTGCGTGCAATGTTATTAGATTGCATGATCGCTTTATCAACGACCTCTTGCTTTTGAGCAGCCGTCAGGCTCTCTGAAGTATCTTCCAGGACCATCACCATCTGAATATCGGTCCAAGCTGAATATGACGATAGGTAACCCTTTGATATTTTCTCTGGGTTTTCCCCCGCCCCACACCGTGCGTGCGACTTTCACCGCACACGGCGCTCCATCAAACATGCAAATTCAAGTGAAACAAGATTTATGTTTTATATATTTTTTTGATAAAATGAATCTGTTTGACTTAGGGCCGTCCCTCCACGGTTTATTATCACCGCTTCATTGGTACCATGCCCCTACTCAGATATATCCCAAACCGTCTTTCTTCAAGTTTTGGCGACTTGTTTCCCCAACGGTTCCTGAACATCCCCATTGCAGTGGGTTCACATTTCAGTGGATACCTTTCTATACGTTCCGTTGTTATTATCTTTGCATATAGACTTAGGTCTACTCTATGAGCCAGTCAATCATTCAAAAGAACGGTCATATTGGGCTGACCGAGGATTGTCACTGTGTACATCGCTACCCATCCCCGATTGACGCTGCGTAGCAGCTCCTGCATTTCTACAGGCGGAAATATTGACCCGTACATTCGAGTATTCGTCAGTGCGCTCAGCGCACATTCTAACCATATCTATTTTATAGACGCCCGCACTATCCTTTGCAGCCCAACGGGCCTTTCGTGCACATTTCTTGTGCGACGGCAAATTTCATGCGACTTTTGCTGGCTTATAACCATTTGTTTCTGCAAGAACAAATCGCTATCAGCAGTATTAGCGGTCGGTTTCGAAGGACCATAGCCTTCTCATTCCCGGACTCACAACAACAGTTGGGTTGATTTTTTAATGGTATCTTTCAAAGTTTATACATAAGGAGAAGAACAAAACCAGCATATTGCAAACCACATACAATGTTGCAATATATGTTGCGACATTATACATGTTGGCAGTTGATTATTGTACTATCCATGTAAAAAAATAAAGCCTTTGAAAAAATCGAATAACGAAAAACCAACCATTAACAACATTAAAAAATCAATCCCCTGCATTTTCATCACAATTGTGACTTATAGCAGAACGTTTCACACATACGCGCTTTCCATTGACAGTTTTGTAAGAACGAACTCTACCAACATAATATGTGTTTGCATACAAGTTGGTTTTTGTATAAGAGGTGTTAGAAGTAAATACATTGCCTGCCCACTTATTCACCTCATTTGCCTTCCAGCCGTTGAAGAACCCATCCATGTCCTTGACAAACTGCTCTTTTGTAACTTTCTTTGATGAGAGATCATCAGCACCCTCATACTGTACCTGATAACCAGATGCACCCTTTGTTGCATTCCAAGTCATCTTGAGCTTCTTATACTTAGGTGCAGACAGCTTAAAGCCAGTAGGAGCGGCAGCAGGCGTTACCTTCTTGGTAGTCACAGCCTTTACTGTGGACCAGTTAGAATAATAAGTCACCTTTTTCTTGCCAACTTTTACGGTCTTGTAAGTCCGAACACGTACATAGTACTTCTTAGCACCGGAAAGGTTCTTTACAGTAGTAGAATAAGTCTTAGCCTTGGTCTTGGTGTTCTTCTTGGTGATTGTCTTAGCACCCTTGAAGTTGGAAGATGTGCTATACTGAACCTGGTAGCCGGTTACACCGCTGTTTCTATTGTAGTTGGCAGTAAATGCATACTCACCAGACTTAACAGAATTCAACTTGACAGCCGGAACGCCCTTGGTCTTTACAGATTTAGCCTGGCACCAACCGGAATACAGATTAACCTTCTTGCCACCCTGCTTTACCGTGCTGTACACTCTGGCTCGCACATAATAGGTCTTGTAATTACCAAGCTTAGAAAAAGACTTCTTGACATTCTTGTTGCCCTTAACAGTTACAGTCTTTACATTTTTCTTAAATGCTTTGTCTGTACTGTACTTGACCTGATAGCCGGTTGTCTTTTTCGTCTGCTTCTTCCACGTTACACCGAAGCCCTGCATAGAAGCGGAAACTTTCTTAATGGCCGTACCCTTCGGAACAATTGCAAAAGACTTGGAGATAGAACCGGAGTAATTGCCTTTGAAAGTAACCTTGGCGGTATACTTGCCAATGTTCTTTGCCTTCGGAACAGACACCGTGTAATCTCTACCGTTCTTTAACACCTTGCCCTTAGAATTCTTTACAGTCACAGACGGCTTTTGAGTCTTGCCGTTGTATACAAAAGAGGTCTTAGAAAGGGCTACAGAGTACTTAGAAGCAGAAGCCCTTTTAATGTCGAACTCTTTGCCATAAGAACCCAGATAATTCCCCTGAAAACGAACAGTGACCTTGCCCTTGCCAACATTGAGATTGTTGGAATAGGACACAGTATAATCTTTACCGTTTACAAGATAGGAACCAAGATCGGCGGAATACACTGTTACCTTCGGCTTGATCGCGCTTCCAGTATAAGCATAGGACAAATAATTACTGTGTGCTCTCCCGTCAAAACGGACATCACTGACTGCAAATCCATCAGCCTTATTTACCATATATGCCTTTTCAATCTCTCCAGCATAATCACCAGTAAACTGGATCTTAAGACTGTATTGACCGACATTGGTAGCAGTTTCAGGATATACAACCGTAAAATCCTTATCCTTCTGAAGTTCCGTCTTCGTTTCACCATCGACATACGCAACTTTTACATCAGGACAATGTGTTTTGCCATTGTAGATTTCTCGACCATTCGGAAAATCTACTACAGTGTTTTGTTCGTTCAATTGCGTTGGCTCACTTGCATATGCAACCACAGATGATGTAACAATCATCAGCAGCGCGAGAAAAAGTGAACCAAAACGTGTTAGATGCTTTTTCATATTAAGTTTTCATCCTTTCATAATTTGATTTGAGATTTATTATAAACAACAAAGAGCCCACACGTACACTTAAAACAAATGTATCATGTAGACTCTTTGGTATTTAACGGAAATACAATTTATATAGCAGAACTATATATTAGAATTGTATCCTACATTAAACATTATGTCAAGGATATTTAGTTGTAATGTATTTATCGCCTCCAAAATCTTCGTGAAAATGAAAAAAACCGCCCCGAAAAGGACAGTTAATTGCTAAATTATCACCTTTCTCTTTTCTTTCCGTTTTATAGTAATACAATGTAAAACAAATGTCAAGAAAAAATCAGAAAAATGCGCAAAAAATCCGGGCTTTTATAGATACATAATAACACGCAATTTACTTGTTGTCAGATGGTTTCTTATATTTCAAGCTCACCATAGTACAAGGCCATGGAATCTTTGCTAACGATGTTAGGAGATTTAACACCAATTGGCACACAACGCCAAGCGAGTCTCCAAGGATCCTCCATAACAGCTAACTGACTTAGCCACCGCGCATCCTTATCACCATAAAAATCCAGCACTTTGTCAATGAAGTCCTTTTGATTGTCAGACAAGCAGTTTTCATTGCCGCGTTCATCGGAAGCGGATACAACAAACCTTCTTTCGTTTCTGTGAAACAGTTCAGGACACACTGGACCGCTGGCCCAAGCCTCGAAATCCTCGTCAAATAGAGGAGCATCATCCCATACCAAAGACCATGCCTGTGCATAATAACATAGTTTTTGTAGTTTCATGCAGGACATATCACCACACTTTTGCAGGATGTATGCCGCCACATCGAATACGCTCAACTTCAATCGCCACCTTATATTTTCATGCTTATTAATACTACAATTCCAGAAAAAGAGAAAAACCAACACACAAAAAAAACCACCGAATTCTCGGTGGTTTCTGTATATTCTCTATTATTTCTCTTCTGTCTCTAAATTGACAACCATCTTCTGCAACACAGATATCAGCGCATCTTTTTCTCCTTCATCGATTCTGAAAAAAAGCGTATGAGAGAAATTATTTGTAGCTTTGATAGCAGCCTTGGCAACATTGTTTGCCTGTTCAGTCAGTGCAACGCAAACTGCACGCCGGTCCACTGCATTGCGTTCCACGCTCACCAAGCCTTTTACTCTTAGGCTTTCTACATTGCGGCTGATCATACCCTTCGAATAGTGAACACTCTCACTAATGTGCTTAACCGACAAAGGCTTCCCTTGCTGCATTAGGCAAGATAGGATATCCAACTCGCAAGTTGTGACACCATACTCTGCAGCAACCTGTTTTGTTGCGTCCGAATACGCATTCATAATGAAGCTTGCCGCAGCGAGTAATTCGCCATTGTATTTTTTAGCCATAATACAAGTCCTTTCTGATGTATCACGCTCTCCTCGTCCAACATCATAAAACACAATAATAAATTTGTCAATGAAAAATATACGGCAAACAAAAAAGACCGACGAAAAGTCGGTCTTAAATAATGTTAAGTCTGTGCTTTGTCAAAGCGATCTTTGGCACTCTTAAGAATGCCCCCGCCATCTTCGCTTTCGCCATCCCCCATTGACTTCATAATAATCGCAACGACGGCAAAAGCAATTACAGCCGCCACGAATAGAATGAGCACCAACTCGGTGGTTTGTACAATAGCGGTTTTATTTAGTACCGCAGCCTTCAGATTGGCGTATTTACGCAAAAAATACTCTTTCAAGGTTACACCTCCAGACAAAAGAAAATAGCCATCAGGACGAATCCCAACGGCTATTTTTTAATTATAATGGAGTGAACGTCCGATTAAGCCTTAGCCAGATCGGCGTCAGCCTTACCCTGAACCTTGTCCATCACACCACCGGCAATACCGGAGTTACCATCTTCACCAGTCAGCTTACTCTTCACCAGAGCACCAACAGCAAAAACGATGATCACAACGAACAGGATCAGAACCACGATCTCGGTAGACTGAGAAGCAGCCTCCTTGGAGATCAGAGCAGACTTGGCCTCAGCGGCCTTCCGCAGCATTTTGTTCTTCATTGGAATCTTAACCTCCCTTCCAAGTTTGCTAAGGGAGGCTCGTATTCAATTAAGAAGCAGAGCTTTTAGCTCCCTCATAATTGGGTATAGTCATATTTTGAAAAATTCGCCCTATTTTTTAAAAAAAATCTCAAAAAATTTTTTAGTGAAAGTTCAGTGAATGTTTACAGCACACCGTTGCTCTTAAATTCTTCCATCAGCGTTAGAATCATACCGGTTAAAATCAATCCAACAACTGCCAAAATCAACAGCATTGAGATCTTGGAGATCTTGCCAGGTTTCAGACTGTTCTGCTTACGAATACGCGTAAGTTCCGCTTTGTGAAGCTTTTCGTATAGCATCTCAAAATATAATGTCTGATTATCGCCGCGAACGATACCAAGCAAACCTACAGTAATTTGTGTCATAGTGGATGTTGAAATACGTCGGCTCATATCTACTAGAGCCTGTTCTTGGTTGCCCGTCTTCATGTCTGTCAAAGTGTGCTCCAGTTCGTTTTTGAAGCTTGTAGACACACTTTCCTTACAAGAGGTTAAGATATCAATTACATTTCTGTTTTCCTCTTTAAGGGCATCAGATATAAACTTACAAAACAACGCAGCGTCATATTCAATATCTTCGCGTACCATTTTCATTCTCTTAATAGGTCCGTTAAACTCATTTTTGAAAATGAAAGCCCCGAGAACCAAGCCGATGAGTCCAGCCCATGGCTTTATGGCCATAAAAGGCAGACACAAAATGGCTACAACAATTCCGGACGTCAAGGCATCACAAAAGTGCTGCTCAGGTGTTACGTTGTAATTAAAATAAGATAACGCTGCCTGAATTTGGTATTTTGTGCTATCACTGAGCTCAACAAGCGGCAAAAATAATTTACTAATACCGCCCAGCAACTTGTTGATCAAGGTCTGGCTTTGAACATTGTCCAGTTTGTTAACTTCAGCCACCACAGTCTCGCTCTTTTGCGTTGGCATAGCTGAGACATATAACATCAGCATATAAATACCAAATGCGATTAGAGCGCCGGAGAGGCCATATAAAACATATGATAACATAATCTTACTCCCCTCCTCTTAATCTTTGTTTCCGCGGAATTTAACAGGCTTTGCGATATGATTACCGGCAAAAAACACAACAACAACCAAAAGTAGCGCAACAAACACTGCAATCTTACCTGGTGTGTCGTGGAATAGATGTCCAACAGCCTCTTTCTGCAAGAAATACAGAAGAACGGGTGTAAAGAACACAAAACCGATCATCATATACATCTCAACCTTACAGCTAAAGACTTCTGCGTCCAACTCATCCTGGATAGCACGATTATCAGCAAATTCATTTACATAGTTCTGCAAGGACGGAATAGAAGATCTATCGTTTAGACACACTAACACACGATCTACCCATTGTTGAAATGTTCGATTCTCAATCTTGGTTTTTAAGTTTACAAGAGCCGTTGCCAAACTTGCGCTTACCGATGTTGCCTCAAAGTAAAAGTCTTCAAAATAAGGCTTAACGGTTGGCGGCAGCGTATCCATGCACTCACTTACCGACTGCAGTAAGTTCGTTGTGCGCGTATAAGAAATTGTAATCAGAGACAGCGCCGTCTCCAGTTCTTCTTCCAGCTTTTTGTTGTATTTCCGATAACGGATCTTAACTAACTGGAACGGAATAATGAAGCCAACAGGCACAAGAACAATCGCAATTAATGGATTATCAATGGCAAAGCACGCGATCAAAACCGCCATTGCAATAATGATAGCAAGCAATCTAATTTTTGGATATGCGTCAACCTTGTTCATCTTGGCTAAAATCAATTTTACATCAAAGAAATAGTTCTTAATGGCGTTTGTACCAAAGCTATTTTTACCATTGATGATGTCGATTTTATCCTTAAGAGACAAGTTATTGTGCAAAACAACTTTCTGCATTTCTCGCTTTTGAGATCTGTTTTTTGGTTTGTAAAAAACCAAAAACAGGCCAACCAAAATCAAGATTGCGCCAAGCCCGTAGGTAAAATAATTCAGCACATTCAATGCAGGCATTACATGGTCCCCTCCTTTGTCTTAGTCGGATCAATATATGCCGCCAATTTTGTAGTTGTTGCACCGTTGGACAGAAAACGTTCATAAAGGCTTTTGCTCATGTTGTGAACCTTTTCAAAATGACCACGCACTTCAGCAATGTTACCATCTTTGTCCTCGATGTTATCTTCCACGACGAATTTATAGAGCATGTTGCCCTCAACGGATTCTGTTTCCGGGTTAAAACGCACGCCTTCCAGAATTTCAATAATTCTACGAGATCCGTCCGGAAAACGCTTCTGGTGTACGATAATCGGAAAAGCATCAATCATTTGGCGCATCAAGAAACTAAACTCCATAGGATATTTCTTGTAAGACAATTCCATCAAACGCTTGTAAGTATCGATAGCATTGGAAGCATGCGTTGTCGTATATGTTGCAGTACCGGTACGCGCCGCCTCTGCCACGGTATAGGCTTCGGCAGAACGCATCTCGCCGATACCCATGATGTCTGGGTTTTCACGCAAGCAGTGTTCCAACAAATCCTCTTGGTCAATGACCAAATCCGGGTTATCGGAGTCTCTTGTCAATTTTGACAACACATTGTTGATAATATTCCCTTGCGAATCACGCTTCAGAAGTGCAAACTCACGGGAACCTTCTTCAATGGTAATTACACGGTCCGTATATTTTGCCTGTTCCAGCATAGCTGCCAACGTTGTCGTCTTTCCTGCGCCTACAGAACCGGAGATGCAACAGGATACGTGGTCTTTCACACAAAGACGAAGAAATTGCAACATTTCGTGTGTGGCTGTTCCAAACTGTTCAATAGTGTCCAGCGTGACATCTTCCGTCTTAACGATACGAATGGATGCAGATACAGCTGCGTCCTTTGACACAACCGGTGCAATATTTGCACAGATACGCACACCCTCGGACAGATACGACAACACAGAGGGCCGCATATCATCGATTGTAATATGCTGTGTCTGCAGCAAACGTTTTACAATATCTACAGCCTGTTGAGGAGAAGCAAATCTTTCCGGGATTTTCTCCGGTTTGCCGCCGGAACGCGTAATTGTAACATCGTCCCAACGGTTAATATTGACCTCCTCAACGCCGGGGGTTTCATAAATGTATTTATGTAGAAACGAAGAACCAGCCATATCGTTATAGATGCGCTCGGTAAGTGTCATCGGGTCGATGCCTTCAACTCCGATATTCTCATCTACCAAAACCTTTTGAATGGCCGTCAGCAACTGCCCCTTTGCATCATCTGCGTCCTTGTTCGCAATTAGTTCAGAATATCCGCTTTTTACTTTTGACTGTACAACACCCAGAATATTGTCATAAGAGTCCTTTGCTTTGACTTCATTCGCTTCTAAAAACTGTTCTCTTGCTTTTTCTGACATTACTCATTCTCTCCTTTCTTGCGTTTTTGCGACTTATCAGATTTGACTGCTTGTTCGTCCACCACACTCTTTTCTACCTTACTACCGACAGAGGCTAAGATCTTTTTGACGGCATTTTTATATCTACGTGGCGCGTGTTGATAAGCACCGAAAATATCACCTTCGCAGTTTTTAACAGCAATTTCGTTGCTATAAGGCAACTCAAAGGCTTTAATTTTAAGAGCCTCTTTAATATTTGGCGTTGCGCTGAAAGATCTGCAAGGCGTCAAGAAGTAATTGGTATTATCCACCATGAACTTCTTTTTGCCATCATACATTAAACGAGCCGTCTTCAGATAAACAACACCCATAGGATCCGGTGTCAAAAACACATTCAGGCAGTTTGCCATTTCAATAGCTGCCACAGTTGTATCTGCCAACAAATCACAACTGCAATCTACAATGACATAATCTACAAGCTGTTCTGCAGCTTTCAGCATATCAATTACCTGCTTGTATTCGATATCTTTATAGAGCAAAGGCGTGTCACCAATGCAAAATGCTAAAGTTCCGATATTCGGATGATGTTCCATCGTTACGATACTCTTTGTTAACGTTTTTTCGTCGATCCGATCGTTCTCAAAGAGTGTACCAATGGAATACATCTTGCTGATTTCTCTTTTTGGCTCCCAAATAGCATGCATAGGCACATTGGCGTCGAAATTGATAAGCAGAATTGTCGAACGGGAATTTCCACGCTGAATGCCAGAAGCCAAAGAAGCGCTGAAAGTAGACTTGCCTGCGCCACTGCAACCAATATTCGTAACAATCAAGTGATCCCCTCCTTATTTCAACAGTTTTACTTGTTCTTTAAGAAGCTGATCGGCCACTTTATCATTACCACGAGAAATCAAAGTCACATAAGCACCATCGGATTTCTGAATACGAATAATGTCATTCACTTGCTTGGTGTAAACAATAACGGTAATCGTTGAATAAGTCTTAGAGCTATCCTCTGAACTGCTACTGGAGTCTTTACCGTTGTTGCCGTTGCCCTTTACATCGTTATAAGAAGAAGACGTGATATTTGCTACACGTACATATTTCAACGTATCCGGAGAATTCACCTTGTCCGCACGCTTGTCATAGCTGTAAATGCGGATAATATCTCCAACCTGCAATTTGTTGGACAGAGAGTCCGCACCGCCTGAAACGCTGAAAGAAATAGCCTGCTGACCGCTGGAAATGGACAAAAACTGGTTATCTGTAGAAATGGCAGTTTTTGAGATCTTGCCAGCAGTAATAATATCGTCAGATACCAAATCGACAGTCGCATAGCAGCCGACAATCGCCTTCGGATTTGTTACATAATTGTCCTTTTTGTCAGCAATTTGAATTTTCTCCGCCGTAATCATGTCCTGCGTAATCTGCGCACCGGCGTTTACCGTCGTGTTTGTTGCATAAACAGTTGTAGTTTGCTTCGTCTGCAAAAAGTTAATGGTTAGCAGTCCACCAGCAATAACAACACCAACGATTAGTGCAATGATTCCAATAAGTCTTCTTTTTTTCAAAATTTACCCCTTTCTGCACGAAAAAAAAGACGAAGGAAATCAGAAATCTCCTTCGTCAAATTTAGTGCAAGCATATAGTTAAAAATGTTCTTAAAAATTATAACACAATCGACCAGAATTCAAAAATCACGCCGCCAAATTTTTGTTTTTTCTGGGACGGCCTGCTTTTGATGATGTCATAATTTTAGCACTTCCGATAATGTCCTTTTCCGCAAACGCCCGATTAAAGCTGCGCGAAGATTTGAGCTCAAAGGTTTTCTGGATTTCTTTTTGGTCCTCGTAAACCACATCAGACACAAAAGCACCGTCTAAGTCCACGATCCGACAAGGCAGTTTCCCAAACTTCTCAACCATATCGTAATAGTTGCGCAAACGCTTAAATCCGCGTGATGTAGTTAAATAGTCATATCGATGTATAAAGACAGGCATATTGTCTCTAATATTGGCAACTCCCTCAAAAAGCAACGTTTTTACACCACTCTTCGGGTGCTCATAAATCAAAAAGCAATATACGCTGTCTTGTCCTACTTGTTCTCTAATTTGCATCTAACCCCTCCAGTGCAAAATGAACTTTAAACTTGATTATGGCAGGCAGAATGCCCAAAATCGGATCGATAATGCTTGCCATCCAACGAGAGAAAGTCATCCATCAGAAACCGCACATTATCTCTTTTCTTATCGATGTGCCAATGTCCACAATACCACGGAATGTTCGGCTTAATATTTTTTAATTCTTGGAGAGCCTGCTCAGTGGAATCGTCAACAAGTGCCTGATTGATTCCGCCAAGAAATGCCTCTATAGGAACATAATCCGCAGGACAGGTGTGAGACAAGATACAATCAACCGACGAATTTGCATTAGCACTAGACAGCAGCTGTGCAGCAGCGCTCAAGTCGTGGCCGCTTGGCTGTTCGTCACTCCACCAATGAATCTCATCCTGCAAGCGATTACAAATGGCATCAAAATAATCCTTCTTACCTGGCTTTGACGGATTGGTCTTTATAAAACTCGCAACTTTCGGAGCCAAATGAAACGCTTCGTCCACCGTACAAAATGGCTGATCTTGACCGTTGCTAACTACAAAAGACAGATAACGATACAATCTGGCATACTTATCCACAGAATAAGCACCGCCCATTACCAAACAGCGTGTTCCCTGCAAATTATATACTGCACCATCAAGTCCAAAGTACAAATTCTTGTATTCAGGCTCTTGATAAGTCATTGCACCTGCAAATGGCACAAGATGATAAGTGCCAATGTGTCGAGGCCGCATCTCATGATTCCCGTGAATACAAAACACCGGCACACCAAGGTTGTTAACTAACTCCTTTGAAACGATATCTCTCACATTACCAAAAAAATTAAATCCCGCGTCGCCAAGAATAACGATTAAGTCATCCTTCGTTACACCGATTCGTTCGACGAAATCTACAATCTTATGAAAATCCCCGTGGGTATCCCCTGTTAAATATACCATTATTTTTCCTCCTGGATATAATTGCGCAAAGCATTGCACGCATCAGATTCAGACAGCTTCTGAAATGCAGAATACTCAATCTGTCGAATGCGCTCCTTTGTTACATCATATTCTGCACCAACTTCGTCCAATGTCTTTGGAACACGGTCTTCGTTATCAAGACCAAAGCGCATCATAATAACATTGAGTTCCCGTTCATTCAGCGTCTCTTTCAAAATCTTCATCAGATCGTCATGAAGCACTGAATTCACAGCTGTATCGATTGGATTAACAGAGTCGTCAGGAATAAAATCCTGTATCGTTGCACCATCATCCTCATCGTTGATTGGCTGCTCCAACGGAATGATTTCCTTATATGTCTTGAATACGTTTTGAATCGTGCGAACAGGCAATTCCAAATACTCTGCAATTTCTTCAATCGTCGGCTCCCGCCAAAATTTAAAATACAGTTTATTTTTAGCCTTTCGCACCTTATTTACGGTCTCAACCATATGGACAGGTACACGAATCAGTTTAGCATAATTTGCAACTGCTCTTGAAATTCCCTGTTTAATCCAATAAGTAGCGTAAGTTGAGAATTTATTCCCAAGCCGATAATCAAATTTATTTGTCGCCTTAATAAGACCAATGGTGCCTTCCTGAATCAAATCAATAAGAGGCAATCCACAGCCCATGTACTTCTTGGCAGCACTAACCACCATTCGCAAATTGCACTCGACTAGTCGGTTTTTAGCCTGCTGATCGCCTCGTAATGCACGAATGGTACACTCAATCTCTTCTTCTGGCCCACACACGGGGACCTGACCGATCGTTGTTAAATAATAGCGGGTAGAATCCTCCATGTCAGAAACATAGTTCTCTTCCATTCCGGCGCTCGTTACATTATCCACATCTTTGTATTCCTGCGCATTGTCAAACTGAAGAATCAAGCTACCACCTCACTTAAGCAAAAAAATTTAACAGCCATAGCGGCTTTCTATCTATTAATACCGCAATTTTTAAAAAACAAAAAAAGGTCGCAAAAAAAATGCGACCTTTTTTGAATTATTTTGTTTTGACTGACTTCCAGCCTGACCAAGAACTATAAATTTTCGTTTTTCCTATCGTCTTATATGTGCGCACCCGAACATAGTACACTTTTTTCTTTGAAAGCTTAGAAATCGTTTTAGAAGTCGTCTTTGTATTGGATACAGTCAAAGTCTTAGCCTTCTTAAAGCTCTTGTTGGTGCTGTATTGCAACTGATACCCATTTGTTTTTGATGTTTGTTTGTTCCAATAAACAGCAAATGCCTTTGACTTAGCTTTCAGCTGCTTAAGACTTGTACCTTTCGGTTTCGTATAAGCAGACGCGGTTCCAGAATATACACCGTAATAATTTTTTCCACCCACACCCTTGTAAGCGCGAACTTTGAAAGAATACTGAGATCCATAGCCAAGACGAGATACTGTATAAGTGTTTTGTGTTCCCTTTACAGTTGCCACAATTTTATTTGTCTTCGCATTCAAAATCTGATAACCGGACATTGTTGTATCTTTCGTCCAACTAATACGAATCGAATTACCCCTCACAGAAGCGATTCGCACCCCTTTTGGAGCTTTTGGCAAAATGTTGAACGATGCCTGGGCTGTACCGGAGAATACACCCTGACCATAAATTGTAACCTTACCCTGGCCGACACTTACATTGGAGTAATAACTCAACTTGTAATCCACGCCTTGTGTCAATCTTCTACCGTGATACGTTAGCTGAACCACTGGCGTTAAGGCTTTGCCAGTGCAAGTTACACTCGGAATGTTTTTAACAACTGCGTTAGAAATAGAGTCTTTAATAGTGAACTCAACATCAAATGTACCACTATAATTGCCAACACCATTTACGGTTGCAGTTCCGGTACCGGCAGCTGTGTTATTGCGGCAAACGATATTGTAATCCGTCCCCTCTTTAAGAGTGATCTTACCATATTTAACGGTTAATCTCGGCGTAACGGATTTACTCGTGCCCAAAGTATAGGTACCAATTACCGTTGCAGAAACATCTGCACTCGGCTTACCTGACCCCAGATCCTTTTGTACAATGTTGTAATAAAGATCAAGCTTTGACCCGGCAAAATCCCCTCTGCCTGTAATGGTCAATTTTGCGATGCCTACATTTGTTTGATTGCTGTAAGACAATGTATAATCTTCATTTTTATATAAAGTCAAGCCATTTGCCTTAATAGTAGGTGACGGTTCAATGCGAGATCCGGTATAAACATACTCATTCTCGAGCCCTACAACAGAGGCATATGCAATATTGCGATTTACAGTGACTTTAAGAACCGTGGACTTGCTTCCACTCTTGGATTTAAGCGTAATATTCGCTGTGCCTGCTGTACCAGAAGAAGTCAAACGGAAAGACTGCACGCCGGTTTTCACGACAGTGCAAATCGTATCATTATCAGACTCACAAGTAAAGGCGTCGTCTGTGTAAGCTGTAGCAGGGCTCATTGAAACCTGCAAGTCCTCGCTTGTATTTGCTGACATTACAAGAGAGGTAGTAGAGTATTTTGTGTCCGGGTTAATAGCCACCAATTTTGTAGCTTTCCCGCTCACTCTGACAGCAACACTTTGATACACGCTGTCAGACGTAATACCGGGCCATCCAAGCACAGCGTAGCAATGAATAGCTATCGTGTCCGAAATTTTCGGAGTCAATGTGTAAGAGCCATCTGGATTTTTGGAGATCTTACTGAAGATATCTGTTGCTGTCTCTAAATCATATAGTCTACCATCACTTAAAGACACACGCCAAACCAACTCATCATTTGACACCGCACCAAACGAGGATGTTGCCACTGCCGAAATATCGAAAGGAGTTCCACTAAATACGAAATAAGAGTCATCTTTTTGTAATTCCGCTGTCTTACCGACTTTAATGTCAATTTTAGAGGCCCGAATCGCCGGAACTACTTGAATATATGTCGTAAAGGTTTTGCCAAACTGTGATGTCGCCGTAACGCCAACAAGAACGGCATCGGAATTACCGAAATCATAATTCGGATTGGCCGTAACATAACCGTTTTGTGTAACCGTCAACGCCTTCGGGTTCATAGAAGCCCAGCTTATGGTCTCGTCGTGTTGTGCCGGTTTTACAACCGCAGTCAACTGCTCACTGTGTCCAGCCGGTAATGTAGCTGTCTTCTTTTGAATGCCTGTGATTGCATTCACACCAACAAAAACATGCACATCCAGACTAGCCACAACAGAAGTGTTTCGTGAACTTACAGCATAAATACGTGTGTCCCCTTTACCAACTGCCGTAATCAGTCCGGTCGTTCTATCAACAGTAGCAACTTTTTCGTTATCGGTCAGATAAATAATCGAATCCGTATAGCCCTCCGGACGCACTACAATACTTTGCGACAAATCATAAGTAGCCGAATTCACATTTAGATATAAATCCAAATCTTGCAGTTCTTCAGCTGTAATATTGCCGTCCTTATCCACCTTTCGCAATTCAATATTTGTTGCAGGATTAGACTCCGTGACGTTAATGAACACAGCGGCTTTTAAGTTTCTGCTTAATATGTTGCCTGCAGAAGCGTTTTCGCACTCCAACAGGTAAAGACCTGGATTATGAATATTCAGTGAAACATTGTAAGATTTATCAACAGTCATATAAGAACTGTCTGCAGGACCAATAATATTATACGCCGAGTCTACGTTATACAGTTTGTAATTGAAAATGTCATTTGAATAGGACGGAGAAATCTTCTTAGCCGTTAAAGAAAAACTCTCATCCTGGACAACATTCATAGAAGCGTACTTTTCGTTTCCGCTCGTTTTACTGTATGAGTTAATTGTATCTACGCCGTTGCTCAATGTAAATTTCGTCAACGGTACGCAGCGTGTAACTTTAACTGTCTTTTGGTACTTATAGCCGCTTGACGGAGCCACTTTCATATCGAAAGACAAATCGGCTGCCTTTGTACTATTTCCAGGGGTAAATTCAAAAGATGTTCCCTTAATGCTTACTGTGCTCGCTTTGGTTGCTGACACAAAGATAGAGTCATCGTGATGCAGCGGCTTCACATCCGCCGTGAAGTTTGCTGTAGTCTTGTCATTCACATATAGTGCATCATCAGATTCATCGCCTGACTTGATAAACTTCACATCAGAACTTTCATTGGTGCAAGTCAGATCAATATTCGTGATCGGTTGCAGCACAGAAAAGCTCACATCGCCGAGAACGCTGTCAGAACCATATTTAGCCTCAATGGTTATTGTTTCACCCACCGAACCGGAAACCGTAAATTTAGCGGTCTCGCTGGCTGTATAAGTACCATCCGCAGCCTTGGCGTACTTATAATTATTCGTACTGAAAATTGAAGAACCCTCTGTGATGCTCCAGACAAAAGCTGTTGATGTTACATCCAGAACTTGATCAGCCGAGAGCCCGTCAACACGGGCGTTTACTTCATAAGTTACGCCGGAATAAATCTTATCTTTACTAAGATTTAAGTGTAGTTTTGGTGTCGCAGCATAAGCCATCATTGGAATGCTGAAAACAATCAGCAAACTCAAAAGTAATGCTAAAACACGCTTGGTTGTTTTGTTTAGCATAAAAGCCTCCTTTAGAAAAAATAATGTTAAAAATGAAAAAGAGGAAGCCGAAGCCTCCTCTTTTAGTGATACAAAGAAATTATAGCAGAAACGAAGTAAAACGCAAAACTAATTGAATTTCTTGGGCTTTGTCCAAGACTTCAAGATTGTTTTGTACTGATCCGTCTCAATGTATTGCCCATCGACCTTTTTCTTTTTGCGTACCTTCTCAAACTTGCAGTTTGTAATAACATCGCCTTGTTGAATGGTGTTGTTAATATAGTAGCGCGCATCCGACACAGAACACCGCTCAATTAAACCGGTCTTCAAATTGAATAATGTAAAATACGGGTTGTTCTTTCGATCATAGGTTCTCATCTCCATAATGTAATAATACGGAGAACGACTGTTGATGCGTGTCAAATACGTGCCGCCTGTAGCCTCTTTCTCTGTTTCCAAACGCTGTTTAAGCGGCAGACTTTCGTCTTTGTAGGCAGAAAATACTTTGGTAAAATACAGATCCATATCAAATCCGCGAAACATTTTTTCTGTTTCATTATGCGGCAGAGACATCAGTACATCTAAGTCCAAATCCAAAAACGGCAATTCAGCCTTCTTGAAAGACTTATTGTGTAGTGTCGCAAACTTAAAATCACCTGTCAACGCACCCAATGTGTCATAGATACGCAGCAGCGTTGCATCACCGCCAAATTCGTGAAAGAAGTTCAACTCGATTAAAGATTTCAAATTATTCTTTTTGATACTGGTGTTGAGCAAGCAATCTACAATTAAGTGATAAAACGCCACGCGCTTTTCAGCGGCGGACATATTCTCCAGATTCTTGTATTCTGGCTTTTGTGCCAATTCGTACAACTCGTCTGAAGCACTTGCATTCAGGCCCTTGATAGAACCAACGCCCTTGTAAATCGCGTAATTCTCAGGATCAAATGTGTATCGACCTTTTGATTTGCCAAAAGTCGGACGATATACGACAATTTTTCTCGGAATATCAGGAATATCGTCAGCCGTCACATGACGACCAGAATAAGCGGAAATGATTTCAGCTTTGCGCTTCTTAACTACAGGATCGTTCAAGTATGAAATATCCAGTTCATCCGCCAACGTGTCACCTTTCACAATGTCGTCATTAGACTTTGCCGCATTCAGATAACCGATAATGAACTCCGCCGGAAAATAGGTCCGGAAGAATACGCACTTGTAACCAACCATGGAATAACCGGTAGCGTGGTTGCGTCCAAACATATAAGACGAAGCGTCCTTGATAATCTGAATGAATGTTTTAGCTTCCTGCTCTGCCTGCTCTCTTGGATGGCTGGATTTTTCACAGTATCCCTCAAGTATTTTCGGCATTGCTTCCTGCAAACGTTTTTCTTCTTTGTGTGCAATACCTCGACGAATATTATCTGCTTCAGAACCAGACAATCCGCAGATTTCCTGCAAGAAGCGGATAATATCCTCTTGATACACAAGATAACCATTATTGGCAGCCAGCAGCTCATCGATTTCTTTCGATGGATTTTTATTTGGAATTCCGGCAATCAAATTATCACGATAAGATGTACCGGAAGGTCTTAAGGCTGCATTCACAAGTGTCATGTCATCGACACAATGCGGCCCAAATTCACTCAGTAATTTATAAGCATAATTCGTTTTACATTTGTATTTCTACAAATCCCGACTATCTCTTTCATTGCTTTCTGTTACCAAAAGCAACTACTCTGCACTTCCAACCAAGGAATTTCACCTTGATCGTACTCTACTCACTTCCGAGCACGCTATTTCTTTCGCGCCCGTGTTTTCGATAGTCTGTACACTCTCTGATTGAAGCTATAACTTTACCAATCAGTCAGCACGGTATTCCCTTGAACTCGCCACGATGGTGGCTTAGGGTCTCTTAGTCAGCTTATTCGTCTATGGTCTATGTCCTGTTATCGGTTTACTCTCAACAGGAAGTCTTATTTTGCTGATACCGTTAGCGGTTTAAAACCACACCCTATTTTTATAGGTTCACAGAGTTTAATGAGAGCAATTATGTCTACCCTCAAATTGAAAAATTCCAATCGGAGAATCCATCATATGTTTCCATACAATCGGATCTTCCCAATCCATCTCGTGAGACAATGGTACGCGTATACCGGCAGTTTCACAAGTTAATCGCAGAATCTGCATCTGCTTTAGGCCCAAAATGTCGTACTTAACCAAAGACACATCGTGACACTCATCCATATCAATAGACAACACACGTTTGCCATCATTCATAAACACACCGTAATCTCGGAAAAGGTCTACTCTTGATGGAGCAACGATAATGCCTGCAGGATGAATACCCTGGGACACCGGAACGCCAAACAAGCCATTATAATATCGAATAATATTCGGATATTTATCACGAACTGCCTGCGTGTTCTGTTTATGATAAGCAATGACATTACGAATTTCTTCGTCCGTTGCGTCTTTCTTCGCACCCCAGGCACGAATGTGCTCAATCTCGGCATCAGAACCAAAGCCCAACTGTTCTTTGACTTCTTCAAAAAATTCTGGGAATTTCTTGATAAGTTTCTCATTATTCTCTTTGAACGTGGATTTTAGTTCAGCAGCCTCATCAAGCGGAATATCATAAGCACGACACAACGAGTCAATGGTAGCTAACGCCTTAATTGTCCCGAATGAGATAATATAAGCCGTCTGCTTCTCCGGATAACTGTTAATGATGTAGTCATACACCATTTGACGTTGATCGGGCGAGATATCGACATCTATCCTTTACACCCTTGCTTTCGCAATACTTTAACACCGATTTAACGGTGGGAGTAGACTATCTCTTGTTCTTTAACAACCTGTTACCAGTTGAAAAAGACCTTGGCACTTCCCCAAACACAATTAGTGACCAAATCATTTCAGATTTGTGGTACTCTACTTGCGACATACAGCTAATGCTGCATTTCAGATCAATGTTATTTTTTTGAGCACATCTTTCAACATTTCTGTTTGTAATCTGAGTCGTTTTCGATAGTCGTTACACCTTCCCTGCATTAGGGATTGGCACGGTATCCGCTGCTATCCGTATCCGGACCGTAGCATCTCTTACGAAGCGTATTCGTCTATGGACAGCTGCTCTTGCAGCCGGTCTTGGATATGTCACCAAGACAGTCTTATCTAACTTCTACCGTTAGCACTTAAATCTATTGATTCAAGCACACCCCGCAAATACGGGTTCACCAAGTTGTTTTACGCTGCATCACTGCAGCGGGTGACCAAAATGTAATAATCACCAAGCTCAATTCTGTCTTCGTTCGCAAACCGCGAAAATACTGTTTTCCGCTTAATCGGATCCAAGTCAATGATGTCTACAATGTAGGCAACCAAACAACCACCAACAGATCCACGACACGGAGAAACCGGAATGTTATTCTCTCGGCAAAACGTCATGAGATTTGACATAAACAAAATGAATCCAGTCATACCGATTTTATCCAATACACGGAACTCTTCTCGGATACGATCCAAATAAATTCGTACCATATTGTCCGGAATAATTCCAGCCTGTCTCTTCTGAACAAATCGCTCATTGATTCGTTCTTTCAAAGCCTGCTTTGTATCGTCCACACCGGGAATGTCGTTATACTTAAAGCTCTTATCAAGTTCAAAGTCCTCAACCTGATCGGCCATCCGATTGGTGTTTTCAATGGCACGCATATAAACATCTTCAGGCAGAACACCCTGGGCCTTATAAGCCGCAACCAGTTCGTCGTAAGTTTTCCAGGTCATATCAAATTCGTCTTCATATGATAGAAAATCGACATTGCCTGTTTTTCGCTTACTTTCCATCAGAAGGATACGACATTCAGCGCCATAATCGTCAACAGCATGTGTATCCGTTCCAGCGATCAGCTCTTTGTGATACTTCTTAGCATATTTCCAAAGCATTAAGTTAGCTTTTTTCTGCTCGTCGGACTTCACGTGATGCTGTACTTCAAGATAATCGAATTTTTTCAAGAGCGGAATATACATATCCTTGAGATACTGAATGTTTTCTTCCAGTAACTTCAGTGCAGCTTCCTTTTCCTGAATGGTTTCATTAAGTTTTTGAAGTTTCGCCTCTGTCTTTTTGGTTTGCTTACTGGCAATCAGTTTGTTGTATTCCGCATTATACGCTACTATCAGAGCATCTTCTTTTTGAATTTTGTCTTCCAAAGAGCGAATAGTATTTGGTATTTGCCACAACGGACCACCAAGGCAGGCGGACGTTGTAATCACATTGTCCGAAATATTCAGAAAATCTTCGAATGTAATTCGTCGTCTGAAATAGAAGTTCTCAGACGACTTAGAAAACAACCTATTGATTTCCTCCACGCCTTCATGATTTTTTGCCAACAACACGACATGATAATTGTCGCGAATTCTTTCAAATTTGTCGCTTTGCGTCAAGTAGGCTTCCATTCCATGAATGTACTTAATTCCTTTCTTGTCACAATACATTTTTTTAGCAATCCAACACCACTGATTCCCATGCTCAGTAAATGCAATTGCTTTGCCGCCTTCAGCAGCAACAAGATCCACATAACGCTGGAACGGCGTCGTGCTATCCAACAATGAGAAATAACTGTGCATGTGGTATCTCGTATATAGGTTTGACACTTAAAGCACCTCCTCAATCTATTAATACTTTTATATTTGAAAAATGAAAAAATCCGACCAACGCTTAATGCGATAGACGGACTCTTTTTTTGTGTGAAATAACCTATAACCTAATTATACCAGATTTTGGATAAAACAAAAAAGAGAGCCACCTGGCTCTCTTTTATTAAAATTAAGCGATCTCTTCAATCCCAATCTGTGAGCGATGGTACCGAATGTACGGCGTTTCGTCAAATGCAGCACAATCGTCAGCAGCAACCTCTTCAACATCGAAGTATTTTTCAAACAGATCGAACCGATCTTCGTAATACTTTGAAGAAAGTGTGATCGAGTTGATTTGTTTGCAGCCTTTAAATGCACCACTCTTGATTACTTCCATGCTGACAAGATCGACATTTGTAAGTCCAGAACGAAAGAAGGCATGGGTACCAAATTGTTTCACGTGCGACAAATCAATATCGCAGAGACTTCTGCAATGTGCAAAAGCATTTGTGTTGATCTTCTCTACATACGATAGAATCACATGTTTGAGAAGTCTGTCACCAAAGAAGCAATAACCGGGAACCTCTTCCAAACCCTCGCCAATATATACGCTGTTCAAAGAGTAGCAATTTGCATATGCGTATCTTCCAATTTCCTGTACGGATGACGGAATAAATACATTTTGCAAATCAGAATGTGCGAACGCATACTCGCCGATATACTTAACCAGAGGCGGAAGCAAAAAAGACTTCAACTTTGTCCAAGCGAAGGCGTATGCGCCAATCATTGTCAAATTCGGGCAAGAAATATTAAGAACCTCTGTACCGTCAAATGCGTGTGCACCGATGATCTTGATCTCATTCAGCATGGCATTTGCAGCCCCTCTTTTGAAACGGACCAGCATATCACCGGAAGCCAAAGAGCCGTCTTCTGTTCGATACATTTCGTTATTCTCTGCCACAAAGTAGCGTTCGATGCAAGAATCTACAAATGCCTGCACAGAAATACAGGACACATGCGACCCCACGAAGAAGCGCTTCAGCGCAGATTTTGAAAATGCAAAGTCGTCAATTTTCTCCAAAAACGGGAAATTAACTTCTTTAAGCATCTTTGTGTCTGCAAACGCATATTTTCCAATGCGCTTGATACTTTTGCCAACCACGTGTTCCACGAGTGTACCACGGAATGCATTTCTGTCAATCGCGACAACAGGATATCCATCCAATTCTTCCGGAATTGTAACTTTCTTGCGGTTGCCGTTGTATTTTGTGATAATTACTCCGTCTGGAATAACAACCATATCAAACATATTTGTGCTCATATATATTAAATCTCCTTTAGTATAACAATATGCTGACAATTGCCAGCTAAAATAACAAAAAAACAGGGAAGCCAAATTAATGACTCCCCTGCAAATTAGGCCAATCGGCCAATTAGCACAGTGTGAACTTGTACGTACCGTTACCGGCATGGATTGTCACAAGATCATCCCTGGTTTCGATGCTTTCAAAGTTCGGGACATGCAGCTTAACATTACTGTCGTCCTGAACAATGATCTGCACACAAGTGTGCTGGTTATCATTGCCCGTAAACATGAAAGCCGTACATACACGGTCAAACAAAACACCACGGACAGAATCCGGACAAGAAATGCACTTGCCGTTCATTCTCATATAGTTTGTCATTGTTAATCCTCCTTAAAAATAGAGCCCTCCAGTTTCATCGGCTAATGAACTGAAGGGCAAAATAATGTTTTTTTGACTTTACTTTACGTATATTACACAGTGTAACTGTATGAAATAATTATAACACATTTTTGTCTTTGCAAGAAATTATGCGTGCTGAATTAATTCAGCGTACTCAAATACACCATCAAGTGGCAAATAAAAAGAACCGGACACAATGTCAGACTCAGCCTCCTTAGGAGACACATCAAGCTTTATCTTTCCGTTTTCCGGATCGTATCTAAAGAACAATGTAATCGTTGTTATGCCATTAGGGACAACTTTCTTTTCTTCAGAGTTGGTCGTAGTCAGACTATTTACGGAAGACAATTCTTTTCCTTTTTGATATGCCTGCACTTTTATCACATCTTTGAATGCAGCTTTATCTTTCGACTGATTCTTGAATGTAAATTTGCATACATAGACACCCTTTGATTTGTTTCCTGCGTAAGAGATCAACTGCACTCTGGCATTATCGAGTGAAATCATGTCCATAGGCTTACTGTCTGCCATTTTTTCGTAAGAAGGACTACATCCTGCAAACACAAAGCACATTGAAATAAACAGAAGCACCAACGCTATGCATTTTTTAGCTGAAACGATATTTTTCAATTTTTACACCTCTCAAATTTGATTTTCCCAATAATCGGAGAACAAGTTTCGTTGCTTGCATTTTGAAAGCATCTCAACACAATAATACATGATAACGAATTGAAAGTACAAAGCATAAGCAGCAGTGTACTTGTTCACACAAACGATTATGGTTTTCTCCATAGTTATACCACAAAGTATAATACTGCCAAGTATATTGGTTGCTGACAAATTTTTGTTTGCTTATGCAGCACAGTTCAATCCATACGTCGCACTTTCGGATACAACATCGTTTGCGTTGCTAAATAACTTAAGACACCCTTTAGTGCTCGAGTCTACGGATGCACCACTGTCAGACAATTGTGCAGAGATAGCAAATGGCTGACAGAATGCATCTAATACAGACGCACAGATCTTGGGGTGTATGGCTATATAATGCTGTAGTGCATTAGGTGAGTTATGCCTACGGAGAATATTATATACTTGACAAAACGAACCGACAGCACGCAATGCAAGAAGCCCTTGTTTCAACAAATTTTCAAGATGCGCATCAGAATTTTGAGCAGCACGAGAAAGCCCTGCTCTCACAGGACTATTTTTAATCAGAAGTGCGGCTTGACGCAATTCAGCAACTAGTCTTTTTATTTCTTTTTCAAATGCCTTTTTGTTACAGTTTAAAGACCAGAAAAGAAATCCGCCCTCACGGAGCATCGCGGCACGCATGTGTTTAACGCAGGACACACTGAGACCCACCCGTTCAGCCGTCTGAACAACCGTCATGCCCTGCATTGCAGCCTTTGCAATCGCAACCTTATTATTCCAGGTTCTTTCTTTTCTGTTCCCGGGTCGCTTTGCAGCAAACATTAGGTTCTTTTCATCTGCAGTTAATTCCAGAACATCAGAAATGTACTTATTTGTAAAACGATAAATGTTCTTTTGCCGCAAAATTGCCTGAAGTTCACAAGAAGTCAGTGGCATTGCAAATCCATCATTAAATGTATTGAGTGCCGTTTCGATTTCTTCAACAGGCTTGTTCATGGAACGCATAGAGCTTGCAATAATATGGCAAGCAAACTCCCGACAGCCATCGAAAGACTTTCCATTTTTCTGCAGCGCAAACAAGCCCTGTACCCGCCTGTTTGGTACACGGTTCTTTGTACTTACACCATATTTTTTACTTTTCTTGGACTTACAAGACTTCTCTTTATTTGTCCGGCTATATAATTTTGCCTTTTCTTTATAATCCGCCATCTTGGCGCGGTTGATTTCAATTTGCTCATCAAAATAGGTGAAAATGTCCTGATAGCTATAGCGCTCGACACCGGTTTTAAAGCAAACACAACGGCGACCGGTTTTGGGATTTATGCTGCCCGGAACACGATCATATCGCTGTGGATCCACAGTCTTCATATCTACACGGTAATGAGCAAATGTTCCGTTCTCTTTATGTGCGGTCGGCACAATCCCACAAGTATCGAGATATTCTTGAATTCGTTTGTTGATCAGCTGCTTCAAGTAGCGCAATGACTTATGCATAGATGCCGGGATATGTCCAAAAGTAAAGTACAGATGAATACCGCCGCCACCGGAAAAAGAAACCAGATTCGGTTCAGGCAGTTTTTTATCGATAATCCATAACCAAGACAAGACCCGGTAAAGTTCTTCCTCTCGTCCCACTAATTCAACATCTGCATCAATATCGACCATAATGCAGTCCGCACGCCACAAAGACCGCAGCGTGCGCAACACAGCGTCCTTAGCGGGATTATACGAGTTTAGTGTAGCAAAAACAGAGCATTCCTCTCTTATTAGATCATTTGCAACCATGTTGATACAAGAACCGACTGCTCCTGACTGGTACTTTCTAAGATGATTTTGATTTGCAAACACGAAGAGCCCACCGTCTTGCTTGCTCTCGTGCAGCGTATCAAAGTATAACTTTACCTGATTAAAAATCTCTTGATTTGTCAGAGCTGAGCTCTCCTTTCTAAAAAAATGATAGAATGTTTGTACTTATTAATACTTTGAAAACTCTTAAAGTTGAAAATATCATAACACAATGCGATGATTAACTGATTGTTATCCGAGAATGAATCATCAAGCAGTACAAAATGCGCCCAATAGTTAATACAGCAAAAATAAGAAAAGCAGCAAAAATGTCCAATTTTCAATCAATATTAGACACAACCACACAGTTTTGTCTAAATTCAGATTTCACAAAAGACAAAGAAAAAGGAGAGACATAAGCCTCTCCTTTTGTTAAAATTAAGCATCGAATTCTACGATATAATTGAGCAGAATTGCCGCTTCATCATAAAATACGATCTCGTCATTACGAAGTTGTGTTCCGGCGTGTGCGTGAACGCAGTTCTTTCCGATTGATTTCAAATATGTTTGGTCATATCTGTGTGCGCAAGTCACATCCAAAGGTGTACCAATCGCACAAGCATACAACCCCATAAATGCGGTATCAGAAGTACCACGAGCCCAGTAGCTACCATAAGAGGATGTATATCCCCATGATTTCGACGGACTGGGAGCAAAATAAATTCCGTCACCGAACATTTTACCGGTGATTACAGCATTTGGTCTCAGCATAAGCCCATTGCTCACAATTGACAGCCAATTTTCATTTCTGCTGCCGTGCCAGAGCTGCTTTACCTTTCGGATATGGTTATCTTCAAGATATTTATTAAACCGCTCTTTCTGTTCTTTTGCAATCACTCGATAAATATTGCGAACTTTCGGTCGAAGCGCGTCATTAAGATGCTTCAAGACTTCTTCTCGCTGCTTTTCGGTTGCGTAATGCACCTTAACGCCCAACATATCAAACCCATCGATTTTGGCCTTGTGTGACTTGTCAGATGCAGATCCGACCACAGCTTCCATCGCCATCAAAAGAGAGTCCTCTCGATTGACGATGTTCTCAAAATCAGATACACCTTTTGCGAGTAGGTCGCTTACCTTGTAGACGCGTCGCGGTGAGACCTCCAAAATCTTCAGGAGCTGCGTGTTAAATTTATCTACATCGTCCGTGATTGCGTACAATTCAGACAGTAATTCCCGAGTTTTTTCCACCATAGACTTTGTTACATTGGATGAAATACACGACTCACGAATTACGTGTCGAGAGTAAGCCTTCAGTGTATTATAAAGCTTCACTGCAGGGCTGTTGCCATCAACGCTATTTGTCGTCTTTTCAGAGGACTCTGATGCGTCTTTTGTGTCCTCTGCAAGATAGACGTCAGACATATCCTTATAACCCTTTGCAAGCTTTTCAGCGAGCTTGATGTAGTACATATGTTTTGGATAATAATGTGTACGCTCACCAAACACCTCGCTACTTGAAGCCCCGATGCGGCCATATGTAGCCAAGACTTGTCCGCCACCACAATCCTCGAGTTTGTAGAACTTATAGTTGTTGTGCTCCGGATTGACCATAACCAAATATACAGTCCCAAGCGTCTCGTTGTCCGGTATAGAAATATCGTTATATTCCTCTCGGACAAAGAATGCACCGCCGCCAGGAATTAACTGAAAGCGAGCGTTGCCAATAGGTGTGTTGATGGTTACTGTATCCGGCGCTTGCAGTTGCGCAATGCGATTTGCAATCACCTTAAACACATCTCCTGGCTCCACATTGTCAATCACAAATGAATCCGTAGTTGTTGAAAAATTGACTTGCATATTTTTTCTCCTTTCTCTAAATACGCATCCCCAACAAAAATGTCGGGGATGTTTTAATTATTTAGGCGGCCTTGCGCAAGCGCATCGGCAGAACCATTACATCTGTGTTTTCATCTTGTACACGAATCGGTGAAATCGAGTTTTTCAGACCAATCTGTAGGTTGTCAGTATCACATGCTGCGATACTGTCAAGTAAAAAACGGCTGTTAACGCCGATTTCAATTGGTTCGTTATTTCCGGATCTATCATCCAGGTCACAAGACGTTTTTACATGGCCACGTGCAGAATAAGACTGTACAACCAGTTTGTCACCAAAGGTTAGCTTAAGCGGTGTTTTCGCTGCATTGTCTACGATAGGCAAAGCAGACTTAATGGCCTGCTCTAAATTCTTCTTCGACACGGTTACAGTTTCAGCAATGTCATAAGCCATTGCCCGTTTGTAATCAATAAAGGCGTCCGAAAAAGTTCGTGCGATATACTGAATTTCGTCAATACAAGCGACATTGTATCGCCTTCCAACATAAATTCGTACTTTGTCGCCAATTACAGACGCTATTGCGCGTGCAACAGTTTTGTCCAACGTGAAACACAACGGCTCGCTACAGTTCCCAGCAAGTTTTGCAATGCTGACACGATATCCATCGCAGCCAACCACTTGAACATCCTTTTCACTGGTCTCAATATGGACACCTGAAACCGCAGCATTAGTACCGGAAGCACAGCAAGGAGCAACCTTTTTATAGGCGCTTTTGAAATCCTGCAAGTCAATCTCCACCCAAGGTAATGCATTCATGTCTTGCACACTCGGCATTTCAGGGAATAAGGATGCATCCGTCAATGGAAGTTCATAAGAACAAGACCCGGATCGGAACATACAATTCGAACCAACCACTTCTAAGCAAATGATGTCATCCCCCACATTGCTTAAAATATCCATCAGCATTTTTGCAGGCAACACCAATTCGCCAGGTGCAATAATTCGAGCATCCATATTACAGGAAACGGAGTTTGTAAAGTCGTATGCGAACATCTTTGCCTCATCAGATGAAGCGGAAATCAACACACACTCTACAATCGGAGTTGAGGACGTATGAGCTACCATCGGTGCACATACAGCTACGACTCTTTTTAGTTCTTCTTTCGTAATTTCAATTTTCATTAAAAAATCTCCTTTTTGTATAATGATATTTTTAAAGTTACAACAAAGAAAAGCAGCCAATCCGGGATGGAATGACTGCTACACACTTATAACTCTATTAAAATTGTACCACAAACAAAATAAGAACAGAAATGTTAGGCTTTGTTGGTCAACCCAGAAGCTTTAATCTGCCCTCTGTCTGCCCAATATGGAACAATCAGCTTGTCTTTCGTGTTTTTAAATTCCACTTCTCTACCAAGCATCGTCTTTTCTTCTACTTTGCCATAAATGATCTTGAACAAACCAAAGTTCTTAATTTGAGTCACATCATCTTCCTTGATAACATACTCATAGAATTTTTTGTGTTTTTCGTAAAGGACTGTATCATTCGTGTGCTTTTTATCATAAACGATTCGTTTTCCACCAATGTAAAAATCGTAATAACGCGTTCTAATGTGCAATACGATTTCAGCAATCAAAAACACAAGGCCCACTCCAAACAGGCAAATGGCATCAATCATATAAACAAACTGCCCAGAGCCGCGCACATACAGCAATGCAAGCAGTGCTGATAGGAAGAAAATAATTTCCATCAAATTCATGAGATAGAAAGATTTTTTAGGAATTGCGTTCTTTTGCTTTTTAATTTGTTCTTTTGTTGTTTTGCTTTTCGGCATTCTTTTCTCGCTCCTTTAGTTTTTCCTGAACATTGATATATCTGATTTTTGTGCCGGTTCTTTTTTGCATACCAAGAACAGACTGCACATATTCGTCGAAGTTCTTACCATCTATTCTACTCAAAAGAATATTCTTTGCTGTTTCATTTTGATCGACCAAAACATTAGTTTCCTGCGTTAGCGATGCAAGTTCAGCTGTCTTGGCGCTAATTTGTGCTTTTACAAAGACACCAACTGACAGACACACGAAAATAATGAATATCGCTAATGTGAAAGACAAGACCTGCCGTTTTGTGTATACCGGCGTTTTCTTTGTATGCTTTTGTTTGTTTTGTGTCACAACTTTAACTGCTACACGATTCGTTTTTGTTTGGCTAAACGAACGAATGCTATCTTCAAGAGCAGCACGTTCCAGCTGTTGTTGATAGGGTCTTGCACTTGCCATTAGCAGACCTCAAAGTTGGTAAAACCACCATTTGCGTTTCGTGTAACAAGACAAACCGTGTCCTCATTATTGAGATATACAAAAAAGGCAAATCCTTCCCCTTGCAGCCGATCAATAGCGGCGTCTGTACACATCCGCTCAACGGGCAGAACTTTATCGGTAATATGTACTTTTTGATCATATGGCGTCTTTGCATCGTCGTGCTTAACCTCCGGCTTTGGTGGGATCGGAAACACAACACTCTGCATAGATACCGCATTATTAAGCCTGGTCTTAATCTTTCTGATTTTGCGAATAACATCATCACAGGCCAAACGCACGGCAATTCTCTTTTCAGATCCCATGCCTTCCCCAATAACTTTATATCCCCTGTATGCACAAGAGACTTTAGCAGACACACCATCTATACCAGAATTTTCCAGTTTACACGGCGTTATGTTCACCACTACATCTTCATGTACCGGTAAAAGACGCTGAATTCTGTCTGTGTTTTTTTCAATATCGTCTAATTCTTTTCGAGTCACATCGACTCCATAATATGTCAGCATAAATAAACACCTCGCTTTGTTTCATTATTGAAAAAGGGCCTTGGTTTCCCAAAGCCCTGAAAGTTCAAATTATTTTGTTTTTATACTCTTCGCTTTGGACCAGCCAGAATAAAAAGTCTTGGTTTTACCGTTCACTTTTGCTTTTTTGTAGGTCCGAACTCGAACATAATATTTTTTCTTTGCTTTGAGCTTCTTGATTTTCTTACTGGTTGTACTCTTCTTACCAACGGTCACTGTCTTTGCACTTTTGAAATTCTTGGCAGTAGAATACTGAATTTGATACCCTGTCACTTGGGCTTTCTTCTTTTTCCACTTAACAGTAAGTGCTTTGCGGCTACCTGACACAGATTTTACGGAAGTGCCGGTTGGCATAATGTAAAATTTTGTCTTATAAGAGCCGTAATACGGATACCCCTTCATTTTAACGGAGATATCATATCGTCCAACATTCTTTCTGCCGGAGGGATATTTGACAGTGTAATACTTTGAACTTACCGTTTTCCCTTTTGCGTCCTTCACAATGACACGCGGCTTCTTGACCTTACCGTTGTATGTGTATTTTCTGGTGGAGACACTTACGGCTTTGATCTTTGTGTAGGTTCTGCGGTGTTTACACATCGTACACTCGTCATATCTTCCATTCTTGGCAGTATGGGCTTTATAAGTGTGATTGTGTGGGTACAGAGACACAGAATGTTCTGCATATTCCGGTAATAGCGTAATGTTTGCCATTTGCTCGGTAAGCAACAAATAATAGCTAATGCCCTTTGTCATATATGCAGCACTTTCAACATCCATATCCCCTGTTGAAGTGTTAATGCTCTGGTCACGAATGGTCTGATACTTTCCTGTAGCCGGATCGAAGTCTTTGATCAGCTTTACATTCGCTTTTGCATTTGTGGAACTGATGTACATATAATACTGCACAAACCCGGAAACTTCCGGTACGATATGCAACATTGTATACTGCTCCGTTGCAGACACATTGATAAAGCTTGTTTTGTTTGAATTCGTATTTGTCGTTTCAGCTGCTGCATATGCGTTTTTCAATGCCTGCGTTGAATCTGCTGCAGCATAGGCTACAGAGCTCGAACCAAAAGCCATAACGGCGCTTAGAGCTACTGCAAAAATCTTCTTAAAGTTCAAAATGATCAACCTCCTTTGTTAATCACTAAAATTATATCAACATTTAGTGAAAAAGAGAAATTATGCAGCCTTTATCTGCGTTTTAGGCACATCCAGGTGCTCTAAAATGATTTGACGAGGCAGAAAATCGCAACACAAATATACGCTTTTGAAGTTGATTTTGTTATCGATAACGCCGTTGTTTAGAAACCGCATTCTATAGTTGAACATAAGAATTTGCATTTCTCTGTTGCGTTCTAAAAAGATTTGTACAGGAGCCGCGTCGTTAAACCACGTTGCAGAGCAAATCAGCGCAAACGGTTTTCCCAGATACAAGGCTCGCTCGAAGATTTTCTTTTTGCCTGTGAACGGAGGATTAGATACTATCACATCCCAATGTTCGTCCGGTTCAAAAGAGTAGAAGTCTTGTCCGTTGTCGATGTGCGAACAAATGACCTTATTGCCGTTTGCAACAATCTGTTGCACAAATTCCGAGTTTTCTTTATCAAACGGGCACCATACCACAGCGTTCTTTGGCACATATTTAATAATTGGTTCTACGCCGTAGGACAATGTATAACACTCGTCATTTTTGCCCTTTGTATACAAAATTTCGCTTGATTTTTTGATGATATTCACCTCTCTAAAAGAAAGAGAGAGACCGTATGGCCTCTCTCCTTAATTGTTATAAATGTAGAACTCGATCTTTGATCTCTTGTGTCCTACCTTGATTCCAGTATTGTGTTCCGATATAACCGCATGTTCTGCGTGTGATATTCATTGTGTTTTGATCTTCATTACCACAATTAGGGCAACGCCACACAAGTTTATTATCTTTGTTCACAATCTGGATTTCTCCGTCATATCCACAGCGCTGGCAGTAATCGCTTTTTGTATTCAATTCTGCGTACATAATATTGTCATAGATGAATTTAATCACCTGAAGAACTGCCGGAATATTATGCTGCATATTTGGGACCTCAACATAACTGACACATCCGCCATTTGACAGCTTTTGAAATTCGCCTTCAAATTTTAACTTCGTAAATGCGTCGATTTTCTCTCTGACATTTACATGATAGCTATTTGTTATGTAGTTATGGTCCGTAACATCCGGGATTTTACCGAACCTCTTTTGCAGGCACTTTGCAAATGTGTAAGTAGTACTCTCCAACGGAGTCCCATATACACTGAAGCCGAGTCCATATTTTGTTTTCCATTCTTCACATTTGTCATTCATGTGTTGCATTACTTGAAGTGCAAAAGGCTTTCCAACCGCCTCATCCGTATGTGACTTTCCGGTCATATACTTTGTGCACTCATAAAGTCCAGCGTATCCCAAAGAGATAGTTGCATAGCCGTCAAATAGGAGCTTATCAATTTTTTCACCCGGTTTTAATCGTGCGAGCGCTCCGTGTTGCCACAAAATAGGAGCTACATCAGATGTTGTTCCAAGAAGTCTTTTGTGACGTATTAACAAAGCGCGTTTACACAATTCCAGGCGTTCATCAAAAAGCCTCCAGAAAGTCTGTATGTCGCCATGTGAAGAACAGGCAACATCAACTAAGTTGATGGTTACCACACCTTCGTTAAATCTTCCGTAATATTTTGGTTGTTTGGTTTCAGGGTCAATGTATGGAGACAGGAAGGACCGACATCCCATGCACGGGAAGCACTGCCCGTTTCCATTTTCATCAACCTTAATTTCTTTCATTTTCTTTTCGCTGATATAATCCGGAGTTAGCCGCTTTGCTGAACATTTTGCAGCCAATTCAGTCAAATACCAGTATTTTGAATCTTCATGAATGTTGTCTTCCTCCAGCACATACAAAAGTTTCGGAAATGCCGGGGAGATATATACTCCCTTTTGATTTTTTACGCCTTGAATGCGCTGTTTTAACATTTCTTCAATCAATAACGCTAAATCGTGTTTTTCTTGTTCAGTTTTCACCTCGTTAAGATACATAAAAACTGACACAAATGGTGCTTGGCCGTTGGTTGTAGATAACGTTATCAATTGATATTGGATCATCTGAATGCCACGATTGATCTCTTCAACCAATCGTGATTCAACAATTTTTTGTTTTTCTTCGTCGGACAGCTTTTCTTTGATGAATTGCTGCTCCTTGTTTACCTGCTTTTGAATTCGTTTTCGGCTGATATCAACAAATGGCACCAAATGAGATAATGTGATTGTTTGACCACCAAATTGATTTGAACCTACTTGAGCGATAATTTGGGTTGTAATATTGCAAGCCGTCGAAAAGCTGTGGGGCTTTTCAATCATTGTTCCACTAATCACAGTCCCGTTTTGGAGCATATCTTCCAGATTCACCAGATCGCAGTTACCGGTTGGCATTCCGTCCTCCAATGTGAACGAATGCGTGATCGGCTCTTCTACACACCATGCTTCAATTTTCGGCTCAATGTGTAGCGTTGTGGTTTTATAAGGCTTAATAGAAACAACCTTCCAAGCAGACTGGCATACGCCTTTGGGCGTATAAAGAGCGTCGTCTTCTTTTAAATTTGTTGTCACAGTTCCATCAGATAAAATCCAGCGATGGTTTGGCGTGCAAACAATCGTTTTGTATTCTGTAGCACCGAAAAATCCATCTCGGAAAAATCTGACTTGATTCATTTTTTGTTTTCCGTAGCAGTGAACGATTGCCTGTCTTTGGACGCCATCCTTGTCCAAAACAATAACCACGTCACCGTCTTCGAAGTCTTTGAAGGATTTAACGCCTTTAGAAGTCATAAATCTTGTTGATCGAACAAAGCAGTTGTGCATGTGTTGAGCGAAGTAATCCGTATCGTGTACGTGAATGATTCCTTGCTCATGCGCTTCTACAATATCCGGATCCAACAATATTCGTTTGGTAATGTCTTTTGAAACTTCACCGGCCATGTAATCTCTTTGTACAGAATTCACGGTTGGGTTCTTATTACTGTTTTCTTGCTTGATCTCTTCGTTTTTGCAATCCAAAAGCGACAAAATAGCGTCATCTGTCGAGTTCGCCTTTCTCGCTAAAGAATGCTTATATCTGTATTCGATATAATTCTTTGCAATATCAAAAGCGCCCTGAGCCATAATCTGCTTTTCAACCACATTCTGGATTTCTTCTACATTCGGAGATCGGCCTAATTTGTGAACCTTGAACTCTACAAATTCAGCAATATCATCAATTTGCTGATCCGTGAGTGACTCTTGTTCAGTGGCATCTGATGCCTTGCGGATGGCAATCTTGATTTTTTCAACATCAAACTCAGCTTCAGATCCATTTCTTTTGATAATCTTGATGTTATCAACCTCCCCTACAATATTTGAAAACACATACAGGAAAAGGCAACCTCAAAAGGCTGCCTTCTTTCCAAATCTGTATTGTGTTTCTAACAATAATTTTACCATCTTTTGATGAAAAGCAAAAACCGTTAGCCCGCTTTTGCAGGCTTGATTTCTTCCTCACACAAAATGGTCTCGATACTCTTAAGCATTTGAATAGGGATAAATGTTCTCTCACCATTCTCCTTCAGCTCCAAATTCTTGCGATAGATCCAGTGAACATAGCCCGGATCCTGCTCGAATGCCTGCTGATATGTTAAGCCTTTGTACTTACCAAAGGTGAGCTTCGTTTCTTTAACTTCTGATACAGACGGAACCTCATCACCGTCAAAAAGATATTTGCTCAAGTCAACATCGGGACGACTAGCCAAATAATCACAGATATGCAGCAGTTTCTGTGCAGATGTCTTTGGCAGCGGGAGTTCTTTCTTCCCGCGTGTATTCCACTGCCCCATATGAGATTCTACGGCTTTTGCAATAAACTCGGCATCATCAGGAAAAATAATCCCACAGTTCGCATATTCTCGAATAAAATCGGCGGCGATAACCGGGTGATCAAACTGGGTGTATTCACAGCGCGGGTTGTTACCGTTTCGTTTTACATCGTGAAGTAATGCAGCTACGATTAGCAGATCTTTTTCTCTGGGTGTAAATTCCACCATATCCAACACATAAAACTGCATTAAGAAGTAAACTACTGCCTTAACGTGCAGCACCAGACCACCTTTTGTGTTTTCATAGGCCGGATGATATTTTCCGCTGGAACTGCTTGGTGCGGAATAAAAATAGCCGGGAGCCAGTCGCAGCATTTCTACTGCGTAGGCTCTGATTTTTACGTCTTCGATATAATTCAATTCTCTGGCAAAGGTCTTTTCAACCATTTTAATACTCTTTTTATTCTGATCCGTTTCAATTTTATCGGCCATATTAATTTCTCCTTATCGATACCAATGCAAACATTCGTTATATTTGTTGCTTTTCGTTTGTTAAAAAATGTTTGCACATGTAAAACTTAATTCTACTTATTAATACCCCATTTGCAGAAAAAAAGAAAAAGCCACAAATAAATGTGGCTTTTTGTTAAGTTAAGCAACTTCATCGAAGTCGTTGTGGGAAATTAGCGTTAAGTCCGGTGCTTGATCAGATTCAGCGAACACCTTAACGTTCTCCGATAAATACTCCTTGAGCGTTTTCAAGTCTGCGGCTTTCTCAAATACGAACTTATGGCGCTTGCTGCAATTGTCTTTCATGGCTTCTTCGAAATATCGAGTACCATGACCTTGAGAGGTGCAAACCGTGATATTCACCGGCTTTTTGAGCTTTTGCACCGACTCAATCAACGCACAGTTCATTACTGCCTGCCGTGAGAGCGGGCCCTCAAAATAGCCGCCAAACAGCATTTCTTTACCACTTTTCACATCTCGCAAGGTACAAACCCAAAAGCTTACGTCATGATTAGTGCTCCGCTTTGTTGTTGCTAATGTTAGAATAACATTTTGCAATACTGTCTTCCTCCTTCCAGTATTCTTCGGACCTGCTTCTCATAGATGCTGCGCGCGCCATTGAGAATGTCCAGAAATAGCTAAACGCGATTACGGATAGAATGATCCAAACCATCATGAAGCCTCCTTTACACGCTCTGTGGCTGCCTCTGACACCATTTCTTCATACACCGTAATCGTTGTTGGAGAATACGGCAAAAGCAGATGTGCAGGCATACAGGGACGCATTACCTTAACAATATCTCTATCGTTCTCCTCTGGTTCGCGAGGGTCAATTCTCTTAACCTTGAGTGACTGCGTATAGCTGCCTAATGCCATAAACGAGCCGCCGTCAAAACTACTGATAACATTCCCGACGGCTGTATTTTTGAGAACGACCATAAAGCGTCCATCTCTGAGGACGACTCTATCTCCTGTTTTCAAATCATCTAATTTGAACATAAAACCTCCTAAAAAAAATAGAGTCACCGCTTCAATACGATGACTCTTAACTAAATAATATTTATATTTGTAAAACTTACTCTCTGAAAGTCAGAGAATACCACCTTACAATTTAATTATATCATAACAAGAAAAAAGAGAGAAACCGAAGCTTCTCTCAATACTTAAGATCCATGAATTGCTGAAGTGCTGCATCAAACACAGAGGTGACAACTATTGTTTTGACTAGTGTTGCTTCCGTAGGCTCAAATGACGACGAGCGAAACGCATACTGGAGTATTTTTTCGCCATTGTCAGACAGCAGAACCGTCTCCAACTGGCCATTGATAACGGCTTTGCCAACAATATAATTTTCAGTTGTGATTGTTGGGCTGGAAAAATATCTCATGGCAAAATCTCCTAAGCCACATTGTAGCACAAAGGCATCTCATCTGCAAGAAGAATCTACGCCCAGCAAATTTCATTTTCGCCAAGTCGTTTAAGAATTTGATTAGTTTTGCTGAAGGGTTTGCTGCCAAAGAAGCCTCGATTTGCTGATAGCGGGCTTGGATGTGCAGACTCAATGACATAATGCCGAGACACATCGATGATTGACTTCTTTTTTCTGGCATTATTTCCCCACAACACAAACACAATTGGATGTTCTTGTTTATTTAGAAGTTGAATAATTGCGTCTGTGAACGGCTCCCATAATCTTGCCATAGAGTTGGCCTGTCCCTCGATAACAGTCAACGAGGTATTTAGCAATAACACGCCCTGCTCTGCCCAATCTAACAAATCAGTGTTTGTTCGCAGGTCCCTACCAAAATCGTCTTTCAATTCTTTGAAAATATTTCGCAATGAAGGAGGCATCTTTGTTCCTGAATTGACGGAAAATGCCAATCCATTTGCCTGATTGGCCTCGTGATACGGATCTTGTCCTAAAATAACTACACGAACCTGATCCAATGGTGTTTTGTTAAACGCTGAAAAGATTTGTTCTTGTGGTGGATATATATTGCAGCCTTGCGTGGCTTGATTAAGCTGCGCTTGAATTTCGGCAAGATTTGGCTTTGAAAAATCTGTGTTATAAATGAATTCCTTCCAATTTGGCATATTGGTCCTCCGATACCTTTACTATTACAAAAAAGAGAAGCTCATTCGAGCTTCTCTTGTAAAATTATGCAATCATTTTTTGAAAATCCGCCTCGTCGATAATTTTAATGCCGAGACTTTCAGCCTTTGTTAGTTTGCTTCCTGCATTATCGCCTGCAAGGACAAAATTCGTCTTTTTAGATACAGAGGCGCTAACTTTACCTCCAAGATCCTCAATGGCTTTTTGGGCCTCTGAGCGCTTCATTGAGGGTAATGTTCCGGTGATGACGAAGGTCATTCCGTCTAATTTACCAGCAGACGTCTTATTATCTGAAAACGACAGAGATACAGCATTCAGACCGACCCCGTAAGGACCAGGACCATAAAGCTGTCTTGCAGATGCCAACGTGTCGTAATTCGCAAAGAAATCACGGATCGCATTTGCGGAAATTTCGCCAATTCCGTCATAAGACATCAGCTCATCGACACTAAGCATCTCGATGGCATACATATCTGGGTAGTTTCGAGCGAGAATCTTGCCAATATGTTTGCCAACGCCTGGAATGCCAAGAGACTTAATCAAACAATCAATATCACGCGTTTTGGAGGCTTCAATATTCTTTAACAGCTTATCTGCCGCCTTAACACCGAAGCCGTCAATTTTCACCAGTTCATCATAATGACTGCTTAAACGGTAGATATCGCTTACTCGATTAATCCATCCTTTTTTGATGAATGTGTCAATAAGAGCTGGCCCAAGGCCATCAATATCCATACAACTTTTTGATGCAAAGAATTCAACATAGCGAGACAGTTGTGCAGGGCAACCTGCGTTTTTACATACCCAAGAATCGCCTAAGTCATCAGACACAAGCGGTCCACCGCAAGACGGGCAGACATGATCTGAAATCTTATAAGCATTCTTGTCCTTCTTCTTTACAACTGCAACAATCTCCGGAATAATTTCTGCTGCTTTTCGGACAATCACTTCATCGCCAATATTGATGCCTAGTTTGTCAATAATTGCCTGGTTATGCAGTGTGGCACGATTTACTGTTGTCCCAGCCAGATTTACAGGACTGAATACAGCAACGGGTGTAATGCGACCTGTTCTACCGGTCTGTAAAACGATGTCCAGAATTTTTGTTTGACGTTCCTCCGGCGGGTACTTATACGCCTTTGCCCAGCGAGGACACTTCGCCGTACTGCCCAAAGAGTTGCGCAACTTAATACTATCCAACTTCACCACAGCTCCGTCTATCCAATAAGGTAACTTTCCACGCCGTTTTTCAATCTCATCGATAGCCGCATGTACAAGAACAACCACATCACTCATAGTTGCAGTCCTGGAATTATAAGACGAAGAGCAGAAAGAACTTCTTACGACTTTGAAGCCCCATTCCATTAAACACGTCAGACCAAGGTGGTGAGAAGAAGTGAGTGAATTTGCATATCCGCGAATATCGAAGCAATCTTTCTCTACGAACTCAGCACGTTGCACATTAAACGCAAAAGCAGAAAGTCCAGCGTCTTTCATTTCTGCAACATTGTGCGTGCGTAAAAGACCGGCAGCTGCATTACGAGGGTTTTTATACAGCTTTAATCCATTCTCTTCACGCGCTCCGTTAATTCTTTCAAAATCCTTCACCGGCAGATAGACTTCACAACGCACTTCCAGGACCTCCGGAATCGTGCCGCCTCGAGTTCCAGTCGGCAAATGCACAGGAATGCCGGAGATATGTTTGGCATTTTCGGTTACATCTTCACCAATATAGCCATCTCCACGTGTTTCAGCCCGAACAAGGTTCCCTTTTACATAAGTAACAGACATAGATAAGCCGTCGATTTTTTCTTCAACACAAAACGCAGTGTTGTTTGGAAAAGAACGGACAAACGCTTCAATATCATCTTTATTGAACACATCCTCCAAAGACAACATCGGAACAACATGTTGCACCTTTTCAAATGTAGATTTACCCGCAGAATTTGATACCTTTTGTGTCATACTCTGCGAGGCAATCTTATCCGGATTTTCTCTCTCATACTTCTTGATCTTCTGCATCATCATATCATAATCATAATCCGTCATAATCGGATCATCTTCATTATAATATGCATCAGCAGCCTGGTTACACTTTGTAACCAACCCAAGATACTCTTTTTCAGTCATAATTTTCTCCTTTCGCTATTTTAATGTTTATTGATGAAACAAAAAAGCAGCTATCTCAAAAAAAGATAACTGCTCAAATATGACTTTATAATAATTATACCACAAACAAGAAAGCGCACAAAAAAGAAAGGCCCATTATGGGCCTTTAATGAATTGACAAAATTTTACAAACTTGTTATTATGGAGTCGTTGCCACTGTTTGGACGATTGTTTTTAAGGACGGACAAAAGTCCAAATACAATTTGAAAGGTGGTGACATGCTCCTGTGCCATTCCTTTCCATTCTAACGCATATTTTGAGAAAGGAGATTTTTGAGTTTGTTTGCAAAAACTGGGTGATAATTGCTACGCTAATCCCGTCGTGGATCGGCACAATTACTCAGATTGTAACGCTTATGAAATTAAGCAAGGAGAAAAAGAACTAAGATTCTTTGGCGCAGCGTTAGGCGCCTTTCTTTTTTGCCAATTCACAAGAGAATTATAACATATTTCAACGTACAGACAAAATTTAGTTAATCACAAAACCAACTGATATCTGAATGTTTTTTCGCCAGAAAATCAGACAACTCAAAACCAACAATCTTCAATTCGTGGTAATCTCCAGGATAACATCTAAAGACTGGAAAGTATTGTTTGTTATCTACTGTATAGCATTCCCCTGTCCAGTCTTGCGGAGTTAGCACTATCCCACTATCCAGCACATAATTCCAATCGTATTCTTTCACAATTTTGATCATCAGATTGCCACACTTTCGAAATTATTCGACAAATAGTATAGCAAATAAGATCTAAAAGCGCAAGAGAAAAGGTCACCAAACGGCTGTCTTAATTTTTAGATTTAGAAACATAATACACCTTTTGATCTTCTAATCTGACACAAGCAAGATTATGACCAAAAACACATGCACAGTCGATATTAAGTACATTCGCTGTCTGTTCACAAACACCATCTACCAGAGGCGTGTGCCCATGAATCAGCGTCTTGTCCGGAAACAAAGATAACATCGTATTCACGGTTTCGAACTCACTTCGTTGCCAGATAACACTCTCATCGTCTTTGCTCCTCAGAAGTACATCTGCAAGAGTGTCAGAAGAATACCAAGTTTTTGTTAGCCCCGCATGAACCAAAACATACTCGTGATTATTTACTTTGAGTTGAGCAAAACAAGGCCGCTTAGTAAGATATATATATATAACATATTTCGTTCAGTGGGCGGCAAGGCACAAAACCGTCGTTGTGTGACGCGGCCACCATTTTCGTACCACAACCGCTTTTCACCCAACTCATAAGCACATCGCATCATATATTCGTGATTTCCAAGCAACAAGTGAATATTTTCTGCATCCATACAGTATTGCAAACATTTTATTGGCTCTGGGCCACGATCAATAACATCACCCAGCACATACAATTCATCCGCCGAACCAAAACTAATCAAGTCCAGCATTTGCATGAATTCATCAAAGCAGCCGTGAATATCTGACATTACATACGTTGACATTTTTACACCTCCCTATCTATAAAAAAATAGCTGCCAGCATTTCCAGATCTAAGAATTCTGACAGCTAACTATATTTCTGTTAAGTATCGAATGACTCAGCCAATGGCAGATGTTGCCAACGCATCACATCGTTCGTTGTACTTATTCCCGTGATGTCCTTTAACCCAGCTGAAATCAACCTTGCGGTCTCGTAAAAGTACAAGTAGTTCTTCCCACAAGTCTTTGTTAAGCACCGGCTTCTTACTTGCGGTTTTCCAACCATTCTTAACCCAATTATCCAGCCAGCCATTATTGATGGCTGAGCATACATATTTTGAGTCAGACATCAACTTAATATTGTCTTGCGGGTGAATAGCCTGCAACGCAGAAATTACAGCAGTAAGCTCCATGCGGTTGTTGGTTGTACTCGGATTTGAGCCGCTTAGTTCGTGCTCAACGCCATCAGAAATAATGACAGCACCCCAACCGCCGGGTCCGGGGTTTCCGGAACAAGCGCCGTCCGTATAAATAGACACACCGCCATGTGTAGGTTTCTTAATTACTTCAAACGAATCACAGGAAACATCCTCAGTGTCCTTTTCGCAACGATCTGCAAACGGATCAAGTGCGGCGATTTCTTTTGTAATCAGTCCTCTATTGCGCATCACAGACAACACTCTCTGCGTGATTTTGTCGTAATCTTCAATGTCACCATTGTATTCCTCAAATGGAATTCCCGTGGCAATCATTGTGTCTTTTAGTTCTTCTCCGACAATATTGCTTTCTGCTTCGTCTTGAACGCGGCCCTCTTGAAAATAAGGCTTCGTTCGATTGATGAAGAAATTCATATTCTCATATTTGCCAAATAAATCAAAGACCAATTGTTTGAACCCATCGCCCAAAGAGCGGTCGGAATTGTAATAATAGCTATTGATAAGTGGAGAGTCTGTTACGAGGACATCAACCTTACCCTCGCACCGAGTAATTTTGAAGTATTGTTCACCAAGAATTTTAATCTGATTGCGCAAAACTTCTTGGTTATTTTCCCAAACAGCATCTTTTGCAAACTCAGTTGCCAGTTCACAGCGAACACCTGCCATTTTTAAGCGGCTGAATACATAAGCTGCACCTGTTGACTTACCGGCACCAGGCGCACCAAAGAAATTTACAATAAGCAAACCACATCCTCCTTATTTTGATACTGAATTTACTGCATTCATGGAAGAGCCTTCTGGCACATACAAAACACATGTGATTTCTGATTCATCACAAACCGCATCACCTACATTGTATTTGTGCAATAATTCCCAGTCCACAGTGGCTGATGTCCAAAAATTAGGTTTATTTGTCAGCACGCATTTAGATGGTGTAGTTTCTACATGTGGGGTTTCTTTTGTCCCACAATATTTAACTACCACATTATCAATAGAGGCAGTTTGACATTTCATTTCCTTTGAGCCTTTGTCTTCAATCCAGAATGTGATTTTATCATCATCTGTAGTAAAGTACGATTTATTGGATTTTTCAGTATCCGAAGGTACTAATACTGCCGACACACTTTCGGCATCCTGTGGCTGAATATCAATATATTTAGACACATCTGAACGATAAGCATCTACTAAACCAGCGATCATTACAATTGGCACCGCAAGCACTACAAGTAGGATGGCCCAGTCGGAGTCCTGGCAAAGAAAAACAATACCCACAACAAGAATTACAATGCCAGCTAAAAAGAACGGTAATATGTATAACATCTTGAAAATCTCCTTTTACTACTAGCGTAGTTGTTTAAGCGTTGTAGAAGTCCCTGTACAAATCGCTCCACTCATCCTCTTTTAAGGTGTCGGCGACTTCTAAGCCATCACTTACAGTTGCTGCATCGTATTCACTTTCAGATACGATATCTATATCTTCCATTGACACACCAACAGATTCAGCGAAGTCTTGAACAACGCGAAGAATGTCGTCTGCAATTTGTGCCCCGGTTAATTCACCAATATTTTTTACATCACTTACAGATACGGACGCATAAAGATCGTCCTTTGCATCTTTCGGGTCTTTGATTTTGAAATATACATTCAAACTTACGAAATCTACTTTTGCCATTATTTTTCCTCCTTTGGCAATACTTACGCCGCCACTTGTGGCGGATCAATGTTTTCAATTTCAATCTCAACTCTCGGGTTTTCGTCAAAAAACTTTACGATATGAGATTCTACAATTTGTTTATCATCCGGATACGCAATGGAATTTAATGCGTCCCCGATGATCTTCCCGATATTATCCCAATCAGGCTTCTTTGTTGGTCGTAGAACGCCCTGACGCATCAATTCTTTTTGTTTGTTTGATTTGCTGGACGGAATTTGCATAAATGCACGGATGGTGATTTTGAGCGGCTCATCCGCTTCAAAGCTCAATTTTCCGTATTTTTCATTATACAATAATTTTACGAACGTCTCGTAGTTTACGGTTTTCTCCGGTGTAACAGCTTTGCCAAATTTCCCACGAGAAGTAAATTTTGGGCGCTCTTTGCCAAAAGGCGCACCCGGAATTGTTAATTTAACAAGTTTTCGATCAGCCAATTTATCACCCCTTATCTATTAATACCGCATTTCAGGAAAAAAGAAAAAGAGGCTGAAACAGCCTCTTTAATTGACAAAATCACCAATGGCAATTATAATGAATGTGCCTCTTTTGAGAGTGGACAAGTAGTCTTTTACGGATTGGACAAAAGTCCTAATCTCTCGATGAAAGGGGGTGTCTCCCACGCTCTTCAGGCTTGTTCTTTACTTATTTGTGTATTGTAGCAAGGAGATTTGCCGATTTGCAACCGACCACCCGGTTGAGTTTATTACAATTCTACCGGCGTATATAGACTTGGTTGTCAGATTGGTGAAATTTGTGGCGAGCAAAATCGTCGCAAAAAAGAGTAAGGAGAGAAAACAGGGCTAAATGCATTGCTCTGTTGGCCGGGCCTTGCCCGGTTTTTTGTTGGATTTTGTTCTCAATAATTATAACATACCTATTCGAGCGGGCAAAATATAGTACACAGCAGAACCGTTTTGTTAAGTACTCACAAAACGAATTTTTAAACTGGTCGAATTCGACCAGTTTCGAATCAAAAAAGAAAGAAAAAAGCAGGACCGAAGTCCTGCTTTTTGTTATTATTTATACAGCGCTAACTCGTGCTGCATTGCCTGTGCCAGCGTCGTTGTGTTGGCGTTGTATTCCACATTACTCATGTAGAAAATTCTGCCATCACTAGGTGACGCGGACATAGCAGCTTCGGAGGTCTGATAAAGACCAATAAAGTTGTAGTTGGCATCGCAAACGCAATAGCCTTCTACATGCACCATCTTGGGCGATGTGGTCTTTTCCTCCTTTTTTACCACTTTGACAGTAGTGGTCTTCGCGGTTGTCGTAACCTTCTTTGCAGCCTTCCGCGTAGTAGACTTTTTAGCCTTACGCGTAGTAGCCACAGAAGATTTGATTTCCGCCGTCGGGGCCTTCTTGTAAACCGTCTTAACGACAGTTTCAGGCTCCGCAGCCACTTCCCGAACAGTTGTCTGCTCGGTGGTGGTTTCGGGCTCGGCAGTCTCTTCAGTTGCTGCATACGCTTCCTCTGTAATCGAGGTGCTCTCTGCGACATCAGAGGGTGCCTTCGTCTCCGCACTGGGAGAAGTCGGCGCCAAGGCGTAGCCTAAGCCGCCAACAATACACATTGCTACACAAGCGGTAACAATGAGTTTTTTGGTTCGCTGCATCTCCATTTTTGGAGTGCGCTCCTTGGCTTGCTTAGCCTTACGCTCATCACGCTGTGCGCGTTTGGCATCGATTTTTGCCTGGATCTTGTTTGTGGTCTTAATCATTGCGACCACCGTTCTGTCGAAAAATTTCATTTTTACCTCCTGAAATCGCCTCAATTGAGGACTTAAAATAATATATATTAAAAAAGCCACCCATTTGGTGATTGTGTCATACGACCTCACCGGGTGACTTTCTAAAAAAAATACATTTTTGGCGTCTTCATACGAAGACATATTTTCTATTTACACTTAAATTATGCCACATTTTACAAAATGGGTCAAACCGACCCTTGCTTAACGTGATCTGATAGTTCGTTTTTGATGTCCTCATTTTCTTTTAGGAAAGCAATAGCCTTTTCTCTTCCCTGACAATGCATCTTTCCGTTACCATAAGAAAGCCAGGCTCCGCTCTTTTCTACGATTCCGAGTTTTACTGCTATATCCAAAATACAGCCTTCGTTGCATACGCCCTCTGCAAAAATCAGATCAAATTCAGCCTCTTTGAATGGCGCAGCCATTTTGTTTTTGACGACCTTAACACGGATCTTATTACCAACAACACCGTCTGCATTTTTAATCTGCTGAATTCTTCTAACATCCAGTCTTAAAGATGCATAGAACTTCAACGCTCGACCGCCTGTCGTTGTCTCATTGGACCCATACATAACTCCAACTTTCTCTCGAAGCTGATTAATGAATACAATACAGGTGTTTGTTTTTGCAACAGCGGCTGTCAGCTTTCGCATAGCCTGACTCATCAATCTTGCCTGCAGGCCAATGGTCTGGTCCCCCATCTCGCCCTCAATTTCTACCTTTGGTACAAGTGCTGCTACCGAATCCACAACAAGCAAGTCTATACAACCGCTGCGAACCAACTGTTCAGCAATTTCCAGAGCCTGTTCTCCAAAGTCCGGTTGAGACAACAGCAACGCATCTACATCAACACCAACATTCTTTGCGAATTTTACATTAAGAGCATGCTCTGCATCGATGAACGCACAAACTCCACCATTTTTTTGCGTCTCTGCAATCGCCTGCAAGGTAATCAGCGTTTTACCGGCTGCTTCCGGGCCATAAATCTCGACAATTCTACCCTTCGGTAGACCACCAATACCGATAGCCAGGTCCAGAGGCAAAATTCCAGTCGGTAAATTAGGAAAGTCCTTCGGAGAGTCTCCAAGTCGTACAATGGAACCATCGCCAAAGTTCTTTGTGATACTTGCCAGCGTCTTTTCTAATGCCTTCTTCTTGTCTTCATTTCCAATTTCTAATGGCATATAAACACTCCAGTCTTTTTTAAAAATTAGCCGAACGTCACAGATAGTCGGCCCTATCTATTAATACTGCAAAACAAGAAAAACAAAAAAGCCGTGACAAAATGTCACGGCTTATGCGCATTCTAAGACAAATAATTTTCCAACATTTCTTCCAGTAGTTCATACCGATCGACTTTGTTGATCAGTGCTCTTGCATTGTTATGATTGGTTATGTATGTTGGATCCTCCGAAAGCAAATACCCAATAATTTGGCGTTTCGGATCATAGCCCTTTTCTTGCAAAGCTCGATACACAATGTTTAGCGTATCTTTGTCGTCCCGCCGCTTGAACGGGCTGGAATATACATGTGTTTTATCATCCACCATTATTTTACACCTCTTTTCTAAAGAAAGAAGCGCAGCAAAGCCGCGCTTCTAAATGTTATTTGTTCGTTTTCTTGTCTTTCTTACGAGAAATGATTAAATACGCAGCGCCAGTAATTAGACATACAGTGCCGGTCGCAATGAGCCAAACGGAATTTGAACCCGTTTCCACCTTTTTGTGTTCTTTTTTCTTAACGATTTTTTTCTTCTCAGCTTCATTTGTCATGATAGCTTTGATGATTTGTCCGTCTTTAGAAATCTTGAACATATGTGGTGTTGTGTCCAGAACATACCCTTTAGGAGCCTTAAACTCTCTATAGTAGTAAGTTCCATAAGTCAAAGTAAATTCAACCTTACCATTGGCATCTGTTGTACCGCGTTTAATTACATTCTTTTCAGCATCCAGAATTTCAATTTGACAATTCGGAATGGTCTTTCCTGTTGCTACATCTGTTTTGGTAATTTGAATTTTTCCTGTTACAATGTTGTTTTTAACTGTTAACTCAACGACTTGACCGTTTTCTGTGATGTTGACATCAATTGGCTCAGAGGTTAAGACATAGCCCTCTTTGGCTTTTAGTTCAACCAGTTTGTATTCTCCATATGGAATATTCTTAATCTCAAAAGAGCCATCCTGAGCCGTTGTAACGGTCTTTAAGGCGCTTTCTTCAGTATATGATGTCTGTTCATTATCAGCTTTGAAAAGCCCAAACAAAACGCCCTCAAGGGGTTTACCGTCCTGGTTCACCTTGATACCTTTAACAGATCCAACAATGTATTTGTTTGTCACTGATAGTGTGTAGCCATTATCAGAACTAAATGCTGTTTCGTCAGGATCAAATGTATCAAATCCCTTTGTATCATAAGAAGCTTCACCGTCATACTTGACCGTTACTGTTACAGTATTCAGCTTAATATATTGAGCTTGTTCAGATGATTCGGTAATTTTATAGGTTCCGACAGGAATGTTGTTCAGATAAGCCACACCGTTTTCGTCTGTTTCAACTGTATAGCTCAAGTCTGTGCCTGTCACATTGTTTGCTGCCTTGCTTGAAACTTCAAACTGAAAGCCTTCGCCTTTTGCGGTTTCAATATTCAGCGTACCGTCTTTCACATACTCGGCGTCTTTTTCAATTTTGAGATCACCGCGCTTATAGTGGTTTTTGAACTGATACACATTTGCAGCCACATATTCAGCTGTATCACCCGTGTAACCGGAATCTTCTACTTCAGAGTCTTCAGCGTCCCCTTCTTCAGCTCCACTAATGTCCAAATCCGTATTTTCATCGTCAGAGTCTTCTGCCAGGAAATACTTCAATGTCTTTGACTCTTGGAAGTCTTTTTCATCAGTAGAAAACTCCTGCTTCGAGGCAACGCCATCCCATTCAATATCCACATCTTGCGCGTCTGCCGGAATGTAGGCGTCCTTTTGCACTTCTGTGACTTTGTAAGACCCAACAGGCACATTACAGAAGTAGGCTATACCTTTTTCATTTGTTGTTGACTCATACTCTACGGGTTTACCTGACAATGAAGTACCGCTTAAACGGAACTTAAATTCTGCGCCGTCTTTGTAAGAACCATCTGCTGTTTCAACGCTCTTGATGATTTTTACATCTCCGCGCTTTTCGGTGTTTACCCAATGCTGCATGCCGATATTTGAAACATAGCGAACCTCATTCGCACTCAATGTAATACCTGATACGCCTTCAACTTTATTATTCGGCACATAGGCATCATCATTATATTCCGCCTCTTGGACCGAATATTGGATTTTGCCTTTGGAATGGTCGTCAGGATCTTTCCAGACAGATAGGCGTCTTGAGGAGTCCTCTGTTACATCAGCTGTTTTCGCAATACCGGAAGCATCAGTATAAATCGGAATTTGTTTTATATCACTTTCGTCTTCTGGATCTCTGTATTTTACGATAAACTTTACGCCGGAAATTGGATTACTGTTATCGTCAATTTTCTTAATGACGATTTGTGCATACTCAGGATCTAATGGCGCAAAAGTGCGTTTAGATTTTACATGAACATTCGACGTTGGAGTCTTATACGCACCGGCGGTCATAATTGCCTCCTGATCGTTGAAGCGTCCAACCTGTGACTCACCAACGCTGAACACCGGCTTATTTCTCGCCAGTTTAATCGTTTTTGTTCCACTAAAGTCTTTAGCGTCAGAGCCATCTACAATTAATTTGTTTCCAGTAATCGTTGCGCGTAGATTACTGTCCCCAGTGCTCTTGATCTTCCAGTCGGACAGTACTTTGTTTTTATCTGTCCCTGTACCAACATAGTTCTTTTCACTGTTTAAGGTAATGGTTGAAATATTAGGTTTTGCAGAAACATCAATACTTGGATAAGCCTTTTGCAGCTTATCAAAATACGGCTGTGTATCCCTACGGAATTTCTTCATGTTATCCGTATTCTTACTTTCAGCAACATTGCCGTCTGTTACTTTCCAGATGCAACGCTGAATGGCAAAATACTTGGCGTTTGAAGAATTGTTAAGATACCCCAACTCATTTGCAGCAGTCAAAATCTTATTAATTTTTGTCTGCTTGCTTGCGCCTAGGTTTTTATAATACTTTTTAGCTGTACTGTCTGTTTTAAATGTGATTGTTTTACCTGACGCAACGCCATTGAAGTGAATGCAAAATGCATCCTTTCCACTCACTGTAAAACGGTGCAAGCTGTGCCAAGACGACGAACTGCTGGTTACAGCTTCAGCAACGATTGGTGAGCAAACAGAACCGGTTGCACACAACATCAACGCAGCTAAAAATGCTGCCAGTGATTTTTTGCAAACTTTGACCACGTTTTCTTTCACGGAAATCAATCCCCCTTCTTTAAAAAATAAAAAGAGCTACAGCTATATTGATATAACTGTAGCTCAATGGCCAGAATTTAACTATATGATAATTATAACACGTTTCCAACAAAATGAAAAATGCATTGACAGAAATACGTTAGACTTCTATAATGAACAACGAGGCAAGTTTCTCTGGTTTGTAGAAATGCAAACACGTATGCAGCACAGAATGTCTGCGCTGCGGTAAGGAGATAGCAGAGACTTCGCATTTCCAATACTAAAGTTGAAAAATTTTAGATTGGAGGTGAGTGCCATGGACAAATACTTAGCATACTTGCTACTCATTTATCTATGTTTGCACGAACTTAACACCCTATTTAAAAGGGTTTACTTAGTTCTTTGCAAGCTGCGCAATAAGTCAAAAGCAAACAATTAAAATTATTCATCCGTATTTGTACGGTACAATGAGGAGATTGTATTGTAATGCGAAAGCTTGCCTCGCCTAAATTATAACATAAATTTCTAATAACAAAAAGCCTCCAATGCTTAATAGCAAAGGAGGCTTTACTTATATGCGGAATTAGTACAACCAATTACCATTGCTACCACCTGTTACGGGCGTGTAAGTGATTTCTTGCGTGTCGTATGTTGCGTATACACTTGTCTTTCTACTTGGAGTTTTAATTTTAGCCACTCGATAAAACGCATCCCAAACTAATGGCCCAACCGTCTGTTTGCGCGTTGCACTATCTGCTACAGGCATACAAACACCAGTATTGTAATAGTATTTTTCAATTGTTTGATCGCCGCTTTGTTTGCCAAGGCGCATCGGTACCAGATAAGTGATTTGCCCCTTGACATCATTTTGAAATTCTTCGGAATAGATTGAAACATAGCTATTTGATACAGCAATTGCAGGGAAACCATCACCATAGGTCATGTCCGTCCCATACCAGTACCCTTGTAGTTTAATAAAATTCCAAGCGTGATTGGAGTTATGACTTGCGACATAAACACACGGCACGCCAGCGAAGTAACACAAATCGGAAAAAAGTTGAGCAAAGCTATCACATACGCCCTTACCAGTTCTTAGTATTTCATACGCAAACTGGTTCGGATCTGTTTTATCAAACGAAACATTGCACTCAAACCATTTTGAGATTGCCAAGAATTTTTCAACATCATTCATATCTGCTGTAATTCCGGTTTCTGCATACACCTTACGAACATTCTTAAGATATTCTGCATAAACAGCATCATGCTTGCTTTCGGGTACTTCAAAATCAATTTTTGCAAATCCGTAAGCAAACGGCTTATTCCCGTAAAGCCAATCGTCGTCAGAATACTGGATTTTAACGCCTTCATTCACCACAAACTGCTTCGTTTTTACAGTCTTTGTTGCGCTCCAAGGCCCATAAACATTGGAGGCACCCTTACTGTTGAAACCGCGAACACGAACATAGTACGTAGTATTTTCATGTAGCTTCAAAGCAGTATAAGACAAGTTCGCAGTATTGGCCAAAATTGCGTTGCTGAAGTCGCTTGTTTTCGAATATTGCACCTGATAGTCGGTTGCATTCGACACCGCGCCCCAGGTTACAGAGAACGAATTCAGGTCTACATTTGTATTGCTGATATCCGGCGCCTTTTCTACAGCGTAAGGGTTCAAAGCCGTAATAATCTTTGTACCACTCCAGGGAGACTCATAGGTTATTCCGCTCTTTGTCACAACAGCCTTTACGCGCACATAATAGCTGAAGTTGTAAGCTGTTGGAAAGTAGCAAGAAGTAGAAGTCGTGTTTATGGTTTTGGTCGCATAGGACTCATTCGGAAAAGCCTGGCTGGTACTGTACTGCAAGACATATTTAACGCTGTCATAACTGCCGGACAAAGCGCTCCAAGACGCCGTACAAGTCTTATTTTCATTAGACAACTGTAATTGGATATTGGACGGTGCGTCCTTTGCCACAGAGGACTCTGTTTTCAGAATATTATCCTTCGGCACCTTCCAAGAACCAATATATTCCACCCCGTTCAGATTACGCACACTGCACACTCTAAAATAATAGACCGTGTTTTCAGACAGTCCAGAAATGGTAACAGAAGCATTGGATACAGTAGAGGTCGTCTTTACGATCTTCTTAAACTGGTTATCTGTTGCAATCTGAACACGAAAGCCAGTAATGTTGCCATAAGGCAGGAACTTTATAGTTATAAAGTTCAAACCTGCTGACGCATCCTCAACCAAGGGCGTATTTGGATAGGTCACTTTTTTGGTTGATACTGATTTTGAACCGGACCAATTGGAATAGTAATTCTTGTGCTTGTAGGTCTTGTATGTCCGCACGCGTACATAATACTTCTGCGCAGCGCCACCCTTGCCGCCAAGTTTTTTAATGGTCGTTGTAGGACTCGTGCTGTTCCAGTATTTCGAGCCACTGAACTTTGAATTCGTTGCGTACTGCACCTGATACCCGGAAACCTTCGAGGCAGATGTGCTCTTAACAGCTACAGTAGCCTCTCCCCCAGATACGGAGCTAATACGAGACGGACGCACGTTTGTGGTTAAAGACACCGTGTTGCTATACCTGGACAACAACTGCTTTGTTTTCTTTCTCTTCTTGACAGTCTTATATGATTTTACACGCACGTAATATTTTTTGCATGTGCTCAATTTAGAGACTGTCTTCTTTGTAGACTTCGTTGAAACGGACTTAATGCCCTTTTTAAATTTGGAGTCGGTGGTGTAGTAGACCTTATAACCGGTCGCGCCTTTTACCTTCTTCCAAGACACAGTAAACGCAGAGTCACCTGTCGATACACTGATAGACGGTGCTTTGGGTGCACTGGCCGCAAACGCAGTAATAGGTACAGACGTAAACAGCATCAGCACCGCCAAAAGTACAGCCAAACCTTTCTTCATTATTGTCGTATTCATAATTTGCAACCAACTTTCTTTGTTGAAACATTTCTGTGAAACGTTTCGCATTCTCTACTTATTAATACCACGAATTCAAATAAGTTGCAACAATTCACTGCATTTCTTTGCAAAAATTTTGTGAAACAAAATGCAAAACAGGCAAAAAAATAATGGCGGGGAATCTCCCCGCCTAAAGATGGACCTGGAACAATATGTTCAGCCCGAAGATTGTTAATTTCTGTCAGCTATCGTTACGCCGCCTGCATTTGTCGTTTTACTTGCTGTTCGGTTAAGATCTTTTCTTTTGCCATTTGAAAATGATCGGTGTTAAGCTCAATTCCGATGAAGTCCCGTTCTGTTCTCACACAAGCACGACCTGTAGTCCCCCATCCCATTGTGTTGTCTAAAACAACATCTCCGGGATTTGTAAATGTCAGAATAAGGTCTTCACATAATGCCAAAGGCTTTTGCGTTGAAAAATGATCTTCTTTTAAGAATTCACGCGAGTATTTCCAGACTTGAGTCGGATAACGCAAGCCGTTATCAATATACGGCTTTACCTTCTTGTTACTCAAGTCAGTCAACACGCCAAGCTTTCCATTTTTGACTGAATTTTTTCGCTTTGGCCCATCGTAAACCTGCATTTGTGGATTATATGTCGGCTGCTGTGCGTAGAACACACTGATTGGCTCTACCGTTTTTCCAACTCTGCGCCGCACCTGCTGCACATTTGTCAGCCGTTCTTTTTCCCAGTATATATCATACCGATAGTTTTGTAAGTTGGTTGTTCTTAGATAGGATGAGAATGGTTCTTGCCCGAACAAACAAATAGCACCGTTGGACTTCACTATGCGCCTATACAGGCTCCACAAGCCCTGTTTTTTATTCAGTTCGAAATAGTTAACGACTTGCTGTAAGTCGGTCATTCTAAGCGATTCTACAGCGTATTTCAGCCACACATCAAACTCCAACTGTTTCGGCTCCCCATTTATCTCTTCAACTACATAATCCCCCATTGGAACCACTCTGTCCCATGTACAAGCAGTTGTGCCATAAGGCAGGTCACAAAGTACCATATCCACGGAGTGTTTTGGCAATGTAGGAAGAAGTTTCAAGCAATCTCCTTGTAAAAGTGTAATTTTGGACATATATTCTCCTTACAAAATAATAATTGGTAGTACGCAAATGGTTATAACCATTAACAAGCACACCCAAAATCGCCAAGCAATTTTGAATGTTACACCAAGTGCGCTGAGTATGAGCACAACAATGCCAATCGCACCTGCAAGTATCCCCATGGTTAATGCCAAGATGCAGTACCAGGCCAGAGCAGCAAAGAAAGCGCCAAAATGCAAACAAATATAGCCAACTAAAAACGCATTTAGGACAATTACCAACCCAACGATGACTTTTTCCAATTTAGACATATTCTTTCCCCCTTTTTGAAATATGAAAACAGCCGGTTGCTATTGGCAACCAGCTGTCCTGACACAACAATTATACCATGAAACAAAGCACGTAGTTAAGCGGCGGATGCGTTGCCGGTTGTATCGCCATTGATAATTGTCAAAAATTCATCTCTTGACAATTCATCGCACTTCAAAAGTTCTTTCGCCACCGCGTCTACTTTATGCCAGTTGGTAATTACGATTTCTCTTGCCTTTGTGTCGCATTTGCGCAACAGCGCTCTCACGTCTTCAATCAGCATTTTCTCGCCAATTTCACCGCATTGAGAGAAATCAACACCTTCACGATTGGCAATGTATTCTTTTGCCAGCTCTGTAGCTACCTTGATATCTTGTGCAGCACCTGTAGTTGCCATATCGATGCCACCAAGCAGAGAGATCTCTGCAGCTCGGCCACCGTAACACATAACAATTCGATTGTACATATCTTTGATCGGCGCAAGATCCTCTGTTCGTTCATCTGTAATTGTAAAACCACCGGCTCCTGAGGTAGTTGGGCGAATTGTGATTGCCGACACGCCTACACCACCATTATAGTAAGACACAATAGCATGTCCGGCTTCGTGATATGCAACAATCTGACGTTCACGATCACTTTGCTCATAATTTTCTTTGATGTGACCTTTGAGCTGAGACTCCAAAATGGCCGTTTCAAAGTCCTTTTGCATGACTGCACTGCGCTTGTTCTTTACAGAATTGATGACGGCTTCATTAACCATAGCCGTGATTTCTGAGCAACTAAAGCCGTGTGTTTTGCCAGCCAGTCTGTCGAAGTTTATTTCATCGTCCACTTCAACGTCCTTTGTGGCAAACTTAAGCAATTCTCTTCTTGTCATTTTATCCGGAAGAGTTATAATCAGTTTCCGATCAAATCTACCCGGGCGAAGCAAAGCCGGATCCAGAGAGTCCGCACGGTTTGTGGCTGCCAACACAAGCACTCCATCTCTCGAAGAAAATCCGTCCATTTGATTCAGAATGGCCGTCAAAATGGTGTTAAACTCTTTGCTGGCAGAATCCCCTCCATCTGTACGCTGTGATCCGACTGCATCAATTTCATCGATAAAGACTACGCAAGGCGCGCATTCTCTTGCTTCTTTAAACAGCTGATTAACACGAAGTGAGCCTACACCAACAAATTTATTACTAAAATCACACGCATTCGCTGCAATAAAGTTAACACCTGTTTCCCCTGCAAATGCACGAGCAATTAGAGTTTTACCGTTGCCCGGAGGCCCCTCAAGCAAAATACCCTTTGGAATTTTGGCACCACTCTTTTCATATTCTGGATTTTTCATCATCTCCGCAATAAACAGCAGATCACTTTTAATTTCAGACATACCGGCGACATCATCAAATGTGGTTGTGCTTTCCTTACCGTTTATTGTTTCAAAGCCTTCTCCGACATTTATTTGTTTGGAGTAAATAAAATAAATTGCCCCAATCATTGCAATGGTCCCGATCAGTGAAAAGATGCCAGAAGAATCCTTTATACTATTGACTCGCACATCAACGCCTTTGCTTAGCAGTCTTTCAATAAAATCATCAGAACCCGGATAAGTTGTAAATTTGGTTGTTAACACATCGTTGCCCTTGCACCAAGTGATTCTAGAGGACTGTTTGTCTACAATGACTTTTTCAATATTGCCCTGATCCACCTGATACATAAAGTCCTCATAAGAAACCTTCCGGCTATCGTCATGTGTAAGATAATATTCAAAGCCTGAAAATCCGGCCCACACAACGACCGCTGCAATTAAGAACGCAACAATTTCCTTTATCAACCTTGATTTTTTCTTTTTGTCTTTTTCTTTATGTGTTTTTGAATTTCTGTCTCTCAAAAACCAACATCCTCCCTAACACAAAATTTGGCTAATGCCTCATTTATTAATACCTCAAAATTTAGAAAGAAAAAAGAGAGCCAAAATCGGCTCTCTCAATATTGTGACGCTTAGTCGTATTTTTTTGTTAAAACGATAAACACAACCCCACTCAGTGCGGCCACAACTGTTGCAATAATGGCAGCTCGTGCACTAATATCCTGTTCCGATCCGGTTGCAGGAGACGTGTTAGAATTGTCTTTCACAATTGGTTTTGTGGTAGACGGCGCTGTGGAATGCTCGGATTTCGTTTGTACATTTAATGTCATTCCATCCGGGGCTTCAAAATACTTCCAGTCCTTGAATGATACCACCAAGGTGTTGCCATCCATACTGATAACCGTCAGCTTATCCTTCAGGTCGTCCAAAGTGTAAGAATTGCCATTTTTATCAACAAAAGTCCATCCGGACACTTCATCCTCGCCGTTATAATAGAATGTAACTTTGTTGTTCTTTTCATCTATGTCATAAGATACTTCATTCGTCCGATTACCATTGACTGTTGGAGCATTTACCTGATGATAAGGTGCCGTGGTTTCCGGGCTTCTGACAGAAGCAAAAGCAGAAAAACTTGGCAACAACAAAAATAGAACGGACAAAACGGAAAGCACAAATGCCCCGATTCGTTTCGTCTTAGAATTCGTCAACAACTTCACCGCCCTCTCCGATGCCGCCGCTGGTATGAATTACAGTGTGCGTATTAAAATGTTCAATAACAATTTCAGGCGGCGAATATTCTTTCTTATTCAAAATTGATTCCTCCAATATTATAGTAGCGTGATGCTCTACTTATTAATACCACGATTTGTGAAGCCTCACACGACTGAAGTCGCGTGCTTCCACGTGACTTTTTGTCGTTTCCAATGTCTTTAGAACATCGGACTGCGCTACTGACTCTACAGCCTAAACTCAGCAAGTGGATGGCACGCCAACCACAGCCGCATAAAGGTTAATTAAATCAGCAAGCGTACAGGTGCTTCTCTTACAAAGTGCAGGAACTTTTGCCTCCACTTGCAACCTTGCCTTCGCAGACAAGGATTTTAAGATTTCTCTGATGAAGTATCGTGCTCCGATGTTATACGAAGCGGACAAATCACAGTTGTAAGTTTTTCCACTTTTGAATTTGCACAGCTCATAAGTAGACAGATTAGCATTTTTACCACGCAGGACTTGTCCGCTTCCGTCGTATGCATAACGGCTTGTGCCGTATGGGTTAATACGACTGATGCGAATGCCCAGTCTGTGGGCTTTATCTGTTACGATGCGTTGAACTTCTTGACTGCGCCAGTGGTGCAGTCTTTGTTTTTTAGATCCTTTTTTCTTACCTCGAACATTCAAATGTTCAAAGACAATTACATCCGCATCGTACAGAACAGCTGTATCTACAATGTACTGTGCCGTTTTCACAGAGATGTTTTTGTTGATACCTTTGACTCTAGCCCACAGTCTGGGTGTGGACAAACAGCGATTTTGTTGTGCCTTCTTTATCCGATTCAGCGCATGCAGCAGAGAGTCTTGTTCTTTAGACAGTTTACAAAACTTTCTGTCTAAGATAGTGCCATCTGCACGCATGACGCTGATCGTTGCGGGTGTATTCACACCCAGATCCACAGCAACGATTCGCCGTTCTAATGCTTCGGTATCACTCAAATCAACTTTCTCTTGAAAACTGAAATCCAAAAACCATTCCTTACCACGACGGCGAAGCGTTGGACTTAACGCTTTGCGCATCGCGCAATGGTGAAGAATGTAATCCACATCACTTTTCTTAAGCCTTAGAGTCACCCAATCCCATGTGTTTCTCACAAAGACTTTGATTTTTGCCGTATAGTTATCTATACGAATAAAACAATCATCTTTATATAGACATGGGCATGTATAACCGGCTTTCGGCTCAGAAGGTGGATTACCATTCTTCTCGACAGTCCAGTTTGCGTAATTGCTTTTGTACGAAGAGACGTCGCCAATTGCCTCTGCAATGGCTGCTCTTCGCAAATAGTTTGGAAACTTATAAAACGGACTGTCGAAGTCATACTTCACGAATGGACGGCCTTTTGTTTTATGCACCAATTTTTCAACAAATGTCTTTCGTTGCATTAAGCTTTCAATTTCAGCAATATCGTCCCATTCGTTTAGACAAACACCAATTAGAAAATCGACTGCTTGTCTGTACATCTCTACAGTTGTTTTAAAGACCTTTCTATGGCCGTAAATCTTTACTTTGTATGAAGTATTGATTTTCACAAACAGTCTCCTTTCTAAAGTGGTCTAACTATTAATACCGCAAATTACTGAAAAGAATGAAATTTTTAGAAAATTGTTTGATTTAATCGACAAAGGCTACCTAACTCACGACTAAAGTCACGAGCGTGCGGCGGTTAAGCGTCAAAAACATAAAATATGCAAGAGCGCCCGATGACTCAGGCGCTCCTTTTTTTGTTTAAAATGCATTAACATCGGATACAATATCGCTGTATGTGATGCACTGTACTGTGCAGGTACGACCGTCTGCATCTACATACTGGTAAGAATATTTTACATATCCGCGCATGTAAAGCATTTTGCCGTCTGCGTATTTGTCCTTTGCAGTGGCAACCGTTAAAGAATACTGATTGCCAACTGCAGTTTGTTGTTTGGACTTAAGATATTTGACACCAGCTTTACCGAATGTCATATTTTCATCCGTTGCTAAATCCGCACTGGAAGTGTACAATGTACCAACTTCCGTAATGGTTACTGCAGGGTCTACTGAAAACAGGCTCATCGCGGTGTACTTTTCATTATTCTCCCCCGTCACAAGACCCGTTGTGTAGACCATCGGCAACTTGTGATCCAGTGTGAACTTCATATCGCTTGACAGATTTGCAGTTTGGCCGTTGATCTTGTAGGCACCATTCTCACTCGTCAGCGTGTAGAAATCCATGTTTTGATAGGCAAAGAATTCGTAAGTGTCACCATATGCAGCAACATAATATTTGCCGTTGTCTTTAACAAGGATTGCATATGCACCGGGTGATGAAACTTTCACCTTCTGATCAAAAGCAGCACTCTCATAAACGATCTGGTCATCCAACTTGATTTGATTGGCATCTTTGTTTGCCTCAAAGTTTGCGATAAATGTTACAGACCCGCTGCTTGTAAGACTTGCGAGTGTTGTTGTGTCACCAACAGCATAGTTCTTCCAATTAACCGTCCAACCCTTGAATGTATAGAACGGAACCTTAGGAAGAGCATAAGTTACGCCATTGATGATAATAGCCTTATCTGCAAACATCACATTGCTGTCTTTACTTAAGTTCATATTGTACACTGTGTCTCCGTATAGAGAGTTGATTTTGACGTTGACCTGTGCAGCGTCCGTTGCTTTTTCTGTACAATATGCACGGATCACAGAGTCGCTCTGAATGCGTACATCGTAGGTATTAGACGCATTTGACACGTTCTTAGTTGTGTTATCGGCCTTTGATGTCACTTCCCACTTGTAGCAGGTGTTTCCATCAACGTAGTTTGAAGCGTCCAAATGAACAATGTCACCATAATAGTGAACCTCTTTGTTCTTTACAGTTTCAACCAGTTGGTCGTTCTTATAAACCTCGAACGTAACCGTGTAAGTACGTCTCTTCGTTGACGTATCCGTGTTTGCACTATTCAGCGCTGTTAAGACCTTGGTCGTGATCGCATCTACATTAGAAGAGTTCTTGTAGATCTGTCCTTGATACTGCACATAAGCGGTATCTTTCATATTTGCATTTGCGCTATCATATTGCGGTGCCTTTGAGGAAGTACCATTCAAATCTCCAAGCACAAATACAGAGTCACTTGAGTTGAGATAATCGTCAGCAAATGCATTGCGGTCCTGGCTATTGTATACCTGCATACAAGCATCGTAAGTTGCATAATAGTCGTCGCCTGAAACGGAAGAATATGCCAGAGCATTCACTTTCTCAATTTCATCATCCAAAAGATCGCGATTTGACATACCGGTGGTTGGACAAGCATAAGTCCCGGTTGATCCATCAATTGAAACATATTTTTTGGGTTCTGTGTCGTATTTACCCAATTTTGATAAATCATCTCTTACCAATCTCTCCTGTGTCAGGAATTGTTTTCCATCCACATAAGAACTAAGCGTATATTGTTGCTGATTCCCATTTAAGATTTGAATTGAATCCTTTTTGTCAATTGCACGAGTCAGTGAAGACACATCAAGCTTTTCATTTAGGACATTTGCCATTGCGTCTGCGTTGGTTTGACATTTTGCGTCTTCAACATATCCGTTTTTCAGCAAATCAGTCATAATACCCTGAGATGCTTCGTAAATTTTCTTATATTCGGCCTTAGACTCATCTGTGTAAAGGTCGGAATTTTCAATTTCCGCATATTTATCCATTTGATTACGCATGGCCTGATACTGCGTAGAGTCTTTTTGGAAGGTATTCATCTCAAATGTATTGATTTCGTTGATAGCCGCATCAATATTATCTGCCACAGATTGGATTTCACTCTTTTTGCTAATAGACAGATCCAGTCCTGTGATATTATCGAACGTCTGATAGAGAGCCTTTAAGCCGCCTTCTCTAAAATTCTTAATATCAACATCCGTCAGCTTATGCTTATTTGCCTCGAGAGCGTCCATAACCTTTTTATAATTGATAACATAGGTATGTGCTGTTGCAGTGCCGGAACCAACCCACTTACTATTAGCATCCGCAGGCTTTCTCTTATCGCCTGTTTGAGCAGCCCAGGCAATTGTGTAGTCCTCCAATGTCTTTGTTGGAGTGCCAATATACTCAATACCAGAAGCAAAATACTCAGTGTTTGCCTCATAGGGTGAAACATATCCTGTTTCACTGACATCACTGTAGTGGTTATGCGCGTTTGTGCTTTCACCGGCAACAACATATCTCGTATCTGTATTGCCCAGCAGATATGCATAATTCAATTTAGTTGTATACCCATACCAACAGTTTGTATGTTCGCCGCTGTTATTGATCATATTCAAACGAAATTCTGTACTGTCAGCGGTATTCTTGCTTGCATCTGCAACAGGATATACAGTGTAAACCCAACGCTTAGTGTTCCATTTATTTAACCCATACTTAAAGCTAAAAGCAACAGGGAAACGAGGTGTATCGCCTGAAACTCCTGTATACATTAGCACATTCGTTGAGTAATACATATTCAACTCAGAGTCTTCTGATTTGAATGATCCTACGGAACGCCCCATTTCATCGCTTGCTTGTTCCGTATCGGCAAACAGCAACCCGATTGAAGCGACCTGAGACGTATATCCAGAATATAGATTATTCTGATCTGTTACTTTGAATGCGGTGTAGGCATCTGCGTACTGCTGTTTGACAGCTGCAGCGCTGTATTTGGTCATATTTGCAACAGCTTCCGCCAGATCGGCTTTATAATTTTCAAGTTCTGTTTCTGACAACGTACCAGACAAACCATACTTGTAGACATCGTTTGCTTTTTTTAGTGCCACATAAGCATCATAAGCGGGTGCCATATTCATATAGATCGTGCCTGAGTTCATCATCTTCTCAAAGCTGTTTAACGCCTCGTCAGCACTCTGTGTGTTCATCAAAGCAGTTGATCTAGCAACATCTGCATTAGTAATTGCCTTGTTGTAAATACGGAAATCATAAATATTACCCGTAAATGTACCATCGTCAGCATAAGCAGATCCACCAATCAACAAGGTTCCATTTGTGAATAAGTCTGTTACCCAACTGTTTGTGATGGAATTGACATAATATGGCGTCGCTTTCCCGTTATGGTTATTTGCTGTGCAGTTTTGTGCATAGATAGCCTGATATAGTTTGTTATCTTTGTAGATAACAATACAATTTTTTGTCAGTGTCATGACATATTTATGCCACGCGCCATCCATATTTGTATCAGCCTGATAGGTTGCAACATAATATCCACCACCGGACACCGTGTATACGTTATTGGCGCAGAAGCCTAAGTAATTGCTATTAGCATTATCCTTCGCCTCACCAGTAAACGTTCCCTTCTGCACTCCACTTCCAAGCACGCCAAAAACCCAATGATACAACTCATTATTATCGTTTTCCGAATATGAGTTCCAAGAAAGAGTTACGCCATCATTCACATTGAAGTTTGCCGCCTTGCCTCCGGATTTCAAGTTTGCCGTACTGAAGTCTAGATAACTACCATCCGTTTTTGTTGTCTTAACAGTAGAAACTATCTGGTCGTTGTATGACTTTGACTCATAAGTGGCACCATGATTTGACAGCGTGTTGCCATTACCCGTAGCATCTTGCGTCACATCTGTTGTCGTAAAATACTGTGCCACCAAATGGTCGTTGATATTCTCGCCTTGTTCAATACCTGAAGAATCAAATCGCGCGACGCCATATGTGTTTTTCAAGGAATTATATTCGTCGGTCGTAATGTATGCCATACCAGCGTGTCGTGGTTTCAAATGGTTCATAACCATCTTATCACCACAATAATCTTCTCCGCTGATTTTTGACAAATCACTATTGGTATAGAACTGGAACATAGAGTTATTACTTGTGTAAACATCAGCAAAGAAAATGTAGTCTCCGTTTAGAAGCTGATATACTTCCGGACCTTCCATACCAATACCATTGCCGCCACTTGCAACGCCGGTTACATTATTGTCAACAAATTTGCGTTCGTTTGAGTAAGGACCACTGGCGTGATCTGCGGTTACGATATAGAGTTGTCCTTCAGCTTCTTTTTTGAAGAACATGTAATATTTGCCGCTGGCTTTATCGTAAGTAATATCACCATCGATACTCTTTACACCAGGATTATACAAAATCTCAGGTTCTGCACCATTTGTGCCGTTTAATTCTGTACCATCAGCTTTGTAATATGTCTTGAAATCATTTGTGTAGGCGTAATAAATACGTAGATCATCGTAATAGCCGTTTGACCAGTAGATCATATACATATTTTTGTCTGTATCCCAGATGACTTCTGGCGCCCAAGCACAATAGTTTACATTAACACCTTCGTGATTATAATAATCGTTGGTTTTCCATTTCAAGCCTGATTTAGTATCTTTGCCATAATATGTCTCACCAAACCAGCCGGATGTGTCTACAGCCCACGGCTTTACATTGGCAACATTAGTGATGTCTTTTACATCCCAAATCAGCAACTTACTGTTATTATAGGTATTTCCGCCACTACCATCCGGGGTCTTTCCGACGGAAGTGTCCAGATCAGTTGCCACGATCCAGAAACCATCTCCGTTGATTTTACGAATGATATATGGATCGCGGGCACCACCAGAACATGGCATACCAGTCTTCCCATTAAATGCGATTGCTGTCGCGTCATCAGCCCGCGTGTTCAACAATGGCTGGTTTCCGTTTAATGCCTCAAAATTGTAGCCGTCATCCGACACAGCCAGACGCACATAAGTATCCTGTTCGCCTAAGAAATAAGCAAACAAGTACTTATTCAACGACGCATCTCGGTTCAGATTTGCACCAACCTCCTCCTTATCTTTTACCTTATCCACGGATGCAGCAGAAGCTGCCATTGGAAAAGCAGACAAAGAAGAAAGCATAGTTAGTGCAGATAAGAAAACCGCAAGTCCACGCTTAATTAGTTTTTTCGATCTCACAAAATTCCCCCTTAAAAAGAAAAAATAGCGACAGAATATGAATCTCCTGCCGCCTGAAAAGAATACTGTTTGGTTATTACAATGCAATTATACCACAAAATGTTCTTAAGAAAAAATACAGGACATTAGTTGATGAAAAATGTGTTATCGTCTGGAATTTGGCGTGCATTCTTTTCCAGTTTGATGTCCGGAAGCTCTAAAGGCGGGTAGCCAAGGCCAACAAAAAAGTCCGATACATATTCTTTTAGATATGCAAACAAGCATTCGAACGCCTGCTTATCCACATTTTCGCCCGGAACATATTCCAAGATTCCTCGGCAATCTATATCTAATTTGAACGGATAGTCATTTTCATCATTCGTATCTGTCATTGATAGCTGGATCTCGCCAAAGCTTCTGTTTTTCTCTTCTTTTAGAGGCAACAAGTGAAATGACACATCTTTTAGAGGCAACAAGTGAAATGACACATCAATCTTTGCATTCATATTTGCCCCTTCTTCAACATTGTTAATCAAGTCCAATTTACTGATTCTTTTCGCAAGTAATTTCAAAATTAAATCCTCCCTAAACCTCGACCGCAAACACAATGTATCGTTTGTCCTTTGATGTGTTTGTACAGGTCGATAATGTAATCATACTTTTTATTTGTTTTGCGGTGTAGATTTCTGCATTGGCAATTTTGTTTCCGTTGTTGACAGCTGCTTCATAGCTGTAAAAAGATGTACCGTAAGTGTTGTACACCTCTCTATCGCCGTCATAGGCTGTTCGCATAGCTACAACCCGATATTTCTTAACCGATTCATCCGGAAAGAACACATAGATCGTTTTATGATGATTGTAAAAGTTCGTTTGCGCGTACTTTTTAAGATCAGAAAACATTAGTCCATTATTCAGATTATGTCCATAGATGATTGTGTTGAAATCCGAGAACGGATGCTTGTTAATTTCGCTTGTGAATATTGATCCACATCTGGTGTAATTACCATAAAGATTGTGTCGAAGATATTTTTCTTCATCAGTATCTCGTAGAATCGGGTAATTCACATTTGTACCGGGGATTCTGATCCAAGCAATCACATCGGCATTTTCGTTTCTTATTGCGCTCCAGTCCAAAACAAATGGCTGTTCTTTGCGATGTTTGCTTGTTGTTTTAGAATGACCCGCAAGCGCATTTTCGTTACTGTCTGTTTCTTCTTGGGTTAATTCATCCTGCAACACAAATGATTGATTTTCTTTGTTAACGCTTTCTTTATCGTGTAAGTATAAATACGCCTGCGACCCCAGCAAAGCCACACCGGCAACAATCAGAATAATGCTAATGGTCTTTTTGATTCGATTCAATGCAGATGAAACGCCTCCCTGATATACGGTACAATAGAGGTGTCATATTTTGAACAGTAGCATGCAAAAACGCAGAACAATGCTAATGCAGAGACAGCAACGCAAATGCAGGCAATATTGACCAACTTTGTTGTAGACATTAAAAGCTCTCCCCTTTTTGTTGTGAAATTTGCGGCTAAATTTAACAAATGTTTGCTACCGAAAAAATAGTCGGTGGCGAATGGCAAACACAGATTGTCACACTAACTATTAATACCACAAAAGTGACAAAAAGAAAAAAGACAGCCCAAACGGACTGTCTTTTATTCATTTTCGAGAGGGGGTTAAGCCGCTGCCAACTCAGCTGCCGCATTTTCCAACACGGTCAGCTGTTGCATAGCCTTGCCAAGCTGGGTCACGGACCAGGTACACCCGGTTCCGGCCTCCACTGCAGCCTCCTTTCTTAATTTTTTAACTTTTTCTGTCCATTCCTGAACCTGCTCAAACAGGGCTTCTAGGTATATGGTACGCAATTCTTTTGTCATTTGCATTTCCTCCTGTTACAATGTGCCATCAAACGATGGCTAAAATATTTTTTAAAAAAAAATATAAAAACACCGGAGAAAACGAACAGTTAACTCCGGTGTAAAAGAATTTATCTTCAAGAAAATGCGAAATCGATCAGCTGTGTCTTATATGCTCTAAACATTGCGCAACTTGATTTCTGTCATCTGTTGAAGAGATCCTCCCTATCGACCAAGCGTGTCGAACCGGAGTCAAAAGAACTCGTCTTTTGGAATAATATTTATTGCACTATAGCGTGCAGTTTCATTGTGATTTATATTGTATAACTTTATCTTAATTTAATTATAACACTTTTCAACAAAAACACCAAATTTTTCATTATTTTTTAAAATATTTCAAATTTTTCTTTCATTTTTTCAAAAATTTTTAAAAACATTCAATTTTTTTTGATTTTTTTAAAAACAATTAAAAAAAAGAGAAGCCGAAGCTTCTCTTTTAATTAAAACATGCAAACTATCCAAACAAAATAGCCAACTTGTCAAACAGCTGACCAATTTCTTCATTCGTCACTTCTGAAGCAGTTCGAACATTTGGAAATAATTTTCCATTATATTTCAAAACATGTTCAAATCGCTCTCGATAAAATTCAACGCTCGGATTCTCATTCGGGTCCAATCGCAGATCCGCAATCTGCGCCAGAAGTGCGTTAAAGATAACATGTAGAAGTGCTACATCTGAATACGTCGGGCGAATAATTTCCTCGTAGTCGATAAACAGCTTATCGTTACGATCTGCATTTGCTGCCAAAAACAGCAATACTTTCTCGTTTGAAAACGCCAAATTAAGCCCCCTTCTGCACTTTCTTCGCAGTGGCTTTGATCGTCAGCACTTTTTTAGGTTTCGGATCTTTCAGGCACGCTTTCTGCGTATCTTCGATTTCCTGTGCTAACACCGGATGCGCTTTTGTAAGTGTTTTGGCAAACTTTTTCCAGTCCACCGCATTGCTACACTTCTCGTTGACGGAGATGTTATACTCAAGCCCATCCAGTTCGCTTACTAGCTTCAGTGTATCACTTGCCGTCATATACGTCAAGATGTCTGACAATACAACGGACTTTTTGCTATCAAGATCTTTGATAAAATCTTTGTACAATTTTACCTCATCTTCAATAGCAGCATAACGCTGGAGCATATCAGCGATTTCAGGCGACTGATCCGTGACAACATTACCATTATCCACTTCATCGGATTTTTCCAGAAGAACGGCCAGATTATTCACACCGATTTCATACGGAGGCGTTTTATTCTGTACGCAATCCCAGAACGCTTCTTCTTTTTCAATAAGATCCGCTTCCGTTTTTGCATCTCTAAAAATCGGATGACAATAATAATTGGCGGCAGAGTTGTCAGCAGCGCAAGCAATAATTGCAAACTGAACATCCATCACGGCCATATAATGTCGTGTCTGTACTTCATAGTACTTTGGCGGGCCAGCTTCCCAACCGTCACGAATTGTAAACGGCGAGGTAGTCTTGCATTCAAAGATACCCGTTACAGTTTTGCCATTGTCAAATGTAAAATCGATCTTGAAGTCCAAGTCTGCTCGCATAAATGGGTGTTCTGGACTCTTATACATCCATGTATCCCGATATACTCTGCAATGAGCAATTCGTATGTCTTCACCGTAATGCAAAGAAAATGCAAGCTCCGTTGCAGCCTTATACTTCTCCATAAACACCTTTTGATAATGCTCGGCTACAAAAGCTTCCATTGCATGACCAAAGTCGAAGATATACTGCCGACCCTCGTCAATGACTTCGTTCGGTTTTTCGCCGATCTTGTCATAGTACAGTTCCAGTGCGGTTCTCCATTTAGAGTTGCCCATAATAGAAGAAGCATCCGAACCACCAATACCACCACGGCGATAGATAAGCCATACATCATTCGCAAGAGCAGCCGCCGTTTTGTAGTTGCCCTTTTGAATCATGGGCTTGATGTCCTGTAACGCAGGAATAATTGCCTTGTCCTCGGTGGCATAAGTCAGCTCGTCAATGAGCATTTCTGCCTTGTCATCATCTAAAGCACCCGGCATTGCAAAAATACCATCGCAGATGCGATTGATTGCATCACAGTCGATGATTCTATCAGGCTGCCGAGGCGTCTTGTAAAGATTCATAAAATTTCCTCACTTTCTCCATTATCTGCATTTGCTCAAACACAGAAAGTTGATACACATATCTTCCATGCGGAGAGACGGCGTAACTTTCCACTTGGTCGTGATTCAGATCAATATCGACTAGTGTGAGCAAATTATCGTTGTCCGTGATTAGATCCAACTTTTCAACAGCTGGAAGATGAAAGTCCTTCATTGGATTATCTGAATCCACAACGGCGTTAATTACGCCGTCATGGATTGTAGAACTTTCTAATTGCAGCGTGCGCGGCAAAAGCATTATGCGACCTCCTGAAACAGACTAAACTGCTCATCAGAGTCAGGAATTAAATCCTGACCCTCATCGCAGAGGACGCCTAAGCGCTTCCACTTGATTTTGGGAATATCCACCTCATCCAAGTGTTCACGCATCAAACGAATGCCTCTGCCAACCTTCTCGGTGATCTGCATTCGTTCAACCGCATTGGTCGGAGCGTCAATCACCTGTGCCAAATACATATAAATCTCTTTTGCGGTCGGCTCACATCCCTGATACAAGAATGCCACATCTTCTGCAACAGGCTTTACATATTTGGCCGGAATGCCCACCTTTTCTGCAACATTGATCAAGCAATGTGTGGGATAATGCACGATCATCCCGTTCAAAGCTGCAATATTCTGCGGAAGAAACTCAATCAGTCCAAACATCTTTTCACAGTTTTTTGCAAACTTTTCAATATTGGCATCGCCTTTATGTTCCAGAATGATTCGCTTTTCTGTTGCAGGAAGAATAGAATAAGCAGTTTGTTCCGGTGTAGTCTTAAAAAGAAACAGCGGATACAGGTTAGCACCACTCAAACCAAGGTTTGAGGTCACAAGTCGCACACTCAGCGCAGCATCGTAATACTTCGCACCGCCAGATACAACGTGCTCCAGAGCACGGATAACCTGACGATCTCGGATAACGAAATCCACGATGGTAAAATCGTCGCAGTAAGAGCCGTCGAAGAACTCTACTTTGTCGTAACGCTTCTCCAGACTTTCTTTCAACTGCTCAATTAATTCCGAAATTTCCAGAGGCCGATAGTCTTTGGAATGACAGGCGACAATATTATCGTCATGCAGATAAGCCATTGACAAAAACGGCTCTCTATCGCTGTATTCGTTAGATTCAATCACGCTATTGATTAAATCTTCAAGGTGCTCTCTGTGGTTCTTGACAAACGCACCCTCAATTAAAGACGGGCAATCAAGACCAATACGCTGCATGTACATTTTGTATGCGTTAAGCTGCAGCTTTTCGCCAAACCGATTGGTCAAAACAGCTTCGGCATCAATGTCACCATTCAAACTTTGAAATGCCCAGTCGTTTAAATTGAGTACCCGAAACTCAGAACGATTCTCGATGTCTTTGATAATGTTCATAAACGCTTTATAATCTTTCATAATTTTCTCCTTTCAAAAGCAGGGCTGCAATTAAGCAACCCATTCATCCAATAACTCAGGATACCGCTCACGAATAGCAGCACATGCCTTTTTGATTTGGTATGCAACTGCATTCTTTTTCTGTCCACAGTCAAGTGCAACACGATCACGTGTTTTTTTCGGCCCGTACAGAAACATATCGTTTGCCTTATCATAAGAGATGCCGCAAACCGCCAGCAGCTGGTCTCCATTCTCCACGGACAAAACCCTACGAAAGAGTTTGTCTGAATACTCTCTGGCTTCAATAGCAGAGGCTACATCCGTCAGATAAGTGGAGTAATTTGGTGCCAGAGCCTTTGTAACTTCGGCATCAATAAAATTGACTGCTGCCGAACTTACCCCATTTTCCAGAGCTTCCTCCTCAGACAAAATAGCCACAGTCTTAATGGGACATTCTTCGTCATCTCGACGAGGCATTTTATCTCGTGCATTTACATGCACCGGCAAGGAATGTCTGAATTCCTTCCACAGCTGACGCTTAATGGAAGCTTTAACATAGTTGCCAAAGCTGGAGTTCTTTGCATTGTCGAATCTTACACAGCAACGATAGAAAGTTTCGGCGATGACTGCATCCATATCCTCAAGATCTACAGCCGCACCAAGAGAGTCCTGATAAGACAAGGCAGTCTTGGTGAAAAAGTGCATCAAGAGACGCAACATAATCTCAAAGCACTCGTCTTTTTCAGACTTGCTCCGAGTTGTGGCATATACCTGATGCAAAGCATCAAAGTAATCCCAATCCATCTGCTCCTTCTTAATGCTCGGCAGATCCAAATAATCACGCAGGCTGAAGCCATAGATTTTCTGATTCATAAAAATTTCCTCCTTGAAATAAGAAAAGAGCCACTGCATAATGCAATGACTCTTTTTGTTTGATGTTAATTTTTTAATATAAGTTTATGAAATACACTTATAGAATAATTATAACACACTTTTATGTAAACAAGAAAAGTTCTGTCTTTCGTATTTTTTAGCACAAGAAAGGGGGTGCAAAAACTCAAGTGATAAAATAGCCATAGAAGCAAAATTATCCGCATTTACATCCTCCCACGGTTAAAACCGTGGGCTTTTCCGCTCCAGTTTTTGTAAAAAAAGAAACACCCGAGCTGCAAATGCAACTTCGGGTGTTTTTGTTAAATTTTAGGCGAACAACTGCTCTACATTAACAACGAAATCATCAATCTCGTCATTATCATGCAGGACCGGCAAGAAGCACTGATTTACTAAACCGTACTGCTTGTCGATAATGCACAACTGTGCACCTCGACGAGCGCCAACATAGGCACTGTTTTTCGTCCAGGTCCCGGGAGGGGCAATTGTAGAACCAGTCAACACCCAAGTTCTACCATCCGGCTCAAGGCGGTACTGGTGTGTGTGCTCGGCAAAGATATATGTAAACTTTGTCGCACCCCACGCCTCCGGAGCTTCATTCTGAGGGCATAATTTAATACGCTTTGATTCAGATTGTCCGTGCGTAAACATCAGCAAAGAATTACCGTAAATGCGATATTTCCGCTGATTCAGCTCATCCAGTACATGCACATTCGGATCGTTCTTGTAGCGCACCCGCAGAGCCAACATCATATCATACATTGTCTTTTCGTCGTGGTTGCCCACCGTATGAATGATGTTAATCTGCACGCCGAGCTCTTTAGCAAATCGATCAACGACCTTGGTCATCATCTCAAAGTATTCGCAAATGAGGTCTTTATAGTGCAACAAGCCGTCAAACTGCTGTGTACCATGCGCCGTTGTATGCGTGATTGTATCACTGTTAAGCGCATCGCCGGTCATTGCAATTAGCAAACCATCCACAGGTGTTGCTTTCAACTGTGCGATAGCCTGGTCCGTAATAAACGCAACATCTTCTGCACACTCCTTGGGACCCCAATCAATGCCGTGCTCTCTACGAGAACAATAAGCACCAAAATGGCAATCACAAAGCTGAAATACGCCCATACGTCCATATTCGGTCGTTTTACTTTTAGGCACCTTAGGGAAAGTTACCATCGAAGCAGCCCGGTCTACAGACTTCTGCACCATCTCCGCCACATCTTCCTCCGTAAGCTGAGGGATGCGTTTTTCTACTGTAAGGCGCATTGCTTCCATCGGTACAATACCGTCAGGTGTCTGTGCTTCCCATTTGGACTTACGACAAGCAGTAATTGCAAACTCTGCCGGGTCTAACTCCATATAGTGAAGCATGTCCTCTTCCGTAGTAAAGGTGCCAACAGGCGCCTTAATAACACCCTCTGTGTTTCCCTTTTTGTCACTTGTAACCTCGCAGGTCGTAGCGGTTTTATCGGAAAACTGGATGATTTTATTTGATTTCTCTGTCGATGCAGACGCATTCTCTGCACGACGACGCTTTCGGCGAATATATGTGCCAATTACATTATCGAAGTCTCTACGACTTTCAAAAGAAGAAGCATAACGCTCCCACAAAATCTGTCTTGCATCCATAGAGGCATAACCGCTATTCAGCAAGTTGTCTGCCTCTCTTTTAATCTTATTAATGTTTGCCATTTATTTTCCTTTCTAAAAATATCCTTTTAAAGAATGTTCTCTAAACGATCTACGATTTCATCTGGACGCATAAAGCAATCAAGCTTATAATCGTAGTGCGTCCCATGACTGTTGTTGATTAAGTTCAAATACTTAACCGGCGTTCCACCTTGCTCTTTCCAAACCGCAAGATTTTTGCCGTAATCATCAATCAACATACAGTCCTTGTTGATTCGATGCCCTGTTGTCTCAAAAAACCGTTCCGGTTTTGTCTCGCCCTTCTCAGCATCCACCAAAATGAAGTTCTTTTCCATTTCAGGGAAAAGGCGTTTCATATACTCAATTTTTTCAGGAATTGAATACGGAAACTCACTGGCGAATGTAGAAGTGAGAATGAATACGCGATCCGGATACCTGGCTTTCAAAGCCAGCATTGCAAAGATCATGTTCCATTCCGGACGGAGATTTGCAAAATAACCCTTCTTGGTCATCATCTCAACTTTATCCGGAGACATATCTCTGCGATACTCCACCAGAACGCCATCCATATCGAATATGTAGTATTTACTACCCATCCACTTTCCTCCTTAATCGATAAGAAAAGAGCCAAGCTTTCGGCTGCTTGACTCTTCATTTAATGACGTATTTGTTTTTTACTATTATATAAGTCTTCACACATGTGAAATTAAACTTATGGAATAATTATAACACATTTTGAGAAAAAGAAAAAAGAAGGCAAAAAATGCCTTCTTTTAGTTAGAATTAATTGTTATGTTCCGTGTTGTACACGCGAACAGAGCCAATCCGCCGCTCGCTGACTGCACCGTTTGTTGTTTCAGCGTTAATTTGATGCATAATCTCCAGCTGTGAGTCCACGAAGTCTGCACTGGAAACGACTCTTGCTTCTACGGTAGCAGGAGATTTGATAGCGCCCCACTCCGGATTATCATGGTGTGCGACAATAATGTGCACCAATTGGCGCGTTGATTCAGCAGAAAGTTGCACCTTTTTTGCTTCTGCCTTTACCAACTCTGCACCAATAAACAAGTGACCAAAAAGTTCTCCGTCTACAGTATAGGACGAAACGCCCAATTCATCCGTATCCAGTTCAATTAACTTGCCAATATCATGCAGCAGCCCACCGGCAATGACCATCTCTTTATTGATATAGTCATAATTATTGGCCAGTGCCAATGCGTTCTTAGCGACACACACAGAATGATACAACAAACCACCGTAATAGTTATGATGCATTGCTTTTGCAGCGCCCCAGTACACCAGCCGGTCCTTAAAGCGTTCAAACAGATTCTGTACAACTGTTCTTAGCTTCTCGTCAGTAATCTGGTCCAGCAAATTTTCATACTCTGCCCAAAGAACATCAAACTTCTTCGGTGCAGTAATCAGAAAATCGGCCTTATCGTATTTATCTGCCGGAGCCAGTGTGTAGCGGTTGACGATGTAACCCATCGAACCGTTATACTTACTGGAAGCAATGGACGCATCCAGAATGGTTCCTGTGGTAAAACCGCAGTTGGCTTTGTCCGTTTTGAAAATGCGGGCCGTAATCACAGACTCTCCGTCAATGAGGTCAACCATCAGATAAGGCGCACCGGTCTTATCTTCCTTTTGTGAAATGTTGCCCACCATAACCGGCATCTTCAGCTGAATTTCATTTTCAATAAGTCCTTTAAGTTTTGACATAATATTTTCTCCTTAATGATATTTTTTGAAAAAGAAAAAGCCACTCCGGAAGGAATGACTTACTTCTTTATATGACTATATCGAAATTATACCACACAATTTGGCGGAAGCAAAATTATGTGAACAGAGCGGACAGTTTTTGCCAAAATGACAGTTTTTGGACTGAAAACTCAATCTCTTTGGTACGATACTCCGTAACAATTTGCCCGTTTACGTTATTGAATGCCTCGGCGACCACTTTATATTTCTTGCCTGCTTCCAGTTTGTTTGCAGTATAGGTCTCTGTATCTCCACTGTAAATCAACACATAATCTTTAGTGGAGCCTCTGTCCGGGCACAAATACAAATTAAAACCGTCTGCATCTGTAGAACTGCACTTGAAAGTTACCGTCTGATCATCTTTTGGATATGCCTCTACTGTAAAAGACGTATCATCAGCTGAAGTAGTTGTGCTCTCTGCTTGAGTGCTTTGCTCTGTTGCACTGTCTGTTGGTTTTTGCTCTTCTTCCGGAATATCTTCACCTGTTATTTCCGGCTTTGTTGTTGGTCTTGTTGTGGACGGCTCAATGGGTCCTGGAGTGAAGGCGTGTGTTGTAGAATGACGACGCGTCGTGATACGCGGCTTTGTTGTCGTTACTCTGCGTTTTGTCGTCGTGTGCTTTTTTCTTGTGGTGGTTCTGCGTTTTGTCGTTGTGTGTCTCTTCGTTGTTGTGTGCCGCTTTGTAGTTGTATGTCGTTTTGTAGTCGTATGACGCTTTGTTGTCGGCTTCGCCTGAATGTTAATGGCAAATTCGCGCGAAGAACGCGTTCCGTCGTTACCAATGGCTACACAACACACAGATCCGGATCCTCTTGCTCCACTTGTTAAGCGCAAAGTTGCAGAGCGTCCGTGACCGGAAATAGAAGCACCACTTAATCCACCCTGCAAAAACCATTCGACACTGGATAATGAAGTTCCGTGAGATGTATAGACTGTTGCTGAATATGTATAACTCCTACCTGCCGAAGGAGATCTGGCACCTGAAATAGAGACACCCGTCATTTTAGCTTCTGCGCAAAATGTTGGCAATAGCAACGCCAAGCATAAAATGAAAACAGAAACAATTTTTAATGCTTTTTTCATCATGCCACCACCTTGATATTTTGAGGGTGTTGCAACAGATAAACCAACTCGCCTTCATTCTGACACGGCAGCCAGAAGTCATCGCCGACCCGAACTTCTCTCAACCCGTTATCGTTAACACGATATACGCAGTTACTGAAATAAGCAGCATTGACAAAGCAGAACGGTTCATTTACCTTTACACCCAGCAACTGGCACAGTAGCGGCAAATGCTCATTTGTCTTATTCTCTGGTCTCAGCTGCTCTCTTTTCTGTGACGCATTTGATCTATCAGAAATTGTTGGTTGATCCTGAATGCTTACTTTTGTGGTGTTCTTATCGCGTGGTGCAGATTGCTCTGTTTTTTCACTTTCTGGCTTGGTAGTTGCAACCGGTTCTTGAACAACCACATCATGCACCGGCTTTTGGCTCTTTGTTTCGTTTTGTTTCTGTGAAACATTCTCGTTATTATTTGTACGCGCCGTAGCATTGTCTGTATTTACCTTTTCGTCTTTTGCGAATGCGTGTCCGCATCGGTTACAAAACTTTGCTTTTGCGGGCATTTTGTTGCCACACTGTGGGCATTTCTTTGATGTCTGCGTTTGCTCTGTTGGCAATGATGCTTTATTTTCTTCAGATAATTCCAAAGTGTCATCCAAAGTGTCATTTTGACACTTTGGGGATATTTGAGGATCCAGCGGAGCCTTTGAGATTTCTGCGTCTGTATTGTCGTTTAAGTCTACATTGTCAAATAGATCAGGCGCTTCGATAATTTTGCGCCCTTGATTTTCATACATCTTAATACGACCGTGCCACAATACATTTTGGTCATCATATTTTAAATTACCAATTACAATTCCTGTGTTTTTCTTTTTTTCGTTCCATCGCTGTTCTGCCACACGATCTTCATACTCTGTACCAGGGGCCCAATAAAACCCCAGTTCATACAAAGCCTTAACAAGCCGCTTCATCGTCTGTATATCCGGACAATGGAACGCAATGCTGTTTAAATCATCGTGGTCTGATAGAACCGCTTGGATTTTTTCTTTATCCGTCAAAACTATATTGCCTCCTTGATGCTATTTTTTTGTTCTAAAGACACCAAAGTTATACCACAAAATGGTCAAAAAGAAAAAGGTGACCGATATGGCCACCTTTTAGCATCATAAACTCAAAATTGTGATTTTACATCCTCCAGTTCCCTTTGCATAACAGGCGGCATGTCCTTGTGGAGTGAAAACATCAATCCTTCCAACAGAAGAAAGTCCACCTCCACCTGTGTCGGCTACTGTATAAACAACACCGTCCACGCTGATTACTGCGCCTAGAGGCAGCCAGTTACATGCTACAATGTGCGGATCTGACATTCCGTTATAAATGTGCTTTCCGGACGCTGTAATGCCACGACCGTTTCCATTGCATGTCGCACAGGCACAATAATGCGTTTTTCTTCCGGAGATCACCTGTCCAACAGAAAGACTACCATAAGAACTGCGCCCGCTTGTTCTGATTTTAGAACCAACAGAAACAATCTTGCATTTTGGTTTCTTTGCAATTTTCTCAGACACCTTTTTACGATGTGCAATTTTTCCATTCGCGTAAGTAAACTCCTCATAGCGAACTTCGCGTTTACCCTTCACACCTTTTTGTGTCACTTTCGTTTCACCAGCAGACAAGTTCTTATCGTATTTTGTTTTGACAGAGTAAGCAATGTCTTTTGTTTTAGTCACCGACTTTTTATAGGCTTTCCAATACTCTAAGTTTTGATTTGCCTTCAGTTTTGCATTCGGCTTCTTATTTAACTTGTCATACTTGCCCACCTTGATGCCTTGACGCTTTAAAAAGTCTTGAACTGTTTCTCCCATGTAATATCGGGACGTTCCGCTCACGCCGTCATTTTTGAAAGTAATGAAATCATAGCTTCGAAGCTCAATAATCTGCCCCTGCTTTATTCTGTCAGATACAGAGCTATTTAATTCTTGGTTTGCAAGCGATAAATGCAGTTCGTCTAAAACTTCGCCCACAGTTTGTTTTGTCGTTTCGTGTTCATACAATACACCGTCACGGTTGATAAAGATATTTTTATTTCGATGCACTGTAATCTGACAGTCATTCACTTTTGACAGATCAATATTATCTTTATCTTCAAGTTTGATGTACTTTGTTGTTAAATCAGATAAATCCTGTGGCGTCATAAACAAAGAATAAGTCTTGTCTTCGTCCTGAACTGTATATTCTTTCGTTTGTGCAGCCATTACAGCTGATGGTGTGATCATCAAAAAGACGATCAAAAACGAAAATAAGACCGGAACGAAGCGGTGATTTCATTTTCCAAAATCTTTTCTTTTCAGCATAATAATTGCCTCCAAATAATAATATTTGGGTACAAATGTGTAGTTTAGCAGAAAAAAGCACAAAAAAAGAAGGCCCTGTTTAAAACAAGGCCACAATATGCTCAAGCGTACTGCCGAATCATAAACCACACAATCGTAACAATGCCTACAATGATGTAGCCGATATTAACGGCAAACTCGTGTTCTTTCAAATACTTCTTGATTTTATCCATTATAATTACCTTTCCGAGCCGTTATCATTGTAAATTTGTTACTATATTGTAACCCTTGGCTCTAATTGTAACACTTTTGTAATTTTCAATCAAGTTTGCAGAAATTATGCACTACCGTGAAAGATTGTCGAGATGGCTGCAGACTCCCAAATCGAACTGAATGTGGCAAAATCATTCCCCTTGTTGTTGCTAATTGCCAAAACGACGACCGCAAAGATAATTGCAAACACAACAATAGCAGCGATAATTATAAGTTGGCGTTTTGTAGCGTTTTTTGTTAAAGCGCTGCTCTCTTGCATATTATCTTGCTCTTGGGGCTCTGTCTTTTCTACCTTCTGGGCTGCCGGATCAATGGCTTGAACGCCATCAAAAAAGTTCTCCGGAATTTCAAAACCACACTCCATGCAGAACTTTGAGCCGTCATTTTCAAGCACTTCTCCGCACTGCGGACACATGCGCTGCTTTATATATACCGGCTCCTGGCTCACAACATCCGACTGCTTTTCCGAATCATCATCAGCTTCAGCAGATTCATCACTAGACGTGTTTTTTTGCTGCTGTATTCCGAACAACTTCTCTTTAATTTCGTCTAAATTTACATTTTCATCCGCGTCTGTTCCATCAAAGAGCTGGTCATATTCCACGACAGTTCTCCCCTGGCGTTCATAAAACGATTTGTTGCCAAAAAAGATTAGCTTAGACAGCGTGAGGGAGTAACAAGTATGCTTGCCATTCTTCTTCCATTTCGTCAGCACTTCTCCATTTCTGTCAAAGTGTTCAAACGGATTTACAGACTCGGACCAATAAAAGCCCACATTATATAAAACAGTTATTAAAGTGCGTGCCTTTGCTTCTGTATCACAATGAATTGCGAACGCAGGCAGATCTTCTGCGTTTTTTTTTACAAAGCTTAGTACAGCTTCCGTTTTAGTCAAAGTTATTCCTCCTTTTTAGATTCACCTATTTATTAATACCACAAATCAAACAAAACGAAAAAAGGCCGCCCGAAGGCAGCCTTTCTAATTATGATTTTTCTGACTCGAAAGCCTTGCGAATGCGAATCACGTCAACATGGTCTCCTTCAGGAATCACATCTCTGCTTTGCATCAGGAACCGCAGAATATCGAACATTTCCGGATCTCCGTTGAACTTTTGTACCGAGTTGTATCGGCCATAAGTCTTTACGCTCTGCGCAATGGAGCGAATCCACTTCCACTTTGCGTAGTATCCAGACTTAACTTTGAACATAAAGCCCGATGTGTCTTGCAGGACATAGCCTTCTACAGGTTCACCCTCTTCTCTGTAGTCTTCTTTGATGACTTCGGCATACCAGTCCGAAAATTCATCCCAAGTATTGAATACATACGAGCGTTTTTTAACAGGCAATTCTGCACAACGAGCAAATTCTACCAAAGCGCTATAATCTAAAGTTGCAAAGTCCAGCGTGTTATGAATCGCATCTAAAAGGACGATGTGAGGGTCTTGATACTCAATGATATGAGGATCGTTTACAGGGTCAATGACTTCAAACACAAGCGTCACTGCGTTCCCGGAATCATATCGAGATTTCAAGAATTCTCTAATTGAACTCAAAGCTGCCGGTTTGTCCACAAACATATTCCAGAAAATTTGCTTAAAGTATTCTACGAAATCGCCATCCAACGAGCCTTTTGTTGAGAACAACAAGTCCTCGGTTTCCGGATTCCAACCAAGCAAGCCAAGAAAGCCGTTTTCTTTTCGATAGGCAGTCACAGAAAAATTCAAGGTATTTTTCAGTACATTCAACTTTGTTTCAGGCATTTCATCGACACGAAAGAATTTGTCATATGACCGCAAAACAATTTCGTTTGTTTTTGTGTTGATAAACAAACCTCGCGCCTTGATTGTTGCACAATTCCAAATCCCACGTCTAAAAGCATTGCGAGAAAAATTAAAAGATGAAATATCACCGAATTTTCTCTCCTTAATCAGACAAGCTCTGGGATTGTCGTTAAGAGGAGCACGAAAAGCCTCAACAGCATCTTGCACGCTTGTCAAACGCTTATTTTTGTCAAACACCTCTGTGTGCGGCTGACGGTAGATTTCGTTTGAAATTTCAGACACAGAAACATTTAGTCTGTCGCCATAAGATTTACCCGGTGTCAGTGTAACGACGCGCAAATTGCCGCCAAGTTCAATTTGGCCTTCCAAATTAAAAGCACGATCATTAACCTGGACCGGCTCTTCAGAAATATTTCTGTGGCCATGAAAAGAATAAACATCTTCGCCAGAGTTTTGACAAAATGTTTCGTCGCACATTTTGCTATCCTCGTATCCACCAGCACCTTTGATCAGCTCACAAGTAGGCGTCAAAAGTGTCGGGATATTTGTTACACCGCCATGTGTGCATATCAGCTTATTGCCGTTAAATGCAAATAAGCCACATTGCCAAAGTGAACGATAAAATCTGCGTACTTCTTTTTTGTCAACACCTGCAGACTCCAATTCTTTTGCCGTCACATCATTGAACACATCAGATTTTGTGGATTCATGATTTGCCCAACGCCAAAGATGAATTTCGTGATTACCTTCCAAACAATAAACATTTGGTTTTTTAGCAAAATCCATCATGGCTTTCAGCATCTCAACATTCTCTAGGCCACGATCCAAACAATCGCCCAGAAAGATATACGCATCGTCTTCAGAGTATCCGCCCACCGAATGAAGCCATTTCTGAAAGCAGCTGTTACATCCGTGCAGATCGCCAAGAATATGTACACGTTTGTACTGATCCAGCAATACATACACATTATCTTTCAACAGCCATTCCAATTCATCTAACGAAATCGGTTTGCAAAAAGCAGGAACACCTGCCGTCTCCTTTAATCGTGCAGCCATTCTGTCGATGACGGCATCAGGCACCACTTTTAAAGAATCTCTTTTTTGATTTCGTCTCTTGCATTCCTCTACCGGCACATCTGTGAAATCCAGCAATCGCACGCGATAACGGTACTTTTCGGCTAAAGCCTTGTATTTGCCAAAATTCTTTGTATCAACATGCGTTGCATCGATGACGGTCAAATCACCTCTCTGCATTCTTTTTTCCAGCAGCTGAAAAGTAAGCTGCCATGCATCGCTAGATACACGTTGATTAATGCCGACGGTTCCGTCCGGAAGCGTTGCCGGAGAGGCCAGCATCAGACGGAAGTTATCTGGGCTTAGCGTATAGTTCTCCAAGCCTAACTTCTTAATTGCCGTAGACTTTCCGCTCCCCGGCAGTCCTCTTGTTAAAACTAAAGTTCTCAAAAATGAGTCTCCTTTCCAATATTACATTTTTTTGAATTTGTATACAAAAAGCAGTCATCCCGAAATTCGAAACAACTGCAATAAAAAAACTTATCAAAAAAATTATACCACAAAGTAAGATAAAGCAAAAAAGCCACCCGCAGGCGGCTTAAAAGTTATACATTTCTCAAAACACGGCAGATACAGCATCCAAAGGTACAGCATTCCGGCTAAACAACAAAATAGCAATAAGGTAAAGCACTATTGTCAACACGACAAATACACCAGGAAGAATAAGACCACACAAATTCAGTTTTTGGCACTTTTTCTTTTCCTCTTTGTATTCTGGCAGATCTGGCACTGCATTTGCTTTGCTTAATCCGAAGCCGCCTAAAATCCACGAAACGATTGGTATGAAGAACGAAATAACGATTGCTAAAATGCCGAATGTCTTAGAATTAGATAACTCATTCATCCAATCCTTTTGCGGCTGTCGTTGCATATAGTATTGGTTGCGATAGTCGTTATCCAGTTGCTGTTGCTGGTCTTGATACACGCGCTGCGTATATGGATTTTCTTGCGCAGGATGAAATACACCTTGCTCTGCGACTTTCACATCTTCTGCCACGTTTGCCGTTGAATTGATACTTTGCTCGACCGCTTTTGTCTGTGTATTTTGTTGGTTCTGTGTGTTGTTTTGATTCTCTTGCATTTTTAGTCCCCCTTTTTGATGTTAATGCAAATAGTGTTGTGGATTAACGGCATAGGACTGGCTTGAACCACCCACACGCACTTCAAAATGGCAATGTGGTCCGGTTGAGTTGCCCGTAGAGCCGCTCAGAGCGATTTGCTGACCCTTTTTGACGTGCTGCCCCTCGTATACAAGACGTTGGTTATTATGTGCGTAGAGCGTGTATACAGGTTCTCCTGATGTCGTAGTCTTATCGTGACGAATAACAATATAGCGACCGTAACTTCGGTAACTACCATCCCCATTTGTAAGATCTTTTGACACGATAACCGTACCGCTTTCAGCAGCAACAATTCTTTGATTTACGCGACCGGCAGTAGAAAAGTCGCACCCAGTATGTCCCGGATAAGCTCCAAAACCACAAGTGATCGTTCGATATGCCGGACAAGGATAAGTGAGAGACAATGTGTGTCTTCTCGTGGTGTGTTGTTTTGTTGTCGTCCTATGTGTTGTGTGTTCTTTTTGTGTTGTTTCTGTATTGTTGTGTGAAGTGCTTTTAGATGTTGTTGTGTGTTTCGTTGTCGTTTCAGTTGTCGTTGTGGCTTTTGTGGTTGTTTCTGCATACTTGCGATCTGCAGCTGCAATATCGTCATCGATCTCTGCAAGTTCCGCAGCCGTCATTGCTCGAAGCTCTCCGTATCGCTCAGTTTCCTTTGCAATATCCAGAACCTTTTGGTCTGTCTTTCTTTTTTCGGCAGCCAGGCTATTTTCTTCAGACACCAAAGTCTTTTCTTTAGCCGTCAACTCCGTTTGAAAAGCCCGCAGTGATTCTTTTTGATTACCTAGTTCTTTTTGTTTATCTTTTAATTCTGCTTGACGAGTTTCCAGCTGTTCTTTTTCTGCAACAATCTTTTCTGTTTGCTGTTTTACGGAAGCCAACAAAGATGCGTCTCTCTTTGACACTCTATTCACCATCTCCAGACGGGTTAGAAAGTCTTGAATGCCGTTGCTTTCCAACAAAGCAGCATATTTGCTAATATTACCGCCACTGATATATAACGCGCGCATTCTGGTCGCATATTGCTTATAAGTACCCTCGAAGTCTTTGGTTAAGCGATCAACTTCTTTTTGTTTTTCAGCAATATCTGCAGCGGTCTGATCAATACTCTCTTCGGTTTGCGGTATCTGCTGGCGAATACGATTCGTTTCTTCTTTCGTCGCTTGTACCAGATCTTTGTTTTGTTGATACCTTGCTTCTAAAAGAGAAATTCGCTGATTTAATGCGTTCAAGTACGCCTGGCTTTCTTTTCCCTGTTTCTCCAGATTCTGAAGCTGTACATCGATCTCTTCCAGCTGTTCTTCTAATGTTTGCTGCTTTGCAGAAGCCGCAGCTGAACAATTTGTATTACCGCAAAATGCAAATGTACACACAATCAATGCCACACAGCAAGCTCGCAGCAATATCTTTTTCAAAAATTCTCACCACCTTAAAAATAAAAGGAGAGCTTTTGCTCTCCTTCCAATGTTCTATATTTAGTTGTCAGTCATACAAGTCCGGATAACATTCCGGAAATGCAGTCGGACCCTTACTCGGATTCTTGTTCTGCTTCTTGTACTTGTACTTGCCGTCCTTTTGGATCTCGTACAAATACCACACCGGTTCGCCATAATCCGTTTTGGAAATAATGTATTTTGTCTCGCCCTTTACGACATATGTAATAACCGGATGCTCGCCTTGCGGTAGTTTATCAAAGACTTGTCCAGATCTTTTTGCACTCAAAAAAATCACTCCTTATGAAAATTTTAACACAAAATTGCGATTTGGCTAAATGACACCAACAAGTTCCGGAACAAGCGCCTTCAGATCACGAATTTGCACATAGTTCGCGCCCCTTTTCTCTGCCAAGTCCAGTATTTTCTGAACTTCCTGTTTCGAGGTGGCAGATTGAATCTGATTTTTAATTTTCTGATATGTTTTGCTTTGCATGTTTTTCCTTTCTAAATTACGATTTTGTGAAGTATTTGAAATATTTTGTCATTTTTATGCAAATAACAGTTGCATTTTCTTGTGTGTTCTGCTAAACTGTTGGTGAGGTGACGGCAACGGCATCAACCTTTTTTTCTTTTCTTTTTTTATTTCTCTTATGGACACAACAACTTGTGTCTTTCTACAATCGTGGATTATGCGCATGTCATCTCGACAAGAGCATCCGGTAACGGGTGCTCTTTTCTTATTTTGCTTTTGACAAGATTTCAGATAGTGTTCTTGGCGTATAATTCATCCACGGCATCATACAACCCACATTGTACATTTGAGCCAAATTTTTGGGTGCCCCATCCCAGAAATTATCGTCTTTTTCTCGAATCAGAGACAGACACTCTTGGACCAATTGATTCTCTTTTGTTTTGTGTACATGGCCATACAACATCACTGTATCCGGACGATAATCGTGCTTGTAAAATAGTGTCGGAAAATGGCTCATAATAACCGTGGTTCCGCAATCTTTGATCTCTTTATAGTCACACACTTGAGCAAAACATTTTGCCAGTCTGCCGGGAACATGTTTGGGATCGTGATTGCCACGAATAAGAAACTTCTGCCCATTAAGGCGTTGCAAAATACTAATCCACACATTTTCGTCTCTGCTCCAGCAAAAGTCACCAAGAATGTAAACCTGATCTCCGTGCTTGACAACGCTGTTCCAATTGTGGATCAGCGCTTCATTCATTTCCGCCACACTCGAAAAAGGACGATTATCGAACCCAATGATATTGCTGTGATTAAAATGTGTATCTGCTATGTAGAAATTTGCCATTATTCTCCCTCTTTTGTTTCAATTTTTCGCACAATGTCCTGCCCGCGCCATTCTTGCAAAACTTCCGGATTGGTCAAATAATTATCCATTTGCCGGATGAATGGAACCACATCTCCAAAATCCAATGCCCTGTGGTCAAATACAATCGTGATTGGCAAGATCCGGCGGATTTGAACGGATTTGTTTCCATGCTGGTCAGTTACAACAACCGGCTTGTCCTGCACAGCACCGAGTGCAAAAGCACACACCTGTGGCGGTACAATTTCGATCAACGTCCCAAAACCCTTTTGCTCTCTGTACAGCGAACCAAGATTGGAAATTGTAACAGTTCCCTGCTCGATATCCTCTTTCGTGAGTCGATCCTTTTCGGGAATGCTATAATATTTTCTCCGCTCGCTTCCCTGTTTGGTTTTGACTTTATGTTTGCCAAACTTTGAGCCTACCAAACGGTAGAATGCCTGCTTGATGTTGCCGTCTTTCAGTCCGTCCATCGTATCACTCAAAGACACTTCGTACATGACCTCATTAAGATCTGTATTCTTCATTCGTCTGGCAACTTCGGAAATGTACTCGGCCATTGCAATCAGAGATTTGTTCTGAAAGTCCATCAAGTTCACGGTCATCATCCGCCCATCCGGCAGCAGCATTGGCATTGACACATTGATTTCATCAAATGTTTTTAGTTCTCCCTGTACCAGCCGACGTTTGAAATCCAAATGGCTATTTAACTTCGGCGCTGCTTTTAATGACTCAACGATCAGCTTGATCAGCACCGTATTGATCGTGATATTTGTTTTTGTACTTTCTTTAACCTGCCGATATACCTTAAGCAAGTCTGTTACGTCTGCCTCATACAAATAAGAGACATGAGGAATTTGTTCCCAGCTTTCAGACGTCATATTAGCAACAATTTTTCTTTGAATGTCGAAAATTTCTGACTGGTGATTTTTCTTTTTGCTCAATTGAATTGCTCCCTGTTTTGCATTTTACGTTATTTTTTCGCTATATTCATGATTTTTCGTTATTATCTAAAAACTGGCACCGGGTGTCCGGTGCCATCAAAAGGAGAAAATATCGGGAAGTCCCGACATCTATTAATACCACAATTTGCAGAAAAACAAAAAAGAGCCCAAAATTTGGGCTCTAAATGAAATTAAGTATGAAATTCCGTTCCAGGCGCACCCCACGCGCCACTTTCTCGGCATAATTCTGCTATGCTTTCTGAAGTTTCTTCGTCCACGTGAAGCCTCACACGACTGAAGTCACGAGTGTGCGTCAAACGTTCATCGAAATTTGTCTCAACCAAATAATCATACAGTTCTTCTGGCGTTGTAATCCGCCGCGTGATTGTATTGCCCTCGTCATCATTCCACTGAATGAGCGGATCAACCTTTGGTGCATCAAACAAATACCAACTGACGCTTTCGTCCTGGTCATGCATGATACGTTCCAGAAGTTCAATCATTGCGGTGCAAAGACTGTCTCCGATTTGAATTACCGGATAGCCGTCACAAAACGAACCGATGGCGGTGCTTGCGTTGCTGCAATCTTGCAAGTATTTGCGAATTTCCAGAACATATGCAGAAAATTGTTCCCTGGTTAACATAGGACATTGATTATTTTCCAAGCTTAATCCCTCCTAACCACCAGTTCGTTGATTGTCATTTGCAGTTCCTGAATTCGCTTATAATCTGGTTCTTTTGGCAAAGCAGTGTTATTCTTATCGTATTCCAAACGTTTTTCCAAACCGGAAACCAAATCAAAGAATTCAGGGATAGGTCTGTCATTGGCGTCCAGATATGCGCCGTTGCGAATGCTCAAAAGGGTTGCTCTTTCCGAATCCGGTCGATATGTGACAATCTGCCCCTTCTCTAACAGATCAAAGCACATTAGGTACAAGCGAACCAGATGCATCATATGCTTGCCAAGTTTCTGCTTAGAAGCTGCTTTCGAATTTCGAGAGCCAATTTTGTTATACTCTTTGATAATTGTTTGTAGCTCACACATCATACCCAGATAGTCACGAACCGGATAGTGATTTAGATTGCAGTCAATAAAAATTTCCTGCTCTAAAGAATTCGGAGCCATTTCACTCGCATCATCGAGATACAGCTGAATGCCGCCAACTGTGTCTGCATATCGTTCTCCAAAAGAACAAAAGGCGTGCTGCATACTTTTGAGAATATGATCTTCTCTTTCCGTATCTGATACTTTACGTACAGCCTTGTTATTTAGACGCCACAACTGCTGGTTAGCATACCCGCCGAATGAATTTACGCATTTTTGAGACAAAAACAAATCACGATTATCGAAAAGCATTTGTCCAATCTCAGACTTGAAAAGTGTTTCTTGATTACCAAACATCTCAATGACATTCGGATTGCAATTACTGAGAAGTTGAATAATTTTGTTCAGTGAATACACAGTCGTGTCTGTTTTGTTATCCGTGAACACGCTGAAGTCACGGCCCAGTAGGATTTCGCTTTTTGAATTTAGCACAATACCACGCACATCGATATCAGATGTTTCTACGTTTGTACCATAGGCGTAGGATCCGCCCAACGTCAGGAAGATCAAGTTGTCCCCCAGTCTTTCATTGTTTAAAAACGCATAATCTCCGGTTCTATTTTTAATTTGATTGAAATTCAGAATCATTTTTTGTCTCCAAGATTGTTGAAATGTATTGATAGTTGTTTTGCTCAATAAGGGTAAGCACTTTATTTACAAATTGATTTGACAAGAGGTCAGCTATATCATCACCATACGTTTCGAGTTTGCCAATGTCTACGATTGGCAGATTGTATCTCTCAACATCTTTCGCTTCAATTGGCGTATGAAATGTGTGCTTCCCACCTATGTCGTAGAACAAAAAGAATCCGTATCTTGGCTTCGATCGATCTTCAACATCCCCAAACCAAGTTTCACAGCCCCTATCATCGTCCCAAAAACAATTTTCCCACACAAAGTCGCCATTTTTCGCATGTCTTGCATAAGATGAGTCGTAGTCATAAACACGAACGTGCTCATAGCCACGGAATTCTCGGTGAATGCAAATAGGACGCAAGACGGTGAGAAGGACTTCTTTTTTACGATAATACTCATCTCGCTGCTCTTCGGCTTTTCCAATGTTGTCATATTTGTCATACCAATATCTATTGTAGCGACCATATTCTCTATATTCTCGTGCTTTGTCACGCCAATTTTTGGCTCGCTTATTTACGCTGAAGAGGCAATCTACAAGCATTTGGTCAGTGATAATGCCTTTTTTTAAATTATTTGTGTATTCCACAGGAGTTCTCATATTGTCGCCTTTTTGTTGATGATTCGTTTTTTATTGGGAAACGCGAAGCAGCCAGATAACGGCTGACTCCTTCGCGCGAGGTGCGTTGTTAGCACACCTCTGATACACTTATTAATACTGCATTTTCAGAAAAAAAGAAAAAGCAGCCGGTTAATTCCGGCTGCGTTGTTGTTTTAAATTTTGAGTTCACCAATGGAATTCTCTGGGATATAGAATATATAATAGTCTCTCGCAGGACGCTCTGCCCAAAATCTGGATTTGCAAGATTTATACTGTCCGTATCGAACGGCGACCCTGGGCTTCTCTGACGCATTAATGGTTTCAATTCTTACTCTGGGCGCATTGGTTGCTGCCAGTTCGTCAAGAATAACACGCTCCACTTCTCGACCGGTCTCGTCGATATAATGAAACTCATAATTTCTTGCATTCGCATAATATGTCTTGTCGGAACAAGCGCTCTGAACTTTCGATTTTTCCACTGCGTCATACTTTAGAAAAATCTTCTCTTCTTCTCCACGGTCAAACGGTGCCAAGTCAAATGTCTGAGCCCTGTCTGTCGGAACCGAGGTGTCATCTAAGTTAAACGCGTAAGAATTCGCCGCATATAACCAGACATACACCGACAGAGCGCTTAGCCACGCACCGATAATACAGAACGAACTCATACTATCGTTGTGACATAACAATCCAATGATACCAACGATAAGTACGCCGAAAGTGATTCCTACGTATGCTTTAAGATAATTTGATGTACTTTTTTTAACCATGATCTTAAACCCCTTAATATATTTCTGGAACAAAATAAGCTGTCGCTAAAAAATATTCTCGTCTATTAATACCACGAAATTATAAAAAAGAAAAAATTAAACCTGTCAAATTCGATGGGTTTAAGCATGTTTTCGAGACAAAAAAATAAAAGGAACTCAGTTAAGAGTTCCTTTTTTCTTTACATTACCATGTCCGCATTGTATAATGGGACACAGCCTTCTTTTGTTAGAAGGTTAGAAGCGCGCGAACTTCTAATCTTTGATACATAAGGGGAATGCTATGGAAAACTTTTATCCGTTTTTGTTTGTGGCAATCGGTGTCAGCCTCTTTGGCTGCGGATTGTATACAAATGACAAAGACTTGGCGAAAGCCTTCATGGCACTTGGCAGCGGTCTTATCGTTGCCGGAGCGTCAAATATCAGTTAACCACAACTTTCCTCAATCGAAAGGCATAGGCCACAATGTTGCACAAAGTCAGGAGATTGGCTGCAAATGCAGCCCTTTAAGTTATTACATATTAGAGAGGAGAACCCTTACATTGAGGACTTACTTCTTTCGCGCGCTTCGTCTCGCATTCCCCAATGAAATTATACCATATTTTTTGAAGAACAAAAAAAGAGCCAGCTTTAAACTGGCTCTTCTTGTTTAAATTGCCACTCATTTTTTCAAATGGCTTATATCGACTCTTCAGGTGCACAAAACACCCTACTGCTGTGTAAATTTGATGGCTTGGAACCTTATTAATTTATTTACACAGGTACAAAAACCACGTGCACGGTGCGACGGAAAGTGACTAAAGCAGCTTTGGAGCGATCAATTCAAGGTTTGGACCCTTATGAATTTACATAGGTACCAAACACAGGCACAAAACCCATATTTTACTTTACATGAAAAAGAGCAGAGCCTGATGGCCATGCTCTTTCCAAATTATGAAAGGTTGTTATCTTGAAAGACTGTTACGAAGTCTTTCTTTTTTTGTTCATCAACAAATAAATGCCAATGCCCAATGCTGCTACACCGGACGGTGCCAACATATCTACAAAGGACATACCGGTCTTTTTCTTGTGAATGACTTCGGCCTCGTTTGTCATAGTTGCCTGCAACACTTCACCGTTCTCTTTGATTGAGAACTTATGAGGTGTTGTATCCAGAATATAACCCTTCGGAGCTTCATATTCTCTGTAATAATAGTCTCCGTAAGGCAGAACAAAAGCAACCTGACCATTCACGTCTGTTGTCCCCTGCGCAACAACATTCTTGTTTGCGTCCAGGATCTCAATCTTGCAATTTGGAATTACTTTTCCGGTGGACACGTCTGTTTTTGTAATTACAATTGTTCCACGAATAATGTGGTTAACCAACTTGCCCTCTTCAAAGTTCGTGTCCAAATTAGCCGTCATAGAAGCGTCTGTCGCACTTACATCATTGAAGCTGACATCGTAAGTGCCGTCGTCCAGCACATACTTTTCGTTTGTAGAGATTTCTTTCACATAGTAGTCGTGCCCATAAGGAACATCCACATCAAAGTTGATCTGGCCGTTTTCATCAGGCGTTGCCGTACCCAGCAACCCATCAGCCGGAATAACAGAGCCATCTGCAGCTGTAATTTCGTCTTTACTGTAAAGACCAAATACAACATCCTGTAGTTCTCCGTTATTTCCGATATTGAAGTCCTCATCTACCTCCATAGCCTTTGTCAGGTCAACATGCAGCTTCTGTCTTTGATTTTCAACGGTAATTGTCTGCAACACAAGTGGAGTTGTTGCGTCTTTATAAGCCAATGTAACTGTAATCGGATCAGTCTTTAACTGATATCCGGGATTGGTTTCCAATTCCACTACCTGATATGTACCAAGAGGCAGTTTGGAAGTGGCTGCCAGTCCACCATCGCCGGTTACAATTTTCTCAACCAGTTCGCCTGACTTATAAACCACTGTGCCATCCGGCGCAACAATGTCCTCTACAGCATAAATGCCAAATGTTACATTCTGCAAGCCAACTGTACCGTACACAGGCACATAAATATCGCTATCTTCAGCTACGGAAGTAAATCCTTCACCGATCTTTGTAATGTTAATCTGACCCTTTGCAGTTTCATTTACAAAGGTTAGATAAATCACACGCTCTGAACCGTCTGCAATCACCTGTTGCGGCTCTTGTGTGAAGCAATAGCCCTCTGGACAAGACAGTTCTACAACTTGATATGTACCGTGAGGCACATTGGTAAACAAAAAGTCACCGTTTTCATCTGTTGTACTTGTAGCAAGGGCGTTCTCTTTTGTAAACTCAGTTGCGCTCTTATCAAAGATGCCAAACACCGCGCCCTGGATGATCTTACCGTTTTCGTCTACCTTATGTCCGGACACGGACACACGATCCAATGTGTTTTTCATATTCACTGTTACAAGTGTTTCGGCCTGTAGACTCGCGTCACCTACATTGAATTTTTCAGATCCGGCAACTGTGTAAGATTTTTGATTATCCCAAGTTACAGTCACAACGGCGTCAGCGGGCTTTACAAACTTATTCGGCGTCTCAATTTCGCTTACGGTGTACTTTCCAACTGGAATGTCATATAAGGCAGCTTTACCATCTGCACCGGTCGTTACTGTATATACCAGCTTCACGCCCAGTGAGTTATCCTCCGCAGCACTGGTTACTGTAAACTTATAACCAACGCCCTTTTGCGTTGTCCCTTGCTCTAACGGATTTTGTCCAAGAACTTCTTCTGTTTTGACGACTTGAAGATCCCCGCGCTTCACATTGTTATAGAAGGTGTAAGCGTTGGCAGGGATACCCTCTGGTTCATCCGGATCTACGTCAGGTTCTTGATCCGAAATTTCATTGATCAGATACAGTTCTTTGGTATCGTTATTAACCTCAATAGTGAAATCATAGGCGTTAATATCAATAAAGCAATCGTCTCTGGTTGTTTTTTGTCTTACACTATACTCGCCACCATACAAACCAGCAACTGTTGCCTGACCGTTTGCATCTGTTGTGAAAGTGGTTAATTCACTTCCATCAGAAGCAATTAGAACAAACTCGGCATCTGCAATCGGCTGGCCAATTTCATCATGCAAGTGCAAAATCATTGTTCCGCCGGTAATGTTATAGTCGAAAGTCTTATCTTCAACATCGCTCTGGTCGCCCAGATCCTCATCTTCACCATAATCAGGAACAACATCAGGCAATACACCGTCTCCATTAAACTCTGGCATACCTGCGTCTGTATATTTCAGCGTTTTTGACTCTGTGTACTGAGATGGGTCTGTACTGAACTCACGACTAGACATGGAAGTATTTCCGTCCCAATCAACATCAATGGTCTGAGCTTCTGCGGGAATATAAGCCGCTTTATTAACTTCGGATAGTGTATATTCACCTACTGGCACATTACAGAAATACGCTTCGCCATTAGCATTGGTTGTAGAAGTATATTCTTTCTTTGTGGTCGTATTAACAATCTTAAATGTAAAATCTTTACCAAAATCATAAGATCCGGCAGTGTTCTCTGCATACTTAACAACCTTTAAATCTCCCAGTTTAGGGATATTTACCCAAGTGCTATAGCCAGGCGTTTTTGCATTGTATGTCTGTCCTGTTGAAAGCGTGAATGTTTGTTTGCTCGTACCTGGGATAACAAAATAATCGTCAGGACTAGATATTTCCTCTAATGTATATTGGATTTTTGTTGATGGGTTGCCATTGTTTTCAGTATCGTTTTTATACACATCAAGATCTGTATATTTTACAATACCGTTTGCATCAGTAATTCTAATTAGGCTTTGTTTTTTGCCAAGTTGATCTATAAATGACAATTTAAACTTAATCCCGGAAAGTGCTCTGCCAGAGTTGTCAGTTTTCTTAATTTGAGCCAAAGCCTTATGTTCTTTATAATCTGGTTCCGGTTCTGTTTGTTTTTGTGCCTTCACATTCATTGATGCATTCAGCGTTTTGTTTCCGCCAGCCGTCATAATTGCATACTGACTGCCGAAAATACCGGCATAACTGGAATCCAAATCGTAAACCTTATACTTGGATGCCAGCTTTACAGTCTTGTTTCCACTAAAATAATTTTTAGCATATACTTTCAGTGAATTTCCGGAAATAGAGGCGCTTTTCAATCCGGAATAACTGGTGATTTTCCAGTCTTTTGAATTTAGAACACCATTTCTATCTTTGACAGTTGCTCCCCAGTTACCGTTTTCATTCAAAGTTGGTGTCTTAAATGAAGGTACATCATCAGCCGTCAACATTTTTGAGTAGTTGTTCATAATGTCATTGTAGGCACTCTTTGTTACACTTTTATACCACTTTGAAAGGCCGTTATTAGCCGCGTTTTTATCGGTAATTTGCCAAATGGCTCTCTGAATAGCGGAGTAATACACATCTTTCTTTTGCAACTTATTACCGCTTACAGTAATAGTTCCGCCACCGGAATAATTCAAATACCCTCTCTTGGCAGCATAAGTCAAAATTTGATTGATCTTGTTTTGTTTACCGGACCCCAACTTATTATAATAACTTTTGGTCTTTGAGGTCTTCTTAAACGAACCTGTAGAAGCATTCCCGTAATTGATACAGAATGCATCCTTCCCATTTACCACAAACCGATGGTGTGAATAACCACCGGATGGCCAATACGATACGATCTTACTGGTTGTTGCCGCCTCTGCAATCGTCGGGAACATCAATGTCATAGATGAAAGCACCGTCAACACAGCTAAGATCCATGCCCAAATTTTGTGCGTGATTCTTTTTGTTTTTGAATTCACTTTGATCACCCTTTCTTAAAAAAATATGGGACGCACAAAGTGTGCGCCCCAGCGTTGAGATATTCACTTTATGCCATCACAAAATAGTTATAGCATATTTTAAAGAAAAGGCAAAATTGTCAGTATGATAGCACTTATGCTACTGACACAAATGAAATAATGGTATAAAAAACATGTGCTTCAAAAATCTTGTACAAATGCAGAACAGAAGTTGAAAGATTGACATTTTTAAAAAAATTTGATATAATAATGAATGTGATCAGGGACACTTTTCTTAATGTGTCTCGCGCGAAGGAGTCAGCCGTTATCTGGCTGCTTCGCGTTTCCCTTTTTATTGAAAGATTTATGGCACCTGTTTTAACTAACAGGTGCTTTTTTTGTTACAAATAAAAAAAGACAAAATAAAAAAGACCACAAGTAGTCCCAAACTGCGCAAAATCAATAAAAGTATCTGCTGTCTTGTGAGAGTTCATCACAGATAATTTTGGAACGATTTGATCTATAGTCCGGTTTGTTATTGTTAACGCTGTGAAAATAAACTTATGTCAGCCATAAGATATGTTGTTAATTTACAGTAGCTCTTGACAAACGTTCGTTTTTCTTATACTATAAGATTTGAAGATATAAAAAGACCGAGGAGACATTATTGTGTACAAAGAAACAATCACAATCAAATATCCAGAAGAAATGCTGAATAAAACGAAAGCAATCCTGGATCTCGTTAATAAAGGTGTTGGCTTGATGAATTATCAGTCGTGTATTGACATGTTGTCAAACCAACAAGCTCTTTTAATCGATGAAGAATCAAATCAGCTGGACAAATGGATAAATAAAAACTGGAATTGTAGATTAAGCCCTTATCTGTTGGCCAATGCTACAATTGCTGTTGAATTGATTTTGGATCCAGTTGCAGAACAGTACAAATTCGAACTTTCTCAGCACATCGAAAAATACATCCGATTTCTTCAAGGTTACTATCACGCAACATATCAGCAAAGCAACTACTTAATATAAAGCGAAAACAAAGGGAACCCTGTCTGAGTTCCCTTTTTGTTTAAGATATAGCAATCAAGCAAAAGCAATTATTCACCAATGTGCGTTTGGTGGAACAGAGTTTTACTGATTGCAAGCAGGTGAAAGTATCAGGCTTTTATTCCGATTCGCAACCGCGCTTCGCTCTTAGATATTAATACCCTCCCGCTTGCTCTCTATATTTTTCAGTACTTTAAATTTATATTTTCCCTTTCCGAAACCTCTGACAGGCTCAATCAAATCCGCACTTCTCAGTTTTGCAATGAGATTACCTGCGGCAGTAACGGAATCATTTGTAATAGCAGCGATGTCAGATCGGCCAAAGATGCCATCCGCGCCCATATCTGCAAGTACCGTTTTCGCCTTTGCAATCGTCCCTTGACTTGCGTTTAATCGGCCAATCGCAACCTCAATCGCAATATTTTCGTCCTCAATCGCAACCTTGCTTGCAATTGCCGCTGTTCCATAATTACGCAAAAACAAAAAAAACGAGAAGAAGTGAATACTCCTCCTCGTTGCCAGGTGTTAACCTCGCCGAATACCTTATTAAGCAAAAAATTTGACAATAATGTCAATGATAGTCAACAGGGCAGCGACGGCTTCTAACGTGATATTATCAAAAGCTATATATACGGTCATGATATTTTTCCTTTCTGGTATATGTAAAAAAACCAGGACAAGGAAACACTCATCCTGATTTAGTAAGTAAAGTCAGGAATCTTGCCACATTTTACCGCCGAGCATATTCAGCCAAGCAATGCCTCCAATAGGCACTATTTAATTTTCTATATGACTGCTGCTCACACGTGGGGCAACACTCTGACACGCACTATATTATCACCCCGTGAACAATTTGTCAACAAATTTTGACAATGTTTTCAATTGATTGCATTTTTGTTTAATTTTACATACAAAAAAGCAGCACTGTTTATAGTGCTGCTTTAAGAACTAATAAATATAGATGTCTTTGCCCGGTGTCTTATAAGTACCAGCACCGGCATATGTTCCACATACATCATCATTGTAGGCATCTTTATTTCTATATACTGTGTTTGTATCATGAACTAATTTAGCCGATTCAACAAGTAGTGGTTTTAATGCCTTTTGATTTTCATATGTTGCACAGACTAAATTTCGTTCTTTAATCATTTGAATATGGGATGCACTCATCGCATTGGGATTCTTTGCCAAATCAATATAATGGAACGGGCCAATGGCTTCGTTGCATTCAATATTATCTTTGAAGATATTGCCATCCGTAGTTCCATAAGGATTGCCAAGAGAGATGAGTTCAGACGTTCCCCCACCACTTGTTGGGTCGAAATCATACCAAACATTATCAATACACACAATATTCCACTCGTGTTTTGTGGAGTTCACAGAATAGCAAGGTACGCCTGCCAAATAACACATATCATCCAATAACCATGAATACCCCTGGCAAACAGTAAGCCCATACTTTAAAGCATCATAGCTTGTGTTGTAATATTTTTCTGAGCCATTATAGGCACGGGTATCATAGCTTACATTTGCCCCTATCCATTTACCAATAAGCAAGACCTTATTCATATCGCTCATTGATTCGGTAACCCCTGTTTCTGCATATGCGGATTTCAACATCCTGTAGTATTCTTGAAACTGAGCATCTGAATACCCTCGTCTTCGAAGCATTTCCTGAGAATATAAGCAAGGCTTGCTCGGAATGACATGACCGTCAGAAACATATTTGTATGTTACACCTTCATTAATTACATCTGATTTTGTCGTTACACTTTGTGTAGTCCATGAAGAATAGTAAGCCTTTTCACTGGCGTCATTGTAAGCACGAATACGTACATAATAGGTTGTGCCATCCATCAAATCATTGAATGTTACATTCAGTGCAGGAGTCTTTTGTGTCGTACTATTGGTGAAGTCTTTTGTGGTAGCCAACTGTACTTCGTAGCCTGTTGCATTGGCAATACTGGCCCACTGTGCCGTTACAGACGTCTTGGTAGCAGTCACAGAAGAAATTTTTACGCTATCCGTAATCTCATACGGATTTTTAACTGAAATAGACTGTACAGAACTCCATGGTGTCTCATAGCGCTGCTTGCCAACATACACAATTGCTTTTACACGAACAAAATAATTGAAATTGTACGAAGTCGCAAACGATGTCTGTGTACTTGTTGTGTTAATGGTCGTCGTGGCGTAATCTTCATTTGGAAACGCCGAAGATGTGCTGTACTGCACTACATAAGAAATGGAGTCAAATGTGCCGCCGGGTGTATTCCATGATGTACCGCAGTTTGTGTTTGCGTTTGTTAAATTAAGTATCAAATTTTGCGGAGCATCTTTTGCAATGGATGAACCAGTCTTAAATACATTATCCTTGGGTGCAGCCCAGGCACTCACGTATTCGATGCCGTTCATATTACGAACAGAGCAAACTCTGAAATAATACACCATATTTTGGTTTAGATTGCTCACAGTGACACTTTTGGATGATACAGACTTAGTTGTTTGCACAACATTACGAAATGTGTTATCTGTAGCAACCTGTACGCGATACGCCGTGGTTAGCCCATCATAATGGAAGAAATTAACAGTTAATGATGCTTGCGTTCCAGATAAAGCCGTAGATACACTATCAACTTTCGCAGCCTTCGGAAAAGTTACCTGCTTTGTTGTTACTTTCTTTGATCCGGTCCAAGCAGTGTAGACATTCTTGCCTTTGCTTGAACGATAAGAACGCACGCGAACATAAACCGTCACCGGCTTGCCTGTAGAATTACCGAGTCTTGTGACGGCAAAGTTTGTGTAATCTTTATTAACAGTCTTTGCACCTGAAAATTTGCTATTTGTTGCGTACTGCAACTGATATTTACAGTTCTTTGCTTCGCCAAGCTTCACAGAAAAGCTGGCCTGCCCTGCTGTCAAAGACTTAATACTCGTCGGTCTGACATTTGTAATCACCGAAACGGTCTTACTGTACGCAGAGGCGGGCTTTTTCTTTTTGCCCTTACAAGTCTTTACCCGCACATAATACTTTGTGTAACCCTTCAGCTTTTTGATAGTAGCCTTTGTCTTTTTAGTCTTGGTCTTTTTGATACCCTTCTTAAATTTGGCGTCAGTGGTGTAGTAAATCTCATAAGCAGAAGCGCCCTTCACTGCTTTCCAACTTACAGTGAATGCATTATCTCCTGTTGAAATACTCACACTCGGCGCTGCAATTCTTTTCGCTGCGCTTGCCTGGATCGGCAGTGCTGTAATTAGCATTAACAACGCCAAAAACACTGCAAATGTTTGTTTTACTCGTTTCATGATTTTTCTCCCTTTGAACATTTTCTTCGTTGATACGGACCATGGACTATTTGCCCTGGCAATTTACAAAACTATTATACCAACTTATTGTGGAATTTGCAACTATTCTAACTATTAATACCCCAAATACCAGAAAGGCAAAAACTAATGAATTGATTAAGCCGGAAAGGCAAAATTAGTGAAAATGTAGTGTGATAAATGGAATCAGCAAATGAAGTTTGCTCAAACATGCTGCAAGCATCGGTCCTGCCATTGCACAAATGGCCAGTCCAATTTTCAAGGCTACCAGAGAATACGCAATACGAAAAACTTTTCGGACAATGCGAAATCCAATCATCACGACAAAAGCGATTAATGCAGCATTTAGAACCCAATTTAACATGATTTTCCTCCTTATAACATTGGAATGTTAGAATGACAAAAGCAGCCAACCACAAGTGGATGACTGCTTAGACTATAATATTATGATTTAATTATACCACACATGACACAAAGACCAAAGCTATTCGTTCTTGTCTGTACCCTTCAGGTATTCATCAATCCAAATGACTTTGCCGGACTTATATTTTCTGAAGTGTCCTCGAACAGAAAAAATGCCTTCCGGAGATTTGTGCGTATGAGAAGACACCGCATACACATTACCTTGGTATTCTTTCACAAAATAGTGCTTATCTTCTCCGTCACTTCTCGCATTAACGGTTGTTGTGTTGCCTGTCACCAGATTACCATAGATCATCAAATAATTAAACATAACGTAATCGATGCTGAGTAGCTTCACAATGTGCTCAAACTCAACATAATAGTTTTCCAGTCCTTCCTCAACGTGGAACTGGATCGTTGCGTTTGGTGTATTATCTACTTTATCCTGTCTTTTTGTTGGTATAATCTTGCCTTTTGTGATCTGTTTCCCACAAAATTTAGCCCGAAATTCTTCATGATGTGGTTTTGCCTCAATATATACGCGCAACGGCCCCTCAGAATCCAACATACACTGAGAACCGTAGTCCAAACACAGCTTTTTGAAATAAGATTTATTATACGGCAAAACACTATCCACCAGCAGACGATTCTCTTCGCCCCAGTTCTGCAGTAGTTCATGAGCCTCAGGTGTTAAATGAAGAATATCCATTCTTTCTCTCCTCTCACCATTTTCTTTCATTATCTCAAAAGAAAAAGCTACTGTCAACACAGTAGCCTAAATTTTCGACTGTTTTCCGTCGCACCACTTTTTTAGTGCATCATATAATAGCCTGCACTTAAGTTCATCACTGATTTCTTGATATTTGCATTCTTTGATTTTTCGCAGTCTGTTGTTTCCATAATACGCAATAATTCCTATGTCGTCAGGCACTAAATCTTTGATTGTCTGCGCCAGATCTTTTGGTACTACATAGTAGTTTCGATTGCCACAGAAATTGTGTCCATGCGGACTTTTGAAATCTGTCAAAGAAATCTTGCACTCGAAGCAAGTGACACATATCCCGGTTTTTGTGACACTGTGTGTGTGATAAACACAACCTTTGCAATAATTGCCATCTTTTTGAATGTTAGGACCATATTTGCATAGTTCGTTATGTTCAAGTTTTTTACATCCATTATATTCTTTTATAGGAATATCTTCAAAACGAATACTATCAACTATTCCAGTTGGAGTCCAAACTTCATCAGCATATCGTAAAGTTCGCATTTTAGTCGGCATAATTGCTCGATAATTATGTATTGCCTTTTTAAGTTTTTTTGTCAATTCGGTTTCCAAAAAAACACCTCCAATATGAATTAGCTCGTCCGACAGGTGTCCCTGCCCGGTTGTAATGCTTAATCCCAAAGAAATTCAGTACTTCACAATGCGCCAAAAATTTGCTATAATATACTTACCGACTAAATGAGAAATTCCGATGAGTAGTTTTTTATGAGATTTAGCGAAAATTTGAATTGATCAGACAGAAGGGACCCTCTGTATTCTTTCGACACATGCCGTGTTTTGGATAATCACGGTGTATTGTCGATCTGCAATCATGTTGGTTTCACCATCCCAACGTGTTTTGTTTATATGTGGTTGCTAGCGCCAACACAGAGAATACAGGGCACAACGGGCTTATACTTCCCCGTTGGCGGACGTCGTGAGACGTCCGTTTTTTATATACCGAATGTTTCTCTTGCATCGCTTCTAAAACTCTCTCTTCTTTTGCAAACATCTTCATCATCATAAATTTTTATTGCCAATTCAATAGCATCTTTTTCGAAAAAACTTGAAATTTTTACGCCATCTATTGTAAGAATAGTTGAAGATTTAATTTTTTTATTTAGTCTTAAATACTTTTTTAGTGTGCTTTTTTTATATAAGCAGGCCAATAAGCAAGCATCACACTGCAAATTATTTTCAGTCAACTTTTCCTTGTATTCCACAATTTCTTTGTTATCATATGCTTTTATAGCTTTTACTACGCCCTTTCTTAATTCATCATAGTCAGAATAATGAGAAATTATTTGCAACGCTTCCATTAAAGTTTCTTTGCTGTAGCAGATGATCATGCTTTGTGTCTTATTATCATAATCTAAAAAATCCATAATTACCTCCAATTTTTAAAACTATATTTTATTCAAATTAATTATAACAAAAAAAGAAACAAGAAAGAAAAAGCGAACCTGAAGGTCCGCTTTTTTTACTCTTACAACTGCGTTCAACGCAACCAACATCATAATTGGTCAGCTTCGGCATCTTCGACCATTTGTCTGGCCTTTCTGGCAAAATCATAATTTTGCTGCTTTAATTCAAAACACTTAACCTGCTTGTTGCACAAATCAAAGGCATAAAGCGTATCGATTGCGTAAATAAAAATGAAACTGTAGTTGCATTCCTTGTCACACATTGACACAAATTTATCCAATAATTCATGCCTTGTTTTTGCGTCATCCAAAAACAAATTCACCCACACAAATAAATCATATGTTGAAAGTTGCTGATAATGATCGGAATTTAGCTTTTCAAATTTTGTCTCAACCATTTCGATCGTTGGTCCAAAATAGACTGGTTCCGGCGGATGAATCAGCACCGGGGCGTGATGCTCTACATGCAGATCTTCCAGTTTTTTACAGTTCTTTTCAAACTGATCTTTACTCAAGCATGGTAATTTACAGCCGATAGATTCTGCAGCTTTGAAATTTTTAGATACACTTGCAGTCACTTCCACACCAATATCCAGACTCCGATTTTGGAGATCTGGTTTGTCCAATACAGACAACGTACCATATCTCTCAGGATAGCAATATTCCAGTACAAACTTTGCATAGCATTCATCATAACCAAGCTTTGTATGCGATGGTAATGGCTGGTTCTTATCAATTTTAGCCATCTTTTCACCTCCTTTCATTGGAATACAAAATAATTGTATCGCATTGAACATATTGAGACAAGGCAAAAAGAAAAAGCGAGCCCGAAGGTTCGCCTTTTCTTGTAAAGTTTTCTTATTGATTACTCTTATCATTATTGCATTTTTGACAAAGCATCTGTAGATTGCTATCAATCGTTCTGCCACCCTGAGACCATGGGATGATATGATCGCCTTGCATTTCATTATAAGCGTACTCGGTCTCGACGCCATTCTTAACGCAACACGGACATTTATGCCCCTGTCGTTCATAAGCCCGGCGTTTTTGCGCCTCAGTAAATGCTCTGATAGACAGGCTCTTTTCATCATGCTTTGTCCTGTCAGACAAAACATACGGAATAATACCAGAATTCTTTGTAACATCATCATCCAAGAGAAGTCTTTGAATATCAGCCTCAAGTGTATTGCTGTTGTACTGCTTATTGTGATACTTATTGTAAAGTAATCCCCAACTCTGTACATCAGTCATCCCTTTACGTGGCGTCGGAAACAGCATCTTGGCCCAGTTAATTACGGTCTGAAAATAAAGCCATAAGTCATTGGCATCTGCATCATGCTGATGAATCGCCATATACATTTGTCCTGACTCTAAATTATCTCTGTCAGCAATCCATGACAACACCTTTTCAAGATAATCCTGTCTGATTGGATTTCCCTTGATATATCCATCTGCCATTTGTCCGGCTACGCAGTTTCTCTTTGAAAAATAGTTCTTTGCATCAGCAAGCCACGGACCGGTATATGTAGCGTTTAACAACTCTTGTGGTGTAAGAGTTTCGCCAGCAATATTGATAATCTTGAACCATTCCAGCTTTTCTTCCTCTGTTCCTTCGCAGATATAAACCATTACTTTATAATTGAGAATCTGGTTGCGTTCTGTATCAGTAAGGTTTTGAAAAAACTTATCATTTCCATTAACTTTGATGGGAAAATCTTTGTTAACATACTGAGCAATAGAAATAGTACGCTGCTGTCCATCAAGCACCTCATATGTATCATTTCCGGTCTTTGACCAGTACATAACATTAAGAGGTCTATTTTTTCTGATAGAGTCAATAACCAAGTCTCTCTGCTTATCTTTCTAGACGAACTCACGCTGATAAGCGGGTCGAATTGTAAGACGGCCATCATAACCAAAGACACCGCCATCTCCATCATCTTTGTAGTTCTTTGTCAAATCAGCAATTGTCACTTGCATAGGTGTAATTTTCATAATTTTTTATTTCCTTTCTGTAATATAATGTTCTACTGTATTTAATGTATCTAAAAACACATCTTCCATAAATCCATCTCCATTATAATCACAATCATATCCTAAATTTTCTTCATTATCAGTTTCTATATGATTATAAATTGCAGAATATTTTGCAATCAAACAGCAGATGTATGATGCAATTATTTCATCACTTTGTTGAAAATATCCTAATAACGATGACAATGGGTTATCGTTTTTATGATATGCTAACAAATTCGTTAAATAATTTTTAAAATCCATCATTCCATCTTTATGAAAATTCGAAGCTAACGCACCAACAGATGAAGAAAGAAATTCTTTTGTCTCATCATCCAATTTGCATCTCAAATCATCTGGTACTTTTTCAGTTCCATGATTGGTTAATGCTCTTTTTAGATATTTACCGTCTTCATAAAAATAACGACCTTGTGCATCATTGTTATAATAGGTTTCAGTAGTTTTAACTATACGTTTCAACATATCAGAGAAGTAATTATCATATTTACAACTAACTATATCTATACCAAGTCGTTTTAAAATTTCATTCTGTGTATCCTCTGTCAACGAACAAAATTCACGATATATTTCCCTTTGATACGGATATATTGGGTTGTATTTATACGCGGCTACACACAAGGAAATCAAATATATTTCTGATTCATGTCCATTTTTATTATATTTCTGTATAAATTTTGTAGCTTCAGCATACAACTGTTCATTCCTTCTCTGTTCGTCACGACTATCTTGCTTTACTTCAAAATCTTTGACTTTCTTAGCAATATAAATCTGACTACAGCCAACAACAACAGCAACAGTAAGATTGATGACGGTAAAAATAATTTCGGTACAATTCATGCATTAGACCTCTACTTTCTTACAAATCAAAATCCTCTTATAAGGGGTAATTGGCTTTCCTTTTTTTACATAATATAAATTGCCTTTAACTGGAGCCGTATTCCCTAATAACGGAATGTATTCTTTTTTATAACCGGTTACTCCTATATCTATGCCGAAACTTCCACTACCAAATCCAATTATTTCAAACTGCTCTGGATTATAGCTATCCAAAAAGGTAATTGGAACACCCATCACACCATCATAATTACACGGAATTTCGCTGACTTTATCTACATTGATAGCATCATAATTATCATACTTCGGGTATTCTTCCGGTGTATATTTCTTCCACAAAATCAGCTTTTCGTGACGCTTCGCAACATCCAGATTTGTAAACCAACCAATATTGCCAAACTTCTTAATGCTGCCATCAGGCTGCAAAAATTCTTTTACATTCGTACAGCCAATCCAGACTTTATCATCTTTCAGCAATGGGAAGAACTCTTTGTATGTAATCGCATTCTTATTTCCAATAATCAGAAACTTCTTCTGATGTTCCATTAACACAGCAACATATTCTCTGAACAACGAAAACGGTGGATTTGTAACCACAATATCGCACTCATCAAGCAAGTCCAGACACTCTTTATTCCTGAAATCTCCGTTGCCTTCCAGTGGCGTTTTCACGCCCACTTCAATGTCATTATCATCTCCACCTGTATATTCCATCTTATACGTTGCTTCTTCTCTGTCATAATGAGTAGAAATCAGTTTTTTCAAACCAAGCTCTGCAAAGTTAAGATGAAAATATTTCCAGAACGCAGACCACGTTGGGTCGTCGCAGTTGCAAAGAACAATCTTATCTTTGAAATGTGCTTTGTAATGCATCAATTCCTTTGCAACATCCGTAAGTTGAGTATAAAACTCATCATTTTTAGCATCCTTTGCTTTGTGTAAATTTGCATTTTTATTTGCCATAGACAAAATCCTTCTTAAAAGTAAAAGGCCACCACTTTCCGTGATGACCTTTCTTTGACATAATATTTAAAATTTAATTATAGTATCTCTGTTGTCTACACAACTGATTACTACAAGAAAATTATACCATAATAGAAGATTTCTAAGAAATTTTGGCATAAAAAAAGAGCCACACATAAGTGTAGCTCTTCTTGTTTAGTTTTTAGTTTGTCGCTCAATGTCGTTTATCGCATTCTCCAATGCACCAATTGCATCACCGATGTCTAACATTAGGCACTTACCCTTATGTTCGCATTCCGGACAGCCATCCACAAGCGTTTCTGCCAGTTCCGGATAGTGAAGCTGGCAAATACTTTGCACACAGTCCATCTTTTGCGCAGCCTGCAAATTCTCAACCATAGTGCTCAAACTATGCATCAGCATTCGCAGCTCATATTGTTCTTTTTCTTGCATAGCCCCTCCTTATTTTTCCTTTGCTTTGTTTCTTGCGTTCTTTTCTTCAGCGATCGCCTTCATTGTATGCTGCCCGGCTAAAAATGCATTGTAATGCATTTGTACTGCCAAAGCCATCGCCTTTAGATCGTCCCAGGTTACAGTAACACGAACGATTTGTTCAGGCTTACCGTTATATGTGGGAACAATTAAACCTTGCTCTGTTTCTCTTCCAGGCCCTTCTTCAACACTGATAAGTACAGGTTGTTTAAGACCGCCTTGAATTTTCAGAATTTTCGCTTGAGCAGCTCCGTCGGTTCTGATGTTTCTATCTTTGGCCTTTTGTGCCGAAACTCCGCCAGGATAACTTCTGACAGGCTGTGCGTACTTTGCTTTTGGATTTACTGCCAATCTGTCTTTTTTTTCTTTTTTGATTTCAGCAGCAAGTCTCCCTGAAATAATATCATGTAACAGGTTATGCGCATTATAAGCTCCTGCCTTTCTGAAATCCAACCAAAAATCAATGTTGGATCCGGGCACTAATTTCTTATTGTCGTCCATATTGCCGAAAGACAGCAACAAACGTCCAATACGAAATCCGTCAGGCTTTACCTTCATAAAAGAATTCTTGTTAAAGAACTCCATAATCGGCTCTTCCACAATGTTTTCAACTTTTGCCATTAAAGTTTCCTCCTTGTATTAAATAATGTTTTTGAAATGAAAAAAGAGCCACCTCCGAAAAGATGACTCTGTTTTTGTGTAATATGACTACTTGATAATTATATCATAATTTATGAAAAGTGAAAAATAAGAATGGAATTGCAATTATATAATAAAAAAGAGCACATGATGGTGCTCTTTTTGTTTAACTAAAACGAACCAGATCCTTCAACTCTCTGGAAATCTCCAGATCAGAAGGATTGATTCGCAAATCGCGGCAGTAACCACGGCAATCTGCATAATACGCAGAAAGTGCCGGGCTTAAACGCCCGCTGCAGTACGCATCAACGCCACAAAGTGCATCAATAGCATCTGCTATCCGGTTCATACCCGCAAACGATTGCTGAACACCGGATCTGCGAAGATCTGCCTCGCTCTCCAGGATATGTTGTGCCTGGACTTTATTCATAAGTTTTACCTCCTCTGCAAGCCTTACGACTTGCTTCCTTTTTCTTGTTTGTAATAACACGCGGTCTGTAACACGCTCTGCTCAAACAAGCAGCTGTGCTGGACCGTTGCTTTTTTGTCTTAGCCATTGTTTTTCTCCTCCTTTATCTCTGGACTCTTGTCAGAATGCAGGAAGTATTTGATTGCGCTACCAGCCAACGGCACAATATAGAACGGACTGGCTGAAAACAGGCCAACCAGCGCGCACTGCCAGTTGTACAGCAACAAGCACTTATGCTTAACAATTACCGTACAGATTGCAGTAGCGATGATAAACAGAATGAAATAAAACACCTCAAAATGTTTGTCGATGAATGTTCTGATCGCGGTTACAATCTTTTTTACTTTTTCTTTCATAACTTTTCTCCTCTAAATTAAATTTTCGTGGAACTCCACAAAACAAAAGGCAGCCAATCCAAAACGGAATGACTGCTTTTTGTTATAACTTATACAAAAATTATATCATGTTTTTCAAAAAAAGAAAAAAAGCCACAAATGAATGTGGCTTTTGTTATGATGTTAGGTCATCACTAACAGCTTCGTAAACTGCTCGGAAACGAGTTACTGAGTAATTCACCCGATGATAATTATTTTCCAAACTATTAGTAAACTTCTATTTTAAAGCTCTTAAAAAGAAAAACGGTTTTGTTAGAAAGATAACATCCGATTTCTTCCATCTCAATACCATTTGGGACTTCAATAGATTTCGGAAGATTTTTAAGTTCTTCTCCATCTTCTCCATCGTCAGCTTCCCATTCAATATCTTCTGCTACCAAGCGAACCGGTTCAAGATCGTAAGAATCGAAATCTACATATTCGCTGGTTCCGTAAATATACTCCTCTATCAAACCTTCATCTATATGATTCCCATTAGCAAAAGCACGAGGAATAATAATTTCTTTTGGACAAGGACCTGCGTCTGTATAGTCAATAGCCCAAGTGATATTCACAGCCTTATATTGTGGGATTTCAAGAGAATATCTTTCAAGTGCGCAAGCACAAAGCTTAGCCGCCTTTTTCAAACATTCTTTCCAATCTAAACAATTGTCAGGATCTCCGCCATCGTTTTCCTCTCGTAATATTGAATACTTTTCCAAAAAAACCTTAATAATTGAAGGGCTCATTTTCAACAATAGAATTATAAGCATAATTTTCTTTAAGAAAATTAATCACATCAGGTCTATAATCCCAAGTTGATTTGGTTCTTTCAACGATAAAGTCCAAATCATCACTGTTAAGTATAATTACATTACCATTCTGCGTGAGTCGGACAGTACGATCATCACGAGGTTCTACATTTAATTTTGAGTAAGTCATATGCATGGTCATCCGCCTTCTCCGGAAACGATTCATAAGCTTCGAACAAAGAAAACTGTTTAGAGCCTTTAAACTCTTGTGCAATACTCTTTTTTAACGAATTCATTAATTTTTCTCCTTCACAAAGCGTTATTTCTTACTTTTTTCGTATTCTAAAGCTGCTGCACGCAAATCACCGAATCCAAATTCTTCCCAAGGCCAAGGCCCTAAGTCTGAAGCAACTTTATTGCATGATTCGCAAAGATAATACGATCCAACAGTGTCATCATACGCAGTTGCCGCCGATATCATTTTGTAAGGAGGTTCAAAACAACGTCCACAACCAAAACAAACATGCGGTTTGCGTATTTTTACGAGCTTATTTCTTAGAATTTTGCTCATTTTGAGTCTCCTTTCTATGCTGTGAAATAATCACGAGCAATTTCAAACATTGTTCGATATACATCTTCAGGTGTGTCTTTTGACAGGTCGCTTCCGTAGACATAACCACTACAATATCCTCTTTCCGAAGTAACCAAAAGTTCGAACCAGTTTGTGTCGTGACAATATACTTCTCTGTCGTCAGTATCCAGATACTGCCAGCCATTCGGATGCTTTTTGATTCGCTCTTTTAGCCAGTCAGGAAAATCCGAAGGCGAGGTATAAATATGACCATCAGCCTCTACTCGAACAACACCACGCACACAAAGCTCGATCCTAAGCTCACCACGACCATCAAGGGCCTTCTTAAAAGTGCCTTCTGCAATTGTTTCAGTGTCTGAATCAAATAACATGCTGTCCGTATATTTTGACAAATCGGAATCACAGTCAAAACTGGTACAAACAACGTCTTGCTTCTGATTTTCGCAAGCCCAAATTTCGCCATTAAAGCCCTGATTTTGCTCCCACTCAGACAAATCTGGGGCACAGGTGAAACGGATGCAAGCAACGTCTTGCTTCTGATTTTCCTGCGCTTCGCAGTCATTGAACTCATTTTCGCAAGCCCAAATCTCGCTATTAAAGCCCTGATTGTGTTCCCACTCGTGAAACAACTCTGGCAATGTTAAGCCAAAAGTATCTTTGCGATACTCTTCCAAAGACATAATAAGGTGTTCTAACGAATAAGCGTGGTCTCGCATCCACTGCAACTGATAGTTTTGATAATCTGTATTAGTCATATTTCTCCTTTCTTATTTGTGCAGACCGTCTGCACAAAATCAAGCGTATAGCTTTTAGAATCCGTAAATTTCAGCAATCGCATCGCCAACTCTACTTGTCAAGCGACTAATGTCTGCGCTCGTAGCTGTACCGTCTGCAATTTTATACTGCAGATTTTTAATCTGCGTGTTGCTCACTCCCGGTTTGAACACGCGGTACAAATAGTGATTATTCCCATCATGATGATAAGCATCACAACGCAGGTTTTTTCTACCGTCTACATACCAATACCAGGTTGCACAGTCGCAATTTGTACGGAAGCAGTCCGACAAGCGACCAGAACGAATCAACACAGAACCGTGACGTCTACCGTTCCACAAACCAAGATCCGCAATAATCAGAATAGGCATATTATATTGCACATTGAGATCCGCACAAACACGACGGTGTTCGTCGTCTAAATACTCAGATATACGGTTGTAAAACTCATCGTATGACAGTAAAGACACTTCTTCATTTGTTAGATCGTCTCGCAACTTTTCCTTAAACTCTTCGCTGCTAATGTCGTTGGTATATACCAATGTTTTTTTCATATATTTTTCTCCTTTTTTAAGTTTCATATTTTTAAAAAAATAAGCGTAAAAAAAAGAACAGTCATCTCAAAAGATAACTGTTCTCAAATTGACTTATATTTTAATTATAACACAAAACGAACAATGCTCAAAACATTCAGCTAATGCAGAAATGTTTAGAATTATTGACACAGACACACATTATGTTTATATTTTTGAACATAGCGCAACCAAATCCTTCATTTCAATAGTGTCAATTATTATTTCTTGACACTATACGCCATAAAAGCACCATTAAAAAAAGAGCTCTCAAAACGAGAGCTCTTGTAATGCAAACGCCGGTTGACCGGCGAATAGACTAAGACAGCTGGCACACGCAGCTTCTTAGATGAACACCTTACGATGTTCCAACCATAATTCGTGACTATGGTTTGTGTTCCCTAAATCGGAACGAAGCTGCGCTTTCCTTTTCGCAATAAACATTGGCCTGGAGGTAATGAGCCGTCATCCACACCCGTGTACCGTGTGGTTGTTTATATTAAGTTTTGTAGAAATCACTTATTTCTTCCTAACGAAGAATCAGATTACCACATCTGAAATAATTATAACACTTTTTGGTTTATTAGGCAAATTGTTCAGAATAGCAAAAAAGAAGCCTCAAAAGAGACTTCTTGGTAGGTTATTTGTGCTGCGTAACTGTAAACTCACTTACAATTTCACTGTCTTTCATAAAATCGCTCCATTCAAGAATTCCGTAATTGATATGTCTGGCATATTCAATATCACAAAACGCGCCCTCATTGAAGCAATATACAGTGTCTCTTTCATGTAAACACCACATATTATCCTCCAGATAACTTGTTCCGTCCTTCCATCTCCTACCGTTTAGTCCAAGAAATCGGCAAAAGTTCTCAGCTTCTTCTTCAGTTTTGCAGTGCATTGCGTAATTACCTTTGTAATCATTTAGATTGAATTTCATTTTAAATTCTCCTTAAAATCCGTAGACATCATAAATCCGTGCGCCTACACTTTTTGTGTATCTTGAAATATCTGCTTTCGTGCAGCTTCCAGTATAGATTTTATCTAAAAAGTTCTCCAATTGCTCATCAGAGACACTTTCTTTGATTTCTCTATACAAGTAATGATTTGTCCCATCTTTAGAAAGCCACCCATTAGGTGGCTTCAATCAAAGATTAACACTCAACAAATTCGTTAAGTGAAATGTACTCATCCGGGTGCTCGTCTGCATATACAGCGATAAACTGTCTGGCCTCTTCAGTTCCGGTGAATTGTCGTTTGAACAGTTTTTCCATAACGTCAAGCAATTCCTCGTCACTTACAGGGAAATAGTTATCATCTGAAACAACCAGATGGTATTTCTCCGAACAGTTTCCGCCTTCGTTATGTTTTTCAAAAATTTGACATTCAGGTTCTTCAGCAATCCAGTCGTACTTGATTTTTGACTCACCATTCTGATCGACATAATCTCTCAAAATAATACGGTCAAAAATATCGAATGCAAGCGCCGCATCCCAGGCACAGTCTGCATCAAGAACAAATGTCCGATCGCCGGTAGGTCCAATAAAAAGTTCTCCGACATAACAAGCCTCACAACGCAAGTCTAAGCCTTCTTTGTTGATATTGAGCGCAGAAAGTAGCTTTGTAGCCTTTCCTCCCGTATTCATCCAACGCTGACATTTTGCGTGCAGATCTTCCACTGCACTTTTCTCACCGTAGAAATACATAGTAACAGAACAAATATTTGCCATAGTTTCTCCTTTCTCAAACAACCGCTTTAATCATGTCGATGGCCGAATACAAAGGCATTGCCGGAATATTGGACAACTCGTTGAAATCTTTGTAGAAATATTCAGCGTTTTCGTTTTCTATCGACTCCAATAACGGAGCAACAGTGCATTCAGCTTTGACCATATCGATGACATAATTACGAATGGTTTCTTCAGTTGTCAAGCAGCCACCAAGATCCATTTCACACAAAATTTCGTACACCTCGTCCAATGTAGCCGGTGCATATACATCCTCAATAGGCAAAATCGCACTGATTTGCTCTTTCGGCCACTCATCACCTGCGATGTCCTCGATCGTTGCTTGTTTGGTCGGATCTCCTGCGATTTTAGCAATTACATGCGTCTCTATCGGATAGTTGCTGACTTCTTGGGAAAGTATTTTTACAATATAATACTTTCCGACACCATCAAAGCGCTCATAGGTTGGATACCCTAACGTGTCTCGAATAACCATCACGCCACCCGCTTCGGTATTGAACGATTCCGGCTCTTTGAAGTATTCTTCGTACTTTTCCGCCAACTCTTCAGGCAGACTTAGAAATTTCTCGCTGTCAACAGGTGCATAGCACACAAAGAATGCGCCCGCAATAATGTCTACAAGTTCTCCTCTATCGGAGTAAATGGCTCCATTCAGCGGAAACCCTTTAACCTTACCTTCTTCGTTGCAAACAATGGCAACATCATCATCAAATGGCCGATACACTTCAATGTCGCCACCTACAATGCACTGCATTGCTTTGAGAGCGTCTTCAATTTGAACGATTTTCGGACATTTGCCGGGTTCTACCAGCAAAACTGATATTTTTGATTCTTTCATATTTTCTCCTTTGTTGATTTTTCTTTCCAATAACAATACATACATTGATAAGGGCAACGTTCTTTTTTGCTAAGTAGCTCAGTTTTTGCAGAACAGCATAAACATCCGCGTCTCTGAAAGCCAGCATCATCCGGTTTCTCCATTTTGAGACCCAGCAGATCCAGATCTTTTTTGCTTAAACAGCCTATTCTTTCAGTTGATACAAGATCACGTTCAGCACAGCTTTCAATGCACGCTTCAGGACATTCTTTTTTCCACTGATTTATGATATTATTCGTTGCATCTATCTGCTCCTTTTCAGGATAAAACTTATCCCCATAAGGAGGCATTAATCCCATATTATGCATTCTTTCTCTTACATGAGGATAGCAATCGATAAGACTAACTCGAAATCTACGAAACCCAAGTTTATAGGCTCTCTTAAAAACTTCAGTAGCCGTCACAAGGCCCTTTTTAGTTGGAATAATTGGATCAATTCTAATAACTACACGATCAGCAGGAAAACCACTTCTAATAAGCTTCTGAGCTTGAGAGAGCTGGTTTTCAAATGCAGGTATGTTAGGTTCTACAACCGTTTGTCCATATCCTGTACAGCTGATGTGAAAAATCAACTTATCGAAATAAGGAATTGCCTGTTCAATAACTTTATCTGTTAAGTTCTTTGTGATAAAAATAGCTCCATCCATTTTATCCAATTTCTCGATCCAAGTAAAATCTATCGAAGGGTCTCCTCTTTCAGTTACTCCAATTTTCATTATTTCTCCTTTCTTAATTGCAAGCTTGCATACAAACCTGCTTATAGTATTTATCTACATTACGAATGGCCTTGAAACTCAATGTTTTCGCATTGACTTCGTAGAATCTGGCAATCTCATTTGCTTTCTCCGGGTTATCTCTACGCGCTTCCAGGTAGTGTTTCACTACATCACTTTGTGCGACAGCAGACATAGGGATTAAATGCGTTTCACAACGCCGTACAAGCCACAAATAGCGATTTTCTGTCGGTTGGCTCAAAACGTCCCTGTCGATAGCAAAGTTTTCTCTATAAGCCTTCACGTAGCGTTTTACGACAGCCTCCATTTTTGAAAAATCTTTTTTCTCCATATTATTCTCCTTTTTGATTTTTTTGATATTTATTTTTAACCAAAACAAAAGCAGCCATCTCCAGAGAGATAACTGCTTTATTAATGACTTATACGATAATTATATCACAATTCTAAAGAACAGCAAAAGATGCGTCCTACACTTCAAACGGATGAATGATTTGCTCAATTTCACGCATTAAGTCGTAGAATGTGATCTCCGGGTCATTCCCAATTTCCGAAACCGGAGTTGCGTCAGCGTAGTCGATTGTTTTTCCTGTCTGAAATCGATCATATACGCGCGGCAAAGCAATGCTGCCATGTGAATACAACACAACCTGCAATAACATAGCATCGTCTGGTGGACAGACGGAATGGTTGTCTTTTCTCCAATATTTGTAGAGTTCCAGCATACCGCAACAGTAACAATACGGAACCGGCTGTTCCTTTTTCATAACCATGAAGAACACATCCGTCCTGTCCGGGTTAAAACCTCTTTGTACAATCTCTTTTAGTGTCACAATATACGCTCCTGTCATACTATATTTGTTCCGTTTTAGTATTGCAGAGACAAAACAAGATATACTCAAAGATAAAAGAAAAAGCCCCGGTATGAAATACCGGAGCCATCTAAATTTCTTATAAGGTCAAGAGAAACCGCCAAGGCTTGACATCCACTGCAATAATGCTGTACAATGGACGCGTTACCGCCCATGAAGTGACTTTGTTTATCTCGCAAGCGAACAAAGTTCGCACTTCAGAAGGGAGGTGATATTGCTTAATGCTGTGCTTCTTAGTAACAGTAGCATATTTAATTAAGGAGATAATTAACTTAGTCGAAAAACATTATGAATCGATTAAGCTAATAGTAGACTGCGTATCTCTCGCTGTCGAAATATACGTGATTCTACACAGCAGAAAGAAAAAGAATTAAGATTCTTTGGGCGAGCTATTGCGCCCTTCTTTTTTTGCCTTGATAGAATAATTATAACACAATTTTTCTGGGAAAAGAAAAACCCCTTAAAATCATAATTTTTACATTTTCTCTTGACACACAGATCGTGATTTAGCTATACTTTGTGTAGTGAGATCATTCATCATTCGTGCGGGCCGTTAACCATGAAGTTTTCTTTGTTATGACTTTGGAGGCTTAGATGAATGATTTCACTCTGCAAAAAGGCCTTGTATTATCTTTGCTTGCAGAACAAATCATTGCAATTATCATAAGTCACATTTATGAAACGAGACCCGTTTTGTTTATTACGCTTACTATTGTTGTGTTTGTGTTGCTATTAGAAGACAACGACTCTGCCTTTTTCTAGCCCGGAATTATGATTCTGGGCTATTTTTTTATATAAAGAAAGAGCCAGCATAAAAAACAGCCTCAATAAGCAATGGCTTATTACAAGAAACGGCAGCATTAACTGTATAAGCAATATTTTTAGTCGGATAATACCCAACAGAATCAAGTTCAGCCATAATTTTATCAATTTCCATATTTTTCTCCTATATATTTAATATTTTGCTACTTCTCAATACTGCAAATTACAGAAAAGAATGAAATTTTTAGAATATTGTTGCATTTAATCGACAAAGGCCACCTTACTCACGACTGAAGTCGCGAGTGTGCAGCAAACGTTCATCAAAGCAAGAAAAGCCTACGGCTTTAACCGTGGGAGGATATCAAAACTTAAAAATCTTTTTAAAGGCAGAATAAGTCTTATACTTATTGCCATCATCACCAATTATAATATAATTTCCTGTTTCTAAAAACTCTTTGAGTTGTTCTTTTTCGAGTTCCCAATATGTTTTTGTAGAAGTTACTGTACAAATTGATTGCCCCTCGGCAGTTTTACCCAATGCTTTTTCAATGGAAACTTTGGTTGATGAAATAAGTTTTTTACAGTTTTCTTTCAGTTCTTGATTGTCACAATTTTTTAAAATTATATTTTCGACAGACTTTGAAAAAGAGTTTTTTAATTTTTCTTTTTCTTTGGTCAATTGTTCTGCCAACGCAATTTCTTCCAAATTATAAAGTTTGTATTCTATAGTCATTTATTATACCTCTTTAATTTCTTTTATACTATAAGCGCAATTGTCTATATAGTAGGGTTTCATTTTTTGCATATTAGGAAAAATATCTTTAAACGTTTTATCTGTATTTATATAATCGGTATTACCGTTTATATAAGCCACAGCTTTAAGTTCCGGTTTGAGCATACGAATAGTTCCACCTATTTTTTGAAACTCATCGAAATTATAGCTCTTTAAGCAATTCCCTTTCGGCCAAATTTTTAAATATTTTCGTTCGTCTTTGTTAACAACTTTAAAGTCTTCACCCTCAAAAATGCAAAGTTCTGGTCCGGTCTCCTCGTCAAATAATATAAACCTGTATGCTGCGTACCCATCACACATAGCATCCACCTCCGTATTACGTACATAAGGAGAAGGAATATTAATTTCATACTCTTCACCGTCTGTACCGGAAAATATTCCCGACATAACATACTGATATTTCAATATTAAACCACCTTTCTTTTAATGTTTTTTATGTATATCTTAATTATAACAAAAAAGAATTTTAAAAAGAAAAAAGGACCACACTAAGCGCAGTCCTTAAATTAATATTTTTGATTACCACTCAATTCTGAGTAAATTTTTGACAGAATCAAATTCACACTTGAACCCATACAAAGAGAAAATCGCACACATCTTTTATTTTCTTGCAGAGTTGAGCAAAATAAGTTATTCTTTTTGCAGCTTCGCTATCCAATGAAATGCAATTATAAAGTTCGTTCACAATAAATCTCCCTTAAGAACAAGTTACTTCATTAATGTTAAACAAATATTTCTTTATTCTATCCTCGCCAATAGTTTTAACTGCTTCTTGTGCAATTTTGCGAGAAGAAAAGTATATCTGTCCTATGTCAGAGAAAACACACTTAATAAAATATGCGAAACATTTAATTTGATTTTCGTAGGAGATAACCCATTTTTCCTGTTCACTATTTTTCCAATCAATCTCACCTTCATTGTGTTCCAAAGCATAGTCTTTAAGTTCTTGATAAACAAGCCTTCTGTTTAATTCAAATTCAGCCTCTTCTTTTGTTTTGAAATAATTGCCAATTTGATAAAAATCATTATCACAGGTGTATTCACTTTCCCTGGCATCTACTATCTTACCATCACCTGTGATAGAATAATAGACATCATTCTTTTCGCCTCTCCAACGCTTTTGGTGGGTTTGATTAGCTTTCTTAATTAGACCCATCAACTGTTCTCTTTCTTCCTCCGAAAGATTCAATAAATTGACATTGATTGTCTGGAATTCATTCATAATTTTTCTCCTTTTATACTTTTAATTCATATTTTTGCGTTAAAAAACGACCAATTCAAAAAAGAATTAGTTATTATTTAAAGACTTATATTTTAATTATAGCATAAGTGCAAAAAAAAATAAAAAAGAACCAGCACAAGGCTGGCTCTTTTGTTTAAATCGCCACTCATCTCATATGAGATGGCTTATTTTGACTTAATCGAGTTTATCCCCACCATTCGATGTCGATATCACCAACAGTTTCATCAGAAATACCCAACTCGTCCAGAAACGGCTGAAATAACGTCTGCAATTCCTCTGCTGAACGGATCTTCAAATCGTTCTCGTTCATATCCCACGGCATCATTTGCGGCATATAGATTGCCTGTCCATCTTCACAATCAGCATAATGAAGAGTGATTTTCATTTTTGCTTGCATTATATCACGCATTGCACCTAAGATACCGCTACCAATACCGCTACCATAGTCACCGTCATATGATGAAAAGCGTTCCAGAATCTCATCAGATGTCAATTTGTCGAAATTACAATCTCTCAAATCACACTCCATATGCTCCTTTAACATATCGAAATTTTTGAGCAAAAATGCTACCAAGTTCTCTTTCAAAATCATACGAAGCTGCTCGTCATCCAAGCCATATCCATAGCAATGTCCTGTATACATGTTTTTTCTCCTTTATTTTAATTTTTATGTTAAGTGCTCTTTGAAGCCCTTACAACTCTTTTACAGACTGAATTGTACCAATCACATCGTCAAACGCCTTGTAATTTGCACTTTTTTCATCAATCACAGCAAATACAACTTTCTTAAAAACGCCATTATAACGTTTTAAGAGTTTCATTGTGATCTCCGCAACTTCTGTGGCGTCTTGACCAAAAACACCAGATCCAAACGCACCAAGAATAAGTGTGTCTACTTGCTGCGCCGCAGCTACATAAAGTATGAACTTGATCCTTGATTCAAGCACAGATGTGTTTTCTTCTTTGGAAACATTATAAATGTTGGATGCTGTTGCAAAATTAGGAGCAGCACAAGTGATAACATCGCATTTTACAAAACTTTCTCCTCTTTCAAAATAAACATCCGGTGAATATAATGCAACATTTTGATATAAAGCCCTGTTAAGTGCCTTTCTGTTTCTGGCATAATAAGAGCTATCAAATTTCCTCAAGACGTTATACAACGTCGATTCATGGCACAAGCATTCTTCTTGAGCTTTGCTTCCCTGCAAGAACATTCCTCCCGGCTCTTTATACGAAGCAAAATTCAAAACAGCGGTTTTAGAACTTAGGTCCGTATATTTTAGTACCGCAGATACAGAATCAAGTGATTCCAATCCAATGATAGTATCATGATACCTCTTTAAACAAGGGTAATTTGCATCCAAGCAAGGATAATTTACATCCTCTTTGTTGTAAATCAAACTGTACCTTACGGAATGTGCAATTTCAGACGGATGTTCTTTTTCCATCTTTTTCACCCATTGTTCTGCCTCTTTAGCACGATTACTTGCATTAGCCAAATAATGATAATTATTGCTTTCCATATTTTTTTCTCCTTGCTGTGTAAATTTGAGGTTTCAGAACCTTATGGATTTACACAGTTACAAAATTCCTCGTAGTCTTATTCGTCTTCAAGATACTCTTCCGGATCGTAGCCCCAAACATCGCACGCGAACGTTATTGCTTCTCGCTTAAGTTCAGGATTATCTTTCCAATCTGAATAGTCATAGCGTACATCACCGTGCAGGGCAACACCACGCTTAAGGCTAAAAAAGCCACAGTTGCTGCCAATGTCTTCATCTGCGTAAGCCAACATAAAGGTCAGCTCTGGATATTTTTCAGATAAAGCATACACAATCGGCGCCGGGCAGTCCCAAGCAGTCTGACAATAAACAGTAGCTTGCGATTCTTGTCCATGCCCAGTTTGACCACTACGGTCTACAACAACGTTGTCATCTGTCCATTTTGTTCCCCAGTGATCGCATCTCCAAGTATACCATCCTGTGTGGCCATAGTTCAGAATATTGTTGAGAACAATTCTCCCATATTCTTCGAACGTTTCAGCGCCACACTCGATGTCCGACGCGCCTGGCTTCCATGAATTGATTTTTTGGTTCCAAACGTCTACGTCCTTAAGACAATCATTTATTGCTTCAAACCAAGTCTTTTCAACACGTGGAAAACACACTGCTTCCATTGTCGTTGTCGTTTTTAGCACACCGGATATTTCTTTCTGCTTTTTTTCTGAAAGCAAGGAATATACATATGCGGCGGCCTGAACCGAATCACGAGACACTGTGATGTCCAAAGTTTCTGGCATCGGAACGATCTTGTTGAAGTCAAAATCGCTGTCTTCTGACTTACAAAACAAGAGACACTTTTCTATTTTTGTCTCTTGGCCATAAATCGTAAGTATATTTTGTACCCAGTTTGGCATTTTTTCTCCTTTCGTTTGCTCGTACAATGAGCATATAATGTTTTTTGTGTAAAAAAAAATTGCGGTCATCCGAAGATAACCGCTTCTAAATCGCCTAACTTCAAAACTTCCCTGATTTTGGGAGATCTACTATTAGGCGATATTATTAACTACATTCTAATTATAACACATTTTTGCATATGAAAAAAGAGCCAGTATTTGCTGGCTCTTTTGTTTAAATTACCACTCATCTCATATGAGATGGCCTATTTCGACTCTTCAGGTGTACAAAACACCCTAATGCTGTGTAAATTTGAGGCCTTTGGCCTGTATTTCACAGTCACGAAAGTACCCAATTAGGCATTTTTTCTCCTTAAATTTTAATTTTTCCACTCTTGCATTGCCGCGTCAGCCTCCGCTAAGCAGCATTGCAAAATCCTATATAACTTTGATGACTCATAAGTGCCAAATAAAGAAAAGTAAATAGCATTGTCATCATCAAAAATTTCTTGTTCATACCTTCCCCAGATTTCTCGATAAGCAAAAGATTTTCTCCAATACATAAGTTTTTTGGATTTTTTAATTGGATCTGGATAGTCTGCGTTAAAATCACGGAAATCGTCTTCGAGATTATACGAATCTATAATTTCATTAGCGTCTTTAGTAATCCACTTTGCATAAATGTCTTCAAACTCTTTAATTCCAGCCCACGCCTTTTGCTCGTAATCTTGATCACAAGAGTTTTGGAATGCAATGGAAGTATCAAACAATTCCTTTAAACAGTCAGGTACACCGACTATCCCGAGTAGATTAAACTCGTTGTCATAAAAATATTTGAAACGAGAGCAATCTTTTGCCCAGTTTAAGCATTCCGAAAGTTCAAGTTTATCTTCAGAAACTAAGTCTTGGAAATTCAATAAATTCTTTTCAACTGCTGGACAAAACGGATAATTTTCTTTCGCAATCTCAGGGATTTTTTTAATATAAGCACATTTAAAATCTTTAAGAAATGAAATAACATCTTGAGATTTCATCTTCTTGAAAGAAATTTCAGCATAATAACTCATTAATCTAAATCCTCCTTAACCTAAAAGAACCACTTCTTCTGGATTGTCATCATCGTGGAACCAGGTTGCCTCTTTGATTTTTCTGATTTCATCAATATCTGATTGAATCGTATACCAAAGTGTATGATAACTATTACCCTCGTCATCTGACGAAATAAGAATAGTCTTGTTGCCATTGCCTGCAAGAATTTCTTGACGCAAATCATCGTACAGTTCTTTAACTGTTATTCCTTTTGTTGCCATAATTAATTCTCCTTTAATTCAGTATAATCTTTTGCATTAGTTCAGGTGTTAAAACACCCTATTGCTGTGTAAATTTGATGCTTTTGGCCTTATGAATTTACACAGATACAAAAACATTTGTTTCTCCTTTCACATAACACCAGGACTGTGGAGCTCTCTGAAGCGTCTTCACCAAACACTTTGAACACCAGTCCAATTCTGCGTTTTTGGTACAGATATAAGAGCCTAAAAGCATTGCCCCATTTGTGTATAGCGGATTTGAATGCACGCGCTCACGAAACTGGCACCTTTTAATTGCGGTTACATCTTCAACAGAAAACGCGCTTAATTCTTTAGGCTCATCATAGATCACAAGGTCAGAGATATGCCAGCAATAGAAAACATGCGTTCCTGTGCCGATGTACTTTACAAGGGCATTATACGGCACCAAAGAATTCTTATAGAGATCCGTTGCACAAAAAGTCTCGGCCATCGGACCGGCTTCGCTTGAACAAATCACCGTTCCAACATCGTGAATTCCTTTTGCATCCGTATAGTGATCAAAACGAATTTGTCCATCCGACTGCTCTGCAAGCTCTGACACATAAGCATCAATTCTATCGCACACAAATTCGCCAATTACTTTGCCGACCGTGTTTTTATGAAATACTTCGTAGTATTTCTTTGCACCACCCTTTGTTTCGTAAATATAACACTTAAACGGCAATTTGCATTGCGGTTCGTTTTTGCGAACTTCAACGGTTTTTAATCGAGGTGCAATTTTCTCGCACCATTCTGGATGAACCGAAATCATAATCTTTTGCATTATCCAAGCTCCTTCAGATCAAATCCACAACCACAAGCATCATAGACTTCACAGAGATAATCTGTGATTTCGTTCTCGTTTGTAAAGGCTGCCGGAATCAGAACTGCTTTTGGAAGTACATCTGCACTGTCGTAGCCGGTGTCCCAAGTGATATTGAATGCAACAAACTTAGGTGCTTCCAGCGAATACTGTTCCAGTGTATATGGGTCTTTAAACTCCTCGAAAGCCTGTTTTAAGCATTCTTCCCAGTTGAAACAACCTTCGTTAATTTTTCTCAAGCCTGCATAAAGATCAACAAGCTCATTGATAATCTCAGGCTCTCTTTCTGCCAGCAGTGCGTAGTTGTAATGCTCTTTTAGATAATCAACAACATCCTGCTTATAGTACCATTCCTTTTGAGCATCCTCGTAGATTGTTTCAAGAATGTCCTTCGGTATATAAAAGCGCTCGCCTTCTGTTTTCACCACTACATCCTTTTCTCTTACTTCAAAGTCAATCATATCTTTTTCTCCTTTCAAAATTTGATATTTTTAAAAATTAAGTACAAAAAAAGAACAGTCACCGCAAAAGATAACTGTTCTTAAATTAACTTATAATGTAATTATACCATAATTTTTGAAAACGCAAAACGACACTGCCCCATTCCCAGCAAAGTCTCAATTTGCAAACGATTATTATTCAATGACCACCCTCATGTGAAAATTTTTTAAATTATACAATCTTTGATTTGACAAATGCTTTGCTGTTTGTTATTGTGTGGATGAATGTCAGATAGATATATAACACTTCAGTCACAACGAGAGCCTTTTTTGTTTGTGTTATGATTGCAATGTAATCACAACATCAACCCATATTAAGGAGGCTATCGCATGCAACATCAAGATTTTGAGAATTTGTTTAAATCTTATACATTGGTACAAACCATGAACGCAGAAATAGACAAATTCAAAAAAAATATGAATGACATCGACTCAGATAATTCATTGTTTTATTCTATCGAAGACATTCAAAAAATGACAGGCTGGAGCAAACGCACAGTTGAAAACTTATTCAATAACCCAGCCTTTCCGAGTACAGATATCGGAAGAAAAAAGCTGATACTCAAGTTTCGATTTATTGATTTTTTCAGCACTCGAAGAGCCAAATCGGAACAAAAATATTGGCACTGAACCTTGATAATTGAAAAATTACGCCCGGAAAGGACCACTATGGGACGAGGAAAAACTAAACGGGAAAACGGAGAAGGCACATTATACTTTGACGAGTCAAGCAAGGTATACAGGTGCCAAGTAAGTTACTACACACCTGACGGGAAGCTGAAACGAAAAAGCTTTACTGGTAAAACTAAATCCATCGTAAGAGAAAGAAAAAACACTTTTCTCAGGGAAATCTCTCTCGGAAATATAACCAGCACAAGCAGCTGCAGCGTTCTCGATTTATTAACCGAGGCCGCTCATCGAGATTTTCAGCTCAACGCTATTGGAAAGGCTGCATTCACAAGACGAATGGATACGATTCATGTCCTCGAAAAAAGCCAATTGTGGCATCAGCCAATTACATCTGTTACAGTCGAGCAAATCAATCAGTACTTTCTTCAGCTAAAAGTGCAATACTCTAATAGTGTCATTGGCAAATGCTTCAGTTCTATCTCCAAAGCTTACAATATAGCCATTGATAAGCAAATTCTTACACGTAATCTTATGAAAAGCACATTTGTAAGAAAGCCAATATCTGACAAACCAGATCGCATCGTCCGTGCTTTTACAGTGCAAGAAGAAAAGCAATTTTTAAACGCATTAAAGCAATATAAACCTCATCGAAAAGATTATGATTTACGACTTGCTCTTATCATTTCGTTATACTCTGGTCTGCGTATTGGTGAGGTGTGTGCTCTTGCTGTTAACGATATTGACTTCGAACAAAATGTAATTCATGTCAACGGCACTATTACAAGAGGACTAGATTATGGTGTTGAACTTGGTACACGTACCAAAACAAAAAACGGCATGCGCAGTGTTCCAATAGACCAAGTGTCACTTGCGCCGCTTTTACGATATGCCATATCTGTGCGCTCCAAAAATCAATATAATCTATTGTTTTACAATACACAATATGATTGCTTTTGTCGCAGTACATCTGTTAACACCGTCTTTCAATTGATTTGTCAGCGTGCAGGCATACAAAACGAAGGTGGATCGCATATTTTGAGACACACATTTGCAACACGTTGCATTGAAGCCGGTGTTGGCCCAGAAACGCTAAGGACTTGGCTTGGACATAAAGATGTGTCAACCACAATTAACACATATATCAACGTCTTCCAAAAACACCAAGATAAACAGATGCAAAAAGTCATGGACTTTAACAAAGATGAGTTCCTTAACATAACAACTCACTTGGCAGACAACTTCTGCGCATAATTAAAAGCCCATCTATTGCACCAAAATTGCACCAGTGTTTATCAATAAACAAAAATAGCGGGTTATATTTGGCTTAAACACACAGAATTCTATTCTAAGAATGTGTTGCCAGGTCCCGTCATCCGCACCAGTATGAGTGTTCATAACGGATTTATGTTATGGACACTCATTCTTTTATTCAATTTCATCCGGTTTGTATGTGGTGAGCAGGTTTTGTGCCTGCTCACCTTTTGTCTTATGCGGATTTCACTGTGGGAATATACTCCACATCTACGCCCTTCCGGGTGTTGGCTTTGTAGTTTTCGTCATCTGATGACGGTAGTTCTAAGTAACCGACAAAACGATAATAGATGACGATACGTTGAGTGTAGTTCTTTTTGCCGTCTTCTTTTTCGTACACATCAATGTGGTCAATAAGTTCCCGGAGCATTGGTGCGGTTAAGGATTCCATCTCCATAAACTTTCTGACAGCTTTAAGAAAGTCATCTTTGTTTTGCTCCATTTCACTAATTTTGGCAAGGCGCTCCTTGTACTCAAAAATCTTTGTTTTCAGTTCAAGACGTTCAACCTCGTATTTATTGGATAGCTCCATATACATCTCATCGCTCAACTTGCCCGATACATTGTCCTCATAGGTTTTGGCGAAAAGCGAAGTGAGCATTTCATTTCGGACGGTTGCCCGATTTAGCTCTGTTTCCAAGGTTTTCTGCTCCGCCAACATATCGGCATTGGTTTTTTCGGCGAGGAGCTTTGCAAATTCTTCCTCGTGGGATTTCAAATACTTTGCTAATCTCTTTAATTCAAGCATAACGACCTGCTCGATAGCGTCGGCACGGATATAATGGCGGGTTTCGCAATTCCCACGGGTATCCTTCTTATAGTTGGAACAGCTGAAATAATGGATTTCCTTGTTGGTAGTATTCGTGTGATACCATAACTTGCTGCCGCAATCGGCACAGTAAAAAAAATCGCAAAACATATTCTTCTCGCCGTTTTCCAGTTTAGGAGCACGGCGCTTTGTCTTTACGACAAGCGTCTGCACCAGCTCAAAATCATCACGGCTGATAATCGGCTCGTGAACATCCTTGAAAATAACCCAGTTTTCTTTAGGATTGTCGTAGCGTTTCTTATTCTTGTATGATTTGGAATACGTCTTGAAGTTGATAATATCGCCGCAATACTCCTGCTGGGTAAGAATCTTTGTAACGGTAGTTTTGCACCATTTATATTTGTTAGGCTGTGTGACCTTACCGCCTTTACGAATACCCTTTTCTTGCCAATACGCCATAGGAATCAGCACCTTGCGCTCCTGCAATATACGGGCAATCGTTTCGTTGCTCTTACCTTCAAGCGCCATTTTGAAGATGTCACGAACGACCTGTGCCGCTTCGGGATCAATAACCCAATTCTTAGGATTATCGGGAGATTTGATATATCCGTATGGCGGCGGAGCTAACGGCTCGCCTGTGCTACCCCTGATACGATAGGATGATCGACATTTTTTGCTAATGTCCCTTGCGTAAAACTCGTTCAACACATTTTTGAACGGCGCAATTTCACTTTCACCTTCGTCGCTGTCGATATTGTCGTTAACGGCGATGAACCGAACATCTCTGTCGGGAAAATAGGTGTCCATATAATATCCGACCATATCGTATCGCCGTCCGAGACGGGACAGATCTTTGACAATCACCGTTGAGATATATCCGAGGTCAATGTCCTCGATCATCTTCTGAAAACCGGGACGCTCAAAATTTGTACCGGTATAGCCATCGTCAACATAGTATCGGGTATTGGTTAGCCCATTTTCCTTTGCAAAACGTTTTAACAATTTCTTTTGATTGGCGACCGAGTTACTGTCACCCTCCACGCCGTCGTCACGGGAAAGGCGGCAGTACAAGGCGGTAATGCCTGCCTTATCCTGTTTCTTTTTCGACTGCAATGTTGTCCTCCTTTCCGACAGCCGAACACACATTTTCTGCTGCCATAGTATCATTTTCCTTGGTGATTATCAAATGTGCGAAATCGCTGTTTATTATCCTTTTAACAAAAGTCAGGAAAGAGGTGTTGTCTTCTTTCCGTCCTGTGTGCTTGAACGCCGCCGACACAATGTAGGTGGCGCCGTTGACTTTGTATTCGTGTTCTTCGCTGTAAAGCGATTGAATAATGCTCATTATCGTTCCTCCCTGTTGCGCTGTCTGCGTCTGTAATCGTCCTGCGCTAATTTGAGTAAGCGCTTGTAAATATCCTGTGGTGTGTATTTCTTCGGGAAATACTTGCATAGTTCATCGAGCTGGAAACTAATTTTCTCACGCTGATTCGGTTTTTCCTCAGATATGATTTTTGATATGGTATCGCTGTCAAGTTTGCCTGACTGAGAGAGCTTTTTCATTTGGATTGCCTGTGAGAGCGAGGGCGTTTTGTCCTCCAGCTCTATTGTTTCAAACAAATCCTGCTGTTCGTATTCGGTTAGATAGGATAGCTCCACGCCTACAGAAAATGCAATACGCTGTTCATCGACCATTTTGAGAATATCGGGGATGAGCTTAGTCAGACGGATATAGCGTTTTACTGTATCTTTGCTGGTTCCCTCCTGTTCGGCAATCAGCTCAGTCGATAACTTCGGTGCAAGTTGCTCCGAAGTGAGATCAGTACGCTGCCCCTGATGCTTGAGCGCTTCGGCTTTCAGCTTATAAGCGAATGCCTTTTCCGACGGCAGAAGATGCTCTCTGTGGAGATTGCTGTCCACCAACATTATTGCTGCTTCATCTCGGCTGACGGGACGAATAAAGGCAGGGACTTCTGTGAGCCCTGCCTTCTGCGCCGCACGAAAGCGGCG